>Ga0302326_10000013_pt1 | contig 467458 bp, 414 predicted proteins | sample Palsa_T0_3_FD_202264 | JGI IMG/M metagenome (GOLD analysis project Ga0302326, IMG submission 202264) | Peat permafrost microbial communities from Stordalen Mire near Abisko, Sweden - Palsa_T0_3 | ecosystem: Environmental > Terrestrial > Soil > Palsa > Peat permafrost | place: Sweden: Abisko... | reverse complement strand
CACACCGTCTCCCGGAAACTGATAGCTCTTCAGCAACTCGCGCACTTCCAGCTCGACCAGGTCGAGCAACTCGGGATCGTCGACCGCATCGCACTTGTTCAGCGCGACGACAATGTAAGGCACGCCGACCTGCCGCGCCAACAGCACGTGCTCGCGCGTCTGCGGCATCGGACCGTCGGTAGCCGCCACAACTAAGATCGCGCCGTCCATCTGCGCTGCGCCCGTAATCATGTTCTTGATGTAGTCGGCGTGGCCCGGACAATCGACGTGCGCATAGTGCCGGTTCGCCGTCTCATACTCGACGTGCGCCGTGGCAATGGTGATGCCACGCGCCTTCTCTTCCGGAGCGTTGTCGATCGAATCGAACGACCGGAACACGATCTTCGGGTTGTGCTTCTGCAAAACTTTCGTGATCGCCGCCGTCAACGTCGTCTTCCCATGGTCAATGTGACCAATCGTCCCTACGTTGCAGTGCGGCTTGGTCCGTTCAAATTTTTCTTTCGCCATTTCTCATCCTTCGTAGCGCCGGTCATCCCGCCGGCCGTTTTCGCGAATCAATCGTTTTCCTGAGATCCACTCAGTAATACTGATACAGCTTGTGAAATTTCGCCCTCAGCGCAGGATCGACTTCTTCAATCTTCGAGAGATAAAACTCCCGCACCTGGGCCTGATCCGAAACGGGCAGCGAGTTGTACAAAGACTGCGCCGTTCCCGGCTTATCGCCTGTAGTTCGGTCGATCAAATCCGCCGCGAAAACCGCATCCAGGTCGCGAACTCGAATGCCGCGGCTGTCAAGCTCCCGCAAGTATTTGCTAACTCGGTCCGCCGCGAACGCTTTCTCCATCGCGGCTTTCAGGTCGCCGAACTCACGTTCTTTCTCGACCTTGATTCCACCCTGCTCGAACTTTACCGTTCCCATCCGAACACACCCGATTCCAACGCAACGCTCAAAATCTGGAGCGGGAGACGGGGATCGAACCCGCGACCAACAGCTTGGAAGGCTGTGACTCTACCACTGAGTTACTCCCGCCCGAAACCAGCCGTCAGCTCTCAGCTGTCAGCTGTCAGCTCTCAGTTTTCAATAAAACCTCGTCCTTCTGCGCCAGACCTCTAAGCAGAATCACAATTCCACCAGCGTAAATTAAGTGCGCAACAATAAAGCACACTCGCGTAACAGCGACACTTTCAAAAACTGAAGGCACGCTGAGCGAAACGAAATTACCGAGAATCATCGGCAAATATAATTCGCTCCGCAATCTCGACAACTGGGCGCGATATCGCCAGACAGCCACCAGTATCAGCACTAAATAGAGCGCGAGTACCGCGACACCCACCCACTTCAGGATGAGCCATGAACCCGTCATAGCATTCTCGCAGGTCGCCGCTCAAACGCTCAAACTATGGAGCCGATGATCAGGATTGAACTGATGACCTCTCCCTTACCAAGGGAGTGCTCTACCAACTGAGCTACATCGGCTCGCTATACCGCTCAATGCCCACAGCCCTAAACCTAGCAGTCGACTCAATCCACTGGCTTTGCATGCTCCCGCTCTTCTTCGATCCGAGTGCGCCAAAAATACAGCGCGGCTCGAAACGCGAATAATCCAAGGATCAGCAGCGTTCCGGTTCGCAGTCTTATATTCGCACTGAAGACTCGAATCGGCTCATCTGACAGCGTGGTCCAGGCTAAAACGCCCAGCACCGCATACGCTACGAGAGCCAGCACGAACTTCTTTTTGATTGCCACTGCCTAACCGTCACTCTTAGTCAGCGCCCCAAGCTGTTAAACGCTGAAGCATAGCGTTACTTTGGTTACTCTGGTGCACAGGGGAGGATTCGAACCTCCGTACCTCCTGAGAGGGACAGATTTACAGTCTGTTGGCTTTAACCACTCACCCACCTGTGCAAATCCGAAAACTTCGAGTCGGACAAAAGCACCCGCGCAAAAAACAACACCGACGCTGCACCGCACCTCTCAGCTCGGGAAACTGAATGCGAGAACTCCCGCCTGAACACCTACACTCGCCGGAAAATAATCTGAAGGAGTGCTTGAAAGCTGCGCCGCTAGCGCGCGTTGCCGCGTAAACCTCTCTGTTTCCGGAAACTTGTTTATCTGGAGCTGGCGAAGGGAATCGAACCCCCGACCCTCTGATTACAAATCAGATGCTCTACCGACTGAGCTACGCCAGCAGGTGGAAGCAAGCCCTTCGGGCGCAATACTTCCCTGATCCCTTCCTGATTGTCCGGGACAATTATTTAAGTTATCACAAGGGCAATTGGCGTGCAACCGGAAGCGCTCCGACGGTAACGAAGCCCGCTCGATCGCGGCGGTTCAACCCGGCTAGCGTCAGCACCCGGTGCTATTATTAGCTGGCTCTCGCCCTGCTCATAAGGGATGAGCCGAATACCTGCCGAAATCGATGCGCATCCGACGCCGCCTCCTGATTCCCCTCCTCGTTTTGTTGATCGTGGCCACGGTAGCGCTGATCGTGACCTTGCGGAAGCGCGCTCCGCCGGAAGCGGCGCGGCTGCTTCCGGGAGCGGACGGGTTCTTCTACATCAACCTGAAATGGATTCGGACGTTCAACGCCACCAGCCAACTGCCCCCGGTTTCCCGCGAGCCTGAATACCAGAGGTTTGTGGAGGAGACGGGCTTTCAGTTCGAACGCGATCTCGACCAGGCTGCCTTCGCGATCCACTACCCGCACAGTTGGGGAGGCGGATCGGCGGGCTCGGTTTCAGAACCGCGCTTCTCGGAGGTCTTCGTCGGCAAGATCGACTCCGGCCGCCTTACCGCGTATCTCAAGAAGATATCCTCCTCCGTTGAGGACTACCGCGGTTTTGAAATCTACAACATTCTTTATGAGGGCCGGACGGTTCGCGTCGTGATTCTCTCGTATGACAGCATCGCGGTTTCGAACCATCCCAATCCCGATGTGATTCGCGGGATGCTCGACCGATCGCGGAAACTGGCATCGCCCTTTGGCGGCCCCTGGTTGCTGCGCAGGTTCTATCGCAAAGTTCCGCTCGCCAGCTTGTCATTCGCGATTCTGCGCGTGAATCCCGGAATCAGCGCTTTCGGCGGGCTGGGCAATTGGAGTTTCCTGTTTCCGAAGCCCGCAGTCGCCGTGATTTCCGCGCGCTATCTGCGCGCTCTTCACCTGCGGGCGGAAGCATTCACCGACAACGCAGATGACGCGCACGCCATCGCGGAAAAGACCGCGGCGTTTCTCAGCCTCTTTCATGCTGCCGAAGGTAGCGTCGGCGTACAGGGTACGGATCCCGATGTAAAGACGTTCTTTGCGAGCCTCAAGGTCGAACAGGCGGGAGACCGCGCGGTTCTTACCGCAGTTGTGCCTTCCGGATTCATAAAGAGGGTCTTCACAGAAGCGCCGCCCGAAACCGCAGTTCCAGACGTGATGGGGACGCCACCAAGGCAGGCGCCTGCACCAACGCGGCCTCAGACGCCCAAACCGCGATAACAACAAAGGGATGAGTTCGTCTAATTTGTGTGGTGACGGGGCTCCGTCTCGGCGGGGCAGACCACAGGCACCACTAAGGACCTATGACAAACTACAATAGGCAGATATGACGAGTCTGCCATTACCGCTCGCCGCCTTCGTCGCAGGACTGTTCTCATTTCTATCGCCTTGCGTGCTTCCGCTCGTCCCTGGATACGTTTCCTTGATCTCCGGCGTCGGCGTCGAACAACTGAAGATGAAGGAAGGTGAGCTCTTCCGCAAGGTCATGGTGAACTCCGCCGCATTCATCGTCGGCTTCAGTATCGTCTTCATCACGCTGGGCGCGATCTCGACTGAAGTCGGACAAGTCCTCGCGCAATATAAGTCATTGCTCGCGCGTATCGCCGGAGCAGTCATCATTCTCTTCGGCCTTCATCTGACCGGCATATTCCAGATTAAAGCTCTACTCGCCGACACTCGCCTGCACGGCCTTAAAGGCAGTTCCTCCGCCTGGGGCGCTTTTGTGATTGGATTTGCTTTCGCTTTTGGATGGACACCGTGTGTGGGCCCGATCCTGGCGGTCGTGCTCGGATTCGCCGCAGCTCAGGACACGGTATGGAAAGGCATTTTCCTTCTGGCTATATACTCGGCGGGGCTGGCGGTGCCTTTTCTGCTGACTTCGCTTGGCATCGAGCGCTTTCTGAAGTTTTACAACCGCTTCAAGTTCCACATGCACGCGGTGGAAGTTGCAAGCGGCGGCTTGCTGATCGTATTGGGCATCCTTCTGGTGATGGGGCGTTTTACGCTCATCTCCGGGTATTTTTCGTTCTTGAATCGCTTTGCGCTGTGACTAGGGTTTGGGTTGACGCATGCCGGGGCGCCTTGGCAATGCGGCTTTTCGGCGCTGAAAATTCGAGGTTTGCACGTGAAAAGAAATCCTCTGGTTCCGTTTTTTATCGCCGCCATCGTCGCGGCCATGTTATTCACCGGCATTCATATGGCCCGCAACAACCGCGCGAACGGTTCCTCCAAGGGACAACTCGTCGGCAATTTGGCGCCTGACTTCGATCTGCAGACGCTCGATGGCAAGAACTTCCGGCTCTCCGACCTTCGCGGAAAGGCCGTTCTGCTCAATTTCTGGGCAACTTACTGTGGGCCCTGCAAGATTGAAATGCCGTGGTTTGTCGAACTGCAAAAACAATACGGGCCTCAGGGATTTCAGATTGTCGGCATAGCCATGGACGATGCCAGCACGGAAGACATCGCCAAATTCGTGAAGGAAATGGGCGTCAACTACCCTATCCTGCTCGGCAAAGAATCGGTTGGCCAAAGCTATGGCGGCGTCGCGGTTCTGCCTACCACTTTTTTCCTGGATCGCGATGGCAAGGTCATCGCCCGCGAATTTGGCCTGCAGAGCCGCAGCATGTTCGTCGACCACATCAAGAAGGCCCTTACCCAAGGACAGGCGGTACAGGCGCAGAAGTAACTACGACTCGCACTCGTCGTGCGGTAGTCTAGAACCAGGGAATCGAATGAAAGTTTTTTTCACGAGCGCGCTTTTCTTGTTCTGCTCCTGGGCTTCGGCGCAGGAGGGCCTCGCCCCCCAAGGTTCTAGCGTGACGCTGACGGCAGCGCCGCTTGTGACCATCGTGCAAGGCAAGGCGGCGACCGTGCCGCTCACGTTCCACGTCGCCAGCGGTTACCACATCAATTCCAACCAGCCGAAATCCGAGTTCCTGATTCCGACCGCGCTCAAGGTAGACGCCACCACCGACATTGTCATCGGCAAAACCACCTACCCCGCAGGCCAGGATATGAGTTTCCCATTCGATCCCGATGAGAAACTCAATGTCTACACTGGAGATTTCGAAGTTGATGTGCTGGTGCGTCCGCTGCACACGGTGACAGCTGGCAAGTATGTCGTTCGCGGAACTCTAAAATACCAGGCCTGCGATAATTTGGCCTGCTATCCGCCAAAACAGTTGCCAGTCAGCTTCGATGTCAAGATCGCCAAAGCTGCAGCAGCGCCCGGCAAGAACCCCGCCCAAAGCCCGCACGCGCATCAGTAGGGCAGCGTTCTAAAGCTCGGCAGATTCATGGCCCTGCCTCGTTCTTCTTGACTATTTTTTTGATAACAGATCGTTCCTGAACACCTTGCCGTCTTTCATCACAAAGCCGACATTTTCAAGAATCTTGACATTGGCCAAGGGATCGCCGGAAACGGCGACCACGTCCGCGTAGGCGCCGGGAGCAATTACGCCGAGGCGTCCCGTCATCTCCAGTAGTTCCGCCGCCCGCGAGGTCGCGCTCTGGATCGCCTGCATCGGGGTCATGCCGAATTCGACCATTCGCGGAAACTCTTGCGCGATCGGCTCGGTCCACGGAATTCCACCCATGTCCGTCCCAAACGCAATCTTGACTCCCGCCTTCAGCGCTTTGCGAAACGACACTTCGTGCTCGGAAGCGCGCAGGCGATCGCGCCGCCCGGCCGGAGTATCGGCAGGCGCCCAGTCCCCATAGTAGACACTCAGCGTCGGGCAGAACCACGTACCCTGACGGATCATCTGCGCGATTTGCGCGTCGGTCAGCACCAATCCGTGCTCGATGGAATCGCAGCCGCCGTCGAGCGCGCGCTGCAAGCCCTCTCCGCCGTAAGCGTGGCACGCCACCTTTTTTCCCCAACCATGAGTTTCATTGACAATCGCGCGCAGTTCTTCGACCGTCAGAGTTGGCTGCGACACCAATTCGCCGTTCTTGCCCACCCAAGACCGGTGGGTCATATAGACCTTGATCCAGTCGGCTCCGTGGTCCAGTTGTTCACGCGCCGCCTTGCGCGCTTCGACTGGCCCGTCAATGATCTGCACCCCTTTCGGCACCTCGATCTCCGGCGCGTAACCTTCGAGTGGATATCCGCCAGTCGTCGAAATGGCGCGCGTCACGACAAACAAACGCGGCCCGGGTATGTATCCGCCTTCGATCGCCATCTTGATGCCCACATCGCCGTAGCCCGCGCCTTCCGTCTCTAGATCGCGCAACGTGGTGAAGCCTTGTTCGAGCGCCCGCCGCGCCGAAACCGTCGCCCGAGCCGCGCGGAATGCCAGCGGATACTTGAGCAACTGAATGTCGTATCCTCCCTGGGCGGGATCTTCGCCTTGCAAGAAAATGTGGGTGTGGTCATCGATCAACCCGGGCAGAACCGTGGCCTGCGAGAGGTCAATGAAGGTGGAACCGGCGGGAAGATTCGCGGCAGCAAATATGCCGGCATCGGCTACATCGGTAATGACGTTTCCGCGAATGGTGATGACCTGGTCGCGCCGCGGCGTAGCCGACACGCCATCGATCAGCACGCCCGCGCGGATCACCGTCACCGGCGCCGCAGTTGGCGCATCGTTCTGAGCCCGACTCGAAGAAGTCAACCCCAACAAACCCACCAGCATGATCAGGAGAGCGATCCAGCGCTTCACAGTGTCCTCCGGAAAGGCTGGATTGTACTCCTCGGCAGGCAGCGGAAAAACTGGTTGGTAGAGACGGGGCTTGCTCCGTCCACCTGGGACGGCAAAAAAAGCGCGCGAGTTAGACGCGGCGAGCCGCGTCTCTACCGGGAAGCGTTAAGAGTGCGTGGGATGTACAGAACGAATCCTGCCGAATCGGCATCGCCCAGGACCAACGAAGTTCCCGCGCTTTCAAACACGCGGGTCGCGATCGCCAACTTCACTCTACGCAACGTGGCTGTTGCTACGGCCAATTCGCGAAAGCCGCGTTCGCCTTCGCCTCGCAGCACCGTTCCCCCCTGGTCTTCCTTCAGCAGAAGCACAACTTTGCCGCCCGCTGCCTGGGCTTCGATCAATGTCGTAATCACGTACTGCAATGCCAGGCGCAGCCGTGACTCGGCCATGCGCAACCTGGCCGTAGATGTGCCTGCCAAGAATACCCGGATCGCACGCACCGCGGCGATCGAGGAGAGTTCTTCGATCACGCTCCGCAGGGTTAACTCTAACGTGGGATCTAACGCGGCTGAGAAAGATTCCGGCTCCGAATGCCCCGCGTCCAGATACTCGCGCATCAACTGGATCATGCCGATAACTTTTCCGGTCTCATGCAAAGCGATGGCTACATTGTTGCGCTGAGACTCTGCGACCTCATCGATGGAGAGTTCGAGCGAGCACTGCAGACTTGTGAGCGGCTGGCTTAACGAGTGCAACAATTCGCCCAGCACATCTGGACTTCGCGCCAGCTTCGAAACAGGTTGTGGACTAGCGCTCATGCTTATGCCCACGCTCATGCCGACGCCCCTTCCGTATTCATCTGATACCCCACCCCGCGCACCGTATGAATCAAAGCGGGCGAGAAACCGTCGTCCACCTTGCGGCGCAGGTAGTTAATGTACACATCCACCACGTTCGTCGTGGAATCAAAAGTCAGGTTCCATACGTGTTCGATGATCATCGCCCGAGTCAACCGGCGCCCCGCATTGCGCATCAGGTATTCGAGCAATGCGAATTCCTTGGTCGTTAATTCAATATGACGCCCGGCCCGCTTCACTTTGCGCTCCACGCGATCCAAACAAAGATCGCGCACGGTGAGCACCGATTCCGACGGCAGGTGGCTGCGGCGCAACAACGCCCGCGCGCGCGCCGAAAGTTCAAGGTAGGAAAAAGGTTTTACAAGGTAGTCGTCCGCACCCGCATCCAGGCACTGGACGCGGTCTTCAATCCGGCTGCGCGCGGTGAGAATCATCACCGGCAAATTTGCCTTACGCTGCCGGAGACTTCTCAGGACCGACAACCCGTCCATCCCGGGCAGGTTCAGATCGAGCACCACCAGATCGTAGTCAAACTCCATGGCCATCGAACGGCCCTGATTTCCCTCGGCGGCGACATCGACGGCATGATGTTCCGCTTCCAGCCCTTTCCGGATAAAGCTGGCGAGCGCCGCATCATCTTCTACGATAAGGATTCTCATGAGCCTCTTATAGCCAGTCTGACTCTAAACCGATTCTTATTCTCGACTCACTGGGGCCGGCGCACAAGATAACTGGCCTATAGCAAATGGACGTACTTGCGCGATTGAAACAGGATTTTGGAAGGGGGAGGGAATCGTGTGGTGACGGGGCGCTTGCCCCGTCCAAGCGGGCCGAAGCCAGTGTCCAAACAGCGAATTACAACGCTACGCGCCCAGCGACGATCGAATCGCCTCGACTATCGATTCCGCGATTCGATCCACGTGTTGCTTCGATTCCGCTTCAATCATCACGCGGGCCAGCGCCTCGGTACCGGAGTAGCGCACGACCACACGGCCATTGCCATCGAGTTTGCGTTGCGCCGCTGCAATCGCCGCTTGGACCGCTGGAATCTGCGCGAAGGGAGTTTTATTGCGCACCCGAACATTTCTGATCGTTTGTGGAAACACCTTCAGATCGGCCACAAGTTCAGCCAGCGGCTTGGCCGTCCGCACTATGATCTCCATTACACGGAGCGCGGTCAGCAGTCCGTCGCCAGTGGTTGCTTCTCCATCGCGAAACAGAATGTGGCCCGACTGTTCGCCGCCGAGGGTAGCGCCCACGCGCTGCATTTCTTCGAGCACGTACTTATCGCCCACGTTGGCACGCAGCATCTGAATGCCGGATCGCTTGAGCACCAACTCCAACCCCATATTCGACATGGTTGTGGCCACGACTGTGGCATTGGCGAGCGTGCCGCGCGACTGCATATCACGCGCTGCTAGTAGCAGGACCGCATCCCCGTTGACCACTCGTCCCTGGGCATCGCAAAAAAGCGCACGGTCCGCATCGCCGTCAAAAGTGACGCCCACATCGAAACGTCCCGGTTTGCTGGCGACAAACCCCGCGATTACTTCCGGATGCAGGGCGCCGCAATTCTCATTGATGTTCTGTCCGTCCGGCGCGGCGTGCAGAAAGGTCGCGTCGATCTTGAGCGCCCGGAGTAACTCGGGGGCTTCCGCTGTCGCCGCGCCGTTGGCGCAATCGACCGCTACACGCAGCCCGCTCAAGCCGGGGGAGACACTGCCGGCGAGCCACCGCACATAAGCCTGGCGCAGTGTTTCCTCGCCGGGGACGCTGGTGATCTGTTGTGTGGACTCTGGCGGTGGCGCTGTGTCCGCCTGCAGCAGCGCGAAGATCTCTTTCTCAATCGCCAGCTCGTGCGCGTCGGGCAATTTGTAGCCATCGCCGGAAAAAACCTTGATGCCATTGTCGGTCCACGGATTGTGCGAAGCCGAAATTACCACCCCGGCATCGAATCCCTGCGAGCGCGCCAGAAACGCCACGCCCGGCGTGGTGATCACCCCCGCGCTGCGGGTTTCCACTCCCACCGACGCCAGCCCCTGCAGAAACCGATCGGCGATCCAGCAACTGGAGAGGCGCGTGTCCTGCCCAATTACCACGCGCGCCTTGGCGTTTACACGAAGCAGGTCATGCCCAAGCGCACGTCCAATCCAATAGATACTGTCGCGCGTCAGCGGAAATTCGCCCGCCACACCGCGAATCCCATCCGTACCGAAGAGTTGTCTGGTTTGCGTCATGAATCAGTCGTTAGTCGTTCATCGCTCGTCTTTGGTCGTTCGGTGTTCCATCGTTCGTCAAAACACGCGAACGACTATCGACCAACGACTGTCTATTTCTTGTCTCCCGAACCTTCCATAGTAACCGTCACGTGGATCGACGTGGGGTGCGCGACCTGGATCAGAGGGTCTGTAACGTAGGCGTGGGTGACGAATGTAGCCCGCGTCATGACTCCGGTAGCATCTACCGGATCCGTAATGGCCGCTTCCACCGCGTCGACACGATGGCGGGGACCCGTGATTATCACGTTCTGGGGGTCGGCAATTACCTGCGCCACTCGCATACCACTGGCAAAATTTCCCGTGACGCGCGGTCGAACCTCGATCGTACGAGTCGCGCGATCGTCAAAAGAGAGGTGAAACTGACCGGGGATAATCTGCACGACTGCCAAATCCTGCGGAACATGGATTTGCGAACTGCTCAAGTCGAAAGTCCTTTCCCCCGGCCGAACCGTGGCCAGATTAATCTCCGCGTGCACATCCGCTGTTTGCAAGCGATGGATTAGGCGCTCCGGCCCGCGCACCCGGATCTGCACCTCGGTGGAATTGGCGGAATCGATCTCTAGCTTATCGGGAAGATTCTGGAACTCGATTGGGACCCTCACCTCGACCTCTGCGATGGGATCGCGCGCCACCGCCAGCCACAGGCCGATGGCAAGCAGCAGGGAAACCAGCTTTAGCCAGAAATTGTGAACGAAAATGCGTTGAAAAAAACTGCGCTGCATAAAGCCCGGCATGGTCAGTCGTCCCTTCCGGGGCGCAGACCGCCATCCTGCCTGCGCGACAGCTGCGAACTGGGCGGCTCTTCCTCGACGAAGCTATCTTCCACCGAACTGGGCAGGGTGGGCATGGGAGCGTAGCGGCGGAGCAGAGCGCTCAACCGTTCCCGCAAACGTTCCACGGTCAACTCGCGCTCGATGCTGCCCGCTACTGCCAGACTGATGGTGCCTGTCTCTTCCGAAACGATGACCGCGACCGCGTCGGTTTCTTCCGTAATCCCGATCCCGGCGCGATGCCGCGTCCCGAGCTGGATGGAGAGCACAGGATTCATCGACAGCGGCAGGAAGCAGGCGGCGGCGGCGATGCGGTCACGCTGCACGATCACCGCGCCGTCATGCAAGGGAGCGCTCGGACGAAACACCGTGGCCAGCAGGTCGTAGGACAGCCGGGCATCGAGTGCCACGCCGCTTTCGATGTACGTACGCAATCCGATCTCGCGCTCAATCACGATCAAAGCGCCGGTCTGATTTTGTGAAAAAAGATTGGCCGCCAAAACAATGTCATCGTAAACGTCGGCCACCGAACTCGAAGCCCGCATCAGCGAAACCCGGCTCCCCAGGTTTGCGAGCGCGTGCCGGATCTCGGACTGGAAGACGACGATGAGCGCGAAAACAACGTAGGGCAGCAATGTGCTGAGCAGCCAGTTCAGCGTGCGCAATTCCCCCAATCGCGCGAAATAAAACGCCAGGCCGAGCGTGGCCACCCCGACCAGCATCGGCGCAGCCCGGGTGCCCCGCACCAGTGAGAGAAACTGGTAGATCAGGATCGCGACCAGCACGATATCCAAAATCGAAATGATCGAGATCGCCGAGATATGCGACCAGATTTGCGACGGCATCACGCCAGCCTCACCTCTGTGTGGTGGCGGGGCTCTGCCCTGCTCAGGACGGGGCAAAGCCCCGTCACCACACGAGCAAGTTAGATTGATCTTGTTCTCGTAGTCATTCTAATGCAGGGCCGTGATTCATCCTCATTCGATTCGGTTTCGCGCCGTTTGTCAGCTACGATGAGCTACTATCGGTGCTCGTAACACGAGCGTGAACTCGTCCGCGAGCCAGTCGGGCCAGCAGTTCATCCCCAGGGTTGAGTCGCGCAGCATCGGTCACCAGTTGACCCTTCGCATCGAAGACGAGTGCGTATCCGCGATTGAGAATCGCAACCGGCGACAGCGCCTCCAGGCTTGCGGTCTGCCGATCCAGCGCCCTGCGGCTCTGCAGCAAATGCGTTCGCGTGAGCGCAGCCATGTTCGCAACCTGCGCCGCCAACTGCTGCCGGATAGCGGCCAGACGGCGTCGCGCGTCATAGTGCCGCACTGCCGCGGAAACATTCTCGCAGCGCCGATGACATCGCTCCAGAAGTTGCCGCTGCGCCTTCTCCAGCCGGAAGCGCTGTTCATCCAGTTCCTGCTGCCGCCGGTGGATGCCGTCCATCATGCGCGCGAATGCTCCGTGCTGGGCGCGCTCGGTCAATTCCTGACGCGCCATCAGCAGCCGGTAATGCACGGCGCGCTCCAGCCGGCGATACAAATCCTCGGCCTGCGCTTCGATCTCCTGGCGCGACCGGATTACCAGTTCGGCCGCCGCGGACGGGGTCGGGGCGCGCAGGTCGGCGACAAAATCCGCTATGGTGAAATCGGTTTCGTGCCCGATCGCCGAGATTACTGGAATCTTCGAGTCCGCAACCGCGCGCGCCAGGCCTTCGTGATTAAAGCAGGCGAGGTCTTCGACCGAGCCTCCGCCGCGAGCAATGATGATGACTTCGACCGCATTGCCGCGTCGCGAGTCCTGGTGCCGAACTTCCTGATTGAAGTATCGAAGCCCGGCGATCGCTTCGCCCGGCGCCGCGTCCCCCTGCACCTGCGCTGGATAGATCAGCACATTCGCCGAGCGATGCCGCCGCGCCAGAATGTTCAGGATGTCCTGCAGCGCCGCCCCCTGGAGTGAAGTGATAATGCCGATTCTTTGCGGCAATGGCGGGATCGCCTTCTTTCGCGAAGCGTCGAATAATCCTTCCGCCTGCAGTCGCGCCTTCAACTGTTCGAACGCCAACTGCAGAGCGCCCGCGCCCTTCGGCTCCATGAATTCAGCGGATATCTGCAATTCCCCGCGATCTTCATAAACGGTGATGCGCCCGCGCACCGTAACGTGCAGTCCGTTCTCGGGGCGGAACCGCAGCAGTTTCGCCGACGAGCGGAACATGACGGTCTTAATCTGGGCGGTTTCTTCCTTCAGCGTGAAATACAAATGCCCGGAGTCCGGAATGCGAAGATTGGAAATTTCGCCTTCCACCCAGCAATCCGAATACTCGCGCTCGATGTGCGACCGCACAGCCGAGACCAGCGCCCGTACCGTCCAGACACGGCGCTCCGGCGGGCGAAACTGGAACCCGAGTTGGTCGGACATTTCCATGAATCCGTGAGTTAGAACTTTCGGCTGCGAAGTGCTAGTTTACCTTGCGGCACAAGTACATCCTTGTCAGGATAGATTTGCGGCGCGAGGTTGCGGGACGACACATTAGCGCTTCAGCCGCCCAATCAGGAAGAGAACAATCGAGAGCACGATGCTGATCAAGATGGAACTCGCCAGCGGAAAATAGAAGGTAGTGTTCTTGCGCCGGTACAGAATGTCACCCGGCAAACGTCCAAGCGGCAAGCCCGTCCGCCCCAGCAGCATCACGACGCCGCCAATCACCACCAGGGCGATGCCAAACATGAACAGCAACCGTCCCATATCGGCCATGCTCGGAGTTTAACTCCGCTCGATTGTGAAGTGTGAGGTCGTTTCTGTAGGACGCTTCGCCTGGGAGCTTACGGCTTTCGAGCGAGAATCGCTCCCTCGCGGCTAAACAGGCTGCGGAAAAAGTGTCTCTCGCGTCGCCGTCTCACCGCACCAGCTTAAAAGCCGCATCTGAAAATAAGCCACTGATCGCAGCGGTGAACCGCTGCGCCACCCAAAAGCATCGGCAACATCAAGTTTTTCCGCAGGCTGAAGCCGTGCCCTTTCCCAAACAAATTCAAACTGATCCACTACCCAGGACCGCCGGCACTTGTAAATCGGCCTTTCGGCATGATAAGGTGCGCCGTCTCTGCTACTGTTAGTCGATTGTAAAGCCCCATGACCACGAGGACTCTATGAGCGCTCCCGCAGGGGATGTCCCCGGAACCGTCCGCAAGCATCGCCCCTACGTCCCGGAAAGCATGGAGATGAAAGAACTGACGTTCCGGGCCATGTTTCTGGGGCTGATCCTGACGGTTGTGCTGGGTGCGGCCAATGCATATCTCGGCTTGCGGGCCGGCATCACCATCGCGGCCACCTATCCCGCCGCGGTCATTTCCATGGCGGTGCTGCGCGCCTGGAAGGGATCGCTGCTCGAAGAGAACATCGCTCGAACCGCCGGTTCGATCGGGGAGTCGGTGGCGGCGGGTGCGATTTTCACTCTTCCAGCTTTCGTGCTGGCGGGAGTCTGGCCGTCCTTTTGGTCCTTTGATTCTTACTGGAAGTCGACCGCACTAATCATGGTGGGGAGCATCCTGGGCGTCCTTTTTATTTCATTAGTCCGGCGAGTCATGGTCGAAGACCCCGAGCTTCCCTTTCCCGAGTCGGTGGCCGCGTCGGAGATTCACAAGGCCGGGCAACGCGGCGCGCAAGCTGCGAAGTATCTTTTCTGGAACATCGGCGTCGGCGGAATTGTTTACATCCTCGGAAGCTTCGGACTCTTCGCCGCGGGCAAAGATTTCAGCTTCGCGGTTGGGAGCCTGGGACGCAGCCAGGTCCGGCTTGGTTTGGCGGGAAGCAAAAACCTCGTTGCCGCGGGCGGCACCAGTACATTCGCCGCGCCCAGCGTTAGCCCCGCGTATCTCGGCGTCGGCTACATCATCGGGCTTCGGCTGGCGTCGATCCAGTTCGCCGGCGGTGTGCTGGCTTGGGGATTGATGGTTCCTTTGCTCATTTATTTTTTAGGGCCGCAGATCAAACAGTATCTTCCGTCAGGGACGCCGGATGACTGGACCGCCATGGCGTATGCGGTGTGGAAGTTCATCGTGCGTCCCATTGCTGTGGGAGGAATGCTGGTGGGAGCGGCTTACACGCTGTTCAAAATGGGCAAGAGCCTGACCGCCGGCTTCGGCAAAGCGATCAGCGACCTACGCCAGACTGCCGACCAGCGCGCGCAACTTTCGCGCACCGAGCAATATATGAGTTCGAAAACCGTGTTTGGCTTGATCGCGCTTATGTTCGTGTTTATGTGCGTACTGTATGTACACATGACCGGACTGATTTGGCCGGCTATTTTAGCGGCCGCGGTGATGCTGATCGTCGGATTTTTCTTTGCCACGGTTTCGGGAAATCTGGTCGGCTTCATCGGTTCGTCGAATAACCCGATTTCCGGCCTGACGCTTTCGACCCTGCTGATTGCGGCGCTGCTCATGGTTTCCCTTGGAGTTTCCGGAACGTCGGGCGTGCTGGCCGTGCTGAGCGTGGCCGCGGTGGTTTGCGTCTCCTCCGCCGTTGCCGGTGAGCTGTTGCAGGACTTCAAAGTCGGCTACATTCTCGGTGGCACTCCGCGCAGGATTCAGGTGGCCGAACTGATAGCCGTAGTGGTGGCAAGCTTGGTGATGTACTTTCCACTGGCGCTGTTGAATAACTCTTTCGGCTTTGGCAGCCGCGAACTGGCAGCGCCGCAAGCCGGGCTGATGGCCACCCTCGCGGTTGGAGTTGTGGGCGGAAACATGCCGTGGCCCCTAGTGGTTGTCGGCGTCTTCATGGGCATTGCCATGATCATGATGCAGGTGCGCAGCCCCATGCTGGTCGCCGTCGGAATGTACTTGCCCTTCGAGACCACATTCGCAATCTTTCTGGGCGGAGTGTTCCGCGCCCTGGGAGATTGGCTCGCCAAGCGCCGCGGTTTCAATTCTGCGCAAATGGCGCGCGTGGAGAACGCCGGAGTGCTCACCGCTTCCGGACTGATCGTCGGCGAATCCCTGCTCGGCCTGGTTTGGGCTGGAGTCGTTGCCGTGGCGAAGGTCCGCAATTGGGAAATCCCCCAGATATTTTCCCATCCCTCGTATCTCGCGGGACTCGTCGTAATGGCCGGATTGGCCGGTATCATGATCAGAATTCCGCTCTCCAGCGCAGGCGATCCCAACGAACCAGCGCCGCCCGTGGGCATGATGTGACCGCGTTTGCGGGGCGTGAGCGAAGCGGGAGCTGCGCGCCGTTATCCCGAGCATAGCGAGGGATCTGCCTCGCCTCCGACGATAGCGCCAACGCCAAGGCAGAGTCTCCTTCCGTGATACTTTGTGTCAGTCGCGCTCTCGCTATGTCAATTGCGGACAACATTGCGGACAACATTGCACAGGTGCAGAAGCGCATCGCGGCGGCGGCGCGGCGGGCGGGCCGCAATTCGGACGAAATCACACTGATGGCAGTGAGCAAGACGTTTCCGCCCGAACGGATCCGCGAGGCCTACGCCGCAGGTCTGCGCGTTTTTGGAGAAAACAGAGTACAGGAGTTTGCCGGCAAGGCAGATGCTCTGCGCGGCTTGTCTAACGTCGAGTGGCACCTGATCGGACATTTGCAGACCAATAAGGCCGCGAAGGCAGTAGAGCTATTCGACGCAGTCGATTCCGTTGACTCGGTGCGGACAGCAGAGAAGCTGAATGGATTCTCAGGAAGCGCGGACAAGATATTGCCAGTCCTGATTGAGATCAACGTGGGCGGCGAGAAGGCGAAGAGCGGAGTCGCTCCCGGCTCCGAAGAACTGGAGGAAATTCTGCGAGGCGCGCCGCAATGGAAGAATCTGACAATTCGCGGATTGATGACCGTCCCGCCGTATTCCGAAGATCCGGAGGGATCGCGCCCCTATTTTCGCGAACTCCGCCAGATTCGCGATAGCATTGCGGCGCGTGCGCTGCCGCGAATCATGGTTGTTCTTTCCATGGGCATGTCGCACGACTTCGAAGTCGCGATCGAAGAAGGAGCAACGTGCGTGCGCGTGGGGACGGTGATTTTCGGCGAACGAGCAACATCTTAACCACGGGGGCACAGAGGTACACAGAGGAAAATCCAGAAAATGTTGTCGGGTTCCCCTGTGTCGTCTGTGCCCTCCGTGGTAAAGCTTTTTGATGGTAGCAATTCAAAATTCGCCCAACGGCGCAACCTTCGCGGTCAGAGTCCGCGCGCGCGCGAAGAAGAATGCTATCACTGGTAAAGTCGGCGACGCACTGAAGCTCGCCTTGGCGGCCCCTCCCGTAGACGGCAAAGCAAACGACGCGTGCATAGATTTCTTAGCAAAACTTTTGAAGCTACCGCGTTCCTCCGTTACTATTGCAGCCGGCCAGACCAGCCGGAATAAAGTGATCCGTGTGGCGGGTTTAACAGCCCAACAAGTGCGCGAGCGGTTCGGCTATTGAGGACGAACGCGGGCGAGGGCGCCCGCGCCACATGATCCACCGGGAGCAGCGATGACCTTCTCCGACCGTTTGCAGGAAATCCGCACCGGCTTCGAGCGCCCTTTCTGGGTCGCGAACATCACCGAAATCTTTGAACGTCTTTCTTACTATGGCGCTTTTGCTTCTCTCGCCCTCTACCTGCAAGAGAAGCTGAACTTCTCGACCGAGCAGACCGGGACGCTGACGGGTTTGTTCGGTGGCATGGTCTGGTTTCTTGCCATCTTCGGAGGAGCCGCGGCCGACCGGCTCGGCTTCCGGCGCGCGCTTTCGATCGCCTACCTCATCCTCGCCGCCGCGTACTTCCTGATCGGATCGATCGGAGCGTCGTGGCTGGCGCCGGTGCGCAACGCAATGCCGCTGGGATTGTTCGTCGGCTGCATTCTCATCCTGCCTGCGCTCGGCGTCTCGATGGTGAAACCGTGCGTGGTGGGCACCACGGCGCGAGCGTCGAAGGAGAACGTCCGCTCCATCGGCTACTCGATTTATTACACGATGGTCAACATCGGCGGAGCGCTCGGCCCTTATTTCGCTTCCTGGGCGCACCGCCACCTGGGTGTCGAAAATGTCTACCGCGTCGCGGCGGTCAGCGTTTTCGCTATGTTCTTCGTGGTCATTTTCTTCTTCCGCGAACCGCGCAAGGCCGGAGACGCGCCTCCGCCATCGATCGCGACGGTCGCGCGGAATTTCTGCGTCGTGGTCGGCAATTACCGTCTGGTTCTGCCGGTATTGCTGGCTGCCCTGCTGCTGCGCATCGGCTTGATGATCTATCCGAGATACACCGCGCCGTGGTGGGTGTGGTGCGCATTCTTGATTCTCGTGCTCGCAGGAATTAGCCGCTTCATGTGGTTCCTCGTTCTCTTCACCGGATACTGGGTCGTGTTCTGGCAGCAGTACATCAGCTTGCCCGGCTACATTCACGGCTACATCAACTCCGGGGCCGACGTTGAAATTATTCTGGTCACCGATGGCTTGACCGTGATCTGCCTCACGCTCGCGGTGAATTACCTGACTCGAAAGATCCCGGCATTTCAAGCCGTGATTTTGGGCACGGTAATCACTTCGGTCTCGTGGGTCATTCTCGCCCTGCGGCCGACGATCTGGGGCGCATTGCTCTCGCTGTTCGTGCTCGCGCTTGGAGAAATCATTCAATCTCCGCGCTATTACGAATACATTTCGCGGCTCGCGCCTCCCGGACAGCAGGGTACTTACATGGGCTTCGCGTTCTTGCCCATTGGAATTGGATCGCTGATCGGGGGCTGGTTTGGCGGCACGCTGCTTCATCATTTTGGAGAAGTTACTCATCAACCGGCGCGGATCTGGTGGAGCGTGACGGCGGTTGGCTTGGTCACGGCGGCGCTGCTCTGGATTTACGACAGAACCGTGCGGACGGGCGGCGCAGGTCCAGCGGCGCAATAAAGAGATATGCCCCAGCGCAAACTCACAACCAAACAGGCCGCGAATGAAATCCGCCGCGCGTTGAAAGATGGCGGCTCGTCTGAGCATGCCGCAAGCGTGCAGTGGTTCTTCAAAGATGAAATCAAATCGCACGGCTGGTACACAGCCGCATTGAGAAAAGCCGCGGTGCAATGGCGGCGCAGCGTCGCTCGCGAACAGGGGATGGATTTTGTGGTTCAAGTCGCCGATCGGCTCTTCTCTGGGCAGATTCTTGAAGAGAGGGCGTTTGCTGTGTTCCTGCTCGAAAAACAGACGCAGCATTTTGGCGACAAGGAGTTTCGGCTGTTCGCCTCTTGGCTCGACCGGCTCACCAGTTGGGCCGATCACGACGCGCTGGTGCATTCTCTGCTGGCGCCAATGGTGGCTGCCGATCCCACGCGCTGCCGCGAGATTTTCATCTGGGCGAAGAATGCGAATCGCTGGCGGCGGCGCGCTGCGTGTGTGGCGCTGATCCGGGGGGCGCGGGAACGGCGGTTTTTTGCGGAGATCGTGCGGCTTTCGAATCGGTTGCTACATGACGAAGACGACATGGTGCAGAAAGGATTGGGCTGGCTGTTGCGCGAGACGGCCAAGGCCGATCCTAAACGCGCCGTTCCCTACTTGATGAAGATCCGAAAGATCTCGCCGCGACTGGTGCTGCGGACAGCTTGTGAAACGCTGAGTAGCTCCACGCGGCGGCAGGTCCTCGCCTAAGAAGTCCCCTGTGAAGCCCTGTGGTCTCTGTGGTTCACGCGGTTGACTTCCTGACCATAGAGGCCACAGGGGGAAGCTGGTATCCAGAAATCAGGCCGCCAAAATCTGGTCGCGCAACCCTCCGTAGGCGAGCGTCTTCACAAATTCATTTTCGTAAAAGTCATGCGGGAAGCCCATTTCGATGGCACTTGCTTCATCCAGAGCTGCGATTTGGCCGCGGGTCAATTCCAACTCTAGACTTGCGAGGTTATCCTGCAACTGCGAGATGCGGCGCGCGCCGACAATTGGAATGACCGGAATATCGCGGTAGCGCAGCCATGCCAAAGCAACCTGTGCGAGCGAACGGCCGACTTGCTGGCTCGTTTTCTGAAGCGCGGCCACAATCCGATCCACGGCTTCTCCGGTGCGTTTGAATGACTTGGCCGATTCGGCAGAATACCTGCCGTCCGCCCCGCCTCCGGAATGATACTTGCCGCTTAGCAGGCCCCCGGCAATCGGAGACCACGCGACCAGTCCGAGTTTGAACGCCTTAGCCATGGGGATGAGTTCACGTTCAACCGTGCGTTCGATCAGCGAATATTCGATCTGCAGACCGATGAATTGTGTCCAGCCCCGCAGTTCGGCCAGCGTGTTGGCCTGCGCAATCCACCAGGCGGGCGCATCCGATATGCCAATGTAGAGAACCTTGCCTTGATGAACCAGATCGTCGAATGCGCGCATGATTTCCTCGACCGGCGTCATCTGATCCCAGTTATGCAGCCAATAGAGGTCGATGTAATCCGTCTTCAATCGCCGCAGCGAACCCTCGAGCGCCTGCACCATGCTCTTGCGATGATTGCCCGCCGCATTGGGATCGGTTCCCGCGTTTGCATTCGTATACTTGGTGGCCAGCACCACGGATTGCCGGTGATCGTGAATGAACTCACCGAGAAGATTTTCGCTGCTTCCGTTGGTGTAAATGTTGGCCGTATCGATAAAATTTCCTCCGGCCGCGCGATAGGTGTCGTAGATCTTGCGGGACTCGTCCTTGGGCGAGCCCCATCCCCAGTCTTCTCCGAAAGTCATGGTGCCGAGCGAGACTTCGGAAACTCGAAGGCCACTGTTTCCCAACAGCCGATATTTCATGATTTCACCTCAAGATTTTAGGATTGCTTATATGGATTCGTCTGCCGCGGAGGGCGATGCAGAAACTAAGAGGTTTTGATTTTCCCGAGACCTAAGACATTAGACCCAAAACTTAAGACCTGCTTCAATGCCCTTCTTCCTCCAGATATTTCTCCGCTTCCAGCGCGGCCATACAGCCGGAACCCGCCGCGGTGATGGCTTGCCGGTAGCGGCGGTCCTGCACGTCGCCGCACGCGAACACTCCCGGCACTTTTGTCAATACATTTTTGTTGGTGACCAGATAGCCATCGGCATCAGTGTCGAGCTGGCCTTCGAATATCTTGGCATTGGGGACGTGGCCGATCCCCAGAAACATCGCACTCGTCGGAAACTCCCAACTTTCGCCGCTCTTCAAATTGCGCAAGCGCAGCGCGGTGACTTCCTTCTTGCTGACGTCGAGAACATCGTCGACCACGGTATCGGTAAGGAACTCGATCTTCGGATTGGCATGGGCGCGATCGAGCATGATTTTCGAAGCGCGAAACTGCTCGCGGCGATGAATAAGGGTCACCTTGCTGGCGAAGCGGGTCAGGAATGTCGCTTCTTCCATCGCCGAGTCGCCACCGCCGATCACGGCGATCTCCTTGCCCGAAAAAAAGAAACCATCGCAGGTGGCGCAGGAAGAAACACCGTGGCCGATGAGCGCGTGCTCGTTCGGCAGCCCAAGCCAGCGCGCCGATGCGCCGGTGGCAATGATGAGGGTGCGGGTCTGAATGGTCTCTTTGCCGACGCTTAACTCAAGCGGGTGCTTGCTCAAGTCGGCCTTGACCGCATGGCCCATGTGATATTCCGCGCCGAAGCGCATCGCCTGCTTGCGCATGTTTTCGATCAGTTCCGGCCCCTGAATGCCTTCGGGGAAACCGGGGAAATTTTCCACCAGAGTAGTCAGCCCTAATTGACCGCCCGGTTCATGGCCTTCAATCACGAGCGGCTTGAGATTGGCGCGGGCGGAGTAGAGGGCGGCGGTGTGGCCGGCGCATCCGGAGCCGATGATCACGACATTGCGTATGTCCATAGTGTGAGAAACAGTTTTAGAAGAATAGTGTCAAAGAAACCGTGCTAGTAGATAGATTCTGAAAAACGGATTTCGCTTCATCGAGGCACCGTGACCGTGTAGTGTTGTTTGAAAGACACATTCCCTCAGCGGCTAACGCCGCCATTGATTTGGCCGGCAGTTACGGCACGGTTGGAAGCCGTGCCCTTTCAAAACAAATTGAAACTGCACCACTACCTGACCGTGCAGTCTGTACCGTTTCACCCACTGAGAGCAGCGCGGTTGCGTGCTACGGATTCTTCTTGCTGCCAGCGCCTGCCTTGGGCGCAGTTCCCACCCCCAACCGAGCCAACTCCTGAGGCACCATTCTGCGCGCGCCCAAAGCATCGCGATAACGCTCCATTATCGAAGAAGCGGCGCGGAAGATCGGTTCGTACGCGCTCTGATTCGTCGCCGGAGTCCCTTCTCCTCCCGCGCACCGCGTCAACACCACCGACGCTTTGCCAAAGCGCTCCAGTTTGACGCGCGATACGGGTGTGCTCGTCGATAGCATCGCCGCCGCGGAAGCCACTGCGGACGCGCTGTCTTCGATGGAAATCTCCATCAGATCTTTATCCTTGGGCTCGCGCACCCGCAGTACCAGCGTCTCCACCATATTCGTCGAATCCACGCTGAACGAGTACTGGACATTGCTGAACAGAGCGGCCTCGGGAAACTCGCGCCGCACCCGAACCCAGTCAGCCGCCGAGACCGACCCCGCCGGCAATGCCGGCATGCCTGGAATCGGTACGCTCTGGTCGAGCGTGGAATGCCCGCGGGCAACCTCAAAATCCTTGCTGAACACCGGTTTGCCGGGCACTTTGGCCAGTGCCGCGGTCAGCTCTTTTTGCTCATCGCTCGAAGGCGCGCACACATTGATGACATTCACTTTCACAGGTGGCTGCTGGGAATTGGCCGGAGGCTGCTGGGCAAACGTCGACGCAGCCATCGTCATGGCCGTTACGATCAGAATTTTGCGAGAGAACACGGCGGAATTGTATCAGGGGATTGCAGAGGTCCGAGGTCAGTTTTCAAAAGTAAAAGCCTATAGTCGAGGCGGTTTACCTGTGGAGCTCTGACCTCTGCAATCCTAATCGGCGGCTCCGGCGGAATCAGCCTCAATCGCGCCGTGGCGCCGCAGCAACTGCGGCAGATTCTGCGAAAACGCCGAACGCGGCAGCACCATGTCGCAACCCACCTCGTGCGCCTTCTGCTTCAGGTCGCCCTGCACGTGCGAGAGGAATCCAATGATCGACGTTCCCTTCTTCAGCTTGCTTTTCAGTTTTGGGATCAGCGTCAAAGGCTTGGCATTGGCGTTGTTCAAGTCGAAGATGATCAGAGAAGGCTTTTCTTCGCCGTTGCTCTTCATGCGGTCGGTGAGTTCTTTTTCATTCTTTACGAACTCCACCTTCACATTCATCTTGAGGCCGGTGGCCTGGATCTTGCTCAGGAAGAACAGGTCTTCGACAAACGCGAAGACGCGTGAGGCCGCATCTTCTTTCGGAGCGGGTAAAGGCTCGGGATCGACCACCGGGTAGGACGCGGAAAAACCGGGCCGTCGCGGTCGATTATTCCCGTTGCCGTTGTCCCCTCCCATATTGGCGCGATAGCTGTGGTCCATGGGAGCGGTAAAAATTCCGTGCTGCTCCTGGCGCGCGCGCCCCATTGGGCCACCCGCGCCGCGTCTCGGCGGACGCCGTCCGCGACGCCGCTTGTGTTTCCCTCCTCCTGCGGAGGGCTGACCCGGTCCAGCATTCATAGTTGTCTCTTGTTAATCTTCAGAAGTTGATCTTCAGAAGCTAATCCCCAGAAGTTAATCCCCAAAGTACTCCACGGCCTGGATTGCAGGCCTTATGGTTTCCGTCTTCTCCCGCAGTCGGCAGGTTAGCGGGACTGGCAGAAGCGCTCGGTTCACTCTGTATGTATATATCGGCAACCTGCAGACCAAACCCCACACCGGCTGGATGCTATTCGAGAACGATGCTCAAACTATCTTTTATTCAAGGCGCCTGGAGTTGTATTGGCGCAAACGGCCAGCCTGGAAGCACGGCCATTGGGAACACCTTGATGTTACTCATGAAACCGCCGCCAGCGCAAGGGGACTTTCCCAAGTTTTCCACATCGGGGTCATTACCAAAGTCAGCCAAGGGTCTTCCCTCACGGTGCCAAGGCGGAATTCCGGGATCGGAAGCAGCGTCTCGAGCTTATAGACAGCCGGGCGAGACGCCCGTCGCTCCATCCCCTGAAGTCTTATCGCGGTCACGCCGATAGCTAGAAGTGTGAAACCCGCTCCTGCCCGAGAGAAGAACTCCGCCTCGAAATCGCTGGCGCTGCCGGGACAGCGTTTCGTTGCGCGTCAACCCATCCTCGACCGCTCGCAGAACGTCTTCGCCTACGAAATTCTCTTCCGGAACGGCGTCGAAGACTACTTCAACGCCGACCCCGAACTCGCGGCCCGCTCGACGGTCGATAGCTCCCTGCTTTTCGGCATCAACACGATTTGCGACAACCGGCTGGCCTTCGTGAATTGTACCCGCGAAGTTCTGTTCAAAGATCTGATTACTCTGCTCCCGCCCAACCAGGCCGTGGCTGAAATTCTGGAGTCGGTTGAGCCCGAAGACCGTGTGATCGCTGCCTGCAAGCGGCTGAAATCGCTGGGCTACATGATCGCGCTCGATGACTTCGCGCCTAACGATCCGCGCCTGCCGCTTTGCGAGTTTGCCGACATCATCAAAGTGGACGTGCGCGCCACCCTGCCGGAACAGCGGGCCGGCATGATGCGCCGGTTTGCCACCCCGAAGTGCAAGATGCTGGCCGAGAAACTTGAAACGCCCCACGAGTTTCAGCAGGCCCGTGACATGGGGTTTGTCTATTTCCAGGGATACTTTTTCTGCCGGCCCGAACTGGTCGTTGGCCGCGAGGTTCCCGCCAGCCGCCTGCATTACCTCCGGCTCCTGGAGATGGTCTCCCGACCGGAAATCGACCTGCGTGAACTCGAGACGATGCTCAAACGGGAGGTCTCGATCTGTTACCGCTTGCTTCGCTATCTGAACTCCCCGCTCTTTGGATTCGCCCTCGAAATCAAGTCGATCCGCCATGCCATCGCCGTTCTCGGAGAACGGGAAATGCGGCGCTGGATCCGGCTCATCGTCGCCGTTGGCGCGGCCGAGCAGAAGTGCAGCGAACTGGTGCTGATGGGATTGGTTCGCGCGCGCTTTTGTGAATTGCTCTCCAACCGGCTGCGATCGAACTCCGATTTGTTTCTGATGGGTCTGCTCTCCATCATGGACGCCGTGCTCGAAGTCAGCATGGACGCGCTCATGAAACAATTGCCCGTGGAACGCGAAATCAGGGCGGCGTTGCTCGGCCAGAAGAGCAGCCTCCAGCCTCTCTATCAGCTCATGCTGGCCCACGAAACGGGCGAGTGGACACAATCGAGCGCCCTCGCCAAACAATTATCACTTTCCGATGCAGAAGTCGCCTCAACCTGGTGGCAAGCCATGCAGTGGGCGCAGGAAGCGACCAGCAGTGTGTAAGAATCTGGTGATCGGGTGATCGGGCCATCTGGCCATCGAAAGTCAAAGGCACTTGACCTTAGATCACCCGATGGCCCGATTTGGCTACGGTGCTTCGATCAACTCCATTTTCCCGTCCCGTGTCCGATGCAACACCATCAACATGCCCTCAGGATCGCGGAATACAAAGACATCTTTGTCGCGGAAGTGCGCTTCTTTGATCGCTTCCTCCAAAGTCATCGGCCGAAGCGCGACCGAGTCCCGGGCATGCACCAGATGCACTTCGGTGGTCCGCGCCACCGACGGAAATTTATGGACCAAAACAGAGACCGTGGCACTCTCCTTCAGCCCGAGCACCTCCGCCAGGTTCTCTTCCTCCGATTGCCCGTCAAACTTCTTGCCCGCCTTGCGCTTTTTGCTCAGCCACTTCGTTTTGTGCTTGAGCGCTTGCTTCTGCAGGTGGTCAAGAGCCTCACTAATAGCAGAAAGCATGTCGTCGGTCTGGGCAAGTCCAATAATCGGCCCATTGGGCGGATCGATCGTGATTTCGACCTTGTGCCGCCGCTTTTCCACGCTCAGAGTCACCTTGGTCTCGAATCGGTCGCCTAAAATTTTGCGGATCTTATTAAGTCCGGTTTCAACTTCCTTGCGGACGGTGGGAGTGATTTTATATTTCCGCGCGGTATATTCCACATTCATTGGGAAACCTCAGTCGTGCAGATTTCAAACGCCTGAAGAAGATCGGGTCATCAGGTGATCGGGCCATCTGACCATCGAAAGTCAAAGGCACTTGAACCTGGATGGCCCGATCACCCGCTTCTCTACTTTTTTACTCTTCGCTGATGCGTGCTCGGAATCTTCATGTCTTCACGATATTTCGCAACGGTTCGGCGGGTAACTTGGATACCTTGCGATTGCAGGATGCGGGTAATCTGTTCATCGGTCAGTGGCCGGCTGGGATCTTCTTCTTCAATCAGCTTCTTGACGCGTCGTTTCAGGATCAGCAGCGAAGTGCCGCCGCCCTCCGGTCCTTGCACGCTCTCGGAGAAGAAATACCGTAATTCGAACACGCCCTGGGGCGTGTGGACATACTTATTGGAAACTGCGCGGCTGACAGTGGAAGGGTGCACGCCGATCTCTTCCGCCACTTCCTTGATCATCATCGGCTTCAGCTGATCGATTCCGCGTTCGAGAAAGTCCCCCTGCCGCGCCACGATCGAGTAGCAAACCTTGGCGATGGTTTGCTTGCGTTGTTCGATGTTCTTGATCAGCTGGATGGCCGACTTGTAGCGATCCTTTACATAATTACGCGTGTCGCGGTCATTGCCTTCGCGAGTCATCAAACGCTTGTAAGCCGGATTCAGACGTAACTGCGGCATGTCCTCATCGTTCATGATGACCAGCCACTCGTCGCCATGCTTCACAAAAGCGACATCGGGTTCAATCAGGCGCGCGGGAACTTTGTTGTAGCGCAGGCCGGGCCGGGGATCGAGCGTTCGGACATAGTCGAGCGCCGCCTGCACTGCCTCCACCGGACGCCCGATGGCGCGCGCAATTTCCTTGAACTGCTTCAATGTCACCGCTCTCAGATGCTGATCGACGACCGCAATCGCATCTTGCACGACCTGCTCGGTCAGCCCGCTGCCATTGGGGTGCAGGTGGAATTGCGCAAGATGGTAGCGCAGCTGATAGAGCAGACATTCGCGCAGATCGCGACAGGCGATGCCCTGCGGATCGAACTGGCGCACAACCTCCAGCGCTTCGTGCAGATCGGCGACCGTGAAATTTACAGCGGGAATGCGGGCCGGCGCAGTCGCGGTACCGGTGGCTGTGCTGGCGTGGCTCGCCGCGCTGGGCGGAGGGACTTCTACTGCGCTCTTTTCCCCGACATCTGCCTCGACATGATCTGACCCTGACTCCAGCTCTGACTCGAGCTCTGAAGGAACATCTGCCTCGGCATTCGGTGTCTCAGCGTGGAGCGCAACGTGGAGCGCAACAAGGGGGTCGGCTCCGGCGCCTTCCGTCGTCAACCCTGAAAGGTCGGCGTCTGCGGCAGTAACTTCCTCCGCCGCAAGAGCTGAGGACTCATGGCCGGAAATTTCAAGGTCGGAGGTTTCAAGGTCGGAGGTCTCGACCAGCCCCAGCGCTTCCGCTTCACCGATGATCTTGGCCGCCACTTCCACGTCCGCCTCGGGAGCCGCAACCGGAGCAATTCCCAGCAGTTCTTCATCGGTCGCAATCAGATAGCCTTCTTCGTTCAGATTGCCAATGATCAGTTCCGCGGCCTGGTGGACCGGCGGGCGCACAGAAATCGCGCCCAGTTGCCATAGCAAGTGGTCGCTCAAGTTCCCTGGCTTGGAGAGGAAGTTCTCGAACGACGGTTTTTCGATCTCTTCCATTTCTCCCGAGCTGCGATAGCCGGGATCCAGATAATCCTGAAAAAACGAGCCAAAATCGATTTCCTCGAATGGATCCTTCTTCTCGTCCGCGATGGCGGGAGCTTCTTCCGAGGTGGCCTGGGCAGCGATCCGGTCGCGCTCTTCCTCCTGGCGACCAACGTCATCGAGCAAAGGGACGGAGTCTTCCAGTTCTTCCAGCACCGGATTCTCGACCATCTCGGCATTGATCATGTCCTTAAGCTCGAGCTTGTTGAGCGCGAGCACGGACACCATCTGCACGAGCCCCGGCGTCAGAATCTGCCGCTGGGATAACTTGACGTTCAGTTTGTGCTGAAGAAGCACCATTTCTCCCTAAACAAGGTCTCGGTTCCCGGATCTCGGTTCTCAGTAAACCTATAACTACTAACTATCGATACGTCGAAGCTTAGAAAATTTAGCTTCTCATGCAGTCAGGTAAATCGGGTGGGCACGAAAGGTCAATGCGTCCACGCCATGGTAACTATGGGACAATCGCGTCATCGGGTGATCACGTGCGATCGAAAGTCAAGCGCTTTTGAATTTAGATGACCCGATGGCCAGATGACCCGATTGTTCTCAGACTCCCGATTGCCCTCACACCAGTGAAAAGCTTTCTCCCAAATAAACGCGCCGTACCTCCGGATCGCTGCCCAACTCCTCCGGCGTACCCGAGCGGAAGATGCGTCCCTCGTTAATGATGTAGGCCCGATCCGTCACCGACAGGGTCTCGCGAACGTTATGATCGGTGATCAGGATTCCGATGCCGCTGGCCCGCAGATCGGAGATTATCTTTTGCAAATCCAAAACGGCAATCGGGTCGATTCCCGAAAAAGGCTCATCCAGCAAAATGAACGTAGGGCTGATGCAGAGTGATCGCGCGATCTCGACTCGCCGCCGCTCCCCGCCCGACAACGCATAGCCACGATTCTGACGGATATGCTCCAGTCCCAGTTGGTCAATCAGCTTCTCGGCTTTTTCCCGGCGTTCATGCCAGGAAATGGGCTGGACTTCGAGCACGGCCAGGATATTCTCCTCGACCGTCAATTTCCGGAAAACCGAAGCTTCCTGAGGGAGATAGCTGATACCGTACTGGCGCGCCCGCAAATACATGGGAACGCTGGTGATATCTTCCTCGTCGTACAGCACCCTACCTGTGTCGGGAGGAACCAGGCCTACAATCGCATAGAAGGATGTGGTTTTTCCGGCGCCATTTGGTCCCAGCAGGCCCACGACCTCGCCCTGCAAAACCTGAAGGCTAACCCCATTCACCACGCGTCGGCCCCGATAGGACTTGCCAATTTCGTCGGTGGCCAGCGTATGCATTTATCGTGCCACTTGCGTCCGAGTAACCGTCGGAGACGTTTCTCGTCCTTCCACGAGCACCCTATCATCGTGCCTATAGAAAGTCAACGAATCCCCGGTAGTTTTGCCCCGTTCGGCATCAAAAATGCTAGGAAGTCCCGTCGATGCCCCGCCGGTCAGAACAAATTTGTCGTCGGCTGCCGTATACACCAACCGGTTGCCCGTCGCATGGCGGGTCGGTTGCGTGATTACGACATTGCCCTGAGTGACGATCCGCTCCACCTGTCCCGCCGCTGCCGTACCAGGTTGCGTCCGCGACTGGTTCCGCGGCAACAGGAACACTGTCATTTGTTGTCCAGTCATCGTTAGATCGGAGCCTTTCGCCGTGACCCCGCCATCCAGAAAGATTCTCCGTTCCTCATCGACATAATTCAATCGCGCGGAGGTGATGTGGACTGGAGTCGCCTTCCCGCTCTTATCGACCTGTACCAGCACCGTAGAAACGGATTGAGCAAAAGTCGGCAGCAGAGTTTGCGTGGTGGCGGGGCTCGGCCCCGCAAGCGGCTGTAGCGGTGTGCCCCCGTTTTCCTGCCCCCCCTGCGCAACGAGTGACCGATGGTCGCGATCAAACTGCAGCACGGGAGCCTCCACCACATTCGCGTTTTGCCACAAGCGGGCATTGCCGGTATAAACCGCGATCGCCGGTGAACGATGCGCCGTCATGCTGCGGCTGGTCACATGAATCGGGTCGGAGGAGGCGAGCATGCCGCCATCCGGCTGCGGCTTCAGGTCGGAATATGTGCTCTTGACGTTGCCCTCGGCTATGGCGTCGCCGGTCGTCCGGTTCAGGCGAATCGTCTGCGCCGTTGTCATCATGCCAGTGTCCGCCACCCGAGGCGATCCGCTCAGCACCAGCATCTGGTCGGCGCTGGTGTACTCTCCTCGCTGCGCCCATGCTTTTTGCGCGCCATCGACATAAGTAAGGCCGCCCGACTGCGTAATTGACCGCACCCCACCCTCGGGAAGAAAAACAACATCAAGCATTTTGCTGGTGGATACTCGATCCGTCGGTCCCGTCGTGCCGGCCTTACTCAGGTCTAGAATGCCGCTAACTATCTTCGCGTCCGGTTCTCCGTGCAGCGTGGCCAGTCGATTCTTCTCCGTGAACTTCGCCGTAAACTTCGCGGCAGTCACCACCGTCTTCTGATTCGCGCCCGGCTGCGTGATCACAATCCGCGGAGGGCCGGTCGTCTCGGCACGCTCCAGCAGACGACCATCTCTCACGATAAAGTCCATCACCGGAGCGGTCATCTCAACTTCCTGGCCATCTTTAGCTGACGGAGCGACAGACACTGGAGCGACAGACACTGGAGCGACAGACACTGGAGCGACAGATATTGCAGCGACGGGCCCCGCCCGCTCCGCCGAAACCGCCGGCTCCGCCTTCTTCTGCGTCAGCCGCACGCCATCTTCGGCATGAACCGTCTTCAGGACTTGCTGCGCCGCGAAGTGCAGCGTCACTCGTCCGGCGTCAGCTTCAGCAGGCGATCCCTGCTCTCTGCGGTCCGGCTCTACCGTAGAGACACGGCTTGCCGCGTCTCCGCTCCGGAGTTGCACATTGCCGATCAGGATCGCCGTAGTAAGAAGGTTTCGCGTGCCGGTCAAAAACAGTTCGGCGCGGTCCGAACGCTCGTGGGTGTCCGAGTTCGACGTTTTCGAGCCCGGCGACGCCCGGCCTTGAAGTTCCGTCTCCACATCGCCCTCGGCCAGAATGTGGTCCACCGTGTTGTCGTCGCGCAGAAAGAATGTTGCGTGGTCGGACTGCATTCGCTGCCGTTCCCGGGTCAAGTGCACCGTGTCGAGCACGACCTCGCGCGGCCGCTTCGAAATTGTTCCACGATCCGCATTCAAATGGACCGGTTGCGGCCTGCTCACCGTCACCGCGACCGCCGACAGCAGGTTCATCATGCCCGTCTTCGCTACATATTGAATGCCCACCGCCGATCCGGATGCCTGTGGCGTCTCGAACACAACCTCCCCGGAAGCCGAAGCGTCCCCCGTATTCTTATTGAAGACGAGCCCATTGGTCTCAAGGTGAATCGGCTGTTTCGCATGCTCGGGAAGCGACTGGTCCGACTGCCGCATCCCCTCGGGATTCGCCTCCAGGTCAATCAGCACTCTGCCCTTCGCGCTCACATTGCCCGACGCGGGATCGTACTCGAAATCATCCCCGGCGATCCGATCAAACCGCCCCGAATCCTTGCCGTAGACGACGATTTTGACGTTATGCAGTTCGGCCCGCCCTCCCTGTTTAAACTGCACCGCCTTAGACGCACTCACCGTAAATAGAGTGCGCCCCTGCTCCGACTTGGAGATGGAAAATCCCTCCGCAGTCTGCTGAATGTCCAGACCAAGTTTTGCGGGAACGTCGCGGACAGCCTTGCGCAGGCTCCACCGGGCGTAGAAATACATGCCCCCGACAGTCGCCACCATCAATATCACGCCCAAGGCAAACCAGCGGCGAAGTCGTGAAACAGAAGAGGCCATCAAAGGTTAGTGTAACGCGTGTAGCCGCAGCCAAGATGTGCGTTGAGCGAACTCCCGGTCAATGGCACGTAAGATCACTGGCAGGTAAGTGTGATCCGCCGCAGCGAGTTGCCCTCTCTCGGCAGGCCTCCATTTTCCTCGTGCAGAAAGGTGTAATAGATGTAGAAGCTTTTCCCCAATATGCTCGGATCCTCGCCCAGGCCGACCGAGGTGGGATAAGGCGCGAGGGTTTTCACACCGTCGGCATAGTTGCCAAGCGATAGGGGAGCCGTCCACGTAAGACCGTCGATGGATTCAGAGTAGCCGAACGTCGTGTCGCCGTCGGTAATCAGAACATAGCGTTGCAACGCACTGTTGTAGTGGACATCGAGATACCCTCCATACTGAGGCGCCCAGTCCGGACTGAGGTCGGTGGATGCCCCGCCGATCCCGGGTTGCAAGCGCCAGTTGCCCTGGTAGAACTTCTCGAATGGAACGGTGTGCGGACGCACCGATCCGAAAGCTGCGTCCAGCAGGGAAGCAGCTAACGCACGCGCAACCGAAATATGGGTGGTTGTATTTGTGGCGGCGGGCAGGTCCGAAAAATATAAATAGAAATACTTACCGTCGGGCGAGAGCACTAGACGTCCGGCGCCAATTTCAGAGAAGGTGAGCCCGGGCATATACGCTTGGTTGAGGCGAACGATCTCGCCGAGATCGGTCCAATGCAACCCGTTGTCCGAGGACGCCGCCAGCCCAAGCAGGGAGTAGTTGGGAAGCTCAGCGTGATAGGTCACCAACAGTTTGCCCGCCCCGGTCATGCCCGCAGGAACTTGGTAGACGGAGCCTCCTCCCATGTAGCCGTAGCTCGAATAATTGGGGTTAACGGCGGGATCGGAATTCGGAGAGATACTCACATCCTGGGGATTGCCGGTTCCGAGCGGGTTGTCGAGAGTGCCCACTGTCATGGTCACCGATCCGTAGTTGTTGTTACCAACCCAATGACCTTGCCACAACTGTCGCGGATGGAACGCGCCATCGCTGGTAAAAAATTGATAGCCGTTGGCCGTCTTGATTGCGCCCATTTGCGTGTCCGGCCAGGCAAAGCCGAAGCCCATGGTATCGATGAGCGGCGGTTCTGCCCTGAGGCCCGCCGCGACAATCTGGTCGTGGTTGTCGACGATAATCGGCGCACTCACCGAGGGCTGGCAGAGCGGTGTGAGAGGCTGCCCGGCCGCGCTTCCCGACGAAAGCTGGAAAGAAAACGCGATCAAGGCGACAGAAACGAGTGGCGAGCGGAAGAGCATAAGTCACCTCGAGGCTGGCTTGCGTGGCTGAACGAAACCTATCTTCTGAACTCCTGGACCAATCGGTACAGGGGCGCATCTCCATCGTGCACCGAGACCACGGCCAGTCACTGGCAGGTGAAAGTAAGCCGCCGTAACTCTCCGTCCGTCCAGCCACCGTCGGCCGGCAAGTGCGTAAAGTAAACGTAGAAGCTCTTCCCCAGCACATGCGGGTCGTCGCCGAGTCCGACGGCTGTGGGATAAGCCGCGATGGGGCCAAAAGTGCCCAGCAACGTTGGAACTGTCCAGGTAAGGCCGTCCACGGATTCCGCGTAGCCGAACGTCGTGTCGTTGGAGATGATCATCGCGTAGCGCTGCAGCGCGTTGTTGTAGTGGATATCGAGATAGCCCTGATAGGCGGACTTGGGATTAAGGTCTGTGGACGCTCCACCGATCCCGGGTTGCAGATGCCAGCTGCCCTGATAGAACTTCTCGAACGGGACAGCGTGCGGACGCGCCGATCCGAACGCGGCTTCCAGCACGGACGCCGCCAGTGCGCGCGCCACCGTGACATTGGTAATGGTTGAAACCCCGACAGGGTTCACGGTGTGCAGCGTCCCATTGGCGATCCAGTCCGGAAAATACAAATAGAAATACTTGCCGTCAGGCGAGAGCACGAGCGGCCCATCGCCGATTTCAAAGCCGTCCAGGCCGACTGCATACGCCTGGTTCAGCCGGATGATTTCGCCGAGGTCGGTCCAGTGCAGCCCGTTATCCGAGGAAGCGGCCAGCCCCAGCGCCGCATACAGCGCGTCATTGGGAAGCTCAGCATGATACGTCACCAGCAGATTTCCCGCCCCCGTCATGCCGGCCGGAACCTGATAGACTGGGCCCCCGCCCATGTAGCCATAACTAGGATAGTTTGAATTTACAGCGGGATCGGGATTCGTTGAGACACTAACATCCTGAGGATCGCCCGAGCCCAGCGGGTTATCCAGCGTTCCCGCCGTCGTTACGACCGATCCATATTTGTTGTTACCGACCCAATGACCTTGCCACATCTGCCGGAAGTGCCCGGCGCCGTCGCTGGCAAAAAACTCATAGCCGCTGCCCGTCTTGATTATGCCCATGGGCGTGTCGGGCCAGTCGAATCCGTTGCCGGTGTCCGTGATCGGCGGCTGCGCCTTCGTGCCGGCTGCCAGACGCTGCGCGGGCGAGGCAACGACGATTGGGGATGTCACCGACGGCTGGCAGACTGGTGTGGGAGCCTGGGCGGCGCCGGCTCCAGAAGAGAACTGGAAGAGGCCGGCTAGTAAAGCAACAGAGACGAGCGGTGAGCGGAAGAACATGGTGTACCTCGTCTGATTCTGTCTGATCGGGCGGGCCAGAAGACATCACTGGCCCATATCGCTTAGAAACACGAGAATCCGCGAAAGGTTGCTGGGGATGCGATTCAGAGGCCTAGACTTTGTTGAGTTCGACTTCCAGTCCGGGAGTACTCATTTAGAGGCTATACTCGCCGCACCAGCGTCCCGGCGATCAGGTCGTGCAGCCCCTGCTTGCGCTCCGTGAAACCGACCATGATGTAGCCGATGCAGAGGACCAGCCCGGAAAGCCACTTCGCAAAATGCCTTCCGGTCGCGCGCTCGAATGAGATTCGGTTGCCGTTGAGATCCGTAACCTTCATCCCAAAGATCATCTTGCCCAGGGTCGCCTGATACGACGAGCTTTCCATGAAAGCCTCGTACAACCAGGAACCAAAAAGCACCAGGACGACGGTGACGCCGCCGCCTAAAAGAGCAAGCCCTCCATGGTGAATGCCTGGTAACATTCCGCCCGCCAGCCCGAGACCACCAAAGATCATGCTCACCGGAGCCACTACAACCCGCAAAATGATACTGTCAATAATCGTTGCAACTACCCGAATCCAAAACCCGCCATACCGAACCGCCGCCATCGGCGCAACCCCTGGATAGGCAACTGGGGCTGAATAGGCCGGACCTGAAACCGCAGCGGGGACAGCGCCGGGTACGGGCGCCGTCGGCGTTCCGCAGCGACTGCAAAACTGAGCGCCCGCGGCGTTCGGCGTACCGCACTTGTTGCAGAAAAAGGTTCCATTCATGACCGGCACTATAAAGAGAGATCAACTTCTTGTCAAAACAGCAAGCGTAGGGACAGCCGCCCTCCGCTGTCCAGCCGAGCGCAGCTCGGCGGCCGCTCCGGAGCCCGCTTACCGCGCCCGCACCACATCGCGCAACCCCAACTCCAACCCGCCGAATTCCGGATGGTCGTTCATACCGATCGAGTAAGCGATGTCTAACCGGTCGCCGGCAAGCAACTGCAATCGCTCGCAAGACTCCTTCAAGCCCCAGCCCATGGCCTTGAACGCGATATTGTCGCGCCATGATGATGAGGGTTGCGCGGCAGTTGGCTGTGTGGTGGCTCCGTCTCGTTTCGGAACAGCGGCAGCATCGGGATGGCAGCGGGGAGTGAAATCATGCACGGCCGCAGCCGCGGCGCCATTAACCGCGGCCGCCAACCGCAGCCGCACGTGCCTATCTTTCACCGTCTGCGGAGGCGCCATCAGCCGCACCGCCCGCGCGGCGAAAACCGGCTCGCGATTCTCCATCCCAAAAGGTTCCAGCAAAAGCAGCGCCTGCTGAAGTTCAGGCGTGACCTCGCGCAAACCCAGCTCTCGATCGAACTCCAGCTGCGGTTCGAAATCAGCCGCCGTGAGCCGCGCACGCGCATACCCATCGAGATGAGTGCGCAGCTTCTCCACATTAGCGCTGGGCAGCGCAAAGCCAACCGCGTGCGCATGTCCGCCGTACCGCGAAAACAGCTCGGAGCAGGATTCAATCGCATGCAGCAGATGAAATCCCGCGATCGATCGTCCCGAGCCATGCGCCTCGTCACCGTCGCGAGAGATAACCAGCGTTGGCCGCCCGTGGCGTTCTAACACGCGCGACGCCGTGATGCCAATCACGCCGCGATGCCAGCCATCGCCATCCACCACCACGCAGAACGCTTCGCGCAGCGCAGGCTCTTTTTCCAGACGGCGCTCGATGTCGTCCATGATGCGCCGTTCTTCTTCCTGCCGCTCGGCGTTCAACTGGTCAAGCCGGCTGGCAATAATCCGCGCACGCTCCATGTCCTTCTCATTGAAAAGGTCGACCACGTCTCGGGCAACATCCATGCGTCCGGCAGCGTTCAGGCGAGGGGCGACGCGGAACGCAACCTCCGTCGCCGTGAGCGCCTGACCGTCACCAAGCTTCGCAACCTCCAGCAGAGCCTTCAGTCCAACATTCACCGGACGCCGCAGCCCCTGCAATCCCAACTTAGCGAACACGCGATTCTCGCCCAGCAACGGAACCGCGTCGGCGATCGTCGCAATGGCCACAACTTTCATGAACGACATCAGCAGCCGCGCCTGATCTTTACCATCCAGCCGACGCTGCATCAATCCCTGAGCCAGCTTGAACGCCACGCCCGCGCCGCACAGATGCTTGCAGGGATAATCGCAACCCTCCTGATTTGGATTAACCACAACCAGTGCCCGCGGAACGCCGTCCATCCCGGGCAAATGATGGTCGGTGACGATCAGATCGACTCCGGTGCGCCGAGCCGTTTCCGCTGCCTCAAACGCTCGGATCCCGGTATCGACGCTAATGATCAGCCGCACGCCGTCGGCAGCCGCGCGCTCGATCACCTCGTCGCGCATGCCGTAGCCTTCGCGGATGCGATGCGGCACGTGAAAGTCAGCCGTTCCGCCGCAAAGCTCGATGGCCGTCTTGAGAATGACGATCGCCGTCGTGCCATCCACGTCGTAGTCGCCGTAGATGAGTATCTTCTCTTTGCGCTCCAAGGCAGCTTCCAGCCGGTCCAGGGCGGATTTCATCCCCATCATCAGCAGCGGGTCGTGGAGATGATCAAGGGAGGGAAAAAGAAAACTCGCAGCCGCCTCCGGCTCATCGATCCCACGCCCCACAAGCAGATCGGCAAGCACGGGCAAAGCCGAAGGAGAAATTTTCAGTTTGAAGTCAAGCAGCGCCGCAGCGAGAACCTTGGCCTTAGGAGAATTCGGCAGATTGGAGATCCATCGCATAGAGCAGGTCTTAGGTGCCAGGTCTTAGGTCTTAGGAAAACCTGCGCGGCCCCTGGCGTGCGATTTTCCTAAGACCTGTCAGCTAAGACCTGCTCTACTCTTCCTGGTCCGGCTCATCGATCATGAATCCGCCGCTCTCATCCGCCAGTTCACGCAGGTGCTGATAATGCTCGTACCATTCGGTGCCCGCTTCGAAGACAAAGACGCATCCTTGATACGCCCAACCCAGCTGCACGAACCCGGTCTTGCCGATATAGGATTTCAGCCAGCGGCTCTCTTCCAGGTCTTCTTCGCTGCGGTATTCGGCGTCGGTGAGCAATTGCGACAAGCGGTCCAACTCTTCGCGGTCGAGCGCCCACGAATGCATGGTAAGGAAGGGCACGCCCGCGGCCTTGGCCAGTTCCACGAAATCCTTCCAGCCGTCCGGATTCTGCGCCGTGTCCCAAAGCACGCTGGGAACCTCTTCGCACTCGACATAGCCAAAGAAACGGCGCATGCCCAGCCCTTCAATGAAGGCGGTCATATCGTCTTTCATGCCTGTAAGGTCGTCTGGATGTGGAGACATAAAGTTCCTTCATTGTAAGGCTTGCGCGAAGCAGCCGCCACTGCCACAAACTTAGCCATCAGCCCTCAGCCGGCAGCGCAACCATCCGCCAGTTTATCTGACGGCTGAAGGCCGACGGCTCACTTGTGTTAAACTTTTTGTTCACAAAAAGACGCCTTCATCATGCTCTTTTCCAAAGAATACGTGGGCTATCTGGCCCGCGAAGTTTCCAAAAAACTGGTGGCGAGCGGCCTCATCGAGACCAAGGCCATGCCCGCTCTTAACGCGAAGGTGAATGCCGCGCTGCTCGAAGAACTGGCGCTCGAAGACCGCATCAACGATGAGGTGCGCGTCATCCTCGAAGCGTACTCCGACGAAATGCAGAAGAGCGGCGCCAATTATCAGGAAATGTTCCGCAAAGTAAAGACGGAACTGGTCAAAAAATACAAGGCTGTGCTGTAGTTTTGGAACCGAGGACGCCCCCGCCGTGCGATTGAGCCGCGACAAAGTCAACAAACTCGCTCATACCATCACCGACGCGGTCGCTGAGCTGGATGATGTCGAGTTCATTGAGGACCGCAACACCGTCCGCCTCGAAGTGCGCAAGATTCTCGAGGAACTGCTCATGCAGGAAGCCCGCATCGACCAGGCCGCGCGTCAGAAAATTGAGAGCCAGCGTCGCACCATCATCGAAGGCTCGGAGGAATGGTCGATCCTCTATCGCAAATATTACAACGATGAAGTAAAGAAGCTGGGAGTGTAGAAATCCGCGTAGGAACAGCCGCCCCCGGCTGTCCCTACGCCGCTATTGGTTGCCGGGTACTGCCGTCATCCGCAGCACATCCTCCTGATCCTCAGCATCGTTGTTTCTAATCCCCGCCACATTCAGCTTGCGCGCCACCGGCTGCACCATCTGCAAAATCCGCGCCAGCGTTTGGCCTACGGCTTCCTTATCGCTGTTGTCCGCGCCGTTCCGATCGAGCACGCTCTGCAAAAGAGTCTTCGGCCGCGGATAGACGACGATCTTGACATCCTCGCCTTCCGGAATTCCGGCCGCTTTCTTCGCCAGTTTCAGCGCCGTATCGTACCCGCCCAGCTCATCCACTAACCCAAGGTTCTTCGCATCCTGGCCGGACCAGATCCGTCCCTTCGCGATCTCCAGCACTTTTTCCTTCGGCAGTTTGCGGCCATCGGCAACCTTGCCGGTGAAATCCACATACACGCGGTCGAGCCACGCCTGAAATCTCCCCCATTCAGCGGGAGTGAAATCGTGCGTCCCGGTAAACATCGTAGCGTTCTCGCCCTGATGTACTTCATCCCATGAGAGTCCGACCTTGTCCCACAGCCCGCTGGTCAGCATCTTTCCACCGAGCACGCCGATGGATGCCGTGATCGTTCCCGGTTGGGCAACGATCTTGTCGGCCGCCATCGCCACAAAGTATCCCCCGGACCCCGCCAGATTTCCCATCGAAACAATCACCGGCTTGTTCGCCTGGTGCGCCCGCACCACTTCGCGCCAGATCGTATCGGAGGCCACATACGAACCACCCGGACTATCGACGCGAAACAGAATTGCCTTCACATCCTTGTCCTCCACCGCCGCTCGAATCGCACCCGCCACCGTCTCCGACCCCATATTCTGGCTGCCTTGCACAGGATCGTAATCGCTCTTGCCGCGAGTAACGCCGCCAACGCCAAACACCAGCGCCACCGTCTTGCCGCGGTCGTGCGGACGCCCCGCACGGTCTAAGTATTTATCCAAATAGAGGAGTTGCGATCCCTCACCCGCCTGGCTCTTAACGTCGCGGTAAACCTCGTCGCGATACTTCACCGCGTCCACCAGTTGGGCTGCGACTGCCTCTTTGCCCAGATATGGTCCGGCGTCCACGACGGCCTGAAATTTCTCCGGAGCAATCTGTCGCGCCTGGCAGATGCCATCCTTCATCTGGTTGAACCATGACGTCATGATCGCCGCCATCTCCTCTTTGTGCGGACCGGTGTATTTGCTCTCGGTATAGAAATTAAGCGCAGCCTTGTATTCGTAGCGGTGGTCGCCATGAAAAGTCACGCCCAGCTTGGAGAGCGTTCCCTTGACGAATGGCGACTCCATGATGATGCCCGTCAGCCCCACGTCCCCCGAGGGTTGCAGGTAGATATGGTCAAACGCAGTCGCGAGATAGTAAGCGCCGTTGCCCGGCCCAAACTCTCCGAAAGTTTCCGAGTAGGCCACGGCGAATTTCTTGTGCGCGCGAAATCGCTGGACCGCATCGCGGATCTCCTGCGTCTGCGCCATTCCCATCGGAGCCGCGCCGATCCGCGCAATCATTCCCACAACGCGATCGTCACCTGCTCCGCGATCGATTGCGTCCACCACGTCACGCAGCGTCTGTTTTTCAGTCAGCATCAACTGGGCGGTCGGAGTTTGCGGCGCGTCTTCCAGAAATGTCTGCTCAAAATTGGCTTCGAGAATTGTCCTGGATGGAACTCTAGCTTTCGACCCAATCACAAAAACCAGCACGATGACCATTCCGATCAGCCACAGCGCGCCCAGGATGGCAAGGAAACGCACGATTAATTTGGACATAGTTTGCTCCTTCTCGTCGAGAATGAGCAGTCTATCCAAGTGGGAGGTTAAGATGCTAGGTGGGGAGTTCTGCACTATTTATGTTTATGCGTATTAACCGCTTGGTACTGGCACCCCCCTCTCGCCCTATAAGTAACGCCGGATCGCGACAGGTTCCTAAAAGAGCCTATAGTCAGTTGTAAAAAGTGAAGCGCTCAGCTGGAGGAAGGCGATGAGAATCGTCATTTTGGTTATGCTCTCGGTAGTATTCGCATTTGCACAAGACCAATCAACCGATATTGAAGCCGCCTGTGGTCCCAACGATGTCAGTCTAACCGTGAAGCCGGACGACTCTCGGCACGCAGTGTCGCAACCCGAACCCGGAAAGGCGCTGATTTATTTTGTTCAGGAGACGGGTTCAGCAAACTGCCTCCTCGGACCTTGCCTGACGAGGATTGGGCTCGACGGAACCTGGGTAGGTGCCTTTAAGCACAATTCCTATTTTTCCGTCTCGGTCGACCCGGGAGAGCATCATGCGTGCATGAACGTGCAGTCACCTACCCCACTCGGAAAACTGGTGGCGTTCGCGCACGTCACAGTGGAGGCGGGAAAAGTCTATTACATGGGCACCCGAGCGTCCGCAAGGACAGGCACAACGCGCCTGGAAATTGAACCGATCGACAGCGATCAGGCCAAACATCTGATTGCTTCTTCTCCGCTGAGCGTGTCTCACCCCAAGCAGTGAGGTATGGAAGGTCCGGCTAATAAGTAGTTGCTCGTCAAGATTGCTGGTGAGTGAGAAGCTGGCGCAATTAGCGGCTCTTGCGGCGCGGATTGAAGCGGCCCCTTCAATGCAAAGTGCAGAGTTTGGAGTGACTCAGCGCGCGGGTGTCGTAATCGCTCCCTCACCGGCTGACCTGACCAGCGCCACGTACTTCGCGAAGACGCCGGTTTTATACTTCGACGCCGGAGCCTTCCATCCCGCCAGCCGCCGCGCAATCTCGGCGTCGGAAATTTCCAGCTCCAGCCTTCGGATTTTGGTGTCGATGGTAATGCGGTCGCCCTCGCGGATCGCGGCGATTGGCCCGCCCAGCGCCGCTTCCGGCGCGACGTGGCCGACCATCAGGCCGCGGGTTGCGCCGCTGAAGCGTCCGTCCGTGATCAGCGCTACGCTCTCGCCCAACCCTTCGCCTACAATCGCCGCAGTCACGCTCAGCATTTCGCGCATCCCGGGACCGCCCTTGGGGCCTTCGTAGCGGATCACCACCACGTCTCCGGCTTTGATCTGCTTGCTGGTGACCGCCTGCATCGCCGCCTCCTCGGAATCGAAGACGCGCGCCGGGCCGGTTTGCGATTGCCGTTCATGGCCACTCATCTTCACAACGCCGCCGCCCGGAGCTAAGTTGCCTTTCAAGATCACCAATCCGCCAGTCGTCTTCAGCGGCTTGCTCAAGGGAGCGATCACGGTTTGGCCGGGCGTTTCCTGCGCTGCGTTCGCTTCTTCGGCAAAGGTTTTTCCGGTGACGGTCATCGTCGAACCATTCGCGTGCTTGCCGTCGAGCAGTCTTTTGGCAATCACCGGAATCCCACCGGCAGCGTACACGTCCGCCGCGACATATTTCCCCGCAGGCTTCAGATCGGCCAAGAGCGGCGTGCGTTCGCTGACTCGCTGGAAATCGTCGATGTCGAGCGGCAATCCCATTTCACGAGAAATCGCGAGCAGATGAAGCACGGCATTGGTCGAGCCGCCCGTCGTCGCCACGCCCGCGATCGCATTCTCGAACGCCGCGTGGGTCAGAATATCGCTGGGACGAATTCCCTGCCTCAGAAGATTCATCACCACTTCGCCGCAGCGGAACGCGACTTCGTCCTTGCGTGGGTCCATGGCTGGAATGCCGTTGAAGCCCATGGGCGAGAGGCCAATCAGTTCCATCACGGTGGACATAGTATTAGCGGTGTACTGCCCACCGCATGCGCCCGCCCCCGGACACGCCACGTTTTCGAGCGCCAGCAGATCCGCGTCGCTCATCTTGCCCGCGGCATTCGCGCCGACGGCCTCGAATACATCCTGGATGGTTACGTCCTTGCCCTTGTACTTGCCGGGGGCAATCGTTCCTCCGTAAAGCACCAAGCCGGGGAGGTCCATGCGCGCCAGTGCCATGGCTGCCGCTGGAATCGTCTTGTCGCAACCGACGATACAGACTGCAGCGTCGAAAAGCTGTCCGCGGCAGACCAATTCGATGGAGTCGGCAATCACCTCACGGCTGACGAGCGACGCCTTCATCCCCTCGGTGCCCATCGTCTCGCCGTCGGAGATGGCGATGGTGTTGAACTCCATCGGAGTGCCACCCGCCGCGCGAATGCCTTCTTTCACCTTGGCCGAAAGGCGCCGCAGGTGAAAGTTGCAGGGCATGGTCTCGATCCAGGTGTTGGCGACAGCGATCAGGGGCTTAGCGAGATCGTCATCGGTGAACCCGATGGCCTTGTACATGGCGCGAGCCGGAGCCTGGTCGCGCCCGTCCGTGATGCTGCGGCTACGATGCTTGAGGTCGATGTCCATGGGAATGAAAGAAAATCGGGTGATCGGGCCATCGGGAGATCGAAAGTCAAAGGCATTTGAACTTAGATGAGCCGATGACCCGATGGCCCGATATTTTCTACGCATTCACCGCTTTCGGGGCCGGTTTTCCTTCAGGCGCTTTTTTCTTCTCCGCCGGCAGCCACGACATCATTGTCCGCAACTGCTCGCCTACTTTTTCAATCGGATGCTGCTTCGCCGCCTCGCGCAGCTTGGCAAACTTTTTGCCACCCTTTTTGTTTTCTTCGATCCATTCCTTGGCGAACTTGCCGCTCTGGATCTGCTTCAGCACCTTCTTCATTGCCTTGCGCGTTTCATCTCCCACGACCATTTCGCCGCGGGTCAGGTCGCCATATTCCGCCGTGTTGGAAATGGAATAGCGCATGCGGCTCAATCCGCCTTCGTAGATGAGGTCGACGATCAACTTCACCTCGTGGACGCACTCGAAGTAAGCGATCTCAGGCGAATAACCCGCCGCCACCAGCGTCTCGAATCCCTTCTGCATAAGCGACGTCAAGCCTCCGCAAAGGACCGCCTGTTCTCCGAACAAATCGCTTTCGGTTTCTTCTCTAAAGGTCGTCTGCAGCACGCCGGCGCGCGTCGAACCGATGCCGTGGGCATAGCAGAGCGCCAATTCCTGCGCGTGTCCAGTGGCATCCTGCTGGATGGCGAGTAACGAGGGCACGCCGCCGCCCTGCGAATACACGCGCCGCACCAGATGGCCGGGGCCCTTAGGCGCGATCATCACCACGTCCACATCCTTCGGAGGCTTGATGGTCTTGAAGTGAATCGAGAAGCCGTGCGAGAAGCCGAGAGTCTTCCCTTTGCGCAGGTGGGGCCGAATGGCCGACTCGTAGAAAGCAGCCTGAGTTTCGTCGGGTGTCAGAATCTGGATCCAGTCGGCGCGCTTGGCCGCCTCGGCCGGAGCAACGACGATCATTCCATCCGCCCGCGCCTGCTTGGCTGAACCACGCTCGGGATCGAGCCCGACGATCACGTCGTATCCGCTGTCGCGCAGGTTCTGCGCCTGCGCGTGTCCCTGCGAGCCGTAGCCGAACACGGCGATAGTCTTGCCCTGCAGCGCGCCGGGATTGGCATCGTTCTGATAAAAGACTGTGGCCACTGGAAACTCCTTATCCCTATCTCTTGTAAGATTTCCTCGATGCCTATTGTAGACCAGCGTCGCCTTCTGTAGAGGTTCACAACTTGAAGGGGTCAAAGCTCGAAGTATTCAAAGCTCGTGCGGTTCAAGACGCAGGGGGTTCGACACTCATGTTCAAAACTCGAGATACGATCCGGTGCGCGCCGGGTGCGCGCCTCCGTCGGTTCCTGTTGCTGGAAGCAAGCCTTGTTCAATACCGTGCAGATTTTCCCATGCCGCCTCGGTCAGCGCGGGATCGGAACCAACGATCTCACGGATCATCTGCCAGGCGGCGAGATTGAGCGCGCCTTCCGGCGAGGGGCCCATGGCCAGCGAAACCGAGCACTGCGGACAGAAACAGATGCGCTGCGCCGAAGATTTCTGGCGTGGCCTCACTCCCACCGTCTGCGCGAACAGATAGACCGCGACCGATTTTTGTCCGGCCTCAAGCTCCCGATTACAGCGCAGGCAATACAAATTATCCAAGGGTCCCGTCTCCGGCAACCGCGTGTTCTTCCCGATACTCTCTCCAAATCACTGCCGGCGGCGCAAGTATATAGAAAGATTCCTGCCCCCCCCGAACCAAGCTTTACTCTAGGCAGAAGCGGTTCGCAGCGGCACTCTACTGCCATGGGATCCGATTTATCGGTGAGTTTCTTGCGAGCGGCCCGGCTTCCGAAGGAACCTTTGAAACAGGGTTCGAAAGAACGGCAACAGGTCGCCGCCGTTTGTTATCGCGTGGGCAAACGCCGCATCGAATTTCTGCTGGTTCAGACTCGCGGCGGACGCTGGATTTTCCCCAAAGGCGGCGTCGAGGCTGGCCTCACGCAAGCGCAATCCGCCGCCCTGGAGGCGATGGAAGAAGCCGGCGTTCATGGCCGGATGGAGGAACTCCCCTTCGCCCGTTACTTCCGCCACCGGCCCGAAATTGTCCGGTCCTTTGACCGAAGGTCCAACCGAAGTTCTGACCGATCCGCCGGACGATCCCCCGAATCGGAGCTTGGCGTCGCTGCCCACCTTTGCGAAGTGACCCGGCTCGAACCGCCGCAGGAAGCGAATCGGAACCCCACGTGGTTCTCGGCGGAAAAGGCAAAGCAACGTCTGCAGAAAGACCGCCCGCGGGAATTCGGCGCTGAACTTGCGCGCGTGATCGACCGCGCTGTGTCACGGATTCAGCGGCTGCACGCGAGCGAGCGCACCATGCCCGATCGCATGCGCCGCGACGGCCTGCAGGAAGTCCGGTTTGAAGCTTCGGAGTGCGGCCGTTCCCATCGCGATCTCCGCGAGGCCGTGTTCGCCCGCTACCTTCTCCGCCGGCAAAACGCGCGTTCTTTCGCGGCGATCGATCTCGGGAGGCAAGTTCACCGGAGGAAGGTTCAACCGATCGCAGAGCCCGAGGAAATTCCCCGGCCCGTTCTTCGTCTGGGCACCGGCGGAGGGTTCTCCGTCGATGCAGGCAGCAATCTCACTGCGGTTGACGTTGGACCAAGAGAGGTCATAAAGCCCATCAAGCCGCGTGAGTAACCGCAATTCCAGGCAACCCTGATACCGAATCCCGGTTACGGGCCGTCGGGTCGGGCTCGTTAATTATCTCGAAATCTCCCAGTGGTACACTTCCCAGCCATGCTCGAAGTGAACGCCTTGACCAAGAGCTACGGAAAGCTGACCGCCGTCAGCGGCGTCAGTTTTCGCGCGGACCGCGGCGAAACCATCGGCTTGCTCGGGCCGAACGGCGCCGGCAAAACAACGACCGTCTCCATCATCGCGGGCTTGCTCCGTCCGGATTCCGGCGAAGTCCTGATCGAGGGCCAGCGCGTACAAAGCGATACCGACCCTGTCAAGCTGAAGATCGGCGTCGTGCCGCAGGAGATGGCGCTCTATGACCAGCTTGCGGCGCGCGACAACCTGACGTTTTTTGCGGCGCTGTACTCGCTCGCGGGCGCAAAGGCAAAGCAGGCCATCGACGACGCTCTAAACCTGGTCGCGCTCTCGGACCGCGCTGGCGACAAGGTCAAAACATTCAGCGGAGGCATGAAACGGCGTCTGAACCTGGCTGCGGCCCTGCTGCACGATCCGCAGATTCTTCTGCTCGATGAGCCGACGGTTGGCGTCGATCCGCAAAGCCGCAACGCCATCTTCGACAATCTGGAGACGCTGAAGAAGCGCGGCAAGACACTCATCTACACGACGCACTACATGGAAGAAGCCGAACGCCTCTGCGACCGCATCGTGATCATCGATCACGGAAAGATGATTGCCAACGATACGCTGCAGGGACTGCACAAGCTGTTGCCGGTCACCAACGTGATTGCCATCGACCTCGACCACGCGGATGGCTTCATGCCGGAGGAGATGCTGACGCTGCCGGAGGTAAAGTCGGCTGCGCTGGAACAGGATCAAGGCACCCTGCGGGTTGGAGTCCATGACTTGTCGCGCGGCGCGCCCGTTGTTCTGCGTTGGCTGGCGGAGAATGGCCATTCCTATCATCACGTCTCCAGCGAACAACCAGATCTTGAGACCGTTTTTCTCACTCTCACGGGAAGGAGCCTGCGAGACTCGAAATGATTCCGTTCCTGGCGCTGGTGCGAAAAGATTTGAAACTCTTCTTCAACGACCGCAGAGCGGTGATCGTCGCGGTATTGGTTCCGATTTTGTTGGGCTCGTTTTTTGGCTACCTGTTCGGCGGACAAAAAGGTAACGCTGAGACGAGTAAAGTGCCGGTGCTGGTAATCGACCAGGACGATAGCGACATCTCACGCGGGCTCTTTGCCCAACTAGCTGGCGATCACAACCTCGACGTAAAGCCTTCCACACTGGACGCCGCGCGCGAGGCCGTGCGCAAGGGCAAGGCGGTTGCGGCAATCGTCATCCCTAAGGATTTTGGAAAGGCCGCGGGACGCGCCCTCTTTACAGGCGCGAGCAGGCCCGAACTGGGCGTCCTCTTTGACCCTTCCCACAACGTGGAACTGGGCATGGTGAAGGGAATTTTGAGCGGCGCCGTCATGCAGACTGTCAGCAAAGAGATGTTCACCGGCAACAGCGGGCGGGAAAACGTGAATGAGGCCCTGGCGCAAGTGGAGAACAATCCGCAACTCCCGGTGGCACAGCAGAAGGTTTTGCGCGACCTGCTGAGCAGCGTCAGGCAGTTAAATGAGCAACGGGATCGCCAGAGTGCGTCAGGCCAGGGACAATTCTCCGGCGGGCTAACCATGCCCTTCGAGACGCGGGAGGAAGCAATCACCTCCGGGCTCAACGTCAAGTACAACGGCTACGCACATTCATTCGGAGGAATGGCCGTTCAGTTCATCCTTTTCATGGGACTTGATGTCGGAATCGCGCTGCTGATGCTCCGCCAGAGCGGGCTCTGGCAGCGCCTTCGGGCCGCACCGCTTTCACGAACCATGCTGCTGGGCAGCCGGGCGGTAAGCACTTCCGTGATGGCGGGGTTTATCCTGCTGGTGGTTTTCGGCTTTGCCCGGGTTGTATTTGGAGTCCGTATCCTGGGCAGCTTCGCGGGCTTCATTGGAGTTTGCGCGGCTCTGTCTTTGATGACCGCCGCTTTCGGCCTCATGATCGCCGCGCTCGGCGAGACGGTCGAAGCCACTCGCGGCTACTCCATCATGGCCACGCTCATTTTGGTGATGCTGGGCGGCGCCTGGGTGCCAACCTTCATCTTTCCGGCGTGGCTCCGGAAACTCACCGTGGTCATTCCCACCCGCTGGGCAATGGATGGATTGGACGGCATGACCTGGCGCGGCCTGGGATTCTCTTCGGCGATTGTACCCATCGGTGTAATGCTGGCCTTCGCGCTGTTGTTCGGGGCAGTAGCGGTGATGCGGTTCCGTTGGAGCACGGATTAAACCTATTGAGACATTCAAACATTGAGGTATTGAATCATTACGTTATTGCAGCAATGACTCAATACTTCAATGACTCAATACTTCAATGACCCCAAGCCCCATTCCGCGATACCATCACTCGATGCTTCGTGAAGCTGCCGTCGAACCTCGCCACGAACTCCGCCAGAAGCCTCGCCAGGAAATTCTGCGCGCTGCCGCCCGGCTGTTTCAACAGCAGGGCTACGACGCCACTTCGATGAACGACGTCGCCGCCGCGCTCAAGCTCTCCAAGGGCGGCCTTTATCATCATTTCGAGTCGAAAGACGAAATCCTGTTTCACATCATGTCGCAGGCCCTGGAGATCACGGAAGAACGCGTGGTCAAGGTGGCGCGTCGAATTGGCGAAGTCGAAGAGCGTCTGCGCACTCTGATCCGGCTGCACATTCAGGTTGTGCTCAGTCCCGAAGACCGCGAGATTACGGTCATGCTGCACGAGAATCATCCGCTGCCTCCGGCGCTTCGCCGCAAGATCAATGCCCGCAAGAAGGATTATTTGGTCTTCGTCGAGAACCTGATCGCCGAGGTCCAGCGCAAGCGCGATTCCCCGTCGCCGGTCACCCCACGCGCTGCCGCCTTCGCCCTGGTCGGCATGATCAACTGGATTTATCAGTGGTACAAGCCCGAAGGGCCGCTGACTGGCGATGCGATAGTACAGCAGTACACGGACATTTTCTTTCACGGAGCATTGGGGTGATAGTTCTTAATTCCGTTACGTAGAGACGCTGTTGCGTCTTTTTGCGAGCGCAATAGTTCAGGGGTTCGCATGCCGCGCTTTTTCCACATTGACGACCTCTCCCGCAAGCGGAGCGAAAAAGGCAAGCTCTACCTCGAATTTTTGCGCGTCCCGGCCATGAGCGCCGGCGTCTACGTGCTGCCCAAAGGCGGCGCCGATCCGCAGAAACCGCACCGCGAAGATGAGATGTACTACGTCGTCCGAGGGCGTGCCCGCATGCAAATCGGCCCCGAGCAAGCCGCCGAACAAGCCGAGGTATGGCCCGGTTCAGTGATTTTCGTTGAGGCTGAACGCGAGCATCGCTTCTACGACATCGAGGAAGAACTCGAAGTCCTGGTCTTCTTCGCCCCAGCCGAACAAGAGTGAAATATAAATGGAGTGACGGGCGTCCCGCCCGTCCAGCCAAGAACCGCGTGCCATTTTTTACTTATTATTGAATTTTCGGCAAGGCCGGGCGAGGACCCGGCTCTCCATCCCTACCCAATTATTTGGACGGCACCCAATACACTTCTTCTTTCAAATTCTCTTTCTTGAAGCCGATGCGCTTCAGCATGCCCTTGCCGTGCTCGACCATCTCCGGATGCCCGCATAGATACGCCACGCTATTCGCCCCGGTGCAGCCCCACTGGTCGGCGTACTTGCGAATCACATCGTCCGCGCGCCCGACCTCACCCTTCCAGTTGTCGTCCTCCCACGGACGGCTCACCGTAAAAACACAGCGAAACCACGGGGCTTGTTTGGCGTATTCTTCCAACTCATCGCGATATCCGAACTCCCACGACCGGCTGGCGCCGCTCAACAGGAATAAATTGTGGTTGCCCTCGAACCTGCTTTCTTTCCAATCCTGTAACAGAGTGCGAATGTAGCTGACGAAGGGAGCCACCCCGGTGACGGTGCTAACCATCAGGTGGTTTGTGCGTTCCAGTTGCGCGCTGTCGAAAGTGAAGCGCCCCTTCGCGACTTTACGCAGCAAAATTTCATCGCCCAGTTGCATGTCATACAGAGGCGGCGTAGTCGCGCCCTGCGGCACCAGCTCGAAAAAGAATTCCAGTTCCTTTTCGTAAGGAGAAGAAACTATCGAGTAAGGACGCTCCAACCGCAATCCGTCCCGCTCAATGCCCAGCGTGGCATACTGGCCCGGAGCAAAACTGAACTCCTCTTCCGGAGCAAGACCAATGCGGATCATCCACAAATCGGGCGCAAAATCCGTGCGCTTGGTGATACGGGCGCGGTAGTGCTTGTCGTCCATAAGAAGTTCTCAGTTCTCGGTTCTCAGTTCTCAGCAAACCCAGGCTATGCACCCACTGGGAACTGAGAACCGAGAACTGAGAACTGAAATAAGAACAGCCCGCAAGCCTTTCAGCCTGCGGGCTGCCCGGTGGACTGTTTGGGATTGACTGAGGTGGTCACTCTCGTGGCCCCTCGCTCGTTCCGGTGCCGGACACGGCGTGCGTCCGGCGGATCAGACTTTATCAATCAGCCCATACTCACGGATTGTTTGCGAGAGATGTTCCCGATTCCCCCGACCAAAGGTTCCTCGAGAACTCCGCTTAGAGCAACCGCCCTAAGACTCAGCCACCTCACCTGGTCTGGTACTTCTACTATGACAATCAGAACTTATCATCCGACCACCTCCTTTCCGGTGTAACCGCAGATTACAAAAAAAACCGGGTCGGAGTCAACGGCACGGTTGTGGTGTGCCGGAAAAAGCAACAGTCCTCAGTTCTCAGTGAAAGGCACGCAACCAGAACCGATCTCCATAAGCGAGGCTTCTAGTTACTGAGAACTGAGAACCGGGAACTGAGAACTTCTTCAGAGGCACTCGCGGTACATGCACGCCAGATACCTACCTTGGTTACTGCCCCTTCCCTAGACTGAAAACATCCCTGCAAGGCAGGAAAGACTTTCCCCCAAGTCCCCCAAGTGATTGATCTTTTCCAGAAGTTTCCAATTTCTAGTTCTCAGCACAGCGCCCGAGAACAAGGGTTTTCTGAGAACTGAGAACCGGGAACTGAGAACTGGTTTTCACCCTTTCCACCGATAGGCATCCGGTTGGGGCAGGCCTATATGCGCCAGCACGCGGTTGGCGAATTCCTGCGCCATGGCATCGGCGCTCGGCGGGTGGTTATAAAACGTCGGGATCAGCGGGAAGATCGTCGCGCCCGCGTCCGCCGCCAGCCCCATGTTGCGGATGTGGATTTTGTTCAGCGGCGTCTCGCGAACGCACAGCACGAGAGGCCGGCGCTCTTTCAGTGTGACATCGGCGGCGCGTTCGATCAGGCGCGAGGCAGTGCCGTTGGCGATGCGCCCCAGCGTGCCAACGCTGCATGGGATCACGACCATCGCGTCCGAAGGATACGACCCGCTGGCCACGTTCGCCCCGATATCGCTGTTGGATTGCTGCTGAATCTTTGCTGAAGGCGCGCCGATGATTTGACGTAGAAGGTCGGAGCGGCCTTCGACGCCGAGTTCTTCGGCCAGCACGCGCAAGCCGCTGTCGGAAGCGATGAAATTTACGGTCTTGACCCGAGTATCGCGCTCCACGGCAAGTAGAAGGTGCTTCAGAAATATCGATCCGCTGGCGCCGGTGGTGGCAACCGTCAGGTTTTCCGGCGCGTTTTCCAGCACAAAGGGCAAAGGTGGCGCTCCACAAGATCCGATGCGACTCGGAGTCTCCGAACCTGAGGATAGGGACGCTACAAAGGCAAGTCAAGGTAACTAGGTAATTCGCAGGAGCGATTAGCCCGGCAGAACCGGCATCTATAGGTCGGCCTAAACGGGCATTAACGGGCATTGTAACGGACGACGATGGCAACCACTGGCATCTTACGATCGCGGCGCAGTGCCGCCCAACTCCACGCTCTCGCCAGCGTCGAGCGTGAGATTCGGGCCATCGATCCTGCCTCCGGACGCAAATATCTTCGCGATTTTCGCGCGGCCTACCGCTCCTATGAGAAAGTCCTCGCCGCCGGTGACGTCCGCCGCGAAGTCGCCAAAGCCGGAATCGTCCTGGTCGGCGATTACCACGCTTTGCCCAACTCGCAGCGCTATCTGGCCTCGCTGCTTTGCGATCTCCGGCGTCGCCATCGCCCGGTGGTGCTGGGAGTGGAAACCATTTTTTCTCGCGACCAGCACATCCTCGACGAATGGTTTCGCGGCGAAATCGACGAAGCCGAACTGCACCAGCGCATCCGCTTCGAACTCGACTGGGGATACGACTGGATTCCCTTTTACGAACTGCTCTCCGCCGCCCGCGACCACGGCACGTCCATCTACGGACTCGATTGCATGCCGCGCGAAGATCTGCGCAAGATTGGCGCGCGCGACCGCCACGCCGCCGAAAAAATTGCTGAAATCCGCCAACGCCATCCCGACGCGCTGATCCTCGTTCTTTTCGGCGAGTCGCACCTCGCTCCTCAGCACCTTCCAGCCGTGCTCCGGCGTCAGCTCCCCGCGGAATCCATGCTCATCGTCCTGCAAAACGTCGACGCGCTCTACTGGCGCGCCGCTGGAGAAGCCCACGACCGCGTCGAAGCCGTGCAAGTCCGTAAGAACGTCCGCGAAAATATTTTCTGCGTTTTCAACGCAACGCCGTTGGAGAAGTACGAAAATTACCGTATTTGTCTCGACCGCTGGGGGCGCAATGCCAGAGACCACAGCGCGCCCGACCTCGGCCCCACGCTCTACAACCTGATCGACGGCATGGTGCGTTTTCTCGGCATCAACCAGTACTCTCCGCACAATACGACGCAGCCCAGGCTGCTGGTTGACCTGATGCCTGAAGTCTATTCGCGCAGCTCGGATGCGCTTCTGCGCCGCCTATTATCCCGCAAAGGATTTACGGCCGAACACCGCCGGTCTCTTCTTCGCCGGGTCCGCGAGCGCGGCAGCGTTTACCTCACACCCATCAACGCCGTCTACGTGCGCCAGTTCCGCATGACTTCTTCCGCCGAGGACGCGACCCGCTTCCTCCATCAGGCCTGCCGCGGCTTGCCGAACCTTTGCAACGGCCGAACAACGCCGCCCGCGCGGGGCACTGAGTCATTCGACGCCGAGTCATTAGACTTAGACAGAGACGACGCGTTTTACATCGCGGTTTTCGAACACGCACTCGCCTTTTTCGGGTCGCGCATCCTGTATCCCACGCGCCCCGCCCTCCGCGATACCGACATCGCCGATTTATTCGATGTGACTCGCGAGGACTTGGAACTCCAGACATCGCTTACATTCTCCGACGCGGTCGAAGCTCTCGACTTTTTAATCCAACACCGCGCGGGGCAGTCGGGCGCAGGGCAAGCTCCAGCCTTCACCGGTCACAAATATGAATACGTCGCCGAGCAGCTCGGATATCTCGCCGGCAACGATCTCTACGACGCCTATCTCGAAGGCCGCCTCACCACCGCCGCCTTGCGCAAGCTCTTCCTCACCCACATAGAACAGCCCGGCATGGCCCGCGCAGCATACGTCCAATTGAGGACGCGCCTGCGCTCGGGACAGCGTACCTAGTCTCATCAAGTTCTCCGAGTTTCGAGGCATTGATTTCCCCCGTGCTCCTCTGTGTCCTCTGTGGTTCAGGTTTTGATTTCCCTTCGGGAACCGTCAGTGTCGCAAGTAGTAAAGGGTTTCGCCTTTCTCGGCGATCCCGGCGGTTCAAGTTTTTGATCTACTGCGGTATCCTCACCTGTCCAATCAGCGTACCTAGTCTCATCAAGTTCTCCGAGTTTCGAGGCATTGATTTCCCCCATGCTCCTCCGTGTCCTCTGTGGTTCAGGGTTTTGATCTCCCTTCGGGACCGTCAGTATCGCCAGTTGCAAAAGGGTTTCGCCTTTTCTCGGCGATCCCGGCGGTTCAAGTTTTTGATCTACTGCGGTATCCTCACCTGTCCAATCAGCGTACCTAGTCTCATCAAGTTCTCCGAGTTTCGAGGCATTGATTTCCCCCGTGCTCCTCCGTGTCCTCTGTGGTTCAGGGTTTTGATCTCCCTTCGGGACCGTCAGTATCGCCAGTTGCAAAAGGGTTTCGCCTTTTCTCCGTGATCTCAGCGATCTCGGCGGTTCAAGTTTTTGATCTACTGCGGTATCCTCACCTGTCCAATGCCTGACGACCTTCCACTGCAGTCCCAGACCGGGGCCCCCAGCGGGCCCGATTTTGGCCCGCTGGGGTGGCAGACGCCCGACGCGCTCATGCTCTTCGGCTTCTGGTACCGCGCGCTCCCGGCAAATCAAATTCATCGCGGACAACTCGCCAAAACTATGCTCCTGGAACAACCTCTGGTCATCGGACGAGACAAGCAAGGTCAGCCCTTCGCCCTGCGCGACGCCTGCCCTCATCGCGGCATGCCGCTTTCCTGCGGACAATTCGACGGCCAACAGATCGAATGCTCCTACCATGGCTGGAAGTTCGACGCCCACACCGGCCAGTGCCAACTGATCCCGTCGCTCGTCCCCGAGCAGACTCTGAAAATCGGCCGCATCTACGCCGGCAGTTATCCCTGCGAAGAGCGCGACGACTTCATCTGGGTCTTCATTCCCGATCCCAGCCCCGCCGGCGCAGGATTTTCAAAGCCCGCGCCCGCTCCCACTCCCCCGCCCGAGATTCCGAAATTCAGCGAGCGTTACAAGCTCGCCTGGCTCACCGCCGATCTTCCCTGTTCCATCGATCACGGCATCATCGGCCTGATGGATCCCGCGCACGGCCCCTTCGTCCACCAGGCATGGTGGTGGCGCTCGCAAAAATCGATTCACGAGAAACAGAAGACCTTCGAACCCATCCCCTACGGATTTCGCATGAGCGCGCACACGCCCAGCTCGAACAGCGCGCCCTATAAACTTCTGCGCCTCTACGCCGACGCCGATTCCATCACCACGACCATCGATTTCGTCCTGCCCAACCTGCGCTCGGAAATCATTCGCGCCGGCAAATACTGGTTCTCCAGCCTGACCACCGTCACTCCCATCACGCGCAACCAGTGCCGCATCGACGTAGTAGCCGCCTGGAACTTATTTCGCTGGATCCCCTTTGGCCCCCAGTTACTGAAATTCATCTTCGCAAAATTCGTGGAGCAGGATCGCCGCACCATGGAATTGCAATCCGAGGGACTGAAGCACAACCCGCACCTCATGCTGATCGACGACGCCGACCGCCCCGCAAAATGGTATTTCGGTTTAAAGAATGCCATGCTGGAGATGAGGAAGAACGGGGGCGAGTTCAGGCATCCGATGAGCGGGCCAGTGACGCTGAAGTGGAGAAGCTGAAAGAGAGAGTTCTCAGTTCCCGAGAACTACCCCACCAGCCACTCCATCGCTTCCTCCCGCGTCTTGAAGGTCGCAATCGCGCGCTGCGAAAAATTCTGGAAGTTTTCCATGAAGGCGTGGGGAATACTCTCCGCGCCCACCCACGCCGTCTTCTTCACAAACGGACGGTCCAGGGTCAGCACTTCTTTAATCTTGGTCGCAACCTCGTGATCCACTGTGGAGCCGGTATAGTCGGCAAGCGTGACCACACCCTCGTGTGGGTGCTGCGCCACCGTGGCCCGCACGTACTCCAGCAGACGCTGCATCTCCTGCGCATTGGCGTGCGAGAAATCGGCCAGCAGAATCTTCTTGCCCCGGTGCTCGATGAATCGTATGCGTTCGTCCATTGTGGAACCCCAAGATGATTTTCCCTGTGGCCCTCTGTATCCCCTGTGGTCAAGGTTCTTTCGCCAGCGTGGAGGTAGAGGAGCACGGAAATCTAACTCAACAGCGATTCCACGACACTGTAAGCCTCGCCCAGCGCCGCGTCCAGCGCCGCCGCATCCTTGCCGCCCGCCTCTGCCAGATCCGGACGCCCGCCGCCTTTGCCGCCAACCTTCTGTGCAACGGGGCCGATAACTTTTCCGGCCTGAATGCGGCCGGTCAGGTCTTTGGTCACGCCCACGATCAGCGAAACATTTCCATTTGACGCCGACCCCAGCACAACCACGGCCGAGCCCAGCTTGTCGCGCATCTGATCGACCAGCATGCGCATCTGCGCGCGGTCCAGGTTGTCCACGCGATGGGTCAAAACTTTGACCCCATCAACCTCTCTGACTTTTTCGCCGATATTAGCTGTACTCGACGACGCGGACTTCATGCGCGCCTGATCGAGTTCCCGCCCCAGCCGTTTGATCTCAGCATCCTTCTTTTCAAGTTCGAGCTTCAAAGCTTCCGCGGGAGAAGTAGTCTCCTCTTCCGCTTGGGGTGCCCCATTCCTTCGCGTTTTTTGCGAAGGGGTGGGCCCGACGAGGCCAGCCACCACCCCTTCCAGTTCGTGGTCCCGACGGAAATGCCGCAGCGACCCTTCCCCAGTAACCGCCTCGATCCGCCGCACGCCCGATGACACGCTGCCTTCTTTCAAAATCTTGATCAGTCCAATCTCGCCAGTCTGCGCCGTGTGCGTGCCGCCGCACAGCTCCGTAGAAAAATCGCCAATCTTGATCACGCGCACTCGGTCGCCATATTTCTCGCCAAACAGCGCCATCGCGTGATACTCGTTAACGGCCACATCAATCGGAACGTTCTCGATAACTTCGACGCGCTCGTTGCGCAAAACTTCTTTGTTGATGATGTCTTCAATGTCCTGCAGTTCCTCGTCGGCAACGCCGGTGAAGTGCGAGAAATCAAAGCGCAGATGATTCGGAGCAACCAGCGATCCCGCCTGCTTCACATGCTTGCCCAGAACTTCGCGCAGTCCGGCTTGCAGCAGATGCGTAGCCGTGTGATTGCGCATAGTGGCCTCGCGAATCGCAGTGTCAACAACAGCATCCACTTTCTGTCCAACCCGGAGGGTGCCCCACCCTTCCGCGTTTTTTGCGGAGGGTGGGCCCTTGACCACGACCTTGTGGGCGCGCACGCCCTGCACCGGGTAGTAGCACCCGGTAACTTCGGCAATGATCGTGTTGTGATCGTCGGAATAGAACCATCCGCGATCGCCAACTTGTCCACCAGATTCCGCGTAGAAAGGCGTGTGGGCGAGAATGACATCACCCGAGTCGCCAGGCTTCAGTTCCTGCGCGCCCTGCCCGTCCCTGATAATGGCGAGAACTTCGCAATTGCTAGATCGCGTCTGGCGATAGCCTTCGAACTCAGATTTCGGAAGTTGCTGATAGGCAGGATTAGCCGTCTGCTTGGCCGCGCCTTTCCATGAGGCACGAGCACGAGCCTGCTCCTCGGCCCGGGCGGCTTCGAAGCCAGATTGGTCGAAGATGAAGCCAGCATCCCGAGCTGCGTCAACCATGAAGTCTAGTGGAAGACCAAAGGTCTCGTAGAGATGGAAGGCTTTTTCGCCAGGGAATATGAGAGAGTTTCCGCCAAAACGCTTTTCCCAATCCGTTACCGCCCAGTTTGTAGTAAAGAACCTGACCGCACGGCTAGGATCGTTCGAGTCCAGCTCCTGAAAAAGCTTTTCGATCCTCTCATCCTCGCCGCGAGCTGCATCCCTAAACTCGTCCTCATACTTGTGCGCGAGCGGTCTGATCAGGCTCGCAACCTCCATGTCGAATCGGCGGGATCCCTCGGCGAGGACACGCGCAAACTGCTGCTCCTCTGTACTTACCGCCTTCGCCACACGGTCTGCAGAATCGATCAGCTCAGGGTATGCATTCTTCATCAGGTCACAGACCGCGTACACCATTTCAAACAAAAAGGGATTTTCCTGGCCCAGCAGTCTGCCATGCCGAATCCCGCGACGGAGAATCTTGCGCAGCGCGTAGCCGCGGCCTTCGTTTGATGGCAGGACGCCGTCGCTGATGAGGAACGTTACGGCGCGAGCGTGGTCGGCAATAATTCGGAGGGAAGGCTTCCTGAGTAAATCACCCATCTCCATTTTTTCCTCCAACTGCGGGTCGGGTGAAAGCCGTGTGCCATACACATCGGGTCCGCCAATAGCGCCTTGCCAACGAGTCTGATGCTTAACGCCTGTGAGCTGAGCCGCCTTTTTGATGAGAGGTCTAAACAAATCCGTGTCGTAATTCGAAATCACGCCCTGCAGCACTGCCGCCATCCGCTCCAGCCCCGCGCCCGTATCAATCGACGGCTTGGGCAACGGATTCAACTTCCCGGAAGCATCGCGATCAAACTGCATGAACACCAGATTCCAAAGCTCAACATACCGCCCACAATCGCATCCAAACGCGCAATCAGTGTGTCCCTGATCACTGGCGGCCACGCCCATGTCGTAGTGAATTTCGCTGCAAGGCCCGCAAGGGCCGGTGTCTCCCATCTGCCAGAAATTATCTTTCGCGCCAAATTCAAAGATGCGATCTTTCGGCACCCCTTGCCCAAGCCACAGATCGTAAGCCTCGGCATCGCGCGGAACTCCGTTTTCGCCTTTAAAAATCGTCACATAAAGTTTCGACTTATCAACCCCAAACCAATCCGGCGAAGTAATCAGCTCCCACGCATACGCAACAGCTTTGTCCTTGAAGTAATCTCCAAAAGAAAAATTTCCCAGCATCTCAAAAAACGTGTGATGACGGTTGGTGAAGCCGACGTTTTCCAGATCGTTGTGCTTGCCGCCCGCGCGCACGCACTTCTGAGAACTCGTTGCCCGCGTGTAGTCGCGCTTTTCGAGCCCGAGGAAAACGTCCTTGAACTGGTTCATGCCCGCGTTGGTGAAAAGCAGCGTCGGATCGTTCGCCGGCACCAGCGACGACGAGTGCACCTCGCGGTGTCCCTTTTGAATGAAGAAGTCCAGAAACTTGCGGCGAATTTGCGAGCCGGTGAGCATGGAAGCTTTAATTCTAAATGAAAGCCAAAACCTCAGCCCCCAGAGTTCGCAGAGCAATCCGCGGAATCCGGCCTGAATCGGCGGCGGCATACTTTTAATTGCCTCGGGCAATTTAATTGTGCAATCCTCATTCGAGCATTTTGCGGACGATTCCGCACCCGGAGACATCCCATGCCTTGCAAACCAGAAATCCTGCGACAAGTTCCGCTCTTCGCCCTGCTCGATGACGAAGAAGCCGGCGTTTTGTCGGGCCAAGTCGAAATCAAGCAGTTTGCCCCACGGCAGCGTATCTACAAGATGGGCGATCCGGGTGGCAGCGCCTACGTCGTGGTCTCGGGCATGGTTCGGGTGACGACCATTGACGAAGACCACCAGGAAGTCGTGGTCGACGAGCCTTCGGCAGGCGAGTTCTTTGGTTTCGCTTCCATGCTGGACGAAACCGCCCACGAGTCGGGGGCAATCGCCGTTCAGGAAACGGTATGTATCGAGGTCGACCGCCATGACATTGCGGTGCTGCTGCAGCGCAAGCCCATGGCCGGAATGGATATGCTGTCCGTGCTGGGACGCCAGTTTCACGCCTCGCAGAAACTGGTGCGCGTGCGCGCGGCCCGAAATCCGAACGAGGTCATCGAAGAGAAGGAGACTCTCGGCGAACACGTCGCCGATCACGTGGCCAGTTTCGGCGGCTCATGGGTCTTCATTATCTCGTTCGCGATCGTGCTGATTATCTACGCGGCCCTGAGCGTAGGGTTGGGCAACCGGTCGTGGGATCCGTACCCGTTCATTCTGCTGAACCTGTTTTTATCGATGCTGGCGGCGATTCAGGCGCCCGTGATTATGATGAGCCAGAACCGGCAGGATAAAAAAGATCGGCTCCGCGGCGAGCTTGATTACGACGTCAACCGGCGCGCTGAAGCTGAGATCCAGGGCCTGGCGCACAAAATAAACCTGATCGCCGACAAGGTGGGTGACGTCGAGGATTTGCTCCGCAACCGGACCGAAGGCCGAACGCCGGCACTGTAGTCCGGCTGCTTAAGTCCGGCTGCTTACTTCGCTTCATCCGCGGTCTTCTCGGCGCCCGCTGTTAGCTGCCAAGTTCTATCAGAGTCAGCCGACAGGCGTAACTAGCAGGGATCGGTACCAAGTCGCAGTCGTGGGAATCAGTAAGTCGTCCGCGACGCACCGTCTTTGAAACTCTGAAACCTTGAAACTTTGAACCTCACCCATCCAAACTCTCGTTCTCAAGTTCACTCAGAGTCGCTTCGTCCACGTCCCATTTTTTCAGGATGGTGAAGATGGTTTTCGATCCGAATCCGGCGCGCGTCAACTGGCGGAAGATGCGGGCGGTCTGCTTCCGATCTCTGTCCTTGGGCTTCTGCAGGCGTTTGCGGCGAAGATAATCGCGCGCCAGACTTTCCTCCTTCACGTCGTCATACACGGATGAAACGGCCTTCTCGATGACGTCACCGTGCACCCCCTTCGCCTTGAGGTCGTTGACGACGCGCCTGCGCCCGAATTTCTCGTTGTCGCGGCGATAGGACGAAAAGGCCGCCGCGTACTTGGCATCGTTCAAATAGCCCTGATCTTTCAGACGAACGACAATCAGCTCGACCAGTGTTTTCCCGATTTCCGTATCCGCTTCCACACGGTTGCGCAGCAGGCGCTTGAGTTCCGCTACCGACCGCTGGCGGCGCGCCAGCGCGCCCACTGCGTAGTCGTACAGTTCCGCTTCGGTGAATAGTTTTCTGGAGCGCCCAAACGCCATGCCTACACGATAGCGCGAGATGGCGCTTGGGGGTTAGCCATGGGCTTCCTCCGTGGCACAAATCACAAGGCCGGCGCCTTATTTCGGTGGCGGCAGGGTACTCGGATAGGCCGGAGGCGGCGGCACCGGCGTTACCTGCGGCATGGCAGGGATTGCAGTGCTCGCTCCAATTGGCGCAACCAGCGCAGCTTTTACCGAGGCAGGCAGTTTGTCGGCATTGGCCACCAGCAGCGCGATCTGCCACATCTGCGTTTCCGAAAGCGACTTGCTGAAGCCGGGCATTCCCGACAGCCGGATGCCGTTCGCGATCTTCCAGTAACTCTCTCCCGGCTCATCGTCGGTTACCCCTTTGCCCTCCATCAGCAGGGGCGGCTTCGGAAACATGCCCGCCGCAATCGCCGTCTTCGGCGTCAGGGGCAAACCGTGGCACGCGGCGCAGTGCTGCTTGTAGAGTTCGGCCCCGGCCAGATAATTGGCTTCGGTCGGTTGGATCGGAACGGTCTTCGGCATCTCTAGCTTGACTCGCGCATTCAAAGCTTTGTGCGCGAGGTAGTTTTCGAAAGGCATGCTGGAGTCGGTAGTGGCGACGGGAGCAGCGCCGCCGGTAAGATACACATAAAGTCCGAAGGGCACCACGAGAAGGCCAATTATCAGACCGACGATGAATTTCACTGTTGGGCCTGCCTTTCTGAATCCCATACTGTAACATTACAAATCCGCGTCGAAGGTATTTTATCGGCTTTCAATTTCGGATACGCGGAACCGAAATCAGCCCAAGTCGTCCGAGGCCAAAACAACCATGCGAATTGTAAGCGCAGCGAGCGCCTTTCCACAGCATTACTATTCCCAGGAGATGTTGCTGGAGGCCCTGCAGGAATACTGGGGCGATCAGATCGAAAACCCACACGTCTTGCGGCGTTTGCACCGGCACGTCAGCGTCGACGGACGCTTCCTGTCTCTTCCCAAAGAAGAGTATCTGCAGATGAAAACCTGGGGCGAGGCGAACCGCCACTGGATTCGCACCGCCAAGGAGTTGGGCGAGAAAGCGATTCGCGGTGCGCTGGCGGATGCCGGCTTGCATGGCCGAAGTCTCGGCGCGTTCTTTTTCGTTTCGGTGACCGGCATCAGCAGCCCATCGATTGACGCCTTGCTGATCAACCAGATGGGATTGTGCAGAAGCATTCGCCGCGTTCCGATTTTTGGGCTGGGTTGCGTCGCCGGCGCAGCCGCCATTTCGCGCGCGGCCGATTATGTGCGCGCTTATCCGGATCAGGTCGCGGTGGTGCTGTCGGTGGAACTCTGCTCGCTCACCCTGCAGCGCGAGGATGTCTCCATGGCCAACCTGATCTCCGCCGGACTGTTTGGCGATGGTGCAGCTGCAGTGATCGTCTCCGGCGCCGATTGCGGACTTGCCGGACCCAAGATTCTCGCCACCCGCTCCGTCTTTTATCCCGACACCGAAGAGATGATGGGCTGGGACATATCGGAGAAAGGCTTTCGCATTGTTCTCTCCCGCGAAATTCCAGACCTGGTTCGAAAAAATCTCGCGCGCGATCTCGACGACTTCCTGGCCGAGCGCGGATTGACCCGCGCCGACATCGGCAACTGGGTGCTGCACACCGGCGGCCCGAAGATTCTGGAAGCAACCGCCGAGGCACTCGGCTTGAAGGATGGCGAACTCGACGTCTCCTGGCAGTGCCTGCGCCGGACCGGCAATCTGTCATCGGCGTCGGTGCTCGTGGTGCTGGAAGAAGTCATGAAGAATCGCCGTCCCCAACCCGGCACCCTCGGCCTGCTGGCCGCGATGGGTCCGGGGTTCTGCTCGGAATTTGTTTTGCTGGAGTGGTGAGGGGCGGCGTCGACGTGAAATCGCGCATCTCAACCTCATCGTCTTAAGAGTTTTGTGGATAGCTATTCCTCCAGACCGTGGGATGTATTCATAGCCGGCGGCGGACCTGCCGGTCTGGCGACAGCCATCGCGGCGCGCCGCCACGGTTTGAGTGTGGTGGTGGCGGATGGCGCAGTTCCGCCGATCGACAAGCCGTGCGGCGAGGGATTGATGCCGGACGGAGTCGAAGCTCTGCGCCAGCTTGGCATTACGATTCCCGAGCAGGAAGCGTATCCATTCCGTGGCATTCGCTTCGTGAGCGACGGCACGAAAGCCGAGGCTAGCTTCCCTCGCGGAGCCGCATACGGAATCCGGCGCACGCATTTGCATCGCATCATGCTCGATCATGCAGCGGCGAGCGGCGTACACATGATGTGGCAGACGGCGGTCACCGGGCTTCATCCCGAGGGCGCGCTGGTGGCGGGAGAGTTGTTGCGCGCGCGTTGGGTGGTGGGTGCCGACGGGGCCAGTTCGCTTGTCCGCCGCTGGGCAAAGCTCGATCGACATCGAACGGATGCGCCGTGGGGCGCAGCTCGGAATGTTTCGGGTGCGGCTTCGGGTGTGGCTTCAATCGTGCCTCCGGAAAAAAGTCTGCGCCTCGCGTTCCGCCGCCACTACCGCGTCGCGCCCTGGACCAACTTCATGGAGCTGCACTGGGGCCGTCACTGCCAGGCCTATGTCACCCCTGTCGGGCCCGAAGAAATTTGTGTGGCGCTGATCGCCCGCAGCCGGTTGCGGTTTCGGATTGAAGACGCGCTCGCCGAATTTCCCGAACTTTGCGCCCACCTCGAAAATGCCGCATGCGCTTCCCGGGAGCGCGGCGCCATCACCGTCACGCGAAGATTACGGCGAGTGTATCGCGGTAACACAGCTTTAGTCGGCGATGCTGCGGGCGGAGTGGACGCCATCACCGGAGAAGGCCTCTGCCTCGCTTTTCGGCAAGCCCGGCTACTCGGCGATTGCCTGGCAAGCGGAGACCTCGCTCGCTACCAAAAAGGTTATCGCACGCTGATCCGCCGCCCCGCCCTGATGGCCCGCATGATGTTATTCCTCGCCAGACACCGCCGCTTGCGGCAACGCGCCATGCAGGGATTCCAAACCAGCCCCCGCTGCTTCGCTGGAATGTTGGCCATGCACGTCGGCGAAGGCTCCACGCGAGATTACATTTCGAACGGCATTGCCTTCGGATGGGAACTGCTGCGAGCCTGTCCCGCCCCAGACCAGACCTCCATAGTGTTCTAGTTTTAGGGTTCTAATTTAGGGTGGATCTTTGCCAAGCATTTGGTTTTCTCTGTGACTCTGTGACTCCGTGGTGAAAAAACCAGGGCACTATCCAGACCTCTGCACACTTTTTCACTTTCCCATTTCCGCAATCGGCAACTGCTTCCAGCGCTAGCCACAAATCTGCTTGCCGGTTGGCAGCGCGGTTGCCCTTATACATCGCGTTCCTACTAGAACAGTTCGCGAATTTCGAGTTTGGCTTTTGGAGGATCTATCCATGTTGTCGAATCGCTTTCTCTTGTCGCTGGTTGCGGCCTTGTCCCTGTCGACGCTAGCCTCGGCGAATTCCGCCGATGTAACCAGGTATCTGCACTCCGGCGCTTATACCGGCACGTTCTCGACTGTCGGTGTGAAGACTGCGCCCACCACGTTTCTTGCCTACCACAGTCACCGATCGACAGATGCCCTCATGAATCCAGGCATGGACGCCGCCGTTTCTGGAAAGACCATCTACGGCGGCGGCGTGGCGGGTCCCCAAGCCGCGGGCTCTGTTTTCCCGCACCGAAAGTATGGTCCGTCGTGCTGCCTAGCCAGGGAGTGGGTTGGCTCCGGGCGGATATCCGGTCCACCAAAATTCGGCTTGTCGACTCCGGAACCAAACACCTTAATGCTGCTCTCGACGGGTTTGCTGGGAATCGCGGGAATGGTAAGGCGCAAACTGCGGCTCGGCTGATTCGGGGTCGGCTGTCGTTCTCTGTGCAACTCAAACCTTTTTTCGTGAACCCTTAATCGGAGTCAATCGATCGGAGTCAATCGATCACCGCCATCGGCGTAAGTCTGATGGCGGTTTTTTCTTTTGCGATTCCCGAAAGCTCAAGTCGAGGCATCTCATATCCGTCGTAAGGTAAATGTAAGGAAAACTTCGCCAACGGCACGACCTCCGTCTTGCAATTTCTACCCTTCACAGAGGACAATCGCATGGTGCCGAGCACTAGCTTCTATCAGGAACCTCAAGCCGTCAGTCCCTTCCGCCAGGGCGCGCTGGTGATTGCGACCTTGACCAACCCGCGCGAAAAATTCTGGGGCGCAATCCTGCATCTTGGCAGCGAAGGCATCAGCCTGCGTGGTGTGGATGTCTCTTCCTTCGACGATCTGGCCTCCCAGATCAAGAATGGCGAGCCCTTCACCTCCGGCGTCGTCTTCTTTCCCATGCACCGCGTCGAGCGCATGGAACTGGATCTCCCCGAAGGAAACATCCTCTCGCTCGCCCAGCGCTTCGCTCAGAAGACCGGACAGGATCCCGCCCCGCTTCTGGTGAGCGAGTTCCTGGGCAGCACCGGCGGACACACTGGAGGAGACAGAGACCGGTGAATCTCCGGCAGATTCTCACCGCGCCCAATCAGCTCACGCTGCTGCGGATGATCTTCCTGCCCTTCATCGTCATCAATCTGGTCAAGCACGATTTCAAATGGGCCCTGGCGCTATTCATCCTCGCCGGAATGAGCGACGGTCTCGACGGTCTCCTCGCCCGCACCCTGCACCAGCAAACCCTGCTCGGCCAGTATCTCGACCCTATCGCCGACAAGCTCCTGATGAGCACCATGTTTCTTGTGCTCTCCATCGAGCGGATGATTCCCTGGAAATACACGGTCGTGGTATTCAGCCGCGACGTTTCCATCCTGCTGATCAGCGGCGTGCTCTACATGATTGCCGGCCTGCGCGATTTTCGCCCCAGCATCTTCGGCAAGGCCAACACCTTCGCGCAAGTGGCCGCAATTTTCTTCGCGCTGCTGCTGCTCATCGAGCCCGCCCGCTGGGTCTGGATTGCCCGCACCACTTTCCTGCGCGCCACGTTTATCTTCACCATCCTCTCCGCCGTGCACTACGCATTCCTGGTGCAGCACCGCATCCATGCGGACGGGCCAATCCCCGCAACCAAGCCTTCGCCAGCTCCGCCAGTCCACCAATCTCCCCAACGCCGTGAGCGTGTATAGTGCTGCAAGCGAGAATCACTTCGCTTCGAAGGTGACCGTTGCAACCGCGCCTCCGGACATCGACCCTTATTCTCCTGATCGCGATTCTCCTGCCCGCGCTGTTAACGGGCTGCGGCAGGAATCCGGCAACTACACCCACTCCGGCCGCGAGCCAGCCAAGCCCCTATCAACCGCTCCCCTACGTCAAGCTCAGGCACCCCGACTGGAGCAAGAACGCCACCATCTATCAGATCAACACTCGCCAGTTCTCGCCCGAAGGCACCTTCCGCGCGGCCGAACAGCAACTCCCCCGGCTCAAAGACCTGGGCGTCGACATCCTCTGGCTGATGCCCATCCACAAAATTGGGGAGAAAAACCGTAAAGGCACGCTGGGAAGCCCCTACGCGGTGCAGGACTACTACAGCGTGAATCCCGAGTTCGGCACCCTCGACGATCTCAAGCACTTCGTCGAAGCCGCCCACCAGCAGCACATGTACGTAATCCTCGACTGGGTCGCGAACCATACCGCATGGGACAACGTCCTGGTCCGCGGCCACCCCGAATGGTACGCGCGCGACTGGAAAGGTAACTTCACGCCGACTCCCTGGCTGGATTGGACCGACATCATCAATCTCGACTACAGCCACGAAGGCCTGCGCAAATACATGACCGATGCGCTGAAATACTGGGTGCAGGAAGCGAACATCGACGGCTATCGATGCGACGTAGCCGGCTTCGTCCCCGTCGATTTCTGGAACAACGCGCGCAAGGAACTGGACGCCATCAAACCCGTCTTCATGCTGGCGGAATGGGAGTCCCGCGACCTGCACGCCGAAGCCTTCGACATGACTTACGCCTGGACGTGGTATGACGCCGTCCATCAAATCACCACCGGCAAAACGAAAGATCTGGGCGGACTGATTGGCTACTATTCCACCAACCAGAGTGCCTATCCGCCCAACATTATGCGCATGATGTTCCTCAGCAACCACGACAAGAATTCGTGGGACGGCACCGAGTTCGAGCAGTTCGGCAAGGGAGTGGAAGCGGCAATGGTGTTGTCGGTAGTGGGCGAAGGCATGCCGCTCATCTACAACGGACAGGAAGCTGGCAACACGAAGCGCCTGAAGTTCTTCGAGAAGGATCCAATCGTCTGGAAGCCGCACCCTAATGGCGAGTTGTACAAGAAGCTGTTCGCTCTAAAGAAAAAGAATACCGCGCTCTGGAATGCGCACTGGGGAGCGACCATGATCGCGGTCCCCAACAGTAGCCCCGATAAAGTGTTCAGCTTCGTGCGCCAGAATGCCACCGATAAGGTTTTCGTGGTGATCAATTTCTCCGGCCAGCCGCAGGCCGTGACCTTCAAAGACAGCCTCTATTACGGCAAATACACCGATTACTTCGGCGGCCAATCCATCGATCTGGACGCTCCGACGAAACTAGATTTGAAGCCCTGGGGATATCAGGTTTTCGTGAAATGACATTCGCCCGCGGGAGTTGTAAAGGGTGACTTTGGTTTCCGCGCCCCATTTGCCCCTTTTTCTGCATGCCCCTAGAATGAGTTTCGTACAGCGCTCCCGAACTCATCATCATCCATGGCACTACGCCTCTATAACACTCTCTCCGCAAAGATCGAAGATTTCCATCCGATCGACGATAACCACGTCCGCATGTACGCCTGCGGGCCCACCGTCTACGACTACGGCCACATTGGCAATTTCCGCACATTCATCGCCGTCGATCTTCTCTACCGCTTTCTGCGCCAGAGGGGATACGACGTCCGCTACGTGATGAACATCACCGACGTGGACGACAAGATCATTCGCAACGCTGCGCGCGACAGCGTCTCCGTGCAGCAATACACCGCAAAGTTTATTCAGGCTTTTCTGGAAGATTCGGCAACGTTGAGTATCGAGCCGCCGGTTCTGGTGCGCGCCACCGAACACATCGGCGAGATGGCCGACTTCATTGCCGAACTGGTGAAGAAGGGTGTCGCGTATCGCACCGAAGACGGTTCGTACTATTTCAGCATCAAGAAATTCCCCGAGTACGGCAAGCTTTCGAAAAAAGATTTTGCCGGCATGACCGACGGCGCCCGCGTCGACGTGGACGAATACGAAAAAGACAGCGCCCGAGACTTCGCCCTCTGGAAGGCTCCCAAGCCCGGCGAGGCCTCGTGGGACACACCGATCGGCCCCGGACGTCCCGGCTGGCACATCGAGTGCTCAGTAATGTCGATGGAAGAACTAGGGCCCAGTTTCGACCTCCACGCCGGCGGCGAAGACCTGATCTTTCCCCATCACGAAAACGAAATCGCGCAGTCGGAATCGCTCAGCGGCCAGCCCTTAGCGCGCTATTGGTTTCATCCGCGTTTTCTGCTGGTCGAGGGCCAGAAGATGTCGAAGAGTCTCGGAAATTTTTTCACCATCCGAGACCTGGTGCTGCGCGGCCACAAGCCATCGTCAATCCGTTGGTTGCTGACGCAGGTGCCATATCGCAATCAGCTGAACTTCACCTTCGACGGATTGAAGTCGGCGGCCAGTTCGGTTGAGAAATTGCGCAACTTCCGCTTCCGCCTGACCAGCACGCAGTTCCCCGCAGGCGCAACCCCGCAGATGAAGCAATTAGCGGATGAAACCACGGCGAAAATGAAGGCCGCCCTCGAAGACGATCTGAACACCGCCGAAGCGCAAGCCGCCATGTTCGACATGTTGCGCAAAGCCAACACCGCACTCGATGCCGCGGAAGTTCTCCAGGACGACGTGAAGCCCATGCTCTGTGCGCTCGAAAAGTTCGACCAGATATTCGGCGTGCTGAAAGATGACGATCAGCCTAAGATGAAAGCGATTCTGGACTGGGCAAAAGCCGAAGGCGGGGAAAAAGCAAAAGAAATCAGTCCCGAGTTGATGGAGATCGCCGGTTCCGCCCCACTCGCCGACGAACAGGTCAATCAGAAACTGGCCGAAATGGAAGCCGCCAGAAAAGCCCGAAACTTCAAAGCCTCCGACGCCCTGCGAGCCGAACTGACCGCCGCCGGTATCATGGTCGAAAACACAAAAGAAGGCGTACGCTGGAGAAGAAAGTAGCGCCGCCGTCTCGGCGGCTGTCCGGAGGGCGTCCCTTCGGCAAGCTCAGGGCAGGCTCTCGTCCGCCGTATAGTGGAAGGGCACGGACCGGAAGGGCGCGGCTCTACTCTTGCGGAAAAACTCGATGTTGCCCTTGATTTTGGGTGGCGCAGCGGTTCACCGCTGCGATAAGTATCTTGTTTTAGAATCCGGCTTTAGCCGCGAGGGCCTGCACCCTACTTATGCTCTCTCTCGACGATTATCTCCGCGAAGCCGAAGTTGCCCACGGCCATCTCTGCGCTGGCCAGGTTCTGGGTGTCCGCCTGGCCATGTTGGGACTCCAGGTCCTGGGCATCGACGATCCGCGCGGAAATAAAGAAGATCGCAAACGCCTGGTCACCTTCGTAGAAATCGACCGCTGTGCCACCGACGCCATAGCCGTAGTCACCGGATGCCGTCTCGGCAAGCGCGCACTCAAATTTCGCGACTGGGGAAAGATGGCCGCCACCTTCGTCGATCTAGCTTCCCACGTCGATCTAGCTTCCCACGTCGACGAGCGCGGGAAGGGCACGACTTTAGTCGTGCCGTCTCAAGCTTCGACCAATGCGGCTTTAGCCGCTGAGGGAAAACGGTCGCCATCCTCGAACGGTGCTCCAGATTCTGCGGGCCAATGCTATAAAGCCATCCGCATAGCCGCCAAAGAATCGTCCAAAAAGCTGGCCCGCGAAATGCATCCCGAAATCGAAAGCAAGAACCAGCAACAGATGCTGGCCTATCGCGAAATGGCGGAAGACGACTTATTCACCAAGCAATGGGTGAAAGTAGAACTCCCCGCCGAAGAATTCCCCGGATACAAAGGCGAGCGCATAGTCTGCGCCGAATGCGGCGAAGGCATCAACTTTCGCCGCGAGATCGTGCGCGATGGCAAAGTGTTGTGCCGTGCTTGCGCGGGGGAAAAATACTACAAGCCGCTGTAGGGCAAGCTAGAGGTTATCCAGGGCTCTATCCAGCCGCCTGAGGCCATTTTCTAATTCGTCGTCCGTCGGTACTGTATTGCGGGAATGGGTCTGCCTAATGCGCGCCCGTGCTTGGGCCAATGCGCGCTGCTCAGCCTCTGCGTGTCCGGCGGCCTCTTCAACCAGTGCCAACCGTATATAGGCAAACGCAAGATCATTCGCATGGAAAGATTTATCCGCCAGTTCCAGTTGCTCGAGCAGCCGAATCTGGAGCATCACGGCCTGGCGCGTGATCGGTGTCTGAATGCATGAACTGTGTGCGGGCAAAATCGGAGGCAACTTTAGTGGGAGCAATATATTGCATAGATTCCAACGACTCGCCGTTCTCAATCGCGCTTCGGTGGCCCAGGTAACCGCCACAGCTCAGACCCAGAATGGCTGCTGCTAGAAAAGTAATTTTGTGTGCTCGCGTCATTTCGTTGCCTTCCACCAAAACTGCCAGCGAGTAAGCTTTGCCGTCGTCGCGCTCGAAACGTCCTACCAGCCCAATGAACGAAGAAGCCCTTCCGCCATTTGCCGGTGACGATCAGCCATATTGGCATTACCCGCCTCCTGCTCCAGACGCGCCATTTCTACGTAATCGGTTGCGATCTGTAGGTCCAGAACCGGCCTGAGCTCAGGCCGCTTGCTGCTCCGGATCGTTCCCACATAATCAGTGGCTTTCTGAAGCTCCGACGGGGTATCCTCCCTAACTTGCGAGAGGGTGACCGCCTGTAATGTCAATAAGTCGGCGCGTAGTTGTCCGTCGTCCTGTTTCTTCAGCGACTCGAATGACATCGGCTTTCGCCAGCGATAAGTAACAATCTCAGTCGCGCGACCTCCCAGCTGGACGCATCCGACAAAGATCACGAGCCCGCCGCAAAATCCAGTTACCAGTGGCCATTTCACAGTCGCCATTGTCCGCTAAGTCAGACCCACAGGCAATCCGTAAATTCGGCCACGCACCATCACACGCGGTTCTCGACTGACGGCGTGAGGAGTGCGCTTGCGGGGTGGGGAGACTGCGATCAAACCATCAAATCATCGAATCCCTATTGACATCCCTTGTTAGAATAGAAGTAAGTGCTCAGAGCACCGCAGCCGCTTGGTCTTTCACAACTTACTAAGAAGTGGATAACTCGGACTAGGCCGGATGGCTTTCTGAAGAAGTCTATCCTAACTCATTTGTTGCCAAGAATTTGCCTCTAACTCCCTTGCAATCAAGATTTTGGCAGGAACTTATCTCTAAAGTCTTGATTCTAATATGCCGAGTGGGGGAGGGGGGCTACCCCCGAGCGGACAGCCGAGACACAAACAGGGGCTTGACAAATCAACCGGGACGAAATGGGGTAACAAACAACATTTTTCTAAGACCCAAGCTCTAACTCTTTGATTCTTAAATACTTTACCTACAAATCCTGATTCTTCAAAGACCTGGCGGGAATTTTCGCTAAGTCTCTGATCCTACAAGACAGGTTGGAGGGGGATACCCCAACGCGACAGCAAACCCAAGAATAGAGCCGAAATACCGCATCGAACCAAATAAAAAAACTTAGTCAGAAAATCAGACCAGCGACGATCTCTCCCGCTCATAAGCATGCGCGACCCGCAGCAGCGTAGCCTCATCGAAGTGCCGCGCAAACAACTGCAACCCGATCGGCAGCTTCTCATGATTCTCGCCGCAAGGAACCGAGATCCCAGGAATGCCCGCAAGGTTAGCAGTTACCGTGTAGATATCGGCGAGATACATGGCGAGCGGATCATTCACTTTCTCGCCCAACCGAAACGCCGGAGTTGGAGCAGTCGGCGCAGCGATCACGTCCACTTTCTTGAAGGCCTCGTCGAAGTCGCGAGTAAGCAGCGTGCGCACCTTCTGCGCTTTCAGATAGTACGCGTCATAGTATCCAGCGCTCAGCGCATAAGTGCCGAGCATGATGCGGCGCTTGACTTCCATGCCGAATCCGCCGTCGCGCGTCAAGCGGTACATTTCGGAAAGCGTATTCGACTTAGCTCGAAAGCCGTAGCGCACGCCGTCATAGCGCGCCAGATTCGCCGACGCCTCCGCCGTGGCCACAATGTAATAGGTGGGAATCGCATACTCGGTATGCGGCAAACTCACCGGCACAACCTCGCATCCGAGCTCAGCCAGCTTCTGGATCGCCGCCTCAACCGACGCGCGCACCTCGGGATCGAGTCCCGAGCCGAAATATTCTTTGGCCACGCCGATTTTCAACGCTTCGCCCGAACCTTTAACCGGCTTCTCAAGTTCGGCCACATAATCGGGCACAGGAACGTCGGCGGAAGACGAATCCATCGGATCGCGCCCCGCAATCGTGCGCAGCACCAGCGCGACTTCCTTCACTGTCTTAGCAAACGGCCCAATGTGATCGAGCGACGAAGCAAACGCAATCAACCCATAGCGCGACACGCGCCCGTAAGTCGGCTTCAGACCAACCACGCCACAGAACGACGCTGGTTGGCGAATCGATCCGCCGGTATCGGAGCCGAGTGTCGCGACGGCCATATCCGCGGCCACAGCTGCCGCCGATCCACCCGACGATCCTCCCGGCACGCGGCTCTTGTCGCGCGGATTGTGCACAGGATGATAGGCCGAGTTCTCGGTGGACGAGCCCATGGCAAACTCATCGCAATTAAGCTTGCCCAAAATCACCGCGCCCGCCGCTTCCAGACGAGCGACCGCCGTGCAGTCATAGGGAGGAATAAAGTTGTCGAGAATCTTCGAACCAGCGGTGGTGCGCACGCCGGTTGTCACCATGACGTCTTTGATCGCTACCGGAACTCCCGCGAGCGGCGGCAGCGGCTTGCCCTCTGCGGCCAGCGCGTCGATTCGCGCAGCCTGCGCCAGCGCGCGCTCCTCGCAAAGAGTCAGGAACGCGCCTATCTCGGAGTCTTCTTTCCGGATGCGCGTGTAGAAATCGTGAGCCAGAGCGGTTGCAGTCGTTCGCCGCTCCGCGATCGAGCTGCGAACTTCGTCGATCGTCAATTCAGTCGCCATCTTCTCAATCGTTATCTCTCAATCACCTTCGGCACTTCAAAAAACGTCCCATCCGTGTCCGGGGCATTTTGCATCGCGACATCGTGCGGCAGCGACTCGCGCAAACCGTTCTTCACATCCTCGCGGACGGCATACGCGAAACGGTCGCTTCCCTGGCGCGACTCATCCACGCCGTAGCGGTCCGAAACCTGAGCCATGGGCGCAACTTTGTCGGTCTCCAGTTCGCTGAGTCGCTCGACATATTCAAGAATGGAGTTCAAATCGCGCAGCATGCGGGTGCGCTCGTCCGCGGTCAGTTCCAGGTTGGCGAGATCGGCCACGTAGGCAACGTCTTTATCGGTAACCTTCATAAATTGGAGGTGCAATCCTAAAGGGACGTAATTGGGAACATTTCGGCATCGCTAAAGCGATGCCCTGACACGAACCGTCACGGCTCAGGAAGCTGTTAAGCCCGCACCACGAATTCAATCCGCTTCACCGCGGTCGCGGAATACTTATTGATTAAGGCCAGATAGCGCGGCGCAAGATTTGCGAGTTCGCGCCGCCAACCTCCGTCGGCAACCTCCACTCGCAGAATCCCGTCGGAGAAACTCAGCACCCGAGTCCGCTCGGCCACAGCGCTGCCGCACGCGACCGGCCAGGCCAGCAATGCGCTCTCTTCCGCTGGAACCCGATGAAGAGCTTTAGCGACGATGGTTTCGAGGCCGGCGGAAGCACGGTTCAAGGGCATGACTCCAAAGTTGCAAACGCGGTTAAAGCGTCGATGAGCGATCAGCAACTCCGATGCAAACAATTCGGACACAGACGATCACAGAAATCAAAGAAAAATAATTGTAGCATCGGAAAATGTTGCGGTTCTCACGAACCCACGGAGACCGCCGCCGCTGCAGCCCTGGCACGCTTCTTCGCAAGCTTGCGCAGGTGCGACGCCGAGTACAGACTGCCCCGGCAGCGCTTCGACCCACAGAAACAAGGAGCGTCATCCTCGCCATCGTAGAGGTTGTAGTCGTAGGTCAGTTCCTCGCCAGCCGCAATATCGCGCAGCGCGATGATCCACATCTTCTCCCCGATCTGATCGGTCTCGCAATTCGGCTGGCAGGAATGATTGACGAAAGCGGCCACTCCGTATCCGTCAACAATACGTTTGCCGCCGTCCAGGCCAAACAAGTAGGTGTTCGCAAAGTCGTCGTAAAGATCGTCGGCCTCTTCACAAGTGAGGCGCGCTCCGACGTATTCGATGATCAACGTCCCTTTGCGAATCGGGCGCGCGGTGCAACAACCGTAGGAGTGAATGCGAGACTCGCGAAGAATGAGCGTCATGCTTCCTTTATCTTTAGCACAGGAGGCACCGGCTCACGCAAGTGCCAGGAAGGCAGCTCTCATGAAATCCGAGGCGGCCCGAACACCAGAATCCCCAGGCCTGGGTAACTTGAGAGCTGAGAGCCGACACCTGAGAGCTCTTCCGCAAACCTGCTAATATTTTCCCCGGAGACGTTCACGCCATGGCTCAACATCCACCGCGCTTCTTAAAGATTGTCGAGGACGCCAAACAGCGGGTCCGCGAAACCGACGTTGACGAAGTCAAAGCCCGGCTCGATCGCGGCGACAAATTCGCCCTCATCGACGTCCGCGAAGACCGCGAATTCGATGCCGATCACCTGCCCGGAGCCGTTCACCTGGGCAAGGGTGTGATCGAGCGCGATATTGAGGCCAAGTATCCCGACCTGAAAACGGAACTCGTACTCTATTGCGGCGGCGGCTTCCGTTCCGCGCTGGCAGCCGACAATCTGCAAAAAATGGGCTACACCAACGTCATTTCCATGGATGGCGGAATCCGTGGTTGGCGCGAAAGAGGCTACTCACTGGAGAAATCGCGGTAAATCGCAGCCGTAAATCGCGTTAACTCGCGGGTTTCTGATAGCCCCAAGTCAGCCGCCGGCGCGCCCTGACTCCTATACGAAGCACACATATGGGCGTACGGTAGATTGCATAGCGTTCGCATCTCTGAAAAAATACGTACCGATACTGTGGGGTCCCAGCGATGTCTCAAATTGGAAGCTTTGCGCTGTTGCTGGCGCTCTGCCTGAGTGCGTACTCTTTTCTTGCAGGCTTTCTCGCCTTATTCGGTAAGGATGCCGCGTCGGCTCGTCTCGGCGAGACCGCTCGCCGCGCCGGAATCGCCACCTTCGCCGCCGTGCTGCTGGCCAGCATCGTTCTCGTTGTAGCCGCGTTCAACGACGATTTCTCCATCGCCTACCTCTACCATCACAGCAATCGCGATCTGCCCGCCGCTTATAAGTTTGCCGTGCTCTGGTCCGGGCAGGAAGGCTCGCTGCTGTTCTGGTCTCTGCTGCTCGCCGGCTACGGATTCGTTCTCCGCCTGCGCTACAAGACCGATCAACGGCTGTTCGCCTACGCGTCCGTGATCATCGCCTCCGTGCAAGTCTTCTTTCTGCTGATTCTGAATTTTGCCGCGCATCCCTTCGCCGTCATGGAGGGAGCGCTGCCCATGGATGGCACCGGATTGAATCCGCTTCTGCAGTATCCCGAGATGGTCATCCATCCGCCCATGCTATATCTGGGATACGTCGGGTTCACCGTTCCCTTCGCGTTCGCACTGGGCGCGCTCATCATGAAATATCCCGGCGAAAAATGGATTCACATCACCCGCCGCTGGACCATGGTCACCTGGTGCTTTCTAACCATCGGCGTCTTCCTCGGCGCGCACTGGGCATACGCCGTCCTCGGATGGGGCGGCTACTGGGGATGGGATCCGGTGGAGAACGCCTCGCTGATGCCATGGCTCACCGGCACGGCGTTTCTGCATTCGGTCATCATGCAGGAAAAACGCGGCATGCTGAAAATCTGGAATATGGCGCTCATCTTCGCAACCTTCCTTCTTTCCATGCTCGGAACATTCCTGACGCGTTCGGGCGTGATCAGTTCCGTGCATGCGTTCGCCCAATCCTCAATCGGAACGTGGTTCCTCGTTTTCATCGGACTGACCCTGGCGGTTTGCACATTTTTCCTGATCGCAAACCGGTCGCACCTCCAGACCGAGCATAAGCTCGAGTCGCTGGTTTCCCGCGAGTCCAGTTTCCTGTTCAACAACCTTCTCCTGCTGGTCGTTTGCTTCACCATATTGTGGGGGACGTTTTTCCCGATCATTTCCGAATTTGTTCAGGGACACAAAGTCACGGTCGGTCCGCCATTTTTCAATCGCGTGGCAGTCCCGGTTGCCTTGCTCCTCCTGCTCCTCACAGCCGTCGGACCGCTGCTCGCCTGGCGCAAGACTTCCGTCGAAAGTCTCAAGCGCAATTTTCTGTTCCCGGCAATTGGCTCGGTAGCCGTTGGCGTCCTGATGATCGTCTTCGGCGTGCGTCCCTGGGAAGACCCTTCTTATTTCTATGCAACCATGGCCGCTGCGCTCGCGGCGCTGGTGATCTTCACCGTCGTCTCAGAGTTCGTTCGCGGAGGCCGCGTCATCGCCGGTAAAAGCGAGTTGAATTTGTTCTCCGCCATGATGCGCCTCTACCACAGAAACACGCGCCGCTATGGCGGCTACATCGTCCACTTCGGCGTTGCCCTGGTCGTCATTGGAATCCTGGGAACGCCTTTCAATAAAGAAGTAGAAAAAGAAATGGCCTTCGGCGACAAAATTAACGTCGGTCCCTACACCCTGGTCTGCCAGTCCTATACGCAGGACGACAATCCCAACTACTCCAACGAGTGGGCGATCATCAATGTCTTCCGCGGCGGCAAGCAGATTACAACCATGTATCCCGAACGCCGCTTTTATAAAGCTAGCCAGCAGCCGCAGACCCTGCCGCGCATTTATCCCAGCTTCCGCGAAGATTTGCTGCTGGTCAGCGACCTTTATATCGTTTACGAGGGCAAGAACGAGACCAACGGACGCCCCGTAATTAAAGCCCACGTGAATCCCCTGGTCCCCTGGATTTGGATCGGCCTGATCATCATGGTCTTCGGAACCATCGTCGCGCTCGTGCCCAATGCCGCCGCCGTGCAGATAGCAACGCCCGTACCAGCCCGCACTCCGGCGCACGTGGGAGCGGGTGACTGAAATGAAAATGTTCCAGCGGCACGAAAATCTTTTTACGAATTGTCATCCTGAGCGAAGCGAAGGACCTGCTTTGTGCCTGAATGTCAGGAAGGCCCCGCGCCGCCTGCTCCAGGCCGTTGTTCTCGCCATCGCGGTGATTATGTTCATGGGCGCCGGCGACGACAGCGCCCGCTTCAAAGACCTGGGCCATCGTATGATGTGCACCTGCGGATGCGGCCAGATCCTGCTCGAATGCAATCACGTCGGTTGCATGTCCTCCGACAAAATGCGCGACCAACTGCAGGCCGCGCTCGACAAAGGCGGCAGTAATAGCGACGACCTCATTCTGCAAGGCTTCGTGCAGGAATACGGCCCGACCGTAATCGCCGCGCCCACGACCACCGGCTTCAATCGCGTGGCCTGGATCATGCCCTTCCTCGTCCTGGCGCTAGGCATCGCCTTCGCCGTTCACATAGTGCGCTCCTGGAAGAACCGCCCCGAACCAGCCCTGGCCGACGGCATCATCATCCCGCAAGGGCGCGAGTTAGACGAGTTCCGCCGGAAGGCCAGAAAAGAGACCGACCTATGACGATCAAGTGTGGCATGAACAAGTGTGGCGCGGGCGCCCCCGCCCGCGAAAAGCCGCGATCGGCAATGTATTTCAGGAGTGTGAACTCCAGGTACACGGGCTGTGAAAGGGCCGGGCTTCAGCCGGTCCGTTATAGTACCGGAAAATCAGGGTCTTTAGCCCCCGAGGGAGGCCGCTCCCAATGACCATGTTCGTCTGCGCAGTCTTCACCCTCGCCGCGCTCTACTACGTCTTCTTTTTCCCCGGCGAGGTCTACGCCGGGGAAGAAAAAACGCGCCTGGGCTATCTCCGCGAGCGCAAGGATGCCGTCTACGAAAACCTGCGCGATCTGAATTTCGAATACAAAGCCGGCAAGGTCCCTGACGCGGACTATCAATCCATGCGCGCCTCGCTCGAAGAGGAAGCAGCCGCGATCATGGCGGAGATCGCGCGGCTGGAACAGGCGGCGGGACAGGTGGTGTAGGTTGCAGAGCGCAAAGCATGCGACCGACGACAAGTGACAATGTACACTTTACAGTGTATCCTTAATGATCAGGAGTTTTAAGCATCGCGGCCTTAAGCGACTGTACGAGCGCGGCGATCGTAGCGGAATACGGACGGACCTGATCGAGACTGTCGAAGATATTCTCGCCCGGCTCGACAAAGCGGAAACGCCGCATGAGATGAACCTTCCCGGTTATCGCCTGCACCCGCTGAAAGGGGAACGGAAGGGATTTTGGTCGGTGACTGTGAAAGCCAACTGGCGCATCATTTTCAGCTTTGTGTGGATGCGTTTGACGTTGAACTAACGGACTACCATTAAGAAAAAGGGAACAACACCATGCCGATGAAAAACCCGCCGCACCCCGGACGCAGTATCCGAAACGCGTGCCTTGAGCCTTTGGGCCTGTCCGTAACCGACGGAGCGGAAGTTCTGGGCGTCAGCCGGCAAACGCTCAACAACGTCGTACACGGCAAGTCGGGTATCAGCCCGGAGATGGCAATCCGCCTCTCGAAAGCCTTTGGCAGCACGCCCGAAACTTGGCTACGGATGCAACTGGCCTACGATCTCGCGCAGGCCCGCAAGGGCGAGAGCAAAATCAAGGTCCGCCGCCAGCGCGTGCTCCAGGAGGTCCACGCGTAGTGAAGCAGACACGCGTGGCAGGCGAGTATGGCGCGGTTGCCCTCGCCCGCGAAATGCCGCCATCGTGGCGGATCGCGCGTCTACGGTGAAGTACAGACTTGGTTCGCCGCTTTCAACCGCAAGAATGGGTGGAAACTGCAGTTAACCAAAGGCGCGTAAGCACGGAGGATGTCTTAAGCTTAATGCCAAGTCCAACCTAGCCACCTCGTCCTCGATTCGATTTCCAGCGTCCAATACAGGAGTTCTTTTGACCAAACTCGCAACGTCCGCCTTACTAGCCGCCATCATCTCACTAACTCTAGCCTCCGCCGCCCAGACCCTAACCGGCACCGTCACCAACGGCACCACCAACAAGCCCGCCGCCGGCGATGAAGTCATCCTCATCAACCTCGCCAATGGCATGGACGTAGGCGGCACCACCAAAGCCGACAGCCAGGGAAAGTTCAGTTTCAAAATCACCGTCCCCGGCCCGCACCTGATCCGCGCCGTCCATCAGGGAGTTACCTATCATCAGATGGCGCCTCCTGGAGTCAACACCGCCGACGTGAGCGTCTATGACGTAGCTCCTAAGGTCGCCGGTCTCAGCCTGACCGCCGACGTCATGCGCTTCCAGGCCGACAGCACATCCATGCAGGGGGTGCGCCTGTTCGTCGTCAACAACGCCTCTGCGCCCGCAGTAACGCAGATGAACGATCACAACTTCGAGTTCTATGTGCCTTCCGGCGCGAAGATTGAACAAGTGCAGGCGCGCGCCCCCAACGGACAGCCGATCGCCGCCGAAGCCGTCCCTCAGACGGAGAAGAACCGCCACGCCATCGCCTTCCCGCTGCGTCCCGGAGAAACGCAGTTCCAGGTGGAGTTCACGCTCCCTTATTCGGGCCAGATCAGGTTCGATCCTAAGCCACTCTATCCCGCACAGCATTTTGTTGTCGTTCTTCCGAAGACGATGCAATTCAAGGCCGCAAATCCATCGACCTTTCAATCGATGCAGGATCCCAATCAAAGCGACAGCAACGTGGAGGTCGTCCAAGACGCGAAGCCCGGGCAGTCGCTGGCCTTCACCCTGCAGGGCACCGGCACCATTAACGATTCACAGGGAGAAAGAGAAACCGCCTCCGGCGCGGCGCAGCAGCAGCAACCGCAAGGCCGCGATAATCGTCCCGGCGGCGGACTCGGCGTTCCCATCGACGCGCCCGACCCATTGAAGAAATATCAGCTGTGGATTCTCGGTGTATTTGCCGTGCTGCTCGCCATCGGCGGATGGGTAGTCACGAAGAGGCAACCCGCAGCGTCCATGGCCACGGCATCCGCTGCAAAGATTGGCGCGCCACCGAGCGACTACGGCGCGGCAGTTCCTCCAACCGCAACAGTGTTCGCGACAAGCGCTGCGGCAAAATCGTCGATGATCCTCGAAGCTCTGAAGGAAGAACTGTTTCAGCTCGAAGTGGAAAAGAAGCAAGGCAAGATCACGCCCGCGGACTACGAAAAAGCCAAAGCCGCCCTTGACCAGACACTAGAGCGCGCGCTGAAGCGTCGGGCTTAGAGTTTGTGTGGTGACGGGCTCCGCCCAGTTCTACGGGGCGGAGCCCAAGGGCGGAGCCCCGCCACCACATAACCCAAACAAATCCCGACAAGAGCCCAAACCGTGCCTTCGGCATCTAATTGAATGCGATCCCATGAGGCTCTATTTATGAGCAACATATTCAAAACCACACTTCTGCTCACCGTCATGACGCTGCTGCTCATGCTGGCGGGCCGCGCATTAGGAGGCCAGAACGGAATGCTGCTGGCCCTCGCTTTCGCCGCCGTCATGAACTTCGTCGCCTATTTTTTCTCCGACAAGATCGCGCTCGCCACCTACCGCGCCCAGCCCGTAAGCCGCGAAGACTTGCCGCGCGTTTACAACATCGTCGAGCGCCTGTCGCAAAAAGTCGGCTTGCCCATGCCCAAGGTCTATCTCATCCCAACCGACTCGCCGAACGCCTTTGCCACCGGACGCAATCCGAACCACGCGTCAGTCGCCGTGACCCAAGGCATCCTCGGATTGCTCAACGACGAAGAAATCGAAGGTGTGATCGCCCACGAACTCGGCCACGTGCGCAATCGCGACATCCTGATCAGTTCGATCGCTGCCACTTTGGCCGGCGCCATCACCTGGCTAGCCTCAATGGCCCGCTGGGGCATGATTTTCGGCGGCATGCGCGGCGAACGCGACGATCGTGGAGGAGGCGGCGGCATCGCAGCCATAGCCATGATGATCCTCGCACCACTAGCAGCCATGTTGATCCAGCTAGCCGTCTCCCGCTCCCGCGAATACGGAGCCGACGACACTGGAGCACACTGGACCGGCAATCCCTACGCCTTGGCCAGCGCCTTAGCCAAAATCGATGCCTATGCCAAACAGCGTCCGCTGATAGCAAGCCCATCCACCGCGCATCTTTTCATCATCCAGCCGTTCTTAGGTGGTATGAGTTTCGGCAGTCTGTTTTCGACGCATCCGCCGACCGCAAAAAGAATCGAGCGGCTGACAGGAAGACCAGCGGAATTTTTTCAGTAGAGACGCGGCTTGCCGCGTCTCCGGCAGCGCCCGATCCGATGTATTGACTTGTGACATCGGTAACCGTCAACGCCGCCATCCCCATAGTAGAATCCACACCAATGGCTCCCGAAACTCTGGTGGCAACCGCGCGCCGCGCGGCGGCGCTTGAAACCAGTCTGCGCCGCGTAATCCGCGGCAAAGACGACGTCCTTCGTCTCGCACTGGTTTCCATCTTCGCCAAAGGCCACCTGCTGATCGAGGGCGTCCCCGGAGTCGGCAAGACCACTCTCGGCCAAGCCCTGGCGCGCGCCATCGACTGCAGTTTTCAGCGCATCCAGTTCACGAGCGACATGCTTCCCTCCGACGTGCTGGGCATCTCGATCTACTCCGCAATCGAGCAGAAATTCGAATTCAAGCGCGGACCCGTCTTCGCCAACGTCCTCTTAGCCGACGAAATCAACCGCACCACTCCGAAGACGCAGTCCGCCCTGCTCGAAGCCATGAACGAGGGCCAAGTCACCATCGATTCCCACTCTTATCCGCTGCCGCAACCGTTTCTGGTCCTCGCCACGCAGAATCCCATCGAGCATCACGGCACGTATCCCTTGCCCGAGTCGCAGCTCGACCGTTTTCTGATGCGGGTTCGCATGGGATATCCCGAAGGCAACGCCGAGCGCGAAATCCTGCGCGCCGAAGCCGGCTCCGCCCAACTCGAAAATCTGCGCCCCGCCCTCAATGCCGCCGACGTAGTCGAAATCCAGCAAGCCGTGGCCCAGGTCCACGTGGACGAATCGCTAATCACCTACATGCTCAACATAGTTAGTAAGACTCGCGAGTCCGAGTATCTTTCCCTCGGAGTATCTCCCCGAGGCTCGCAGATGCTTTACCGCGCCGCCCAAGCTATGGCCTTCCTCGAAGGCCGCGATTACTGCACGCCAGAAGATTTCAAACCGCTGGTCGTATCCGTCTTCGCCCACCGCGTAGTAGTAAGTTCGCTCTACGCCTCCACATTGAAGAAATCCGAGCAAGCCGAGCAAGTGCTGCGAGAGATCGTGGAGAGCGTGCCGGTACCAGTGTAGTTAGTTCTCAGTTCTCGGTTCTCAGTTCTCAGTTAGACTCCAACCATGATCGCGGAAGTGATTCCTGCTGCGTACGACGCGGAAGGTAAGAAGGTTTTTCGTCCTTTTGATCGCCGTAAGGGGCCGCGGCCTACGTTTCCGCTCGGTCGTTATGTGAGTCATCCTCTCACCATTCACTGCCATTCAATCGAAGAAATGCGCCAATTCTTGAAGGGATGTAAATATATCTCCGACAAGGAGCTCTTCGGCAAAGACGAGTACTGGCAACCGCCAGAGGATTTCGAAAAAAGAAAGAAAGGCGACTGCGAGGACTTCGCATTCTGGACGTGGCGACAGTTTATGGACTTAGGGTGTGACACCAGAGTGGTGTTCGGTAAGCGCGGAAGGTATGGTGGCGGGCATGCTTGGGTCCAGTTTATTCAAGAAGGAAAGTGCTTCTTAGTTGAACCAACCTGGCCTCTGGACATCCCACTTCCAAGATTGAGCACCTTGGGTTATCGACCGCGATTCTCAGTCTCATGGCACGGGAAGAAGCTATCGTACTATCAACACCGCGAGCAATTCACTCTGCCACCTATCGCTCACGTCATAGGGTTGTTGCCGGAATACCTCATCGTTTGGGGCGGCTTCTGGCTTGGCTCTCCACTAAGAATCCCAAGACTGATTTGGTTTCTACTTAAGCGTTTGTTGAAAGGTTTTCGCTGGACAGCGAAGACAGACCTTGACTAGTTGCAGCGTAACATTGAATTCTTAGAGAGGCGCTCGTGCCGCAAGTTCACTCGCCGAAGCCACCGAAGTCGCCGGTTGCAAGCTCGACAGCCGCGAAATCGTAGCCACCATCATCCCGGAGAGAAACTGCATCGTAGCCACATCATTATTGTCGAACGCGTGGGGCGTCGACGACAGCACCTCGAAAACTCCCAGCGTCCGCTGGAAATGCCGCAGCGGCGCGGCCAGGATCGAGCGCACGCCCATTCGCCGGCAAGTCGCCCAATCCACGCGTGGATTCGACTCGGCATCATTGCATAGCAGCACTTCGCCCGTGCGCACGCATTCGGCCGAAAGCCCGCGATCGGTCTGCAAACGTACCCCGACATCCGGAGCCGTACGCCCGGTGCGCGCCCGGCAGACAATTTCGCTGCCTCGGCGCAGCGCGATGGCGGCCCCGGTGGCGCCGGTCAGCACCTGCGCCTTCTCCGCGATGATGCTGATGCCCGGCTCAAGATCGATTTCTCCCGGATTAATCAGCATATGCGGAACGGCGACGGGCCCATGATGGCGAGGCCGCATGCGGTGCCGAGTGGAGAAGCTGCCCGCGGGAAGCGCAATCGGATCCTCCCCAAACCGGTATTCGTCCTGACTCTCTTCCGCCTCCGCCACCTGCGGAACCGTATAGAGCAGCGAGCGCACCAGCCGGTCGAGTTCCGCGTCCGCGATGAGATGCGCGGTCTGCTGCCCGCGAAGCGATCCGCCGAGCACGCGCGAAAGACTCAGCACCGCGCCGCTGCCGCAAGCCAGGCACCGCGGCGTGTTGTTATCGCTCAGCAGTTCACACTGCACGCAGAATATTGCCGTCTGTAACGATACGAAACCAACGTCGGCCGCAGTCATCGAACGCTGCATTTAAATCATTTCCTCGAAACGAATGAAAGAATGATGAGAGTAAATAGTTGCGTAAACGGGAGTAAGTGACAGCACTGGTTCGGCCTGTGGATAACTCGTCTCACCGCCGAAGGTTTTGTGGGCGAAGCAATATTAGAGGCACTCTTGTCATCCCGAGCGGAGCGAGGGATCCGCAATTCGGCGGAAAATGCAGATCCCTCGCTTCCGCTCGGGATGACAATTTATGACGGGTCTGACCCCCGCAACTATAATTCCGCTCATGTCATTTCTCCGTTTCCTCATGTTGTTGTCGCTCGTAGTCTGGCTCGGCGGCCTCATCTTTCTCGCCTTTGTAGAAGCGCCCATCGCCTTTTCGCCCGGACTCCTCCCCACCCGCCACATGGCCGGCTCGATCGTAGGGCGCTCGCTCGATTTCCTGCACTACATGGCCATCGTTTCCGGAATCGTTTTTCTGATCGCGTCGATGCTCTACAATCGGATGACCACAGGCAATCCGCGCCTCCTGGCAGCGCGGCACCTTCTGATAGCACTGATGCTGCTCCTGACACTCATCTCGCAGTACGCCATTTCTCCCAAGATGCACGCGATTCGGGCCGAAGTTGGCGTGATCGATAACGTGCCCCTGGACAATCCGCTGCGCCGGGAATTCGACCGTCTCCACGTCTGGTCGGAAAAATTCGAAGAGGCGGTGCTTTTGCTGGGGCTGGTGGCGTTGTACACAACCGCACAAGCGCTGCGTTGATTGTTCGTGGAGAGCCGGACGTCCCCGCCCGGCCGCGATAATGTCAACACAGAGGTCGGACAAGATGCCCGTAGCTCCACCATTTCTCCCAACGCGTATGCGTACCGGCTGCAATGATTTATTCTCTTGACTAAACTGACACCTGACAACTGAGAGCTGCCCCATGAAATCCGGCATCATAGGTCTGCCGCAAGTCGGCAAGACGTCCCTATTTCGCATTCTGACGAAGGTTACCCTTTCCGCCCAGGCACATTCGAACCCGCGCGAGGCACACATTGGCGTCGCCAAAGTGCCCGACGAGCGCCTCGACAAACTGGCCGCGCTCTACAATCCCAAAAAACTGACGCACGCCTCGGTTGAGTACGTGGACGTAGGCGCCATAGGCCAGGACGCATTGAAAGAGACCGCCTACATCGGCCATCTGCGCCAGGTGGACGCGCTCATCCACGTTCTCCGGGCGTTTGAAAACGATGCAATTCCGCACGTCGGCCCCATCGATCCGCTGCGCGACATCAAGAACGTTGAATTCGACCTGATGGTTAGCGACCTGGGCCAGATTGAAAAACGCCTCGAGCGCCTCGAAAAAGACCTGAAGAAAATGAAGACGCCGGAACTCGAAAAAGAAAACGAGCTGCTGATCAAAGCCAAAGCCCAGATCGAAGCCGAAAAACCGCTGCGCGAAATGGAAATGTCGCCCGAGGACAAGAAGCGCCTCCGCGGCTTCATGTTCCTGAGCGAGAAGCCGATGCTTTACGTGCTCAATATCGGCGAGAGCACTCAATTAGGCAAAGACCTGGAAGCGGCGGTGGGAAAATACAACCTGACCGAAGTAGCGTCGCGTCCTAATGCCGGAGCCAGCGCGATCTGCGGCAAAGTCGAAGCCGAGCTAGCCGAGATGAGCGACGAAGATGCCGCCGAATTTCTAGGCAGCTACGGATTGACCGAAAGCGGCCTCTCACGCCTGATCCGCAACAGCTATCACCTGCTGGGCCTGATCTCATTCTTCACTGCCGGAGAAGATGAATGCCGAGCCTGGACGATCCCGCTGAATACCCGCGCCCAGAATGGAGCCGGTGCGATTCATTCCGATCTGGAAAAGCACTTCATCCGCGCCGAAACGATTCGATGGGACCAGTTGCTGGAAGCTGGATCAGAAGCCAACGCTAGGGCGAAAGGCACGCTGCGGCTGGAAGGCAAGGACTATATTGTGCAGGATGGGGATGTTATGCACATAAGGCACAGCGGTTAGCTCGAATTTTGTACAGCTGAATATCAGCAATTCTCCAACTGCATGTCCCTGAGGTAAGACATGAGAACCATTTTGATCCTGACCATATGCATCGCGGTAACCTTCGCAGCAGCGTCTTCCCAGACGCCCGTAGCACCGCACCGCAAACCACTCGTTGCGCCTACTTACTACATTGTTGTTGAGGGTCACGATGAGGACGACAACACGATTCGCGTTCACGGAGCCTCCAACCTGCCTGCCGGAGCCAATACTTGGGTTCAAGTGACGGAGTTTGAAGGGAGTGGCGGCTGGAAGGATTATAGTGAAAGCGTGTGCGTTCCCCTCGGTGAAACGGGCATCCTCAGACAAGAAGTTCACCCTAAACAGGGAATGAAATTTAGGAGCAGTCTGATCGTTCGGGCTGCCTTCAGAACCAATCTGTGCGATCAGTCGGCAGCCGTATTGGGTGTTGTTGGAAAGAAGGGGCAATACCTGGGTAACGACAATTACGATAACGCGATCGATGTTTCCATGGCCGACACGAAGGGCATGAACGACAATCCGCAAGTCTTCAAGGGTTCCGGTGGTTTTTTTGGACTTGCTACAATCGGGAGAGTCCAGTGAATGGGCCCGGTCGCCAAGCCATCGACGGTTATGTCTGAGAACTGAGAACCGGGAACTGAGAACCCCTCTCAATGCACGTGAAAAAACCGATCCAGCAAAAACATGCAAGCCGCTCCGACAAAGACGAGTAAAGCCATCCTAACCCCCGGCTCCTTGTTCACCTCCGGAATCAAATCCGAAGCCGCGACATAGATCGTAACCCCCGCCGACACCGGCAGGCCGAAGCTTACTTCGTGGCGGAAGACGGCCATCGTCATCACTCCAGCCACGGTAGCCACGCCCAGCGCCATCGACGATCCCCAAGCAAACGCACGACTGCGCCCACTGGCCAGCATCACCGACGAGACGGTGAAGCCTTCCGGAATCTTATGCAGAAAAACCGCGATGAAGATGATCCAGCCAAGCGCCGGGGAAACGAGGAATCCCGAGGCGATCGCGATGCCATCGAAAAATGTGTGGATCAGCAACCCGATCAGAACCGAATATCCTTTATGAGCGTGGACGAACTCGTCAGCGTGCGTCTCTTCTCCAAAGTGGAAATGCGGCGTAACCGTGTGCTCGAAGAAATGGACGAGCAGGTAGCCGCCGAGGATGAGAAACCCGGCGTACGCGCCACGCAGCTGAATGCTCTCCGGCACCATTTCGACGAGCGCTGTCGCCAGCATGAAACCTGCGCCGAGCGCGACGAAATAGCGCAGATACGAGTGTTCCCAATGCTTATGAACAATGATGGCGCCGCCAAACACATTAGCGCCCGCCGCCGTCAGTCCCAGCAGCACACTGGTCAGGATGGGGGACATGAGGGAGAAGGATAGCAGGAGATTTTGGGTAGCGCAGCGCTTTCAGCGCTGCGATTACAGGTGTGCATAGAGAGTCGGCTTTAGCCGCTGACGGAAACGTGCCTGCTAAAATCCGCGCGTGCGCTACTGGCTGCAACTCGTCGGATGGCTGGCCTGCATCGTCTATTCGACCATCCCCGCATTCTGGCTGATGATTCATCCCTTCGCCGAGCGCTGGCGGACGCGGCATCTTTCCTATCGTCGTCGTTGCTCGCCATATATGGTGCTGTTACCCGCGTGGATGGCGATGTGGATCGTAGTCGCGCTCATCACGCGGCCATGGCGAAACATCGTGCTCTTTCAATCGGACTGGGCCTGGGGCGCGGCAGCCGCGCTGTTCGCTGGCGGACTGTATATCTATTCGCGATCCGCGAAGAATTTCAGCGCCAAGCAACTCGGCGGCCTGCCCGAACTTCACGGCGCAAACCGCGAGCAGCGGCTAGTGACCGACGGAATCCGCTCGCAAGTGCGGCACCCAGTGTACCTGGCACATCTCTGCGAGATGCTAGCCTGGAGCGTCGGTACCGGCCTCGCAGTGTGCTGGACTCTGACGGCGTTCGCCGTCGCCACGGGCGCGGTGATGATCCATATGGAGGACGCAGAACTGGAGAAGAGGTTTGGCGACTCTTACCGCGTCTATCGCGAATCGGTTCCAGCCCTTCTGCCCCGAGTGTTCCAGCAGCGCCAGCTATAATCCGACGTAACTGAAAGCTGACAACTGAGAGCTGACAGCTGCCCCATGCGCTTCGAACTCTTCGTCGCAACTCGCTATCTCCGCGCCAAACGCCGCCAGGCCTTCATCGGCGTCATCACCGGCATTTCCATCCTGGGAGTTGCGGCAGGAGTAGCTTCTCTGATCGTCGCCCTAGCCATCAACAATGGCTTTCGCCAGGATTTGCAGGCGCGCCTGCTCGGTTCGACCGCGCACATCAGTCTGTTGCGAGTGGAGAGCGACGGCATACGCGATTGGCGTCCGCTGCTGGAGAAGCTGTCGAAGCAGCCTCATGTCGTGGCGGCGGCTCCCGCGATTTACGAGCAGGTGCTGATTTCGCGCGGTCCGCGCGCGCGCGGCGCGGTGCTCAAAGGGATGCTGCCGCAGTATGAGCGCAAGGTCAGCGATCTGCTGAACTCGGTAACACTGGGATCGGCGGCGGCGCTGGAAGAAAGCCCCTCCGCCGATAAACCTGATCTGCAAGAAACCGCCGGAACCTCGACCGTAGCGCCGGCGTCCTCGCCGGCTGTCACGGCGGGCGTCTCGCCCGCCGCTGCAGCGGACAAGAGTGTCAGCCCTAAACAATCCAATTCTCCCGACGACTTAGCCGGAGTCCAGCAGCGCGTCGCCGCCATGCCTCCAATCATTCTCGGCAAGGACATGTCTGAGGAGCTAGGCGCGACCGTCGGCTCGGTGGTCCTGGTGACTTCCCCCCAGGGCGAGCTGACTCCGTTTGGCATGGTGCCGAAGTACATTCGCTTTCGCGTCACGGGAATCTTCAACTCCGGATTCTTCGACTACGACTCCTCCTGGGCCTTCATACGCCTCTCTGACGCGCAGCAATTGTTTGGTTTGGGTGACGTGATTTCGGTCATCCAGTTCAAGCTCGACGATATTTACCTGGCCGGCGAAGTGGCGCACTCGCTCGAGCAGGCCGCCGATCTTTTTACAGGAAGCCTCGGCTTCATGGCCACCAGTTGGATGGAACAGAACAAACCGTTGTTCCGCGCCCTGCGACTGGAGCGCGTCGTGACCTTCATTACCATCGGCCTGATCGTCTTCGTGGCCGCGCTTAACATTTTGATCTCGCTGATCATGATGGTCATGGAAAAGACCAAAGACATAGCCGTCCTGATGTCGCTCGGAACCAAGAAAAAACAGATCCGCCGCGTGTTCATCGCACAGGGCGTGCTGATCGGCGTGATTGGAACGGCAATCGGCCTCGTGCTCGGTTACGCGATCTCCTGGGCCGGCGGACACTACCACTTCATCTCGCTCTCTCCCGAAGTCTATTCGATTGACTACGTGCCCTTTGCGCCGCGGCTGATCGATGGCCTGATCGTGGCGCTGGTTTCCATCGGGATTTCCTTTGTGGCCACGATTTATCCGTCATGGTCGGCGGCGCGGATTTTGCCGGCAGAGGCGCTACGCTACGAATAGGCGACTTGTGTTGTGTGGTGACGGGGCTCTGCCCTGTTAAGAGCGGGGCGAAGCCCGCCACCACACGCTCTTCCACCTGTGACCCCAGTCACATTGCAATTGTTTTCCCGAGGTATACAGTTTTGCATAGCACGTTCGCGCGAGCGCAATCGCGGGAACGGCTGTTCTCCTCATGATTGGGGAAATCATGATCCGGGAAATCATGATCCGGGAAATCAAGGTGCAATGGATCGTGCTCTAATGGATCGTGCTCTAATGGATCAAAGACCGTCTTCTCAGGTTGCGCATGATGGCGGCTTTGGTACTTAGGAGGGCGACTTTGCATCCAATGACTCAAGATCCTCTATTGAGGGTCGAAGGGTTAAGTAAGGTCTTTCGCTCAGGCGAAGACGAACTGGTGCTCTTTGAGAATCTATCTTTTCAGGTCCAGAAGGGAACGATGCTGGCGATCGTCGGCCAATCGGGTGCCGGAAAGAGCACCTTGTTGCACATCCTGGCAGCGCTGGATCGTCCTTCTGCCGGGGCCGTACACTGCGCCAGCTTCCACGTGAACGCGCTTTCCGAGGATGACGCCGCAGAGTTTCGTAACCGCGAGATCGGCTACGTGTGGCAATTCCATTACCTGCTGCCCGAGTTCACCGCCCTGGAGAATGTCGCCATGCCCCTGCTGACGCGAGGGCAACCGCTATCTCTAGCCGAAAAGGAGGCTTCGCGGTGGTTATGCGAAGTGGGCCTGGAACAGCGCGGGCACCATCGTTCGGGCGAACTCTCCGGCGGCGAGCAGCAACGCCTGGCGCTGGCGCGCGCCCTCATCACCCAACCGCAAATGCTGCTGGCGGATGAGCCTACCGGCGACCTCGACGGCCGCACCGGGGAGCAGGTTTTTGAATTGGTCTCCCGATTGCATCAGGAGCAGCGGTTGACCTCTGTAATTGCCACTCACAACCTGGCATTTGCACGTCGGTGCCATAGGGTTTTACGGTTGAATCAGGGCACAATAGAGGAAGTCGCGCCCGAGTCGCTTTCGGCGTGATGAAAGACGAAAAAAGACGGAAACGAAAAAGTTAAAGTTGAACATCGTGGGCACTGGAAAGTAAAATGTACGGTTTACTAGAACGCAAATATCGCTTAGGTGAACAGGCGATACAAAAGCATAATTGATGTGATACGGTCATGGGTTTGGCGGAGAGCCGGGACTTTCCGCAGGACTCGGGGGGAATTGGGTTATGTTCGAACGCTATACAGAAAAAGCCAGGCGCGTCATCTTTTTCGCGCGCTATGAGGCCAGCCAGTTCGGATCTCCGTACATCGAGACCGAACACCTGCTGCTCGGACTGCTGCGCGAAGACAAGGCCCTGACCAATCGCTTCCTGCGCTCGCATGCGTCGGTCGAGTCGATCCGCAAACAGATCGAAGGTCACACCACTATCCGCGAGAAGGTTTCCACTTCGGTCGATCTTCCCTTGAGCAACGAATGCAAGCGCGTGCTCGCCTATGCCGCCGAAGAAGCCGAGCGCCTTTCCCACAAACACATTGGCACCGAGCATCTGCTGCTGGGACTGTTGCGCGAGGAAAAATGCTTCGCTGCCGAGATTTTGCACGAGCGCGGATTGAGGCTTTCCACCATCCGCGAAGAACTCGCCCGCACCAGCCAGGAAAAAGCGGCACCGCAACGCGGCCAGCGTGAATCGTCCTTATTGAGTGAGTTTTCCCGCGACCTGACCCAGTCCGCCATGGATAACCAACTCGACCCGCTGGTAGGCCGCGATGGCGAAGTCGAACGCGTAGTCCAGATTCTCTGCCGCCGCACCAAAAATAATCCAGTCCTGATCGGCGAGCCCGGAGTGGGCAAGACCGCCATCGTAGAAGGCCTGGCGCAGCGCATCGCCGACGGCGAAGTTCCTTCATTCCTCGCCGACAAGCGCATTCTAGCTCTCGACCTCTCGCTGATCGTTGCCGGCACCAAGTATCGCGGCCAGTTCGAAGAGCGCCTGAAGACCATCATGAAAGAGCTGATGGAGTCGCAAAATTCCATCATCTTCATCGATGAGCTCCACACGCTGGTAGGTGCCGGATCGGCCGAAGGCTCGTTAGACGCCGCCAACATCCTGAAGCCGGCCCTGTCGCGCGGCGAGATTCAGTGCATAGGCGCAACCACGCCCGCTGAATACCGCAAGTCGATCGAAAAAGACCGCTCGCTCGAGCGCCGTTTCCAGGCCGTGAAGGTTCCGCCGCCGAACGAGACCGACGCCATCAAGATTCTTTTCGGCATCAAAGAGCGCTACGAGAAATTTCACGCCGTCACCTACACCGACGATGCCATCAATTTTTCGGTTTCGCATTCGAATCGCTACATTCCCGACCGTTTTCTGCCGGATAAGGCCATCGACCTGATCGACGAAGCCGGCGCGCGTGTGAAGCTGCGCCAGACCACGCTGCCGGAAGAGTTGACCGAAGTCCAGAAACGGATCAAATTCATCGTCCACCGTATGGAGAACGCCATTGCGAACCACGAGTTCGAAAAGGCGCGCTTCTACTCCGACGAGGAACGCAAGGAGCGCGAGAACCTGCGCGCCCTTCGCGAAAAATACCACCTCGATGAATCCTCCACCGGCGTAGTCGGCCGGGAGGACATCGAGGACGTGGTATCCCGCTGGACCGGCGTACCCATCACCTCGATCAAAGAAGAAGAAACGCAGAAGCTGCTGCGCATTGAAGAAGAGCTGCACAAGCGCATCATCTCGCAGGAAAAAGCGATCAGCGCCCTGGCCCGCGCCATCCGCCGCTCACGCGCAGGATTGAAGAGCCCGAATCGTCCGATTGGTTCGTTCCTGTTCCTCGGCCCCACCGGCGTTGGCAAAACCGAAGTAGCCCGCACCCTGGCCCACTTTATGTTCGGCAGCGACAAAGCTCTGGTCCGCTTCGATATGTCCGAGTTCATGGAGAAGCACAGTGTCTCCAAGCTGATCGGCTCGCCTCCAGGATACGTAGGTTACGAAGAGGGCGGCCAGCTGACAGAACGTGTCAAACGAGCGCCATATTCTGTCGTCCTGCTCGACGAAATCGAAAAAGCGCACCCGGATGTCTTCAATATCCTGCTGCAGGTGTTCGAAGACGGCCAGTTAACCGACGGCTTGGGCAACACCGTCGACTTCAAGAACACCATCATTATCATGACGTCGAACATCGGCGCCCGGCACCTCATGAAACGCGAGGGCTTCGGATTCCAGCACTCGCAGGACGATATGGTATCGGCCAAGGTCGAAGAACTGGTCAAAGGCGAAGTCAAGCGCACCTTCAATCCCGAGTTCCTGAACCGCGTGGACGAGATCATCCTCTTCATGGCGCTCAGCGAAACCGACCTGATCCAGATTCTCGAACTGATGGTCAGCCAGCTGAACCAGAATCTCGCCCAGCGTTCGATCACCGTAAGCGTGGCTGACGAGGCGAAGAAGTGGATCCTGAACCAGACCCTAACCGACCGCAGCTACGGAGCACGTCCGCTGCGCCGTGCCTTGCAGAAGTACATAGAAGATCCGCTTTCGGAAGCCCTGATCCAAGGCACCATCACCACCCGGCCAGCGTTTATCGAGGTCTTCCTGGAGTCGAACAAGCTGTACTACCGCCCGGTAGACTCCGAGAAGACGACCGAAGGCGTGCTGCTGTACGAAAGCTGAGGCGGGTACTAGAAATCTTGACAACATAGGTTAATATGGAAGGCGTGGTTCCGGGCTCTTCCCTTAAGCAAGTGTTGCTGTTCCTTGAGTTCAATGAGGCGAGCCAGAGAGATCGGAGTGACGCTGCTCTATAGCTGCAGTGCTGCGGTCACCCTCCTTCTTGCATACAGCCAATGGATCCGTCATGCGACGCCAGAAGGAAAAACGGCGATAGCCTTCTTAGCTGCCTATGTGGGAATTCTCTTCGCGGTCCTTATCTGGCGTGAGTTCGTATACTCCAGGAAAGCGAGGTACGCGGAAGTTTTGAATTCCATGAACGACAGCTTTATGAAGCTCCAGGAGTTAGCGGTTGACGGGAATGCGAGTGCGGCGCAAATCAAAGAAACCAGTGCGAAGGTGCTCACAAACCTTGCCACAGCGTTTTCGACGATAACTTCGACGACCTGTTCCGCCTGCATAAAATTGCTGGAGGGGGATCCCGCCGCCGGCCAAAGCGAGGACGTTCGGGTAAAGGTTCGAACGCTTTGCAGGAGCAACAATGCTGAGAAGAGACGAGCGAGAGCGGACTCGAAAAAGTTCAAACATTGGTTGGATCAAAACACCGACTTTTTCGAGTTGCACAGACGTGCGGGGACACCACAGGAAGACTGCTTTTTTTCGAACAACCTGCCCCGATATCCCGGATACATGAACACCAGCTTCGAGGTATATGGCGGCGAGGGCCACAAACCACCTCCGCCGTCTCTGCTATTGTCATGGTTGGGCCTTCGCCCGTGGGTGTTGCCTTACAAGAGTGCAATTGTCGTGCCGATTTTTCCGCGGACCGCGAACGAAACCGACGGGAGGCTGGTTGGATATCTGTGTATTGACAGTAAATCAAGGGGCGCTTTCTCGAGGCGCTACGATCCCGAACTCTTAACCGGAATCGGCGACTGTCTTTATGAGGTGGTTCGTCGTTACTGCAACTTGGTCGCGCAGCCAGCAGGGAGCCAAAGTGATGGAATCTAAGAACAACGGCCAACACGGAACCGAGACAACCGTCAGGTTCATTAAACTGACCAACCAAGAGGTACTCATTCGAACTCAGCGCAATGGAACTACAATCGAGCGAATTGCCCAAGTTGTTCCGCCCGAAGCTGAAGTCAAGGAGCCCCGGCGAACTTAGCTCTAATTTGTGGGAGCTCGTGAGGTCGGTGTCTTAGCCTAAGTATTTGTTTCAGCAGCCAAATGCCAACACATTCGTCTCTTTTTGGCGAAGATGTAGGTTTATCAATCCACAGACGCTAATCGCCGCCGCAATTTCTTGCCGTCTACCATTTAGCCCATTGACCGAGCCGGTGCGCCAACACAACGGCACACTTATGCAGAAACGCCAATATCATGGCCCAATGATCGGCAATGTTCACAATGGCGGCTATAAAGGCAGCGAGACCCAGGGCCAATTTCACTAGCTTTCCCAATAAGGAATCTTCCACTCCCTCGGCATCGAAACCCGCGGCGCCGAGTAGTCTGAACGGAAGGCGCAGAGACCAAGAGACGAGCATTCCCAACCAATACAGAGGGTTGAAGCTCCTGTGCAGCAGCCGCTGTCGCTCCCTTTCGTACGCTCCTATTGCAGAATCCGTGCAATCGAAAACCTTTTGAGACGGAATCTTGAACCCGGACAAGTCAAAAATATTGCCGATGACATCGACATGTTGTATATATCCACCGACCGCTGGCGGCGGCGTCCAAATAACAACGTGGGCAACTCCCATCAAATCGAAGGACAGCATCAGGTCCTGCATTATGAGGTTCATCTGATGCCTTGCCTTCATCGCCTTCTCATTCATCGCGGGTTGTGCCCCGCCCGCCATCCAGCCTGGGTATGTGATGTTCGAAAAATATTCAAAGGCCAGCAAGCGGAACTGACGTAGCTGGGCCAGCCGTCGTTTGCACTCCCAATACAACATGGGACGAATTCTAGCAGGGCCATCCGAACGGCGGGCTTGGTGCCTCACACATTCGCGCTTTTGCGAGTGTGTGGGCTCAACGGCTTCTCGCTAATCGCCCGCCGCCATTTCCTTCCGCCTCGGCCTGCCGCCCTTCAACCCATTCGCCCGCGATGCCGCCTTCTTGGCCCGGCTGCGCGACTGCCCGCCCGCCTGCCCAAGACGAGCCGCCATCCATTTCTTCGACCCCATCAGCCCTTCCAGCAGACCCGGGATATATAAGTCCGCGTCAAGTTTCGGAAAGTGCACTCCAAAGCCCGACGGACTCAACTCAATTTCATCGAGCTGTGCTGGCTTGGCATTTTCCAGGCCTTGCCCAACCCGCGGCGAAAAACTCAATGTCAGTTTCGAACTTAGCTCCACCACGACCTTCCCGCTGGCCCGGTCATACCGCGCCGAAACAGCATGAGGGAATTTTCTCCGCAACTGCGCTCCTCTTTTATGTTTGCCAATTTTTGTTTGCCAATTCGATGCCACTGCGCGATACCATGATGTCATTCCAGCACAAACCTAATCGCTTAGGTTAGTGGCACTCGCTTAAATCCCCGCCGCCGCGCTTCTCCCTCGACATCGCGGCCTAAGTCTATGAATAATAAGTACTTTACGTCTAAGTCCTTATTCCTCAAAGACCTGGCGGAAGACACACCCCTAAGTCTTTGATTACATAAAACCGCTGCCAGGAGGGTCTCCGGAGATGGAGATCCCAACTCGATTCCGTGCAGCGAACAATTGATTACAGTCTTAAATATCCCAAGATCGAACAGCCCCGAGCGAACAAACTGCACGCCGTAATTGACCGCAACCGAGACTTATGTTTTACTCGATCCAATCGGGGCTGGCTCATCGCAGTAGTTTGGAAGCAAATTCCTGGGGCGTGAGACGGAGTGCGTCATGAAGTCCAGCTCGTATTCAGTTCCTGCAGTGTCCCTCCTCGCTGTAACCGTTCTAAGCCTGAGCGTCTTAAGCCTAACCGTCTTAAGCCTAACCACGAGTGCCAGCGCGCGGGAAACCGTCCTGCCAGCGGGCACCCTTCTGAAATGCACCATGAATGAACCGAACTTTTCTTCCGCGACAGTTGCGGTTGGCGATCCCGTTCTCTGTCATTTGCACTCGGTGACCGAATTCGGACAGCAGACCTTTCCGCGCGGCGCCTATCTCGTCGGCCATCTCGAATCAGCCAAAGATCCCGGCCATTTCTGGGGCAAGGGCAACATGAGGCTCGTCTTCGATCGCATCGGACTGCCCAACGGCGACATGCCCCTCGACGCCAAAGTGATCGCCACGCGCGGCTACAAAGTAGACAAAGACGGCGACATCCGCGGAAAAGGCCATGCCAGGCGCGACATCGTCGAATGGATGATTCCGCCTCTCTGGCCGTGGAAGATCATCATGCTTCCCGCGCGCGGTCCGCGTCCCACGCTCAAGGGCGAAAGCATGCTCGAACTGCGCCTGATGGATGACGTGCAGATCCCGCAGGTCTCCGCCACCAACGGCCCCGATTGGCATTTCTTCGGGCGTCCCCGCATGGAGAACGACTCCTACTATCAGGGCTCTTATCAGGGCGCGTCATACCAGAGCACCCAGAGCACCTCATATCAAGCAGCCGGCGTTCAGCAAGGCGACGGTACGATTCCTCAACTCGCCGTGCGCAGGATAACAGTCACGCCCAGCGAGCAGTCGATGGCTGAGCAAAGTCCTCAGTTCATCTACGCGAACTACGTCACCAAGGGCCCAGCCGGAAGCGCCGCGCCAGGAGTGCCCGTGTTTGTGTTGAAGTCGGGCGTGGTTCTGGAGGTAGGCAATTACACCTACCAGGATGGCCGCATCGGCTACGAGTTGGCCAGCGGCGGCAGCGGTGTAATCAGCACGGACGAAGTGGACTGGACCACAACCACCCGCATGAATACGCAACGCGGCGTGCGGACTGTCTTGCGCGGAGGACACCCCAACGCAACCGCAGGATTTTAGAGTGGGGTTCTAGAGAACGAGCAGCCGTCAGCCCAAGCTGGCGGCTGGCTTTCCTGCGTCCCGCGGGCCAGATGCCAATCAATACTAAGCATGCCCTTGCATGTGAGGAACGTCTGGCCGGAGCAAGATACGGGCAAAATCGAGGATCTTGGATGTGTCTGATTTGGAGAGAATCCAGCTGACCCCAGCTTTATAGGCTTGCTCCTCAAGGACCCGGTCCTTGAATGCGGTCAGCATCACGATGGAGGTCGTTGGAGTCAGGTGCTTCATCTGCCGTGCGGCCTCAATGCCATCCATGTTTGGCATGTAAAAGTCGAGCACGATAAAGTCAGGGTGAAAGTGTCGAGCCTTTTGCACGGCGTCGCGGCCGTCCACGGCTTCGGCACAGATCGTCCAATCGCTGTTCTGGCTGAATAACTGTCGCAAGCTGCGGCGGATCATTTCGCTGTCGTCGACGATCATGATTGACTTTGGCATGGACACCTCACAGAGTAAGCATGGCTGCCATTACTGTGTTGAGATATACGGCTGTTTCCCTATTACTGCGGCGAAACTTTCGTTTCATTATGTGAATATCATCTGGCATGCGAATTGCACTTCCCGGCCTAATTTCAAACATTGAGGATCCTATGTCCAAGATCAACATCGCTCAAAAGTTTGCCAAGATCACCGAATACTGGAAGCCTTACATCGCCGCCGAACTCAATGGCCAATGCGTGAAACTGGACAAGCTCAAAGGCGAGTTCGTGTTTCACCATCACGAGAACGAAGATGAAATGTTCCTGGTGGTCAAAGGCCGCTTCCGCATGGAGTTCCGCGACCACCATGAATGGATCGAAAATGGCGAGTTCATTGTGGTGCCGCGCGGCGTGGAGCACCGTCCAGTGGCGGACGAAGAATGCTGGATCCTGCTCTTTGAACCCGCCACCACGCTGAACACCGGCAACGTAAAGAACGAACGGACATTGCAAGAACTGGAACGAGTTTGAAACCTCGCATTGACATCTGGCGTTGACATCAAGCGCTGAAATATTGAAACTCAAACAGCCCCTCATGAAAATCACCGTCTACTCAACTCCTTCGTGCTCAGATTGCCGCGAGGCCAAGCGTTTTCTCGACCAGCACCAGTTGCCATACACGGATGTCAATATCGAGACCACTCCCGGAGCGGCCGACGAGATCCTCAAACGCACCGGCAAACGCGCCGTCCCTCAATTCGTGATCGATGGAGAATGGATCCAGCCCTACAGTCCAGACGAGGGGTTCCTCTACGAAGAAATGGCCAAGCGGCTGGGAGTTGATCCGTAGAGACGTGGTTCGCCACGTCTCCGCAGCGAGGCTCAGCCCGGTCGGGACTGTTACCTTCGTGCCACTGCCACCTGACTTCAGTACCCTATAAGCCCGGCCGCGAATGCGTCAGGATAGTAGTTACCCGGAAATCTCCCTCCTTGCCGGGCGTGGCGGCGCATGTTCGATTCCGATCCTGGCGAAAGCGAAGTGGTTGACACCTGGCAGCGGTTTGCCCAGGGACTGCTGGGAGTGCTCGCGCTGGTGGGCGCCGGCATCATGCTGCAGTACTACGCTCCACCGGGAACTGCCGATCTGGAACAACAGGTTCATCAGCTCTCGCGCCAGGTGGCCGATCTGGAACGTCAACAATCGGTTTCCGCTACCGTGGTGGACGACGCCCGGGATTCGGTGGCTTACATTTATGGGATCTACCACGTCTCAGGCCACGCGCAAGCTATTCGCGCTCGCGTAGCGGGAACCGGATTCGTAGTCGCTCCGGGCTTGATGGCCACCAACCGTCATGTGGCCGAGCCCTGGTACGGTGACCGCGAAGTCGCTGTCGCTTTGCGGCGGGGCGGATCGCCGGTGCTGGAAAAACTGGTGGCATATTTCCCAGGCTCGCCCATCCCGGTGAACCTGGAAACCACGGTCGTCGCCAGCCATGGCGATCTGGCGCTGTTGCGTTTCGAAGCTACCGCCTTTACCAGGAAACTGGTTTCCTTGACTCTGTCTCCGACACTGCCCCACGTCGGCGATTCGGTAAGCGTTCTGGCTTATCCCATGGGCGTAACAGGCATGGTGGCAAAATCGCCGGCGGCTGTGTATGAGCGCCTTTCATCACATCCTGACGATGCCGACACGGCAGGCGAACTGGCGGCGCTGTCGCTGATCCGGCCCTCGGCAACGTTTGGGCACATCGGCGACGTCAGCGGCGACAAGCTGATCTATGACGCGCCCACCGCCCGTGGAGGCAGTGGCGGACCCATACTGAATTTGCGCGGCGAAGTCATAGGCATCAACTCCGCTTACATTGACGGCTTTTCAGGGGGCACGCTGGGCATCACCGCAGCCGAATTGCGTCCGCTGCTGGAAACGGCAAAGATGGAAACGGCAAAGCGGCCGCCTCTGGAAACCGCCGCAGAAAAATCGGGCCTCAGATCGCAAGTGTCGGGTCTCAGGCAGAACGAATTGACCATCCACTGAGAACCGAAAATTGGAAACGAAAAACGCTCTGGGCTGCACAGACAAAGTGTCTTGAATTCGGGTACATTCTAATTTACCGATTGGAAACGATTGGAAAAAACAAGCTGGCCTCACGGCATTCTTGGACATCGGATAAGTACGCTCGATAAGGCGGACTTTCGGGTGTTGACGGGCAACGTATTCCGCGCAGGCAGGCTCCAACGAGAAACAGGCTCTGTCGAGAAAAAGAGAATTGATTCGGAATAATTTTCAAACGAGATAATCATGATAAAGAATTTTCTGTTCGGCCTGGGCTTGCTGAGTCTAGCGCTGGCTGGTGGATGTGCCAAGGGCGGCAACGGCGTGGTTACGACGCCATCCATTGCCATCACCATCACCTCGCCCGCCAACACTAACCCGGCCGCGATTTACCCGACCCAGGCCCTGACGCTAACCGCGAAGGTCTCGAACGCCACCACCACGGCCGTGACCTGGACGTGTACCCCAACCGCCGATTGCATGAACTTTACGCCAGTCACACCCGCGACAACTCCGGCAACTGCGACCTACGTGGCCCCGGCAACGGCAGGCTCCCAGGCCACGATCACAGCGACGTTGACTGCCGACTCTTCCGTAACGGATGTGGTGACGTTGAACCTGGTTGACATCACCACCGACGTATCTCCGACAACACTCAGTGTTGGCAGCGGTCTGACCCAGCAGTTCACCGCCGTAGCCATTCCCGATGCCGCGCCGCAGACCTTCACCTGGACTTGCACGGTAAAGGGGGTGCAGTGCAAGAGCTTCAGTCAGGATCCCACCGTCTCCGGCTTGGCCTATTACACGGCGAGTGACAACTGCAGCGGCAATTGTGTTCAGATATCAGCGGTTTCGACAGTCGATCCAAACGGCTGTTCGGCCAATTGCACCGTCGCCAAAGTCTCGCTGGTCACGTCCCGCGTTAGCGGCACGTACGCATTCCAGTTCTCCGGATTTGATGGCAGTAACAACGCCACCGCTTTGGCCGGAACTTTCACCGCATCGAATGGAGTGATCACCGGCGGCGTGGAAGAAAGGCGTACCGCCAGCGGATGGGCAAAGTTTGCGATTACCGGCGGCGCCTATGTTCCCTCCTCTTCCGATCCCAACAACTCCAACAACGCGGGCACGCTTACGCTCACGACTGGTGTCTACCCGAACACCTTCCAGGTCGCTCTGGATGGCGCCGGCGACCTTGAAATGATCGAATCCGACAACCAGGGCACCGGCTCCGGCATCGCCCAGAAATCGGCATCCTCAAATCAGTTCACTGGCCCCCAAACCTATGCCTTCGGCTTTACCGGCGTGGACGCGAGCGGCAATCGGATTGGATATGTTGGCCTCTTGCCGATGGATGGCAACGGGACGGTCAGCGGCCAGATGGATGCGAACGACAATGGCAACGCCACCAGTTTTTGCGGCACGGGACCTTGCAGCGTTTCGGGTAGTTATACCGCTGATGCCTGCAATTGCGGGTTGTGGCACATGACTTTAAATGCGGGAACAGCCTCGCTCCTCAATTTCGATTTCTTTATTTCCTCCGGCACCACCAGTAAGACGAATCCGCTGACTTTCTATGCAATCTCTACCGACCCGGTGGCGACACATCCGGCGGTTTCAGGGATGATGGTGCTCCAGGATTCGACGCAGACCTACAACAACGCCGCCTTCAAAGGCACTTCTGTTTCCGCTTTGTCGGGTGCGGCGGCGAGCGGGGCCAGCAACGCGTCGCTGACGCTGGGCAGCACCGACGGCAAAGGGAACTTCGAGGGTCAATTCGATCAGAACAATGCCGGTACGATCCTTTCCGTCGCCCAATTTCCGCCCCTCACGGGCGCCAACAACTACACTTACGCCGCCACCGGCACCAATGGACGCTATACTTTCAACCTGCTCGGCAATCCGGGGGCGAGCCCGGTCGTGGCGCCGCTCCCATTCATTCTCTACGCCAGTGGAGCAAATAGCGGATTCCTGCTCGATCAATCCAGTTCATCGGTGATGACGGGAACGATGAATCCCCAGGGAAAAGGCGGCGGAATTTTGGGTGGCTCGACGCTGCCGGGTACGTATGCCGTGGCGACCACCAGCGGCGGCAATTACGGCGTCAGACCCGTCGCCAGCAACTTCCTGCTTACTTCGCCCGGAGGGACTCCGCCGGTGTACAACGTCTCCGGAACGCAGTATCAATATCCCATCATCGTCTCGCAACCTGTGACCGGGAGCTACACGCTCAATGACCTGGGTGTGGGCACCATGGTGCTGACTGCTCCTTCGGCCCAGAATTACGTGATCTACGTCGTTGGCACTTCAGGTTGCACGGCCACGAATCCGGTTTGCCAGATACAGGATTTTCTGATCATGGACGTGGACAAGACAATTACAGATCCGTCCATAATCTTCGCGCAGCAATAGACCCGCGAGCGTAGGGACAGCGTGCAGGGACAGCGCCCCGGCTGTCCAAACCGAGCGCAGCCCCGTCGCCGGCGGCGGCCAGATTTTATTTCCCGCGAATTACGGACTTCGCCGTGGCCAGATTGTCGAATCGGTCATACGCGCGAACAACGACCACGTGGTCATTCGCCGTACTCTCGGCCATCGGAGGCGGCGCAGCTTCGGGCTGCGGCACCCCCACGCGAAAGTCGTAGTCTTCCGTCCTCGAATCCGACAGCTGGCCGACCGGCTCGACGAACTGCCAGTCTTCGCCATCGATTGAATACTCCGCGCGTTTGATCGCCGAAAACGAATCGCTGGCGCGAAAGCGCACATGAATTTGCTTTCCGTCGACCGCGGCGGTCAGCTTATCAATGACCGGCGCCGTGGTATCGACCTCGAAGCGGGCACTGACTCGCTCCGCATACAGGGCCTCCGCCGGCGAATGCGAGGGCGCGTCGGAGGCGATAATCTTCACCGTGTAGCCGCCGTCGGGCAGAAGGCTGGCGTCGAAGGAATAGTAGCGGTCGAAGAGACTGTCTTTCAGCAGCAGCCAGCGCGATTCGCCGTCGCCGCGATAGTAAACGGTGAAGACGAGCTGGTCGTCGTTGTCGTCATGGGCCTGCCAGCGAATGCCGATGGAGTCGCGGTCGCGCACCGCCGGCGGTGGAGGATCAAAGCGCGGCTGGCCGGGAGCCGGCGGTTCGCTGCCGGTCACATGCGGAATCGGCTGATAGCGGTATCCCGGCTGCACGGTGATATCGTCGATCTCGGGAGCGACGTTCTTCGGCAGGTAGTACAGCAAGACGTCGTCAACGCGCGGAGCGGGACTGCCCGCATGGAACACGGCCTTCCACTGCACGAAACGAGCCGGCGGAATCTTGAGTTCGGCGCCGCCGGCGAAATTAATCCGCATCCACGGACTCCAATTGCGGTCGGGATTGTCGACGTTCCCGCTCCGCGCATAGAGCTCGAAGTTGGAATTGCCCGCGCTGCGTACACTGACGCGCCCCCAGAGAGAAAAGATGTGCGCGTCGAAGACATCGCTTTCATACGTTCCCTCCGATTCGGGACCGGGACCGAGCACAAAAATTTTTCCCAGGTTGCTGCTGGAAGCGTAGAGTCCTCCGCCGGGCGCGCGTGCGAAAGCGGTGATTTGCGTGGCGCCGGCTTTGATCAGATCGGTGAAATCGTCGACGCCATTGATGGCAAAAATATGACCGCGATTGCCCGTGCCCGCCAGCAGGCGTCCGTGTTGATCGAAACCGAGAGCGTAGACGAGATCCTCGTGGGAGGTCCAAAGCCGTGACGGCGCGCCGTCGGGCGCAATGCGATAAATCTCGGAGCCGCCGGTAGCGCCAGATCCAGGAGCGGGAAACGACGGCATAGACGCCGCGGAAACTGCTGTGACGGTAATACCGCCCCCCGGACCAGCAGGGCTCTGCGGCGGGGGCGCAACGTTGATCCCCGTTCCCGGGCTCGCCGCTCCAGCGTGCTTCTCTCCCGCAGCGGCGATATAGATATTGCCGGAAGAATCGATAGCAACCGCGGTAATTTCTTTCTTGGGCGCGCTGTAGAGAACAAACGCCTCGCCATTGGGCGCGATGCGATAGACCAGCCCGCTGCCATCCGAGCCGGCAATCAGATTTCCCTTGGCATCGACTGCCAGAACGCGAATGTGGACTTCATCGCTCTGGAAGAAAAGTGCGTGCTGGCCGCTCGGGCTGACTTTATAGATTTCGCCATGATCGCCGGTAGCCACATATAGCGCACCGGTTTTGTCGAGAACCATGTCCCAGATGTATTTGGAACCAGGATCGAAGTAGGGTGTGGCGCTCCAGCTTTTTGCGCCAGCCTTGGCAGCTGCGCCTTTAGTGTTTTCCGAAAGCGAAGGCTCAAGCCGATATACCTTGCCGTCGGGCGCCGTGGCTGCATAAACGATGCCGCTCTTATCCACGACCAGCGCCTGGACCTGCAACTCCTGCGGCTCAAAAATAGTCGCGCTCTGTCCATCCGGCGTGATGCGATAGACGCGAGCCGGAGACCCCGCGGCGGCGTAGATGTTGCCCGCGGAATCGGAGGCGATCGACCAGATGTAAGTGGAAGGAGTCGTCGCCAGCGTTTTGAAGGCCGGAGCAAGCTCGATTCCGCCTTCACTGCGCAACGCAACACCCTGGACCGTGCCCTTGGTCAATTCCTCGAATCTGGATTGTTCCCAGATGCGCGTGCCCTCGGCGAGCACGGTTGCGGAGAGCGCAAATAAGGAGACAGCGAAAGCTGATAGTAGAGCCAGTGTCTTTCGACGCAAAATAGACCTCATCGAAATCACTTTACCACGCCAACTCTGTCATCTTGAGCGGAACATTACTTGATATTAATCGTCAGCATCTGCGCGCCGGAGACGACATAGTCCAGCGAATCGCTGGAGGCTTCACTGACCGACGATTCTCCGATCACGACCATGTCCTGCGTGCCGCGCATGTTCTCCATGACGTTCATCACACTCAGCGGAAGCGTCGGCATGACCTTATCGGCAACCATGGCTTCGGGATCGGACCCGATCAGCGAAACATACACGCGATCGTTCGCATGTTCCTTGTTCAGCAGGGCAATCGTCGGGGCCAGGCCGAGACCGCGGTTCATCATTGGAGTCCCGCGGTGCACACGGTCGAGCGTGTCTCCGTCGCTGACCAGGATGCGCAGCGTGCCTTTCGATGTCGAGGTCGGAATCCGTATGGGAATCTGCCGCACCAGGCGCTCGCCGCGATACGGACGAATCACCGTCTCCACCATGATCTGGTCGCCGGGACGGGCTTCCGACATGTCGGTGCGCGCGGCTTCCAGACGGGCCGAGCGGCGCTCGCGGACAAGATCGAAATCGAGCTTCACGCCCTGCACATCGGGAGTTTCGAAAGCATTGGTATAGATTCGTCCGAAACGGTCGCCGATGGTGGCAGCGGCCGAGGCTGCCGCGGGCTGCCCGTTGTCTTGCGGAGCAAACATGTTGCGCAGCGTGACGTCGGGATAGCCTTTCACGCTGAGCACGCCATTCATGCGGTAAGTAATGTCCTCACCGTATTCGTTGGTGCCGTGCAGCGCATTGAAGACGGTGGCCATCATCGCCAGCGGGCTGAGCCGCGCGTTATTGAGAATTTCGTAATGGAATTCCTTGGTTGCCGCTCCGTGCTCCCCGCGAATGTGCATGGCCACGGTCACCGGAATCATCTTCGACTCCTGCCCCGGCACGCCCATGATGCCGTTCTGGCGGTCTTGCACGAACGCACCGATCGTCTCTGTCGTATTGACGATTTTGAAGGCATTCAGCGGAGAAGGCAGAGTCGCCAGTACGTTGGCCTTTGTCATCGGCAGGTCCACGTCCCCAAACTGCAACAGGGGATGGCCGCACGCGAGCAGGCGCTGCGAATCGACGTAGGTCACAGTGCAAGTGGCGGCAATATCCATATCGCCACGAACCAGCACCGCGCTGACCGCCGATCCTGCCTCGATCGGTTCCGGCTGCTTGCGATCGCTCGCCGAACCAATGCCCATCACGGGAACGATGCCCACGGCAGCGAATTGAGACGCGTAGCGCTGCAGCGTCTCGGCGGAAAATCCGTTAAACACCAAAGGAGTTTCGATGGGCGTCAGATAGTTGCTGTACTTCTCGACTGCCGGCGACGCGTTCTCGCTGGGGCTGGAGGTTTGAGTGGCGCCGCTCTGCTTCGCAACATCGGCATTTGAAGAATCGGCCTCAGGAAGACCGGCTCGCACCGGCATCGGCGCCGGTCGCCGATCCAGCGCACTGATCTCCAGCATCTCCTCGATCGGCGTCACCCCGGCGATCGGTTCCTTCGAGAACTCGCCAATGCGGAAGGCCAGCGCTCCCGCGAGTTTGCCATCGAAGTAAACCGGGCTTCCGCTCATGCCCGCGACTACGCCGGTATACTCCGGCTTGGTACCATGCAGCCGAACCAGGATCATGTCGCTCTTGGGACCATTCACATTGTGCATCACACCCAGAACTTCCACGTCCATGGACTCGGGTTTCACGCCCTGGAACACGGTAAGCGCCGTGCCTTTCATGCCTTCATGAATCTGATCGAGCGGCATGATCGCCGGAGAGATGAGAACTGGAGACACGGCCGCCGGAGAGACGATGCCAGAAACGTCCGCGGGCGTCGACCGCCGGTGTTTACTAGCTTCTTGAGCGCGAACCCCAATGGCAGACAGCAAAGACAAAAGTAGCGCGAGTGAGCGTGTGGCGCTTCCCATGAGTGACCCCGAAGGTCGGAAATGACCTTTTTTATTACTTAGACTCCGCGTTGCTATCGGAAGGTTTTGCCAGGGGAGGCAGTGTTTTCAAGGCCCGCAAAAAATCCCAAACGCGGCATTCTTGCATCTATACTAGCACAGTAGTTTCCGAGGATTTCCATGATTTATAGCGTTTTTTATGGCAAAAGCCGCGTCCCGTCGGCTTTCCGTAAGCGTTTGATCCCATTGGCATTTGTTCTCGTCTGGCTGATTGCGACAACGGTGCTGGTGCCCGCGCAAGACACGCCCCAGCAGCCCCCAGCCAATCCGAACCAGCAGGAGGCCCCGCCCGAGGCCGGCGGACCGCAAAACGATGTGGGTCCCTACGTGATCCCCAAAAAGAAAGAAGAACCGCCGCCTCCCGCGCCCGAGAGGCCGAAAAAAATCGAGAACATGCCCGACTATTCGATCTCAGTAAACGTACCGGTTGTGGATCTGGATGTGCTTGTGACTACCAAGGACGGTCAGACCATCCCCGGGCTAACCAAAGAAAATTTCAAGATCATGGAAGATGGCCAGCCCCAGCAGATTGCGAGCTTCAAGCAGACCCAGGCCCCGATTACCGCCGTCCTGCTGGTCGAGTTCGCATCGACGAACTACGACTTCGAGGTAGAAGCCTTGCGCGCATCCTATGCATTCGCCAGCACCCTGCAGAAGGATGACTGGGTGTCGGTGATCTCTTATGACATAAAACCCTATATCCTCGCGGATTTTACGCAGGACAAGCGCGCGGTGATGGCGGCGTTGAACCAGTTGCGAATGCCGGGCTTTTCGGAAACCAACTTATTCGACGCCCTGTTCGACACGCTGGACCGCATCGACCGTATCGAGGGTAAGAAGTACATTATTTTGGTGACCACCGGAGTCGATACTTTCAGCAAGCTCACCTTGGACAAGATGCTGAAGAAAATCAGGTCCACAAAAGATGTAACGATCTACCCCATCAGCGTCGGCTTCGCGGCCCGCGAATATTGCGAGGTGCATCATTGCCGCACCCGCGGGCTCATACCCGTCGGCAACATGGACTACCTGCAAGCGGATAATGAAATGAGAACGTTCGCTAGCCTGACCGGGGGCCGCGCCTACTTCCCGCGCTTCCAGGGCGAACTACCGGAAATGTTTCACGACATCGCGGCCGACATTCGCAACCAGTACAACATCACCTACCACCCCACGAACGCCAAACTCGACGGCACCTACCGTAAGTTGAAAGTCGAACTACAGGCACCCGACGGTGGTCCGCTGAAGGTTCGCGATCAGAAGGGCAAGGAACAAAAGGTCATCATTTACGCGCGAGAAGGCTACACCGCGAAGCACACCGTGGATTAGGCAGAGGAAATCGAGTCGTCAGGGTGATGGGTCATCGAAAGTCAAATGCGTTTGAACTTCGATGAGCCGATGGCCCGATCACCTGATGACCCGATTCTTCGCGCTGCACGCCCGCCTGATTTACAATCCCCAGTTCCCCACTGGAGAGAAATCCTCGTGATCCCACGCTACACCCGGCCCGAGATGGCTCGCATCTGGAGCGATGAGAACCGCTTCCGCACCTGGCTAGCGGTCGAAGTCGCAGCCACCGAAACGCTGGCCGCCGCAGGCATCGTGCCGAAAGATGCCGCCAAGGCAATCCGCGCGCGCGCAGATTTCAGCGTTGAGCGCATCTTCCAGATCGAAGCGGAGGTCAAACATGACGTCATCGCCTTCACCACGGCCGTCGCCGAGATCGTGGGCCCCCATGCCCGCTGGTTCCACTATGGCCTCACCTCGAACGATGTTGTTGATACCGCGCAGGCATTGCTTATCCAGCAAGCCTCGTCGCTGATCGCCGGCGATCTGGAGCGCCTGGCAGAAGTGCTCGAACGCCGGGCGTGGGAGTTCAAGGACACGCCGATGATCGGGCGCACTCACGGCATCCACGCCGAGCCCATCACCTTCGGATTCAAAATCGCCAACTGGTATTCGGAGACGCAGCGCAACATTGCGCGCTTCCAAGCCTCTGCCGAAGATCTGCGGGTAGGCAAGTTCTCAGGCGCGGTGGGAACGTTCGCTCACCTCACTCCGGAACTCGAAGAGAAGATATGCGCGCGACTGGGCTTGAAACCTGCCGCGATATCTTCGCAAGTCATCCAGCGCGACCGCCATGCTCAGTACCTGGCAACGCTCGCCACGATCGCATCGACGCTCGACAAGATCGCCACCGAAATCCGGCATCTGCAGCGAACCGAAGTTCGCGAGGCCGAAGAATACTTCAGCGAAAAACAAAAAGGTTCGTCGGCCATGCCGCATAAGCGCAATCCCGTGACCAGCGAACAAATCTCCGGACTGGCGCGGGTCGTGCGCTCGAACGCCCAGGCCGGATTCGAAAACGTTGCGCTCTGGCACGAGCGCGACATCTCGCACTCCTCGGCGGAACGCATCATCGTCCCCGATTCAACCACGCTCGTCGACTACCTGCTCAACAAGACGGCCGCTCTGATCGAAACCATGTTCGTCTATCCCGAACGCATGCTGGCGAACCTCGAAAGCACGCGCGGCCTCGTATTCAGCGGACAATTGTTGCTGGATCTGGTCGAGAGCGGCGTGTCTCGCGAGGACGCATACCGCCTGGTGCAGAGTCATGCCATGCGCGCCTGGAGAGAGAATCTCGACTTCCATGAGCTGATCGTAAACGATCCCGAGATCGCCGGACGCGTGCCGCGCGCGAAGATCGAGCACGCATTTGATCTGAAGCGGCAGCTTAAGAACATCGACAAGATTTTTGGAAGAGTGTTTTCAAACAAAACTGCGCCAGGCCGGAATGCAGGAACTTCCAAGAAGAAGCTTGCCAAGCGGAAGAAGTAACTACTCGGCTTTTCTTTGTCGGGCCAACTCCAACAACTCGATCAACTGCTTTAGTTTTTCCTGGCCGACGTGGCGAAGCATCTCGCGACCGTACTTTTCGATGGGCCTATCCATCTCACTCAGTAGCTTCAATCCGGCGGCGGTTATCTTCCCGTAGATAACCCGCCGATCATGCCGGGCGCGTGTGCGCTCGACCAGGCCGCGATCTTCCAGCCGATTGAGCAGACGCGTAATGTCGGGATCGTGCGTGATCATGCGCTCGCCAATATCGCGGCAAGGCAAACCCTCCGGTCCAGCGCCGCGCAGGATGCGGAGCGCGTTGTACTGGGTCCCAGTGAGGCCGAAACCTTTGAGATAGGCCTCAACCTGCCCTTGAAGCGCGTCGGCCGTGCGCAATAAAGAGAGATAAGCTTCCTCTTCCCGGCTGGTGAATGGAATTTTCTGCTTGAGTTCTGCCTGCAAGCCACGAGGCATGACGCCAGATTAGTCGTTATGACAAACAACTGTCAAACCACCAGCGATTTTGCGGATATTCAGCCTTGCATCCGCTGTTCGTGTCCTGCAGCGATCTTCGCCAGGTCGCCGATGAGGTCGGCGTGGCCACGGAGAATTCTGTCGTGTTCTTTCACTGATTCTCTCAATTCTTTGGTCGATTGGGCTAGACTGTGCACGTCCGCCGTGAGCATTTGTAGACTCTCAGCCAGGGCTTCGTGTCTTTCAGTAAGCCGATCGAGGCGTTCCGGTAGTCATGGCGGTATTCTACCGCTTTTCCTTTCGAGAAAAAGCGGTTTTCCGGAGCACGTTATCCGATGGTTACGCTGTTTCAGCAACGCTTGATTCGCACCATGTAATAGTTTGTAAACCCCTCGCCCAGACGCATCCCGCCATGCGCGCTCAGCATCTATTTAACTAACCGGTTAATAACTGTGGGAAGCCGGAGTAAGGATGACAACCATGAAAAAACAATCGCTTGTGGTAACTCTGGCATTGCTTGTCCTGCTTAGTATGACTGCTATGGCCACTACCGGCCGATACGATCAGCAGATTCAGCAGGCGGTCAGCCGGAAGATTCATGACGCCAAGCAACTGCAAAGCGTCAGTTCCAGCGTGGAAGATGGCATCGTGACCCTGGCTGGCACCGTCAATCTTTATCAGGACAAACTCGACGCCGCGAAGAAAGTAAAGAAACTCGCAAACGTCACCGGTGTCCGCAACGACATCGTGGTCGCGGGAGAAACCGTGCCCGACAGCCAACTCCAGCAGAAACTGGCGAAGAAGCTGGCCTATGACCGCGTCGGCTACTTCGACAACACCTTCAACTATCTCGCTCTCAATGTGAAGGATGGCGTGGTCACGCTCAGCGGCGACACTGTGTGGGACGTCCCGAAAGACTCGGCGCTCGCCATCGTGGCTCGTACAGCCGGGGTCAAGGACGTGGTGAATGACGTAAAGGTTTTGCCGGTGTCGAACTTTGACGATTCGATCCGAGTGCGCACGGCCCGAGCGATCTATCGTGATTCCGTCCTCGGCCGATACGCGAGCGATCCGGTGCACCCGATCCGCATCGTGGTGGATAACGGACATGTGACCCTCTACGGCACCGTCCAAAGCGCGATGGACAAGAACATCGCCGGAATCCGAGCCGGCGCGGTGCCCGGAACATTTACTGTCGAGAATAAGTTGGTGGTGAATTAACTCATAGTGGTTGGTGTGGTTTACCGGAGAATGGTTTACCGGAGAACGGCCAAGCAGTTGTTTTTCTTCCTTGGGGGCGCGGCGCAAGCCGCGCCTTTCTTTTGCTGTCGGCCACTTCAGCGCGCCCGAAGGCTTAGTTCGCCTTGCGGGAGTGCACCAGTTTTAGGCTATCGCTCTGCAGAATGCGCTGGATCTGATGCCTGGCATGGACGGTCCACGGACCAGCGGTGTCGAGCTTCACGTAAGCGCGCCAGTGTTGTAGCGCTTTGCGCGGTTCGCGAATCTTTTCATAGGCGAGGGCGATATTGTAATGCGCGTCCGCGTAGGTGGGCGCGAGTTGAATCGCAGTCTTATAGGTAGCAATGGCTTCTTCCACGCGTCCCGTCTCGTCAAGCACATTGCCCAGATCAAAATAAGCGAGCGCGTAGCGCGGATCGATCTGAATCGCCGAACGGTAGTGCCTTTCGGCGAGCGCATATTCCTGACGGTTGTAATAGAGCGTGCCCAAATTAATGTGCGCGGCGGCGTGCGTGGGGTCCATGTCAAGAACCTTCAGATAGATAGTGATCGCCTCGCTCTGCCTCGAGGGATCTTCTTCCAGTGTGATCCCCCGCGCAAACAAGTCGGCCACGTCGGTAACCACCAACTCCGGTCCGGTGCGCGGCGGGCTGGTTACAACCCTGCTCTCTTCGGGCGAGAAATCGAACATGAACTGTCCCGCGATGGGTTCCATCAGCCGCCCCTGATGGCGAAAGGCGATGCGGCGTCCGCTCTGATATGCTCCCGCCTCCAACAACGGATTCTGCATGCCGGAAACCTGTTTCTGCATGGCCTCCAGCGATTGCCGGATGACGGTTGGGCGAACGCGCTGGGCGCAGAGGTCGCGCACTTTTTTGATTTGCACCAGATCTAAAAAGGAATAATCTTCTCTCGCCGTGACCAATCCTGCCTTCTCCCAGGTGTGTAGCTGGCGAGGAGCGAGGTGGAGAATACGCAGCAAGTCGGCGCGGCTGTAGCGATACACGGCAGTTAGACTTTCGTTAATACTTATAGATTATCGGAAGTTGCGTACTGGAATGCAAGTGGCAACCGGTGGAAGGCTGTGGAGAACTTGGGCGAAGTGCCACCGAAGTGCTTTGCCGTTCCACCTTGTCGTCGACATCATGTCGAATCACATATGAAGAGAGGATCCACTAACCGTTCCGCTGGAAACCTCCGCCGAAGCCCGCATCTTTTACCTCGCTGCCGACTCTATTAAGAAGGCACTCGCAGCCAACTGACGGTTCTTTGAAGGAGATAGGATGTCCACTTTTCCATCACGCGTATCCGCGCTGTTCCTGATGTTGACTCTCGCGGGCGTGGTCGCCTGCGATGCCACGGGCGAAGACCGGCCGACAGCCAGCGTCCCCAGCCCCGTTGTAGATGCAGCGCTGACGACAGCGAGAGCCGAACAAACCGCCGTGGTATCGGGCGGCTGCTTCTGGGGCATCCAGGCCGTCTTCCAGCACGTGAAAGGTGTGATCAATGCCACGTCAGGCTATTCCGGCGGCGCAGCCAACACTGCGGAATACGAATTGGTAAGCAATGGCGACACCGGCCACGCCGAATCGGTGAGGATCACCTACGATCCCTCGCAGATCACTTACGGCCAGCTTCTTCGGATATTCTTCTCTGTCGCGCACGATCCGACACAGTTGAACCGTCAAGGGCCCGACACCGGCACTCAGTATCGTTCGTCCATTTTCTATGCCAGCGACGAGCAGAAACGAATCGCCGAGGCGTACATCGCGCAACTGGAGAAGGCGAAGGTCTTCCCCCGTCCGATTGTGACTCAGGTGGCTGCATTGAAAGCCTTCTATCCGGCCGAGGCTTACCACCAGGACTATGCCGCCCATCATCCCAATAATCCCTACATCGTTGTCAACGACGCGCCCAAAGTCGCGAACCTGAGGCAACATTTTCCCGATCTCTACACCGGCAAATAGCAATCCGCCCGCCTTTGCGTGCAACAACTTGAACCAGTTGGTGGAGCGCCGGGGCGTCCTCGAACGGTCTGTCGGTCGTGACCCTGGTCTCTCTACCTACTAGGACCTTTTTTCTCGTTCAAGGTCATCCTTGCACTGTGGGAATTCTCTCAGCTCACGGTAGTGTTTTGTTTATCAATAACTTGCGGTGCGTCCCCACGGTTTGGCAGGGGAGTTGCATCTCCCTTATCGGAGCAATCGGAATCCAAGCCTTTCATCTGAGGAAACCGCGATGAAGAAATCAACCTTCGCTGTGTCCATCATATTTTTTTTATTGCTATTGGAGATTGCTCTCTGCCTGGCCAGCCAGCATATCTTTGCGCAAAGCCACAACGAATCTTTGCCCAATTCAACCGCTCAACAGCAGCCGATGCAAAGCCCGGCGCAACACCAAAGCAACAACCAAAATCAAAGCAACAACGCTGAGAACAGCGCTTCGGTAAATACGTTCAGTGGAAAGATCGTGAAATCTGGGAATAAGTTGGTCCTGGCGGCGACCGACCATCTCACCACCTTTCAACTCGACGACCAGCAAAGGGCCCATGACTTCCTGAACAAGAGGGTAAGAGTCACTGGGTCTCTGGACACCTCAACGGGAACGATTCGCGTCGCTGCGATCGATCCATCCCCGTGAAGATAGGGTGCCGAGCAGGACACCCGTGGGGACGGGGGCGGCTGTAAACTGGCCGTCCCCTTTTTCCCCAACCGGCGACTCGTTTCCCGCGCGGATATCTGAACTAACCGAACAACCTGTTTGCACTCCGTGGCGTCAAAATCTCGGGCAACAAGGATCATGCATGCGATTGTTGAGTCTTCGGCTGATTGTCTCTCTTATCGTCGGCATCACTCTTGTATCGTCCGGCTTTTCCTACTACGAAGTGTTAGGTGAAAAGCGCTCTCTGCGCAGCGACCTGGAGCGTCGCGCCGAGTTGTTTGGTGAGAGTCTGGCCGCCGATGTCGAGCGCGCATGGAATGCAGATTCGAACCAAGCGGCATTAGGGAAGCCAGCTCCGGAAAGAACCCCCGATAAAGCTCCGAGCAACGAACTGCAACTGCTTGTGCAGCGTTTTGGAAACCGCGAGCACATGCCGGGGGTCGCCATTTACGACAACCAGGGCCAACGGATCGCCGTAACGCCCGAACTCGCCAAAACGCTCACCGTGAGTCCGGCGCCGGTGATACTGGCCATCAAGCAGGCTCGCGAAGAAAGTTCCTTCGTCCGTCTGGGACGTGTGCCCGTGCACATTCTTGTGTTACCGATTCGCCGCCAGGGTCGGAACGAAAACGAAAATGACCGGGACCAAACTGATCAAAATGAAAATCAAAATCAAAATGAGGTCTTGGGCGGTCTCGTCGTTGTCCACGATGTGAGTTACATCCGCGAACAGATTCTTCTCGCCTGGCGTCAAACGTTCTTTCGCGTGCTGGCTCAAGTCTTCCTCATCGTTCTGATTACCTTGCTCATTGTCCGCTGGAGCATCGCCGGCCCCATCGCGCGTGCGGCGCTGTGGATGCGCGGCCTGCGCACAGGCAAGATCTCATTCCGCCAGGGAGTCCCGGATCTCGACATGTTCCGGCCGCTGGCGCGCGAAGTTGCCACGATGGCTGAAAGCCTCAGCCACGCCCGCAACGCCGCCGAAAATGAAGCCCGCCTGCGCGAAGCGGGAGAATCCGTGTGGACCGCGGATCGCCTCTCAGTCCAACTTCGCACACGCCTCGAAGACGGCCGCTTGTTCGTAGTCTCCAACCGCGAGCCGTATATGCACCAGCGAAACGGAAAGACGATCGACGTGGTCGTTCCTCCCAGTGGCGTCGTCACCGCACTCGAGCCCGTGCTCAACGCCTGCGATGGCACATGGATCGCACACGGCAGTGGCAATGCCGACGCCGAAGTCGTGGATGCCGCTGACCGGCTCCGCGTTCATCCCGACGATCCCCGCTACAGTTTGCGCCGCGTGTGGCTGACCAAAGAGGAAGAAGAAGGGTACTACTACGGCTTTGCCAACGAAGGCCTTTGGCCGCTGTGCCACATCGCGCACACGCGCCCGCTGTTTCGGGCTGACGACTGGCAGTATTACCAGGATGTCAATCGCAAGTTCACCGCTGCTGTGCTCGACGAAATCGAAAACGTCACAAAGCCCGTGGTACTGGTTCAGGACTATCACTTCGCCCTTCTGCCTCGGCTGATCAAAGAAAAACGTCCCGATGCGCGCGTCGCCATTTTCTGGCATATTCCCTGGCCGAATCCGGAAGCCTTCGGCATCTGCCCCTGGCAACGCCAGTTGGTGGATGGCCTACTCGGCGCCGATTTGATCGGATTCCACATTCAGTCGCACTGCAACAACTTTCTCGAGACCGTTGACCGTGTCGTCGAGTCTCGCGTGGACTGGGAGCACTTTTCCGTGCTGCGCCAGGACCATCGCACCATCGTCCGGCCCTTTCCGATCAGTGTTGCCTGCGGCGACGACGACGTGGAAAACAACAATTACGGCTTCAACTACATCGAACGTTCAGCGCTGATTCGAAGTCTCGGCGTGGAGGCAACCTTCATGGGAATTGGTGTGGATCGCGTCGACTACACTAAGGGAATTCTGGAACGCTTTCTGGCGATCGAGCGCTTTCTCGAAAAATATCCCAGCTATCAGGGGCAATTCACCTTCGTGCAGATAGGAGCGCCCAGCCGCACCCACATCAAGCGTTATCACGATTTGTTCGCGGAAGTGGAGGCCGAGGCAGAGCGCATCAATTGGCGCTTCCAGAGCGGCAAGTGGAAGCCCATTGTCCTTCTTACGCGCCAGCACAGCCATCGGGAAATCGAGCCTTATTATCGCGCCGCCGATCTCTGTCTTGTGACTTCGCTGCACGATGGAATGAACCTCGTGGCCAAGGAATTTATAGCAGCGCGCCAGGATGAGCGGGGAGTGCTGATCCTCAGCCAGTTCACAGGAGCAGCCCGCGAACTTCGCGATGCTCTGCTAGTCAATCCATACAACATCGATCAGACCGCCGATGCCATCCGTGCCGCCCTGGAGATGGAGCCCGAGGACAAGCAGATGCGCATGCACCGCATGCGCAAGATCGTTAAAGAGCACAACATATACCGTTGGGCCGGCAACCTGATTACCGAACTATGTGAGATTCGCTTGGACGCCCCCGAGAATGTGGAAGGAAAATTTCACGCCAGCGCTTCGACAGGATGATCCACGTTGCTTGCATGGTGCTGGAGCAAGAACGGGAAGGGCACGGCTTCAGCCGTGCCGCCCAGAGCCAATAAATACAGAGGCTTTGCCCCTGACGGAGCGTCTTTTTATTGTGAGAACGCGCTAGGCATCGAAAGGAGCAGATGTTGAGGCCGGAAGTGCAATCGCAGCTGACGCCGTTTCTACAGACCGTCGCGCAAGCGTCTCAGTCGGCGCTGCTGCTCGATTATGACGGCACGCTCGCGCCCTTCCACGCCAAGCGCGACCAGGCGTACCCGTACCCCGGAATCGCTCCCCTCCTGCAGGAGATCGTACGCAACGGCCGTACGCGATTGGTGGTCATCTCCGGACGAGATACTGCCGACCTGCTCCCGCTTCTGAATATTCACCCGCGTCCCGAAGTCTGGGGAGTCTATGGGTTGCAGCGCCTGCAGAAGGATGGAGGCATGGCATTGCCGCACCTCGATGAGCGAACGCTCGATGGTCTGTCGGATGCCGACCGCTGGCTAGGCTATCAGCAGGTGCGCGGTACTGCGGAATTCAAGGCAGGCAGCATTGCCGTGCACTGGCGTGGAATGAGCGAAAGTGCTGCCGAGGATCTCCGCGCCCGCGTTTTGCTAGGCTGGCGGCCGGTTGCGGAACAAAGCGGACTCGACCTCGTGGAATTCGACGGAGGATTGGAGATTCGCGTCTCCGAAGCCGACAAAGGAGACGCGGTTTATATGCTTCTCAATGAAATCAGTCCCCATGCACCGGTCGCTTATCTGGGCGACGATTCTACTGACGAATCCGCTTTCCAGGCCATGCAGGGCCGCGGCCTCAGCGTGCTGGTTCGTCCCACCTGGCGGAAAACGGCGGCCCAGGTGTGGCTAAAGCCTCCCGAAGAACTTCTCGACTTTCTCGGCCAATGGCTGAGCACGTGCGCGCAAAACGGCGAGGATGCCGGCACTTCTAACAGCAGCGCGGCCGCAGCGGCGAACCGAGGACATTCAAAATGATAACTACAGCACAATAATCGTTGGCTGATACTGCTGCGAATTCTTCTCCAACCTCCTCTCTTGCTCTGTTCCCGATAAAGGACTACTCCCCGAAGTAGTGCTTCCCGATTAGTGTTTTTGGCTAATCCAGGTAGGTAGTTGTAAAGAAATTACGAAGGATTAAAGTTCCCTAGTGCCTGGGGTCAGGCGTAGATCGCGAACGTCCGGACGAAAAATGAGGCGAGCGGTAGTTCTAACGTTGCTGGCATTGACGTGGCCGATAGCCGCGCACGCGGACAGTATTTACCTCAGCCCCGCAGACCGACTTTTGCCGGCCTTCAATCCGGGCTGCACGCAACATCTCGCCCGGATCTCAATTCCAACTCTCATTCCAATCACCGGACGCAGTCAACGCGTTTTCGCCCCACCGGCCGGATTCAGTCAGCTTCCCAGTGTTCGCTCGGCTCAGCGCCAGGTTCCCAGGATGAATATCGGGAACATCCGGCTCGGCTATATCCGCCTCATTCATCCCCTCCCGGTCCCCGAACCAGGAACTCTGACCCTCCTGGGAATAGGGCTTGTGGGTATGGCTGGAATCTTCCGCCGCGCCAGGCGAACTGGCTCGCACGCCCTCGGAGTAGGGGAGTCCGGCCACCGATAAACGCAGTTCTACAGCCGACTTTCCCATCGTGAGTTCCACGACTGAACACGTTGAAAAGATTAGTGACCGGCGCGGTGATTCGGAGTTGCTTGGTCCGCGGCTGAGATTGAAACGATGGAGCCGACGATCAGACTTGAACTGATGACCTGCCGATTACGAATCGGCTGCTCTACCAACTGAGCTACGTCGGCCCGTTTTTCGATTCTAGAACCCGTCTGCGATTCCTGCAATCAACCCGCGAACCGAACGTAACCGCGCCTCCGCCGAAACAGAGCTATCGAGGCTTATTTCAGAGGCGTTCTATCGAGGTCCTGCATCATCAAGCCGCCGGGTGCGCGAACAGCACTCCGCGACTCGCTACGCGGCCTGCGTCAGCGCTCTATATTCCTCGTCGGATTGCGAGGGCAGCAACACCCACAGCGTGTAGATGCCGAGGCCCGTGCCAACCGGGATTCTCAACAGCGCGAGGAAGCCCACGATTAAAGCTACCGTTCGCGCCCACGCCTCCCGCTGCAGCAGGCCCCAACCGGTAAAAAAGCCCGTCGCGGCAATCGCCAGGATCAACCATCCCGCACAGGTGAGAAGAGGCCGCAGCCAGACGGTGACATCGGGCGGCGGACCGCCATGAATATGGATCGTGCCGCCGAAAATAATCTGCGCCCCCACCAGCACCGCTACTCCCAGAAAAACGTACAGAGACGAGTACGCCATCCACAGAATTCCGAGCAGCCGGACGTGGTTGCGCACCCGGCTGCGCCGCAGCTCGATGAGGCCCAGCACCGTTTTGCCGCAACGTCCGCAGTGTGCCGCTCCCGCTTGCAACTGCGCTCCACATTGATCGCAAAACATCCGCGTCTCCTCCCGAGCTCTACACTCTCGTCTCCTGTATTGTACGGCTGCCGGAACGAAACAGTTCCGACACCTGGGGGTGCCCCGCTCCTTGCGGTTTTATCGCAAGGGGCGGGTCTCGGCACTGAGAAAACGAAAAGGCCACCCGGCAACTTGGGCGGCCTTTTCTTTCAAGGGAGAATAGCTCCAACGGAGGTTTCATCCATCAGAACTTTCTGCGGGAATCTTATGAGCCTCAAAAGCCTAGTGTCAAGCAAAATTTAAGACTTAAATAGTCTTATTTTCAATAACTTAAACGATGTGTCCACAAGTCGGCAAACCGACTCAAAATGGGACGAAACTCCTCTTTTTTACCAGTAACGACATTCGATTGATACACTTACCGATCCCGAGGCAGGCGATGGGGGTCGTCTTCGAGGTGCAAAGAGATGAATTCCATGGTCTCCCGGCGATCGAACACAGAGTCAGGGAAAAGCCGCTTGACGAGCAATCGCAAGCCTCCAAACGCGATTCCCGCAACGAGTGCGAGGCCCACCACAATTCCGCAAAGAACAATCGCGTTGAAGAGAAAATTTGCCAGATTGTCTTTCTTGCTCACGTAGGTGTTTTCGTTCCATGTAACATCGGCTTCGTAGCTGATCGACGACATCAGCGAACGCGCTTCGCTTTTCGAAAGCGGTCCAGCCGCAATCACGATGATGGGGCCGGTGCGTGAAGCGAAGTAAGGGCCCACATCGAGAATCGCCGCAACCCCCGGCTGTTCCTCGGTGGCGCGGTGAGACGAGTCCACGTGCGATGCGTTAATCTCACGCAACCGTTCGGCGGCAATCTGCGGCGTCGGATATTCGATCAGCATCAGCGTGGCGTCGCCCGCTTTCGCCACATACCTGCCGATCACCACCTCCGCGCCCGACTTGAAATCCACCAGCGGCGCGGGCAGCGGCGATCCCGCCCGATCAAGCGCAACCGGCCCCAGAATGTACTTCGTCGTGTTCTTCTCCAGATTCCTGCCGTCATTACTCTCCGCCCCCTTCGGAAGACGCTGCGGCAGCGAAGGCAGTTTGCCCTTATTGTCCGGGGGTTGCGGCAAGAGCCCGGCCAGCTGCCGCATTTGCGATGCCGACATCACGCTCATTCTGTCGAACACGGCATCCACCAGCACATTCCCTTGATAAAACAGCACCCGGTTGTTCAGAAAAGCCGCCTGCCCGCCAATAGTCTCCTGTCCCATCTCTTCGGAGTAGTAGTAAGTGAAAGCGCCATAGGCGCCGCTCGCATCGGCGAACACGGCGGCTTTAACAACCAGATTGCGGCCGTCGTCGCGCGTGTAGGCGGCTTTCTCCAAATGCTGGAAGCCATATTCCATCAGGACGGGCGCGTTCGTCCCATCCGCAGCGGCGGGGTCATCACTTCTGGTAACCGGACCCTTTATCTGCCAGCCCGCAAACTCAGCGGGAAGGACCGTAGCCGAAACCGTTGCGGTCGGGACTGGAGCGGGTACCCCATCCTTCCGCGTACTTTGCGGAAGAGCCTGCCCCGAGCTTGCCGAAGGGGTGGGATCCTCTGCAAGGACCATGGCTGCCAACGTAGCCGGCGGCTGAATCGGAAGAGCGCCCCCCCAGCAAACGCCACAAACAATAAAAATAAAGAAGACACTCAATACTTGTCGGGAAAAATTCATCGGAAGAAAGCACACAGATGCCACTCGATTAGACTACCGGCAGCCCCGGAAAGTTTCCACCGCAACCGTAGCGCCGGCGTCTCGCCGGCCATCGCGGATCGTACCTCGCCCACGGCGCTGGAAAAATGTAAGCCAGGAAGACGTCCGTCACATTCTCGAAGCGCGAAAGCGCACCGCAGTTGGGCCAACCGCGCGCCCGAGAGTGGGCTGTGTCGGGTCGAGGTGGAACATCAGCGCGAATGAGGGGAGAAGTATAATGCGGTTAATTGCAAGGGTGGTAATGCATGAAGTTAGGCAAAAATGAATACGCGTGCGTATTTCTTCAACCCGGATATTGGGAGATGGGTGTACTGAGAAATTTTTTCCAGGCAGGAGCGTCCGATGATCCCAAACTGCCCGCATATTTTTGGACTGACAACTGCGACTTCGATTCCGATGCCAACTGTTATGAGTTCGTGCTGTCCCCATTGCACGACAACAAGATTGAGGAGACCGTCTATCTGCCACGGGAATATGTGCTTCTTGTAGTGGTCCAAAAAACCGCTCCCCCGCCAGGCGAGATCGGCAAGATGGGATTTAAATTGCCGTGACGTTCGTCGAGATAGGAACAGCCCGCCCTCCCCGGTCAGAATGAAAGCCCCAGTCGGCCAGTTCTCAATTAAACGCCTGTCTTGAACAACTGATAGAAACAGATGCCGTCATGGGCTAAACTCATTCCCGTGAAAAAGTCACCAGTTGCTTCCACAAGGCGGTACCATCACATCGGAATTCCCACTACCGAGCGTCGAGAAGGTGAACGCCTGATCGAGCGCTTTGCGACCTTCGTCTCTGGATATGAAACGAGCGCCTACGGGATCGAGTGGATGCGGTTCGAACCTGAAGCGCCGGTCCCTGAACTTGTGCGTACGGTTCCGCATGTCGCCTTCGAAGTGGACGATCTCTCCGCTGAAATCGCCGGAAAAGGATACTGATTGCGCCCAACTCACCCTCACCGGGCGTGACCGTCGCTTTTATTGTCGAGAATGGAGCCCCAGTCGAGTTTCTCCAGTTTGATAAGAAGTAATACTTGAAAACCGTCAATGGGATTGTGGCGGATCTAAGGGGTAACCGCCTTCTCGGTCATGCTCTGTCGTCCTTGGCGCTGGTTCCTGCTCTACCAGCGTTCAGTTCCCGAACTACTGGCGGTGTTCTTCCCCGCACGTGGACGGGGTAGTTTCGACAAACTCATCTTGGAGGCACAAAAAAGAGCCGGGTTTTCGCCCGGCCCCTGAAACAAATTTCTGCCATAGGTTTACGGCTCGCCGAACAGATCCGATATGGTCACTACTGTCCTTCGTGTTTGTCGATCTTGCTAGCCACCTTCACCCCGCTCAGCCCATTGACGTACTTGGAAACTCCCCGATAAAGCGACTCGGCAATCCGCTGCCGGTGCTCCGGCGTCTCCAGTTTGCGCTCGTCGGTAGGATTCGACACAAACGAAATCTCCGCCAGAATCGAAGGCATGTTCGCGCCAATCAGCACAATAAACGGCGCCTTCTTGATCCCGCGATTGCGGACGCCCGCGATGTTCAGCGCCAGCCCTCCATAAAGCGATTCCTGCACGTCGCCGGCAAACTCGCGCGATTCGTCAATCTTGTCTTTCAGCGCGATCTTCTTCACCAGGTCCTGCAATTCGTGGATCGATTTCTCCGACACCGCATTTTCGCGCGCCGCCACTTCCAGCGCCTCCGGCGATGACGTGAAATTCAGGTAATAGGTTTCCACGCCGCGCGCATCCGCATCGCGGCTCGAGTTGGCGTGAATCGAGATGAACAAATCCGCCCGCTCCCGGTTCGCAATCGCGGTCCGGGTTTCGAGCGGGATGAAAGTGTCGTCCCGCCGCGTGTAAATCACTTCGGCTCCCAGACGCGTTTCCAGCAAACGGCCCAGCCGCTTGGCCACGTCGAGCACCACATCTTTCTCCAGCAGGCCATTGGGACCAATCGTTCCCGTGTCATGGCCCCCGTGCCCCGCATCAATTACGATCTTGCCGATCTTCAGCCCCAGTGCGCGCGTCAAAGACCGGTCGCCCGCCGCATTCGGACGCGCTTCGCGGGAGATGGAATTATCCAGAAGATCTGCAGTCTCAGAAGCCGCGGACGGCGCGCTTAATCGAGATTTCTTCCCGCGTAGGGATGAAGTCGAAGTCGACGGCAGGGTCGAGGTCGATGATGATGCTGCCGAAGAACCGCCGTTCGAATTTTCGTTCGAGTTTTCGTTCGCATTGTCCTTCGGACTTGGCTCCGCCTCGACGATCGTCTTCGGAATCCTGCGCTTTGATCCATTGACCGCAACCGTCGTCTTAATCACTCCCTGGCCACGCGCCGCCTTCTCCGAGCCGGGCGCGGAATCCACGCTCGCAGCTTCGGCGGGCAAGTCCGTTTCCACTAGTCCGGATTTCGACAAGCCACTCACATTCTTGTTAGAGTCGGATTCCGGTCGCGCTTTCCGCGCCGCGGACTTCGAGTCTCGATCCGCTATCTCCCCGGAATCATCCTCGGATTCAGCCGCCATGGCGATGTCGCGCTGGTCCAGAGCCGCGTTCGCCTTAGAGCCTTCCGCCTTGGAAAGGACGGCGTCCCGGTTTTGCTTGCCGTGAATGTCCTTGCCGTGAATGTCAATGATGAGCCGATACGGGTCCGGCAGCAGGAACGCGTCGTAGCGTGCCAGGTCGTCCACTTCCAGTACGATTCGCGTGCGTCCCGGCTGAAATTCGGCGACCCGAATTTTCTTCAGGAAGCCGTCATCGACGTCGAACGTCTTGCCCACCAGCGTCGAAGCCAGCTTTGTATCGCGCAGGTCGAAAAAAATCCGGTCCGGATTCGAGATCCGCCGCGACCCGAACTTAACTTCCTGCTCCACGTCAATGGCAACACGCGTGTAGTCGGGCGTCGACCAGTGGCGAACTCCGGTCACCCGCGGCAACGTGCTGCGGCGGGCGTTCGCCGCATCGGCAGATTCGACCGCGTCGTCGCCACCAGCGCTCGGACTGGCGCCGGCATTCGCATTGCCGGCATTGAAATTACCAGCATTGGAATTAGAAGACCGCTGCTTGCGCGCCGCCTTCTGCGCCGAATGCTCCATCGCATCCGCCTCGGCATCGATTTCTTTCACCGCAGCCCGGGCATCGTCCGCCAGTCGGTTCCGCGGATAGCGTTGCACAAAGATCTCAAACGTCGTGCGCGCCTCTTCGGGATCGTTCAGATCGTCCTTGTAGATTTCGCCGATCGTGAATAGAGCATCAAAGCGATACTTGCTTCCGGGATATTCCTTGCGCAGGAAGCGGTACTGTTCGATGGCGCCCCGCAGAATCTTGTTGTCGTCAAAGCGCCGCCCCATCTCAACCATGAGCTCGGCGGTCGCCACCACGCTCGGGTCCGCCTTCGAAGATGCAGGAGAACCGAAGTAAACGCGGCGGTAGGAGTCGATCACGCGCTGATATTCGCGGCGCGTGCGCTCTCCCACGGGACGCCCGTTGAGAGCCTCCCGCATCCGCTCCGCCTTGGCGAATTGCTGCCGGGCCCAGGCATCGTTGTGATGGACGCGAGAAGAAGAGGAAGCCAGCGGCGGCAGCAAAAGCGCTGCGCCAAAGCACAAGGCGAGGCCGCCTCGAGTTAGGGTCGAAGAAAGCATTGAATCATTCAGCCATTGAATCACCGGGTCATCAGGTCAATGATTCAATACCTCAATGACTCAATGACTCAATGACTCCGCTCCCGCTACCACACGGGACGCACGTCTAGTCCGTATTGCTCATGTGCAGCACGCCCCGAGCATCGCGCTCCACCACCACCGGTCCACGCGCTGGGCTCCTGAACGCCTGACTGCTGAACGCCTGACTGTTGAACATGTGCGGCGCCCCCGGTTCCCTGCCGCCGTTATACAAATTCGTGATCCGGCGCACGTAGTTCTGCGTCTCGCGGAAATGCGGAACCCCCGCACTCCGCGCCACCGCTCCCGATCCCGCATTGTAGGCTGCCAGACTGAGGGAAACGTTGCCTCCGTAACTGTCCAGCAACTTCCTTAGATGCCTAACCCCGGCGTCCACGTTTTGTTGCGGGTCAAACGGATTGGAAACATTCAGCGACCGCGCCGTCGAAGGCATCAATTGCATCAGCCCCATAGCGCCTTTGCGCGATACCGCGTTGGGATTGAAATTCGATTCCACCTTGACCACCGACCGCACCAGGTTGGGATCCACGTTGTGCCGGGCCGCAGCCGCGTCAATTGCGGCGTCGATATCCTGCTGAGTGAAAGCGGCACGGTTCAGCGTCTGATGAGTCTGCGCTTTGCCGTCAAGGTACGTATTGACTTCCGAAGCCGCCGAACGCGCCGCCCGCATCACCGCTCCACTCGTCGGAACCGGTTTGAAGCGGTGGTCGGTCACGCTCCAATACATCAGCCGGGATCCGGCCGGTGCTGCCGCCTCAGTCCTCCGGTTCGCGGAGGGCATATCCTCATTGACAAAGATCGTGCGGCCGGATTCGTCGGTAGTCGAAGTAATGGTAGTCGAAGTAATCGACTGAGCCCACGCGGGCGTCGTCGAAGACAGATTTGAAAGAAAGGAGATCGCGATCCAGCCGGTCATCAGCGCGATTTGCAGGCGTCTATACATAAGGTTCGGGTCGGCCAAGCGAAGCACAGCTGCAAGACACACTTACGCTTCGTGGGCCTGCCTACCAGAGCACCTGCCAGAGAATCCACCACCAGAGTACCGTTAGTATATGATCCACCGGAGATAGGGGCAAGCTATCCGAGGGCCATAGAACCACTGGAGTAATCTACGTAAGTGATTGAAAGTAATGATGTTACAGAAGCCGAATCGGTTGAAGTCTGCCCTCCCCTGTGTTACCTTGTGCCCCCCGTGGTAAAAGCTCTTTGCCCGTACCGCCCGGCCGCCGCCATCTACAATGACTCCCTGCATCCATGAACGCCGAAACGCTGAAAAAACTGTTCGCACAAGTTCGCAGCGGTAAACTCACCCCTGACGAAGCCGTAGAGCGCCTCCGCCACCTGCCCTTCGAGGACCTCGGTTTTGCCAAGCTCGACCATCATCGGGCTCTCCGCCAAGGAATGCCCGAGGTGATCTTCGCTCAGGGAAAAACACCCCACCAGGTAGCCGAAATTTTCCAGCGCTTAGCAGCCCAAGGCGGCAATGTCCTGGCCACCCGTGCCACCGAAGACCAATACGCCGCCGTAGCCGCCGCCATATCCCAGGCAGAATTCCGTCCTCTGGCACGAGCCATCGTTCTCAAGCGCGACCGCAAGCAGCATGGCAAAGGCGTGATCGTGATAGTCTCCGCCGGAACCAGCGACATCCCCGTAGCCGAAGAAGCCGTAGTTACCGCCGAACTGATGGGCAACAAAGTCCAGCACATCTACGACATAGGAGTAGCCGGCATCCACCGCCTGCTGGCCCACCACGGAGCCCTGGCTAAAGCCCGCGTAATCGTAGTCTGCGCCGGCATGGAAGGCGCGCTCCCCAGCGTAGTAGGCGGCCTGGTGGGAGTTCCAGTAATCGCCGTTCCCACCAGCATTGGCTATGGCGCAGCCTTCGAAGGCCTGGCCGCGCTGCTCGGAATGATGAACTCCTGCGCCTCGAACGTAAGCGTAGTAAACATCGACAATGGATTCGGAGCCGGCTACGTAGCATCACTGATCAACCGCAGCTAAATTGCCGGCAGAGAAACAAAAGGGGGTGCCCCATCCTCGCGCGTTTTTTGCGCAAGGGTGGGATTCCACGGTGCCGACTCCCTAAAGGACTTTGATTCTGTGGCAAAGTAATTAAAGAATGCTGACGTCCCAAGACCCACGCCTGGCCGGCCGCGTAGCCTTCACCTATCCCAACTTCGTCGCCTACACCGTAGCCCGCTTCCTCATCGTAGTCGCGCTCGAAATGCAGTCCGTAGCCGTAGGCTGGCAAGTCTACGAAATCACCAAACGCCCGCTCGATCTCGGATACGTGGGCCTGGCCCAGTTTGCTCCCGGCTTCATCCTCTTCCTCTTCGCCGGACACGCCGCCGATCTTCTCGACCGCCGCAAATTGCTGACCTGTTGCTACGGCGGATACGGTCTCTGCTCGGCGTTCCTGCTCGCCATCAGTTGGCGCGCCTCGAATTCCGTTCATTTGATATACGTAGTTCTGGTATTGGTAGGAGTCTCCCGCAGCTTCAGCTTCCCCGTAAGCCGCGCCATCCTGCCCCAGTTGGTTCCCGAAGAACACTTCTTGAACGCGGTCGCCTGGAATTCCAGCACTTTTCAAATCGCAACCATAGCCGGCCCAGCAGTAGGCGGAATCGCCTACGCCCTGTTCCGCGGTCCCGACGCCGTCTATGCCATCGCCGTCGCCGTTTCCATTCTCTCGACCATCCTGACCCTGCGCATCCATCCCCGGCCCGCATCGCCGGAAAAACAACGCGCCGAAAAAGAGCCGATTAGCCTGCGCACCGTGTTAGCGGGCTTTCATTTCATCTGGAAGAAGAAGCTGATTCTCGGCTCCATCTCGCTCGATATGTTCGCCGTCCTGTTAGGCGGAGCCGTAGCCTTGCTGCCTATTTATGCCAGAGAAATCCTGCACACCGGCCCTTGGGGACTGGGCCTGCTCCGCAGCGCCCCCGGTGTGGGCGCCGCCCTAATGGCTATCGCCGTAGCTCACCGCCCCATCCGCCGCCATGCCGGCCCGGTCATGCTAGCAGCCGTGGCCGCCTTCGGCGTGATGACCATCGTTTTCGGAATCTCGCATAGCCTCATCCTCTCGCTCATCGCGCTCTTCCTCACCGGAGCGGCCGACATGATAAGCGTGATCATTCGAGCCACCCTCGTTCAGGTAGCCACTCCCGACGAAATGCGTGGCCGGGTCAGCGCCGTGGACATGCTCTTCATAGGCGTGTCGAACGAGTTAGGCGAGTTCGAATCCGGACTAACCGCGCAATGGTTCGGCACCGTTCCCGCCGTAGTCCTGGGAGGAGTAGGAACCCTCGTAGTGATCGCCACCTGGGCGTGGCTCTTCCCGGAATTGCGCAAAGCCGACCAACTCACCGTGGCCGAGCTGATGCCAAAATAGGATGGGCGGAAGTACTCTTCCGCAAAGTGCGCGGAAGGATGGGGCACCCTTGTGCGGTGCACCCTCGAACGTAGGTCGAACCAACCGCCCGGCCGCAATCCCGACCCTTCCTGCTGCTACAATTTTCGGGTCGCCATCCTATCGAGGTTATTCCATGCCGGAAACTCTACAGCTCACCAATCCCCTGCCGCTCACCACTCTCACCGAAGATGAGATTCTGTTTCGCGACAACGTCCGTCAATTTGCCGAAGACAAGATTCGTCCGCTGGCCAAGGAAATGGACGAAAAGGCGGTGTTCGATCACGGCCTGATCGACCAGTTCTTTCAGTTAGGACTGATGGGTATCGAAATCCCGGAGCAGTACGGCGGAGCGGGCGGCAAGTTCTTTGAGGCGATTCTCGCGGTGGAGGAATTGTCGCGGGCCGACGCTTCCGCCGGTGTAATCGTGGATGTGCAGAACACGCTGGTAGCAAATGCGATTCTGCGCTGGGCCACCGAAGATCAAAAAAGACGTTACCTTCCGAAAATGGCGGCGGATACGGTAGGCGCATACGCATTAAGCGAAGCGGCATCGGGATCGGACGCGTTTGCTCTGCAAACCAAGGCCGATCTCAAAGGTAACAATAATGACTTCGTTCTCAACGGACGCAAACTCTGGATCACCAACAGCAAAGAAGCGGGACTCTTCATTCTGTTTGCCACCGTCGATGCCTCGAAGGGATACAAAGGGATCACGGCGTTTCTGATCGAGAAGAACTTCCCCGGATTTACCGTCGGCAAGAAAGAAGACAAGCTCGGCATCCGCGCGTCGTCAACCTGCGAACTGATTCTGGAAGACTGCCGCGTGCCCAGGGAAAATGTTCTCGGCGAAGTAGGTAAGGGATACAAAATTGCCATCGAAACGCTGAATGAAGGCCGCATAGGAATCGGCGCGCAAATGCTCGGAGTGGCTCGCGGCGCGTGGGAATACGCCGCGAAATATGCGCAGGAGCGCACCCAATTCGGAAAACCGATTGCAGAGTTTCAGGGAATCCAGTTCCAGATCGCCCAGATGGCCACCGAGATCGAAGCCGCGCGTCTGATGGTTTATAACGCCGCCCGCATGAAAGACGCCGGCATAAACTTTGTGAAAGAAGCCGCCATGACCAAGCTGTTCGCGTCCCAAGTCGCCGAGCGAGTAACATCGCTGGCAATCGAAATCTACGGCGGATATGGCTTTACCAAAGATTATCCCGTAGAGAAATACTGGCGCGACGCCAAGATCGGAAAAATCTACGAAGGCACATCCAACATGCAGTTGGCGACGATCGCGAAGCTGGTGATGGGAAAGTAAGGTCAGAGGTTAGAGGTCAGACTGCAGAGGTTTTTTGTTTCTAGTAGCGCCGGCATCCTTGCCGGCTGTCCCGAGGGCGTCTTCGCCCTCGGAGCGGCGGGCGTGACGCCCGCCGGACAGCCGCCGGGACGGCGGCGCTACCGTCGCCGCGCGATAAACATCAACTCTGACCTTTAACTCATCGGTACTCGCTCCGAAAATACAACAATGGTTCCCCTTCCCGCACTACGACCTCTTCGACTTCCGCGATGAAGATGGTGTGGTCGCCAACGGCTTGCGTCGAATGCAAGCGGCACTCGAGATATGCCAAAGCTCCTTGCAGCACTGGAGTGCCGTGGGCGGTGCGATCGAATCGCGCTCCCGCAGATTCGGGATGCTGATGCGTCTCCGCCAAACGCGAGTAGTATTCCGAAATGGACTGTTGATCGTTGCGCAGCACGTTCACCCCAAATCGTTTTCGGGCATGCAGATGAGCATGCGTCCGCGCCCGATGATCGACGCAAACCAGCACCAGCACCGGATCCAGCGAAACGGAGGTGAAAGCATTCGCCGTCATGCCGTGGACTTCGCCGCCCTGATCCACAGTGATGACCGTAACTCCGGTTGCGAAACATCCCATGGCCTTGCGGAAATCGTCGGCGGTAAGGCTCATGCGGAAAACGCTACCACAGATGGTACAGTCTGCCACGCAGGGACAAGGATTCGCCGTGTCCGCTATGATCTTTGCCAGCATGATTTGCCGGTATCATCGTTTCTTGGGTTGGATTTCGATTTCTTGGATTTCGATTTCGATGAGAAGAATCTCGAAGTAGCGACGAATGGCCACCTTTTCCTCAGATGCGGTGTTCGCGGCGGAGTTGGCGGAAGGCGCGCAGCCAATCTCTCGTGAAGCGGCGTGCCAGTTGCTGCTGGCGCAGGATGAGACGTTGCCCGCATTGCTCTCGGCGGCGCAGGCTGCCCGCGCACGATTCAGGCCTGGAATCATCACCTATTCCCGCAAAGTATTCCTTCCCCTGACGAATCTCTGCCGGGACTACTGCGGCTACTGCACCTTCCGGCGCGATCCAGGCGAGCCTGGCGCGCACACTATGACGCCGGACGAAGTAATGGAAGTAGTGCGCGCCGGCGAACGCATGGGTTGCACCGAGGCATTGTTCAGCTTGGGAGACAAGCCGGAGATGCGTTTCCCCCAGATGCGCGACACGTTGCGGCGTCTCGGGTACAAATCCACGCTCCATTATCTGGAAGCGATGTGCGAGAAGGTGCTGCGGAAATCGAGTCTGCTGCCGCATCCCAATCCCGGGCTAATGAGCGCGGAGTGGCTCGAACGCCTGTCCCGCGTGGCTCCCAGCATGGGTCTCATGCTCGAAACGACCAGTGCGCGGCTGCTGGCGAAAGGCGCCGCTCACGATAATGCTCCCGATAAAGACCCGGCAAAGCGCCTGCGTGTAATCGAAGATGCGGGTCGTCAGAAAATTCCTTTCACGACCGGAATCCTGATCGGAATCGGCGAGACGCTGGAAGAGCGCGTGGATTCGCTGATCGCGATCCGCGCTTTGCACGAGCGGTATGGGCACATTCAGGAAGTAATCGTGCAGAACTTCCGCGCCAAGAGTGGTACGCCGATGGCCCACTGGCCAGAACCCGGCCGCGCCGACATGCTGCGCACGCTGGCCGTGGCGCGCCTGCTGATGCCGAAGATGAATATTCAAGCGCCGCCGAATCTTTCCGACCCGCGCGATGGTTGGCACTATGCCGATCTGCTCGATGGCGGCATCAATGATTGGGGCGGAATCTCGCCGCTGACGCCGGATTTTATCAATCCGGAAAAACCGTGGCCGCATCTGGAAGAATTGCAGCAGCGGACCGAGACGAAGGGATTTGCGTTGCGCCAGCGGTTGCCGGTTTATCCCGAGTTCGTAAAACAAGCAGCGGCCCATGGCGACTTGCTGACGCAACGCCTGAACTCGGCGGTAGATGACCAGGGCTATGCTCTACAAAAGAGGGCAGCATGATTACGGTTCTAACCGGCGGCACGGGCGGGGCCAAGTTTGTCGATGGACTCCGCCAGATTGTTGCCCCGGAAGAACTGACGGTAATCGTGAACACCGGCGACGACTTGCGATGGTGGGGATTGTACGTTTCGCCCGATCTCGATTCCATCATGTACGTACTGGCGGAAAAACTAAGCCAGGAGCGCGGATGGGGCGTGAAGCGCGACACGTTTTATTGTCTGCAATCCATGGAGCAAATGGGGCAACCGGCCTGGTTTAAGACTGGCGATCGCGATCTGGCCACCCATATCGTTCGCTCCAAGCTGCTGGCCGAGGGCAAGACGCTTAGCGAAGCTACCTCCGAGATTGCGGTCAGGCTCGGAATCAAAGCACGCATCCTGCCCATGAGCAATTCGCGCGTGGAGACGCGCGTTTTGACTCCAGCCGGAGAACTCAGCTTCGAGGAGTATTTCGTTCAACGACGGTACCTTGATCCGGTGGAGTCGATTCGGTTTGAAGGAGCCTCGATTGCGGCGCCTGCTCCTGGGGCGATTGAAGCGATTCTCTCGGCGGATGTTGTGGTGTTGGCGCCGAGCAATCCGGTAACCAGCATTGGTCCGATTCTCGCGGTGCCTGGAATTCGCGGAGCGCTGCGCGAGAGCCGCGCCGGCGTTGTTGCCGTAAGCCCGATTGTGGGAGAAACCGCAGTCACCGGGCCTGCAGGATCGCTCCTCGCGGCCCAAGGATTCGCCGTTTCGATTGCCGGCGTTGCCGACTTCTATCGCGACTTCCTCGATCTGCTGGTCGTCGATTCGCAGGACGAAGCCGCCGCCGTAGAATTGCGGAAGACTGGCATCCAGGTGTATTGCACGCCAACCGTCATGCATAAGTATGAGGATAGAATCGCGCTGGCAAAGAGCGTAATGGACGCGGCGATGCAAATTCAGACCGCTCAGTCCGCGTTGGAGCGGGCATGATTCTGGTACCAGTAAAAAACCTTAGCGACGCCAAGCAGCGGCTCTCCGCTGTGCTAAGTCCGGAGCAACGTTTCGAATTGGCGCAGGCAATGTGCGGGGACGTGCTTCAGGCTTTGGCGCATTGGCAAAGCCGGCCCGCGGTTGCAGTGGTGACCAGCGATTCGTTCGCGTGCGATTTGGCGGCACGTTTCAACTTCGAGGTTATGGCCGACGACAACTCGGGAGAAACCAGCGCCATCGAAATGGCCACGAGGGTTTGCCGGGATCGAGGAACGCGCAGCACCCTTGTGGTTCCCGCAGATATTCCTCTGATCGACGGTTCGGAGCTGCAAAAGATCGTGGACAGCGCTCCTCATGTTCAAGGCGGCGCGGTGCTGGTGCCGGACTGTGCGGGGCGCGGCACGAATGCAGCCTGGCGATCTCCGAGCGATCTGTTTCCGCTTCGCTTCGGCAATGACAGCTTTCTGCCTCACCTGGCCGCCGCAAAGGCAACCGGGCTGCCGTGTGTAGTGCTCAAACTTCCCGGGATCGCGCGCGATGTCGATCGCCCCGAAGATTTGCTCGAAATAGCGGCTGCCAGTGGAGAACGACGGTCGCAGAGACTGGTGCGAAGTTGGAACCTCGGAAGCCGGAATCAGGTGGAAGATCACGAAAAAGATGGCGTCCAGCACCGCTAAACGCGCAGCGGGTGAAGTTCGCATTCTTCCAATCGTGGGGAGCGGAGAAATCCGCGCTGGAGAATCGCTAAAATCGCTAAGTGCGCGGCTGTCTGCCGCGACCCGAAAATCGGGGCTGCGCTTTCAGGATGGCGACATTTTGGTGGTGAAACACAAAGTTGTTTCGAAGGCGGAAGGCGCGCTGGTGGCGCTGGATGAGATCGAGCCATCGAAGACTACACGGACTTGGGCTCGGCGGTACGGGCTTGACGCTCGCGTGTGTGAGTTGGCATTGCGCGAAAGCCGGCGAATCGTGCGGCGAAAGCGCGGTGTGCTCATCACCGAAACCAAGCACGGATTCGTTTGCGCAAACAGCGGCGTGGATGTGTCGAACGTGGATGGAGGCCGGCACGCCGTGCTCCTGCCAGCGGATCCAGATCGTTCCGCGGCGCAACTGCGGCGCGAGTTGAAGAAGCAACTGGGAATCGAAATCGCGGTAATCGTCAGCGATAGTTTTGGGCGTCCGTGGCGGGAAGGCTTGACTGAGGTCGCGATTGGCGTCGCCGGAATCCGCCCTCTGGTTGACTACCGCGGACGCCGCGACCCACACGGCTACCCTCTGCACGCAACGGTGGACGCGGTAGCCGACGAATTGGCCTGCGCGGCGGGCCTGGTCTGCGGAAAGTTGGCGGGTACACCCGCGTGTATCATTCGGGGCTATTCTTATGATCGCGAGAATCGCCGGGAAAGCCAGGGTGCGCGGGAATTGATCCGGCCTGCGAAGAACGACCTTTTTCGATAGAGATTTTCACGGATTGTAGTGAAGTTGCAGGCCTTGGTTGCGGACCGAAGGAGAATGCTATGGCTGGCCAGATTTCCGAACTCGAGCAATTCCCCGCGCTGACGTGGGAGGAGATTGCGCCCCGAGCCTCGGGCGCAATCCGCAGCGCTTTAGACCGCGTGCTGGAAACGCAAGACGGAGCATGTCTGCGCGACCAGGAGCGCTATGCTCTGGCCAACTGCGAGGATGAAGACTTACTCGCACTGCTCGTAGCCGCGGATACGCTGCGTCGCGATCTGGTCGGCAACATCGTCACCTACGTGGTGAACCGCAACATCAATTTCACCAACATCTGCTTTGTGGGATGTAAGTTCTGCGCCTTCAGCCGCGGGCCACGCGAAGCCGACTCCTACTTTCATTCGCTCGAAGACATGGGACGCAAGAGTAAAGAGGCGTGGGAAGTGGGCGCCACCGAAGTTTGCATCCAGGGCGGGCTGCCGCACGGCCTGCCTCCTTTTTATTATCGCGACATTCTGCGCGCCGTGAAGGACGCGGTGCCGGGCATGCACATTCACGCATTTTCTCCGATGGAGATTGTCTACGGTGTGGAGCTCACGGGCATGACGCTGCGCGACTATCTGACGATGCTGCGCGATAACGGACTGGACACCCTTCCCGGAACCGCAGCCGAGATTCTCGACGACGAAGTGCGCCATATTCTTTCGCGCAACAAACTTTCGTCAGCGCAATGGCGAGAGGTAATCCGCACGGCGCACGCGTGCGGAATTCCGAGCACTTCGACGCTGATGTACGGGCACATGGAAACTCCTGACCACTGGGTGCGGCAGTTGTCGTTGTTCCGCCAGATTCAGTCCGAGACGGGCGGCTTCACCGAGTTCGTGCCGCTGGGATTCGTGCATCAGAACACGCTTCTGTTCCAGCAGGGACTGGCACGCTCCGGACCGACGCTCGCCGAACATCTCAAGATTCATGCGCTCGCAAGAATTCTTCTCGCCGGTTCGATTCATAACATTCAGGTCTCATGGGTCAAGCTGAACCGGAGGCTTTCGCAACTTTGCTTGCACGCCGGCGCCAACGATTACGGCGGCACGCTGATGGAGGAGAATATTTCGCGCGAGGCCGGAGCGACCGCGGGCCAATACACCAGTCCGGAGGATTTCCAGTCGTTGATCCTGGAGATCGGTCGCATTCCAGCGGAACGCAACACGAAATATTCGCGAATGAAGATCAAGCTGCCCGTCGAAGTTTCTTCCGAGATTTTGTCTGAACCTGAGTTGTGGCCGGAATTCGCATGAACGATAGCGTGAACGCCCGCATGAGCCGCGCGATCGCCGTCATCGGCGGCACCGGTCCGGCGGGGACGGGACTGGCGCTGCGGTGGGCACGCGCTGGCGAGACGGTCATTATCGGGTCGCGCGATGCGGCCCGTGCGCAGCAGACGGCGGAGACAATCCGCAAGCGAGCCGGTGCAAATGCTCAAGTCTCCGGGATGGAAAATTCGGCGGCGTGTGCGGCCAGCGACCTGCTGGTGCTTACCGTACCTTTCGACGGACAGGCCGCGCTGCTGAAGCAGTTGAAGACTGCCATTCGTCCGGGCAGCATCCTGATCGATGCCACCGTTCCGCTGGCCACAAGCGTGGGCGGACGCGCCAGCCGCACCTTGGGCGTGTGGCAAGGATCGGCAGCGCAACAGACGGCGGAGCTTGTTCCTAAGGGCGTTTCTGTCGTGGCGGCATTCCAGAACGTTTCCGCCGAAGTGCTCAACAGCGACAGCAATGATAATGATGAAATAGATTGCGACGTCATCGTATGCAGCGACGATCCCAATGCGACGCAGGTTGCGATGGAGCTCGCGGCAAAGATCGTGCGCGTGCGGGCAATTGATGGCGGCAAGCTTGAGAATGCGCGCATCGTTGAACAGATCACCGCGCTGCTGATCGGGCTGAACATCCGGCATAAGGGGCACGGTGGAATACGGATCACGGGCTTGCCCGACGCTGCATACAAGACCTAAGCCATGATGCCTACTGACGCCGTCGCGCCAGCCATCGAGTTCGATCACGCTTCCTTCCGCCTGAACGGACGTCCGCTGCTTCAAGATCTGGCGCTTTCCGTGAAGCAGGGCGAAACTCTGGTGCTTCTCGGCCGCAGCGGCTCGGGGAAAACCACAACTCTAAAATTGATTAACCGTCTGCTGCTGCCAACGTCTGGCGACGTTCGCGTGAATGGCCGCCGAACTGCGGAGTGGGATCCAATCCGCTTGCGGCGCAGCATCGGATATGTCATTCAGGACGGCGGTTTGTTTCCGCACTTCACGGTGGAGCGCAACATCGCGCTGGTGCCGCGAATCGAGAACTGGCCGCGGGCGCGCGTCGAAGCGCGGGTGCGCGAGTTGCTGGGTTTGGTCGGGTTGCGCGAAGACCTGGCATCGCGTTATCCCAGCCAACTCTCCGGAGGCCAGCGGCAGCGCGTAGGCGTGGCGCGGGCTTTGGCGGCTGATCCTCCGATTCTGATTCTTGACGAGGCTTTCGGCGCGCTCGATCCGATCACGCGATCGGAGATGCAGAAGGAGTTTCGCGCCCTGCAGCAGCGGATGCGGAAAGCGGTGATCTTTGTCACTCACGATCTGCGGGAGGCTTTGCTGCTGGCGGATCGCATCGCGCTGCTGGAGGAAGGCCGTTTGATCGTGGACCTTCCGGTCGCGGAGTTCCCGCGTTCCGAGAACCCGCTTGTGCAAGCGTACATGGAAGCATTCTCGGGATGTGCGGATCCAGATCTTGGCCAGATCTAGGCCCAAAGTGATCGCGAGGTGATCGGGATGAATTTCCTGCAGTTCATGATGGCGAATCGCCAACAGGTGCTCGAGCTTACGCTCGAGCACATTACGTTGGCAGGTGTGGCAACCCTTCTCGCGGCGCTCGTAGGAATTCCGCTCGGCATTCTGATCACGCGCGTCCCGCAACTCAGCAAACCAGTGCTTGGGGGCGCAAATATTATTCAGACCATTCCGAGCCTTGCCTTGTTCGGCTTTCTTCTTCCAGCGCCGTGGATTGGTGAACGCGCAGGACGGTTGGCAATTCTGGCGCTGGCGCTGTATGCCTTGTTGCCGTTGATTCGCAATACCTACGCGGGTATTCAAGGGGTCGATCCAGCGGTGGTCGAGGCGGGACGCGCGATGGGGTTGACTGACCGGCAACTGCTTTTCCAAGTGGAATTGCCGCTAGCTTCGGGAGTGATTGTCGCTGGAGTGCGAATTGCAACGGTTGTTTCCATCGGGCTCGCAACCATCGCAGCGGCCATCGGCGCGGGCGGACTGGGAGAATTTATTTTTCGTGGATTGGCCATGGTCAACAATCAGGTGATTTTGGCGGGAGCTGTTCCGGCAGCGCTGCTGGCGCTCTTCGCGGACTTTGTGCTCGGGAGACTGGAGCGGCGACTCGGGTCTCTTCGTTCGAAATCGTAGCTTGAAGTAGGAAAAACATTTTGATGGGACATCATTGACGGGACATCATTGACGACACATTCGATTCGCGCCCGCCCTCAACAAATCGTCTGCGAGTTGTTGTTGCTGTTTCTCGTGTTCTTGCTTCTTCTTCCGATTGTGGGCTGCAAACGCCATGCTAATAGGATTGTCGTTGGCTCCAAGAATTTCACCGAGCAGCTTATCCTGGGAGAACTGTTCGCTCAGATAATCGAAGCCCGAACTCACCTGCCCGTGGAGCGCCGTTTCTACCTGGCTGGGACATTTATCTGCCAGCAAGCGATCCTCGCTGGACGAATCGACATTTATCCCGAATACACCGGCACGGCGCTGACGGCGGTTCTCAAACAAAAGCCAAGCGGCTACAAGCAGGAAGTTTATCGACGCGTGAAGCAAGGCTACGAAGAAAAATTCGGCCTTCGCGTCGGACCTCCGCTTGGCTTTGACGATACTTTCGCCATGGTCATCCGCGGCGACGATGCGCGCCGGTTGCACTTGCAAACTTTGTCGCAAGCCGCCCAGTTTACTCCGCAGTGGCGCGCCGGTTTTGGATACGAATTCATGGAGCGTCCTGATGGATACAAAGGCCTGGTCGCAAGCTACGGCCTGCGCTTCGCGGAGCGGCCGCGCATCATGGATCTGGGTTTGCTTACGCGGGCGCTCAAAGAGCGGCAGGTGGATATCATCGCCGGGAACAACACCGATGGCCTGATTCCGGCGCTGGATTTTTTTGTGCTGGAAGATGACCATCATTATTTTCCTCCGTATGAAGCTGTAGCAGTGATGCGCGGAGAGACGGTGCGTCAACATCCTGAGGTTGCAACGGCGCTGGATGCGTTGGCGGGAGCGATCTCCGATGATGACATGCGACGGTTGAATTATGCGGTGGATGGGGAGCATCGCGATGCGGCGGAAGTTGTGCGAGAGTTTCTGCGACAACGGGAGCTGGTCAACTGAGTAGGCGGAGGAAGCGGTAAACTGCGCACCGGCGAAAGAAGATACCGTCCCGAGTGGAGGGATCAAAATGAATTCAAGCCGCAAGGCAGTGGCTTCGATTCGGGCTGCTGACGCGGCGTGGCTCAAAGCCTATGCGTCGAAAGAAGTCGACAAATCGGTGGCATTCTTCGATGAGCAAGGCTCCATGTTGGTGCCCAACTCTCCACTCTTGACTGGCAAGGATGCGATTGCGAAATTCATTACGCGTGGGTTCAAGCTGCGGGACTACGAGATCACATGGCATCCGAACAAAGCCGGCGTCGCGCGCTCGGGCGAACTCGGCTATACGAGCGGCACATACGGAATGAGTTTCAAGGACGCATCCGGCAAAACAATTTCTGATAACGGAAAGTATCTGATGGTCTGGAAAAGACAAGGGAACGGTGAGTGGAAGGTGTTATTCGATACGTCTAATTCCGATTTGCCCCGTCGTTAGCCGCTGGTTGTTGGTCGATGGCCGTTAGTCGACGGGCTTCAGAAGCAAAGTGTCAGGGCCCTCAGGGGCTGAAGCCCCCTTCTTTATTGGCTTTGGGTGGCACGGCTGAAGCCGTCCCTTCCCGTTTGTGGACGGGGTTAGGTCTTTTCGCAGCGGTGAAGCGTGTGCGTGAGAACTCAGTCGTCCCTCCGGGACTTGAATTATTTCTTCCACTTTACCCAGCGCTGAAGCGCTGGGCTAAGTTAGGTCGCCCCTTCGGGGCTGGATTCTTGGGCAGACACTGAAGCCCTCCACCCCAGCGCTGCCACCCAAAATCGGGTGCAGGATTAGGCAGGCTCAAATTCTTGTTTTGGGGTAGATCAAACGGCAACTGCAAGAGCAGCGGGCGGGGGCGCCCGCTCCACACTTGGCTCTACACTTAGCTCCACACTTGGGAGTCTATTCTTCCACCGGCTGCGCATTCAGTTCTTGCGGAGGTTCGCCTCCGGCCAGGCCTTGGGCGATGATTAGGCGGCGGGCTTCGATGCGGAGTTCGGGTAGGACTCGCCCGAACCAGATTGCTCCGATTACGCAGGCTACACCTCCGGCGGCAACCGTGATGGGGGCGCCTATGCGGTGGGCCAGGGCTCCTCCGAAGAAGGCTCCGAAGGGGGCCATGCCCATGAACATCATCGAATAGACGGACATGACTCGGCCGCGCAGTTGGTCGGGTACCATGGTCTGGATTAGCGTGTTCGAGCAGGCCATCTGCAACATCATCGAATAACCGGCGGGCAACAACAGCGCTACTGACAGCCGCAATGAAGTTGAGAACGAGAAACAAAACAGGCTGATCCCCAAGCCGGCGCAGCTGAAAGTTATCCATCGGCCCAGGCCTTTTACTCCGGTCTTTGCGGCTAGCGTTAAGGCGCCGAGCAGAGCGCCTACGCCGGTGGCGCCCATCAGGATGCCGAGGCCGCGCGCGCCGCCGTGCAGAATCTGGTCGGCGAAGATGGGCATCAGCACGGTGTAAGGCATTCCGACCAGGCTTACCAGGCCAATCAGCAAGAGCAGGGCGCGGATGATGCGCGTCTGGTTGACCCAGCGGAAACCTTCGATGATGTCTTCGATCGGCGAATGCTGGCTGGCACGCGGAGGACTGTGCACGCGCATCAGGGACAGTCCTAGGATCACGGCGGTGTAGCTGATGGCGTTGGCGGCAAAGCACCAACCCTCGCCGATTCTTGCTACCAGAATTCCGGCTACGGCTGGGCCGATGACGCGAGCGCCGTTGAACATTGAGGAATTCAGCGCGATGGCGTTCATCAGGTCTTCTTTGCCGACCATGTCGACTAGAAATGATTGCCTTCCGGGAATATCGAAGGCGTTCACCACTCCGAGCAGACCCGCCAGCACGAAGATGTGCCAGACGCGGACGTGCCCACTCAGCGTGAGCCAGGCCAGAATTCCTGCGAGGATCATGGAAGCAATCTGGGTGGCAATCACCAGCCGCTGACGATTCACGCGGTCGGCGGTGATCCCCCCGATTGGAGCGAAGAGGAAGACCGGAATCTGGCTGGCAAAGCCGACACTGCCCAGCAACAATGGAGACTTCGTCAGGCGATAGACAAGCCAGGCCTGGGCCACGGTCTGCATCCAGGTGCCGATGAGAGAGATCAGTTGTCCGCTGAAGAAGAGTTGGAAGTTGCGGTGGCGCAGGGCGCGCAGGGTGGTGGCCCATCGGGGCATGCGCGGGCTTTCTACTTCCGCGACTTCGGCCCTAGGGGAGGGTTGCTCGGTATTCTCTGTTTCTTTCGTCACGCTTTCTTTCGTCGTTCTTCTGTTAGTCGCTCTCTTCTCAATTACTCTTTTTATTCACTCTTAGAACTTTTTCACATCTCCGGGACGACCGCAATATGATCACGGCTGATGGGGTAAGAGGAATCCAGTGATTGCGGTTGTGACTGTTTACTTTCCACTTAGATTTCCACAGCTAGTTCTGGTAACCGACTTGCAACTTCCCGGGCGGTGCGATCCGCGATAGAGTTGAAGTCCATCGGAGCCGAGATCGGGAAGGATGACCATGAGCACGGATCCCAATCGTGAACATTGTGTTGAACGGCGAGGGGCGCAACGATTTGAAGTTTATCAGCCGTTGGCAATTCATTTCGAGGGACGCACGGTGTCCGGATTTATTCAGAACCTGAGCGGCCGCGGAGTATTTTTTTTCGCGGAGACGGCGCTTCCCGAGGGAGCGGTCGTGGAATTGACGTTTACCATGCCATCCGAGGTAACGTTGGGGGAAAGCATGCCGGTTCGCTGCCGGGGCCGGGCGTTGAGGGCGTCGGCTGCCGCGGCAGGTCATTTTCAGGCAGGGCAAGGAAACGGCATTGCCGTGCGGCTCGATTTCTACCAATATCTGCCCGCCGACGAGCCCGTATCGCACTTTGTGAGAGTTTCGGCGGTCGGGGCGGGAGCAGCGGCTTCCGGCTCACTGTCACGCTGAGCCTTTGTTTTTAGCAGTTTCCGCCAGCACTTTCGGGTCATTGCTCTCCCATCGGTTCTCCAGTAGGTTGGTCAACATCGAGTCCATCTTTGCAAGGGCAGGTCTTTGCCTTACAATGTGGTAACCCAGCAGCTGACGGGATTTCTCCCCTCGATCGACCCGCCGGCAACCTGCCGCTTCGTCCGTGGTCCGATCCTTCGATTACGAAGGTCATTTGGCCTGGACGCTGGAAGTTCGTAGCATGGCAATGAACACTGAGAAGCGAGTTATGCCCGGGATCGCTGTCGCCCTCCTGACCGAGGACCGCGAACAATCCGTCGTACTGCACAGCCGCGTGGAGAGCACGAATCTGGCGCGGACGGTATTGAGCCATGTTGGATTCCCCACGGGACAGAGCGATTCGGTTCTGCGTCAATTGCAGGACCAGCGCGCCGAGGTGGTCCTGGTGGATATCGATCCGCACAATCCCCAGCGCGCCATCCGGGCCATCGAACTGATCCACGCCAGCACGCCCGAGGTCACGATTTTTGCCGTGGGCGAAATCAATCAGCCCACAAATATCGTTTCTGCTATGCGAGCGGGCGCGCGCGAGTTCTTGGATCACACCGCCAGCCGCGAGGCTTTGATCGAGGCCTTCACTCGCTTCTCGACCACTTTAAGCCGCTCGCAACGTAATTCCAGCCAGGCGCGGGTCTTCACTTTTCTGAACGCCAAGGGCGGGGCCGGCGCCACCACCACCGCGGTGAATACCGCCGTCGCGTTGCAGGAAACTCACGGGCGCGTGGTGCTGGTGGATTTCGCTCCGATCGGCCATGCTGCCCTGCAACTGAATCTCCGGCCGCAATTCACGATCATCGATGCCTTGCAGAATTTGCATCGCATGGACGGTTCGCTGCTCGATGGCCTGATGACGCATTATCGCAATGGCCTTCATCTGCTGGCCGGGGCTCAACAGCCGCACAATGGAGTCCCGACCGGATCGGAGCTGGCGCGCCTCTTCGACTTGCTGGTGGGGCAGTATCACTTTGTCGTGCTCGATTGCTCGGGACGTATCGATGGAACGATGCAGATGATCTGCGACCTCTCGAACGCGGTGCTGCTGGTCACGCAGACGGACGTAGTTTCACTGTGGAGCGCGGGCCGGATTCAATCGTTTCTGCAGGAAGGCGCGGGACGCGATCGCCTGCGGATTGTGCTCAACCGTTACAAGAAGATCCCCGGCTTCAGCGACGAAGATGTAGAGAAAGCCACGAACTGCAAAGTGCTGTGGAAAGTTCCTAACAACTTCCAGCTCATCGGACCCGCAATCGACAAGGGGAGCCCGGTGGCGGCGCAGGGGAACCACGAAATCGGCCGCTCCTATCAGGCTCTGGCCGCGGAACTCGCGGGCGCGACTAGCTCCAGCGAAGGCGCCCTCTCGCTGCTCTACCAGCACGATAAGGGCGACAGCAAGAATCGTGCTGCCAGTCCTCTGGTGGTCTCGCCCGCGCGCGCCGGGCAATAACGCTGAATTTCCACTGATAAAATCGACGCAAACCAAGCCGACGCCCCGGCCTGAGACTATGGGTGCGTTCCGCAACTCGTAAGGAAAGGAATCGTACTTTGCTTCGGATGTTGGCTAAGAAAACGGCCGATTCCGCTACGACACTTTCAAGGTGATCGAGCCCTGCCTGGCGCCTACCTCTGTAATTTCCAGCCTTTGCTAGAATCAGTGATTCACCAATGACGCCGCGAGCGGTTGAGATCCTCTACCAGATGATCGCGTTCCTGTTTGCCATCAGCGTGCATGAGTCCGCCCATGCGTGGACCGCGTCGCGCTGTGGCGACCCTACGGCGCGCATGCTGGGACGGGTTTCGTTGAATCCGATTCGCCACATTGATCTGTTTGGCACGATCATCCTGCCGCTGGTCGCGGCCATCAGCCATATACCGTTGCTTGGCTGGGCGAAACCGACGCCCGTGGACCCGCGGAATTTTCGCAATCCGGTGATGGACGACATTCTGACCTCGGTGGCGGGTCCAGTCAGCAACTTCATAGTCGCTACCGGGGCACTTCTGCTGCTGGGAGGCATCTCTGTTTCTTCGGACAAGGGGCACTCTCTGATCAGGGGATTGGTCAGCGGCGATAACGGTACCAGTTCCAATTCGGCACTGTCGCCGGTGGCTATGCTGCTGTTCGAACTCATGTTCATCAATATCGTGCTCGCGGTCTTCAATCTGATTCCGGTCCCGCCTCTGGATGGAAGTCACGTGTTGCGGCATTTTTTGTCGGATCCAGTGCGAGCGGTGTACGACCGCATGGGATTCTTCGCGCTGCTGGCGCTGGTCTATTTGGCGCCGGGTCTTATCAGCGGGTTGATCGGCCCGTTTGTGCGGTTCTACTTCTTCATGCTGGGCAAATTCTGAATGACGACTCCTGGCAAGAAACGCGTGCTCAGCGGAATGCGCTCGACCGGCAAGCTGCACCTGGGAAACTACGTGGGCGCGCTCGCGAACTGGGTGCGCATGCAGGATGAGTACGACTGCTTCTTCTTTATCGCCGACTGGCACGCGCTGACGACCGACTATGCGGACACGTCGCGCCTGAAAGAAAACTCGGTTGAGGTGCTGCTGGATTGGCTGGCGGCGGGGCTTAATCCCGAGAAGTGCGTGATGTTTATACAGTCGCATGTGCCGGCGCACGCGGAGTTACACCTGCTGCTTTCGATGATCACTCCCCTCAGTTGGCTGGAGCGCGTTCCGACCTACAAGGAGCAGAAGGAAAACATCAAAGAAAAAGACCTGGGGACGTACGGTTTTCTTGGTTATCCCGTGCTGCAATCGGCGGATATTTTGATCTACAAGGCCGACGTCGTGCCAGTTGGCGAAGACCAGGTAGCGCACGTGGAGTTGACGCGCGAGATCGCGCGGCGTTTTAACGGAATTTACGCCTACGCTCAGCCGGTGGTTGCCGACACGGCCAGCTTGACGCCAGATCAAAAGGAAGTTTTGATTTCCAACGGAACGGAAATAACGGCGGATACCGATTTCATTTTCCCGAGAATCGTCTTCCCCGAACCGCAGGCTCTGCTTACGCCTGCTCCCCGCCTGCCGGGCACCGACGGCCGCAAGATGTCGAAGTCCTACGACAACGCTGTCATGCTCACCGATCCCGAGTCGGTGGTGCGGCAGAAATTGAAGACGATGGTCACCGATCCTAGACGCATTAAACGCACCGATCCGGGTGACCCTGACGTGTGCCCGGTGGGCGACCTGCACAAAATATTCAGCGACACGGAAACGATGGCGAAAGTATATGAAGGCTGCCGATCGGCCGGGATCGGTTGCATCGAGTGCAAGAGTTGGGTCGCCGACGCCATTGTGAAGATCCTCAATCCTATGCAAGAGCGCCGCAAAAAATACGAGGACAATCCGCGCCTCGCCTGGGATATTCTAGAAGCGGGCTCGGCCCGCGCCCGGGATGTTGCGGGCGGCACAATGGACGAAGTGCGGAAGTCGATGGGGCTGGACTATAGTCCCGACGACGGTTCGAAGGCGGGTCCGAAAAACGGCCCGGTCAAAGGTTCTGCGAAGTGACAGAATTGTCTCAACCAATGTCGGAGCGAACTCCTGCCGTGGCGTCTCGACAAGGCGCGGCCACTGTCGTTTCTATTGACAGCAAAACTACTGCGGCGAGGTCTGGCAAAGACGATGCCAGCGATTTTCCATTTGCCGTCGCTCTCGGCGAAATCTACGAAGGCCCGCTCGACCTGCTGCTCGACCTGATCCGCAAGCAGGACATCAACATTTACGATATCCCTATCGCCAGGATCACGGCACAGTATCTGACCTATGTCGAGCGCATACGCGACCTCGACGTGAACGTCGCCTCCGAATTCATCTACATGGCGGCGGTGCTGATTCATATCAAGTCGAAGATGTTGTTGCCTCGCGACCCGCTCGCCCCCGCCGACGCGCAGGACGATCCGCGCAACGAACTCGTCAACCGCCTGCTGGAGCACGAAAAATTCAAATCCGCGGCGCAAATGCTCCTGCAGAAACAGCAGATTGAAGACGCGGTGCTGAGCAATCCGGCCATCCGGGAATTCATGGACGCCGAGGGCACGGAGCCCGAGCTGGCCGCCGATGTGATCGACCTGGTCAAGACTTTTCAGCAGGTTCTAGATCGCGCACGGACCAGGCCCATCCTCGAAGTGGACGAAGACACTGTCACCGTCGGCCAGATGATCCAGTATCTGCACCGAAGGCTCGCGCTTGAAGATCGTCCCATTCGGCTGAAGCAGATGCTGCGCAATGTGGCGTCGCGACCGGCGCTGGTCTGCATGTTTCTGGCCTTGCTCGAACTGGTCCGATTACAGGCGATCCAGATAAAGCAAGACCATGTTTTCGGCGAGGTGCTGGTGCGCAAGCATTCCCACTTCGAAGAAGTGATGACGGAACAGGCTGCCGTGCGCGATGATTGGAAGTGAAAAGAAGTTCCCAGTTCCCAGTTCTCAGTAAACGCCACCGACCCCCGGCTTTTTCTGAAAACTGGGAACCGAGAACTGAGAACTGACCCATGAGTCTTAGACCCCAACTCGAAGCCATCATTTACGCGGCGGAAACGCCTATCTCGGTCGACCAGATTTATTCGCTGGTGAAGGACTCGGTGCTCGCGGAAGCTTCGGGAATCGAGCCTGCGGAAATCAAGTCACGCATTCGGCTCACGCTCGAAGAACTGATTGCAGATTACTCCGGCGCAGGCCACGGCATCGAAATCCGCCAGGTCGCCGGCGGATACCGCATGTCCACTAAGCCCGAGCAGCATGACGTGGTGCGCGCATTCGCCAAGAGCCTGAAGCCGCCTTTCCGGTTGTCGCTCCCGGCGCTTGAAACGCTGGCCGTCGTCGCTTATAAGCAGCCGGTTACGGTGCCGGAGATCAGTGAAATCCGCGGCGTCGATTCTGGCGGAGTCATCGCCACTCTGCTGGACCGCAAACTCATTACGACGGCGGGGAGAAAAGCCGTAATCGGCCGTCCCATTCTTTATAAAACCAGTAAAGAGTTTCTGCTGCGCTTTGGGCTTAAGGATGTAAACGAGCTGCCCAGCATGGAGGAATTCGAGAAACTGCTGGCCGAGTCGTTCCAGAGCGATCTGCTTCCCATCGAAGCTGCGGCCGGGGAAGGTTCAAGTTCGTCGCCGACTGCAGAGGATGATTCTTCCGAAGAAGAGAGCACTAATCGAGCGGTCGGCGACTCGGAGTCCGAGACCGTCATCGAAGAAACGGAACGGTCAGTCGCCACAAAAACGGAGTAGCAAATCCATGCCAGCCGAACGTCTGCAAAAAATTATCGCTGCTGCCGGAGTGGCATCGCGCCGCAAATCCGAAGAACTGATCGCTGCCGGACGCGTTCTGGTCAATGGTCAGGTAGTGACCGAACTCGGCACCAAAGCGGATTTTGAAACCGATCACATCCGCGTGGATGGCAAGCTGCTCCAGGGACCTGAGCGTTTCACCTATGTCGTGCTGAACAAACCCAAAGGATACGTGACTACGGTCAGCGATGAGAAAAACCGCCCTACCGTGATGGACCTGATTCACAATGTGAAAGGGCAGAAGGTGAAAGGGCGTGTGTATCCCGTCGGGCGTCTGGACTGGGCCAGCGAAGGCCTTTTACTGATGACGAACGACGGCACGCTGGCCAATGCTTTGATGAAAGCCTCTTCCAACGTTCCGAAGACCTACGTTGTGAAAGTCGCGGGCCAGCCTGACGAGGGCAAGCTCGACAAGCTGCGTCACGGAGTTTCCATCGCTGAAAGAGGCGGCCGCCGCGTGCGCACTGCTCCGGCAAAAATTCGCCTCATCCGCGAAGGCGACAACCCGTGGCTCGAAGTGACCATCATTGAAGGCCGCAACCGCCAGGTCCGAAAAATGTTTGAGGAAGTGGGGCACCACGTGGAGAAAATCCGGCGCGTGCAGTATGGTCCGCTTGCCCTCGATGTGCCGCCCGGAGACTGGCGCAATCTTACGCTGCTCGAGGTTGCCAAGCTGAAAACGGCTGCTTCGGGACCGAAGCTCACGCTTCCGCCCGACGTACCTGCAGCCATATACGCACGGAAGCCGCCGAAACCGCATGCTCAAAGGCCGGCCCAATCGTCGTTACGCTCATCGACCCCGGCGCGGAAGCCGGCGCGGGCGAGACCTGCCAGCGGCAAACGGTCTCGCGCCTCGAGTTCGCGCGTGCCGCAGAGCAAGCGCCGGTGAATTTGCCAGACGGCCGGGCGGGGACGCCCGGCACTCCACTAGCGACCTGCTTCCACAATCATCGGCAATCGGGCGGCGCCGTACAGGCCGGCATCGCTGCCTAAGAGCGCGCGGGTGATGATGGTTTTACGCGTGCTCGCCTCGAGGCGCGCCGAAGCGCCCTGGCTTGTTGTTGGATCGTGCGGCGCAGTGGCGGCATACACATAGGAGCGGCGCCGCAACTCCTCGAACAGTGCCGGCGAAAAAGCCTCCCACGCGCTTGACGCGCCCCCGCCAATCACGTAAATCGGCAGGTTCAAAGTATTGATCAGGCCCGCGAGCGCAATGCCCAGGTAACGGCCCGCGTGGCGAAAAATGCGGCGCGCATCTTCATCGCCCTGGATCGCGAGATTGTAAATTGACTTGGCGCTGAACTCCGGATCGGAACTGGCCGCGCAGGTCAGCGCCGACCCGGCATTGCCGGCAGCCGCTTCCCGCGCCATGCGCACCACCGCGGTCGCGGAGGCATATTGTTCCACGCAGCCTCGATTCCCACATCCGCAAAGTTGGCCTTCCGGTTCAACCGTGATGTGCCCGACTTCTCCGGCCATGCCGTTCGCGCCGCGCCAGATCCTTCCGCCCAGAACCAGTCCTCCACCGACGCCGGTACCGAGCGTCAGTATTGCCATGTCGGAAAAATCTTTGGCCGCGCCCAGCCATTTTTCTCCGAGGGCCGCGACGTTGGCGTCGTTCTCCAGAATGACAACGGTCTTCAGACGCCGCTCAATTTCAGCGCGTACGGGATAGTCCGCCCAACCGGGCAAGTTAGGCGATTCGCGCAACAGGCCGGTTTGCATGTCGATGATGCCGGGCACGCCGACGCCGATCCCGAGCAAGGGTGCGGAGTTCTTGAATCTCTCCGCCATGCGCTGGATGGCATCGCACATGTCGCCGATGACCTGATCGCGTCCCAGCGAAACCTTGGTGCCGAGAGTGACTTTCTCTACCAGCTTGCCTTGCTCATCCACGGCTGCGATGCGCAGGTTCGTGCCGCCGAGGTCTACTCCGATGGAGAATTTGTTCATAGGATTTTTTCGTGATGAATAGCTGGTCCGCTCATTCGCGGGAGCTGCCGTATTTCGGCTACGGAGAAATCATTCTCCGTGCGGCAATCTTACCTCACCGGCTAAAGCCGACTCCGGAAAAGCCCGTTGTCGCAGCGGTGAACCGCTGCGCCACCCAAAATCAAACGCAAATCAGGATGCCGCCCAACCCCCGCTGCCAGCTCTTCCGCACAGCGTTATTGCGGCTTTCTACTATGCTCGTATCAATCCGTCAACAGTTGATCTTTCTGTGCGGCTTATCTTTGACACTTCGAGCAGAAGTGACCGCTGCGGCCGGCCAGCACGACGCGCCGGATCGCGGTCCCGCAGACCAGGCACGGCTCGCCTTCACGGCCATAAACTCGATGCTGGAGCTGGAAAAATCCCTCTTCTCCATCGGCGTCCACGTAATCGGAGATTGAAGATCCTCCGAGCGCGATTGCCTCACGCAGCACCTCTTGCACCGCTAGATGCAGCTTTCGCAGCTGCTCCCGCGCGATAGTGGCCGCCCGCCGGCGAGGACGAATGCCGGCGCGAAACAACGATTCGTCGGCATAAATGTTGCCCACGCCGCGCAGCAACTTCTGATTCAGAAGCGCGCTCTTGATCGGAGTCTTGCGCCCACGAAAAAGAGCGAGGAATGCCTCCTCGCTTACCTCCAGCGGCTCCACTCCACCTGGGTCGAAGCCGCCACCATGAACGCTGAGTTTGCCAAACATCCGCGGATCGATAAACCGCAGTTCGCGCCCCGACGCTAGCTTCGCAATCAGGTGCGTGTGTTTGACGATTTCCGCCGCAGGTTCGCTGACGACCAGGCGCCCAGTCATGCCCAGATGAACGATCCACTGCGCCGTAGCAACCCGGTCTCTCTGTAGAGACGCGGCTCGCCGCGTCTTGCCGCGAACGCCACGTTTGCCTTTGTTTGCGCGAGCTGCTCCCTCCAGATCGAACACGATGTGTTTTCCGGCACGATGCACCCGTACGATTCGCTTGCCCTCAAGCGTCGAGGCAATGAGTGTGGCCGGTGATTTGAGCGGCTGCTGGCGGATCCCGATCCAGACCGATTCGAACGCATCTCCGGCGACACGCTTGTCGAGACCTCGCGCGATGGTTTCGACTTCAGGGAGTTCGGGCACGCTTCAGGATACAAGATCGGGATTGAGTTCCCAGTTCCCAGTTTTCAGAAAAATACAATCGCACATCGATCTCACTAAGAACTCGGAACTGAGAACTGCTTTTTCCGCATTCCGGTTTGCTCCTCCACAGGCCGATTCGGTATGCTAGAGCGTACACACCAAGCGCCGCCGATCTTCCCGGTTTTCCAGTCTTAGCCAGCAGCAGCGGCGCAATCAGTGTGTGTGCGACCCCGGGGCGGGCTTCGGTTTGCGGCCGCGCAATGTTCCATGTGGAGTTTTCATTGAGGAACGGCAGATCGAGCAGAGGCAGAACTGCGGTCATTGTCGGGGCGCAGTGGGGCGACGAGGGCAAGGGCAAGGTCGTCGATGTACTCACCCGGACCTTTTCGGTCGTAGCTCGCTACGCCGGTGGCCACAACGCCGGACACACCGTTATCATCAATGGCAAGAAGTTCATTCTGCAACTTGTGCCCGGCGGGATTCTGCGGCCTGAGTGCACCAGCGTCGTAGGCAATGGAGTGGTGATCGATCCGCTGGCTTTCTTGAAGGAAGTGGCTTCCCTGCGCGCTGCGGGCGTGAAAGTGGATGGCAATCTTTTCGTTTCGAACCGGGCGCAGGTCATTCTGCCCTACCATCGCATGATGGAACTGGGGGCGGAAAACGCTCCGGGGCGAGTGAAGATCGGGACCACATCGCGCGGCATTGGTCCAGCTTACGAAGACAAAATGGGACGCCGCGGCTTGCGCGTCGCCGACCTGCTCGACACCGCATTGCTGCGCACACATATCGAGAACGCGTGCCGCGAAAAGAATATGATCGCGCACGCGCTTTTTAATTCCGACCCGCTCGATGCCGACAAGATGTTCCGCGAATACTCCGACGCGGCGCAGCAGCTCGCGCCATTTGTGCGCGACACGGCGCTGCTGTTGAATCGGGCTCTGGCCGAGGGCAAGTCGATCGCCTTCGAGGGTGCGCAGGGCACCATGCTCGATATCGATCATGGCACCTATCCGTTTGTGACCTCATCGAGTGCGACTTCCGGCGGCGCGGCTACCGGAACTGGCGTGCCGCCGACATCGATTGATACTGTCATCGGCATCACGAAAGCCTATTGCACGCGCGTGGGCAGTGGACCGTTCCCGAGCGAACTGCTCGGCGCCGACGGCGAAGACCTGCGCAAGCGCGGCAGCGAATTCGGCGCCGTCACGGGACGTCCGCGCCGCACCGGGTGGCTCGATTTGCCTCTGCTGCGTTACGCTGGCATGATTAACGGCATCTCCTGGCTGGTGGTTACTAAGTTGGACGTGCTCGACCACCTGGAGGAGATTCCGGTGTGCGTAGGGTATAAGGTGGACGGCAAGGAAACCGACGAAGTTCCGGCTCAGGCATGCGGGTACGAGAAGATTGAATGCATCTACCGCAACATGCCGGGCTGGGCCAGTCCGACCCAAGCGATTCGGACGTTCGAGGCATTGCCCAAGGCCGCCCGCGAATACCTGGCGTTCATTGAGAAGGAAACGGGAGCGCGGGTCGGAATGATTTCAACGGGGCCCGATCGTGAGCAGACAATTCTGGTCGACGACTTTGTAAGCGAGTTAGGGCTGACGAGCCCGGTGGCGCAAGACTAACTCAGCAGAGAGAACGGAGCGAGGGATGGTGGTGCTGGCGGTAACGTGGATGGCAAAAATTGGACGCGAGTCCGAAGTGGCCGCAATCTTTGAAAAACTTACAGCCGAATCGCGCAAAGAACCGGGCTGTCTCATGTATCAGGTGCACAAGCACAAGACCGATCCGCGCCGGTTTTTTATCTATGAACAGTATCAGGACGACGCCGCCCTCGAAGCGCACCGCGCCGCGCCGCATTTCCTGCAGCTCGCAAAAAAAGATTTGACCAAGATCGCCGACCGCACTGAGGGACATCTGTTCGAGCCGCTGGGGTAGGAAGTTCTCAGTTCTCAGTTCCCGGTTCTCAGTTCTCAGAAAACCCCATTGTCAGATCGATTGCACTTTGAGAACGGGCGCGAATTATTGCTTGTCCGCCATCAGGACTCCGCCCGAAGCGTAGCTGTCTTTCGATAGCTCAACGAAGGTGACTACAATCGCCTCGCGGCGCGCACCGGCCTCTTCCACCATCGCGTCGGTTACGCGCTGCGCGATCTTGCGCTTCTGATCGGCGGTGCGGCCTTGCAGCATGGTGATTTGGACTAAAGGCATAAAGTTCTCAGTTCTCAGAAAAAGCGAATCCCAGATCGACCTTACTGAGAACTGGGAGCCGAGAACTGCTCTTACTGCGTCAATTCGTATCCCGCGAAAAAGAAGCTCAACTCGAAGCGCGCCGTTTCATCCGCGTCGGAGCCGTGGATGGCGTTGTGCTCGATATCGCTGGCCCACTTCTTGCGGATGGTGCCCTCCTCGGCGCTGGCCGGGTTCGTGGCGCCCATCAGCTTGCGCAGATCGGCGATGGCGTTTTCTTTCTCCAGCGCCAATACCACAATTGGGCCACTCGACATGAATCGGGTCAGCGAACTGTAAAACGGCCGGCTCGCATGGACGGCGTAAAACTGCTCCGCCTGATGCTGCGAGATCTCGAGCATCTTCATGGCCAGAATGTGAAAACCATTTTTCTCGAATTGCTCAATGATGTCTCCGACCGCGTTTTTCTTGACCGCGTCGGGCTTAACAATTGTCAAAGTGCGTTGCAGTGTTTTCATAAATTAGAAATCTCCCGTGGCGTACAAAGAAGACGGGGCAAGTTCCGTCTCTACACCTTCACGCCCAGCGCGGCGGCCAGCGTTTCGCCGATATCCGCGGGCGATTTCGCTACCTTGAGGCCGGCCTTCTCCATGGCTGCAATCTTTTCGGCTGCTGTTCCTTTACCGCCCGAGATGATGGCGCCGGCGTGACCCATGCGGCGTCCGGGAGGCGCTGTCTCTCCGGCGATAAATCCGACGACCGGCTTCTTCATGTGCGCCTGGATGAACTCCGCCGCAGTCTCTTCCGCGTCGCCGCCAATTTCACCGATCATGATCACGGCTTCGGTTTGCGGATCGCGATTAAACAGATCGAGCGCATCGACAAAATTCGTGCCGATAATCGGATCTCCGCCAATGCCAATCGCGGTCGATTGTCCGATGCCGCGTTGCGTTAGCTGATGGACAGCCTCATAAGTCAGCGTTCCGGAGCGCGACACGATCCCAACGCTGCCCTCTTTGTGGATCGCCCCCGGCATAATTCCGATCTTGCATTTACCCGGCGAGATGATGCCGGGGCAGTTTGGCCCGATCAGGCGCGAGCGCCGATTCTGCAGAAACTCCCAGGCGCGCACCATGTCGAGCGTCGGGATGCCCTCGGTGATGCAGACGATGAGTTCGATTTCCGCATCGGCCGCTTCCATGATGGCATCGGCCGCGTAAGGCGGCGGCACGAAAATTACGGTGGCATTCGCGCCTGTCTTGTCCGCCGCTTCCTGAACAGTATTGAAGATCGGCCAACCCTCGTGCGTTGTCCCACCCTTGCCGGGAGTCACGCCGCCCAGGACCTGCGTTCCGTAAGCCGCGCAAGCCTTCGCGTGGAAGGTGCCCTCGCGGCCGGTGAGACCTTGCACAATCAAGCGCGTTCTTTTATCAACCAGGATTGCCATAAGTTGCTCTCTTCGTGGAGGCGCCAGCCCCTGAAGGGGCATTTGTTATCGAACTTTTATCGAACTCTCGGCGCCGCTAAAGCGGTGCCCTGATACGAACCCCTAACCAGCCGCAACGAAAACCAATCCTCCGTCTCGCTGCCCGGGACGCAGCAAGCCGCGTCTCTACATTAAGCCCTCGCCGCTGCCACTACTCTGTCGGCTGCGTCTTTCATGGTTTCGGCCACCACAAAGTTCAGCCCGGATTCCATCAGAATTTTCTTGCCTTCCTGAACGTTGGTGCCTTCCAACCGCAGCACCACCGGCAACTGGAGATTCGTTTTCTTCGCCGCGTCGACCACCCCGGCGGCTAGCGTATCCACGCGCAGAATGCCGCCGAAAATATTGATCAGCACAGCGCGCACGCTCTTGTCGCTCAGCAGAATTTCAAACGCATGCGCCACCTGCTCGGCGTTGGCGCCGCCGCCTACATCCAGAAAGTTGGCCGGCATGCCACCCGCGTACTTGATGATGTCCATGGTGGCCATTGCCAGGCCCGCGCCATTCACCATGCAGCCCACGCTGCCATCGAGTTTGATGTAATTGAGGTTGTACTTCGACGCCTCCACTTCCAGCGGATCTTCTTCGGTGATGTCGCGCAGTTCGCGGAGGTCCGGGTGCCGGAAGAGCGCGTTGTCGTCGAAAGTTAACTTGGCGTCGAGTGCAAACAATCGGCCATCCGTACAACTGACAAAAGGATTGATCTCCGCCAGCGAAGCGTCCGTCTCCAGGAACGCGCGATAAAGACTGGTCAGGAACTGAACAGCAGGATTGATCTGTGACGGCTTGAGGCCCAGCGCAAATGCGATCTTCCGCGCCTGGAACGCCTCCAGCCCCATGCCCGGATCGACATACTGTTTCAGGATCGCTTCCGGCGTGTCGGCGGCCACTTTCTCAATATCCATGCCGCCTGCAGCCGAGGCCATGAACACCGGCTTGCCTTCGCCCCGATCCACCAGAATTCCAAGATAAAGTTCCTTCTCAATCGGTAGCGTCTCTTCAATCAGCAGACGGTGCACGATCCGACCTTCCGGCCCTGTCTGATGCGTGATCAGTTTCATGCCCAGCATCTTGCCGGCGAGTTCGCTCGCTTCTTCCACTGACTTGGCGATCTTCACGCCGCCGCCCTTGCCACGTCCGCCGGCGTGGATCTGCGCCTTGACCACAACTCCAGTCGCGCCTGAGCCAAGGATATCTTTCGCTGCCGCCTCAGCTTCTTCGCGCGTGGTCGCCAGCGTGCCGCGCGGCACAGCAACACCGTACTTCTTTAGAATTGCTTTTCCCTGATACTCATGAATTTTCATAATGATTCCCGATCAGTTGTTGGCCTTGATTCGTTAGTCGATCGTCGCTGGTCGTTTGCAATTAAGTACTGGGCTATGCCTTAAATGGAACTCCTGCGGGGTCTCTGCTAGCGGCTCAGACAATGTGCAGCAAACCAATAATTCTATAGAAGACAGAAGGATTGACGCAAACCGCGCATGTCAGGGAATTGAGTCATTGAACCATTGGGACCCAATGCTTCAATCTCGCAATGATTCAATGATTCAATGTCCTATTTTCCACCTACCGATTGCAGGCAACGGGAGTAAAGTTCCAGCAATTGCGCCGCATAATCCTCAGGCTTGGCGGCCGCCCCTGTTCCCTGAAAGCCCACTCCGGCCCCGGTTGTCTTGCCGTAGCTGGTGGTCATAGCGATGAATTTCATGAGGTCGAGAGCGATGTCTTCATTGCGGCGGGAGCCGAGAGGAAGAGCGGGTGTTTCCATGATAAAAACTCCTGCGAAGTAAAATCCGCCGATTTTTCCGGCGCTGCCGCGATGATAGCAGAACGATCGCGGATGGAAAGGGTGCGGCAAGCCGCGTCGCTATCGAATAACTAATGCAGTTTTTCGTACTCGGCCTTCGCTTCCTTAAGAATCGGAACGTCGGGGTCCGCGTCTTTCCACAGTGCAAAGAAATCCTGATACGCGGCCCTGGCCTTGGCCGTGTCGCCGGTCAACACAAACGCGCGCCCCAGGCCGAGCTTGGCCAGCGAATGCTCGGGCACCGTCGGAGCGATCCCGCGATGGTCGACAATTTTTTGAAATTCCGCCGCTGCTTCCGGCCCGCGTTTCGCCAGCAGGTTGGCCAACCCTCGAACGTAGATGGGGAAGAGTCCCTGAGCGTTGCCCAATTCGTACGGCGTCGCCGCCTGTAGTGCCGAGATCGCTTTCTCTGGAGCCTTGCGATCCATTTCGACTAAGGCTTGAACGACAGGGATGTTCACCTGATGGAGCAGCGTGTCGTCGGGAAAGCGGCGGGCTAAGTCTTCCACAATGGCCTGTGCGCGGCCGATATCTCCAGTCACGGCCAGCGCCACTGCTACCGACTCCATATTGCTGCGGCCATGCGCCAAGGCGGAACTGGACGCGGCCAGCTCTTTCGCTTTCGAGGAGTTCCCCACCTCGGCCTGAGTCACGGCGAAACCCGCCTGCGTGTCCGCCGTCGTTCCCTTGAAACCCAGGCGGTCGCTGACCTGCACCGAGCGTTGCACCAATTCCGAAGCCTTCTGCATTTGTCCGCGTGCAGCGGCAGCATTTGACATCGAGATGAGGAGCAAGTATTCGCTCGGCTTCCCCGATGCCCAAGTCACCTGCCGCTGCATTCCATCAGCGTCGTTGTTCAAGAAAGCCAGCTGATAAAGCGAGTCGTGGATGAACAGGTTGTCCGCCTTGGCCTCTACCGCCTGTTGAAAGATGGACCGCGCCTCCTCCAGGCGGTTCAGAGCCATGTACGGTGCGGCCGCGTGTTCGTAGCCAAAGGGGGCGTTGGGCTCGAGGCGCGTGAACTCATTGGCCAGCGGAATTGCCTTCTCAAACTGGCCGTAGAAAAGGTTGTATACCAGCGCCAGGTTGGAATATGGGCTAGAGTCGTTCGGATACGTCTTTATAGCCAGCTCCAGCGTTTCCTTGTCTTTCTCGATGTCTCCGTTCGCGGTATAAAAATGATCGGTAATGTAGAACCGCTCGCGTTCACTCACCCGCTCGCGCAAGTCAAAAGCCCTCCTGGCATTCTCACCCGATCGATCCTCTTCGCCCAAATTGTTGTAAATCGCCGCCAGCCGGGCGTAGGCCATGGCAAAATTCGGATCCAAGTCGACGGCGCGTTGGAATAGAGAAATCGACTCTGCCTCGTTTCCGCCGTTGCGCATCTCGTCGGCCGCGGCATATGCCTTCAACGCTTCGAGGGATGATGTCGTGGCTTCAGTTACCGGCGTGTCGAACTTTTGAATCGATGCCAGCGACTCACCCAGTTTGCCCCGCAGACTTGACGCCGCTTTCCCCACTGCCGCGAGCACCGACTCTTTGCTCGCCGCGGTAACCTGCTCCCGGGCGAGCGAATCTCCAGTCGCGCAGTTGCTGGCATCGAGCGCCACTACGTATTGGCTTCCGAGCGTGGCAATCGAGCCGCTCAGCATGGCCTTGATATGTTCGCGTTCGCAAATTTCGCGAGCCACGCTGCCCGTGACTCGTTCGTCCGCTGAGCGCCCCATGAACTGCAGCGCTTTACGAATGGTTTGATCGGGGACGATGTTCAGGTACGGCGATTGCTCCAACTGCACCGCCAGCGCCTGCTTCAGCGTGCCGTCGAAAACCGGATCGCCCGTGGTGTTGACAAAGTCCGCCAGCAGGATGGAATCCTTCGCGGTCAGCGTCTGCCCGCCGCGCGATCGCCAGTAGAACCCGCCGGCAACAAGTGCCGCCAGAAGCAGTCCGGCTGCCACCCAAGCCCATGTAGGGATAGCCATCCTCGGCTGTCCAGCCGAGCGCAGGTCGGCAGCCTCGCGTGGCGCAAGCGCCCCTGCCCGCGAAGCCGACACCGAACCGGAGACAGCCCGAACCAAGCCGCTCGACACTTCAGAAGCTCCCTGCGAAGAAGATGGTTGCGACGAAGCAGCGCCTTGAGCTTCCGGCTCTTCCGCAGCGGTCCTCCGTCCCGACCCCGAATCCCGCTTCAGCCGCTGCAACTCGGCCCGCATCTCCGAAGCATGCTGATAGCGCAGTTCGCGGTCCTTCTCCAGCGCCCGGTTGATGATCCGCTCCAACTCCGAGGGAACATCGGGGTTTAATCGAAGCGGAGACGTAGGCGCCCGCTCCAGAATCGCATTGAAAATTACCGCCGACGTATCGCCGCGGAACGGCAGCGTTCCCGTCGCCATTTCGTAGAGCACCGCTCCAAACGAGAACAGGTCGCTGCGCGCATCAAGCTCCTTGCCCTTGGCCTGCTCCGGCGACATGTAAGCCACGGTTCCCAACGCTGTCCCGGGACTGGTCAGATGCTGTTCGTCCAAGGTGGCGAGCGTCGCATCTTTCTCGCCGCGCCCGGGCTGCCCCGACACTTTGGCCAGGCCGAAATCCAGAATCTTGGCATGCCCGCGTTTGGTCACAAATATATTTGCCGGCTTGATGTCGCGGTGCACAATCCCTTCCATGTGCGCGGCATCGAGCGCGTCGGCGATCTCGATGCCCAACGCCAACAATTGCTCGGTCTCCAGCGGACGCCCGGCAATGAGGTGCTTCAATGTCATTCCATCCAGGTATTCCATGGCGATAAACGCCAGGCCCTCGTGCTCCCCAATATCGTGGATGGTGCAGATGTTCGGATGGTTCAGAGCGGAGGCAGCCTGCGCCTCGCGCTGAAATCGGGCCAGGGATTGCGGGTCTTTTGATACATCTTCCGGAAGGAACTTCAGGGCGACGAAACGCCGCAGGCGCGTGTCTTCGGCCTTATAAACAACGCCCATCCCGCCGCCACCGAGCTTCTCGACGATGCGGTAGTGCGAGATGGCTTGGCCGATCATTTTTTGGCCGATCACTTAGAGTTCAGAAGAGTCCAGAGTTAGCGCCCAATCTTAGCGGGGCGAAATAGGCAAGTCAATGCAAGGAGTTCTATCCGACTTCCACCAGTCCATAGCTAAGCGCCCAGAGGGAACGCATCTCCCGAAGCGCCCGGTCAATTTCGTCTTTCGATATTTCGGCATTCGGCCCCGAGATCACAAATGCAGCCTCGCGTTTCGCCGCCTCCAGCAGTTGGCGATCGCGGATGATATTGGCAACGCGGAAGCTAGGAATGCCCGCCTGCTTCGTGCCGAAAAATTCACCGGGGCCGCGCAGTTCGAGATCGAGTTCCGCGATCTGAAATCCGTCGTTCGAGCGCACCATCGCGTCGAGACGGCGCTCGCCTTCTTCGGAAACTTTGCCGCCGCGCATCAGCACACAATAAGACTTCGCCGCGCCGCGTCCGATGCGTCCGCGTAACTGGTGAAGCTGCGCCAGTCCGAAGCGGTCGGCGTGCTCGATTACCATCACGGTCGCGTTGGGGACATCGACGCCCACTTCAATCACTGTGGTCGCGACAAGAATCTCGATCTTACCCTGTTGAAATTCGCGCATTACGCGCTCTTTTTCGTCCGCATCCAGACGGCCGTGCAGCAAACCGACGTGCAGTTCGGGAAATATCTTTTCGCGCAACTGGCGGTGCATCTGCTGCGCCGCCTTGAGTTCACGTTCTTCGTTCTCCTCGATCACCGGATAAACGACGTAGGCCTGGTGTCCGGCAGCGATCTGTTTGCGGACAAAGTCCCAGACTTCGGGCGCGCGCTCATCGGGCACGGAGCGGGTGACAACCGGCGTGCGTCCCGGCGGAAGCTCGTCTAAGACCGAGACATCGAGGTCGCCATAGAGGGTTAGGGCCAGTGTGCGCGGGATAGGCGTTGCCGTCATCACCAAGACGTCGGGCTCTGGATCAGCAGTCGCCGAGCTGCGCTCGGAGGCGGGCGAGGGCGCCCGCCCTACACCTACACGGGCTTCGTCGGATTTCTTCATCAGCTTCAGGCGTTGCATCACTCCGAAGCGGTGTTGCTCGTCGACCACTACCAGGCCCAGATTTTCAAATTCGACTCGATCCTGAATCAGCGCATGTGTTCCTATAATCAGCTGCGCATTGCCTTGCGCGATGTGGCGGCGTATGTCGCGTTTGCGATCCTGCTCGAGCGAGCCGGTCAGGAGCACGATGCGATAACCGGCCCGTTCCAGAATCTGGCGGGCTGAAAAATAATGCTGCTGCGCCAGTATTTCAGTGGGCGCCATCAAGGCGACCTGGTAGCCGTTTTCAATGGCAACGATCGCCGCCTGGAAAGCCACGATGGTTTTGCCCGATCCCACGTCGCCCTGCAGCAGACGCCGCATGGGACTGGGCGTCTGCATGTCGGTGGCGATTTCTTTCAACACACGCTTCTGCGCAGCCGTCGGATGAAACGGCAGAATCTTCTTGATCGCCTCGCGCACGCCATCGTTCAGCTGAAAGGCGATTCCGGTTTGCGCCTTCTGCTCTCGCCGTTTGAGTTCCAGGCCAAGCTCGATGAAAAAGAGTTCGTCAAAGATCAGCCTGACGTGCGCCGCCGTGCGCGACGATTGCAGATCGGCAAAACTTTCTCCCGCATCGGGCCAGTGAACTTTCCACAGCGCCTCCCGCGGAGACACCAGACTCAGATGCGCGCGCACCGCAGCAGGGATTGGATCGGGAAGATCGGGATTCAAATTTTCGAGCGCCCCGCGGATAATGCGCCGGAACCAGCGCGGCGTAAGTTTGCCCTGGCCGGCGGATTCGTAGATGGGAACAATGCGTCCGATTTCGAGCGAGACGGCTGCTTTTTTTTCTGCTTCGCCGACACCGCCCTCTTCGTAAATGTCGCCGAGAATCTCGAACTGCGGCTGCGCGATCTGCAGCTCGCCGTCGCGATCTTCTTCCACCTTGCCGTAGAGCGCCAGCATTTGCCCGGGCTGAAAACGGCCCTGCAGATACGCCGCATTAAACCAGATGCACTTCAGCCGTGCGCGGCCCTGGCCGACCGTGAGTTGGAAAATCGGCATGCGCCGCGTGCGAAACAGCCCCGAATTGCGGACCTCGGCAATCACTGTCGCCATCTCTCCCGCGCGCAGCTCGGCAACGGAACGCGGGTTCAGCCGGTCTTCGTAGCGGAAAGGCAGGTAGTGGAGCAGATCGTCGACGGTGGCAAGGCCCTTGGCCGCCAGGATTTCGGCCAGGCGTGGGCCAATGCCTTTCACATATTGCACTGGAGTGGACGGTTCCAGCATCTTAAGCGATGTTAGCAGGACTAACGCCAGTAGAAGCGGAGGCCGGCTTGAGCAAGACCCCGATCAAGAGCAAGATATCGAGAAAGACAACGAAGAATTTTCTTGACGCGCTCGCGGCCGTGCTCGCCGGCAACGCAATTTACTATCTGCTTATGCCCGGTTTGCCCACGGTAGTGCGGCACCGGCTTTTCAGGGAAGACTGGGGTCTGTTGCTGGATTTTGCGATCTGCACCGTGATCTTTGTCGCGGTGAAGTATATGCGGCGAGAAGAAGTGTAGTTGTCGTAAACTCATCCCACCATCGCCGGAATCATTGCGTTATTTTTGCGGACACCCCATGCTGAAACCGCGAGAGCCGATTGCCAGCCTAAGCCCCTACCAGTCGCCGATTACCAGCCGCGCCGGGCTGAGCCTGGATCTCAACGAAAGCATGGCCGGATGCTCGCCGCGAGTGCTGGCGCGCCTGCAGTCGCTTTCGGCGGCGGACGTATCGCTGTATCCGCAGCGCGAGGCTGGTGAGTTCCTGCTCACGAATTTTCTCGGCGTCCAGCCCGAACAAGTTTTACTCACCAATGGAATGGATGAAGCGCTATCGCTGGTGTTTACCAGTTATCTTGGCGCCGGCGACGAACTGTTATTTGCCGACCCGACATTCGTTATGTATGCCATGCTGGGCGAGGCGCTGGGGGCGCAGGTTGTGCGCGTGCCGCCGGGAGAAGACCTGGCGCTTCCGGCCGCCGATTTGCTGCGGGGAATTTCGCCCCGCACCCGGGTAATCGCGATTGCAAATCCTAACAATCCCACGGGCCTGGCGGCTTCGCGCGCCGACTTATTGAAAATTGCAGAAGCGGCGCCGCACGCGGCGGTGCTGATCGACGAAGCGTACTTCGAATTTTGCGGCGAGACGCTCATTCCGGATTTGCCTCGCTATCCGAATCTGTTTGTCGCGCGCACGTTTTCCAAAGCCTACGGACTCGCGGGCCTACGCCTGGGCGTGTTGATCGGTGCGGCGGAGCAGATCGGCTTCCTGCGGCGTTTCAGTTTGCCATTCAACGTGAATTCCGCGGCCCTCGCCTGCCTCGAAGAGGCGCTCGGCGACCAGGCCTTTGTGACCAATCACGTCGCGGAGGTGAAGCAGGGACGTGAACGCCTTTCACAGTTGCTCCAGGAACTCAGACTCCACTACTGGCCAAGTCAAACGAATTTCGTTCTCGTGCGAGTAGGTCCGAAAGTGAAGGCCTTCGTCGAATCGATGAGGCGGCACGGCATTCTGATTCGAGATTCGTCGGCCAGTCCGGGCTGCGATGGATGTGCTCGCATCACCATCGGAACGCCCCAGCAGATGGATGGAGTGCTGCGGGCAGTTCGCGAGGCAATCGCGGAAAGCGGGCGATAATAAAGCGTTGCCGTCGTGCCGCCAGGTCATTCCATCTTTCGACCCGGCCCTTCCGATTTCCCTTTTCGCAACTCCCCGGCATAAATCGGTGTCTAAGTAGATAGAATAATGGCAGGCATGTCGATGCGTAGTTGGTCCATCCCGCTGGGGCGTCTTTTTGGAATCGAAATCCGCATTCATCTGACCTTTCTGTTTTTGCTGGTGTTCGTGTGGAGCACCGAAGCCGCTGCGCAGGATGCCAGCGCCGCTTTGCGCGGACTCGCGCTGGTGGGCATCGTTTTCGGCAGTGTCGTCCTGCACGAACTCGGCCACGCTCTGGTGGCACGCGGTTCCGGCATTCCTGCGAAGGGCATTATCCTGCTGCCGATCGGCGGAATCACCATTCTCGACGAGGCGAATGTCATCCCGGATCCGGTCAACGGCTGGAAGCGTGACATACGCATCGCTGTTGCCGGGCCGCTGGTCAATCTCTTCATCGCCGGTTTATCCGCACTCGTACTGCTTGCGGCCATACCCGGCTTTTCGCTGACTGCCAGACCGCTGCTCCATTCCAGCGCGTTGTTGCGGAGCGTTGTCTGGTCGAATCTCTATCTCGGATTGTTCAACCTGCTGCCGGCATATCCGATGGATGGCGGGCGCGTTTTGCGGGCAATTTTTTCACGCCGCGTTGACATGATTCACGCCACCCAGCGCGCTGTCCGCATCGGCCATGTGTTCTCCATTATGTTCATGATGGTCGGCATGCTGATGAGCAACTGGTGGCTGGTGATGATCGGATTCTTCCTCTTCGTGGGCGCGCAACTCGAAGAGCGCTCGGCGGTGTTTCAATCGGTGTTGCAAAGCGTCCGCCTGGAAGAAGTCATGCTCACCGACTTTGCCACACTCTCGCCGGCCGACACGCTGGAAGATGCGCTCGAAAAAGCCGTGCACACGCTGCAAGATGATTTTCCAGTGGTACGCGGCAGCGACATGGTGGGTGTCGTCTCCCGGCAGAAGATTCTAGAAGCGCTGCGCGCCGACGGCAACGGCTACGTACAGGCGATCATGAACCGCATTTTCGATGTTGCCGCCAGGCAGGAATCGCTGGCCTCCGCTTTCCGCAAGCTCTCCGCCCGCAATCTCAGCATTATTCCGGTCGTCGATGAACAGCATCTGGTCGGAATCGTCACCCTGCAGAACCTGATGCACTCCATGTCACTGCTTGCCGAGAGCCGCAAGTTGCGGCGCGAAGCGCTCGACGCCTAGCTCGCGATGCTCTCTGAAGAACCTTCCCCCTTTTCAGTGTTTGTCATCCTGAGCGGAGCGAAGGACCTGCTTTTTCTCAGCGGACTTCTACGCGGTTTGTGTCTGAGCGGTGGCCTGTGCATAAACCTCCTGCGCCGCCCTTACCGCCCTTCCAAACTCAACTTTCTTTCCGGCGGCTTCTGCGATTACGTGTTCGAGTGCCGCCAGTACACCCACCGTGTCCAGATAATCGTAGTAGCCAATGTGGGCAATGCGGAAAAGCTGTCCCTTCAAGTCCGCATTTCCGTTGGCCACGACCGCGCCAAACTGTTCGCGGAAGAGTTTGCAAATGGCCGTTGAATCGGTGCCATCCGGCGGCGTGACGGCCGTCAGCGCAGCCGACGGACAACTCGGCGCGAATAACTTCAGCCCCAGCGCTGCAACGCCGGCGCGCGTCATCGCCGCACACAGTTCGGCGTTCGCAATCAGCGCGTCGCGACCCGCCGCGAGGTTGCCATCCCCCAGTTGACGCACATAATCGAGCGCCGCCCCCATCCCGGCAAACAGCGCAGTCGCGGGCGTGGACGCGGTTTCCGCTTTGGCTGCCGCTTTCCGTTCCTTCCGCAGATCGAAGTAATATCGCGGGGACTTCGCCGTCTCCATGCGCTGCCATCCACGTTCGCTGATCGCGCCGTAAGCCAAGCCGGGCGGGATCATCAGCGCCTTCTGCGAGCCGCCGATGATGACGTCGATTCCCCAAGCGTCCACGTCGAGACGTGTCGTTCCGAGGCCCGTGATGGCATCGACGACAAGCAACGTGTCAGGCAAAGCGCGAACCAGTTTCGCAATTGCCTCGACGTCATGGCGCGCGCCGGTGGAACTCTCGGTTGCCTGCATATAAACGCAGCGCATCTCGGGGATGAGCTTGCGGCGCACTTCCTCGAGCGAAAATGTTTGGCCATAGGGAGCGGTGACGGTCTCAACAGCGCAGCCAAACGCTTTGGCCAGCGAGGTCCAGCGCTCAGCGAATTTTCCGGCAGAGAGCACCAGCACGGGGTCGCCCGGTGAAGTCAGGTTCGAGACTGAGGCTTCCATCAAGCCAGTGCCCGACGAGGTCAGCACCAGTACGTCATTCTTTGTGCCGATGAACTCCTTCACATCGGCCAGAACGCGCGAGAACAGAGCACGGAACTCGGCGGTACGATGATGCGCAGAATAGGAAGCCATCGCCATTTGGGCTTGCGGCAGCAGTGGCGTCGGTCCTGGGGTGAAAAGCCTATTTTTTTTAAGCATGAGAATCGGGGGCGCGGGGAAAGCCAAAGGTCAGGATAGTAGAAGACTGCGGATTCGCAAATAGTGTGTAGCGCGGGCACTGTCTCGCGCGGGCGGCGCACGTATCCCAGGCGCAGAATCATTGGTTTAATGGATGGTAAAAGAGCCAATGCTGAGGTTACCAACTCTAGATTTCAAGGACATCTCCGTCAAACTCAAAAAACGCGGGGAGGCGACGCGTGTTTTCAGAATGTTAGGTTCTATAATCTCGCCATGCCCCTAATCGACCAGATCCAGAAAGACCTTGTTGCGGCCATGAAGGCCCGCGAAGAGCAGCGCCTCTCCACGCTGCGCATGGTCAAGACCGCGCTCAAGAACAAGGAAATTGAAAAGATGGCACCGCTCGACTACAAGGAATCGCAGCAGGTGCTCTCCACGCTGATCAAGCAGCGCAAGGACTCGGTCGAGCAGTTCACCAAGGGCGGACGCCAGGAGATGGCGGACAAAGAAGCCGCCGAAATTAAGCTGATCGAAACCTACTTGCCCAAAGCCGCGGGCGAAGAAGAAATCGCAGCCGGGGTTCGTGCGGCGATTGCTGAGATGACGCCTCCGCCGGCCATGAAAGATATGGGGACGGTGATGAAAGCAGCCATGGGGCGCTTCGCCGCGGCGGGGATGCGGGTCGATGGGAAGGTGGTTAGCGAGGCGGTTAAGAAGGAACTCGCGGGGAAGTAGATCAACGGCCCGGACGTTGCGTCAGAATGCTCTGCATTGCTATATCCCTTTTCAGTACGCGTCCTTCCGATGCCGGAAGGAATGCAGCACGACCTCATCCGCAAAAATGTCGTAGCGCAGCCGGTAGTCTCTCCAGCGCAAGCGCCATTCTCCTTCGCCCGGTTTCAACCCGGCGAGTTTTTTGATTTTGTGCCGTCCGCTGCGGTTGTGGGGATCGTCGCTCAGAACTTCAATCAATTCATCGAGGGCGCGGACTAGGATGCGGTCTTTCTTGCTTATCGCCCGGAATTCCCGCTCGAATGCGGGCGTGGTGAGGACTCGAAAAGTCCGTCCATAACCTTCCAATACTCTAGTCCTACTTTTTCTTGCGCTTGTTGCCTGGGGTTTTCAGTTCAGCGAGGAATGCGTGCGCACTGCGCGCTGCTCCGCGGCGATACTCCAATGCGCTCGTCTCGATCTGTTCCTTTACGGAGGGATTCTGCATTTCGAGGTAATCTTCAAGATCGTCCACGTGCATAAGGCCGACAACGGGGATGCCGTCCTTTTCCAGGATGAAGTACTCGCGGTTCACGTGCACGCGGCGCACCACTTGGCCGAGGTTCACGCGCGCTTTGGTTAGGGCAAGGCGGTTCACGATAGTCTTCATATGATTGATCAACGTTAATCAATGTTACTCGATGGGCCGCGATCCAACAAGGGCGAAACCTCAGCGGCTAAAGCCGGGTATTTAAGAGGCTTTGTGGCACGACTGAAGTCGTGCCTTTCCCGAGACCTGACATTCAACTACTTGCTTTGCTGCCATTCCCGATACGCTTCGCTCTTCCCGATGCCGCGCTCCTTGGCAACTTTTTTCAGCGCGGCCTTTTCATCCGCCTTATCTTCCGCCATGATTTCCCGCACGCGCTGGGCTACGCTCACGACATTGGATGCGGATGCAACCGTTCCCTCCTCGGCTTTGGCTATCAGGAGAGTGATCTCGCCTTTGACGTCTCCGCGGGCTTTAAGCTGCCGGAGAATCTCGTCCGCCCGCCCGCGCAGAAATTCCTCATGGATCTTCGTGACTTCGCGGGCTACGACCACATGGCGGTCGTTCCCCAGAACCTCGACCACATCGGCAAGCGTCTCCAACAGACGATGGGGAGCTTCGTAGAACACCTGGGTGCGCGGAGAGTCTTTTACGCTCTCCAGCAGCTTGCGGCGCTGTCCTGCCTTGCCCGGCAAAAAGCCGCTGAAACGAAAAGAATCGGTGGGCAGGCCGCTCGCGGCCAGCGCTGCTAAAAAGGCCGACGGTCCGGGGATTGGCACGACTGGCACGTGATGGCGGATGGCGAGCGCGATCAGGCGAAATCCTGGGTCGGAGATGCCGGGCATGCCCGCGTCCGTGACCAGCGCGATTTTGGCGCCGCCTTCGAGATCGACGACCAGTTCGGCGGCCTTGGTCATCTCGTTGTGCTCGTGATAACTCACCAGTCGCGTCTGGATGCCGTAATGGCTGAGAAGTTTCAGGGTCTGGCGCGTATCCTCGCAGGCGATCAGGTCGACTTCTTTGAGCACGCGCAGGGCCCGCAAGGTGATGTCTTCCAGGTTGCCGATGGGCGTGGCAACCAGGTAGAGCGATGATCCCGATCCTAAACTCCCACGGTCGTTCGTGCTTTTGATTTGTGCTTCCGCTCGCATGCTGGAAGTCTAACAAGAAAACTCAAGAGAACCATCCGCATAAACTTCCGGCTTCGCCTTTCATTCGCTTCGTGCTAAACTGACCAAAACTGATGTGACGGCCAACACTTCACGCTCCAGCCCGCGGGTGTAGGCTACGTGGATTCGTACCCCGGAATCCAGACTCAGAAATCATAGGAGCAGCCATCATGGCCGACGAGCGTAGCAGGTTAGAAGAGCGCACCAACGATCGCAACATCGAACGCAACAACGAGCGTGTCAAGGCAATCGATCTCGCATTCGCGCAGATTGAGAAGCAGTTTGGTAAGGGTTCTATCATGCGGCTGGGATCGAAGGAGGCCATCGTCCCGATCGCAGTGATTTCGACGGGAGCGATTTCGTTCGATGCCGCGCTGGGAGTGGGTGGCGTGCCGCGCGGGCGGGTCGTTGAAATCTTTGGCCCGGAGTCTTCCGGCAAGACGACGATTGCCTTGCAGGTGATTGCCGAGGCGCAAAAGGCCGGAGGCATGGCCGCGTTCGTCGATGCCGAGCATGCGCTCGATCCGGGCTATGCCAAGAAGCTCGGCGTGGACGTCGATAATCTGCTGGTCTCGCAACCCGACTATGGCGAGCAGGCGCTTGAAATCACGGAAGCGCTGGTGCGCTCGAACGCGATTGACGTGCTGGTGGTGGACTCGGTGGCGGCGCTCGTCCCGAAGGCCGAACTCGATGGCGAAATGGGCGACAGCCACATGGGCCTGCAAGCTCGCCTGATGTCCCAGGCGCTGCGCAAACTGACGGGGACGGTTGCCAAGTCGCGCACCTGTCTGATCTTCATTAACCAGATCCGCGAAAAGATCGGCGTGATGTTCGGCAATCCCGAAACCACGACGGGCGGGCGCGCGCTGAAGTTCTATTCGTCAGTGCGCATCGACATCCGGCGCATCGCGGCCATTAAAGAAGGAGACGTGGTCACGGGCTCGCGCACCCGCGTCAAGATCGTGAAGAATAAAGTGGCAGCGCCCTTCCGCGAAGCCGAGTTCGACATTCTTTATGGTCAAGGTATCTCGCGCGAAGGCGACCTGCTCGATCTCGCGGTAGCTCAAAATATTTTGGAGAAGTCAGGCTCGTGGTTCAGCTACAAAGGCGAGCGCATCGGCCAGGGACGCGAGAACGCCCGCGCCTTCCTCCAAGAAAACAAAGACACGATGGCGAAGCTCGATGCCGAAGTGCGCAAAGCACTGGGACTGACTCCGGCCGCAGCCTCGGCGGCTCCAGCTGCAGTTCCGGTGCAGGCTACCGGCACGCAGGGACGGGTGACTACCATGCCGACTGTCGCGCCCGAAGCGGCGAAGGTGCCGGCGGCGAGGAGATAGCCAGGCGAACACAGCAGGAATCGATGGAGAGCCGGGCGTCCCCGCCCGGCACCCTCGTCTGGTTCTACTACCATCCGATTGCCATTCCCGCCAGCCCCCGCATACAATCCTCCTTCCTGGACGTTCCTAAATCGAGGGCCCCTGTGAAGCGCATCAAAGCTATCTATCCTGGCTCGTTCGATCCTCCCACCAACGGGCATCTTGACCTGATTGAGCGCGGCAGCAAGATCTTCGACGAACTGGTCGTAGCCATTCTTCGCAATCCCGAGAAGGACCCGTTGTTCAGTGTCGCCGACCGCCGCAAGATGCTGGAGGCGATGACCGCAGGATTTGACAATGTGTCGGTCGATACTTTCGAGGGCCTTACGGTGGACTACGCGTTGCGAATTGAGGCAAAGGCTATGTTGCGCGGCATTCGCGCGATCAGCGACTACGAATACGAACTCCAGATGGCGCTGATGAATCGCAAACTGCATCCTGGCATGGAGACGGTATTCATGATGCCCGCCGAAAAGTATTCCTATCTGAGCTCGCGTCTGGTGCGCGAAGTCGCGCAGCTCGGCGGATCTATCGAATGCCTGGTGCCCGAGCTTGTCGAGCAGAAGCTTCATGAGAAAATGGACGTAGCTCATAAATTCGCGAACGGCAAGCAGCCCACCGGCAAAGCGCCTTTCGAAGGCAAGAGCAAGTCCAGGAAAAAGAAAGCTTGAGAACATCGACATGAGCACAGTAACGACTCCCGTCACTCATCCCGTGCGCCTGACGGAACGCATCAATCGGATTGAGCCCTCCGCGACGATGGCGGTGGTGGCCGAGGCCGACAAGCTGCGCCAGCAGGGTATTGACGTCGTCGATTTCGGCGCGGGCGAGCCCCATTTCTCGACGCCGCAGCACGTCAAGGACGCCGCCATCGCCGCGATCCAGGCCAACTTTTCGAAATATACGCCCGTGGGCGGCACGGCTGAGTTGAAGGACGCCATAGTGCATCGCCATGCTGTGGATTTCGACTCCGATTACCGGCGTGAAGAAGCTGCGGCTTCGGTGGGCGGCAAGCATGCGCTGTTCAATGTAATTTCCGTGCTTGTCGATCATGGCGACGAGGTCATTCTGCCCGTCCCCTACTGGGTCTCATTTAAGGACATGGTGCGCTACGCCGGTGGCAACTGTGTGCTGCTGCAGAGCGACGAGTCGCAGGGCTTTCGCGTTACTGCCGACATGGTTGCGAAGTTAGTGACGCCCAGAACCAAGCTCATCATTCTGAATTCACCCTCCAATCCTTCCGGAGCCGTGATCAGCCCCGAGGACATGACCGAAGTCGTGCGCCTGGCCCACCAGCGCGGCATCTGGGTGATTTCCGATGAGTGCTACGTCTATCTCAATTACACCGGCAAACGCTTCTCGGTCGGCTCCCTGCGCGAGTTCCGCGACCGCTTTCTGGTCGTCGGATCGCTCTCGAAGACTTATGCCATGACTGGATGGCGTCTCGGCTTCTCGCTGGGCCCGGCGGCGATCGTCACGGCCGTGCAAAAACTGCAGAGCCAGTCCACGTCGAACCCGACCTCGATCGTGCAGAAAGCCGGGGTCGCGGCGCTCAAAGGCCCGCAACAATGCGTAGAAGACATGCGTTTGGAATACATCAAGCTGCGCGATCACATCGTAAAGGGACTGCGCTCCATTCCCGGCGTGCGATGCACGATGCCGGAAGGCGCGTTCTATGCCTACCCGAACGTTTCGGAATTCTTCGGACGCAACGGAGTGAACTCGGCCTCCGACGTCGCCGGCAAACTCCTGCGCGAGGTGCACGTCGCCACCGTTCCCGGAGAAGGCTTCGGCACCAGGGACCACATCCGCGTGTCTTATGCCACTTCGGTGGCCGAACTCGATCGTGGGCTGGAGAGGATGCGGAAGTTCTTTGGCGGACTGTAGGATCGTGCTCCATAAACTCGCCATATAAGTCCAGTTTGTCATCCTGAGCGCAGCGAAGGACCTGCCGTCGATCACATCGACAAGAAAGCGGGTTCTTCGCTTCGCTCAGGATAACAATATCGATCAGGAGCACGGCACAGCTGCGCATGACCCAACTCTACCCGCTTCTGATGTCGCCCGCCTTCGACCCGCGCCCCTGGGGCACGCTCGATCTCTCCGCCATCTACCCCAATCACAAATTCAACGAGCGCATCGGAGAAGCATGGCTCACCGGCGATAACTGCATAATTGTGAATGGTCCTCTGGCGAAACGATCGCTTGCAGACGTGAGCAAGGAGTTCGGTGGCGACCTCGTCGGTACAGCCTCCCCTGATCCGCGACGCTTCCCATTGCTACTGAAGTTTCTGTTTACCGAAGAAAAACTCTCTGTCCAGGTGCACCCCGACGACGCGACCGCGCGGCGCTTCGGCGAGCCCTGGGGTAAAACCGAATGCTGGTACGTGGCGCATGCCCGGTCCGGATCGCAAATCGCCCTCGGACTGAGACCAGGCGTCACGCGCGCTCAATTGGAGCAAGCCATCCATGACCAGAGCGCCGAAGAACTGCTCAACTGGGTCAACATCTACCAGGGCGAGATGATTTATGTGGCTGGCGGCACGGTGCATACGATTGGACCCGGGGCCGTCTTGCTGGAGACGCAGCAGCAATCCGACACCACGTATCGTCTCTACGACTACGGACGCCCGCGCCCGCTGCATCTGGAGCACGGCCTCGCCTCAGTCAAAGAGCGCACTGCCTCGGGCAAGGTGATCCGCCCCGCACCCATTGCTATCAATAACGGGAATAGCGGTGGTGGCAAGAACCGGCGTTCGTCCATGATTGCGGCTCCTTACTTTACGGTGGACCTGTTTGAATTGAAAGAGCCGCAGGAGTTCTCGACGGCTGAGTTGGCCGAATTTGAGAAAAACAATTCGGGCAAGACCTCCGCGCAAATTCTGGTCGCCATCGAAGGCTGCGGAGTTGTCGAGGCGCAGGGCCGCGATCCGGTAACACTGGCAAGGGGGGACGCGGTCGTGATTCCCGCTGCTCTGCAAGGTTTCACAGTTCGTCCGCAGTGGCAATTGGAGTTCTTGAAAGCCCGCGTACCGAGTGCGGCGGCGCCTGAGCCCGCGACCCGCTTGTGAGATTTCTCACTTCTCGCGCGTAGATGGTAGGCTTTCTATTCGAGTGAAGACGAATCCTCATTTCTATCCTGTGATTCTGGCCGGTGGCCGCGGCACGCGCTTCTGGCCGCTGAGTCGCAAGCGCCGGGCCAAGCAATTGCTGGCGCTCGACGGCAAGCAGACCATGATCCAGCAGACGGTCGCGCGCCTCACGCCGATGGCTGCGCACAGCCGTTTCTGGATCATCACGAATAGCGATCTGCGCCCCGCCATCCTGCATCAGCTTCCAAAGCTTCCGCCGAAGCAAATCATCGCCGAGCCCGCCGGACGTAACACAGCTCCCGCCATCGGTCTGGCGGCATTTCTTTTGCTGCGTCACGATCCCGATGCCGTTCTAGGTATGTTCCCCTCCGACCACGTCATCGCCGACCATGCTGAATATCGCGCCACTCTTAGCCGAGGCATCGAGATCGCCGCTGCGGGAGACAACCTTGTTGTGCTCGGCATCCGCCCGACTCGCCCGGAAACCGGCTACGGTTACATTGAGGCAGGCGCCCCAGATCGCGACGGCGCTTCATCATTATCATTATCATTGCGCGTGCGCCGCTTCACCGAAAAGCCCGATTTCGCCACTGCCAAGCGATTTCTGGAAGCCGGAAACTATTTCTGGAACAGCGGCATGTTTCTCTGGCGCGCTGACACGCTTGCCAACGCGCTGCGCGACCATCTTTCAACGACGGCGGCCCTCCTCGAAAAGATTGCCGCCACCTATGGCACGCGCAAGTTTGCGGAAACTTTTCGAAAGCTCTATCCGAAATGCGAAGACATCAGCGTCGATTATGCGATTCTTGAACCCCGCTCGGCCCAGGGAGAAGCCCAGTCCCGCATCTTCTGCCTGCCCTCCGATTTCGGATGGAACGATCTGGGCTCCTGGGCAGCCCTGCATCAGCACCATGTCGCGAAGTTGAGACCAGGTGCCCCAGCCGCGGTCTCGGCGTCGGTGAGTTTCGCTCTGAATGCGAAAAATAACTACGTTCACGCCCCCGGGAAATTTGTAGCGCTCGTCGGCGTGAGCAACCTGGTAATTGTCGAAACCGAAGATGCCCTGCTGGTGACCACGCTCGACCAGTCGCAGGATGTAGGCAAGGTAGTGAAGCATCTGGATGAGAAAAAGATGAAGAAGCTGGTGTGAAAAGACCGCTGTTGGCCGCTCGTCGTTAGTCGTTAGCATGCTCGCGAACGCTAACAGGCTGCAGACATAAACCACGAACCGCGAACGACTAACAACGAGCGACAAACGACTGACTCATGACTCAAATCAAATTCGGCACCGACGGCTGGCGCGGCTTGATCGCCGACGATTTTACTTTCGATAACGTGCGTCGTGTTGCCGGCGCAATTGCCGGTTACGTGCTCAAGAATGAGGATCCTGCTCGCGGTGTGGTCATCGGCTACGACACTCGCTTCCTTTCGGATCGCGCCGCCCGCGCCGTCGCTGAAGTGATCGCAGCCACTGGCATCCCAGTGTGGCTGGCCAACGACTACGTTCCCACGCCCACGGTTTCCTTCAATGTCAAGAAGCTCGGCGCGGCGGGCGGAGTCATGGTCACCTCCAGCCACAATCCGTGGAATTGGAATGGGGTGAAGTTCAAAGCCAAGTTTGGAGGCTCGGCCACGCCTGCGATCATGAAGTCAATCGAGGACGAGATGGGCGCTGAAACATTAACCTCGGACTCGGCTCCCACCCCTGCGCACAAAACGCGCAAGAGTGGGGCACCCGCGAAAATCGAAGAGGTGGACCTCAAGCCCTCCTACGTCGAAGCGATCTCTGCGTTCGCAGATCTCGATCTCATCCGGCGGGCGAATTTCAAGTTTGCCATCGACTCGATGTATGGCTCCGGCCGCGGCGTTCTTCCGAAGATATTTGACGCGCATGGTATCCGCTATGTGGCGATTCGCCAGGAGGTGAATCCGCTATTCCCGGGCATTAATCCCGAGCCGATCCTGCCGCATGTCGCGATGTTGCAGGAAACCGTGGTGAAAGAGAAATGCCATGCCGGCCTGGTTACCGACGGCGATGCCGACCGCATCGGCGCCGTCGCTGAGGATGGCAGCTTTGTCGATTCGCACAAGTGCATGTGCGTTCTGTTGAACTGGTTGCTGGTGTACAAGAAGTGGCCAGGCGACGTGGTGCGCGCCTTCAACACTACCGGCATGATGGACCGCATCGCCGCCAAATATGGGCGCAAGCTGCACGAGACTTCCATCGGATTCAAGTACATTGCCGATCTCATGATGGAGCACGAAATTCTGATTGGCGGAGAAGAATCCGGCGGCATCGGCTATGGCCGCTTTCTTCCCGAACGCGATGGCATCCTCAACGCGCTTCTGCTGGCCAATGTCATGGCGGAAGAAAAGAAGCCACTTGGCCAGTTGGTTGCCGATCTGCAGCGTGAATTCGGCGCGCACTATTACGGCCGCCGCGATCTGCACATTTCCGACGAGATGAAGAACAGCGCCATCCGCCGCGCCGCCGGTCCCCAGACGACGAAGATCGGCGCTTATCCCATCCTGCGCAAGGAGAATCGCGATGGTGAGAAGTGCTACCTCGACGCTCCCAAGCACGGCAATGGCGCCGATGCATGGGTATTGTTCCGCGCGTCCGGCACTGAACCTATGCTGCGCTGCTATGTTGAAGCGGCTACACCCAAGCTAGTCGAAGAAATTCTGGAAAGCGGCGAAAGATTCGTACGCCAGGATTGAACCCGACGCCGAAATGCAAAGGGCCAATGGCTAAAGGCCAAGGACCCAATCGCACTTTCGCGTTCTGGCCAGCCTCGGAACGCGATAGGATAATAACAATCTTAGGGCAATAAGAATCCCGGGATATGGCCACCATAGAAATAACACCCGTTCGCGCCGACTCGCCGGACGCGCGCCGTTACAATCGCATCAAGCGGTGGCTGGGCATCGCCGACTTTGCGATCGGATTCGCTTTGCTCGCCGTGCTTCTCACTGCGGGATGGTCTGGGACCCTGCGCGATCTGGCCGAGCGCGGCGCTTCGCAGAATTATTCTTTCGCCGTTTTCCTCTACGTGCTGATGCTGATGCTGGTCAGCAAAGTGGTTGGAGCTCCGCTGGATTATTACGGCTTTCGCCTCGAACATCGCTACAATCTTTCGAACCAGAGGTTCCGCTCCTGGCTTTGGGACGAGTTCAAAGGTTTTCTGATCGGCCTCGTCCTAGCTACGATTGTGGTCGAGTTGCTCTACCTGCTCATTCGCCAGACGCCGCAGCACTGGTGGTTAGTAGCGTGGGCTGTCTTCCTGGGACTGTTTGTATTGCTCGCGCAACTCGCGCCGGTTGTGCTTTTTCCAATTTTCTACAAATTCGAGCCGCTTGAAAACGACGAACTCAAGCGCCGGCTGATCGTGCTCAGCGAGCGCGCCGGCACGCGCGTACGCGGCGTTTATAAGTGGCATCTTTCCGAGAAAAGCAAGAAGGCCAATGCCGCGCTCACCGGACTAGGCGCAACCCGGCGCATCATTCTCGCCGACACTTTACTCGATCACTATTCCGACGATGAGATTGAAGCCGTACTCGCGCACGAACTCGGACATCACGTGCACCGGCACATTCTGAAGAGTATTTTCGTGCAGGCGGGAATCACGCTGTTCGGCTTCTGGCTGGCCAATGAAGTTCTGCGCTACGCCGTCGACCGCCGCAACATGTTTGAGACCATGTCCGATTTCGCCAATCTGCCGCTGCTGATTCTGGTCTCAACCGTGCTCTCCTTTTTGCTGATGCCCGCGCTCAACGCGTACTCGCGCTTCAACGAGCGGCAGGCCGACCGCTATTGCTTCGAGTCCGTGGACAGCGTCGAACCATTCATTTCGTCAATGAACAAACTGGCCGACCAGAATCTGGCTGAGAAAACGCCGTCGCGCTGGGTGGAGTGGCTTCTGCACTCACATCCGGCGATCGCCAGACGGGTATCCGCCGCCGAAGCCTGGGCGAAGTTTCACTGACCGTGTGGCGCGGGCGCCCTCCGCCCACGTTCCCACATCTCATCCACTGCTGGCGTTGAGCGTTCCGCACCGCAGTATCTCTTCCACCCGCCGTACATCCTCTTCCGTATCGACGCCCACGGTGTCGAACGGCGTTTCCGCGACGTAGATCGGAACTCCATTTTCGAGAAAGCGCAATTGCTCCAACCGCTCGCTTCGTTCAAGCGGCGACTCCGGCCAGCGCACGAATTTGTCGAGCGCCTCCTTGCGATAGGCGTAGAACCCGAGATGCTTGAAGTATCGCGGACGCACTCCATCACGGTCATGCGGAATCGTTGCCCGCGAAAAGTACAGCGCCCGTCCAGTGGCATCCGTCACCACCTTCACCGCGCTCGGGTTCTCGACGTCAACGTTCGCCGCGGGCGTCTTCAGCGTTCCCACCTCGACCCCGGCGCCCTGCATCACCGCGATCAAGCTCTCAATATGCTCGGGCCGAGTCAGCGGTTCATCGCCTTGAACATTCAAATAGACATCGGCCGCAATCGCAGTCGAGATCTCATGCGCCCGCTCCGTGCCCGACCGATGCGCCGCGGAAGTCATACGCGCAGAAAACTTTTGCTGCTCGCAGAACCGCATGATCTCCTCTGAATCCGTCGCCACAATAACCTGGTCCAGCAACGAACAGCGCTGAACTCCCCGATAAACCCAGGCCAGCAATGGGACGCCGCCGATCTCGCGCAGCATCTTGCGGGGCAGGCGCGTCGAAGCCAATCGCGCCGGAATCACAGCAATCGCTTTCATGCGCCCAGTTTCGCATGGAGCGCCCTTGGTTTGACACTCCATTCCATGCACTCTTAAAATAAACGAGGGACGCGTCCACCCGCGTCTGCGGGATTTCTGTGCCCACTTCCGGGCTGTCCCCCGGTTTCCTTCCGCGCATTTCCGGTTTGGCGGTGTAGCTCAGGTGGCTAGAGCGACGGTCTCATAATCCGTAGGTCGTTGGTTCGAGTCCAACCGCCGCCACCAGTCTCGCTCAGCAACACCAATCCTTGCGATACTGTAAGCGTGAAATCATCCCACCGCGCGGAAAGCACAGCCCCTTTACTCGATCTGCGCAACGTTCGCGTGATGCGAGGCGGGAAGACTGTCCTCCACGATTTCAGTCTTCGCGTCCATGCCGATGAACATGTAGCCGTGCTGGGACCGAATGGTTGCGGAAAATCCACCTTGATCAAGACCATTACCCGCGAGTGCTATCCGGTCGTTCGTGCAGGGTCGCACATGACTATTCTCGGCCGGAAGAGCTGGAACGTTTTTGAACTGCGCTCCCTGCTGGGTATCGTATCCAACGACCTGATGTCCTCCTGCACCGCCGAGGCCAGCGGCTTGGACGTGGTGCTGTCCGGCTTCTTCAGCAGCACACGCATCTTCCCTAACCACACGGTCGATCCTAAGCACACAGAGTTAGCCGAAGCCGCGCTGGCACGGCTGGGAGTCCCGCACCTGGCGGATCGTGCGGTTGAGGAAATGTCTTCGGGAGAAGCGAAGCGCGTCCTGATCGCGCGGGCCCTGGTACATAAGCCTCGCGCCCTGTTGTTCGACGAACCTTGCAATTCATTGGACATCCTGGCGCAACATGACTTGCGCGAAACCATGCGCGTGCTGGCCAACTCGGGAACGGGAATCATTCTGGTAACTCATGAAATCCAGGACGTCGTGCCAGAGATCGAGCGAGTGGTGCTGATGTCAAACGGCCGCATCGTCGCTGACGGACGCAAGCAGGCTGTCCTGCAAGCAAAGAGCCTGGGCAAACTGTTCGGCCTGAAAGTCGAACTCGCCCACCGCGATGGTTATTACAATATCTGGTGACGCGCCATGCCCTAGGAGCGGTGTTATCCTAAGTGCGGGATCACGTGCGGGATCACCGCAGGCGCTGTAACTCTTCATGACCAATCCAAAGACGTCCACTCCAGGTATTTCCAAACCGCGCAGCCTTGAACGAGGTCCCTCTGAGGGTTCGCGTGGTGACGGGCCTCTGGCCGGTAACGGGACGGAGCACCGTCTCCACACCCAAACCACTCCCGAGTCCACGCCCACCGGCGAACCGATCGAATCAGTCCCGGTGGAGTCATTCAAAGACCTCTTTTCCGAGTACGAGCGCAGCCATTCCCGCAAAAGCGAGCCCGGCACTCCGCGACGCGAAGGCACGGTGATTGCCGTGACCGCCGACTCCATCGTTCTCGACATCGGATTCAAAACCGAAGGCGTACTGCCGCTCACGGCATTTCCCGCGGACAAACCGCCCAAGCCCGGCGACAAAGTACAAGTCACTATTAAAGGCCGCGATCCCGAAGGCTATTACGAACTGACCCGAGGCAAGGTCGAGCGTCCCACCGATTGGGCGTCGCTGGAGAAAGCTTTCGCCGAGAAGGCAACGATCATCGGCACCGTCACGGGCGTGGTCAAGGGCGGCCTGAGCGTGGATGTCGGAGTCCGCGCCTTCATGCCCGCTTCGCGCAGCGGAACCCACGATGCCTCCGAGATGGAGAAACTGGTCGAGCAGGAAATCCGATGCCGCATCATCAAGCTCGACGTGGATGACGAAGACGTCGTAGTCGATCGCCGCGCCATTGCGGAAGACGAAGAGCGCGCCGGCAAGGACCGCCGCTACTCCGAACTGAAAGAAGGCGACACTGTACAAGGCGAGGTCCGCAGCTTGACCGATTATGGAGCTTTCGTGGATATCGGCGGCGCGGACGCCCTGCTCCATGTCGGCGAAATTTCGTGGCGGCGCGTCAATAAGCCCTCGGACGTGCTTTCCATGGGCCAGCAGATCGAGGCCGTAATTATCAAGATCGATTCGGAGAAGCGGCGCATTGCGATCAGCATGAAGCAGCTTCAACCGCATCCGTGGGATGCTGCCGCCGAAAAATACAAGCCCGGCGAACGGGTGAGAGGCACGGTAACACGGCTCATGGATTTCGGCGCATTTGTGGAGATCGAACCCGGCATTGAAGGTCTGATTCATATTTCCGAAATGTCTTGGGCTAAGCGGGTAAGAACTGCGGCGGATGTAGTCAAGCCGGGAGAGAACGTTGAAGCCGTGATTCTCGGAGTAAACGCTGCGGAACGCCGCATCTCTCTTGGCCTGAAGCAAGCGCTGGGTGATCCCTGGGTCGGGGCTGAACAAAAATTTGCTCCCGGCACAGTGATCGAGGGTCCTGTAACCAACCTGACGAAATTCGGCGCCTTCGTGCAGCTTGCCGAAGGCATCGAGGCGATGATCCACATCAGCGAAATAAGCGCGGAGAAGCGCATCAATCATCCGCAGGAAGTGCTGAGGCCGGGGCAGGTGGTCAAGGCCCAGGTGCTCGCGCTCGACACCGAAAAGCGGCTGATACGGCTCAGCATGAAACAACTCGTGCCAACGGGCCTCGATGAATATCTTGCCGAACACAAAGAAGGAGATATTGTCACCGGCCGCATGATCGAAGTTTCCGAAGGGTGCGCCCACGTCGAGTTAGGCGAAGGCGTCATCGCAACATGTCGAATTTCCGAACAAATTACAGCGCCAGAGGAAAAGGGCTTGAAAACTTCCTCATCGGCTGCCAAGCCCGATCTGACATCTCTGGGCTCCATGTTGCAAGCGCGCTGGAAAAGCGGCGCCCCGGCCGACGAGGCAAAGCCGGAATTGTTGCGCGCAGGCCAGATCCGCAAGTTTCGAATCACAAAACTTGACGCAACTAACAAAACAATCGAACTAGGGTTGGAGTAACCTCGAACCTGTCTAAGATGGAACATTTCATACCGCGACTTATTGACTAAACTTATTGACTAATCAATCCACTTACTAACAGACGACTTAATTGGAACGATGTTATAAGTATCCATCGCAAGGAGATATGCTTAACGGCAGTCTTTAACAACCGTCGAGCGAGGAGAGTGATGCCAATTCCTTGCCTATAGCGGGATTTCGCCGGAAACGGGAATTCTGAAACGAATAGCGCTTTTTTTTGCGGATGCTGCGTTGACGTTCAACTTACCAGTGATAGAATTCATCCCATGGCAAAAACACTCATTCAATCTGTGGTCAAGCAACTCCAACATGAACGTGCGCGCCTCGAGGATGAACTCACGCGCGTAACCGCTGCCTTAACTACCTTCGGAAAAGTTTTCCTTCAGGGCAATAAACTTGGACGAATCCCAGTCCGCAAAAAGCGGACGATTTCGGCCGCAGGCCGCAAGAGAATCGCAGCCGCGCAGAAAGCCAGATGGGCAAAGGTCAAGGCCGGCAAAAAATAATTCTCCTGTAGAGACGGGGCTGGCCCCGTCTCTGCATGCGGCACTCGAATGCTGGGGGGCGATTCAAAGACGCGGCAAGCCGCGTCTCTCCAGAGAGTCAATTTTCGAGGCCTCCAATCGCCGCCCCGACAAACTCCGCAAACTTTCGCACGTCATCCTCGGTCGTGTCGAATGAGCACATCCACCGCACTACCGACTTTTCTTCGATCCACACATAAAAGAAGTACCGCTCTTGAATCTTCGGAATCGCTTCGCGAGGAACTTGAGCGAAAACTCCGTTCGCCTGCACGGGAAATGCAATCTTGATGCGCGGAATTTTCCGGACCTCTTCTTCCAACAATCGCGCCATCCGGTTGGCATGTTCCGCATTGCGCCGCCAAAGGTCGTCGGTCAGAAACGCTGCCATCTGCGCCGACATGTACCGCATCTTCGATGCCAGTTGCATGCCCTGCTTGCGCACAAACAAGAAATCCTCGGCCAGTTCCGGGCGAAAGAACACGACAGCTTCCGCTCCCATTAGTCCGTTCTTGGTCCCGCCAAACGAAAGCACATCCACTCCCAGATCGCGGGTAGCTTGCCGCAGAGATAGTGACGGCCGTTGCGCAGCCACGGCGTTCGAAATTCTCGCGCCATCTACGTGCAGAAACATCCCGCGGTCATGAGCAAATCGCGCCAGCGCCTCGATTTCTGCCGGATCGTAAACCGTCCCCATCTCGGTTGCTTGCGTAATCGAAATCACCCGCGCTTGCACATGATGCTGGTCCCCGATTCCGTGATACGCATGCGCCACCGTTTCCAGCGTCAACTTTCCATCGGGCGCTGCCAGAGGGATCAGTTTGCAGCCCGTAAACTTTTCCGGCGCGCCACATTCATCCGTATAAATATGCGACGACTCCGGACAAAGCACCGCGTGAAACGACCGCGTCAGCGCCTGCAAACTCAGCACATTTGCGGCCGTACCATTAAATACAAAGAAGACCGCCGCATCGGCCCCAAACTCCTCCCGAAATTTCCCCACCGCCAATTCCGTAAGCGCATCCTCCCCATAGGCCGCCACCGCTCCATCATTGGCGCGCCGAATCGCCTCCAGCGCTTCGGGATGCACCGACGCATTGTTGTCACTGGCAAAACTCCGGCTCGGCTTCATGAGATGACAATTTAGCAGAAGCGAAAATTGTTCGGAGCCTCCCGCCCTTACCAGGAATCTATATCTTTGGTCTAATTGAGGCTCACCGATGGCAACCAGTCTTGCATCCGGCGGCAGCACGACGCAGCGCGACATCCCCGCGCCGCTCATCGACGACGCGCGCCGGCACGTCTATGAAGCTGCCATACGCACTCCGCTGGTGCGGTTAAACTATGATCCGCTCAACCATGACCGGCTAAATTCCGACGGCCCATCCGGGATTTATCTGAAGCTGGAGTGCCTGCAACCCATCGGTTCCTTCAAAATTCGCGGAGCGTATAACGCTGTCCGTCTCTTGCCGGAACAAGAGCGGCGGCGCGGTGTTTGGACCGTCAGCGCGGGCAACGCCGCCCAGGGAGTGGCGCTGGCCGCGCGCAAGGCTGGAGTGCCTTGCAAAATTCTTATGATCGACTCGGCTCCCGCAGCCAAGTTCGATGCGGTGCGCCGCCTCGGCGGAGAGGTAGTAAAAGCCTCATACGACCGGTGCTGGCAGGCTCTGGCCGACCGCGCGCATCCTGCGATGACCGGCGCGTTCGTCCATCCGTTCGAAGATGACTCGTTTATCGCGGGCAATGCTTCGGCGGGGCTCGAAATCCTGGAGGACCTACCCGACGTGGATTGCGTGGTGGCGGGCTTCGGCGGCGGAGGCTTATCGTGCGGGATCGCCGCCGCTTTCAAAGCGCGCGGACACAAGGCGAAGGTGTACGCAGCAGAGCCGGAGACGGCTGCTCCGCTGGCGCGCTCGTTCGCTGTGGGATCGCCCCAGAGTTTTCCCGGATGGAAGGCGAGTTTTGTCGACGGCTGCGGAGGCAAGTCGGTCTTTCCGCGCATGTGGGACCTGGCGCATCATCTGCTCGCGGGATCCATTGTTTGCACGCTTGAGGAGACTCGCCGCGCCATGCGCATCGTCGCCGAGCGCAATCGTGTGATCAGCGAAGGCGCGGGCGCCTGTGCCGTAGCGGCTGGCCTGAGCGGCAAATGCGGCTCTGGGAAAATTGTCTGCGTGGTGAGCGGTGGCAATATTGACCTGGCAAAGTTTTCGGAGTTGGTGTCGTGTCCGGACCCGATGTGACCAGACGTCCGGACGTTCGGACTACTTTGTTCCTGACATGAGAGGTTTCATTGAGAGCAACTATCAAATCTAGAATTTTCGCAGGAGCGTCCTTTCTGGTTCTGCCCGGCGCTCTTATGTTCACTGCCGCGTGCGGCGACAACAAGGCCGCTAAAGCCGCCGCCCCGCAGGCTATGCCGGTCAAAGTGCAGACTGCGAAGGCCCAGAAAGTGGACGATACCACCGACTACGTAGCCACCTTGAAATCGCGTGACTCCGCGGTGGTGATGCCGCAGGTCGAAGGCATTATCACCAAGATCTTCGTCCACTCCGGCGAGCACGTTAACGACGGAGCTCCTATGATGCAGATCGACCCCGCCAAACAGCAGGCCACGGTCAACAGCCAGGAGCACGCGCGCGCAGCTCAATTGGCCCAGCTAACCTGGGCCAAGCAGAACTATGAACGCGTAAGTGGTCTCGCCAACGCCGGCGTAGTCAGCAAGCAGGATCTCGATCAGGCGCGCGCCACGCTCGATGCTGCTGAGGCGCAACTGCACTCATTAGAAGCCCAGGTCAATGAGCAACAGGTGCAGTTGCACTACTACAAAGTGGTCGCCCCGCGCGCCGGCATCGTCGGAGACGTGCCCGTGCGGGTTGGCGATCGCGTAGTAACCACCACCGTGCTAACCACGGTCGACCGGCCCGGCAGCCTCGAAGCGTACATCTACATCCCCATCGAGAAATCGACTCAGCTAAAGATGAATCTTCCCGTCCGGATCGTAGACGGCTCAGGAAATTTGCTTGCCGCCAGCCGCGTCACGTTCATCTCGCCGCAAGTCGACAACTCTACGCAGACCATTCTGGCCAAAGCGGAAATCCTAAACTCGAACGATAGCCTCCGCACCGCCCAGTTCATTCGCGCTCGCGTGGTATGGGGCAGCCAGGAAAAGCCGGTGGTTCCGGTCGTAGCCGTATCGCGAATCGGCGGAATTTATTTTGCCTTTGTCGCTGAGTCCGATCAGAAAGGTGGATACGTAGTCCACCAAAAGCCGCTCCAGATCGGCCAAATCGTCGGCAACGACTATGTCGTTATCGACGGCGTTAAACCGGGAGACAAAGTGGTCGTCTCCGGCACTCAGTTTTTAATCGATGGCGTACCCGTAATTCCGCAGGAGAGTACAAGCTAGCCAGTCCAGGAAAACTTTTCTCAGCACCAGCTCAGACAAACGCCCAGCAACAAGCGCTAAAGACTGAGAACTGAGAACCGAGAACTGAGAACTCTTTTCTTATGGTCGATTTTTTTATTCATCGCCCGGTATTCTCCACCGTCTGCGCGCTGATGATCATTCTCGCGGGCGCCGTCTGCATTCCCACGCTGCCCATTGCGCAATTCCCGAACCTCGCGCCGCCGCAAGTGGGCGTTACCGCGGTTTATACCGGAGCCAGTTCCCAGACGGTCGAATCCGCCGTGACCACGCCGCTGGAGCAGCAGATCAACGGCGCCGAGGGCATGAAGTACAGCACGTCCTCCAGCACCAACGACGGCGTCAGTACCGTCACTGCCACGTTCGACATCACGCGCGATCCCGACCTTGCCACGGTTGACATCGAGAACCGCGTTAACACCGCTTCCGGAAGGCTTCCCGCTGCTGTTAAGCAGGTCGGAATTACAGTCGCCAAGACCTCGCAGAATTTCGTCTTCGGCGGCGCCGTCTTCTCCCCGGACGGCCGCTTCTCTACGCTCTTCATCAGCAACTACCTTGATGTTTATGTCCGCGACAGCCTCAAGCGAGTTCCGGGCGTCGCCGACGTTCTTATTTTCGGCGAACGCAAATACTCCATGCGCCTCTGGCTCGATCCCGAGCGCATGGCCGGGCGCAGTCTCACTGCCGACGATGTGACGAATGCTCTCGGAGAGCAAAACGTCGAAGTCGCCGCCGGACAAGTCGGCGCCCAGCCCGCGATGCCCGGCCAGACCTTCCAGATCAGCGTCCGTGCCGTAGGCCGTCTCTCAGAACCCGCTGAGTTCGACAACATCATTCTCAAAAGCAATTCCGATGGCACTCTGGTACGCCTGAAGGATGTGGGTCATGCCGAACTGGGGGCCGAGGATTACACCAACGACCTGGACTACAACGGGCGCGAAGCAGTCGGCATCGCCGTCACTCAGCTCTCCACCGCCAACGCCCTCGACGTGCACCAGAAGTGCGTCGCCGAACTGGACCGCCTTTCCAAGCGCTTTCCGCCCGGCATGAAGTATGAGATCGCCTTCGACACCACCGACGCGGTCGGCGAATCGATCCGCGACGTAGTCTCGACCCTGGGTACTGCCATCACTCTGGTCATCCTGGTCATTTTTGTTTTCCTCGAGGACTGGCGCTCCACCATCATCCCGGCTGTCACCATCCCCGTATCGCTCATCGGCACCTTCGCCTTCGTCAAGCTGCTTGGCTTCTCTATCAATACGCTGACTCTGTTCGGCATCACGCTCGCTACCGGACTCGTGGTCGACGACGCCATCGTGGTCATTGAAAATATCGAACGCCACCTTCAGGAAGGGGAATTGAATCCCGTCAAAGCCGCTTCTGACGCGATGAAGGAGGTTACCGGAGCGGTCATCGCCACCTCGCTGGTCTTGGTGGCCGTCTTCGTGCCAGTTGCCTTTTTCCCCGGTACAACCGGAATTCTGTTCCGCCAATTCGCGCTGACCATCGCATTCTCGATCGCAATTTCCGCATTCAATGCGTTGACCCTCACGCCTGCGCTCTCCGCTCTTCTGCTCGGCCGCCAGCACGGCGAAAAGAATTGGTTCTTCAAACGCGTCGATCGCGTGCTCGGCGCCATCAACAATGGCTACGTTCGCGCCCTTCGCACGGTTCTGCGTTTTGAAGTCGTGGCTCTAATCTTGTTTGCTGCCGGACTCGGCCTCGCCTACTTCGTTTTCCGGCATGTCCCCCAGGGCTTCGTCCCCAACGAAGACCAGGGCTATCTCATCGTCGCCATCCAGGCTCCCACTGGGGCCTCGCTCGATTACACCAGAAAGATCGGCGAGCAAGTGTCTGCCATCACCAAGAATATTCCTGAAGTCCGCGGCACCTTTGCCATTGCCGGTTTCAGCTTTGGAGGCGCAACTCCCAACGCCGGTCTCGTGTTTCTTCCGCTCCAGCCCTACGAGAAACGAAAGGGTGAAGAGCACAGCGCCGCCGCCATCATCAAGCGGCTGCGCGGTCCATTGTTCGGAATTTCCGGCGCCATCGTTATTCCCTTCGAACCGCCCGCTGTTCAGGGTCTAGGCCAATTCGGAGGATTCCAATACGAACTTCTCGATCAGGCCAATCACACACTGCAGGATCTCGACAAAACCACGCACGACATGATCCGCGCGGCCGGCGAGCGCAAAGAAAAAGATCTCGCCGGACTATTCAGCACCTACACCGCAAACGATCCGCAGTATCTCGTCACCATCGATCGAGAAAAAGCCAAGACCCTCCACATCCCGCTCAGCCAGATCACCGATACCCTCAGCGTCTACATGGGTTCGGCATACATCAACGACTTCGATTTCAATAACCGTTCTTATCGTGTGTACGTACAGGCCGACAAGCAATTCCGCTCGCATCCGCAGGACATCGGGCAATACTATGTTCGCTCCGATTCCGGCGCCATGGTTCCGCTCGATAATTTGGTGAGCGTTACTCAGACCGCCGCGCCCCAGGTCATCAACCACTACAACTTGTTCCGCTCGTCGGAAATCGACGGTTCGGCTGCCCCCGGATTCAGCTCCGGACAAGCCATCGACGCGATGCAGCAGCTCTCCGCGAAAACATTGCCGCAAGGTTATACCTATGAATGGTCGGGAATTTCGCTGGAAGAGCTGGCGTCGGGATCGACCACGTTAATCCTCTTCGGTCTGGGAACGCTGGTCGTCTATCTGACGCTCTCGGCGCAGTATGAAAGTTTCGTGCTCCCCTTTATCATTCTGCTTGCCGTACCCATGGCGTTGCTGGGGGCGCTTTCCGCCCAATGGATTCGCGGGCAGCAGAACGATGTCTACTGCCAGGTGGGACTGGTCATGCTGGTCGGCCTCGCGTCCAAGAACGCCATTCTGATCGTGGAATTCGCAGAGCAGTTGCGCGAACGCGGCATGACCATTCTCGACGCGGCCGTAGAAGCCGCCCGCATCCGCCTGCGCCCGATTCTCATGACGTCCTTTGCCTTCATCCTGGGCGTTGTTCCCCTGGTCACCGCCAGCGGCGCCGGAGAAAACGGACGCCACTCCGTAGGCACCACTGTTTTCGGCGGCATGATCATGAGCACAATTCTCAACTTGTTCTTCATTCCCGTGCTCTATCTGTTGATCGAAGGCTTTCGCGAGCGCCGAGGCAGAGCCAAAGCCGCCTAAGCAGCAGGAGTGACGGGCGTCCTCGCCCGTCCCAGGCGTGAGTTCCTCACAACATATTGGATAGACGGTAGCGTATTTCTTAAGGCCTACGGTCGCTTCACCCAACAAAAAGCAACTTCCTGGTGCCTTGTAGCGTCAAAAAGGTGCAAAGTTATCCAGCTATCACCATGCCTTCGGAAATTTGCGTGAGGTGAAACAGATGAAAAAATCACTGTTCGCAGTTCCCGCGGTCCTACTGATTTTCTCGATGGTGGCTCTCGCCAGTCCCGCCATCCAGGACAACCAACCGGCTGGCGCTCTTGGCCAAAAGAGTCTCGATCGCATCTACAAGGAGGTCCGTCACGAACTCGTGATGCTCCCTTATTACGGCGTCTTCGACAACCTCGCCTACAAGGTCGACCCCGATGGCACCGTAACGCTCATGGGTCAGGTCGCGAATCCTGTCCTCAAGTCCGATGCTGAGAACGTGGTCAAGCGCATTGAGGGCGTCACAAGAGTCGCCAATAACATCGAGGTTCTGCCCACCTCGCCGATGGACGACCGGATCCGCCGCGCCGTTTACCGCGCCATCTATGGCAATGAAGTCCTGAGCCAGTACCAGGTGCGGGCCGTTCCGCCCATTCACATCATCGTCAAGAATGGGCACGTAACACTCGAGGGCGTAGTCGCGCGGGCAATGGACAAGCAAATCGCCGGCATGCAGACCAACGGCGTTTCGGGAGTTTTTTCGGTTACCAACAACCTGGTAGTCGAAGAAGATCAGAAGAAGTAATTTTTGGAAGCCAGATGCTCGTGTGGGGACGGGCGCCCTCGCCCGTCCAGACCGAGCGCAGCCCGGTAAATTCCCAGAACAATGCCATATTCCTGCTATCCGTGTTGAGCTGAGCTTTGTTCGGCAGTTCGCAATCCGAGTTCCGCAATCTACAATCGTCTTCGTCTATGCCTCCCACCGTCGCTTCCGGCGAAATTGACCGCGCCGCCCAGCTTCTCCGCGCCGGCCGTCTCGTCGCCTTTCCGACTGAAACCGTGTACGGGCTCGGCGCCAATGCCCTCGACGCCGAAGCCGTAGCCCGCATCTATGCGGTCAAACGCAGACCTCGCACGAGTCCCCTTATCGTCCACGTCGCATCGATCGAAATGGCGCAATCGCTGGTTGTGAATTGGCCAGAGGCCGCTGAACGCCTGGCGCGCCAATTCTGGCCCGGCCCATTGACTCTGGTACTCACCAAAACTCACGTAGCGGCGGACGCATTCTTTCGCCCTCGCTCAGGACCTCGCCCCGCCGAGCTAAGCTCGGCAGCATTGCCCTGGACAATCCCCGGCATAGTCACCGCCAATCTTCCCACTGTCGGTCTGCGCATGCCAGCGCATCCTATCGCGTTACAGCTGATCCGCGCCGCCGGTGTTCCCCTCGCCGCTCCCAGCGCCAACCGCTTCACCGAACTTTCCCCGACGACCGCCGAGCACGTCCGCCGCAGCTTCGGTTCAGACGTCGATTTCATACTTGACGGTGGACCGTGCCAGGTCGGCATCGAATCCACCGTGCTCTCGCTCGCCGATTTCGGACTGAACGATTCCAGACTGAACGAACCCGGATTGAACAGGCCCGAACGGAACCAACCCGAGCTGAACCAACAAAGACCGGTACTGCTTCGCCCTGGCGGAATCTCGCGGTCGGAGCTGGAAATGATTGTCGGGCCACTGGCTTCCGCGCAGGACGTTCAAGCCGGAGCCCATGCCTCCCCCGGCTTGCATTCACGCCACTACAGCCCGCGCACTCCTTTGTATTTGGTGGCCAACGGAAAAGTGCCCGATCCAGAACAAAACCATACTCTAGGTCACGAAAAACGCCGGGAACTCTATCTCCGGCATCAGCATGCGCCCAGCCGCGCCGGCGTCGTCATCCACCAGATGCCGCAGTCCGCCGCTGACTACGCAGCCGCGCTCTACGAAGCGCTTCACCAGGCCGACACCGGAAATTACAACTGGATTGCCGTCGATACTCCACCCAGCATGCCCGAGTGGGAAGCGGTCCATGACCGCCTGAAACGCGCTGCCACCAAAGAAGTCCACGTAGGCACAGCCGCCCCCGGCTGTCCAGGCGAGCGCAGCTCTTCTTAGGGATCCCCATCCGCAAGCGTCATCCCACTACAGCAAACCGAACACCACCAGGCTGTTGTTCGTCCCCACATACACTTTGCCGTTGGCCACAACCTGATTCGCAAAATGGGGGAGCGGCGGAAGCGCGTCCCGACCATTGGGAGCCTGAATAGTGCTATAGAGTCTGACCAGTGTAATCGCGTCGAACGCAGTCAAGTTTCCACCCGTGATCTCCCACAGAATGCCCGACGTATTTCCGTTGGCCGAGATCACCGGCGAATGTCCTGTGTCCACTTTTTTCGATTGCGCGAACGGCGTATTCGCCAGCCGTCCATTGGTCAGTGACAACGCGCTGATCGGCAGTCCGGTGCCGGTCGAATAGATTGCGTTGTTCCAGTAAACCAGCGCTCCGCTTTCCGGAGCGAATGCCGTCAATTCCTGCACGATCTGGCTGTCCCGCTTGGTGCACGTGGCGCAGAAGTGCCCCATACTGTCGCGGTTCAGAAGGTAGATGGTGCCTTCCTTCCCCAGTGTGACCAATTCATGCGGATGCTTACCAGCCTGATCCGGCAGCACCAGCACCGGTTCGCTCATATCCAGGTCCCACTGGTCCAGATATGCCTCGTTGAAGGGCGTGAACCAGTCAGCCAGGTTCAGGGTGTTGCCGGACTGCGACAACTTGATCACCGACTGTCCGAAATTGGTGCCGGCCATGAAGGGTCCATCCGCAGTCGCCGCATAAATGTTGCCTTCGGTGTCGGATGAAAGTCCTCCACCTCTCATCCAGAGGGCGGCCGCCGATTCTCCCGGCTCGACATCGAACGCGCCCGCCGGTTGCAGCGTGGCAGCGTCGTAGGCTACCACCCACCCCTGTTCATGGTCATTGCGGCAACCGTTTGACCCGAAGGCAATGTACAGATAACCGCTCTCCAGCAACAGCGCCGGACGGTTCACCTCCATCACATCCTTGAAAACGTTGACGGTCCCGGTAAACTCGTAAGTCGCGGTAATCACGATGGGGCTGCCGGTTTTCTCACGCCCCGTGGCCACATCGAGCGCATGCACGCGATGCACGAAGGCCGAATTTTCGTAGGTCTTCGCCACTACAAAGAGCGTTCCCGCCACGGGATCGATCACCGGCGTGGAAACGATTCCCACCTCCGTCCATTGCGTCACTCCTCCGCACCCCTGCTTCGCGATAGGCACCGAAGTTGTGCCTTGTTTCAGGAAACTCCTATGCCATAACGAATGCGCATTTTTCCCGGTTCCGGTGTCCGCATCAAACGCATACACGCTGTTATGCATCGTTGCCAGATACACAACGTTATGAACGCCTGCGTTTGGAATCGTCACCCCCGGCAAATAAAGCGCCTGGCCGATCACCGCTCCGTCCACCGGTTGCGTGAAGAGCTTTCCGAAGTCTTTGCTATTCACGTTTTGCGGAGTCAGAGTCGTTTCATTCGAATTCGCTCCCGAACGCCCATTGTCATAGTGCCAGGTGGTCACCGCGACCTGAGCTCCGCTGCTGGTTATCGCGGCCAGAAGAAAAAAGGCAATCCAAACGCTAAATGCGCGCGCACGCAACCCTGCAAACATGGGGGCCTCCCAAAGATTGAATTGAAACCAAACGATCCCTGGAAACCCGGCTGCGCGACCAGCGGGCCCTGAGAAATACTGAGAAAGACTGACGAGTTCACGACTTTTTCTCACTTAAATGAATTTTCCCTGTGATGCAAGTGATTGCAACATTTCTGTAACCTGGTGCGTTCTGCGCCTGCAGCAGACCGCACATTGTTCTGGTTACTGCTGTCTTACCGAAGTAACGATTTGTATCTGCAGCGGTCCTTTAGGGCCAGCTCCTATTGGCAGAGATGATTCGTGACCCGAACGGTCCTGCTAGCGGCCAAACGGTTACTTCAGTCACTTGGGTTCCAGCGGATAACACGTTGTAATTCTTTAAGAAAGGAGGATTAGTGCGCCTCAGATCCACCTCGAAGATGTGGGCATGGACGGTGGTGTGTCTGGTCCTCGCCCAAGTGGTCGCGTCCATATACCTCCCAAGATCCTATCGGCTCACCGCGATCACCGATTGGATAGCCTTCCTTCTGATGCTCTCCGCCTCGCTGGCGTTTGCCAGGAATTCGTTCAGCAGCGCCCGCCAGCAGCGCCTGGTTTGGGTCCTTCTGGGCGGCGGTTACGCGATCGAAGCTGCCAGCCAGATGCTTTGGATGCATTACGAACTGGTGGTTAAGCAAACCCCCAGCATGAGTCTGAGCGATGCCGGAGTTTATCTTGCATGGACGGCGCTGATCCTGGCCTTTGCGCTACGGCCTCACATGGAGCTGACCCAGCACCACCAGCGCATAGGGACGCTCGATCTGCTTTTGCTCTTATTGTGGGGTTTATACCTGTATCTGTTTCTGGTCATTCCCTGGCAATACTTATCTCCCGAGCCCCAGTCTTATAACCCTGCCTACAAGTACCTGGCGCTGGCCCAGGACATCATTTTGCTGGCCATCGTTCTGCACGGCTGGCTCCGCAGTTCCGGTCGATGGCGGTATTTTTACGCTCTGCTCACCGCCATCGTCTCCTTTGACACCGTCATGGAATACTTCGTGGACACGCTATCCGCAGCCGGTATCTACTTTACCGGCAGTTGGTACGATGTCACAACCGCCGGATGTCTCGCCGGCATGACGTTCGCTGCTCTCATGGCCCACCGTCTGGAGCCGTTTTCGGAGCTAGGCAATCCCGATAGCGAACGATACTGGCGGTGGGCGTCGCGTCTGGCCGCTCCGATCATCCTGATTCTTCCCTTGCTGGCGGCATGGTCGTTCCTCGACCGCAACCTGCCCAGCTCGGTCTGGAAGTTCCGCGTAATCCTGTCGCTGGTCGCGGTAGTGGTCTTCGCTCTGGTCGGGATGGTGAAACAGAACCGCCTGGAAAAGGAACTGGCCGATGCCATTCATGAGTTGCGCGACGCTTCGCTGACCGACCTGCTTACCGGCATTCGTAACCGGCGCTTCTTCGCCAACACCATCGCGACCGACGTGCAGCAGGTGTTGCGCTCGTTCATGAGCAACCCATCCCCTGAAGTGCGCAATCGCGATCTGGTTTTCTATCTCATCGATATCGACCACTTCAAGAGGGTCAACGACCAGTTCGGTCACAAAATTGGAGATCAGGTTCTGGTTGAGGTTGCCCGTCGCATCAACTCGGCCGCCCGCCTTACCGATGTGCTGATCCGCTGGGGCGGCGAAGAATTCCTTCTTCTCTCGCGCTACACCGATCGTAAAGACGCCCACACGCTCGCCACGCGCGTTCTAAGTTCGGTCGGGTCCAGGCCTTACCAGGTGGAAGTCGACGCGCCCGATCTGAGTATTACCTGCTCTGTCGGCTGGGCGGTTTTTCCCTGGACACAGACCGAACCGAAGCTCGTGGCGCACGACCAGATACTGGTGTTAGCCGATTTTGCTCTTTATCAGGCCAAGGGCGGAGGCAGAAACCAGGCGGTGGGCCTGCTGCCTGAGGGCGAAACCGTCCGCGGCGGAACCGCCGCCGCCACCATCTACATCAATGGAATTCCAACTTCCCCGGTGACCACGCTCGGTCCACCCATCGCGCACCCCTCCGACCCCGACCAAACCAGCGCGCCAGCCCAAGCCGCCGCCGCTTCCACCATGAACTGACCAAGAGACGAGCCTGAGTGCTTTTGGGAAGGGCACGACTTCAGTCGTGCCGTACAGCACTGAAAATGGATCCGCGCTCCAGCGCCTTGGGGGGTAGCCTTTGGGATTCCAGGCAAAATCGACAGCGCTAGCCCGGGACCCGCACCCGAATCGTCTGCGGAACCGCGCGCAGCTTCGCCAGCAGCGCTTCATCGCAAGCCCGATTGATATCGTAAATCGCATATCCCAATGGCCCACGAGTATCCAGCACCTGCCGCTCGACGTTGATCTCTTCCTCCGCCAGAATATGGTTGATCGCCCGCAAAATTCCCGGCACATTGTGGTGCATGTGGGTCATCCGATGCGATCCCGGCTCATAATCTAGATGACACTGCGGTAGGTTCACGCTGAGCAGCGAATTCCCGCTCTTGAAATAATCGATCATCCGCGCCGAAACGAACTGCCCGATATTCTGTTGCGCCTCCTCCGTGCTGCCGCCGATGTGCGGTGTCAAAATCACATTCGGCAGCCCTCGCAGCGGACTGGAAAAGACGCTCCCGCTTTCCGGTTCCTGCGGAAACACATCCACCGCCGCCCCCGCCAATTTCCCGCTCTTCAAGTGCCGGGCCAATGCCTCATGATCCACCACAAACCCGCGGCTTAGGTTAATCAGGCAAGCGCCGTCTTTCATGGCGCGGATCTCGTCTTCCCCAAACAAGTCCTGGTTCTGCGCCTTGCCATCCACATGCAAAGTAATCACGTCGGAAGTTTCCAGCAACTCGCGAAAACTCACAGCACGAGCATTCCCGCGAGCCAAGACATGCGCCACATCGTGGAACACCACCCGCATGCCCAGCGCCTCGGCCAGATCCGATAGCTGCGATCCGATCTTTCCATAGCCGACAATTCCCAACGTCAGACCGCGTACCTCGTGCGATCCCTCCGAAGATTTATTCCACACCCCGCTATGCAGCCGTGTGCTCGCCTCAAACGTCCGCCGCATCAGCAGGATGATCTCCCCCATCGCCAGCTCGGCCACCGACCGGCTGTTCGAGTGCGGATCGTTGAACACCGCCACCCCGCGTTCGCTCGAAGCGGCACGGTCGATCTTGTCCACGCCAATGCAAAATGCTCCCACCGCTACCAGTTCCGGCGCCGCATCTAAAACCGCCGCCGTGATGCAAGTTTTGGACCGCACTCCCAAGATCGAAGTCCCCCGCACCTTCTCGGCCAACCCGCGCTCTTCGAGCGCTCCCTTAAGCGACGTCACCTCGAATCCCGCCTCTTCAAACTGCGAGACCGCCGCCCCGCTGATGTTTTCCAGCAATAGAACCTTCAAAGACCCTCCTGAATTTCAACCGCAAGAGTTCATGGATGAACGAAAAACGAACGAGGAGAAATAGATCAATCAGAATTATAAGGGTGCCTCTTCCGCGTCTCTCATTTTGTTTTTGAAGGAGCGGGTTTCAAGCGCGCCATCGACCGGATTTCGGGCGGCGTTCTGGAGATTGTTCGCTTCGTACCGTAATATCTAAGAGTAAATGCTCAACCAGAAATGAGGACTATGAGCGCCATACAACAGGAAAAAGAACAGCTCCAATTCCCCGCCTTGCAACCGCCGCGCCGCTATCTGTTCGGGCCCGGACCCAGCATGGTTCATCCGCGCGTCTACGAAGCGCTCTCGAAGCCGATTGTCGGCCACCTCGACCCCTACTTCATCCAGGTCATGGCGGACGTCCAGCAATTGCTAAAGCCCGCCTTCGGGACCACCGCAGGCGCCACGCTGGTGATCTCCGGCACCGGCAGCGCGGGCATGGAAGCTGCCGTTTCGAATTTCCTCGACTCCGGCACAAAATTTGCCGTATTCGCCAATGGATATTTCTCCGACCGCCTAACCGAGATGGCGACGCGCCAGTGCGCAAACGTAGTCCGCCTGGAAAAACCCTGGGGCGAAACCTTCACCGACAACGAGGCAAGAGATTTCATCGCGCGCGAAAAGCCCAAAGTCGCAGCCTATGTGCACGCCGAAACGTCCACGGGCGCTCTGCAGTCCGGCCAAGCCATCTGCGCCGCCGCACACCATGCCGGCGCCATCGTGATCGCCGATTGCGTCACCTCGCTCGGCGGAGTCCCCGTAGAGTTCGATCGAACCGGTATCGACGTAGCCTACAGTTGCACGCAAAAAGGCCTGAGCTGTCCGCCGGGACTTTCTCCCATGGCCTTGTCGCCGCGAGCCATGGACGCACTGCGCGCGCGTACCACTCCGACGCGCAGTTGGTATCTCGACCTCAAGTTGATCCACGATTACTCCACCGTCTCGCACCGTTATCATCACACCGCGCCCATTTCCATGTTCTATGCCCTGCGCGAGGCGCTCCTCGTAACCGCCGAAGAAGGAATCGAGAACCGTTGGGAACGCCATCGCAGTTGCAACAAGTCTTTTGTCAAAGGCGTCGAAGCGATGGGACTAAGCATGCACGTTCCCGAGGAACATCGAATTGCAACCCTGAACACCGTGCGCGTGCCGCAAGGCGTGGACGAAGCCAAAGTGCGAAAGCAGCTTCTGGACGGCCCCGGCATTGAAATCGCCGGCGGCTTTGGACCCCTGGCAGGCAAAGTCTTTCGCATCGGCGTAATGGGCCCCTTGGCCACCGAAGACAACGTGCAGTTTTTTCTAAAGGAATTCAAAAGCGCTCTGAACGCGAACGGCGCCACAATCTAGCACCTTGTGGAAACCGTCGGATTTTGGGTACGCGGCGGTTCAAGAACTTCGTGTTTGGTTCTGGGTGGCGCAGCGGTTCACCGCGGCGATACGGGGCGGTTTCAGAGTCGGCTTCAGCCGCTGAGGTACGACTGCGATGCCGCCTCCAAAGTGTTACAAATATATGGTGCTCCCAGGACAACCCAGTCCGCTCCGCATGAATCTTTCAACCACACCCCGTCATCTTTAAGACTTTGGAGGAAAAACAAAAATGGCACAAGCTGTGGAAGAAGCAAAGAAAATGGCGCATGAACTGCCACCCCTGCCGTACGACTACACGGCGCTCGAACCCACCATCGATGAAAAGACGATGCACCTGCATCACGACATGCATCACGCCGCCTACGTCAAGAACCTGAACGCGGCCCTGGACAAACATCCCGAACTGCACAAGAAAACTGCGGAAGACCTTCTCCGCGACCTGAACGCGATCCCCGAAGATATCCGAGGCGCCGTCCGCAACAATGCCGGAGGCCACGTCAACCACACCATGTTCTGGAACATCATGAAGCCCCACGGCGGAGGCGATCCGACCGGCGCCATTGCCGAAGTGATCAAGAAAACATTCGGCGACTTCAAGACCTTCCAGGAAAAATTCAACGCCGCAGGTGTAGGCCAGTTCGGCAGCGGATGGGTCTGGCTGGCGGGAGATGGAAAAGGCGAAGTGAAAATCCTAAGCACCCCGAATCAGGATAACCCCATTTCGCAGGGCCTGAATCCCATCTTCGGCAACGACGTCTGGGAGCACGCCTACTATCTCAAGTACAACAACCGCCGTCCCGAATATCTGCAAGCCTGGTGGAACGTAGTCAATTGGGATGAAATCAACAAACGCTACCAGTCGTCGCTGAAAAAGTAATTTGAATTGCTCGTGTGGGGACGGGCGCCTCGCCCGTCCCAGCCGAGCAAAGCTCGGCCGCCTCGACTCAACTGCGAAAGAACGCCCCGATCTGCCCCCAATACTTCCGAACAATCAAGTCCGTACTCAAATGCCCGCCCCGCCGCAGCAGTTTCAGTTTCACGCCCGTAATCCGCGCAAATTTCTGAACCGATCGATAAGGAATATAAGGATCATCCTGCGCATGAAACATCATGACCTTCGAAGCCGTAACCTCGTGTGCGTGATGCAACGGGCTATAGAACTTTCCACCACGAAGTTTGTTCCAGTTCTTGTCGGACAGCCGATATCCACTCCCAAACGCCGCGCGAATATAGGCCGCGTAACTGGGATTTGAAGTCTCCTTCTTATGCTCGCGACATAGAATTGCCCAATCCACCACCGGACAATTAGCGATCGCTCGCTTCACACGAGGATCAAGCGAAGAAAGAATAGCCGCCACCCCGCCAAAACTTCCTCCAATAACAAACAGTTCGTCCATCGAAACGCGAAATCGCCGCCCAAAAGCAAGCTCTCGAAACTCCGTCGCCAATCCGCCAATCACATCCAGAATATCCAGATGAGGCGACCGCTCCAGAAACTCCCCGCCACTCTCCCAAGCCCCCCGATAGCGCGGATAAAACACCCAGTATCCCTTCGCGGATAGAAATTCAGCCAAAGATTGTTTGCGAGGAAGCGAAGGCATCCCATCGCAAAGAATGATCGCCTTCTGAGTCTTTCCGGATCGACCGGGAGGCAGAAACTCCGTAACAATATCGCCCGAGAATCGCGTCCTGAACATCATTGACCCCAAGCCTTCCCCCGTGGACCTCTGTGTCCCCCGTGGTTAAGAGGTTAAGAACTTGTTTGAGAAGCTAGTACACCCCCAAGTCCCGAGCCGACACCCAGTTCCCCGAATACTCCTTTCCAATTTGCTCCACCAAGTCTGCCTCCGGCAATTTCTCCAAAGACTGGTGATACACCACCAGCAACTTAGGCCGAGCCCGCCGCGCAATCTCCCCCAACTCCGCCGGAGAAGTGTGAAAGGTCCGAAAATATTCCTTCCAATGCCCTTCTTTCAACTCCTCGCCATGCGGATTAAACACCTCGTGCAGCAGCACATCGCATCCATCGCAAGCCTTCACCACTTCATCCGTAGGCGCGGTATCGCCTGAAATCACAATCTTCCGGTCGCGAGTTTCGAACTTGTACCCATAAGCTTCTTTCCATATTCCATGCTTAACCGGAAACGCAGTGACCGTAACGTTCTCGTCGCGATAAACCACTCCCGGCTGAATCTCATGCACATCGACTTTGTAACCCGTAGCATTCGCCTGCTCCAGCCCCCGCCGCCGAATCCGCACATCTTCCGTCCAGGCTTTTTCGATGTGCGAAGTCATACTCTTCAGCCCATGCGGGCCGTAAGCCTGCAGCGCCTCTTTCCGCCCTAGCACCCAGGGCGAAAAAATCAGGTCGGGATACCCCAGCGTGTGATCGGAATGCAGATGAGTGATAAAAACAATCTTCAACTCCTTGGCCTTGAGTGCCGCGATCCCATTCTTCTCCGCCGCCGCCGCTCTCCGCACCACTCCCGGACCGCAGTCGATCAAGTACGCCCGATCGTTTACCACTACCGCTACCGCCGGCCCCCAGCGCTCCGGATCCGCGCTAGGGTTCCCCGTTCCCAACACCACCACACGAGTCGGCGACGCAGCGTGGTCTTCAGCAAACCCGCCCGCACAACAAGCAATCGCCGCCGCCAGCACAAGAAAAACTCTCTTCACTCGAAACGTTTCCGCCATCGCCCATGCCCCGCCTTGACACTGGCTCCCCGAGCTGACTAAACTCCTTGTCCATCGCGGCTTTTCGCCGTGCAAACTATTCCTGTTCCATAACTTTGTCCGCCAACATTTGGAGGAGCCAATGACCATCTCCCACCTTTCGAAGTTCGCCGTCACGCTCGTCATGCTCGTGCTGGTCTACGCCGTCGCCACCGCTCAGCTCGCCGTGGCTCAACTAACGATCGGTTCCGGCAACACCGCGTTTGCCGATCCTCCCGTGCCCCGTCCGCACACGACGCCCTGCGTGGTCACACTCTATCAACAACTCAAGTTCGCCGACTTCAGTCCCAAGAGTTTCACCTACACGCCGCCCGCGGCCTGTCCCGGCCCCTGGGCCAAGGTTATTCTCGAAGCCAACTTCTCCATCAACCAGGGACGCCAGTACGATCGCACCGCCAACATCTGGATCGGCCCCACCAACATCTATTTCGGTACCACTTCCGAACCGTCGCACAACGTCGCCCGCCACTGGCACGTCGAACGGGACCTCACCGACTACAGTTCCATCTTCACCGTCGCGCAGGATGGCACTGTCGATCTCGGAAACCTGGTCGACTCCACCTATACCGGAATCCTCCACGGTTCAGCCGACATCCTCTTCTATCCGCTGGAACAGAATCAAGTGCCGCCCCGTACCGCCGATCAGGTCATCGCTTTCTCGGCTGGTTTGACCGGAGGCACCGTGGCCCTCAACACCACCACCGACTTGCTCGAACAAACTCTAACCTTGCCAACCAACATCACGGACGTCTATTTTGACGTCTTCGCCCAAAGCCAGTCGAACGACGAATTCTGGTACACCTGCGTCCCCAACGACGTGGCCAACGAACTGGAAAGCTGCCCCGGCACGGCCTTCCGCGAATCCGAAGTCACTATCGACGGCACCCCCGCCGGCGTCGCTCCCGTTTATCCCTGGATCTACACCGGAGGCATCGATCCCTATCTCTGGCGCCCCATTCCCGGCGTGCAGACCATGAATTTCCAACCTTACCGCGTCAATCTCACGCCCTTCGCCGCGCTGCTCGACGACGGTCAAGCCCATACCATCGCTCTCAGCGTCTTCAATGCCGACAGCTACTTCTCCGCCACCGCCTCGCTCCTCCTGTATCTGGATTCCGCTTCCACCCAAATCACGGGAGCCGTGACCGAGAACACCCTCACCGCGCCTGTTCCCAGCATTACCGAAAACATTCATACCGCGGCGAACGGCAACATCCAGGGAAGCGTGAACACGAAAGCAAGCCACAATTTCAAAATCTCCGGATACATCAACAGCGCCTTCGGCCCGGTCACCACCACCGTCGCGCAGGATATCAACTTCTCGAACCTCCAGTCGTTCAAGGTCTTTCCCCTGCTCTACGTGCAGGACATCAATCAGAACACAACCATCAATTCCGTAGTGACCACGCACAACGCGGGTGGCACCTTCACAAATGCCGTCAACAACAATTGGCCCCTTAAGCTGGACATTAGTCTGCTCTTCAACCCCGACGGCTCCGGAAGCCAGACCACGACCATCAACCAGTACTACGAACGAGACCAAGAGGCCCGCCACAACGGACAGGCCACGTCGTTCAGCCTGACTCGCAACCGCGTGACGCCGACCGATACTCTGTTCTTTGCTCCCGGCTTCGTCGTTACCGGAAACCAAAATCAGTCGAGCGCGCAAAACTATTTCTCCGCCAACTCGACCGGATACTGCTATAGCCGAATCATCACCGCCAATACAGGAGTATTAACCAGCATCACCGACGGCCAAGGCTGCAATTAGGCACGTAGGGGCGGACGCATTCGTCCGCCCCCGCCAGGCGAAGCGAGGCGACTGAGAACTGAGTGCTCACTCTAACGACTGTTCCTAAGCTGTGTACGAGTTGTGTAAAATTCGATTGTCCCGCCAATGGGTCCGCAGCGAAGTTCTTTCGCCCGTTCTCAAAACCCGCCGTTCATAAGCCAACTACAAACGATCGTCCCCCCGAAGCGTGATCACCGCTCACCCACTTGAGTTAAGAACAAGAATTCCACCGTTGCACCATTCTTATGGAATTGACCCGTATTCCGTCTGCGCGTACAGTCGCTCCACCTGACACAGGAACTCTGCCGAGCGGTGACCCTACTCGGCCAAAATCTGAAACAACGAACACGAGCCCTTCGTAAAAGGGTGAAAGAAGTATCTATGAATTTAGAAAGCCAATGGACTGTCTACCGCACCCGCTTCTTGGTGCGCGCCCGTCAACTTACCGAACCGCTCGCCTTCACCGACGCTCTGGGTCGCGAACAATCCGGCCGTCCCGGCGACTACCTCGTCGAGTCCTCCGACGGCATGAAGAGGATAACCAGCCAGGCCATCTTTGAAGACATCTACGTGCCTCTGGCCGAAGCTCATGCAGCCCCCGGCGTCCTCGCCCGGCCGGTAGCAAGAACCGAGCCGGACAATAGCGTCCGAGCCAGCGCATAATCCCCGTGTAGAGAGGGAGCTAGCCCCGTCTCAGCAATATGCTAAACACCCGGGGCGAGGCAGACGCTGATTTCCAACTGAATACACCTTACAACTTTCGGGCCACAAGATATTGCGTTTCTCTCTTGACAGGCACCATATACGGGAGTACGTTAAGCATCCCAGAGCACTTTTGCAGACCTCCTTCGTACAGGAGGCAGGACAGTAAAACCCCAGGGGCGAGACTCAAAGTTGAGGTGACTGAGCGTCTCTCCCTTTCACGGGCAACATCCCTCCTTAGTGGATGGAAGGTACTCGAAGCAGCGGTGAGATTCCCCCGGGAGTGGCTCCAGCCATTCCCGGGGGAGTAAATCAGCCGATAGGAGCCCCCGATGGAAGGTTTAAAAGAACTCGTTGCCGCATCCTTTGCCCGTCATGGCATCGTATGCCGAGAGGGCGATTCTCAGTTGGCCCAACCAACCCTGGGCCAACCGATCCTCGATCAAACGATCCTAGATCAACCAAGCCGCGCCACCGACCCAGCCGTAACCAGCGCGCTCCCGGAGCATAATTTCCGAAAGAGCTTGCAAGGCGACCCTGCTCCATAAGCGATCAGCCCTCGCATGAGGCAACCGCTTCCCCAATACCTTGGAAATCTGATGCTCCTTTGGCCCTGGACGGGAGAGAACATTTTGGGGATTCATCTTTGAAACCATGAAATTTGCAGCCTGCCGTGCTAGATCGACTATTTTTTGCCATCATCTAACTTAGGAGAAGGAAATGCCAGAAGTGCAGATGAAAGACCAGACCAAATCGCAATCCGCCATCGGCAACACCGCCGTCAATAACGCCGTCAATAAAAAGACGAAGGCCCAGGGCCTTACTTTCCGCCGCTTTTTCACCAAGCCCGGCGTCTCCCCATATAACGAGGTGGAATGGGAACTCCGCACCGCTCAGATCACCGACTCCCAGGGAGGCATGATCTTCGAGCAGAAAAATGTCGAAGTCCCCAAAGACTGGTCGATGACCGCGACCAACATAGTCGCCTCGAAATACCTTCACGGACAAATCGGCACCGACGAACGCGAAACCGGCGTCCGTCAACTGGTAGCCCGCGTGGCCGAAACCATTCGCGACTGGGGCATCAAAGACGGATACTTCCGCACCAGCGAAGACGCCGCCACCTTCCACGATGAACTCGTCCATCTTCTGGTCCGCCAGCACGTGGCCTTCAATTCGCCCGTCTGGTTCAACGTAGGCTGCGAACGCGTCGAGCCCAAATCCGACGCCACCAACTGGCACTGGAATGCCACCACCAATCAAGTGGAATTCGGCGTCACCGGATACACCCGTCCGCAATGCTCCGCCTGCTTCATCAATTCGGTGAAAGATTCGCTCGACTCCATCCTCACCCTCGCCAAAACCGAAGGCATGCTCTTCAAGTGGGGATCGGGCACCGGCACCAATCTCTCCCCGCTTCGCTCCTCCACCGAAGTTCTCAGCGGAGGAGGCACCGCCAGCGGTCCTCTAAGCTTCATGAAAGGCTTCGACGCCTTCGCCGGAGTAATCAAATCCGGAGGCAAGACCCGCCGCGCCGCCAAGATGGTCATTCTGAACATCGACCATCCCGACATTGTTGACTTCATTGAATGCAAGAGTAAAGAAGAAGCCAAAGCCCATGCCCTGGTAGCGCAAGGGTATGACGGGTCGCATCCCGATTCCGACGCCTACAGCTCTATCTTCTTTCAGAATGCCAATAACTCAGTGAGAGTAACCGACGACTTCATGGTAGCCGTAATGCGCGACACCGATTTCTCCACCAAATCGATCGTGGACGGCCGCGTAGTAACTACCTACAAAGCCAAAGATCTGATGGGAAAGATCTCCGAAGCCACCTGGCATTGCGGCGATCCCGGCATGCAATACGACACCACCGTCAACCGCTGGCACACATCGAAGAATACAGCCAGAATCAATGCCAGCAATCCGTGCAGCGAATACATGTTCCTCGATGACTCGGCCTGCAACCTGGCCAGCCTGAATCTGCTGAAGTTCGCGCCCAACGGCGCCTTCGACGTCGAAGCCTACCGGCAAGCCGTGGACGTAACCATCACCGCGCAGGAAATTCTGGTTGACAACGCCGGCTATCCCACCGAAATCATAGGCAAGAATTCGCACGACTATCGCCCGCTGGGATTGGGCTATGCCAATCTGGGCGCCCTACTAATGGCCGCGGGCCTGCCCTACGACAGCGATGCCGGAAGAGACTACGCCGCCTGCGTAACTGCCATCATGTGCGGAGAAGCCTATCTGCAATCGTCAAAAATAGCCGAGCAATGCGAGCCACTAACTCCGATCACCGACACGGTACAAAATCGGCTCGGAGTAACAAAAGCAGAAGACATGCCAGGAGCGGCCTGTCCCGGCTGGTACATCAATCGCGAGCCATTCCTGGATGTAATCAGAATGCACCGGGCCAGCGTAAACAACATAAACAAAAACAATGTCCCCAGTTCAATCTACGAAGCCTCCAAGCAGTGCTGGGATGAAGCCCTGTCCCACGGAGAAAAGCACGGCTACCGCAACTCCCAAGTCACGGTTCTCGCTCCCACGGGAACCATCGGCTTCATGATGGATTGCGACACCACCGGCATCGAACCCGACCTGGCCCTGATCAAGTACAAGAAGTTAGTAGGCGGAGGCATGATCAAGATCGTCAATAACACCGTCCCCGCCGCCCTGTTCAAACTCGGATACACCCACGAGCAGACCGACGCCATCGTCAGTTACATCGACGCCACCGGCACCATCGAAGGCGCGCCGCATGTGAAGGACGAGCACCTGGCCGTGTTCGATTGCTCCTTCAAGCCGGCGAAGGGCACGCGTTCCATTCACTACATGGGACACCTGAAGATGATGGCCGCCGCCCAGCCCTTCATCTCCGGAGCGATCTCGAAGACCGTCAACCTGCCGAACGCCGCCACGGTAGACGATATTTCCGAAGCCTTTATCCAGGCTTGGAAGCTGGGTCTGAAAGCGGTGGCCGTCTATCGCGACGGATGCAAGCAGTCGCAACCGCTCTCCGCCGCCGGAAGCAAGACGGCGAACTCCACCAAAGACGATGCCGCCAGAAACGCAGCCGCCATGGCGCACGCCGAAGGCGACAATCTGGACGCTCCGCCGCGCGCCGTGCGCCACAAATTAAAAGAAGAGCGTATGTCGGTGACGCACAAGTTCAACATCGGAGGCCACGAGGGTTACATCATCGTAGGCCTGTATCCGAACGGCGAACCAGGCGAGATCTTCATCAAGATGGCCAAAGAAGGCTCGACCGTTTCGGGCCTGATGGACAGCTTCGCCCTGGCCGTCAGCATCTCGCTGCAGCACGGAGTGCCGCTGAAACTGCTCTGCGAGAAATTTGCGCACACGCGCTTCGAGCCCAGCGGATGGTCCAGCAATCCCGACATCGGCTTCGCCAAGTCGATCATGGACTACATCTTCCGCTGGCTGCAAATGCGCTTCCTCAGCGGACAGCAGCAATTCCTGTTCGAGAATCTGCGTCCGAAGCCGGTGGCAGCGCCGGAAGGCGTAGGCGATCTGAACGGCAGCACAGGTCTAAGCCCAGCGACCAGCGACCAACGACCAACGACTGGCTCGATCCACGCCGCCGACGCCCTCGCCAACATGATCGACATGGGAGACGCTCCCAGTTGCCACGTCTGCGGGTCCATCATGGTGCGCAACGGTAGTTGCTACAAGTGCATGAACTGCGGGAGTACCAGCGGCTGCAGCTGATCAGCTCACGTAGGGGCGGACGCATTCGTCCGCCCGCGGGTTTAAGCGCGGATTTGGAGATCAAGCGCATCCTCGACTGATATGAAACGCGAAGCAGATTTCGTCATTTGCGTGAGCAACAAAGGCTACGCCGCTTCCCTGGAGTTACGCAAGATTTATCAAGTCCTCCCCGACAAGTTAGGCTCGAAACATAATCAGATTCGGGTCATCGACGAGTCCGGAGAAGACTACTTGTACCCGGCGGAGTACTTCGTGCCCGTGCGATTGCCGCAGGCTGTCGAGCGAGCCGTGCGCCGGGCAACGGCTTGATCTGCCGCGCGATCATGAGCAGCGCGCGCAATGCCGACGCGAAAATCCCCGCCTCTAGTAAGCGCCCTTGATCTTTTTCATCACACTCACCCAGTGAGCGCCATCACAGCCGTTCAACCCGCCCGATGCGACAATAAGTGTTCTGATTGGGGCAGTGAATAAGGACCGCCCGTCAACCCAGACGGCTCCTTGCAGTCGCCCCAAATCCATTTTCAAGCGCTCTTTGACAAGCTAAGTCCTTATTCCGGAAGACTTTGATATAAGAGGATTCAAAGACCGAGTCCGAAAATTCCGGTACTGTCATAATTCTGTGTTGCTCCCAACAATTCTGCTAATAGTCCAAGGGTGGTGGAGCTAGTCGGAAATTCAAGCGACGACGTGCCAACCTGTCACGGCGAGACCCGTCACTGGAATAGCCTCACAGAGAGAATGCGAGGCCAACGTCCCCTTGGGTTGAAGTGGATGTTTGCCTTTTATTATTAGCGACATGCGCGTATTATGCAATATTGAATAATGTAGTGCCAACTAAAATGCAATATTGCATTTCCCCGTGGAGCGTTGTACTATGCCGTTATGGAAGTTTAGAGACTACTGGCCTTCGGCGGTGAAGTGCCCCATAGCTGACTGGTACGCCGGAATATGTGTAGAAGCTCAAGCTGCCTTCGATGCGACATGGGACGATCTTGCAAAGACGGAAAATTGGGATGATCCAGAGGAGGTACCGTCTTTCAAAGCGCTCACGGAGAAAGCAGATCATTTGGGATTGGGCGAGGTGAGGTTTTATATAGTCACCCATCAGCCCGGACAGAAACAGAAGAAGAGAAATTTTAGGGCAATTGGCTTGTGGAAACGAGAGGCGCGTGAATTCATTTTCCTTACGGGTTTTGAAAAGAGCGGCAGAGTGACGATTCCACCGAATGCAATGCAGGACGCCCAAACCATGCGTATTGCCCTAGAAAACGAGGAGGGGGAAATTCATGACCACGACTAGTTCGCTGTGGCAACGGCTAATCAAGAGCAAGCGTTATCGAGAGGAATATGCTATCTCGACACTCAAACGCATGATCCCCTACCAAATAAGAGCACTACGACACAAGCGTGAGTGGAAACAGGCGCAACTAGCCGAACACTCCGGCCTGACACAAGGCGTAATTTCTCGCGCGGAAGACCCGAATTACGGAAATTTAACGCTAAGTACAATCGGGAAAATTGCCGGAGGGTTTGATCTTGCAGTGATTATCAAGATCGTGCCTTTCAGCGAACTAATGAGGTTTAAAAATAAGCTCTCAGAGCGAGAATTCTGGCAGATGGCATCATTTGAGGAAGACAGGCAGCCTGAAGATGTGCCGGCTTCCAGCGAGGCTTGCTCTGCCTCATCGTTGTCTTCTGATCCGTCGAGACAGAAAAAGCGACCACAACCCGTGGAAGATAGTGCAGCCTTAGCAGCTCTAGATCAAGCGGTGTGACCTATGCAAAAACAAAGTGTATCGCTCGCCCGATCCATTTGGCTATTTGACACAAACGAGTTAAATCCAACGGGGAAAAACATTCTGCAAGACCTGATGGTGTGGCTCGGAGAGAAATATTCCTTCCAAACATTCCCTAAGTCGCTAGCAGAAGTGGATCGGGAGAAAAAAGGGTTTCAGTTCAAACTAGGAGAATTTCAAAGCAAAGATGATGCAATTAGCGTCAATTTCTCACTCCACCAGGACGGAATGGTCGCTGAAAACTGGTCATCAACAGAGCATGGCGATGCTTTCCTCGAAGATATTCTGCATTCAGTTGCGCTTCGATACGGCCTCGTCTATCAACCAGACATGATTAGGGCAAAACAATACATAAGTGAACTGGTCGTGTCGCTTGATCATTCTCTCGCCAATTCCGACCCGAAGATTATTCGATTTTGCGAAACGCTAAGTAGCATTTTCGCAAGGCATAGCCTGCCGCCTTTTGAGATGACAGGAATGCTTTTTTCTCCCGATGTAGCAGCTACTTCCTATAAACCGCCCGGACTGCTCATCGAGAGAAAACAAGGCGCTCCCTTTAGCCAGAATCGTTTCTGGACTAAATCTCCGTTTACCACCAAAGATCACCTGCTGGCACTGGAAGAATTCGACAGGATGCTGGGGCCTTAAAACTCAGCAACACACTATTAGGACAGTACGAAAATTCCCGCCAATGCCCTGATTCTACGAGATAAGGTAGGGGGGTACCCGTACCGACTGGGAATAGTATCCCGAATTGGCACCGGGAAGTGACACCCCTGTTAAGCTGGGTGGATCATGGCTCTCAAGACGCGTCTTCATCGAATAACACTCTCTCTGGCGTTGATCGCGGTGCTGACCTTTGGGCTGCATTCCGCCTCCGCGCAGAAGAAAGAAACTGTCTGGAGCGCGGATGAGAAGCCGATTGCCGGGTGCCCCACTTTTCGCGCTTTTCGAAAAGTGGGATTCCACGAACACCCACTGTGTAGTGGTTACCCTATGGTGTGCGCTTGAAATCTGCCTTCTCATATAATGTACCTAATGTCCCACGCGATCAAGGTCGACAGCCGCTTCGCCACCGCGCACGACACCGCCAGGATTCTCGGTGTGTCAAAGTCTCGAACGGAAGCATTAATCAAGATTGCAAGGCGGTACACCGACCGGATTCTTAAGGCCAAGGCCGCGAAGGCTGCGCCCGCGGACAACGGGAACGCCAGGAGAAAATCGGCGGCCACTATCGTTCGTGTTCGCAAGGGCCGTTGACCTTTTTCATCACCAACACCCAGTGAGCGCCATCACAGACCTCCAACCCGCACGATGCGACAATAGTGTTCTGATTGGGGCAGTGAAGAGGATCGCCTGTCAACCGAGACGGTCCTCGAAGCTGCCCCAAATCCTTTTTCAGCGCTCTTTGACGACTTAAGTCCTTATTTTTGAATATTTTGAAGTTAAGTACTTATTCTTGAATACTTTGCGGGAAAACAGGGGGAGGGGGGTACCCCCCAGAAATCGACAGAATTAGCGCTCCGAGCCGAGACCCGTTAAGCTTGATGATCCATGAATTCAAAGACTTGGCTTAGAGAGAGGACTGACAAAATGAAGAAACAAATCGTTGGCGTCGTTCTTGCGATTGGAATTCTTGCGGCGCTCGCGGGGGCACAGGATACTCCTAAGAAAAGCGCGCCGCCGAAGCCGGCAGTTGGGCCGTCGCAGGCTTTGCTCGACAACTGGAATGACGTCGCGCGGAAGTTGATCGCGATGGCGGAGGATTTTCCCGAAGACAAGTACGACTTCAAGCCGGTGCCGGCCGAGCGGACTTTTGCCGAGCAACTGTTGCACGCCGCGAATGCGAATTATTTCTTCACCAATCCGGCGATGGGACTGAAGCCGCCAGCCGAAGAAGATCCCAAACGCGATCAGTACAAAACGAAAGCGGCCGTCGTGGAGTTTGTGAAGAAAGCATTTGCCGACGGCGCGGCCGCGATCAAGCAGAAGGGCGACAAGGGATTGAACGATTTAGTCGTCGATCCGTTCGCGAATCAGCAGGTGCGAGCCTCCGATATGGCTTGGGGCCTGCTCGAGCATTCCGGAGAACATTACGGCCAGTTGGTGGTTTACTACCGCGTCGCCGGATTGGTGCCGCCGGAATCGCGGCCCAAGAAGTAGCGCGGCGGAAGGAGTCGCGGCGCTGGTACCATGGCTGTCGTGAGTGCGCTGCTTGAGGTTCGCGATCTGACGGTTGAGTTCCGGCAATCCCGCTCTGGGCAGGCGCTTTCGCCCCGCGCTCCGGCCATCCATGGGACAGGGATAGGGACAGGGACAACGACCGCCGGAGCCGTAGCTGCGGTTCGAAATCTTTCGTTCTCCATCGCAGCGGGCGAAGTGTTGGGCTTGGTCGGCGAATCGGGCTCGGGAAAATCCATCACCTCGCTCGCCATCATGGGACTGCTTCCGCCGTCGGCCGCGGTCACGGGCGAAATCACTTTTCAGAATGGCGACGGCTCGCCCACGCATCTTGCTGCTCTGCCTCCGGAGCAGTTGCGCCAGCTTCGCGGCTCGCGCATCGCCATGATTTTTCAGGAGCCGATGACCGCCCTGAATCCCGTGATGCGCGTCGGCGAGCAGATTGCGGAAGCGGTCCGCGCTCACCACCGTGTTTCCAAAGCTCAAGCGCGGCGCCGAGCGGTCGAGGGGATGCGCGACGTGGCCATCCCCGACCCCGAACAGCGCGCCCGCAGTTATCCGCATCAGCTTTCTGGAGGCATGCGCCAGCGCGTGATGATTGCGATGGCCATCGTCAATCGTCCGCAACTGCTGATTGCCGACGAGCCTACCACCGCGCTCGATGTCACCATCCAGCAACAAATCCTCGACTTGCTGAACGATCTTCGCCAAAAATTTGGATTGGCGATGCTTTTCATCTCACACGATCTCGCGGTCGTTTCGCATGTAGCCGATCGGGTCGCCGTGATGTATGCAGGGAACCTGGTCGAACTCGGCTCCAAGGCCGACATTTTCCGCGCGCCGGCTCATCCTTATACGCAAGGCCTGCTGCGTGCGATTCCGACGCTTGCGACCGACCGCTCCACTCCGCTCGCGACCATCGAAGGCACCGTCCCGACCATCGCTCAGCTCCCTCCAGGATGTCCCTTTGAACCGCGCTGCCCGCAGCGGGTTGCAGCCTGCGCGGTCGAACTTCCGCCGCTTATCGAGGTCGGCCCCGGACATTGGGCGCGGTGCCCGGTCGTGAATCCGCGGAGAATCTGATACTCCGCGGTCGTCGTTTTCGCTCCCGAGAAGCTATAATCCTCCTTTTGTGCGCATCCTTCTTCTAAGCGACATTCACAGCAACCTCGAAGCGCTGGACTCCTGTCTGGCGGCCGCGCCCGCGCACGACCTCGTCATCAACCTGGGCGACACCGTCGGCTATGGCGGCAATCCCAACGAAGTGATTGCCAAAGCGCAATCTCTGGGAAAGATTTTCGTCCGCGGCAATCACGACAAAGCGGTCAGCGGCCTCATGAACCTTGAAGAGTTCAATCCCGTTGCCGGTTTGGCCACGCTTTGGACGCGCGACCAACTCACTTCCAAGAATCTCGAATGGCTGCGCGCTCTTCCCCAAGGTCCAATTCATCTCGACGAACTTCCCGGCATACAGTTCGTGCACGGTTCCTCCCTCGACGAGGATGAATACATGGTTAGTGCCCGCGACGCTATCGAACCGCTCATCACCGATCCCGTTCCGATCACGTTTTTCGGCCACACCCACCTGCAAGGCGGCTTCGTGCTGACGGGGGAGATCAGCGAAGCGTATCGCCCCGGATATCGCACCGTGGGCCAGCCCGAGTCCTCCGACTGGCCGCTACGCAAGGATTGCCGCTATCTCATCAACCCCGGCTCCGTGGGACAACCCCGCGATGGCGACTGGCGGGCCGCGTTTGCGATGTTTGACTCGGAGGCGTGGATCGCTACTTTTTATCGCGTCCCTTACAATTTGCGCGTGGCTCAGGAGAAGATTCTTGCGGCTAATTTGCCGCAGCGGCTGGCCACGCGGCTGGCCACGGGCAGATGAACTGAGGAGAGAATTTTTGACGCCGGGGATCCTCGCGAAATTAAAAATAAGGCCGACTCGGCCTATTCCTGTCGAAACATCAAGTCTTCAAGAGCCATTCGCCGAACCTGCCAAAATTCGCGCTCTTCCTCATTCGCGAGCAGTGTGCATTCGCCGTGCTCATTAAAGGTCAGAGTCACCTGAAACATAGTCCCGTTTTTGTCGTTATCCCGCACCTGGATCGCGTGCTCGTCAAGACTAAAAGTTACCGATCGTTCCACTTCTTTAGCCTTCAGATGAACCGTGAATGCGGCGGTATCCTCCGTCAGCGAAAATTCATAAGGAGCATTACTTGGGCGCAGGCCATTGCGGGTCTTAACGTCCTCTTCAACCTGTTGCCGGAGTGCTGCGAACACTTTTGGGAGAGAACATGAAGAACGCCTGGTCACCCAGTCAAACTTGGACTTGCCATTCTCGATTTTGTCATTCGATCTTTTGTTCGATCTGTCGTTCGATCCTTCGTTCGCTTTGTCGTTCGCTTTGTCGTTCATGCTTTCCCCCCGGGAGGTCGCCCACGCTCAAGAAACTATTGCCGGTCGCGCGCTGGCCGATTCGCAAAGCAGCATTGCGCGGCTTCCGTCAGATTATTATAGGTGCGCAAAGTGCGAAGGCCGTTGATCGGCCGCATATCTTTCTTTTCAGTCCCAATAGGCAAACCGTCGATTGGTTTCCGGCATCCAATTTTGGAATTATGACAAAAGGTCGAGACCTGAGGAGGACCAGTCCACCAATGGATAGCAGCTCTCGTTTAGTCAGATCGCTCTGTCTGGCGGCCGCTCTGGCGTCTTCCGTACTAGGCGCGGCTTGCGCACATCATTACTACCGGGTCTATGACCCGTACTACAGCGACTACCATGTCTGGAATCACGACGAAGTGGTTTACTACAACCAATGGGCCGGCGAACACCACCGCGATCCCCATCGCGATTTTCGCAAGCTGCCTCCGGAAGAACAGAAGGAATACTGGACCTGGCGGCACAGTCACGGAGACCACGACCACCACTAGACCGCACCACTTCGATTAAAGAGTCTCAGGTCGGCGAAGTGCTTGTCGGCGAAGTCCTTGTCGGCGAAGTCTTTGAAGGTTGCGCGCTTCCGCCCGCCGACATTGTAAACTCACTTGATGTCTTCGCGTTCCTCCGAGTCGGGTAATCTTTTTACTGGTGCTAAGTCGGCGCCGAAATCCGCGCCTGCCGCGCACACTGCCCACGTCGATGGCGGAGCTCGGGGCAATCCTGGGCCTTCGGGTTACGGGGTGGCTATTCAGGACGCATCCGGGCATACGGTCGCCGAGCTTAGCGAATACCTGGGACACCATACCAACAACTATGCGGAGTATCAGGGGCTGATCGCGGCGCTGCGTTACGCGGCGGAAAACCAGATCAAGGCGCTCAAGGTAATCAGCGATTCCGAACTGATGGTGCGGCAGATGAAAGGCATCTACAAGGTCCGGCATCCTGAACTGCGAAAACTGTACGAACAGGCGGAACAGCTGGTCCGGCGGCTGGAGCACTTCGAAATCCGCCACGCTTTACGAGAACACAACCAGACTGCGGATCGACTGGCGAACGAAGCTATGGATCGAGGGCGCTAACAGCTTGATTTTGCCTATGGAGCCGCACCGAGCCGCGCCTCTACCAGAAATCACTCTGCGGCCGAGTGATCGTGGATAATCTTCCATCCATCGGGAAACTTGCGGAAGACCAGGGTGAACAAGCCGTGCGGCGTCTTGCCATCGGACATAGTCAGATGAAATTCTCCGCGAACGAACGCCGCGTCTGATCCCAGCATCTCGATGCGCAAGTTGGCGAATTCGAGCTTCCCCATTTCGTGTCCCGCGCCCTGATAGTTTTTCTTGTAGCGGTCGAGCGCCGCCTGCCAGCCCTTCGATTCGTGCGCTCCGGAAAAGAACGTCAGTCCGGGCGAATTCCAGTAGCCCACCATGAACGCTTCCAGGTCTTGGCGGTCCCAGGCTGCTTGCTGTTCCTCAAGCACTTTGTGGATTGCTGTGCGCGCGGCATCCGCGCTTTGCCCGAAACCAGAGACGGCAAAGGTAGCAATTATTCCAGCAAGCAAGATCATTTTTTGCATGAGGCCTCCGTGGATTTCAGTTTCGCATGATTGTGTTCTGGATGTTGGGAAGAAGAAGACAGTGACAAACGGGAAGAATGGATTTACGTTGTTCAGCCCCTAAAGGGGCTCCGATTTCGAAGATGTAAGGCATCGCTAAAGCGATGCCCTGATACGGATTCGGGGTGCCGGCTGGTGGTTGATGGCTGATGGTTGACGCTAAACGGCTAACGCCGACGACTGAATTGCCCTACGCGCGGCTCTTTTTCGCGGCCGTTACAACCTTCACCTTCACCGTCTCCCACGGACGTTTCGGGCGCTCCACCTGTGGCTCGTCGCGGTCTTTGACGCGATCGTACTGGTACGAATCGCTCACCGTCCCGAGTGACTCGTTGTACAGGCTGGGCAGGCCCAGCGCTTCCTTCAGTTCTTCGGAGAACTGCTGGAGCGCTTTCAGATGCTCGGCGGTGGCCGGCACCTCGGTTTTCGAAGTCTTCAAGAACTGCTGGTAACCCCGATTGACCAGCTTCGAAATTTCGCCACTGATCAGGTATCCCGGATAAGCGAAAATTTTGACCCCGCCGTCATCCGTTTTCTGGATCGCCGCCGAGCAGTTGTACTTCTTCAGGAACACGCGAGTTTGCGCGCCCGGAGCTTCTATCAGGTCGAAGCCATGATCTTTCAGCCATGCGACTACGTCTTCGTAGGTTTTTTGTTCGACTTTCGCTGTCATTCAATACTCAATTCTCGTTTCATCAGGTTAGATGCGGCGGGCATGGATTCGATGGAACCAAAGTTATCCACCGCAAATCTAAATCTTGATGACGTTGGAATGTCGTAACGCTAGTATAGATATACCTTTTTCAGGTTGCGGGCACGTTACTGTAGTCACAAGGGCATCACATCGAAATGACACGATTGGCTTCCGAGTCCGAGGCATCTCAATCGCCTGTCGAGGCGAAAGCCTCGTTCAGTCGCGGAGAAGCGGTGCTCGCTCAAATCGGCAACACGCCCCTGCTCTCGCTCGACGCGCTCACCCGCGATCTTCCCAGCGTCACACTTTTGGGCAAGGCCGAATGGCACAACCCGGGCGGATCCGTGAAAGATCGCGCCGCCGCCGCCATTGTGACGGAAGCGCAACGCTCCGGCAAACTTGCTTCAGGAAAAATTCTGCTCGATTCCACCAGCGGCAACACGGGCATCGCCTACGCCATGCTGGGCGCCGCTCTCGGATTCCCGGTTACGCTCTGCGTGCCGGAGAATGTTTCGCCCGAGCGAAAGCGCATTCTACAGGCATACGGCGCAAATATCATCTACACCGATCCGGCCGAAGGATCCGACGGCGCCCTCAAGATCGCGCGACAGTTAGCCGAGCGCCATCCCGATCTTTATTTTTACGCCGATCAGTATTCGAACGATGCAAACTGGCGCGCGCACTACGAAACCACCGCCAACGAAATCTGGCAACAAACCGAGGGGCGCATCACGCACTTCGTCGCCATGCTCGGCACCACCGGAACATTCGTCGGCGCGACGCGGCGTTTGCGCGAGCTAAACCCGCGCATCCGCTGCATCTCGCTCCAGCCGGACTCGCCTTTCCACGGCATCGAAGGCGCGAAACACCTGCCCTCGGCGATCGTGCCCCGCATTTACGACGCGTCGCTTGCCGACCAAAATCTGGAGATCGTTACCGAAGACGCGCACGTCATGGCCCGGCGCCTGGCGCGCGAGCAGGGACTGCTGGTCGGAGTCTCCGCCGCTGCAGCGGTGGTGGGCAGCCTGCAAGTCATCGAGAGTCTGAAAATCAATCAACCGGCAACCGTCGTCACCATCCTCTGCGACTCGGGCGAAAAATATCTGAGCGAGAGATTCTGGCATGAGAAGTGAGCGATTGAGTCATTGAGTCACTAAGGGACAAATGATTCGATGCCCCAATGATTCAATGATTCAATCTTCCCCTATGGTCAAACTCACTCAATCCGACTACTTCTCCCTTCGTCAACACGGAGAAGAAACCTATCCCTACGAGTGCTGTGGCGTGCTGCTGGGACGCTTTGACGACAACGGCGCGAAAACCGTCGTACGCATTGCTCGCTGCGGTAATACGCGCGCAGATTCGCCCCACAACCGCTATAACATCGATCCCAGGGAACTCGTTCGCATTCAGCGCGAAGGCCGCGAGCGAGGTCAGGATATCGTCGGGTTTTATCACTCTCATCCCGATCATCCCGCACAATGGTCGCCCACCGACCTCGCCGAAGCCCACTGGCTCGGCTGTTCGTACGTCATTACGAGCGTGGAGAAAGGCGCGGCGACGATCACAAATTCGTTCGAGCTGACGGGCACCGACGAGGCCGACAAGAAATTCGTGGACGAACAAACCGACGTGATGACTGTGTGCTAGGCCCGTACCTTCAGCACTATCGCGGTAACATCATCGTGCGGCGCAATGCCATTGGAAAAGGCCATCTGGCGATCGAAGATGAAATCGACCGCTTCGGCCGCCGATTTGCGTTCGCATTGTGCCCAAGTCTCAGCCAGTTGGTTCGCGCAGAACTCGACTCCGTCGCGGTTGCGTAACTCGTGCAAGCCGTCACTCGCGAACAGAAGGCAATCTCCGCGGCCCAGTTGCACGACGTGCCGTTCGTAAGTAGCGCCCGGAAACATCCCCGAGGGCAATCCTCCCTCGCCAAGTTCACGGCACGCGGTTTGCGAAACCAGAAGGGGCAAAGGCATCCCCGCATTTGAGAAGAACAGCTCTCGTTTGGCCGGATTGAACAGGGCGTACAAGGTCGAGCAAAAGCGTCCTGGGATGGGTCGCTGCACCAGGCGTTCGTTCAAACTGGCAAGAACGCGCGCGGTGTCTGTCCCGGTCTTGTGAATTCCGCGCAGGGTTCCCATCACCAGGGCGCCGTACATGGCCGCCGGCAAGCCCTTTCCAACCACGTCGCCAAGGTAGATGCCAACGGTGCCGTCGGGTAAACAGAAAACGTCGGCAAAGTCGCCCCCGACTTCGAAGAAGGGCGTGCAACGGAACGCGATCTCCACCGACTCGCGACTGATCCCATCGGTGGGCAGCAATGAGGACTGGATGAGTTGCGCTTCGCGTATATGCTCGTCGCAAATGCGCCCACAGGCCGGATATTCTTTCACGGCCTCGATTCCACAAAGCCAGCTGGTTCATACATGCTGCGGCACCTTCCTGTTGATCAGATCGGCAGAATGCCGCCGCCGCCTTAGGGCGCGGAATCTGAACCCCGGATGCCCGTCCCGCCATTTCGTGCTTGCATCTTTGCCCAGTACCATAGCATCTTTATCTACATGCCCCAGATCCAGATTCCATCTCCACTTCGCCAATACTCGGGGAAACAGGCCTCGGTCGATGTCCCGGGGAAAACCGTGGGCGAGGCCTTGGCTGGCCTGGTCTCACAGCATCCCGACCTGAAGCGCCATCTCTACACCGACGATGGCAAGCTGCGCGCATTCGTCAACGTCTATGTCAATGACGAGGACATGCGTTACCTCGACAAAGAAGCCACCGCGCTCAAAGACGGTGATACCATTTCCATTGTGCCGTCGATTGCCGGCGGCTGAGTGAACCCATGGCTACGCTTTCCGATGTCAAACTATCCGCCGCCCAACCGGATGCAGCTTTAAGCAACGACGAAATCCTGCGCTACTCGCGCCATCTGATCATGCCCGAGGTGGGCATGGAAGGGCAGCAGAAGCTGAAGGCGGCGAAAGTTTTGTGCATCGGAGCGGGCGGACTCGGTTCGCCGCTCGCCCTTTACCTGACCGCGGCGGGCGTCGGCACGCTTGGCCTTGTTGACTTCGATGTCGTGGACTACACGAACCTGCAACGGCAAATTATCCACACCACTGCCGACGTTGGCCGTAAGAAGCTCGACTCCGCCGCCGACAAGCTGAAGGCCATCAACCCCTTTTTGAATTTGAGAACATTCGATACGAGACTGAGCAGCGCCAATGCGCTGGATTTGTTTCGCGAGTTCGACATCGTCGCCGACGGCACTGACAATTTTCCCACGCGGTACCTGGTCAATGACGCCTGCGTGCTCACCGGCAAGCCCAATGTTTACGGCTCGATCTTTCGTTTTGAAGGGCAAGCGAGTGTGTTCGCGACTGAAGATGGGCCCTGTTATCGCTGCCTCTATCCCGAGCCTCCGCCCCCGGGCCTGGTGCCTTCGTGCGCCGAAGGCGGGGTGCTCGGCATTCTGCCTGGCCTCGTCGGCGTGATTCAGGCGACCGAGACCATTAAGCTGATTCTGGGCCAAGGCGATTCGCTCGTAGGACGATTGCTGCTGGTGGATGCGTTGGGAATGAAGTTCCGCGAACTGAAGCTGCGCAAGAATCCCGAGTGCCCCGTCTGCGGCACTCACCGGACGATCACTGAGCTGATTGACTACGAGCAGTTCTGCGGAATCCGCGGTGAAGAAGCGCCCGTATTCGGCGGCGACTTACCGGTGATGTCGGTGGAAGAACTAAAAAAGAAACTTGACGCCAAAGCCGACATTTTTATTCTCGACGTGCGTGAGCCCCACGAATACCAAATCTGTAATTTGAATGGATATCTCATTCCGCTCGGCGACCTGCCGAAGCGCGTAAGTGAACTCGACTCCAGCCGCGAAATCGTCGCTCATTGTAAGATGGGTGGACGAAGCGCTAAGGCGGTTGCATTCCTGAAGCAAGCCGGCTTTACCAAAGTGCATAACTTGACGGGCGGAATTACGGCTTGGGCGGAGCGGGTTGATCCTAAGATGCCTAAGTACTGAGGGCAGTTAGATTAGCATTGACATTGCTTCTGCACGGAAGATAATGGCTTGTCCGCGGATTGTCGACCGCGATACGGCAAGGCCGGAGCTATTTCATGCAGAAGAGCTGTTCTTTATTTCTCATAGTGCTACTCTTGGCTCATGTGTTAGCGGGCCAGACCGCTAATCCTCAATCTCAGACTGCGTCGCCCGAGCAACCGAGCGCGCAGCCTGCGGCACCGCAGCAACAGTCAGCAGATACATCAAACTTTACATCCGCAAAAGGGTTCGTGCTGGAAGACGCAACGCCGGTAAAGCTGCGGCTGAACCGCACGATCTCGTCGAGCGATGCGAAGGTTGGGGACACGGTCGACTTTGAAGTTCTTCAAGATATCAGCGTGAACGGAACTCTCGTCGTACCCAAAGGCGGGCTGGCCTATGCGACCGTTACCGAGGCCCAATCGAAACGCCGGATGGGGCGCGCTGGGAAACTCGACATCAATATCGATTATGTGAAGTTGGTAACCGGCGAGAAAGCCGCGCTACGCGCCGTGAAGGCGGTGCAAGGCGGCAGTCATACTGTGGGCATGACCGCTGGGATCGTGGCGACCAGCCTGGTGTTCTTTCCTGCCGCGCCGTTTTTTTTGTTCATGCACGGAAAAGACATTTCGATCCCGAAAGGGACCGAAATTACGGCTTATGTGAACGGAGACCTGAAGCTGGACATCGCTAAATTCCAACCTGTGACGCCAGCGCCCGCCCAAAGCCCAAGTGCCAACAATCGTCTCTCTGCCAAACTCCAAATAGACTCGACCCCGCCGGGTGCCGATATCGAGGTCGATGATAGTTTTGTCGGCAACACGCCTTCCGAGGTGCAGGTTACGGAGGGCGATCACACAGTTGTCGTCAAGAAATCGGGGTTCAAGAACTGGGAGCGGATTTTGAAGTCCAGCGCTGGCAGTAGTGCGCACATTAGCGCTGAACTGGAGAAGGCTGACAACCCATAAGTCGCCGTGGACGGAACACAAGAGAAGGGAGCGCAGAAGCGCTCCCCCGGTCTTTCCAGCAGTTAGTAACTTACTTATTCGAGCTCCCGTTCATCTCCGCTTTCTCAGTGGCGCCAAGCGTCAAGGCATACTTCTTGCCGGCGAAGCGCAGTTCAGAAACCGTTGCCTTGCCACTGGCGTGGTCAACTATCGCCGAGTCAAAGCCTGGAGCTTGGTCGAGGGCGACCATTTTTGCCGACGCCTTCGCGACCTCTTTCTTGCCTTGCATGAAGCTGATTTCAACATTCGATCCGGTGCCCTCCCAGCGCAGTTGATAGTTTCCGGGCGCGAGTTGCTGGCCGTTAACATCCACCGACTCGCGCACGATCAGCGAACCCTTGTTACTTGCGAAAGCGCTCGATGCGAGCAGGACGGCCAGCCCGAGCACCACAGTCTTTACCACGCGAGTCAGTGCCACATGCGTCAGTTTCATTTGCTCCTTCGCTTTCTGCCCGGTTTCTTGCCGGGGCGTTAGGGGCGGCTGGTGATGGTCTCTGAGGGTAGTTCGGCGACGCTCGGCTAAGGGCTTGCCTTTTCCGCGCGAAGTCCTACAATACGCGGGTCAGGGTGACGCAAAAAGATGCGGGCCTTAAACTCGTTCTTTTTACTGGACCGGCGCAACCAGGGCCGCCAAACCATGCGTGCGCCAGTCCTGTCACCCTGCAATTTTCTCTAAGTAGATCGCCGTCTTTTATAAACCCCACGATCGTTCGCTGCAGGATACGAAGCTCGGTTTGAGTTAGTTCCCAATTTTCTTTCTTTGCGAACTATGTTTGGCCAACATGCACAATGATTGGACGCTCTGACGCCCGCCGCGTTAGCAACGCTGAATATCGCTGCGCTAAGTAACAGGGTGTGGATGTTTTGTCTTGGTTCGCGTCTTTGGTTCGCAGAGTGAGACGTGGCGAGCCCCGTCTCTTATGGAAGAAGTTGAGCCTGAGTCGGGTGCTAACTGATCTTCAGTACAATCTTGCCGTAGTTCTTGCCTTCCTTCATCAGTGTGTAGGCCTCTCGCGCCTGTTCCCAGGGAAACGCTTTTCCGACGACGGGTTGCATCTTGCCGGCGGCCAACCATTCGGAAAGCTGCTTCCATGCGGATTCCATCAACGGGCGATTCGCGCTCAGATATGTAAGCCAGAGCCCATGGACGCTCGCTCCTTTGGCGTAGAGAAGACGAGTATCGAGCTGCGGAGTTTCGCCGGTGGCGGCGCCGTAGACGATCACGCGTCCGAAGTCGCGCAGGCACTTGACGCTTTTCGCGACGTGCTCACCGCCCAGCATCTCGAAAACCGCGTCCACACCTCCGCCATGGGTGAGATCGCCGCCAGTCAGATCTTTGATCGCATCGACGTAATCGCGCTGTTTGTAGTTGATGCCATGTTGCAGGCCGAGTTCGCGCACGCGGGCGAGCTTGTCGTCGGAGGAAGACGTGCCGTACATTTCGATGCCAAGAATTTTTCCGATCTGCACGGCGGCGGTGCCGACTCCACCGGCGACGGCGTGAATGAGAACGCGGGCGCCGGGTTTCTCATTACTATGACCCAGGAGCCCGGCTTTCCAGTAGGCGAAGTACGCGGTAAAGAAATTTACCGGGAACGCGGCGGCCTGTTCGGCGGTCCAATTTTCAGGGACGGGCCAGACAAGATTGCGATGGGCCACGGTTTTTTCGGCAAACGCGGCCCATTGCGTATAGCCCATGACGCGGCGTCCGGGAGCGCCGCTAGTCGCGAGTTCGCGGCCGGCAAATTCGCGGCCGGCTATGAGCGGCGGCTTGGGGGTGCCGGCGTACCCGCCCTGCATGGTCATCAGATCGGCAAAGTTCAAGCCACCCGCTTCGACTTTGACCAGAACCTGCTCGGGCGCGGGATGCGCCTCGGGAACCTTCTGCAATTCGAGGACTTCGGGGCCGCCGAAACGTGTGATGACAAGTGCTTTCATGGAGGAAGTTTAGCAGTAGGTGCCGTGAAAATGCGGTTCGCTTAGTGCTGCTCCCGCGTCTATAATGATGACCGAGTTTCCGATCCTCGCGGCCTGAGCGATTCTGGCAGCGGGGACGAGGGTCACGCCGGTTTGAATCGGCGCGATTCGAGGGTGCGGATGGAAACGTTCGCGCCTCCCGTGTTGGAAAGGAAACGCTCGCTGGGATTGTCCCCGCCTGCTTGTTTCCTCCGGATTAGCATTTAGCCGGATCCTCTGGTAATGTGCCGAGGCTGAGTGCTAAGTGCCAAATGCTAAATGCCGCTTACCGACAATTTCGGGCGCTCTATCCACGACCTGCGGATCTCGATCACCGACCGCTGCAACTATAAGTGCGTTTACTGCCGGACGGGGACCAACGGCGCCGCGTATGCCGAACTGCCGTTCGATGATTATCTGCGAATGGCGCGGATACTCGTCTCGCTTGGCATCACAAAGATTCGCCTGACCGGGGGCGAGCCGCTGCTGCGCAGGGGGATTGTTGAGTTTGTCCGCGACCTCGCAAACCTTCGCACGCTCGACGGCAAAAAGCCTGAGATTGCCTTGACTACGAACGGCCATTTGCTGGCCGAGATCGCGCAGCCGCTCAAGGACGCTGGACTCGACCGCGTGACGGTCAGCATGGATGCGGTCGATCCAGAGCGCTTTGCGCGCATTACTCGCGTGCCGAATGGATACGAGAGCGTGCTGGCGGGAGTGCGCGCCTCGCGGCGGGCGGGACTTGATCCGGTGAAAATCAATTGCGTGCTGCTGCGCGGCTTCAATGAAGATCAGATTATTCCTTTTGGGATGTTCGTGCGCGAAGAGCGGGTGGTGGTGCGCTTCATCGAATTCATGCCGCTCGAAGAAGACCGCGTCTGGACTCCGGAGATTGTGGTCAGGCTCGATGAGATTCTGTCGCGCATGGCCGAGTATCTGCCGCTGGAGGAGATCGCGCATGAGCGCAGCGAGACGGCGCGGCGCTATCGCTTCTCCGACGGCGTGGGCGAGTTCGGGATTATCGCGCCGGTGTCGCATCCCTTCTGCGGACACTGCAGCCGGATTCGCATCACCTCGGACGGCAAACTGCGCACATGTTTATTTTCCGTCTGGGACCATGATCTGCATGAACTAATGCGGCGCGGCGCGGCGGACGAGAAGCTCGCCGAATTTATCGTAAAGGTGGTGGAGAAGAAAGAAGCGAGACATCACATTGGAGAGCCGGGGTTTGTGCCGGCGTCGCGGACGATGGTGCATATCGGGGGGTAGCAGAGTTCGTTGGGCGTTAGTCGTTAGTCATTGGTCGTTGGGCGTTGGGAACGGCGCCTCCGCATCTGAGGTGCGAGTGCAGTGAGTATTGATACGTTGTTAGTAGAAGGAATCGTACTTAGTAACTACCCATCCGGAATCTTTCTTCTCTTCGGTCACTGAGAGTAAATCCTTATAAGTCGCGCCCTGGCTTGGACTGGAATAGCGCCGGCCCTTGTAATGCAGAATTACGAGCGGGGGCGCGTCTTCCCACTCCACCAGGTTCCAGGAAATCAGCGGGTGCTGGGCTTCGGAGTTGCAGAGGAAGTCGGCGCGCTTTTTTCGGTAGTCCTTTTCCCACTGGCCGAGCAGGGTGCGGCAATTGCCGTCGCGCATCGCGGCGAAAAAGTTGTTGGCGGTGCGTTCGATAGTGCGGTCGCGAAACGGATTCATCGTGATGCTGACCGGCAGGTGGGTAAGTGTATCGCGTTCCTCGGAACGTGCCAGAACCGGCGGCTGACTGCTAAGCCAGTAAAGATATCCGAGGAACGTAAGCACCAGCAGGCCAGCGAAGCCCACGGCGATGGCGAGATGGGCGCGTGAAAACTGCATCAGATCAAGTTTGGTCGATGGGTGAGACGACGGCAAGGTTACTTCCGATACTTTGGTGATAGCAGCATGTCGGGCCGCCCCTCGGAATCCGGTCAGTCCTCTTTGGTCGTTTTCCTCGATCGTCGAACACCCTCAAACGGACTGGCGTCCGATGCGGGTGCCGAGCTTCGCTCGGCTTGGACAGCCGGGGCGGCTGTCCCTACGCAAAGCTGACGGCTATTTTACGCTTGGCCGCCGAGCCGCCCGGGTTTGTGTTTTCCATATTGGCGGCGTATAGTTGCTGATGAAAACTGTTGTGTCGTAGTGTCAGGATTGTCGAAGCACACCAGTGGGCGAAAGCCCACTTTTTAGTTTGTGCCGATTTGCGGACGAGACTGGCGCGGCGGCTCGGATGCAAATTGCTGAAAACATGACTCTTGATCTGGATAGAGTCCGGCAGATTGCCGAGCGGGTGGCAGGCTCGAGCGGACTGGAAGTGGTCGAGTTGGAGGTATGCGGGGCGGGTAAGCATCGCATGCTCCGGGTGTACATTGATCGTTCGTTCATTGACAAGCCGGGAGCAGTGCCGACGGCCAATCGTCCCGATGGCGTGACGCACGAAGATTGCTCGAAGTTCAGCCGCGAGTTCGGAACGATCGTCGACGTTGAGGATGCGATGCAGGGAGGGTCGTATGTGCTGGAGGTTTCCTCTCCCGGACTGGATCGCAAGCTGTCGAAGGCGGCAGATTTTGAGCGTTTCCGCGGACATCAGGTGAAATTGATGACGCGGGAACCGGTGAACGACAACCGGCATTTTGAGGGAAAGCTGGAAAGCTTCGAAAACGGAAAGCTGCTGCTGGACCTAAGCGCGGCAAGTAAGAATAAGAAGAAGACGCGTCCGAAGGAGGGCGCGCCAACCAGAGTTGAGATCGAGTTAGGGAACGTAGAGAAGGCGAATTTGGTACCGGAAATCTAGGAGCAAGGGGACAGGTGACAGGTCGCAGGTGTCAGGAAAAAGCAAATCCTGAAACCTGCGACCTGTCACCTGCGACCTGAGAATTTATGGCTAGCGAGCTTTACAACATTATCGAAGGGGTCAGCCGGGAAAAGGGCATTGATCCGCAGATTGTGGTGAGCGCGGTTGAGGACGCCATTGTGGTGGCGACCCGCAAATACTACAAGACGCAGGAAAACTTGCGCGCCGTGCTCGACAAGGACAGCGGCAAGATCAATGCCTATGCCGTGAAATCGATCGTCGAAAATTCGGAGCAGGTGGAAGATCCAAATCTGCAGGTAACAGTGGAGCAGGCGCGGAAGCTGGATCCGAGCGCGGAAGCGGGCGGCGAACTGCTGATCCCGAAAGTTACCGAAGGAATTCTGGGACGGATCGCGGCGCAACTGGCCAAGCAAGTCATCTTCCAGAAGGTGCGCGAGGCAGAACGCGACACGGTTTACAACGAATACATCGGCCATGTGAACGAGATCGTGAATGCGACGGTGAAGCGGCTCGAAGGTCCGGATGTAATTCTCGATATCGGCAAGGCCGAAGCGCGCATGGGACGCAAGGAGCAGTCGCGCCTGGAATCGTTCGCCGTGGGAGAACGGATTCGGGTTGTGATTGTCCGCGTTGAAAAAGCCGTCAAGGGTCCGGGCGTCGTGGCTTCGCGCTCCGCTCCGGAGTTGGTCCAGCATTTATTTCAGACCGAAGTGCCGGAGATTTATGACGGCACGGTGGTGATCCGCGCGATTGCGCGGGAGGCGGGCGAGCGCACGAAGATCGCGGTCATGTCGAAAGACAAGGACGTCGATGCGGTGGGTGCCTGCGTTGGCATGAAGGGGATGCGGGTGCAGTCGATCATCCGCGAACTGCGCGGAGAAAAGATCGACATCATCGAATATCACGAGGATCCGGTCACGTTCGCCGAGAAAGCGCTGCAGCCAGCGAAAGTAAGCCGTGTGACGGTCGTGGACGCCGCGGACAAGCATCTGGAAGTTGTGGTCGATGACACGCAGCTCTCGCTGGCGATTGGAAAGAAAGGTCAGAACGTGCGGCTGGCGGCGAAGCTGCTGGGCTGGAAGATCGACATTAAGAGCGAAGAAGAAAAGCGGCAGGAAGTGGAACAGCAGATGTCCGCGCTGGTCACGCAGACTGTAACTCCGCTCGAACTAGTCACAGGACTGGGCGACGGGCTGGTCGAGAAACTGAAGGCGGCGGGCGTGAATACGGTGGAATCGCTGGCCGATATGACGCCGGAGCAACTGGAAGCGATTGAAGGCATTGGCCCGAAAACGGTGGAAAAAATCAGTATTGCGGTCAATAATTACTTTGCCAGTTTGGATGGCGGCGAGGCCGTAGCCGCCGAACCGGAAAGCGCCGACGAAGCCGTCACCGAAGCGGGGGCCGTGGACGCGGCCGTCGTTGAACCGGCCGTCGTTGAACCGGCCGTCAATGAGGAATCACTGGCGGAAGGCTCGATAGAAGCGGATGCTTTGACTGCGGAACCGGAACGTACCGGAGAAGCCGAATCGCCGGCAGACGGCGAGCTGGACGCGGCTAAATTGGCCGTGGCTGCGGAGCTTGCCGAGACCGCGCCCGCAGAAGAAGGCGCTGGTCTCACAGCCGAAGAGTCTGCATCCGAGCATTCTGCGACTGAAGAGTCTGCGGCCGAAGAAGCCGCGACTGAAGAAGCCCCGGAAGACAAGCAGAACTGAACTGGGAGCGTGGCGGGTTCGGACTTGTAACCGAACCGGACACGCGGGGTTCGTCAGCCGTAAGCGGACGAAACAAGACGAGTACAGGGATTTCGACGAGGTTAGATATGCGAGCCTAGATACGAGACCTAGATACGCGAGATTAGCGGGACAAGGAAACAAGAGCGGATGAGTAAGATTCGAATCAATGATCTGGCCCGTGAGTTGGAGGTCAAGAGCAAGGAAATTCTTGACGTGCTGACCACGGTGGGCGTCACGGAGAAGAAAACGCACTCCAGTTCTCTAGAGGATCACGAAGCGGAACTGGTGCGGCGGCATCTCCGCGGGCGCTCCGATGCGGCCCCCGGTTCGGCCAGGCCTTCTGCGCGCGCCACGCACGGCGAAGAAGAGATCAAGACCAAGATCGACCTCTCGCATATTTCGCGGCCTGGAGACGTGCTGCGTGCCATCACCCAGCAAAAAGGAGCGGTAGAGCGTCCTCCGGCGCATCCCGCAGCTAAGCCATTGGCTGCAACGCCGGCGGTGGAGGTCAGAACAGAAGCTCCAGCGCCGGTAGCGCCGACCAAGGGAAAGCCGGTCAAGGCTGCCAGCGAAGCGCCTGCGCCGCCGGCCCCGAGAATGGTGACGCCAAGTTCGGTAGCCGCTACTTACCGACCGCCCTCGGTGGTTGTGATTCCGCCGAAGGTCCCCGCGACTCCACCGGCTGCAACTCCGCTGGCGGCCTCCGCCAGTACCGCACCGCCCGCGATCGGGGTTCCTTCCCGAGGTGCCACAACGGCTCCCGCGGCGCAAGGTGGAACCTCTGCGCCAACCGCGCAGCCTCCGGCTGGTGTTGTGCAAATGCAAAGTGCCGTTCCTGCCAGGCCGCCCGCTCCGGTTGCGCCTCCGCCGCGAATGATCATGCCGCAGACGGGGCCGCGTCCGGTTTACAAAGCGCCGATGCGTCCGGCGGAAGAAGGTGCGGCTGGAGCGCCTCCGCGGTCGGCGCCAGGACGTCCGGTGCCGGGACAACCAATTTTCCAGCGAACCGCACGTCCGCAAGCGCCGGGAGCGGCGCGTCCGCCGCTTCGTCCGGGAGAACGGCGGCCGATGCATCCGACGCGTGTGGCGCCCGCGGGCTCGCGTCCACTCGGCGTAGGTCCGGGAGCGGGAATGGCGCCGCCGGGTCCCGTGCGTCCGGGTGCGCGTCCGGGCGCCCCATCGCGCCGCCCAGGACAGAGGTATGTGCCGCGGGGTGTGAAGGAAGGCCCGATGAAGGGCTATACTCCGCCGCCGCGCATGAGCATCAGCAACGAGCCCGCGCCGATCACGCGGAACATCACGATCACGGAAGGCATTTCGGTAAAAGATTTGGCCGAGAAACTCGGCATCCGCGCCAAGGATCTGATCGCGCGGCTGGTGGTTCGAGGCGTGTTCGCCACCATCAATCAAACGCTGGACGCGGAACTGGCCAGCGAGATGGCGCGCTTCTTCGGAGCGGATACGGAAGTGATCACATTCGAAGAACAGGCTGCGAAGGATACGACCGAAGCCACCGAGAGCAGCGAGGAAGGCGCGGAAGCCGGGCCGCGTCCGCCGGTGGTCACGATCATGGGCCACGTGGATCACGGCAAGACGACGCTGCTCGATTCGATTCGCTCAACCAACGTGGCGGGAGGCGAAGCGGGCGGCATCACGCAGCATATCGGCGCCTACAAGGTTTCTATAACGGACAAGGCGTCTCCGGCTTATGGACGCGAGATTGTGTTCCTGGACACGCCGGGTCACGAAGCGTTCACGCGCATGCGTTCGCGCGGAGCGAAGGCGACTGACATTGTGGTGCTGGTCACCGCGGCCGATGACGGTGTGATGCCGCAAACGGTGGAAGCGATCGATCACGCGCACGCCGCCGAGGTTCCCATTATTGTCGCGGTCAACAAGATCGATAAGCCGGGCGCGCTTCCGGAGCGGGTCAAAAAACAACTCGCGGACCGAGGGCTGGTGCCGGAAGAGTGGGGCGGCAAGACCGTGTTCGTCGACGTTTCCGCTAAACAGAAGACGAATTTGAATCTGCTGATGGAAATGATTTTGCTGACCGCCGATCTCCAGGAATTGAAAGCGACTCCCGGACGTGCGGCGAGCGGATTAGTGCTGGAAGCGAAACTGGACCGGGGGCGCGGACCGGTGGGAACGATCCTGGTGCAGAACGGCACGCTGCACGCGGGCGATAACTTCGTAGTCGGGAACGTGTACGGAAAAGTCCGAGCGATGTTCGACGATCGCGGAAAGCCGCTGAAGGAAGCGCCGCCTTCGACGCCGGTAGAAATTATCGGCCTGGAAGGGCTGCCGCAGGCGGGCGATCAGTTCGTGGTGGTCACCGACCGCGAGAAGGCGCGCGATATTTCGGAATACCGCGAGCAGAAGGCGCGCGAAGCCACGCTCGCCAAGAGTTCGCGAGTTTCGCTGGAAGGCCTGGCCGAACAACTGAAGACGGCGGGCATGAAGGAATTGAACATCATTCTCAAGGCCGACGTGCAGGGATCAGTCGAAGTGCTGGGCGACTTGCTGGGCCGTCTATCGAACGACAAAGTGCGGTTGAAGTTGCTGCGGTCGGGGATTGGCGCGATCACGGAGACGGACGTGCTGCTCGCCTCCGCGTCGAATGCCATCATCATCGGATTCAACGTGCGTCCGGAGCGCAAGGCGCAGGAACTTGCCGATCAGGAAAAAGTCGACATCCGCCTGCATTCGATCATTTACGAACTGCAGGACGAGATCAAGCGCGCTATGACCGGCCTGCTCGAACCGACCATCAAAGAAACCTACCAGGGACGGGCCGACGTGCTCGAAACCTTCCGCATTCCGAAGGTGGGAACAATCGCCGGCTGCCGCGTGACCGATGGCCTGATCAAGCGCGACTCCGAAGTACGGCTGCTTCGCGATAATGTGGTCGTCTTCAAGGGAAAAGTGGCGTCGCTGCGGCGCTTCAAAGACGACGCTTCCCAGGTAACCAGCGGCATGGAGTGCGGCATCTCGATCGCGAACTATGGGGATATCAAGGCCGGCGACGTGATCGAAGCGTTTGTTACGGAGCGGATCGCGGCGGAGGCGATTAAGTAATATCGCTGGATGCGCAAAAAGGGGCGCGGCCTTGAAGGCCGCGCCCTTTGTGCGTTTGACTTATCCAGCGAAGTTATTTGTGCGTCAGGGCTGCATGAGGCCGAATGATCGCATGCATGACCGACATACTCGACTGCGCAGCCGAGGCCGAGCTTGAGGCGCCCTGAAGCTGGAATGTCCCCAACGCGACCTGGCCGGTGTCGCCCTCGATCAATAAAATAGTAGAGCCGTCGACTACGTAGTACTCCAGGTTTAACGTGCCGTTCAAGTTGTTGATGTCGGGGACGGCGATCGAGCCGCGGCCGGTTGCCGCAGAATCCGGAACGTAGATCCCGGACAAATTCGCCGACAGAAGCTCATCGCCGAGATCGTTTTCGTCCAACACGCCCGTCACGTTCGGCGTGGTGGTGGAACTGGCGCCGGGAGCGCCGGCATCGAACTGCGCGATCTCATCGACAAGGTTGTTGGAATTCACGCCCGTCAGGTTCAGTCCGTAGCCGACTGAGGCGGCGAATGAGGTAGCCGTTTGGGCGTAGGCTGCGCCCTGCATCAGTCCGTGACCGTCGATTTCCAGCATCTGTACTCCTCCGCTGGAGGGATAAGCCGCAAACTGGAACGTTTGTGCGCTGCCGTTGCTGAAAGCGGGCAAGGTTAACTGGCAACGTCCCGCGGTGAACGTAGTGCAGCTCCCGCCAAAGTCTTGCACCGTGTTGATGATGCTGCCATCGTCGTTGAAATCTTCGAGGCCATTGCTTAGGTGGCCCTGAGCATCCGTGGTTACGTAGCCACCGGCTACGACTGGATTGCTAAAGCTAGAATCGAGACCGCCGAGCGTGTAGACCAGCTGACCGGGAGTGAATGAGGTTTGTTGGGTGAAAGCGTCGCCGGAGAGGGTGAGCCCCGAAGAATCGGTCTCGATCAACTTCAGGTGGGTGGAGTCGATTGCCCAAACGTCAAACGCGAGCGCGCCAAAGCCGGTGTTGAGTTGTGCCGTCCCTGAATTACCAGTACCCAAAACCAACGACCCAGTGAGGGTAAGACCCGTAAGTCCACCGATCGAGCTTCCGTTTTCGTTGACATCCTGAATGCCGGAAGGGGTGATGCTACCGGAAGAATTAAGAGTGAACGCTCCCACTGTACCAATGGAATTTAGATCTGAGTTAACGCCGCCGGATAGAGAGAATACGAGTGAGGTAAGAGAGCTCTGGGAGGCCGTGCCCTGCATATCCAGGGTACCGCTACCGGTCCCGTTGCTGTCGAAACGGGTGATCAGTGCGTGCCCGGTCGAGGTCAGAACGAAATCAAAGCCAAACGTTTTCGCGGGAGTTACAAGCGTCGCGTTTCCGCGACCGTCTGGCGAAATGCTGTATCCACTCGAGGTGCTGACGGTCTGGCCGAGGAACAGGCCCGTACCGCCGAGATCGGGGTCATTGATGTCCACCGTGCCCTTGAGGCCGCCGTTACCGTCGGCAGTTATCGTGCCGACAATTGCAAAAAAGGATTCCGTGGTCGAGGTTATGTCCGCGCCCGATACGGAGATAACATAGGTGCCACTCAGATTGCTTTTGCCGAAACCATTGCTGTTCGGGGTAGTCGAACTGCTGCTGCCGCAGCCAGCCATCAAAAAAATGCCGGAGATTGCTGCCAGAGCCATGACTACACGTTTGGCACACCTAAAGGACGCAAGGGAATTCATAAGACACTCCTGTCTTTGTATATCTTTAAGATGCGCTAACCCCGATTGGGGAAGAAGGTTTCGGTTGTAAAAAATTGTCACGATCCCTCCCTTAGGAAAGCCTCACGCTCTAGTAACCTCCGCCTGGCCTCAGGCTGGTGACGGGACGGCGCCCGGCTTGCGCTTTTCGGTCACCCAGACGCCCACGCGGTAGGCCAGCAGAAGGACGAGCACGATCCCGTACTCGATTGGCTTACGATGGTCGGCTTTTACCAGCCAGTAGTAGTGGATTACACCCAAGATCCCGGTTAGATAGATCAGGCGATGCAGACGCTGCCAGTTCTTGCCGCCCAGGCGGCGGATCGACCATGCTGTCGAGGTCAGCGCCAGCGGGATCATCAGAACGAAGGCGGAGAATCCCACGGTAATGAATGGACGCTTGGCAATGTCTTTCGTCATTTCGTGGACATCGAAGAATTTGTCGAGCCAGATGTAAGTCAAGAAATGTAAAGTTCCGTAAAAAAATGCGAACAGCCCGACCATGCGGCGTATGCCGATCAGCCAGTATTGATGGGTGATGCGGCGTAAGGGCGTGATGGAGAGGGTGGCGAGAACGAGGATCAGCGTCCAGTCGCCCGTAGAATGCGTGATGACTTCGATGGGATTGGCGCCGAGGCCGTCATGGAGGGCCCTCCACAGGAGGCGTGCAACCGGGATGAGAGCCGATAGAAAGATCGCAATTTTGGTGAGGCGGAGTTTCATTTTAAGATTTGTAATTGGCGATTGGTGATGATTGCAAATTACAAATTGCCTAGAAGTTCTTTCTCAGGTCCATGCCGGAATACAGGCTCGCCACCTGATCGTAGCCATTGAACATCAAAGTTGGCCGCTTTAGGAATTCTCCCAGGCGCCGTTCTTTGGCCTGGCTCCAGCGGGGATGGTCGACATTGGGATTCACGTTCGAATAGAAACCGTATTCGCGGGGCGCATATTGTTGCCAGGTATTGAGGGGCTGGTCGTCGGTGAAGCGGATGCGGACGATCGACTTGGCGCTCTTGAATCCATACTTCCATGGAATCACGATGCGAAGGGGCGCGCCGTCCTGATTCGGCAGCACCTCGCCATACATCCCGAAACAGAGCAGGGCCAGCGGGTGCATGGCCTCGTCCATGCGCAGGCCCTCGAGATAGGGCCACTGCAATACACTGGTGCGCTGTCCGGGCATTTGCTTCGGATCGTACAAAGTGGTGAACTCGACAAATTTTGCCTTGGGCAAGGGGTCGGCACGATTGATCAGTTCGCTTAGAGAAAATCCGACCCAGGGCACGACAATCGACCAGCCTTCCACGCAGCGATGGCGGTAGATGCGCTCTTCGGGCGCCGCCATTTTCATGATCGCGTCCACGTCGAGCACCTGCTTTTTCTTTACCAGCCCGTCAATGGTGACGGTCCAGGGACGGGTCCTGAAATTCTTCGCGAGATCGGCAGGCTCGTACTTGTCGGTGGAGAATTCGTAAAAATTGTTGTAATTCGTCACGTCCTTGTAGGGCGTTTCTTTTTCGGTCGTGCTGAGAGAGCTTTTCCGGAGGCCGTCAATTTTGGCATTGGCTTGCGCGGTCATCGAGGGCTCGACGAGATCGGTCAGATTACGGAATGCAACCCCAGCTACGGCGGCCGCGCCAGTGATTGCTGCGCCGGCGAGAAAGCCGCGACGGTTCAGATATCTCGCTTTGGGACTAATTTCACTGGACGGAATTGCACCCGGTTTCCCGATCAGCATTGCTCACTCCGATCACTAGTCATTCCTATCATTATCATTGCTAATTCCTATTTGAAGTACGTTCGGCAGGCGGCCTTCGGATGTGGTTTGAGCCCGAAAGCTCTCCTCTTCAGTATAGGACGCCGGGACAGAGAAAAAGTTGCAAGGGCTATCAGGACGGGCAAGAAGGTCAGCTTTTGTGATCCGGCCCCTCAAGGGGCGGCCTGCAGGCAAGACTCGTCAGCAACGCTAAAGCGATGCCCTGATACGAAGCCGGATTTTCAGCGGCAATGTTTAAAGCGGCATGTTTAAGAAGACGTCAGTCTGAGGCCGATATTGCGATTGACTTTGGAGCGGGCGTAGAGGCTCTAGCGCGGAGAACTTCGCGGACTTTCTTGGCGAGATTCTGAAGCGTGAAGGGCTTCTGCAGGAAGGCGATGGCAGGTGAGGGCGTGCCCTGGGCGATGATGGTATCCTCGGTATAACCCGAAAGATAGAGCACGCTGACGGTCGGGCGGAGCGCCAACAGCTTTTTGGCCAGGTCGCGGCCTCCGATGCCGGGCATGACCACGTCGGTGATGAGGATATCGATGGGTTCTTTGTAGTCCTCGGCGATTTGCAGGCCGCACTCGCCATTTTCCGCTTCGAGCACCTTGTAGCCGCGGGAGACAAGGGTGATCCGCACCAGTTCCCTCACTGATTCTTCGTCCTCCACCAGCAATACGGTTTCACAACCGCCCGTTTCGTTCGGCTGGGACTTTACCGGGCTCTGTTCCTCAGCGGATTCCTCCACGCGCGGCAGGTAAACGTGGAAAGTTGTGCCTGCGCCGAGCTCGCTCTGTGCAAACACATATCCATTGCTCTGCTTGACGATGCCGTACACGGTCGAGAGGCCGAGGCCGGTGCCTTTTCCTTTTTCCTTGGTGGTAAAGAATGGCTCGAAGATGCGGGACTGGGTTTCCGCGTCCATGCCGTGGCCGGTATCGGAAACCGAGATCACGGCATAGCGTCCGGGCTGGATGAAATGATGCTCGCTCAGGTTCTGGCGCACGGTAACATCGGCGCTCTGCACGGTGAGCCTGCCGCCCGCGGGCATGGCATCTTTAGCGTTGACCACCAGGTTCATGATGACCTGCTCGAGCTGGCCGGCGTCGGCGCGGGTGTGGCCGGCGTCGGGCGAGAGGCGCGTGATCAGTTCGATGTGCTCGCCGATCAGGGGCCGCAGCAGCCGTTCCATGTCGGTGATCACGTTGTTCACGTCGATCACTTTGAGTTCGAGCAGCTGCTTTCGGCTGAACGCCAGCAACTGGCGGGTGAGGGTTGCGGCCCGTTCCGCCGCTTGCTGAATGGACTGCACTTTATGGTGCATCTCGCCGCCCGCTTCCAACTGCTCCAGCAACACCTCGGTGTATCCGTTGATGACCATCAGCAGGTTGTTGAAGTCATGGGCTACGCCGCCGGCCAGACGGCCGACCGCATCCATTTTTTGCGCCTGGCGGAGTTGCTCTTCCAGCTGACGCCGGTCGGTGATGTCTTCGGCGATCAACTCCAACACTTCTTCGGGTTCATCATTGAAGTTGCTATTGATGCTGGCAGTGCAGCCGCTGAGGCGCACGATGATGACGCGCCCTTCCTTGCGTTTCCACTGCACTTCCACGCCATTCAGACTTCCGGAGTGGCGATAGTCCTTCGCCAGCAGGTCCAATTCCTCGGGATTGACGAAGACTTCCCGCTGCGCGTTCACCTCGAGAAGCTCTTCCACCGATCCATATCCCAGCATGTTGATGAGCGCCGGATTCACATCCAGGAATCTCCCGCCGAGCGTGCACCGGCAAATGCCGAAGGCTGCGCTCAAAATCAGAGAGCGGGAGCGGGCTTCGGAGCGGCGCAGCGCCTCTTCATAGCGCTTATGTTCGATGGCCGCAGCCAACTGCTGCGAAACAAATTTCAGAATTTCGCGGTCCCGCTCTCCGAAACGGGCGTTTTCGTTGTAGCTCTGGACGACCAAGACGCCGATGCAGGTCATGCCGCTCTTGAGCGGAACACCCAGCCAGTCCACCGACGGGGCGCCAATCAATTCCACTTCGCCGCACCGCACCAGGTCCTCAAAGACAGCCGGTGTCGCCAGCAGCGTCTCTCCTGTTCGCAGCACGTACTCCGTAAGACCGCGGCCCAGAGGCTTGGGCGCGGGCGTAGGATCCTGTTCATCGACGAAATAGGGAAAGCTCAATAACTGCGATTGCGGGTCGTAGAGGGCGATGTAGAAGTTGCGCGCATTCATCAAATGGCCGACGATGTTGTGAATGGCGGTGAAAAACTGCTGCAGATCTTCGGGCGACTGGCTGCGCGCCGCGATGGCATACAACGCCGCGTTCAACTCCTCGGCGCGCTTTTGCTCGGTGATGTCGCGATAGGATGCATACGCTCCCACCCTTATCCCATTGAGTGTGACAGGCGAAGTGGAGAGCAGCACTTCGATCAGCGTGCCGTCCTTGCGCTGGCGACTCGTCTCCAGCGAAACCTTGCTCTGCGTCTTGATGCGCTCGTTGACCCAGGCGGTTTCCGCGTAGCGATCGGGCGGCACGATCAGGTCGTCGAGCTGCTTTTCCGCCGCTTCCGCCGAGCTAAAACCGAACAGGCGCGTGAATTCTCCGTTGATGCGTAGAATGCGAAGCCTGGCGTCTACAATACTGATCGCCTCCGGCGCGCTTTCGATGATCTGTTCGAAGTAGGCTTTCTCGGCCGTGAGCCGGATTTCGGCGGCGTTGGCGGGTGGTGTGGCCGGGGACGCGCTGGAAATGGGACCGGCGTCCCGAGGCTCGGTTGTCTGCAGCAGGTCGTTCGAAGCTGCCTCTGGAGCGGGTTTCTCCCCCATACAGTCCTTCCCCACTGTGCACTGACGCTAAAGCGATGGTAAGCGCGCTTGGTTATCGGGCGTTAATTACGGCGGTAATGGAAGATTGGAAGCGCCTCATCCGTGGCACCGGGTGAGACGGGGCAAGCCCGTCTCTACAGGCGACCCGGCGAGTTGAACCTCCAGGGGCTCATTTGGCTGCCTAAAGCTGCGTAAATAAGCGTGACAGAAGCCGGCTACAGCATCTAACATCAGTATAGTTAGCTTTTAGCCTGAATGGCGCGGACCCAGCCGCTCACAAATCAACTGAATTCTCATGACTTATCGCTCAAATGCCGCCGAAGCCTGGTATCCCGACTCGCAGTCTGAGGGGGCACAGCAGGAAGTTCTGCTCGATTTACTCCCGCCGGCAAGTCTGACGCGGCCCCTTTGGAGGTCGCTGGTCGGCGGTCTGCGCGATACGCTCGCGCCCGAAAAGTTGCCGCCCCTGCAGCTGACTTCACGGCCTGTGGACGTTGGCCTGGCCCTCGGCGACCGTCTGCGGCTGCCCTGGTTTCGCACCGTATTTACCAATATCGGAGACGTGCTTTCGCCGGAGACGCTACCGCCGCTGGAACTTGAATCGTGTCCAGTCGATGTCGGTGAGCTTCTCACCGATCAGCTCAGCCACTTCTGGTGGGGCTCGCTTCTGCGAAATCTGGCGGATCGGGTCGCGCCCGAATCGCAGCCGGCACTCCACCTGACCGCCAAGCCGATTCTCGACATCATTCCGAAGTCGTGGATCCTGCTGCCCATGTGGTCGGAAGTTGTGGACACGCCAAAGGTGTTTTATCCCGACAAGCCAAAGTCCGCCGAGGCCGCGAGGCCAGTCAATTTGCAGGCGGTTGCGGCGCGCGCTGAAGCGCGGCCACCTCTGGCCGTCGAACGCACCGCCGCCGACCTGCTGCGCGACCTACGGCGGTCGCGCATTCGCCAGCGCATCTGGATCGGACTGGCAACCGCACAGTTTGTCTACATGGTGCTGGCTGCAGTGGGAAAGATCTGACCTGGCGGAGCGGCTCTCCATGGGGCCGCATTAAGATCCGGCTCAGCCGCTCGGCACATCGGGCGAAACCGGTTCGTATCAGGGTATCGCTTTAGCGATACCGCAATGTCATCAAAATGAAGTCCCCTTTAGGGGCCGGGTTACTGTCTCAACCCCATCCAGCCCTCGGAAATCACCATGGAATTTCCCGGATTTCGAGAGTCGTACTTCACCGAGGTGTGCAGCCCGAGCCGGCAGGATTGCAGATTGATCCATTGCCGAAGATAGGTGACATCCTGGGATGCCTCATAGGAAACGCCAGCGACGTCATACTGGTAAATCAACATGGTGGCGGGTCGATTCAGGGCAGTCGTAATCTCCTGGACATCAATCACCGTGCCGTCGGTGATGCGCCCGACGGTATTCAGCCAGGTCCGGCGTTCGCGCTCCAGGTCGTCCGCCGTCTTCGGTTTGCGGCGCAGCAGAGAATAGCCGACCAGGGCCAAGCCGATCGTGCTCAGCGCAAAGACGTAGAGACGAAGCGAAATCACGGGCAAACGGAAGCCGATCCTTTCAATCCAACTTCAGGATAAGGCTAACCCTGAAGGCCGCCAAGTGTACTAAGGTGCGCAATTATGTTCGCGGCTGTGGACGGTGGGTATGCGGCTCTCGCAAGAGGGCGAGGCCGAAGGGATATTCGTATCTGATCCAGCGAAACCCGTACTTGCGAGCAAGTCCGAAGCAAACCGCAACAAGGGCCGGAACAATTGCTCTAGATACGAAATTATAAACGTCGCTCATCCATGGGCCATTGTGGGCGCTCTCAACAGATCAGGCCGCTTAACCTGCACAATCGGCGAAGTTGTTGTAAACAGGTTTTACACCCCAGAACTCGAAAGGAGATTCGCCCTATGATCTGCGCCGATAATAAATATTGAATTCGAAGCCCGGATTCGGCGGAAAGATCTCCGCAATCTTGCGCAGCCGTTCGGCCATTGGAGCCGGCGCCAGTAGCGGATAGTCGCGCTCGCGCAGATCGTGGTAATCGACGTCGAGGTAGAGCGAGAGCAGATAGATGGAAATCGCATCGGCGAAGCTGGCGGCGAGATACTCGTTCTTATATTTCTCCGCGTCGGGGCCGTGTGCGGTGGCGAACTTGCGCGCCTCCCATGCGTCCAGCGAAGTTTCGCCGCGTACGCCGGACTCCACTTGCTGCCAGGCCAGATCGGCGAAATTCTGCGACACGCCCGCGCGTTCGACCAGCGCGTGCCCGACGTTGATGTAGAACTCGAAGGCCACCGAAAATTTGTCGTCCATCAGGCGGGTGGAGATGAAGACGCACTGGGCATCGCCGAGATCCAGATTGCGATGGCAGACCGCGTTGTCGCTGAGCGCGACATCGTAGCGGTCGGCAATCACCGTCTCGCTGCCCTGGCTCACGGTGAGGGGGACGAAGTAATAAGCCTTGCGGGTCAGCGCGGCGGCCACCGGCGTCGGCACCACGGCAATCATGCGGTCAAGATCGTTGTCCGCAATCGTAATCTCGCCCGAGCGGGCGTAGCAGATGCCGTTTGAGGCCTGTGAAACCGGGTTGTTTTGCACGATCTCCGCCGGACTGCGGACGATCGCGGACGCGGCTTGCGACATGACGGTATTGTAGCGTATGGGGCACAGCGCGCAGGCAAACATCGGGTGCCCTACCTTTCGCGGTTTTCGAGAGGTGGGATTCCATAACTTTGTCCAGCCTAGGATTCTGCGGACCACAAGCCGGCTCAATACTGAATGCTCCAGCATAAGAGAATGACACCTAAAACCTTGAAACCAGCTGCATCCCCTGGTGTAGCCTAGGAACATGGCGAAAGCGAGTTCCGAGGGCCCCCGCTGGATCCTGATTCCGGCGCGCGTCTTCGCGATGACGTTTCTGTTTACCCTGCTGTCGTTCGCGGTCGCGCTGTTGCTGAGTATTATGGGAACCGTAGTGTACTCACAGGTCAAGCACATCGCCCCTGACATGAGGTTCGCCTATCGGCACATCGCTTTTCCGTTTGCCATCACCGCGGGTGCGATCGTGTTCGGGCTTTCGCTGGGGATGGAAATTCGGAACTATCGGCAGAGGAAGGCGCTGGCGGGGATCGAGCGGGTAAGTCAAGCATGAGTAACCAGAATACAGAAGCGCCCCGTATCGCCATTCCCGTGCCGCATTCCGGTGGCGGCCGCGGGGAAGATCGCGACTATGCCAAAAGAGCCCTGCCGCAATATGAACAAGCTGTGCGCGCCGCCGGAGGCGAGCCGGTGCCCATCGAACTGGACCAGACCCCGGTTCAGGTAATGAAGCAGATCGAACGCTGCGACGCCGTTCTGCTGCCAGGCAGCCCGGCGGATGTCGATCCGCAAAAATACGCCGACAAGCGCCACAAAAAGACGGCAGACGCCGATGCCAAACGAGACAAGCTCGACGGGTTGCTGTTGCAGGATGCCTACCACAAGCGCAAACCCATTCTCGGAATCTGTTACGGGCTGCAGTCGTTGAATGTGTACCGCGCGGGATCGCTGGTCCAGCACATCGAGTCGGCGATCAACCACAGTCCCGGACGAAAGGTAGCCAAAGCGCACACGGTAAAAATCGAGCCGGAATCGAAACTGGCCAGGATCGTGGGCGCGAGCCAGGCGGTAGCCGTGAATTCTTCGCATCACCAATCCGCGGACGCAGTGGGAAATGGCTTGCGAGTTGCGGCGCGTTCCACCGAAGACGGAATCATCGAAGCCCTGGAAGGAACCGCTCCCGAACATTTTGTGCTGGCGGTGCAGTGGCATCCGGAGCGGAGTGTGAATGACGGGCCCGAGGTGGCGGAGGCGGCGCGGGCAATCTTCCGCGCGTTCGTTGAGGCGGCGCGGGCGAAACGGGCGGAGTTGGCGGCTAGTGGAGCACCGGCAGTCCGACCGTAGCGCCGGCATCTTGCCGGCTGTCCCGCCCTCGGCGGGCGAGGACGCCCGCCGGACAGCCGCCGAGACGGCGGCGCTACAGTCGGCGCACGAACTCTTAATAGCGCTTCAGCAAGACCACGACATGCGCAATCGCCGCGTTATCCGTTCCCATGCCTTCGGGCGTTTTTGCTTTTATGCCTACGCAGTCCGAGGCAATTCCGCACAACTCGGCAACATGTTTGCGAATCGCGTCCGCGTGCGGGCCGATTTTTGGAGCCGAGAGGATTAGGGTGGAATCCAGATTCACAAGTTTGTAGCCCGCGGCCTTGATGCGCTGAAACGCCTCGCGCAGAAAAACGGCGGAGTCGGCATTTTTCCACTGCGCGTCGGAGGGGGGGAAAAGCGAGCCAATGTCGGGACCAGCGATGGCGCCCAGCAGCGCGTCGGTAATCGCGTGCAGCAGGACGTCGCCGTCGGAATGGCCTCCGAGACCTTTGTCGTGCGGCAGGGTGACGCCGCCGATTTTGAGCGGGATTTCGGGTTTGAATTCGTGCGAGTCCCAACCGTAGCCAATGCGCATTTCGGGTTTCAACTTGTTCCCGTCTTTGGATTAGCTGACCGCAGCGGCTAAAGCCGGTACTGAAAGCAATCCGATTATCGCAGCGCTGAAGCGCCGCGCCACCCAAAATCAAGCCCAAACCTAATTAGTCCAGCGTGTGGAGCCGTGCCCTTCCCGAAGCACTAGCTCGCGGCGGTTTTCAAATAGAACTCCGCCAGTTCGATATCCGCCGGCGTCGTGATTTTGATATTGCGCGCCGATCCCATGACGACCACCACAGGAAAGCCCGCGCGCTCGATCAGGGAAGCCTCGTCGGTGCCGACAAAGCCGTCGGCAACGGCGTCATCAAAAGCCTTTTTCAGGATGGAATAGCGAAAGCCCTGCGGCGTTTGCGCCATCACGATGCTGGCGCGCGGAATGGTGGCTTTGATGAGCGCGCCTTCGGCGGTCCGTTCCACCTGCTTTATCGTATCCACAGCGGGCATGCCTGCGATGGCGGCTCCCCGTTGATGCGCCGCCTCGATCACGTTGCCAATAATCTCGGGCGTAACAAAGGGGCGCACGGCATCATGCACCAGGACGATGTCCTCCGGATCGGCCGCGGCGCAGGCCAGAGCGCTGGCTACTGAGTCCTGACGATGCTCGCCGCCCTCGACCATCTGCAGGCGCTTGCTCAGAATTTCCGGATACTGCTTTTCAATCTGCGTGCGAAAGCCTGCGACTTCGTTCTTCCGCAGGGCGACGATGATCTCGTAGACTGCAGGAGTGGCGGCGAATTTACGCAACGTGTGCACAAGAATGGGCACACCATCCAGTTCCTTGAACTGTTTGCTGGGAGCTTTCTTTCTGGCTTTCGCGCCTGAGGGTGGCGCCATGCGTGTGCCCAGGCCCGCCGCCGGAACAATTACAAACACCTTCATAAGGGGCGATCAGTATAGTACAGGCGTCCGGATCGGGTCGAACTGGTGGTGTCCTAATTCGGTGGGAGTTGCATTGGTAGCGCCGGCATCTTGCCGGCTGTCCTGAGGGTGTCCTCGCCCTCGGCTCGGCGGCGCCACGCCGCGCTGCGATGCGCCGTTAATCGACGGCGCGGTCGACTGCCGCCGGTGAGGGCTTTTTCGCCGGATCGGAGGCCGGTCCATTGGTTGCCGGCGCGGTGGGCAGCGGCACGCTCACGGGCGGAAGCGTCACTTTGGAGTCGTGACGGCCGGTTGCGCGCTCGTCCCACTTGCCAAAGATCATTTTGCCGGCGGTGGTTTGCAAGACCGAGGTCACAGAGATGTCGATAGTCTTGCCAATCATCTTGCGCGCGTTGTCGATGACCACCATGGTGCCGTCATCGAGATAGGCGACGCCCTGGTTGTACTCTTTTCCTTCCTTCAGAATGAACACCCGCATGATTTCGCCCGGCAGAACGATGGGTTTGAGCGAGTTGGCCAGTTCGTTGATGTTGAGCACGGCCACACCTTGCAATTGGGCGACTTTGTTGAGATTGAAATCGTTGGTGATGATCTTGCCTTCATACAGCTTGGCCAGCTCGATGAGCTTCATATCGACTTCGCGGACGCTGGGGAAGTCGTCTTCCACGATCTGGATCTGGACCGAAGCCGTTTTCTGCAGACGCGCCAGTATGTCGAGGCCACGCCGTCCGCGATTGCGTTTCAGCGAGTCGGCGGAATCGGCCACCAGTTGCAATTCGCGGAGCACGAACTGCGGGATCACAATCAGGCCGTCGAGGAATCCGGTCTCGGCAATGTCGGAGATGCGGCCGTCGATGATGACGCTGGTATCGAGGATTTTGTAAACTTTCTTACCCGATCTTTCGCCGCCGAAAATCCCTCCCAGGGCCGCCAGATTCAGCAAGTCGCCCTTGTTGGCGCCCACCACCAGTCCCACATAAGCCATGACTAACATAACCATGATCTGCAGAAAACCTTGCAGAGGGCCGGGAGGAATGCTGCTGCGAATGACCATCGCAAAAAGATAAGCGCCGACAATACCGAGCACGCTGCCGATGGCGGCGCCAATCAGGCGCTTCAGGCTCATCACGCGCAATCGCCACTCGAACACTATGATAGCGACGCCGATCGCCAGGCCGGCGGCGGCATCCAGGTGCGATGGCAGGTTGAACGGACGGATGAAGAAGCAGATAACCGCGACGATTACGACAAACAGTAAACGTATGAGTACGACGTCCACGATCAGTTACCTCTCTCGGGGAAGGCGCCGCGGCATCGATCTGGCGACTCCCGCCCCCGCCGGGCCGTCCAGGGCGAATGATGTTGATATCCCTGCGCCAGCGTTCTATTCACGGAGCGGTTATGAGAATGAGAATGTGCTCCGTGCCCGGGCTATTCCGGTTACTGCAAAAGTATCGCGAGAAGTATATACCCGGCTGAGGAGGCGAACTAGTCCTTAGCTGGCAATCCTCAGCCGTTGGCCTTTCAGGTTGACCTTTCAAGGTTACATCCCGTCGTAGTTGGGCCCACCGCCGCCCTCGGGTGGAACCCAGGTGATGATCTGGTAGGGGTCCTGAATATCGCAAGTCTTGCAGTGAACGCAGTTCGCGGGATTCAGGCTGATGCTTTTGCCGGTGGGCGCAGCGGGGTCGTCAACCATTTCGTAGACGTTTGCGGGACAGAAATTCTGGCAAGGACTGCCGAACTCTTTCACGCAACGGTCATTACAAACGTTGGTATCTTCGATCACCAGATGCGCCGGCTGGTCCTCTTCATGCCTGGTGCCGGAGTGATAGAGGTCGGTGAGTTTGTCGAAGGTGAGTTTGCCATCTCCCTTGGCAGGACCAAGAATGTGCGCTTCCTCGCCTCCATCGGCAGGCAGTTTGGCCAGCGGCTCTAAGTTTTCGTAGCCAGGGTGCGATAGCAGTCGGTTGCGCAGGCCGCCGGGAAAAATATCCTGCAACACGGTGTTGAACATGCCAGCGGCCATGCCACTCTCGAATCCCTGGTGGAAGTTGCGCACTGGCCAGAGTTCGTCATAAATCCAGCTGGTTTCGACGCGGCGCTGGAGCTTGCCAAGCGCTGCGGCGGACGAATCCGATCTCACTAGCGCTTCGAACGCCGTCTCGGCCGCCAGCATCCCGCTCTTGATGGCCAGATGAATTCCTTTGAGGCGCGCGGAATTCAGAAAGCCGGCGGAGTCGCCGACGATCATCCATCCATCTCCGCCAAGGGGCGGCAGCGACCACCATCCCCCATAGGGAAGCGACTTTGCGCCATAGCGGATCATCTTGCCGCCCTCGAGCAAGCGGGCAATCAAAGGATGCTGCTTGAACGTCTGCAGCACGTGCTGCGGATCGAGGCGCGGGTCGCGATAATCGAGGCCGGTTACGAAGCCGAGCGAGACAATGTTCTCTTTCGAGCTATTACCTTTTGACCCGTAGATCCACGCGCCACCGTATTCCTTCGCAGTCAGCGGATATCCCATCGTGTAGATGACTTCCCCCGCTTGAACGCGGCCCGATGGGACCTCCCACAACTCCTTTACGCCCACGCCATAAGTCTGCGGGTTGCGGTCTTTCATCAGATCAAACTTCTGGATGAGTTGTTTGGTCAGCGATCCGCGGGTGCCTTCGGCGAGCACGACCACCTTGGCTTTTATGTCGTAGCCCGGCTCAAAATTCGATTTCGGCTGGTTCTGCCTATCGACGCCCTTGTCGTCGGTGCGCACGCCGATCACACGATCGCCTTCGTACAACAGCTCCGACCCCGCGAAGCCCGCGAAAACCGTGATCCCCGCCGCTTCGACTTTGCCCGCCAACCACTTCACAAAGCGGTTGATGGAGATCACGTAGTTACCGTGATCCTGCAGCGGCGGAGGCGTAAGAGGAAGCTGGTAATGGCCCTTGCGAGTCAGGAAGTAAACCGCATCTTTGTGAACCACTGCATCGAGCGGGGCTTCGCTCTCGAATCCCGGCAGCAGCTCCTTCATCGACCGCGGGTCGAGGAGCGCGCCAGAAAGACAGTGCTGCCCAGCCTCGCGCGCTTTTTCGAGCACGTAGATATTCTCTTTGTTTAGTAATGCCTCGGGATGGCGCGCGTTGTGCTCATCGATCAATTGGGAAAGGCGCAGCGCGCAGGCCATCCCCGCCGGGCCGCCGCCGACGATCACGACATCGGCTGGCATTTCGGGGTGCTCGACGTTGGGAAGAGGCTTGCGAAAGATCAGAGTCATGGTTTGATGGCCGAAAGGGGAAGGATAAATCCTTTTCGATCTGCCGGCGTCACCATTTCTTGAAAATGACCACGACAGCGCAGACGATCATGGCAAAGCCCGCATAATAGTTCCACTTCAGCGGTTGATGAAAATAAAGGACCGAAAAGATCGAGAATACGGTTAAAGTGATGACCTCCTGAATGGTCTTGAGTTGTGCGACGGTGAACTCATACGACCCGATGCGGTTGGCGGGTACCTGGAAACAGTATTCAGCGAAGGCGATGAGCCAGCTGATCACGATCACCTTGAACAGCGGCGCGTGCCGGTATTTCAGATGGCCGTACCAGGCGAAGGTCATGAATATGTTGGAGAGAGTCAGGAGCAGAATCGTGGTCATGCGGATATGTTGCCAGAGAGCGGGCCTCGGTTGCACCTGCGGTTCGGTATCATGCGAGTGATTGCTGGAGAATACCGCCGCCGGCTCCTGCGATCATTGCCAGGGCTCGAAATCCGGCCGACATCCGACCGTCTGCGCGAGACGCTGTTCAACGTGCTGTCGGCGGGCGATCCGGCTGCGCTGGCCGAATCGACGTGGCTCGATTTATATGCCGGAACCGGCGCGGTGGGCATTGAAGCAATAAGCCGCGGCGCGCGATTTGTGTACTTCGTCGAATCCTCCAAAGCCGCGGCGGAGTTGATCGGCGCAAACTTGCAGTCGTTGGGGATCGCGCGCGGTTTCCAGATCGTGAAGGCCGAGGCTGCGAAGGCGTTGCGGCAATTGGAGGCGGCGGCCATTGCCGATTTCGTGTTTCTCGATCCGCCCTACTCGATGCAGGAAGAGTACGCGAAGATGCTGGCCGCTTTGGCGGAGTCGAAATTGTTGGGCGAGCGGAGCGTAGTGATCGCGGAACATGAAAAGAGGTTCGATCCGGGCGATGCTTTTGGGGAATTGCGGCGTTATCGCAAGCTGGTGCAGGGAGACACGGCGCTTAGTTTTTATCGGCTACAGGTTTAGGAGTTCTCTGCCTCCTAAGGGGTTTGTCATCCCGAACGAAGTGAGGGATCTGCATCTTGCGGCGAACTGCAGATCCCTCACTTCGTTCGGGATGACAATTCTTCAAATGTCGCTCGTGGACAGGCTTGGCAAACGCAACGGGTCGTTATAATCGAAACGCATGCCTAACTTTCCACCGGTTGACGAACAACTGGCATACCTCAAGAAGGGCGCGGCGGAGATTGTCAAGGAATCCGAACTGCGCTCGAAGCTCGAACGGTCGCTCGCTTCGGGTAAACCGCTGCGCGTGAAGGCAGGCTTTGATCCGACCGCGCCCGATCTGCATTTGGGACACACGGTGCTGCTGCGCAAGCTCAAACATTTTCAGGATCTCGGGCACACCGTCATCTTTCTCATTGGCGACTTCACCGGAATGATTGGCGATCCGACCGGCCGCTCGGCGACGCGGCCTCCGCTGACGCGGGAGCAGATTACCGAGAATGCCGAGACCTACAAGGCGCAGGTTTTCAAAATTCTCAGCCCGGAAAAAACGGTGGTGGATTTCAACAGCCGCTGGTTCTCGAAGTTTTCGGCCGAGGATTTCATACGCTTGACCGCGAAGTACACCGTCTCGCAGATGCTCGAGCGCGAAGATTTCCACAAGCGCTTCCGCGACGAGAAGCCGATTGCCATGCATGAACTGCTCTATCCGCTGGCGCAAGGATATGATTCGGTTGCTCTCGAAGCTGATGTGGAATTGGGAGGCACCGACCAGAGATTCAATCTGTTAGTAGGGCGCGAACTGCAACGCGCCTACGGCCAGGAGTCGCAGGTCGTGCTGACCACGCCGATCCTCGAAGGCCTCGACGGCGTGAACAAGATGTCGAAGTCGCTGGGAAACGCGATTGGGATTCACGAGCCGCCGCTCGAGATGTACGGTAAAGTGATGTCGATTTCGGATGACATGATGTGGAAGTACTACGAGTTGCTGACAGATGTGCGGGTGGAGCAGATCGCGGCGATGAAAGCGGATGCGGCGAGCGGAAAAGCACATCCAATGGCGTTGAAGAAGGAGCTGGCGCGGTCGATTGTGGCGGATTTCCACTCGGCGGAGTCGGCCGCGAAGGCAGCGGACGATTGGGCGAAACAGTTTCAGAAAGATCAGGTGCCGGAGGAAATCGAAACGGTATCGGTACCTTTCGCTGAGGTCGCCAATCGCGAAGGCGATGGCATGCGGCTGGCGAAAGTTCTCGTCAAGATCGGCTTCGCAGCTTCCACGAGCGAAGCGGACCGCAAAATCAAAGAAGGCGCGGTGAGCGTGGATGGCGTAAAGACCACGGTACCTGTGGTCAAAGCTCGCGCCGGCGCGACACTGACGGCGAGGCTGGGACGAAAGATCAAGAAAATCGAACTTATCTCTTCCTGAGAAATATTCTCTCCGTTGTCATTCCGAGCTGTTCGCTTCGCGAATGGAAGGGCTTTGCTCAGCACGACAAGGTTAAGGGTTGATCAGCGATGGTTTCTTCTTGTGCCACCCCGTCGCCTGCTCATACGCATGTGCCGCCTGCAGCAAAACAATCCCCCGCCACGGAGCGGCGGCCAATTGCAGGCCAATGGGCAAGCCGTCTTTTGTGAATCCGCATGGAACCGAAATCGTGGGAATTCCCCAAACGTTAAAGGGCCGCGTGTTGCGCAGCATGATCAGTTCCCGCGGACGCAGTTCGTCGGGACGCGCAAGCAGGTCGGAGATCACCGGCGGCGGAATCGGAACGGTGGGCGTCAGCAGCACGTCCGCGTCATTGAACACTTCCTGAATGTCGTGACGGCTGGCCTGAAGGTCGCGGCTGGCGCGGAGAGCATCCTGTGCGGAGATTGTCGCGCCCGATTGGATTCGCGCCAGCGTAGCCGGCAGGTAAAGCTCCGGGGAGCGCTCGACGAATTCCTTGTGATACGCATAGGCTTCGGCGCTCGCCAGCGTGCGGTCGGTGGAAACCTCGAGTTTGATGTCGCGAATCTCGGAGTGCAGTCCGGCGAAGACCTGAATTGCCTTTTCGATAGCATCGGCAATCTCGGGATGAAGATCGTCGAAGAAAAACGCCCGCGGCACACCGATGCGCAGATTCGTTGGAAGCTCATCGAACGCGGAGATGAGACTTGGCGCCGGTTTATCGGCACAGGGATCCGTTGAGTCGTAATCCGACATCACCTGCAGCATCAAAGCTGCGTCATAGACCGATGTGGTGAGCGGGCCGACATGATCGTAGGACGATGCTAACGGCACAATTCCGCGGGTGCTGACGCGACCATAGGTCGGCTTGAGTCCGACGATGCCGCAATAGGCAGCGGGCAGCCGGATCGAACCGGCGGTGTCGGTGCCAACCGCGGCGAATCCCATAGCAGTGGCGACGCTGGCGGCCGAGCCTCCCGAAGAGCCTCCGGCAACCCGCGCCGTGTCCCAGGGGTTGTGGACCTCTCCGAAAGCACTGATGATCGCACTTCCGCCGTAAGCACATTCGTGGAGGTTCTGCTTGCCGAGGATGATTGCGCCTCCGCAGCGCAGACGGCGGACGACCTGGGCGTCTTCGATGGGAACGCGGTCTTTTTGCGGAGTGCCGGGCGTCGTGTTGGACGTCGTGCTGGGCGTTGCGTCGGACGACGTACTGAATTGGGCGCTGGCGGCGGTGGTACGGACTCCGGCGACATCGATTATGTCTTTCAGTCCGATGGGAATGCCGTGCAGGGGTCCGAGATGCTGTCCTCGAAAGATTTCCCGCTCGGCGAGGCGCGCTCGCTCAAGCGCGGATTCGGCGGTGACCGTGATGAAGGCGTTCAGGATGGGGTTGAGCTTTTCGATGCGATCCAGGCAATCGTGAGTGAGTTCGACGGGAGAGATGGAGCGGTCGAAAAGTTTCTGACTCAGTTCCCGGATGGTAAAAGGCACATGATCCTCGCACTGCCGAAATGGCGTATGCACCAGCGCCTGAAGGCGCTGTTCCCCGACCCTTAGAGGCATCGCTAAAGCGATGCCCTGATACGAATCTACCGCGCTTTATGGGCGGCGCGCCTGGCGAACCATTTCACCACAAAATAAACCACCGGACCTGCGGCGAGCGCCCACGGGCCCCAGCGCAAGGCTACCGGATCACTGTAGCGCAGGACAACGTAAGTCATCGCAAGCGGCATGGCGATCACGTAGATAAGTCCAAGATTGCCGCCGGGGATGCGGAAGGCTCGGGGCAAATCGGGGCGTTTGCGGCGCAGTCCCCAGGCGGAGAGGACGGTCATGACTGTGGTGACGGCGCGCAGCCAGACGTAGATGCTGATCAACTCACCCAACGACTGCAGCGCCAATGAGGCGTAAATCGCGGCAGATATCAGGATCGCGATCCAGGGTGTGCCATAGCGCGAATGGCGGCGCGTGAGAAATGGCGGCAGGTATCCGTCCTCGGCCAGGGTAAACGGCATGGGTGTGGCCGTGAGCATGGTGCTGTTGAGCAGTGCGACGTTGCAGATCATGGCGGCGATCGTCATCAAGCCGCCCAGCCACGGGCCACCGATCAGTAGCGCGGCGGAGGAAAAATATCCGTCGTGCCATTGTTGCCAGTTTCCGAGCGCGGCCAATCCGGCGAGCGTCGGCAGGAAATAGGTCGCGATGGAAAGCGGAATGACCAAAGCTAGCGCGCGCGGGTAGGTGCGTCGCGGGTCCTCGACGTCCCCGGCGACGCTGGAGACTTGCTCGTATCCAGAATAACCCCAAATGATCAGGGCAAGGCCGACTCCAAATACTTTGGAAAAAGGCTGGTTCGGAGGCACCATTGGTACAAATGGATTGTGGCGCCAATGGGCAAGTCCAAGCAGCACCAGCGCGATCACCGGGATAAAAATGAATATTTCGAAGATCGTGGCGGCTTTCCCGGCGGTTTGAATCCCGCGAATGTTGACCCATGTGATGAAGGCAATCAGCGCAACCGCAACCAGCCAATGCTTCCAGCCGGTGAGCCCGGGAAAATAGAAAGCAAGGTAGTCGGTGAAGAGCACGGCGTACGAGCCGCCGAGAAGAAACGAAGCGGACCAGTTCCACCATCCCGCAAGGAATCCCCAGAAATCTCCGAAGGCGGCGCGAGTCCAGCGATAGAAGCCGCCTTCAACCGGCATGGCGGTGGTGAGTTCGGCGGAGACCAGCGAAACCGGAATGCTCAGAAAGAACGGGACGATCAGAAGAAAAACCAGACTCATACCCGGACCGCTGGTGGTGACCATCGCTTCGAGTCCGAAGGGGCCTCCGGTGGTGTAGGAGAACATAACGAATACGAAATAGAAAAGACTGGCCTTGCGGACGGTCGCAGCGGTGGTTGAGCCGAGCGTGGGTGAGCCGGGGTCGTTCACGTGGCGGCTAGTGTACAGGAATGTCCCAACCGCGAGATGGATCAGTGGAGCAACGGCCCTTCTCGCCCGTCCGGCACTGTCTAGCCCGCGGTCGACGAGGCGCGGCGCTGGCACAGCTCGGCCATGCTATCGAGCGCGTCCTGGACGACAAAGGTCACCGCTTGGTGCAGGGCTTTGTCCGACATCTCCGGTGATGTACCGATGAGATCCACGGTCATGCGAACGCGCGTCCCGCCTTTAAGATCGGGACCAAAAGATACGAGTTGTTCGGCGGTAACACCCGCGCCGTGATTCAGCAAACTGATCGCGCGGGGCGGACTGATGGAATTCACGACCCCGGAGACAATGGCATGCACCGGCCGAACTACGACATAACGCACGCGGCTGCCAACCTGCCAGGGCTTGCCCTCTATCCACGCGGCTTCGTCGTAGATTCCGCGATGGAGCAGGCGTTCGAGATGCTGAAAGGCCTGGAACGCCGCGTCCACCGAAACCGGGACCGTAACGGAGTACTCAATGCGGGGCAGCATGAGAAGAGACCCCCACGATTCGGGCGATTATGCTCCGATTCCAAGCGAAAGACAAGAACCGGGTTTGGGCAATTCTGCTTTGGACGAATCAGGTTTGGATAATTCAAGATTGGACGAATGAAGACTGCCTTGCTCCAGGTCAAGCAGCCTGCGCTTCAGGTCCAGACCACCGCCGTAACCGCACAGCGAGCCGCTCGATGCGATTACCCGGTGGCAGGGAACAACGATGGCGACCGGATTCCGGTTGTTCGACATGCCGACCGCACGGTAGGCATGCGGGTGCCCAATGGCTTCCGCGATGTCGCGGTAGCTGCGCGTCTCGCCGTAAGGAATCGCGACCAGCGCGTTCCAGCACGCCCGTTGGAACTCCGTTCCGCGGAGATCGAGCGGTATGGAAAACTCGCGGCGCTTGCCCGCGAAGTACTCGTTGAGTTCGCGGAGATAAGGCTCGAGCGCTGGTTCGGACTCCTGCAGTTGCGTCGTACCGTGATTTAACTTCTGCACGCGGCTTTCGAATTCGAGTCGCACCAGGCCTTTAGCGGAAGCGGCAAGAAAAAGTGGGCCGATGGGCGAAGCCGAGCGCACGCAGAACAGAGTTTCCATGACGGCTTGGAGGATAGCACGAGAATATGTGGAAATCGGCTCCGCCCGCTTGGACGGGGCGAAGCCATATAACCACACAACCACAAGGCCTGTGACCACACAAGCACCAAACAAAAAGCCTCCCGCTTTCACGGGAGGCTTCCCAGGGGAGGGAGGGTCCTTTACTTCTGCTGCGGTTGATCCTGAGCCGCCGTCGTGGTTGAAGCGAGCTGCTCCAGATTATTTTTCAGGAGGCTGACTTCCACGCGTCCGCCGTTAATGCGCTTGGGCTTGGCTTCACTGGTCGAATCCGCGGTCGGAACCGGCGCGTTGCCCATGCCGACGAGGTAAATGCGATAGACCGGGATATCGTGGTTCAGCACCAGATAGCGAACCACCGACTCCGCCATCTTCTGCGAGTTGGCGATCGCTTCCTGTCCACGGCCGGAGGCAAAGCCCTGCACTTCGACTACATAACCGTGCTGGTCTTTCAGCGGCGTGGCCATTTCATCGAGTGCATTCTTGGCATTCTGGCTCAGCACCGTTTGTCCGGGTTTGAAACGGATTTCGGTCTGGGTCGCGGGCTGATACTGATCGATATTGGTGACTACCTGCTCCACCGTATTCAGCCGTGTGTTCGCCTGTTGCGCGGTCTGCTGCGCCGCCTGCGCCCGGTTGCCGGCATCGATAGCATGCAGGTCCGCTTCGTTGGCCTTGGCCGAAGCGAGCTGGATTCCCTGCTGCGCGCGCGCATCGGTATCTCTGATCGACTTGCTGTTTGAGGCGGTCAGCTCATCAAGCTCGTTAATTCGGTCGCGGATCGGCTGGGTCTGGCGCGCGACATATTTCTTGCGCGCGAACGGATTCAGGTGGCCCCAGAAGCCTTCCCGTGTTTCCGGTTGCAGGCGCTCTTTGCCGGTTGCGGTGTCGGGCTGGGTAGTGCTCTGCGCGGCGGCCTGAGTTGTCGTCGATTGAGTGGACATAGATTGAGTTGACGTAGATTGATTGGACGCAGGCTGACTCTGATTCGCGGCCGGAGCCTGAGACATATCAGGCTGCGCCGACGCCGGCGGAGTCTGCGGGGTCGAGTTATCTTGCGCGAACGCTGGCACAGCCAATATCGCCGCCAGCAGCAGTGCGAAGAAGATGGTGCGGTTTTTCATTTTAAATTTCCTCCAAGTATGGAGTGGGGAGCCACTCCGGACGCCTTCCGGCGCTGATTTTGATTACGTCGCTTCAATCACAAGAACTGTTCGCCATGACCTTCCGAGGCAATAACCGAACCTTATGGTTGCCTCAAATTCGTCGCTTCAAAAGTGTGCTTAGAAAGCCGGCCGCTATCCCAAGCCTGCCTCTCTAAGAACAGTTTGGGTGCCAAATACCGCTGCGCTCCATACGAAGTTGCAAGTGCTTTATTTTCATGAATATTCCTTCCCATCGTAGCACCGGAGCCGGCCGCGCGCGGCGGTAATTTTGGCGGGAACCGATATAAAAACTGCGTGCTCGGTTTTTGGTGCGAGTCGTCAGGTCCCATCCAAAGTCAAGATCCAAAGTTGATCAGGCTATCGATCGCTGGAAAAAGATCAACAAAGTCCATTCCAGGATCATCCGAAGTAGGTATGCAACGATTAAATATCCCCCAGTTAAATATCCCACGACCAATGTTTCCGCTCCTTCCTTTTTTGTTGTCATTCCGGGTTCTGGCAGTCATGCTTCTCGCCCTGTTGGTTCGCTCCGATCTAGCGCAAGCTGAAAGCACTCGTTTCAATCTTGCCCAGTTGAAAGCGCCGCCCGGATTCCACATCTCAGTTTTTGCCGACAATATAGACAGCGCGCGCATGCTGGTCTTTAGCCCGAGCGGCGTGCTGCTGGTCAGCGAATCGGGTGAGGGCAAAGTCGTTGCTCTCCCCGATCCGAAACACACGGACAAGGCTGAGCGAACCGTCACTGTTCTCGACGGATTAAACGAGCCGCACGGACTCGCCTTTTACGAAGGCAAACTCTACGTCGCCGAGAACGACCAGGTTCGCCGCTACGACTGGGACGAGGCGAAGCTGCGGGCGTCCAATCCGCAGTCGCTCGCCAAACTGCCGACCGGCGGCGGACACTCCACCCGCAGCATCGTCTTTCACGGCGGCAAGATGTATATCTCGGCCGGATCGAGCTGCAATGTCTGCATCGAAAAAGATCCGCGCAGAGCGGCCGTGATGGAATTCAATTCCGATGGCAGCGGCATGAAAATCTTTGCTAAGGGACTGCGGAATGCCGTGGGAATCGCAGTGAATCCAAAGACAGATACGGTTTGGGCCACGGTCAACGGACGCGACTGGCTGGGCGACGATCTGCCGCCCGAAACAATCTTCGATCTCGGAAAAGATGGCGGCGATGGCGGCTGGCCCTATTGCTATGGCGATCGCGTGCCCGATTCCAATTTCACCAAAGCGGGAACCGATAGCGGTGAAGACCGCTGCAAGACTGTCCTGGAGCCCAAGGTTCAGATGCAGGCGCACTCCGCCCCGCTCGGGCTGGCGTTTTATGAAGGCTCGGAATTTCCGGCCGAGTACAGAAATAACATCTTCGTCGCGTTCCACGGGTCATGGAACCGCAGCGTTCCAACCGGATACAAAATAGTGCGTGTGAAGCTCGACGATAAAGGCCAGCCCCAGGGCGGCGCGGAAGATTTCATCACCGGATGGCTGTCTCCCGGCGAAACGAAGAGAGGCCGGTGGATGGGGCGTCCGGTGGGAATTGCGTTTGGCGGGGATGGCGCGATGTATTTGAGCGATGACGCGGCGGGCGTGATTTACCGGATCGCATACGCAAAGTAGTGTGCGTTCTCCAAGACAACCAAACCTAGGGACAGCCGCCCTCGGCTGTCCAGCAGGCGCTTGCGGTGTAGCTGCGAAGCCTCAGAGGTTGTCACTCTGTCAAATTGTAGATCAGCCCATTTGGATCTTTGATGTACACTCTTGGAAAATCAGGCTCGTCCTTGATTATCTGGCAACCCTTCTTCTGGAGCTTGGCCTTGGCTTCCTTAACGTTCTTGACGGTAACCTCCAATACCGGCCCAAGAGCAGGACCAGGCTCAATAAACAGATTGATGTTTTCTCCATGGAGGCCGATCATTTTTGGATTCTTATCCGTAATCTCGAAGCCGAGTTCCTTGACATAGAATTCGGCAGCCTTCATTGGGTCTTCGGCTTGAATCAAAATATCTGCGCCAAATGTATTTGCCATGCGCACCTTTCATCCAGCGTCGCCCGGTTTCCCTAGCGCGCCGTCTCGGCTGAGACTCTACTCGCCCTCAGGATGCAAGGCAAGATTGAAGTTCTCGGTAGCCTACGCCCCGCAATACTTCTCATACTGCTGATAGATAAACGGATCGGTCATGCCCGCGATATAGTCGCAGATCACCCGCGGCACCGGCTCCTGCGCGGCCTTTTCGCGGTAGTTGCGGGGCAGGTCGTCGGGCTCCTCCATCCAGTGGGCAAAGAGTTCTCCGGTGATGCGCTCAGCGTCTTCTTTCTCTGATGCGAGCGCCGGGCTGTAATAAAGATTTTCGTATAGAAACTCTTTCAGCCGTCGGCGCTCTTCTTCGACCGGCGGGCTGAACGCGGCGAGCCGCTCGCCGTAGCGGCGGACATCCTCAAGTGAATGTACGCCTGACGCTTTCACGCGGTGCCCCGTGTTGGTGATCAGGTCTCCGACGAATAGATCAAAGATGCCTTTCAATGCCTCGTTGAAAACCAGCTTCTCGGCGGCATTCGGGTAGCGGCTTTTTGCCTCGCTGTAATGGCTCTCGAAAAGACCGACGCTGTCCGCAATCTGTTCCACCGTCAGCAGCCGGGCTTCGTAGCCATCGTCCAAATCAGCCGTGCTGTAGGCAATCTCGTCGGTAAGGTCGATGAGTTGGGCTTCGAGCGGCGGGTGCCGGTCGAGCAAATACTCGCCGAGTTCAGGATGGTCTTTCGCAGCGTAGTCGTGCGAGTGCTTGATGATGCCCTCGCGCACCTCGAAAGTCAGATTCAATCCGCGGAATGCCGCATAACGGAGTTCAAAGTCTTCGACAATGCGCAGAGCGTGCAGGTTGTGATCGAACGAGAGACCGTGCTGCCGCATGGCGGTGTCGAGCGCCTTTTCTCCCGAATGGCCGAATGGAGGGTGCCCGAGATCGTGTGCCAGAGCAAGCGCCTCCACCAGGTCGGTGTTCAGTCCAAGCTGCGCCGCGATGGTGCGTGAGATTTGCGCCACCTCAATGGTATGCGTTAGCCGATTGCGGAAATGGTCGGAGTAACGGCGGGTGAAAACCTGCGTCTTTGCCTCCAGCCGGCGAAAGGCGCGCGAATGGACGACGCGATCTCGGTCGCGTTGAAAGTCGTTGCGGTAAGGATGCGGCGGCTCGGGATGGCGGCGTCCGCGAGAGTCTTCAACGCGGACCGCGTAGTCGGCCAGCATGAAGTAAGTTTACAGGGAATATCAAGCGGCGGTGACCACCGGCAACTGCCGAGCTCCGCTCGGCATGGACGGGCCAGGCGCCCGTCGATACACTGGCCCACCCGCTACTGCTTCGCGCCCTCTTCCTTGGCCAGCTTCATCTTCGCTGAGTCAAGTTTCCTCTGCACTCGCGACTGGTCCGCCGGATCGACGTCGGCGGCAATTGCGCGGTTCCATTCCGTGAGTGCGCGCTCCCAGTTGGTCGCAGCCAGCTTCAGGCGTCCGGTCTTCTGGTACAGATCGCCGAGGTGATCGTGGACAGTGGGATCGGTATTGATTTTCTGCGAAGCCCTCAGCAGGTTGTCTTCCGCCAATTCATACCTTCCCAGACGGAAATATGCCCAGCCCAGAGAATCGAGATAAGCCCCGTTGGTGGGATCGAGATCGACGGCATGCTTGATGTATCCAAGCGCCTCGTCGAGCTTCATGTTCTGGTCGGCCAGCATATAGCCCAGATAATTCAATGCCGAAGCATGCTCTGGATCGCTGGCCAGCACTTTCTTGAACTGTTCTTCCGCCTGGGCATATTGCTTCGCGCGCTCAAAATTGGCGCCGCGAAGAAACCAGACATACTCTTTGTCTTCCGTCTTTTTCGATAGCTGCTCGGCTTTATCCAGCGCCTGCTCGGCGTCGCTGAACCGGCGCAGCCGCGTGTTCATCTGGGCCAGGGTGATGTAGACCTCGCGGTCTTCTGACTCGGAGCCGGTGTCGCCCCTTAACATCCCACGGACGTCTTTGAGCGCCTTATCGGCATCGCCCAGATCGGCCTGCTGCGTTGCGAGCACCATCTTCAGTTGCGCACTGGGCAGCTTCTGCACCGCTTCTTTGGCGGTATCGAGCGCCTTCTGCCACTCCTTGGCTTCCCTCCAGGTATCGACGATCTCCTGATATCCGCGCTCAATGTTGTCATCGCCTCCGAGCGCGATGATCTCGCGGAACGTCTCATTGGCGGCCTGATTGTTGCCCTGGTCGCGATAGATCGCTCCCAGCCTCTCCAGGAACACCGCCCGGTTGCTCTTCTCGCCGGTCGAGTACTTGCCGTCGGGCTTCTCCGATTTTTTCAGCAGGTCTTTCATAATCGGAACAGCTTCGTCGTAGCGTCCCTGCGCCTGGTAGATCGCGGCAATGTTGTACGGCACTTCGACCGAATCCTGCACCATGGACCCGGCTTTTTTCAGATTTTCGAGCGCGAGATCGTACTTGCCTTGCTTGCGGTAGATCTCCGCGATGCGCACATAGGTTTGCGCGTCTTCGGGATTCGCGTCCGCGATTACCTTGTATTGTTCGAGCGCGGCTTCCGCCTGTCCATCGTTCAGCAGGTTCTGGGCAAGCCCGCGGATCGCGTCCAGATTGTCGCGATCCATTTCAATCGCGTGCCGGTAAGCTTCGATAGCTTCCTTGTATTGCTTTTGCTGCTCGTAGGTGTAGCCGAGCGCTGAATAAAGCTTGGCCGAGCGTTCCGGGTTCGGCACCGAACTCAGCACCTGCGTGGCGCGGGCCGTGTCGCCCAGTTCGTTGTAGAGATAAGCGAGCGTAGTGACCGCCTCTTCGGAATCCGGCTGCAGCTTCACCGCTGTTTTGAACTCGGTCTCCGCCTTTTGCAGATCGTTATTCAAGCGATACAAGCGCCCCAGAAGCAGATGGTCATCCATGCTGTCGGGTTGCAGGCGGACGATCTGCTCATACTGCTCGATCGCCAGCTTCAGCACGCTCTCCGAGCCGCTTCCCGCCTGCATGTCGCCAAGCGAACGCAGATAGATCCGTCCGAGCAGCCGCCGCGCTTCGAGATTATTAGGATTCTTCTTGATGATGTCCTGCGCCTCGACCACCGCATCGCGAATGCGACCGGTCTTGGCGTAGAGTTCAGCCAGGCCGGAGGTCAGGTAGGCGGACGTTGGGTCCGCATCGATGGCCGCGCGATATTCCTCGATGGCCTTATTCGCCAGTTCGCTGCGGCCGTAGGTCGCCACCTGTTCCTCATACATGTGCGCAAGCGCAAAGTGGTAATAAGCTGCGGCGCGGTCCGGCGTTTTACCCTTAGTGGCAGATGGGGCGCCGGCAGCACTAGTGGACGGGGTGCTGGCAGCGGCAGGGGAATCCGCAGTGCGAGCAGGCTGGTTCTGGGCCAGTAAAAGCGACCCGCTAAGCACGACAAGGACAATCCACAACACTTTTTTCATGAAGAATCCTACCCCTGTAAATTGCAGCTACAAACTACATTGTTATTCATCGTTTGGATGCCGAACCGCAGCCGACCGATTTCCTTATTCTACATTTGGGAGGCCTTTCGTTGGCAGAAAGCACATGCTGGCGCTAAAGCCATGGTACAGGGGCTTATGGGCGGTCAATGTCAAGAAGAGTAAAGGCCGATGCGTTGAAAAAGAGTAGCGCCGGCATCTTGCCGGCTGTCCCGAGGGCTCATCGCCCTCGGTGCGGCTGGCGAGGACGCCAGCCGGACAGCCGCCGGGACGGCGGCGCGACGAAACGGCTGTTAATGCCGAAAGTGCCTTACCCCCGTGAAAATCATAGCCAGTCCAAGCCGATCCGCGGCCTCAATAACCTCCTGGTCGCGCACCGACCCTCCGGGCTGAATAATGGCCGTAGCGCCGGCCTTGGCAATTTCCTCGACTCCATCCGGGAAGGGAAAGAAGGCATCGGAGGCCGCCACCGTTCCTTTCAGCGGCAACTGCGCCTTCATAGCGCCCAGCTTGCAGGAATCGACGCGGCTCATCTGCCCAGCGCCGACGCCCACGGTTTGCCCATCGCGGGCGTACAGAATGGCATTCGACTTCACGTGCTTGCAGACTTTCCAGGCAAACAGCAGCGCCCGTTTTTCCTCCGGCGCGGGCGGACGTTTCGTAACAACTTTCAAATCGGCCTCGGCCAATTTGTGCAGATCGGCATCCTGGAGAAGCATGCCCCCGGAAATGTTTTTCAGGACCCACTTTTGCTGACCGGAAGGCACTTCGACCAGACGCAAATTTTTCTTCGCGGCAAAAGCAGCCTTCGCGCCGTCGTCGAATGCCGGAGCGGCAATCACTTCGAGAAAAAGCTTGGCCATCTCGCCGGCGGCCGCCGCATCCACCGTGCGGTTCACTCCAATTACCCCGCCAAACGCCGACACCGGATCGCATTCCAGCGCCCGCACATAAGCCTCAGCCAGCGTCTTGCCGGTCGCGGTTCCGCACGGATTGGTGTGTTTTATGATGGCGCAGACCGGCTCGTCAAAATCCTGTGCCAAATCCCAGGCCGCTTGCAGGTCGACAATGTTGTTGTAGGAAAGCTCTTTCCCCTGCACCTGGCGAGCGTTCGCCACGCCGGCGCCTGAACCGTCCGCGTACATCGCAGCCTTCTGGTGCGGATTCTCCCCATAGCGCAGGTCCATCGCTTTTTGAAACGACAGCCGCAGATTTCGCGGGAATCCTTCCGCTGGTTTTAGCTCGAATGCCTGCGAAACAAAGTCGCCGCCCACCCGCTCCAGCGTCGAAGCAATGGCGGAATCGTAAGCTGCAGTGGTCGCAAACGCTTTCTGCGCCAGCCGCCACTTCGTTTCTTTTGACAAGGCGCCGCCCGAGCGCGCCATCTCTTCGGCAATCGCGCCATACTCGGCGGGCGAGGTCACGACCGCGACATCCTGAAAATTCTTCGCCGCCGAGCGGATCATCGAAGGCCCGCCGATATCGATGTTTTCAATCAGCTCTTCAAAGTGGACGCCCGGCTTGGCGGCAGCTTTCTCGAACGCATACAAGTTGACGACAACCATATCGATGGCCGGAATCCCATGCTCGGCAACCGCCGCGCGATGGCCGCTGTCCTCCCGCCGATGCAGGATGCCGCCGTGCACCTTCGGATGCAGCGTCTTGACGCGCCCATCGAGCATCTCAGGAAACCCGGTTAGCTCGGAAATATCTTTAACCGCGATGCCGCAATCGCGCAGCAGTTTGGCCGTGCCTCCAGTCGAAACCAGTTCCACGCCTAACTCGACGAGTTTGCGGGCAAAATCGACCAATCCGGATTTATCGGTAACGCTAAGAATGGCGCGCTGGATTTTGGACATGAGGCCCCTTCGGAGTGAAGGGAGATTTTAGCAGCTTGAGTAGGAGTTCTCAGTTCCCGGTTCTCAGTTCTCAGTCAAAGCGCAAGCTTCGAGAAGGCGATTCCCAACGAAAGAAAAAATGGAAGAAAGCAACCAGAATCAAGGAAGGCGATCAGAGGAACCACTGAGAACTGAGATCTGAGAACTAGCTCTTCGCCTTGGCCTTAAGCTTCACCCGCCCATCCTGCGTCTCGACCGAATAAACCACGGTGTCGCAGCCCCGCGCCTTCCGGATCTCACTGGTCTTCTTCTCGACGAATTTCGCAAATGAACTCAAGTCGCCGGAAACCTTTTCCCCGGATTTTTGCTTAGCCTCGGTCAGGACTTTGTAGAGAGATTCGATTTGCGCGCGCTCGGCCGCTTCGCCGGAATGGTGGACCGAGAAAGGCTGATCACCCGGCGTCTCCGCGGCCTTAGTTTCACTGGCGCGCCGAACGCCATACACCGCACGCCGCGCCTCGACACGTTCCTCAGCGCGCAAGCCCCGTACCGCGAGCAGTGCGTCTTGGGGCCGACGATAGCCTTCTTCGCGAATTCGCAGCTTCTTGCGCCACAGGTCGCCAAAAACCGCATAGCGCTGCGCCATTTCGCCGTACCGGTAGCGCTGCGAAAAAGTTAACCGCGCGCCGTCGCTGAACTTGCGAATCAACGAGACCACTTTCCACTCCACGTCAGTGGGAGGCCGTTTGGTCGCGTTGTTGAAGAAAATGTCGTACTCAATCTTCAGCCGGCGCAGTTGCTGATCGAGCAGATCTAATTCCTCATCAATGGTCACAAATATCCCCCTGCCAATAGCTTAGCGGTGCAGCGGGGGGATGGCGAGATTCCCGCCGGACACGAGAGGGATAGGACGAAAGTGCGGGAGGCAGCTGTCAGCCGTCGGAGCAGCCCTCAGCCCTCAGCCATCAGCCGTCAGGAAAACCGGCGCTTTGGCAAATGAACCCGACCAGCGGCGGGCCCTTCTCGTTAAGCTGTCGTGGAGATTTGGTTTACCTGATGGCTGCTGGCTGACCTCTGACGGCTGACAGCTACTTGCTGCTCGCCGCCATCTTCTTCACCATCGCCAGCACCAGCTTCCGGTCGCTGTCATTCAGGTTTGCTGAATAGCGGCGCATCTGGCTCAAGAATCGGACTTCATCGTCGGACAGCTGCGGCAGCCCTTTATGGCCGTTGCTGGGACCTTCGGCAAAAAATTGCGACAAGGCCAAATCCATCGCCCCCGCAATTTTGGCGAGCGTGTCCAGGGAAGGGATGGTGTGGCCGTTCTCAACCCGCGACAGGTAGCAGCGCAAAAGGCCGGTGCGCTTTTCGATGTCGCCCTGGGACATGCTGCGTTGCAGCCGGAAATTACGGATGGTTTCGCCGATATTCATAGGTACCACTAACGAAATGTCAATAAAAGATGTTGTGCATAGTAACCAGAGTAGTACCGTCTGGCAAGTGGAAATTCCCGGCGTGCCCAGAAGGCCGATTTCACAAATGTTTTCGGGGGAGCACAAGCAGGAATTCTGTCCCGGAGGGACGAACTAACTTAGCCCAGCGCTTCAGCGCTGGGGAACAGCGAAAAATAACTCAAGTCCCGGAGGGACGGCCGAGTTCTGGCGTACCCACTTGAAATCCCCGCTTCACTTCTTTAGCGTAGCCGCCAGAAAATCGACCGTGCGCCGCCAGGCATCCGCGGCATCCTCAGCCCGGTATCCCGCCTTGTTGTTCGGATTTTCGAACGCGTGCCCCGCATCCGGATAAATCTTCACCTCAATCTTCTTGCCCAGCTGTTCCATGGCCTGTTGAAATTTCTTCACGTCCTCCGGCGTAATGCCGCGATCCAGACCGCCAAACATCCCAAGAATCGGGGCGTTGATCTTTTTCAGCTCCGCCGGATCAGTAGCCAGATGTCCATAGTTGATGACGGTTGCCGCCAAATGAGGCTCAGCCAGCGCCACATCGAGCGAGTAGCCTCCGCCCATGCACCATCCGATAGACCCGATCCGATCTTGTTTCACGTTCGGCTGCGATGCCAAAAAGTCGTAGGCCGCGCGCAAGTCACGGATCGCCCGGTCTTCCGGTACGCCGCGCATCAGTTCGTGCGCCATGTCCGGATTGTCGGCGACTTTGCCGCGATAGAGATCGATTGCCAGCGCGACGTATCCCTGCTCGGCAAGTTTCGCGGCCTGCTGCTTCACCCAGTCGTTCAATCCCCACCACTCGTGAATCACGATGAGCGCCGGGAACGGCCCTTTGCCGGCAGGCGTGTAGAGAATTCCGTTGACGGTCTCGTCGCCCGACTTGTAAGAAACCGGCTTGCCATCGATGGCGAAAGCGGACATAGATAGAGAGACAGGCAAAATCAACGACAGGAGAAGACTCTTCATGTGATCACTCCCGAGACCAACGGTTTGTGATGATACGGCGTAGAAATATTTTAATTATGCTGGATGAACTTGCCATTTTTCTGTCCCGTCAGCGAGTTGTACACAGTTTCCAGAAACACATCTTCGGTAATGAAATTCCCGGCATACTTCTTCCAGGGATCGAGAATCTTATTCGCCTTCATCTGCTCCAGCGTCATCTTCTTGTCGAGCGCTTCCTCCACAGCTGCGCGTGTCTCTTTCAGCATCTTCACGTACGCGCGCACGTCATCCAGGTTCGAAACTCCGCCGTGACCCGGGATGATCTTAACGTCCGGCGGAAACTGGGCGATCGCCCCCTCAACGCCGCTGATCATGCCGTCGATGCTGCCGCCGCTGTCCACGTCGATAAAGGGAAAGCCGTAAGTGACAAAATCGTCGCCCATATGGACCACGTTTGATTTCGGAAAGTAAATGACCGAGTCGCCGTCCGTGTGTCCGGCCGGGACGTGCAGCGCGCGAATGTCCTCTCCGTTTAAGTGCACCGTGACGTCGTGATCGAACGTGAGGATCGGCAGCGCATCTTTAGGTTGCGCTTTCTGTTCCATGTGCAGCGATCCGCCATTGCCCGCCTGGCCGCCTTCTTCGAGCCGCTTGCGGACATTGTCGTGCGCGATGATGGGCGCTTGCTTCTGAAAGAATTCGTTTCCGCCGGTATGGTCTCCGTGATAATGCGTGTTGATGATGAAACGCACCGGCTTGTCGGTAATGCCCTTGAGCGCCTCCTGAATTCTTTCCGCCAGAGGAGCGTACTGGTCGTCGACAATCACAATGCCGTCATCGCCAACGGAGACGCCAATATTGCCTCCCGCGCCCACCAGCATGTAAACATTGCCGGCAACTTTCGAGACTTTGATTTGCACTTTGCTGAAGTCCTGAGTTTGGGCAAAACAAGAACCGGCCGAGAGACAAGCCAGTATTGCAATGCGAGATGTGGTGCGCATGGTTTCGCCCCTGGAACGCAGACATTGTAGTGGAAAGTACGGCGTGAGGCATTGTATCGGGCGATTGAAATTCAAGAACGCGCCTTCAAATCACCCGATGGCCCGATCACCCGATCACCCGATTGACTTTAAGGTGTTCCCTCAAACAGCGGCCAAAGCCTATCCGGCGTGACCCGGTAAATGGCATAGGCGCTGCCCTCGTCGAAGGTGCGGCGGAATAGCAATTCACCGCGGCCATCGCCATCGGCATCGACGGCATCGATCAGTTCCATGCGCGGAGTCATGTCCAGATGTCGCGAATCCGTCTGCGAGAAAAACAATTTGCGCAACTCGCCTTCAAGGTTGGTCCGGGCAATCAGCGTGATCTCCTTCGGTTCTTCGGCATTCCCACTGGCGTTGGCCGCGGGCGACTGAGTCTTCGCCGAGAGCACCAGCACCGGCTCGTTCGAATTGGAGAGATCGAAGACACGCAAACTAACGTCGTCGAAGACAGGCTTGGATAACTTGCCTGCGGATTTTCCAGCGGCTTTTCCCGCAGATTTGCTGCTAGGAGCCTTCTTGCCCGTGGACGCCACTGCGTCTTTTGCCGCGGCGCTCGCTTGACCAGCCAGCTGAGTCGTGGCCAGCTCCAGCATCTTGTTGCGGTAAATGGCCTCTTCCGCCGGCTTCAAATCGTAAGTGTAGGGACGCGGGTCCGGCCCGCCAGCATCGGAAATCGCCGGGATCAAGACAACCGGCGGAGACGCTGCGGGATCTTTCGCCGTCTTTGCGCCGGCCCCTGCAGCACCCGAAGAAGCCACACCCGCAGGGGCCGCGCCGGCCTTCGTGTCGGCCAGTTCGTCGAATGTGGTGAACGGTTCGTGGTGCGCACTTGGATCCGGTTTGCCGCGGCGCAGCTTGGGCCGATTCGGATCGGCGATGTTCTCGTCGGACGCGGATGCCTTCGAAGACTCTGGAGGCACGGACGCCTTGCTAGTGTCCGGCGGAGTTGGCGCGCTGGCCGGCGACGCCGGAGCCGTCCCGGACTTTTGCTGATCTTTATTTGTATTTTTGTCCTTGTCGGTACTTGTGTCCGTGTCCTTGCTATTGGTGCCGCTGTCGCTGTCACTGCGCCGGTGAAGCACCGGAGGCGCATCCTCTTTGTCTTGGCCCTTGTCCTTACTGTCGCCGCTATCGCTGCCCGGCTTCTCAGCCCGCCGGTGCAGTACCGGTCTCCCGTCGTTGTCGTCATCCGCGATCACCGGGGCCGAATACTTCTTGTGTTTCTCCGCGGCCTTGGCGCCCGCGGGAAGCCAGGTGCCTTCGGCGATCCAAACATGATTGAGTTGTCCAGGTTGCGTAATCGTGAAAAGACCCTGCGACACGCCGGTGCGGAACGCCTCATAAACGGTGTCGAAGTCGAGCGCCATGGGAACCGGCGCCGCCTTATACGAGCCCGCGTCGTAATATTTTCCGTCGAGCATGATGACAATGGGAATCAGGCGGCCTTTCTTACCGCTCGGTGAAAGCTGGACCAGTGCCAGCGCCCGCGGCCCTTTGTCCACCGCCGGCTTGCGCCCATACTGCGGAAACGGCTCCTGCGCCGCCAGCCACGGACTGGCGATCCCCGGCAAGACGGCCAAAATGAGGGCGAAGACGAGGGCCCCGGCGAGGTCGAAGATGACGCCAAACATCCCCTTGCGATATAACTTGCGATGTATCCACGACCGGCGAGGAGAAAATTCCATGGAAATCAATGATAAATCCCCAGACTTCAGTACGACGGACGAGAATGGCAAAGAGGTTGCCTCAAAAGACTTTCGCGGCAAGACAGTAGTGCTTTATTTCTATCCCAAGGCAGATACGCCGGGATGCACCAAGGAGGCCTGCGGCTTCCGCGACTCCTACTCGGTCATCAAGAAAACCGGCGTGGTGCTGCTCGGCATTTCGGCAGACACAGCCTCGTCGCAGAAGAAATTTCAGGATAAATTCAGCCTGCCCTTCCCGCTGCTTGCCGACCCGGAGAAGAAAATCGCAAACCTGTTCGGAGTGGTCAAAGAGAAGAATATGTACGGCAAAAAAGTGAAAGGCATAGCGCGGACGACCTTCGTAATCGGTCCCGACGGCAAAATCAAACACATCTTCGCCAACGTGAAAGCCGAAGGCCACGCCGACGAAGTGCTCGCCTACCTCAAGAGCGCAGCCTGATTGTTGCCAGCTTAGATCATTCATGAATCGTCACGCCGATTATGAGGTGTCATCCCGAGCGAAGCGAGGGATCTCCAGTTTGTGGTGGACTGCAGAGAGTCCGGCGTGAGTGCGCTCGGACGCGTCACTCTGTTGAACCCGGAGTTCTTCAATCGCGACCCCCGTCGGGTGGCCCGGGCGCTCCTGGGAAAATTGCTGGTCCGAAAAACGTCCCGAGGAATCCTGGCCGGCAGAATCGTAGAAACCGAAGCCTATCTCGGCCAAAACGATGCAGCCGCGCACTCCGCAGCCGGCCGGACCACCAGGAATTCCGTCCTCTTCGGTCCTCCCGGTCACGCCTACGTGTACTTCATCTACGGCAATCACTACTGCCTGAACGTCTCCTGCCTCCCCGACGGAGTACCCGGAGGCGTGCTGTTTCGCGCGCTGGAACCAGTGGCAGGCATTAAGCAGATGGCGGAAGCCCGAGGAATCGAGATGGCTAAAAAAACTGACCCCGGGCAAGTTTCCTTCCTCAAGAAAGTTTCCTCCGGCCCAGGGCGACTGTCCGAAGCACTGCAAGTCACCCGCGCGCGCGATAACGGAAAAAGTCTAGTAAGCCCGCGCTCGGACCTGCGCATTGTCGATGACGGCTATCGCGTGCGCCGCGTAGTGATCACGCCGCGCATCGGGATCGTGAAATCCGCCGAGCGGCCCCTGCGTTACATCGTCGCGGGAAACCCGTTTGTCTCAGGAAGCAGGTCCCAGCAGACTGTGGAGGAACCTATCTGATTTTGGGTGGCGCAGCGGTTTTACCGCCAGGATAACGGTTCAGCACTCCAAAACGATATTATCAAGCAGACGCGTGGAACCAACGTAGGCGGCCACCGCAACCAGCGTCTTCTGCGCTATCTGTTCCACGGGATCGAGCGTATCCGGATCGACGACCTCAAAATAATCCAAACGGACGTTCGGCTCACGAGCAACGACTTCCTGACCCGCGGAGATCAGCTTCCCAGCACATCTTTCACCGGCGTCGAATTGCCGCCGCACGGCCAGCAATGCCCGTTGCAGCACCAGCGCGCGCACCCGCTCTTCCCGATTCAGATAAGCGTTGCGCGAGCTCATGGCCAGCCCATCCGGCTCGCGCACAATCGGACAGGCAATAATTTCAACCGGAAAATTCAGGTCAACCACCATGCGCCGGATCACCGCCAGCTGCGCGGCGTCCTTCTGCCCGAAGAATGCCGCATCGGGCTCGAGTATGTGAAACAGCTTCGCAACGATCGTGGTCACGCCCCGGAAATGGCCGGGCCGCGAGCGTCCGTCGAGCTTTTCGCTCAGCCCATTCACCACCACCCACGTCACCGCGCCCTGCGGATAGATCTCTTCGACCGCCGGCGCGAACAAAATTTCGACGCCTTCTTTTTCCAGCAGCTGGCAGTCACGGTCGAATTGACGCGGATACTTCGCCAAATCTTCCGTCGGACCAAATTGCGTGGGGTTCACAAAGATGGAAACGGCAACGGCGTCGCACTGCGCCTTCGCCGCCCGAACCAGCGACAGGTGCCCTTCATGCAAAGCCCCCATGGTAGGAACAAGCCCGAACCGCCGACGGTTCTGCCGCGCGTCGCCGCACGCAGCGCGAACTTCGAAAATCGTGGCGCATGTCTTCATGCTTCAAAACACTATGGTAAAGGGTTCGTATCAGGGCATCGCTTTAGCGATGCCGCGAGTCGTCCAACGGAACGCCCCTTTAGGGGCCGCGGTCGCAGCCGTTGCACGGGTCGCTCAAGGGGCCTCGCGGTATTGAACATCCAATTCCTTGAGGGTTCCAAGCAGCAGGGCCCGGTTCTTGCGCAGGTCGGCCTTAGTCTGCTCCGATGGATCCTTGGGAGCGGCCTGCGCGACCAGTACGACGCGGCCGTAAGGCCATGCGCTCGAGGAAAGCGAGACCAACTCGGCTGGAATTTCTTCCGGCTTCAGAATGCGGATCTCGCGATTGGAAAGATCGACGAAGCCAATCCCATCTTCGCGAACCACTAAGTAGGGATTCTTCCAATCGGTCATGTTGCTGAATGGCGGATATTTCGCAGGGTCCGGCGGCGGAATGGACTCAAGTCCCGTCGCCGGCGGAGCTTCCACGGTCTGTGTAGCCGCCGGCGAAGGCTGCGCTGGCTTGGAGCAGGCCGCCAGAGCCCCCATCAGAACCAAAGCCACAAAATTTCGGGCGCGCTTTCTGCCGACACAGAAAGCATTACGGGGCACCGATTCTCGCGCCTCAGATGGTTGCAGCACCGCATTTCGCAATCCCGTTCGAAGTTTCGTTCGCGCGATCGTGGGCATGACGTTTCTCCGCCCAATATTATCGCCGCATAGCCTGCTTGCGGTGGAGTACCGTTTCAAGTGCGGCCTGCGTCTCTTTCGGTAGATGATAGCTTTCGCTGTCGTTCGGAAACTGGCGCGAAACCACGTCGGCTTTGTAGGCCAGCACGGCCTGCGTGATCAGCGCGGCCGCATCTCCGTAGCGCCGAACGAATTTTGCCGGTTGAGTGAACGTCAGGTTGACCAGGTCGTGGAAAACCAGCACCTGTCCATCGCAATCCGGCCCGGCGCCGATCCCGATCGTGGGCGTTTCGATCTCAGCCGTAATCATGGCCGCAACTTCGCGCGGAATCCCTTCGAGGTAAATGCAGGCCACACCCGCGCGGTCAAGAGCCACCGCATCGCGCATCAACTGCTCAATGGCATTCAGCGTCTTGCCCTGAACCCTGTAGCCGCCCATCACATTCACCGATTGCGGCGTAAGCCCGATGTGCCCCGCGACAGGAATCTCGGCATCGATCACGCGCCGGATCACATCCACGCGCTTCTCGCCGCCCTCCATCTTCACCGCCTCCGCCCCGCCTTCTTTCACAAAGCGCGCGGCGTTCTGCAGTGCGTCCTTGGGATCAACCTGATATGACCCGTAAGGCATGTCGGCAATCAGCAGCGCATTCTTCACGCCCCGCCGCACCGCCTTAACATGGTGCAGCATCTCGTCCACGGTGACCGAGAGAGTGTTCTCGTAGCCAAGCATAGTCATGGCCAGCGAGTCGCCGACCAGGGCAATGTCAATGCCCGCCTCATCCACCAGACGCGCAGTCGGGTAATCGTAGGCGGTCAGGCAGGCAATAGGTTCATGGTGAAATTTCTTTTCGCGAAGAGTAGCAGTGGTGATTTTGCGGCGGACTTCGCCGATAGATGTGAGACTCACAGTGTCCTCCAGTGCCCCTCCGCAAACCCGGCGGATAGAGCCTGTACGCGTCGTCTTCGATAGATAACGCTGAGGGGATTATAGCTACAAAAGGGGCGTTTGGTCGAGGGGCCGCAAACCTTAACTGAAGAAGAGATTCCGGCTTATCAAGATTTGTTTTTGAAACGAAACCGCCCCGTTTTGCACCATCCTTGTAAGCGCCACAGCTTGAACGCAGAGATTGATATATGAGGCCAAGCAACTGGCCAAACATCTGACCTTCGGGTTTCTGCCCACGGGCTGGACCGCTGAGCGCTTCTGCGGAGGATCTCGACCGAACGGATTATCAACGGAGAAGACTACACCCAAGTGGATGTGGCTTATGAAGATGCTTCGTACATTGAGAAACATCCTTTTGGCACAGGTCGCGATGGCCTGCCTGATGTTCCCAACGCTCTGGGCGGCGCCAAACCTTATCCAGAACCCAGGATTTGAAACGCCCGCACCCGGCGTTCCGCCGGGGACGCCTGTCGCCTACTGCTCAAGCAACACAACGTCCGGCGGGTATGTATGTGTTGCGCCCGTAGGGGACGCTTGCTTTTTCGGACAAAACTCCGCCGCTGCCGGCTGGCAGATATGGGTGGCCAGCTGCCAGGCCCATCAGTACCTTTACACCGAGTTACTTTCGTATGGTTGTGCCGGCTGCCCACCACCTCCCCCCGGCGGGGGCGGCAAGTACATGATGCATGTGGTGACAAATGTCAACGCTAGCGGGATCCAGCAGCTTGGTTTTGGCCCCGCCCAGACGCTGTCATCGATTTGGGTGTATGTGAACCCGAACGTGTCGAATAACGGCTGCGTCGGGATGGCCACCGGCGCTGGCCCCGGTGCCCCCAACCCCAACATACAGGGCACCCGCTGGTCGGGGGACGAGACGGTTTGCGAGACCGGCTCCTGGATACAGATGAACGCTCCCAGCGAAAACTCCGTAGCAACTCAATTCGTAGTCTTCTCTGAATGCATGAGCACGCGCTGCATATTTGACCCCACGGCCATTTATGACTTCTATATCGACAACGTCGACGTCGTAGCTGCTCCCACAACGTGCACTCCACACTGTGCCCAAGACGCGAAGTGCGGGGCTTCCGACGGCTGCGGCGGGTCCTGCCCCGGCTCTTGCGCGCCCGACCTTCACGAGTCTTGCAGGGATCTCGGTAATTCGGGATATTTGTGCGCGGCAACGCCGCCAACCTGCACCCCACACTGCGCTACTGACATGACGTGCGGAACTTCCAATGGCTGCGGGGGGTCCTGCCCTGGCTCTTGCGCGAAACCTGCCGCCCTTCGCGAGAGCTGCAAGTATCTCAATAATTTCGGATATTTGTGCGTGGAGCCGCCGGGAGGCCCGTAACCGCACGGGGAGCGCTGTGGGGTAGTGGAACACAAATCAGCCGGGTGCCGCAGCCAGAAGCTGATCCTGCGTCGCTTGTGCATCGCCCTGCCAACCCAGAGTACTCTCTTCTTCACTTCGAAAGGGCCTGCAGCGTGTTGCGATAGCGCTTCATGATTTCATCAGTCTTCGCGATTTTCCCCGCGAACGTTGGATCGTAAGAAGTGAGCCGGTAATCGCCGTCAGCCGCTTCGATCAGGAAAAGCCTTTGTCCGACACCCGTTTGCAAGCGGTCGATCACTTCCTTCGGCAGAACCACTCCCAGCGACCTGCCGAACCTGCGAATCTTGAGTGCAATCATGCATCACTCCTGCTGTTGTCTACAAACTTCCTGCAATCTGCTCTCCCTCCTCTTTCATCACAAATCATCTGTGCGCGCCGTCACAGACCATCAATCCACCCGGCGCAATAATGACGTTCGGATCGAAGAATCCCGACGTGCGCCCGGCTCCAGAGGCGATCCTCAAGCCGGCCCAAACCAGTTTCAGATCTTTGAAAAATCGACGCTGAAGCAACGAATTCCGCAGCAAAATTTTCTCCAAAATGACGCCAAATTCTACAAGCCTCATAGGTAAGTCATTAGTTTTGAATACTTTGGAGCTAACTAGCTTAGATTGAATGCTTTACGCAGAAATGGGGGGGAGGGGGGCACCCCCCCGCAAAATTGGTGAACTGGCGAAAATCCGCCGCCGCTGACCCCACATTTTCCTGCGACCTGACACTAAGACCTGAGACCTGCGTCTCACGCGCTGGCCGCTTCCGTGCTCCCCAACGGCAGAAAATATTGCGTGCCCTTGATCGGGGCGGAGACTTTTTTCAGCAGCTCCTGCAGGTCTTCGTTTCGTTCCACGAAGTCGATATCCGAGGTGTTCACGATCAGCAGGTCGGACTGCGTATAGTGAAAGAAAAAGTGTTCGTAGGCCTTCACCACTTCCATCAGGTAATCCTCGCTGATCGCCTTCTCGCCGGCCGCGTTCTTTTTTTTCAACCGCTTTTTCAGCACGTCCGGTGTGGCCTGCAGATAGATCACCAGATCGGGCGTGGGCAGCTGTTCGCGAAAATAATTGAAGTAACGATTGTAGGTATCCAGCTCCTGATCGTTGAGGTTGAGGCAGGCAAAGAGCTTGTCTTTTTCAAAAATGTAATCGGAAACCACCGTCTTATTCGACATCGGACCCAGATCGAGCGCGCGCAACTGCTCAAAGCGCCGCACCAGGAATGTCAACTGCGTCTGGAAAGCAGCGCCCGGCTCGCCCTCGTAGAACGCCTTCAGAAATGGATTGTCTTCCGGTTCAACGACGCGCTGCGCCGCCAGGCGCTCTCCAAGAACCCGCGCCAGCGTGCTCTTTCCAACGCGTATGGGCCCTTCAACCGCAATGTAACGGGGAAGCTCGAAAAGCTTGGCCATTGGATTGTCGTGGGAACTGGGAAGCAGAATATATGGCTTCGCCTTCGGACGCAATTGTGGATTGTGGAAAGGTCAGAGGTCAGATTGCACAGGTCGAAAGCCAAAACCGCCACGCGTTGGTTTTTACCTCTGCAATCTGACCTCTGCCCTCTGACCTCAATTTACAATTCGATCATGATTCCCGCCCTCATCGGACTGACGACCGGATTGACGGCTGCTGCCGCCGCGACAGCTGCGGGTTACCAGTCCATGTCGCCGACGGGCCAATGGTTCGGACAGACGTTCGCTCATGGAATCCGGGGAAGCAGGCAAATCGCCCTGACCTACGACGACGGGCCGAACGATCCGCACACGCTTCACCTGCTCGACGTGCTGGCGAAGCATAGCGTGCAGGCAACGTTCTTCATGATCGGCCGCTATGTGCGGCAGCGCCCCGACATTGCCTGCGCAGTAGCGCAGGCAGGACATGTCATCGGCAATCACACCTTCACGCATCCGCGGCTCATCTTCCAATCGGAAGCGCAGACGCGCAAGCAGCTCCTCGACTGCCGCCAGGCGTTGCAGGACGCAATCGGCGAGCATTCGAGTCTGTTTCGACCACCGTTTGGCGGAAGACGTCCGGTTACGCTGCGGATGGCGCGTCAACTTGGACTGCAGACAGTGATGTGGAACGTCACTGGCTATGACTGGGATGCTCCGTCCGCCGTAGTGATCGAAAAGAAAATCGCGCGCCAGATGCGAGGCGGCGACGTGATCCTGCTGCACGATGGGTCACATCGGGCTATCGGGGCGGATCGGGCACAAACAGTGATTGCGACCGACAATCTGATTCAGCGTTATCGCGATCGTGGATACGGGTTTGTGACCGTCGATGGGATGGTAGCCTTAAGTCCGCGACCGTTGAACGGGGTTAAAACGTAGGTTTCGCTTGCTGAAACTACCTGATTTCAATAGTTGGCGCTAGATCAACGCACTCAACTCGCCGTCCGGACTTGCTATCACAACCACGTAACCGTCCGGGTCGCGTAGCCACAATTCTCTATGCTTGGGATTCGGGTTGATGTGCGGTTCCAGGATGACCTGAGCGCGCAATGCTCGGGCCCGCTCGACAACCTCATCAAAGTCGCCAACCTCGAACCAAAGCAAAACGCCATGGCCAGGCGGTGCGGCATCGGCGTTGGTGAGGTTGGGGTGAGCTTCCTTGTCCCAGGCATGGAGTTGAAGAATGATTTCGCCATCGCGCTGCATTCGATCGTACAGCTCGCGATGGGGATGTTCCGGAAGTGTATCGAGCCCGAGCAGCTGCCGATACCAACCGCTGCTCGCGCGAACATTGCGCACAGCGATTAGCGGCTGAGCCCGGACAAAGGCGCTCTGCCCGATAGCTTCCATACGCTCTCCCGACGAAATCAGCGTCACCAAAGTGGTTTCACTCACTGTCACCATTCTTTACTGGGCAGACCCGATCGGTCAAACCGGAATACTTTGATGACGCAAGGCCGGTGAAATATTCAACGAAAAGAGAGGGCTTTTGAATGTAATGCCCTCTCTCACGATGAACAGCGAACTACTGCTTAGTCTCTGACGCACCTCACGTCTCCAGTAGCTGGGTCGGTATAGCGATGCTGTCCCGCCGGACATGGTGCGCCCGGGCCCCGCTGGCCCTGTTGGCCGGACTGCCCCTGGTCACCCTGCTGGCCCTGCTGGCCGGACTGCCCCTGATCACCCTGCTGGCCCTGTTGGCCGGACTGCCCCTGATCACCCCGATAGCCCTGTCGGCCGGACTGCCCCTGATCACCCTGCTGGCCCTGTTGGCCAGCTTGCCCCTGCGCACCCGGCTGCCCAGGGGGCCCTTGCAGCGGAGCTGCGCTCGTGTTGCAACCGCTAATAAACATGGCTAGCAAAATTACAATCGTAGCTAGCGATATCTTCATTTGATTCTCCCTTTTGTTCCGTTGCTGCTCAATGCAACAGCTGCTAACGTAGGCGATGGTGCACAGCGAGAATGGTACACATGTCGTATCAGCGCGCACTGTTCTACTTTGCTCACTTATCTAGAATGATTCTTAGTGTCCCATTCTCGTACGCTATGTCTGGCTCAACATCTTTCCCAACTCTTCGCGCATGGAACAGTCGTTCTCCCCGGATGGCGGGAAGACCTGGGAAGTAAATTGGATTTGCGAGCTTTCGCGATAAGCGAACGGCTTACCCGTGAGGCGAATACAAGGGGTGGTTTCCGACCAAGGCAGAAGTGCAGGCGGTACTGGCGAAACATCGCGACTACACTCATCATTGGGTCAAAATGAGCAGCTGTCGCTTGACTTAATCAGTTCAACGGCTTTTCGGACGGTTCGCCCCAGACCGAGTGAGGTCTAGGCTGATGGCTCCCCCAGGCGATCCAGCGCATCGTCGCAGCTGCAATTACTGCGATCAAGATCCAGCACAAAATATTCATCACCGCCTGAAACCGGGTATTCATTGCGTTGGCTATTGTACGTCTGAACGGGTATCGGAGAGAATGACTGTCGCAAAATCCCAATTACACTCACAATCCGGGCATGAGAGTAAACGTCGATTACACTAACTACATTCGTCTACGCGTGCACCGCTGCGAACGCCTGCTTCGCCGCTGCGATGGTCTGCTGCACGTCGCGTTCTGTATGCGCCGCGCCCAGGAACGCCGCTTCGAACTGCGACGGCGGCAGGTAGATTCCGTTCTCCAGCATCGCCCGGAAGAAGCGCCCGAACGCTTCTGTCTCGCACCTGGCGGCGGAGGTCCAATCGGTGACTGGACCCTTCGCGAAGAACCAGGTGAACATCGAGCCGACGCGGTTGTGGCACATGGTCACGCCGGCATCATGGGCCGCGGCCGCTACTCCGGCGACCACCTCGGCTGCCCGCTTGTCGAGCTTCGAGTAAATATCTTTGTGATCGCGCAAGTAGCTCAGCGTGGCATAACCGGCGGCCATCGCCAGAGGATTTCCCGACAGCGTTCCGGCCTGGTACACCGGTCCTAGCGGAGCAACCAGATCCATGATTTCGCGCGGGCCGCCATACGCGCCTACGGGCAAACCTCCGCCGATGATCTTGCCCATGGTGGTTAGATCGGGCTGGATCCCGTACAGTTCCTGCGCTCCTCCAAAGGCCAGGCGGAATCCGGTCATGACCTCATCAAAAATCAGCAGCGCGTTCTCACGCTTAGTGATCGCGCGCAGAGCATCGAGGTATCCGCGCGCTGGAGGCACGCAGCCCATGTTTCCGACGACCGGCTCCACGATTACGCAAGCAATCTGCTGCTTGAATTTTTCGAAAGCTTGTTCGAGCGCTCCGGTGTCGTTATACGGGAGCGCGAGCGTGAACTGCGTGAATTCTTCAGGGACGCCCGCCGATCCCGGAATGCCGAGCGTGGCTACGCCTGATCCGGCTTTCACCAGCAACGCGTCGGCGTGTCCGTGATAGCAGCCCTCAAACTTCACAATATATTTGCGCTTCGTATACGCGCGCGCCAGGCGGATGGCCGACATGGTCGCTTCCGTGCCCGAACTCACGAAGCGAACTTTTTGCATATGCGGGAAAGCGGAAATTACCAGCTCGGCGAGGTCGGCTTCCGCGGGAGTGGACGCTCCAAAACTTGTGCCCTTGCGCGCCGCCGCGATGACCGCTTCGATGACCGTAGGCGCCGCGTGTCCGAGAATGAGCGGTCCCCATGAGCCGATGAAATCCACATACTCGTTGCCGTCGGCATCCCAGATGTGCGAACCCTGGCCGCGCACGATGTACAAGGGGTCGCCCCCCACGCTCTGGAAAGCGCGCACCGGCGAGTTCACGCCTCCGGGAATCAACTGTTCGGCGCGTTTCTGCAACTTGCGGGACTGTTCGGTCTTGCGGGCCATCGATTCCTCCACCGCGGCAGCCCCGATAATCCAGGATCGGAAGCCGCGATCAACATAACGGATCAATATAACAGCGGGGTTGCGGCAGCGCAGTCGTCGTCCATATGGCTTGCGATCCTAAGCTTGAGAGACCGGATCGAATTCATAGTACTTTCACGATTTTGCAATATTCCCGCAATCTCTCGCGGCTATCGTAAGAGCAGTTGCCCTTCTAACCGGGAGGGTTCTATGGGACGGCTTTGGGGGGCTCCGGGCTGTCCTTTTTTATTTCTGCAAGGTCTTTTGTGCCAGTCTGCGCCGCCACCGCCTCGAACCGCGTTCCTTATCGGAATCGAACTGGTTTGCGCTGTTTGCGAAAACGTCGAAGTGTTTCACGTGAAACACTGTAATGGCCACATTATACGTATGGTTATATGCATACAACAGACTTGAAGTCTAATAAATGAAACGGGTTAGGACGCAGCTTAAGAACGGGCTTTAGGCCGCTTTTGGCTGGCGTTTTCTATTGTTTCGCGGCTAGAAAGCTATCCGCAACGCGAACTGAATCTCGCGCGGCGTTCCCGAGCCCACCGGGGTGATCGGGTTTACGATGGCCGTGTTCAAGTTCACTGTAGTGATGATGCTGCCGAACCCGGTGGTGTTCGCCGGGTTGAAAGTGGACTGCGGCTGGCCTAACTGCGGGTGATTGAAGATGTTAAAAAATTCAGCACGAAACTGCATTCCCACGCGCTCAGTTAGCGGAATGTGTTTTCCCAAACCCATGTCGATCTGCCACGTGCCCGGCCCGCGGAAAAGGTCGCGCGGCGCGTTGCCGAATTCCCCAGCCGGGGTTTTGAACGCTGCCGGATTGATCCACTCTGCGATGGTGCTGCCCCCGGGCGGAGTGAGAGAAACGCCCGGAACCAGATCGGGACGCTCCGTGCCGGTGGCCCCATCCGGCGCGGTGTAACTGCTGGGCATCAGCACATTCACCGGAAAGCCGGTGCGAGCCAGGGCGGTCGTCGTCACTTCCCAGTTGCCGGCGATGGCGCCTGCGACCCCGCCGCTATTTAGCAGCGGCTTGCCTTGGCCGAAGGGTAGCTGGTAGACCGCATTGGCATTGAACACATGGCGGGCGTCCCAGGCGCCACTAGCGGTTTCACAGGCCAGGCACAACGGATTCTGCGGCGCTATTTCGTCGCCATCGCCGCTGCCGTTGGAGCCGTTGTCAATCTCGTGCGACCAGGTGTAATTGGCCGCCACCAGAAGGCCGTGGGAGAACGAACGACGTAAACCCACGGAGAGAGCATTGTAGGTGCTCATGCCGACGGAGCCGCGCCAGCCGATGGCGGGAGCAAAGGCCGGGTATTGCAGAGTTGTGTAGGTCGGGGGGAGGTACAGGTTCACCACGTTCTCCTCCAACAGATGCACGCCGTGGCTTCCCAGGTAGGAGACCGTGGCCGCGAAGTTCGCAGGTAGTTCCCGCTGCACCGAGAGGCTCCACTGCTCAACATAGGAGTCCTTGCGGTTCCGTTGTTCGGCGTTCGGCGAGAGGGATCCGGGGTTGGTAAAATCGACCGGATACGAACCGCCTTTCACTGAATAGGAGGGCACTTCGTTTTTGGCGGGCAGATTCTGATCGTCCAACTGTCCGTCTTCGTGGTAGATGCCGAATCCGCCTCGAATCACCGTCGGACCGCCTTTCCGCGGCGACCAGGCAAAGCCCACGCGGGGATCGACATCGCCGTAGTTCTGCTGCCCGAAGCTGGCGCCGATACCGCAGAATCCCTGCGCCCCGCAAGTGTCGAAATCGAACGGGTTGGCCAGCCCATTCGCCTCGTTGAAGAGCTCGAAGACGGTGTAGCGCACGCCCAGGTTGAGGGTGAGGTTGGGCAGCAACTTGTACTCGTCCTGCGCGTAGCCGGAGTAATCGTTCTTGCGCAAGTGGTTGACCGGCAAGGCGCCTGTCAGCTTGGCTTTCGATACCACATTATTTGCGAGATTCTCAACCGAGGAAAACGTGATGGTTCCGTGTTCGCCGGAACTCTGATTCAATTGGATGTGGCGGATCTCCCCTCCAAACTTGAAGGTATGCCGGCCATGGACCCAGGTCAGGTTATCGATCCAGGAAAATGAGTTGCCCACGTAGATGCTGTAGTAATCGTAGTTCTGAGTGACGAATCCCGGCCCAGGACCGCCGGAGATCGCAATCTGATAGAGGATGCCGGTTTTATTGAGGTTGTAAGTGTTGTCGGTGGAACGATTGAATCCAAACTTGGCCTCATTCACTAACTTGGGATTGAAGATGTGCAGCAATTCGAGCGCACCACTGACCGGCGCGGACACCCTCTGCTCCAAGTCCGTGGCGGCAACCGAAAGCGGCTGCGTATCGACCGACCGGTCGTAATTGAACCGCATAAAGCCTGTGGTCTTTGCCGAGAAATGCTGGTCAAGCCGCAGCATCGCCGAATTCTCGTTGGCCACCTGAGTGCATAAGCAGGTCAGCAGGTCGATGTTCGGGTCGCTGGTGGGGGTTTCAATCGTCCTTGCACCCGGTCCCGGGTAGGCTGTGATGATCGGATAGATCGGCGACGAGGGCGAAACTGTTGCTATGAGCGCCGGGCTCGGCACGTCGCCGGTCGTCGGATAGCCCCAGTTTTGCCGGTAGGCTTCCGAAGAGAGGAAGAAGAACGTCTTGTCGCGCTTGATGGGGCCACCCAGCGATCCACCGAACTGATTTAGACGAAGCGGCTGCTGCAGTGTTTCGTTGTTGGAGGTCCATCCAGGCTCGGGCGCGTCAAAAACATTGTTGCGCAAGTACTCGAAGAGGTTTCCGTGGAAGCGGTTTGTGCCCGAAGGCGAGGTGACGTCCAGTTGAGCGCCGCCCGTCGCGCCTTCCTCGGCAGTGGCCATCAGCGAATCGACGCGGAACTCCGAGATCGCGTCCAGCGGAATGGCGAGCCGCACCCACGTGCGCTGTGTCTGATTCACGATGTTGGTTGCGTCAACGCCGTCATAGGTGAAGTTGCTGTCGTCGAGACCGCGTCCGGCGAACCGGACCGACCGCTGGTTACTGCCACCGGTATCGATGGCGCCGGGGATGAATGCCGTCAACTGCGACCAGTCGCGGCCGTTCAGCGGCAATTGATCCGCCTGCTCTTTCTCGATCAAACCGGTCACGGCGCTGGAGTTGCGGTCCAGCAGCGCCGAACTGGCGGACACTTCCACGCGTTCGTCGCGGCCGGAAACGGGCAGAGTCACATCGAGCGTTCGCGTGCGGCCAATCACCTGCACGACATCAACGAAGGTGAGCGACCTGAAGCCCTCGTGCTCAAAAGTGATGGTGTAGACACCTACGGGAAGTTCGGGAATGTCATAGGTTCCGGTGGAAGAGGATGTCGCTTCGCGCCGGAGTCCGGTGGCATTATGCACCGCGGTGACACGTGCCTGCGGCAAAACGCGTCCGGCCGTATCGGTGACCGTGCCATTCAAAGCCGTTCGGTCTACTTGTGCATGCATCGAAGACGCGAGGCAGAGGATGATGCCAAGCGCATATACTCGACGGGCAGCGTGGGTGCTGGAAGCAACCGTGGGCTTTTCACCAGACTTTCTGAACCGTCCGGCAAGAAGCGGGGCGAGAAGGAGGTTAGTTGGCTTCATGGGTTTTCATCCTTCGGACACAATGTCCAGAAAAATGTCTTGATATCTCAAAGCGCAGGACGATAGGCGCGCGTTGTTAATAGTACGTGACACGCCCGTGAAAGCTTTAAGAAAAGCCAACTACCGGCGGTAAGAGGTTGGGGCATCTACTACTTGCGCTAATTGTTGACGGACGATGAATTGTTTGCCCGCGCATTGACTTGCCGCTCTTGCGAATCTAAAGTTCTGTTTGCCACATCAGCCCGATGTTCTGCCTGGGCAGACGTGCCTGAGCAGACATGCCTGAGCAAAAAATGGATCCGCTCGACCCAAACTTCGAAAATGCAGATGCGGCGCGACTGGGACCGCTGGAGCGGCAAATCCACTACGCCGTGTGGACGCGGGGGCCTGCCACCGTCCGTGAAGTGCTGCAGGATGGCAAAATCTGGCAAACCTACAGCACGATCATGACGACGATGGATCGGTTGTTCCGGAAGGGGCTTCTGGACCGGGTGCTCGAGGGAAAGGCGTTTCGCTACGCGGCGCGGTGCAGCCCGGAAGAACTAGAGCGGGTGATAGCGATGAAGGGCATCCGGCAGCTGCTTGGGTCCGAGAATGCTTCGCTTCACCTTTCCTATTTCGTGGAGGCGGTCGGGCAGGACGAACATCTGCTCGATGAGTTGCAGGCGCTGGTGGAACGTCAACGCGCGGAACTGCAACTTAAGAAGGGGGAGCGGCGGTGATATTTGCGGCGCGGGGAATTCTCGTTTCTCTTGCGTTTTTCGCCGTGGTGTACTGCACGCTTTCGTCGCTGGTTGTATTGCTAGCTTGGAGCATGAATCGCGTGGGCGGACAGACTTCCGCCAGATCCGCTAATTTTCTGTTTGGCCTGCGCATCTTTTCTTTTGCGGTTTCCAGTGCGGCTGCCGTGTTTTTCGCCTTTCCGTCATTCTGGCTAATGGAGAAGGCGACACTCGACGAGGACGCGGGAACGTTCGTTCTCGCAGCGTGTTCGCTGCTGATCCTGGGCGCAGGCCTGGTCCGCGTGCTTCGGGCTCAGGCGAAAACGACACGCGCGGTGAGGCAGTGGTTGTCGAGAACGCCGAGCATGGGCGGCAGCGAGGCGGACACGCTGGCGCTGAGCGCGTGGAACGGCGCGCCGGCGCTGATTCTGGTCGGCATTCAGAGACCCCAAGTGATGATCTCCGACAGGGCGGCTATGGTGCTCAGCGGCGACGAGTTGCAGGCTGCGGTTCGGCACGAGATGGGCCACATGCGCTCGTGGGATAACCTGAAGAAAGTTTTTATCAGTGCGACTCCGTTTCCAGGGATGCGCTGCATCGAGAGTGCGTGGCGCGAGGCGGCGGAACTAGCGGCGGACGATGCAGCCGTGGCGAACCGCCGGGATGCGCTGGATCTTGCGGCGGCGCTGATCAAACTCTCGAGATACTCGAAGCAGTGGTCGGAGCCTGAGCTTGCCAGCAGCCTGGTCAGTGGATCATCTTCGATTAGCTTGCGGGTCAAGCGGCTGCTGGAGTGGCGCTCGCCTGGCCGGTTGCAGCGCGCGTGGCTTGGGCACTTCCGGCTTTGGCCTCTTTTCGTTGTGGCTGCCATTATCGTCGGTATAGGAAGCAACTATGGCGCAACCCTTGCGCTGACGCATCGCTTGACTGAAATTCTTGTGCCTTAGCGAAACTCTCCGGGAAAAATCAAGGCGCCTGGGTTGGGTCAATCATCGCGTTTCCAATTTGTCGGCTGCGATTGGGACTCGTCGTTGCCCTCTGCTCGGCGGGCGTGACAGCCGCCGGGACGGCGGCGCTACCCTTTCCGGCGCGGGCCGAGTATTCAACAAAGTGTATCCGCGGCGGGCTGCAGGGCAATCGGAGAGTCTTTCCCGCGACTGCTATGGTGCTGCCTGGCTGAACATTGCGAGGGACCAGAAATGCGTCAGTACGGCTGCGAATGCCAAGCCTACAGCAAACAATGTCCAACGATAGCGCAGCCAGGAATCGCGCACGCTCGACATCTGGGCAAAGACATCGGGCACGTAGGCTGCGCAATACGCCACGTTCGCAAGAACTGCCAGCCCGAAAAAGAGGAGTATCACGTTGAACTGCAGCAGGGTTTTTGAAAACGGCAGTCCCTTCAGAAAGTGAACGATCACGACGGCCGCGAGTAACAGGTTATAAAGTATGCGCCGGGGTTCCCAGTAGCGAATCGAGTTCCCGAGATAGTCGCGCCATTGACCGGTTTCCATCTTTCACCTTCCTCGCACCTTCCTCGCACTTTCCTCGTACTTTCTCGTGAGCTATGCGGGGCGTTGAACTCCGGCTTCCTGCTGCTGCACGCTGCGAAACGCCCAGGCCATGCGGGGGGTGTTGTGGGCGATTCCGAAACGGCCCTGAGCATCGAGCAGAATGATTCCGCCGTGCCCGTTTACGCGCTGCTTCAGATAGTTCATTGCTTCTTTAGCGGCCCACTCGGGCAGGCTGCCGGATTCGACGCGGTCGGCGGCCCACTTCGCGAGCACCAGCTTCATGATCGGTTCGCCCCATCCGGTGGTGGAGGCGGCGGCGCTGAGATTGTCGGCATAGCAGCCGCAGCCGATAAGCGACGAATCGCCGAGGCGGCCGGGAGCCTTATTGAGTGTGCCGCCGGTTGAGGTTGACGCCGCGATATTGCCGGCGCGATCGAGCGCCACGGCTCCGACGGTATCGTGAGAAAGCAGATCGTGCGAAAGCAAGTGGTGCGAAATGGTGGGCGCGAACAGATCGTTGCCGTTGGTTGCGGTCAGCGCCTGGTATTCGCGCAAGCGCTCGACCTCCCGGGGGATGATGAGATCTTCGTTGCGGCAGAGGGCGATGCCGTGCTCAGCGGCGAAGCGTTCGGCACCCTCGGCGACAAAATAGACGTGAGGGCTGTCGCTGAGAATCTTACGGGCGGCGCGGACCGGGTTGCGCAGGCGCTCCACACAGCCGACGCCGCCGCCGCGGAGGGTTGCGCCATCCATGATGAAAGCGTCGAGTTGAACTTTGCCGTCGCGATTCAGGAAACTGCCGCGGCCGGCGTCGAAGGTCTCGTCGTCTTCCATGACGACCACGGCTTCTTCGACCGCATCGAGGGCGGAGCCGCCGCGTTCGAGAACGGGCCATCCGGCGGCGGCGGCGTTGCGGACGCCGTTGAGATGCGCGTCGACCATCTCGTCGGGGATGGCCCAGGCTCCGCCGTGGATGACTAGAACGGGATTGGTTGGCAATCTCAGACTCCGAAAGAAGTTGCGGAGTTAGTCTAGCATTCAGGCGGACGGTGTTTGCTCGCGGCGAGGGCGGTTGACAATCGCCAACAATATGCCCGCGATCCAGAAGCTGTAGATCCCTAGTCGGAAGATGGTGCTGCTTCGGAGCCCTCTTGCGGGATCGATGAAAAACGCAGTGACCAGGAATAACGGTGCGACCATAATTAAGACAGACGCTACCCGTTGAGCGCGGTAAAAGGGTTGACTATTGGACAAACCCAGGTTGGCCACTCCAGCCAGTAGAAGGAAGAGATGGCGCGAGCGGCAGATCAGTCGAGGGACGCTATCTAAATGAGGAACTCCGGCTATATGCCGCATGTATTGGCCCATCAGAGGAAAGGCAAGCAGCGTCAATAACCCCACCATCCAGTGTGCACGCGACCAGTTCACCGGGGCAGATCCCTCCCTAGGCGGACAAGCATATCGTGGTTAAGCGTATCGTGGTTAAGCGTATCAAAGAGAGGAGCCGGAATTTTCATCACTCAGGCGGCCCTGGCCGGCGCGTCCATTTCAGTGGTGCGCTGCCAGGTGTAGACGATGCGGTGGATTACGGTGATGGTCGAGAGTACGGCGATCACCCAGAGTACCGGGGCCATGACATTGAACAGGGCACCGATGATGAGGAGCACGAGGCGCTCGGGGCGTTCCATGAAGCCGACCTTACAGCTGCCGATCAGCGATTCGGCGCGGGCGCGGGCGTAGCTGACCATGATCGCGCTGATCATCGCCAGGGCGGTCAGCACAACGTAGAAGAATCGGTTGCCGCGGGCGTAGAAGACCAGCAATCCGAAGAATAAGGACGCATCGCTATAGCGGTCGACGATGGAATCGAAAAAGCCACCGAAGCGGGTAACCTGATTTGAGGCGCGGGCGACGCGGCCATCGACCAGATCGAAAAATCCGGACCCGATAATCACCAGGCCGGCATAGAAAAACATGCGGCGCTGGTTCTCGCCATTGGCATATCCGAACAAGAACGCGGCGTAGGTGTTGACCAGCAGTCCCATCAGAGTCAGGACGTTGGGATTGATGCGCGAGAGAGCGAGCAGGCGCACGATACCATCGAGCAGCACACCGCAGGCGCGTCCGACTCCGCTGGTCCAGGTCATGAAATTCTACCCACAATGTTGGCGATCATTCTGTTTCCCGTTCCGGTTCCGCTGCCAGTTCCGCGAGCTTGGCTTCGGCTAGATCGTGCATGGTGGAAAGCTTCAGGATTTCCATTTCGCGGCTCCCGCCGGGCGTGACGACCAAGGCGGTGTCGCCAACCTTCTTATTCAGCAGGGCGCGTCCGATCGGCGAAGTGGTGGAGATCTTGCCGGCGGCCACGTCGGATTCTTCGCTGGTTACCAGCTGGTATTCCATTTCTTCGTTCTTGGTGCCGTCGAAGACGGTCACGGTTGAGCCCAGGCCGACTTTATCCTTGGGGATATTGTTCAGGTTGATCAGGGACAGGTCGGCGAGGCGCTTACCCAGTTGGCGGACGCGCGCCTTCAGATACTCCTGGCGCTGCTTGGCCATGTGATATTCGGCATTTTCGCTCAGGTCGCCCATGGCGACGGCTTTTTTGAGCTCTTTGGGTATATCGTAGGCAAGCTCGTGCTCGAGTATGTTCAGTTCGTCCCGAAGCTTCTTTTTGATTTCTTCCGTCATTGCTCTGCTGTGGACTCTGGGCATTATAACCCTCCGCGACGGGGAAGTGGGCGGCAGGAATTGGGATTCGCCAACCTATTTGCCGGTCTAACCTGTTAAACCGGAATGACTTACTTGAATAGTCCCGCAATATCCATGTGTGTTAGGACGAGACCCTGCCTCATTGATGCAGGGCGGAGCCCCGCCACCACACACTCGTCGCGCGCTTCTTGATTGCCTTAGCGTCGGGCGTCAGCTAGACTAGAGGAAGTTGTCCAGCCCCCCGGGTCGGGGCCCTCCCATGAGCGGTAACGGCGTTTTCCACATCGGCGATAAGGTCGTTTACCCCAACCATGGCGTCGGAACCGTAGAACAAATCGCCAGCTTGACGATTGGCACCCAAATCCAAAAGTTCTACGTGCTCAGCATCGCAGCCAGCAATTTAAAGGTCCGGGTCCCGTTTGCCAATGTGGGCAGCGTTGGGATGCGTCCTGTGGTGCGCAATGGCGAAATAGAGAAGATAGTGGATTATCTCTCGTCCGGGGAATGCATTAACGCGGCGGACTGGAAAGACCGGTTCAAAGAGAACTCCGATCGTATGCGGACCGGGTCGCTTTCCGACGTGGCGGCTGTGCTGAAAAGCCTGTTGATCCTCGCCCAGGCCAAGTCGCTTTCCTTCCGTGAGAAAAAGATGCTGGAACGCGCCCGCTATTTGCTGGTCAGCGAGATTGCCATCTCGCGCAATTGCGACGAAAGCCTGATTGAGCAGGCGCTTACCAAGGCGCTTACGAAATGTAATCTGCGCTTCCCGGAGATTACTGAACTGGCCTCCTGATCGCGGCCAAACCTCACCGTCACCGCTGATTCTCTGTTACACCTAATTTGCCGTCACCCTGATTCCCGTAATCCCTGATCTGCCATTGTGAACATGGTTGTCGCGTCTACTTTGGCAGCGTCTTGGCGTCCGCAGGAGACGGGGCAAGCCCCGTCCCTACAGTTAAGGGCTGGTTAGCGGGCCGGGTGGGCTTCCATCCAAGATTGCAGAATCAGGATTGCGGCCATGCGGTCGACGGCTTGGCCTCGCTTCTTGATGGAGAGATCGGTTTCGCGGAGCAGGCGGTTGGCTTCGGTTGAGGTCCAGCGCTCGTCCCACAGATGGATGGTCACGCCGAAGTGAGCGTGCAGGTCGTCGGCGAAGCGGCGCATCTTTTCCGACTGCGTTCCTTCGACGCCGCTCAGGCGCAGGGGCAGGCCGACGACTATCTCCCTTACTTCGTACTTCGCCAGCACTTGGCCTAAGGCCTCGAGATCGCGGCGTTTGTTCTGACGCTGGATGGTGTCCAAACCCTGCGCGGTGATGCCTAACGGGTCGGAGATGGCAACGCCGATTCGTTTCGAGCCGACATCCAAGGCTAGGATGCGGCGCGTGGCGGCTGGGGGCATGGGTTCATTGTAGATTGCCGGGCTCGCTTCGCTTGCCTCCCCGGACGAATGCGTCCGGGGCTACGTGGTTCGAGGACGTGCGATGTACGTGATTCGTGATGGTCCATCCGCAATTCCGGTCGTGCAATTCCTGCGTCGGTGAGGCAGAATTGTTGCCCAGTGAGGAACGGGATGAGCGACGACAGCGTGGAATCCACGGAAGAACAAGACAAGCATCATTGGTCACTGACGCTGCTGGGCATGACTCTGGTGGTAATGTTCGCGTATTACGGGGAATCGGTATTGGCAGTTCTGTTCTTTGCGATTCTGCTTAGCTTTATGCTCTCTCCGGTGGTACAAGCGCTGGAGTACTTGCACCTTCCGAGGGCTATGGCGGCGCTGATCAGCATGGTCGTGCTGCTGGTGGCGCTTTATGGAATCACGGCTGCGTCCTACAACCAGGCGATCACTTTCGCGGACAACGTTCCCAAGTATTCGCAAAAGATCGGCTCCATCCTGCAGCCCTTCCGGCAGGAAGCGGAAAAGATCGAGAAGACGCGCGAAGTCGTGGGCGGCTCCGAGCCCACGAATGTGGTCCCCGTGCGGCAGGTGCAGAGTTGGTCCGACGTGCTGACGCACGGAGCCAGCACCGTGACCGACATCGTGCTGGCAGCGTCATTCATCCCATTTCTTGCCTACTTTCTGCTGACCTGGCAAAGCCACGCGCGCTCGGCCACGGTGATGCTGTTTCCTTTAGAACACCGGCATACGGCATTCGTGACGTTGGGGCTGATTGGGAAAATGTTGCAGAGTTTCATTGTCGGAAACCTGCTGATCGGACTGTTGATTTCGGCGGTGAGCGTGGCGATTTTCGGGTTGCTGCACGTGCCGTTCTTTTACTTTGTCGGCTTTCTCAGCGGATTCCTGAGCCTGGTTCCGTACCTGGGAGTCGTGCTGGCGATGGTTCCACCGATCATGGTCGGATTCGGACAACTGGAAGCCAGCAGCCTGCTGCTGGTGGTGCTCTGTGTGGTGGGGTTGCATCTTTTCGCGCTCAATGTTCTCTATCCGAAGCTGCTGGGGAGCCGGTTGAGAATCAATCCGCTGGCGGTGACGATCGCGCTGCTGTTCTGGGGAGCGGTCTGGGGAGCAGTCGGACTGCTGCTGGCCATTCCGATCACGGGCGCGATGAAGATTGTGTTTGACCACGTGGAATCGATGAAACCTTATGCGGATTGGCTGGGGGAATAGAAACCGCTTCATGGCCAGACGCAGCGGGTGCCGGGAAAATCCTTTTGAGTACGCGGCTTGACGGGGTAACCGCCATGGCTTATATACTCATCTCCTCAGAGTACTGGACGAAGTACTGGACGCCCATGCTCATCCCTTGCAAACGCGGCTTCACTTGACGATAGCTCTCCAAGACGCCGGTCGGTCGTTGCGCTAATCCCTTTGACAATTCACTTTAACGGTGCAGCCTCTCTGCAACGAGGATGAATGTATGACTTTCCCGCAGGTTCGCAGCAAGTACTTCTTTCTGAGCTTTCTAGCAGGCGGTTTAGCGATAGGACTCTCCATTCAAATGTTCGGCGGAGATGTCTCAAAAGCGGCGCAGCCGAAGCAAACCTCTTTCCGGATTAAGAATGAATTCAAGGTGCAACCGCCAAAAGGGGCCAAGACGGTACGCATGTGGTTCGCGGTACCTCAGGAAGACGCCGCCTCGGTAGTTCGAGAATTTCGAGTCACCGCCGATTTTCCAGTCCACTATTTTCGCGACGATTGGGGAAACCGTGTCGGATATGCTGAGGTCAACGCGCCTGCCGAAGGTCCGATCACGATCCGGGAAGAGTTTGGGTTGACGCGCACGGAGATCCGGAACATCATCGATCCCGCAAAGACGCGGCCACTTACGAATGAGGAACGAGCCGCGCTCTTCGCCTACCTGCAACCTTCCAATCACGTAATCGTCAACGAGCAAATCAAGTCGCTGTCCGCGTCCATCGTAGGCGGCGAGACAAATCCGATCCTCGCTGCCCGAAAGATCTACAACTGGACGCTGGAAAACGTGGATTACTGGGTCAAGGACCCGGATCATCTGAAGGCCTCTCCAGTGGGGAGCACGGAGTATTGTTTACGGACGAAAACCGGCAATTGCACGGATTTCCATTCGCTATTTGCGTCGCTGGCAATGGCATCCGGGATTCCCACGCGCATGGTCTACGGCTCCCTGCTGAAACCCACCTTGAATGGTGTGCAAATTGACGGGAGCTATCACTGCTGGATCTATTTCTTTGCCCCTAACTATGGCTGGCTTCCTCTCGATGTTTCCCTCGCGAATATTTATGGCAAGGAGTTCCCGGTAACGGACAAGAATAAAAAGCTGGTGGAGTTGACGACTGCAACCGGTTACAAAGGACTCGATCCGAGCAAAGTGGATTATTACTTCGGAAACCTCGATGAGAGGAGGGTCACATGGTCCACGGGGAGAGACCTGATCATGCAGCCGCCGCAGGAAGATGGGCCGGTGAATGCGCTTGCCAAAATCTACGTCGAAATCGACGGCAAGCAATCGACGGATTGGACGCGCGAGTTTACGTACGCCGAGGAGACGCAGTAGTCGTTAGTCGTTAGTCGCTAGCCGCTAGTCGTTAGTCGCTAGTCGTTGGCAAACGACTAGGGCGCGGCGACGATCGACAGACGACAGACGACCTATTTTAGAATTTCAGAAGAGGAGAACGCACGTGGAACTTTGGCGACCTGACCCAACTTTTTACCCTTCACCGAAAATGGCGATGCAAGCACCTCCGGAAAAGGTGGCATTTGTGGCCATGCTCAACCCGGAGAACAATGGGCGTCCAGACGCGCTCGGCGTCGTCGATGTGGATCCGGCATCCAGCACCTATGGCAGAATCGCCGGCCGCGTGGACATGCCGAACCCCGGCGATGAACTGCACCACTTCGGTTGGAACGCCTGTAGCGCTTGCCTCTGTCCCTACATGCCGCATCCGCATACGGAACGGCGCTACCTGGTGGTTCCGGGTATTAAGTCGTCGCGAATTCATATCGTGGATACAAAACCGGACGCGCGAAAGCCGAGGATTGTCAAGGTGATCGAACCCAACGTTCTTGCGGAACGGACGGGATACAGCCGGCCCCACACTGTCCACTGCGGTCCCGAGGGAATTTACTGCAGCGCGCTGGGTTCCACCACGGGAGATGGCCCGGGCGGCATCTTCGTAATGGATCCGGAAAGCTTCGAGATTCTGGGCAAATGGGAAATCGAGCGTGGCCCGCAATATCTCGCTTACGACTTCTGGTGGCATCTGGGCCAGGACACCATGATCACGAGCGAATGGGGAACGCCGAATATGGTGGAAACAGGCGTGAATCCGGAGATTCTTTTGAAGGGGGGCTATGGCCACTCCATTCATGTGTGGGATCTGCGAAAGCGCCGCCACGTCCAGGCGCTGGATTTAGGCGCCGAGCAACAAATGGCGCTGGAGTTGCGGCCCGCGCACGATCCGAGTCGCGCCTACGGATTTCTTGGTGTAGTCGTATCGCTCAAAGACTTGTCGGCTTCCATTTGGCTGTGGCATCGGGAGAATGGAAAATGGAACGTGAAGAAAGTAATTGAAATTCCCGCCGAACCGGCCGACCCCGAAAAACTGCCGCCTTTGCTCAAGGGATTCAAAGCCGTGCCACCGCTTATCACCGACATTAATCTGTCGCTCGACGATCGATTCTTGTATATCTCCTGCTGGGGAACAGGCGAATTCCTGCAGTACGATGTCAGCGATCCCTTTCACCCCAAGAAGACTGGTGCTGTGCACCTGGGGGGCATCGTGCGGCGCGCGGGCCACCCGAAGAATCCCAGCACGCCCTTGAACGGGGGGCCGCAGATGGTGGAAGTGAGCCGCGACGGACGGCGCGTCTATTTCACGAACTCGCTTTATAGTCCGTGGGACGCGCAGTTTTATCCCGACGGAGTTCGCAGCTGGATGGTAAAACTCGACGCCAAGCCGGAGGGTGGCATGGAGATTGACCCGAAATTCTTTCTTGAATTCGGGGATCTCCGCGGCCATCAGGTCCGTCTGGAGGGTGGGGACGCGTCGTCCGATTCATACTGTTACTCATGAGCCATTTTCCGGCCTGGGCCTGGGCCGCGATGTTTTTTCTCGGGGCCTACCATGGCGTCAATCCGGCGATGGGCTGGCTGTTTGCCGTTGCTCTGGGAATGCAGAAGAAGAGCGCTGTTGCGGTATGGCAAGCGCTTGTGCCGATTGCCGTGGGCCATTTCATAGCGGTAGGGTTGGTCGTGGCTGCCGCCGTTGTTGCTGGTGCGGTGTTTCCCCTGGCATACGTCAGGATCGCCGCCGCTTGCATTCTTCTGGGCTTCGGACTCCAACGGTTAATTCGCAAGAGCCATCCCCGCTGGGGCGGAATGCAAATCGGTTTTCGCGATCTCTGCATTTGGTCGTTCCTGATGGCGTCCGCTCACGGCGCCGGCTTCATGTTGTTGCCGATCTTGTTGAAAATGTCGGCGCTGCACTCTGCGGCAGACACAGGTGTTTCGGCTCCCCATCACCACGGTGGGGCAATCGCGGGACCCTGGACGGCATCGACGGCGCTGCTTGTGCATACGCTGGGGTATCTTCTGGTAACCGGACTGATCGCGTTCGTGGTGTACGAGAAGGTTGGTCTCGAGGTCTTACGAAAAGCCTGGGTAAACCTGGATCTGATCTGGGCTATGGCACTCATCGTGACTGCGGGCTTTACGATGCTGGTCCCCGGATAGCTTTCTCGGGATTTGTACGTTTTTGCTGAGAGTAGCGCCGCAACTGCCCGGCGGGCATGTCCTGGCCCGCCGCGCCGAGGGCAAGACGTCCACGGGACAGCCGGCAAGATGCCGGCGCTACTTTCTTTTCGAGTTCCACGCGGCCCTGTTACTCAGGCAACTTTGTGCAATCTGAAATTGCCTCTACACTAAGACCTTGCGCGCGCTGATTACGCTCTTCTTGATTGCCATTCTCGCCCTTTGCGGCTGGCTGGCGTGGCAGGTTTATGTCCCGGTGACGCCGACCGCGAATACTTTTTTGCTGCTGCGTCCGGGGTATTCGACGCGGAGGATTGCGGCGGAGTTGAAGAGGGCGGGAGTCATCCGCAATGAACACCTTTTCTGGTTGTGGCACGTATTGCATCCCAAGCCGTCATTGAAGGCGGGTGAGTATCTTTTTGAACGCGCGGCGACGCTTCCCCAGGTCTATGGCCGTATAGCTCGCGGCGATATTTACTTCCACGTGGTCACCATCCCCGAGGGCTACACGATGTTCGACATCGCCAAGGCGATGGAGGACGCGGGGCTTGGTTCCGCGACCGATTTTCTGCAGGTTGCCGAAACCCAGACTCAGCTCATCTCGGATCTGGCGCCCGGGGCGAAATCGCTCGAAGGCTATTTGTCCCCTAACACCTACCGGTTCACGCGAACACAGACTCTGACAGAGATGGCGGCGGAGATGGTGCATCAGTTTCGGCAGGTGGGGCAACAGATCGGGCTGACGGCAGGTGGCAACTCAGATGTGCCCAAATTTGTGACCATGGCGTCGATTGTGGAGAAGGAAACTGCAGCTCCCGAGGAACGAGCGCTCGTCGCCAGCGTTTACTACAACCGGCTGACTAAGAATATGGCGCTGGATGCCGATCCGAGCGTGATCTACGCGGAGTTGCTCTCGGGCACGTACCAGGGAAGCCTCCATCATGCCGACCTGGCGGTGAACTCGCCTTATAACACCTACCGTTTTCCGGGACTGCCACCGGGGCCGATCGGCAACCCGGGGAAAAGTGCCCTGGAAGCGGCGCTGCATCCCGAGAGCACGACGTTTCTTTATTTTGTCAGCGATGGCAACGGGCACCACCGCTTCGCCCGCAGCCTGGAAGAGCACAATCGGAACGTGGCAGCCTATCGTCACTCGCTCGGCTTGCGGTAAACGCTGAACCCTCCGCTGCCTTATACTAATCCGATACTCATGCGGCAAGATTTTATCCAGGTATTGACATAGGAATGTATCGCCTTCATCTGCGCCTGTTTTTGCTTTTATTTCTATCGGTGGCGACATTTCCGCTGAGCGGGTGTCTGTTCCGGACACGCACGGTGGACCGGCAGCTCTCCGACCGTCCGCTGAAGACCGCTAGCCAGCAGCAACTGATCGACTACGTCGACACGCAGGCGGCCAAGATTCAATCCTTGCAGGCGACGGTGGACATTGATTCCTCCGCAGGAGACCCGAATAATGGGCGGGTCACCGATTACAAGGAGATTCGCGGCTATGTGTTGGCACGCAAGCCGGCCATGTTGCGCATGAAAGGCCTAATGCCGGTGGTGCGGAATACGGCCTTCGACATGGTGAGCGACGGAAAGGAATTCAAGATATGGATTCCTTCGAAGAGCAAATTTGTGATTGGCGCAAATGACGCTCCGGCCCAGCCCGACAAGCGGCTGGAGAACATGCGGCCGCAGTACATTTACGACGCGCTGCTGATGCCGGAAGTGGGGCCGGACGAGATTGCGGTGCTGGAGAATGGTTATGAGACCGTGCTGGACGCAAAGAAGCATCGGGTCGAGCAACCCAACTATGCGCTTGCGGTCATCCGCAAAGGCCCGACGGGCTGGTACTTATCGCGACGAATCGAATTCAGCCGAATCGATCTGCGGCCGTACCGGCAAAGGATCTATGACCAGCAGGGGAACGTCGCAACCGAAGCACATTATCAGAATTACAACGACTACGACGGGACTGACTTCCCCAATACGATCCAGATCGAGCGTCCGATGGAGAATTACGACATCATTCTGAACATTGTCAAATTGGAGATCAGCAAACCGCTGACCGACGATCAGTTCGTGCTGGAGCCACCGGCGGGAGCCGAGGTGGTGCACCTTGGCCAAGCCAGTTCGAGCGCTCCGAAGACGGTTGATAATCCTAGCAAGCAGGGCCCTGGCAAGTAGCTCTTAGCGTCTTTTGGAAGAGACATCATGAACCGCATGGTCATCGGAAATCTCGTGCACCGGCCGCTGCGTTCGATCATCAGTATTGTGGCCGTGGCGCTTGAAGTGACGCTGATCCTGCTGATTGTCGGGCTTTGCCTTGGGATGCTGCAGGACAGCCGGACCCGAACCGCCGGGATTGGGGCTGACGTTCTGGTGCGGCCGCCGGGGTCGTCATTCATCGGCGCGTTTTCGGGCGCTCCCATGCCCATCAAGATCGGCGATGTGCTCGCCAAACTCCCTCATGTGAAGAGTGTGGCCCCGGTAATTACGCAGGTGGCTTCGACCGGGACGCTGGAGGTTATCGCAGGAATCGATTTACCGAACTATGAAAGCATGTCTACCGGCTTTCACTATCTGGCGGGCGGACCGTTTCAGGGGCCGCATGACGTGCTGGTCGACGATCTCTTTGCCAAATCCAATCATGCCAAGGCGGGAGACACGATTGAGATTCTGAACAACAAGTTTCGCATCTCGGGGATCGTGGAGCGGGGCAAGGGCGCCCGTAAATTTATTCCGCTGAGCACTTTACAAGACCTCATCGGCGCCAAAGACAAGGCGACGATTTTTTATCTCAAGCTCGACGACCCGGCCAATGCGGACGTGGTAGTCGACGAGATCAAGCACGTGCCGGGCATGGAAAGCTATGTGGCGACGTCGATGGCGTCCTACCTGGCGATGATGACCACCAGCAACTATCCTGGGCTTTCGACTTTTCTGGATATCGTGGTGGGTATCTCGGTGGTCATTGGATTCATCGTGATTTTCCAGGCCATGTACACGGCGGTCATGGAGCGGACGCGCGAAATCGGCATTCTGAAGGCGATTGGGGCCTCAAAGCTCTACATTGTGAACGTGGTGCTGCGGGAGACGTGTTTGCTGGCGCTGGGCGGCATCGCGCTGGGGATTGTGGTGAGCGTTATTGCCCGGGCGGTGCTGGCCCACAGATTTCCGCTGGTGCAGGTGGTGGTGGATCGGGGCTGGATCGTGCGCGCCACTTTGATTGCGATCACAGGGGCGATTGCGGGCGCGCTGTATCCGGCGTTCAAAGCGGCCCAGAAGGATCCGATCGACGCCTTGGCCTACGAATAGGCGGAGGATCGGCTTTGGAGTGGTTTCGCTTTTTGTTTCCCTGGCGGGCCGGGCTTTTTTGTTCCGCATAATTTTGCTCGCAAATCGAGGGAGAATGCACGATACTGCCCGTGAAACTGTCCGTGCTATAATCGCGCCCCGTTACGCAGCAGAGGCAGTTTCGCAGTCCTAATTCAAATATCCAGGAGGAGATATGCGCTTCAATGATCCGACTCTGTACGGTCGGGACGACGAGACGGATGAATACGGTGACAGCGGCACCTATGGCGAATCGCTGGAAGAGGATTTGGAAGAAGAGGAAGAAGAGGAAGAAGAACCTGTTTTGGTAGAGGAAGAAGACGAGCTCGCGGTTCCAGCCCCGGTGCGGGAACCTGCCCCTGTGACCCCCTCGGGTGGAGGCGAGAGCGGGCCTCCGAAGAAGAAAGCGCCAGCCAAGAAAGCTCCGGCCAAGAAGAAAGCTCCGGCCAAAAAGAAAGCCGCCAAGAAAGCCGCCAAGAAGCCGGCCAAGAAAGCGGCCAAAAAGAAGCCCGCGAAGAAGAAAACGGCTAAGAAGCCAGCCAAGAAAGTGGCCAAGAAGAAGGCGGCGCGGAAGAAGAAACGCCGCTAGCGGTTCATTCTGCCCCATGTGGCAGAACTATGGCGGAAGCCTGACTCTTGCTCCGGCTTCCGCCATTTCGTTTAGAGGGCGTCGCGGACAATTGCTTCCGCTTCGATTTCCAGCAGCATCTCGGGAGAAACCAGGGCGGTGATCGCCATCATGGTGCTCGCGGGACGGATGTCGCGAAAAAACTCTCCGTGCGCTCTTCCGACTTTTTCCCAATCGGCAATGTTGGTGAGGAAGATGCGCGTGCGGACGACGTCTTTCAATGAAGCTCCGGCGCGCTCCAACGCGCTTTCGACGTTCTTGAGCGTCTGCACCGCCTGCGCGTAGGCATCTCCCGCGCCGACGATTTTTCCGTCGGCTCCGGTTGCGGTTGTGCCCGCAACATGGACATGCGCCCCTATGCGAACCGCTCGAGAGTACCCGACGACCGGTTCCCAGGGTGTTCCGGTCGAAATGTTAATTCGCTCCTGCATTGTGCCCGCCTCCGTTTTCCATTCCACGTTACCTAAGAAAGTGAAGTGAAGCGAGTAGATGAGTAAAGTGAATCGGGTATATAGATACAGTGAATCGACTTTTTCGATTCATATAGCTGTGGATAACTGTGGGTAACTGTGGAGTAAGTGGGCAATTAGCAATCGAGTGCTTTGACTGCCAACGAACGGCTCGCAACCCCGCGTCCCGCAAGGGCTTCTAACGGAAGGAGTGGCTCGAATGGGCACTTGTGTTCGATGGGGATTCACGGTATCTAATCCGCATAGGGTTCTGTTCCGATAGGAACCATAGGGGCCGATTCAGGAAGGAAGGGGATCATGGGGACTCCGGAGAAGCATCCGCTGGAGCAGTTGTTTCTTGAACTGGTGGGCCGTCATTATGCCCAGGAGATCGGGATTCGGGACCCGCAGGTCGTGAACTATGTCGCGCATCTGTTGTCGGAGTTTTGCGATGCCGACCAGTTATTAAAAATTCGCAATGCTTCGGGGAAGCCGCTGAACGACGTGGGCGAGATGCTGATCGAATCGGATCCGATCTATGGTCCGGCGCCGTCGTTCGACCGGGAACGCCAGGTCCGCAAGCACATTGGCGACTATACATTGTTCTACGCCGGCATGTTTCCGGAGAGCATCAATCATTACCGCCTGCGCCGCCAGCGAGTCGAAGGTTTTGTGGATTGGGTGAAAGCCGGGAAGGAAAGCTACTACATCGTCTCCAAGTTCGAGCATTTTGAATACGCCAAAGTGGCGCCACTGTTCGCGCAACTTTCGAAAACCTTTGAACAGTGCGTGTACGGACTGAACCTGGTGAAGAACGAGCTGGAAGTGATGCAGCATCCGATTGTGAGGAAGAGCAACGAACTTATTATGTAGGAGTGCAGAGGTCAAATTGCAGAAGTAAAGACCCGCGAATCTTTAATTTTTGATTCTTACTTCTGCAATCTGACCTCTCACCTCTGACCTTTCACCATCCGTCTTCCGGAAATTTCAAATTCTCCTGCCAGCACAATGTTGATCGCTTGGGTGTAAGCGACGTGTTCCTGCTCGAGGATGCGGGCTGCTAAGGTGCGCTCGTCGTCGGAGTCGAGCACGGGCACGGTTTTCTGCACGATGATGGCGCCGTGATCAAGTTCCTCATCCACCAGGTGCACCGTGCATCCGGACACTTTCACACCATAGGCAAAGGCCTGCTGCTGCGCTTCGAGGCCGGGAAACGCAGGCAGCAGGGATGGATGGATGTTGAGAATTTTCGCCGGAAACTGCTGCACGAACCAGGGCGACAGCAGGCGCATGTAACCAGCGAGGCAGACGAGATCGACTTTGTTGTCCAGAAGCGCGGCCACGACTTCGCGGTCGTGCTCCTCGCGGGGCTTACCTTTGGACGGAATTACCAGCGCGTTCAGGCCTCGGTGGCGGGCAGTTTCCACGCCGGGAGCATCGGCGCGGTTCGAAATTACAACCGCAATGCGGGCATTGGGTATGCGGCCTGCTGCGATGCTGTCGGCGATGGCCACAAAATTGGACCCGCGTCCGGACAGCAGGATGCCGAGATTATTCACCAGTCTATTGTATTGTGACTGCGACCAACGCCACCGTCTTTGCCGGCGCTACTCGTTTCGCACGCCGTCATCATTATGGGTCACGGTTCTAGTGCACTCTGCCGTAGCTCGCATCGAGCGCAAGATTCAGTTCGAGCACGTTCACGCGCGGCTCGCCCAGGAATCCCCACTGCCGGTTCTCGGTATTTGCGAGAACGAGCTGGGCAACTTCAGTTTCCGGAATCTTGCGTTCCGACGCTACGCGCCGAATCTGGAATTGCGCCGATGCGGGTGAGATATCCGGATCGAGTCCCGAACCGGATGTTGTCACCAGGTCCGCGGGGACAGGAGCGCCGGGATTCTCAGCTTGCAGCTTGGCAACGTGTCCGTTGACGCGGGCAACCAGCTGGGCGTTGGTCGGGCCCAGATTTGATCCGGTGGACGCGCTGGCATCGTAGCCGGCAGCGCCAGCCGCGGATGGGCGCGAATGGAAATAGGCGGGGCCCGAAAACGGCTGGCCGATCAGGCGCGAACCGATTATCGTTCCGTCCTTCCCGTTGATCAGGCCGCCGTTCGCCTGTTTAGGGAAGATCAGTTGCGCGAGTCCGGTTATCAGCAGGGGATACAGAATCCCCAGCAGGACCGTGGTTGTGATTGTCATTAGTATGGCGGTGATCAGATTTTTCTTCATGGTCTTCTCGTCTTCTCTAACTAAAGCCCCGTCTTTGTCGGCTCTCGGCGGTGCGGAAAAAGTATCATCCGCACGCCATCTCACCTCAGCGGCTAAAGCCGCGTCTGAAAATAAACTCTTTTTCGCAGCGGTAAACCGCTGCGCCACCCAGAATCAAAGCCAAGTCCATAGTGTTTCTTAAACCAGCTTGATGCCGGTGATCAACATGTCGATCAGCTTGATGCCTATGAACGGGACTACCAAGCCGCCAAATCCGTACACGAGCAAATTCTGCCGCAGCAGAGATTCGGCGCTCATCGGCTTGTACGCGACGCCTCGCAGGGCCAGCGGAATCAGGGCAACGATGATGAGCGCGTTGAAAATAACCGCGGAAAGGATTGCCGACTGCGGCGTTTGCAGCCGCATGACGTTCAGCGCATTCAGCACCGGAAATGTTCCGGCAAACATTGCCGGGATGATCGCGAAATATTTGGCTACGTCGTTGGCAATCGAAAATGTGGTGAGGGCGCCGCGCGTCATCAGCAACTGCTTGCCGATGGCTACCACTTCGATGAGCTTGGTGGGATTGGAATCGAGGTCCACCATGTTTCCAGCCTCTTTTGCGGCTTGCGTGCCGGTATTCATCGCGACGCCTACGTCAGCCTGTGCCAGCGCTGGAGCGTCGTTGGTGCCGTCGCCGGTCATGGCTACCAGCTTGCCTTCAGCCTGCTCGCGGCGAATCAGATCCATCTTTTCTTTCGGAGTCGCCTCCGCCAGAAAATCGTCCACGCCAGCCTCACGCGCGATTGCTGCCGCCGTCAGGGGATTGTCGCCGGTGATCATGACCGTCTTGATCCCCATGGCGCGCAATTGATTGAAGCGCTCGCGCATCCCGCCTTTGACGATGTCTTTCAGGTAGATGACGCCCAGCGCACGCTGATTCTCGGCGACGACCAGCGGCGTTCCTCCGGAGCGCGCGATCTGTTCCACGCTGGCCTGAATTTCGCGGGGCAATGACGTGCCGAACTGATGCAGGTATTTGGTAATGGCATCGACTGCGCCTTTGCGAATCTCGCGGCCGTCGAGGTTCACTCCCGACATGCGGGTTTGCGCGGTGAAGGGGACAAACACGGCTTCGTGCGAGGCCAGTTCGCGGCCGCGCAGTGAGTACTGCTCTTTTGCCAGCACAACAATCGACCGGCCTTCGGGCGTCTCGTCGGCGAGCGAAGAAAGTTGCGCCGCGTCCGCCATCTCGGCCGTGGTGATCCCGGGTGCGGGGATGAACTCCGCCGCCTGACGGTTGCCGAGCGTGATGGTTCCCGTCTTATCGAGGAGTAAGGTGTTCACGTCCCCGGCCGCTTCTACCGCGCGTCCGGACATCGCGAGCACGTTGTGCTGCACCAGACGATCCATGCCGGCGATGCCGATCGCGGAAAGGAGACCGCCGATTGTGGTTGGAATCAGGCAGACCAGCAGGGAGACGAGGACGAATACCGTCTGCGGCGATCCTGAGTAAATGGCGAATGGCTGCAGCGTAACTACGGCCAGCAGGAAAATGATGGTGAGTCCGGCCAGCAGAATGTTGAGTGCGATCTCATTGGGAGTCTTCTGCCGCTCCGCCCCTTCGACCAAAGCGATCATTCTGTCGAGGAAGGTTTCGCCGGGATTCGACGTGATGCGGACTTTGAGCACGTCGGAAAGCACGCGCGTGCCGCCGGTCACGGCCGACCGGTCTCCTCCGGCTTCGCGGATTACGGGGGCGGATTCGCCGGTTATGGCGGACTCATCGACGGAAGCAACGCCTTCGATGACTTCGCCATCGCCGGGAATGAGTTCGCTCGCGGCCACCAGCACGACGTCCCCGGAACGCAGCTTCGCGCTCGGCACCGTTTCTGTGTCGCCGTTCGGCAGCAAGCGCTTGGCCTCGGTTTCAGACCGCGCTTTGCGGAGCGTGTCGGCTTGCGCTTTGCCGCGGCCTTCGGCCATGGCTTCCGCGAAGTTCGCAAACAGCACCGTGAACCAAAGCCAGAGCGTAATTTGCAGGTTGAAGGCGAAGTTGAGTTTGTCGCGGACTAGCAGCAGGGTCGTCACCACGCTGCCCACCTCGACCACGAACATGACCGGATTCTTCATCATGGTGCGGGGATCGAGTTTGACCACGGAATCAACCAGCGCGCGCCGGATGATTTTTGCGTCCCACAAACTCTTGCTTTTCTTCTCCGCCATCTTCTGCCTCAGAAATCCCCGCGTTAGAAAGTCTTCCCTGCCATCATCAGCAGGTGTTCAAGTACGGGCCCCAAACTAAGGGCCGGGAAAAATGTCAGCGCTCCCACGATCACAATCACCGACACCAACAGGATGGAAAACAGGGGCGTAGTCACTGGGAACGTACCGGCTGATGCGGGGACAGTTTTCTTCTTTGCCAGATTGCCGGCAATCGCCAGCATGGGAATAATCATGAAAAAGCGCCCCACCAGCATGGTCATCGCGCCCGCCGTGTTGTACCACAGGGTGTTGCCGTTCAGGCCGGCGAATGCGGAGCCGTTGTTGCCCGCCATGGACGTGAATGCGTAGAGGATTTGCGTTAGACCGTGCGGACCCGCATTGGTAATGCTCGATGTGCCAAATCCTTCGACCGTTGAAATGCCGGTGAGCACCAGAATGATCAGCGGGAAAACCAGGGTGACCAGCATCGCCATCTTCACGTCGTAGGCCTCAATTTTCTTGCCGAGATACTCCGGTGTGCGCCCGACCATAAGTCCGGCAATGAACACCGACAGCACGACGTAGATCAGGATGCCGTACAGGCCCGCGCCCACTCCGCCGAAAACGGTCTCACTGAGCATGATGTTGACCAGCGGCACCATTCCCCCCAGCGGAGTAAAAGAATCATGGACGCCGTTGATGGCACCGCAGCTTGCGTCCGTGGTAATGGTGGCGAACAACGCGGAGTCGGCAATGCCGAAGCGCACTTCCTTGCCTTCCATGTTGCCGCCCGGCTGCGAGGCGGAGGCGCGTTGGTCAACTCCATGCAACAGAGGATTACCCCTGGCTTCGGCCCAGTAGGCAGCCGTAACACCGCACAAGAACAGAACCGCCATTGCCGCCCAAACTGCCCATCCGTGACGTTGAGACCCGGTCATCCGGCCGAGCGTGTAAGTAAGGCCCGCGGGGATCGCGAAGATAGAAAGCATCTGCAGGAAGTTACTAAGTGGAGTGGGATTCTCAAAAGGATGGGAGCTGTTGGCATTGAAGAATCCGCCGCCGTTGGTGCCCAGCATCTTGATTGCTTCTTGCGAAGCGACCGGACCTTGCGCAATGACCTGGTCGGTAACAGTGTCCATCACGGGATTGCCGTCCGCCCCAACCATCGGCTTGCCGTCGGTTCCGTTCCTTTGAACCTGCTGCGGCTCGACCAGTTTCGCAGTGTCATACGGCTTGAGGTTTTGCACGACTCCCTGCGAAACCAGAAGGAGGGCATAGACGATGCAGGCGGGCAGCAATACCCAAAGGATGGATCGGGTCATGTCAACCCAGAAATTGCCGATGGTTTCTTTTTCCTTGCGCGCGATGCCGCGAACGAAGGCGATCGCCAGCGCGATCCCTACCGCCGCCGATGCGAAGTTGTGGTAGGCCAGGCCAGCCATCTGGGTTAGATAGCTCATGGTGGACTCGCCGGAGTAGTTCTGCCAGTTGGTGTTGGTGGTGAAGGATGCTGCGGTGTTGAAAGCCAGTGTCTGAACGACAGCCCCGAACTTCTGCGGATTCCACGGCAGCAACTGCTGCACCCGCTCGATCAGGTAGAGCAGCAGCATGGTGGCGCCGCTGAACAGCAACATGGTGAAAGCGTATTCCGTCCACGGCATCTCGTGTTTTTCATCGACTCCGGTGACGCGGTAAAGCAGACGCTCGACGGGCCGGAGAACGGGATCGAGAAACGTCCGCTCGCCGCTGAACACTCTGGCCATAAACACGCCGAGCGGCTTGGTGATCGCCAGAAGCACAGCTAGAAATACAAGAATCTGCATCCAGCCATTGATTGTCATTTCAGAATTTCTCCGGTCTCAGCAAGGCATACAGCAGATAGACCATCAACCCGGCGCTCACAAGCAGCATGATGATCGATTCAGCATTCATATGGATTTGGCCTCAGGCGATTTTCCTTAGTGAATCCGATCGCAGAATTGCACATAGGCTATCGATAGCGCGAAGAACGCTATCGCGACCGCGACAAAGATAAGGTCTTGCACACACCCTCCTTCAGCTGCGGACTACGTTGCGCGAATGAACAGCGGGCAATCGAACCGATTGTCTTCCAGCATCGATTGGACACGTTACTGCATAAGGCCGAGGTAAGCGGTTCGTAAAGAAGTCATAAGGATTCGAGTAAGGCGGAGAGCGCTAACGCTCAATCCCCGGGCTGGAAGCGATAACCCACCCAGGGGTCGGTCACTATATAGCGCGGAGAATTGGGCGCGGGTTCGAGCTTCTTGCGGAGTTGCGCCACGAACACGCGCAGGTATTCGACCTGTTCCGTGCTTTCACCACCCCAGACCGCGGCCAGCAGGGCGCGATGGGTCACCACTTTGCCGTTGTGGCGGGCGAAATATACGAGCAGGTCAAATTCCTTCGGGGTGAGATGGACGGCGCGATCCTTGACAAACACGCTGCGGGCTCCGGGATCGATCTTGAAGTCCCCCATTTCCATCGGCCCCACTTCGGACTCTTTCGTCAGCGCGCGGCGAAGACTGGCGCGGACGCGCGCGAGAAGCTCTTCCATCCCGAAGGGCTTGGTGACGTAATCGTCGGCGCCGGCATCGAGAGCCTTGACCTTAGTGCGCTCCTCACCGCGGACCGAGAGAACGATGATCGGAATTTGCGTTTTGACCCGCAGCCGGCGGCACAACTCCAGGCCGTCCATGTTGGGCATTGCCAGGTCGGTGATGACCAGATCCGGAGACCAGTCTTTCATGATTTCCAATGCAGTTTCGCCGTCGTTGGCTACGCGAATGTCATAACCGTGACTGGACAGAGAAGTCCGGAGCACCCGCGTGATCTGGGATTCGTCGTCCACCACGAGAATGTGTTTATGCTCCAACTGTTGGGGCCTCAGGGCGAAAGAGTGCGTGTGGGAACTCGGTCGTCCCTCCGGACTTGAATTGTTTTTCCGCTTTACCCAGCGCTGAAGCGCCGGGCCACGTTAGTTCGCCACTCCGGGGCTGGATTCTCGATTTCATTTTCAGCAGTCTGTGAAACCGTGCCTTGCTCAAGACGATTTTATAGGACCGGGGCTAGCCTGGGTCCTGGGTGACGATGTGCACGTCGACTGCGGGGGCATCGCGCAAAAACTGATGGATGGCGGAAAGATAGAAATACCGTCTCCAGCCGCGGGTGGCGGAACGTCCGAAAACAACTTGCGTGATGTGTTTCTCGTTAACGAATTCGGCGACGGCATGGGCCACGCTCTTCCCCTGCAGCTGGACGATTGCTGCACCAACGTTTTCGGCGAAACGCAAGTTCGCCGCCAGGGTCCGCTGATTGGCTTCGCTGGCATCTTGCCCGCGGTCGATATAGACAACAGAGAGATCGGCATTCATGGCCTGGGCCATGCGGGCGCCGCGCGCAATCAGATACTGCGCCGCGGGGTTCGAGCTGATGCACACGGCGATGCGTTCGCGGATGGCAACCGCACCCCGATCCTTTTCTTCTTCGCGGTGCTGTTCGAGGCTTTGATCCACCTGTTGCGCGACCTGGCGCAATGCCAGCTCCCGCAAAGCGATCAGGTTGGTTTCGCGAAAGAAATTTTCTAGCGCACGTCCGACGCGTTCCTGCGGATAGACATCGCCGCGCCGCATACGGTTCTGCAGCGCCTCCGGAGTCAGATCGATCATTACTTCTTCGTTAACTCTTTGCAGCACCCAATCCGGAACCGTTTCCCGCACCTGGATTCCGGTGACTCCCTGCACCGTCGGGGTCACGCTCTCCAGATGCTGGATGTTCATGGTGGAAAGAACGTCGATTCCCGCGTCGAGCAACTCGAGCACGTCTTCATAGCGCTTGCGATGCTTGCTGCCTTCGATATTCGTGTGCGCGAGTTCGTCCACCAGCACTACGCAGGGCTTGCGGGCGAGAATGGCGTCCACGTCCATCTCTTCGAAGAGCGCGCCCTTGTACTCGATCGTTTTGCGCGGCACCGCTTCCAGGCTCGTGACCAGCTCCGCCACCGCTTTCCGCCCGTGGGTCTCCACCACTCCGATCGCCACATCTTCGCCGCGAGTGTGCCGGCGGATCGCCTCGGTGAGCATAGTGTGGGTTTTGCCCACGCCGGGAGCATATCCGAGAAAGAGCTTGAACCTGCCGCCCTTCTTGGTGGGCGAACATTCCTCCAGCCACTGCTCTGGGGTCTTGGTCATCGCGCCTATTGTCGTTGAGACATGGAAAGGTTTCAAGGAAGGTCAGAGGTTATAAGTCAGATTGCAGAGGTGAAAATCCCAGTTCGCCAAGGCCATGTGCGCAATGGATTTTCATCTCTGCGATCTGAGCTCTGACCTCAAACCTTGCTTTGTCATACAATCGCCTCGTGAAAGCCGTTGCCAGATCCGGAACTGGATATCTGATCGCGGCGCTGTCGGTGGCCGGATTTACGCTCATCGGTTACCGCTGGCTCCATTTCAATCCGACCACGATCGCGCTCGTTTTCCTGCTGGGCGTGCTAGGGATCTCCAGCTGGTGGGGATTGCAACAAGCGGTTTTCATGTCGGTGATTGCTACCCTCGCTCTTAACTACTATTTTCTGCCTCCGGTGCACACGTTCTTCATCGCCAGCCCACAGGACCGGATCGCACTCGTCGCCTTCCTGGTCACGGCGTTGGCGGTCAGCAAACTGTCGGAACGCGCCCAGCGTGAGGCGCGGTCGGCCATTGAGCGGCGGCAGGAACTGGAACGGCTCTACGCCTTCAGCCAGTTGCTGCTTTCGAGCGACAATCCAGCCGAACTGTTGAACCTGATTCCGCGCTACATTGTGGAATCATTCGGCATTCGATCGGCGGCAATTTCGCTATCCAGCCGCAACGACGTTTATCGGTCTGGTCCAACCATCGATGGTTTGGAATCGCGCGATCTGCAATTGACTTGCGTGCGCGGGGAACCACGATTCGACTCGGTTCATCAACTGGCGTTCATGCCGCTCCGCATGGGCACGCGCGTGGTGGGCGGGATGGGCGTTGCCGGGTCGATGCTCTCGCGGCAAACTCTCGAGGCCATTGGCAGCTTGGTGGCCATCTCCGTGGAGCGCGCCGGCGCCGTGGAAAAACTCAGCCGCGCCGAGGCTGCCCGCGAAAGCGAACAACTGCGCTCCGTGCTGCTCGATTCGGTCACGCATGAGTTTCGCAGTCCGCTCACCGCTATCAAAGCGTCGGTCACGTCGCTGCTGAGCAGCCCGAATCATTCTCCGGAGGAGAGACAGGAACTGCTGACCGTCATCAACGAGGAGAGCGATCGGCTGAACCGGCTCATCGGAGAAGCCGCCGAAATGGCGCAGTTAGACGCCAACAAAGTGGAATTTCGCTTCGCATCGGCGCCCGTCGGCCCTGTGATCGAGGAGGCGCTCGACGAACTGAAGCAACTGCTGGTACAGCACCCCGTGGAAGTCAGAATTCCCGCCGGCCTGCCCAACGCGCGCATGGACCCCGCTCACATCAAAGAAGTTCTGGTGCATTTACTCGAGAATGCCGCCAAATACTCGCCCGCGGGCGCTCCGATCCGCATCACGGCGGAGGCCAAGGATGGAGACCCGATGCTTACCATCAACATTGCCGATCGCGGACCCGGCATCGACGATTTCGAGCAATCCCTGGTCTTCGAGAAATTTTATCGCGGACGAAATCAGCGCGTGCAAGTCCACGGAACCGGCATGGGGCTGGCCATCTGCAAAGCCATCGTAGAAGCCCACGGCGGACGGCTTGGAGTGACCAGCCAGTTAGGACATGGGTCGGTTTTTTACTTTAGCTTGCCGGTAGGATGACGGCGGAGATAGACAACTTTCACCAGTGGCGACTCGGACCGATTCGCATTTACGCCGATTCGGAACAACGGCCTTACAACGGTAATCGACGTTCGGCCGCCACCATGTCAGCGACCCGTCTGTGTCGTGTTATTCTGATTCATCTAAGCGAACCGAACCAGTTTTTAGTCATTGTTTTTTGGAGAGACCCGGCGTTTTCCATGGAGCTTTTTCTAAATCTTTGCTGGCTCTCTTTGTTACTGCCAGGTTATCTACTGTGGCGGAAACGGACGTCCTCGGACCGCCGGGCCGCGTTTGTCTTTCTCTGCACCGTTGGGTGCGCGCTGATTCTGCTGTTCCCCGTGATCTCGGCGACCGACGACCTGCACGCCATTCGCCCGGAGATGGAGGAGTCCGAACGCGCTTTCCGCCAAGCCGGGCAACGTGTTTGCGCACTTCATGCGCTGACGCATTCGGCGCAACCGATTCTGCTTGGTTCCGCTTCTCTGGCCGCCGCGTTCGAGCAGATCGGAACGGTTCTCTCCTTCTCGCCGCGAGCGCTCGGAACTTTGTCTGCCTCCGGGCCCGATGGCCGCGCTCCTCCTTCCGAAAACCCCGCCTCGCTTTAAGCTAAGTCGGTTTTGATTTACTGGAAACAGCTGCGAGGATTCTTGCAAGCACGCGCATCGGGCGACTGCATTCCCTGATGGGCACGGAGCAAGCGCGATGTTCAAGTTTTACAATTTTTTTCTGATGGCGCGATTGTTGGCTGCCCGGCTCTTACAAACGGCGGCGGCGGAATTGGATCCGGGAGTGGACCGGGAGGCGATCCGATGAGCGGCAAGTCTTGTCGGCAAGGGCTGGCAATTTTCGCAGTTTTGTCTTCGATGATTTTCTCGGCGTCTTGCTCGAACGAAACCAAACCGGCACCCACGAAGGCAGAGGTCACGATCGATCCCAACCTCTACAGCATCGACCATCCTGAACTGTTCCAATTGGTCCGCGCCGAGGCTCGAACCCTGCCCACAGTGTTGACCGCCAACGGCGTTGTTACTCCCGATGTGAACCGCACCATTCATGTGACCTCACAGGGCTCCGGACGCGTGGTCGACTTGAAAGTGAGGCTCGGCGATTCCGTGAAGAAAGGCCAGGAGTTGCTTGGAATTTACAGCGCCGACTTGGCCGGAGCATTTTCGGATTATCAGAAAGCAGTCGCCGATGAGCGGTTAGCGAAGCAATCGCTGGAGCGAACGCAGCTTCTTTACGCACGCGGCGCACTCGCCCAAAAAGACCTGGAACAGGCCGCGGACAGTGAGGAAAAAGCCCGGGTAGATGTAAAGAATACGGAACAACACCTGCGGATATTAGGAGGCGACCCCGCGCACCCCGGTTCATTGATTGAGCTGCGCGCGCCGGTTTCCGGGACGATCGTGGAGCAAAACGTAGCGGGATTTGAAGGCATCAAGAGCCTCGACAACAGCCCCAATCTGTTCGTCATTGCCGACCTCACGCAGGTGTGGGTGGTTTGCGATGTTTACGAAAACGATCTGGGCCAGGTTCAGCTGGGCGATGCAGCGGAGATTCGACTGAATGCCTATCCAGAGAAGGTTTATCAGGGCAAAGTGGCAGACATCTCGCGCGTGCTGGATCCGAACCTTCGATCGGCAAAGGTGCGGATTGTGCTGCCCAATCCAAACGGGACCTTGAGACCGAACATGTATGCGGCAGCGACTTTCCGGTCGCGGAAAATGCAGCCGCGCCTGGTGGTTCCAAGCGCTGCGATTATGCGGTTGCAGGACAAGGATTGGGTGTTTCGCAAAGAAGGGCAAAAACAGTTCCGAAAAATCGAAGTGCACACCCAGGGCGTCACCGAAGACGGGTTCCAACAATTGCAGGATGGCCCGCTGAAGGCGGACGATGAGGTGGTGGCCAATGCGCTCGCGTTCTCGAGCAGCGTAGCGGAGCAAGGGAAATGATCCGGTTTCTCATCGACTTCGCTCTACACAACCGGATCTTCGTGCTGAGCGTGACGGTAGTGCTGTTTATCTGGGGAATCGTTTCCTTTCATAACCTGCCGATCGAGGCCTATCCGGACGTCGCCGATACCTACACACAGATTATTTCGCAATGGCCGGGACACGCGGCGGAAGAAGTTGAACAGCAGATTACGGTCCCGCTCGAAGTGCAACTGAACGGCGTCCCTCACATGACGCATTTGCGGTCGGTGTCGTTGGCTGGTTTGTCGGTGATCACGATTATCTACGACGATGAGATCACGACCTTTACTGCGCGGCAGGAGGTGCTGGACCGCCTGGCCCAGGCCACCGTGCCTCAAGGGGTAAATCCAGGGCTCGGTCCGGATTACAGTCCGACCGGGCAGATCATGTTCTACACGCTGACCAGCACCAATCCCAAATACGACGTGATGGAACTGAAGACGCTGCAGGACTGGTTTGTGCTGAACCAGTTGAAGTCGGTGCCGAATGTGGTGGACGTCAACATTTTTGGCGGGCCCACGCGTGAATACCAGGTTCAGATCGATCCCGGAAAACTTGTTTCTTACGGTCTCTCGATCGGCCAGGTGGAACAGGCGCTCACCAACAACAACCTCAATGGCGGCGGAGGTTTCATCGAGCGCGGAGAGCAGGCGCTCAACGTACGCGCCGTGGGATTAATGGCGAACACGGACGATATCGGGGCGACGGTGGTGAAGACGGTCAGTGGCACTCCGGTGCGGGTTCGTGATTTGGGCGTAGTTGTACAGGCGCCCAAAGTGCGCCTCGGACAACTGGGCAAGACCATCCGCCATGAAGATGGGACGGTGATCAACGATGACGATGTGGTGGAGGGCATCGTGCTGCTGCGCAAAGGCGCCGAGGCGGATGCGACTCTCGATGCTCTGCACCAGAAGATCGCGCAGCTGAACAATGGCATATTGCCGAAGGGAGTGAAGTTTGTTCCGCACCTGGATCGCAGCGATCTGGTGCACTACACGACGCACACCGTGTTGCGCAACCTGACCGATGGCGTGCTGCTGGTCACGCTCATCCTGTTTCTATTCCTGGGAAACGTGCGCAGCGCGCTGATTGTGACCTTCACCATTCCTTTTTCGTTGCTATTTGCCGCGATCCTGCTGGACTTGAATCACATTCCCGCCAACCTGCTCTCGCTGGGAGCGCTCGACTTCGGCATGGTGGTGGATGGCTCCGTGGTGATGGTGGAAAATATCCTGCGTCACACCGAACTCGGCCGGGGCAAGAAGACATTCACCGAGATGATCGCTACCGCGGCCCATGAAGTTCAGAAGCCAGTTTTCTTCGCCCGCATTATCATCATTGTCTCGTACCTTCCGATCTTCACTTTGCAGCGCGTGGAAGGCCGCCTATTCCGTCCCATGGCGTGGACGGTCGCGTTCGCTCTCTTGGGTGCGTTGCTGTTCGCTCTGCTTATTGCGCCGGTGTTGTGCACTCTTTTATTCAAGGACAACATAAAAGAATGGCGCAACCCCGTCCTCCATTTCCTGCAGGAGCGTTACGCCCGCACCCTTGACTGGTGCTTTGATCACTTGAAAATCACGCTCGGCCTGGGCCTGGCAGCATTGGCGCTGATGTTGTTCTTGGCATTCGGAGGCGTGATCGGCTCCGAGTTTTTGCCCCACCTGGATGAAGGCGCAATCTGGGTTCGCGGCACGCTGGCGCCGAGTACCGGCCCTTCGGCGAGCATTGCCTTGGCCAAACAGGCGCGACTGGTGCTGGCCAATTTTCCAGAAGTCAAGCAGGTGGTCAGCCAGGTGGGGCGGCCCGACGACGGTAGCGACGCCAGCGGCTTCTATAACACTGAGTTCTTCGTCGATCTGCTCCCGCACTCGGAATGGCGATCCCAATACAAGACGAAAGACGATTTGATTGCCGCCATGGATGGCGAACTGGCCAAGTTCCCCGGCGTGGATTGGAATTTTTCGCAGCCGATCTCCGACAACGTGGAAGAGGCGGTGAGTGGCGTCAAGGGCGAACTGGCCGTCAAGCTTTTCGGCACTGAATTGAAGGCGCTTGAACAAAAAGCCAACGAGATTCAAGACCTGATGGCGAAGATTCCTGGGGTCGCCGACCTGGGAACGTTCCAGGTGCGGGGACAACCCAACGTAAATCTGATGGTGGATCGTGCGGCGGCGGACCGCTTTGGCATCAACGTCAGCGACGTGCAGGATGCAGTGGAGACCGCGGTTGGCGGCAAGGCGGTAAGCCAGATCCTGATCGGAGAACAGCGCTACGATCTGACCGTTCGCTACCAGCCCTCCTTTCGCAAGACGGTTGAAGATATTGCCAACATACGCATTCTCGCTTCATCGGGTGAGCGGGTTTCGCTGGGACAGTTGTGCCAGATCAAACTTGAAGATGGCGCTTCGACCATTTACCGCGAGGGCAACCGGCGATACATCGCGATCAAGTACAGTGTGCGCGGACGCGACCTGGGCAGCACGGTCCGGGAGGCGATTGAGGAAGTGCATCGGAAGGTGCAGTTGCCGGAAGGCTATTACCTCGATTGGACGGGCGAGTACGAGAGCCAGCAGCGCGCCAATCGCCGCCTGGCGTTCATTGTGCCCATCACAATTCTGCTTATGTCTTTTATTCTTTACTCCGCATTCGATTCGTGGAAATGGGTCGCGCTGATTCTGAGCGTGGTATCGCTGTCGCCGCTGGGCGGGTTTTTCAGCCTCCTGCTAACGCACACGCATTTCTCGGTTTCGTCGGGCCTGGGGTTTCTGGCGTTGATTGGAGTGTCGGTCGAGATCGGCGTGATTATGGTGGAGTACATCAACCAGCTTCGCACGCGGGGCATGAATCCTCGCGAAGCCGCTAAGGAGGGCGCGTCGCTTCGGTTGCGGCCCATCATGATGACCATGCTGGTGGCGACCTTGGGGCTTCTGCCTGCCGCTATGTCTCATGACATCGGATCGGATTCGCAGCGGCCCTTCGCCATCGTCATTGTTGGCGGACTGATTGTTGAGCTGTTCATCAGCATCGTCCTGTTGCCGTCGTTGTATGTCTTCTGGGCGCGGCCGGGCGACCAGTTGCCGCCGCCGGAGATTGGATTTATCGAAGAAGGCGAGCACGTGGACTAAGGATGGGTTAGACGCCGGTGCCGGCTTACCTCTCCTCAAGGCCAGAGCGCCGAGGCGAATGCATCCCCTCGGCGCACCCTGAAAAGAACTCGTTTCAATGGGAGGGACGGAGAGAGGGATGCGTGGCATTAGAGCCACGACCCTTACTTACTCCCATTGCGCCCGTTACATCCGCCGTTGTAGGCGCAACTGGACAGACGTCGCCCTCCAGTGTCGTGCTCGCCACGTTCATGAACATGTTTGGACTCACGGTATTGCCCCAGCCCGTTCCCAGCAGAATCCCGGCGCAGGCTTCGTTGATCGTGTTGGCCGTGATGAAGTTGTTATTGCCGGTGCCGCCGCAACTGTCGTCCGCGTGGATAGCGTCTTGGCTGCTACCGTAAATGACATTAGAGTGCACTATGTTGGAATTACTGCACAGGTCGATGGCATCGTAATTCTGCGTGCCGCCGATATGATTCGACTGGATGAGCGTGCCATCTGCCAGTCCGTCGTATGGGTCGGTCATGGAGACAATTCCAAACTGTGCAGTTTCAACATTGTTGCTGGATACAATCACTCCCCGCGAAGCGTAAAGCAGGATGCCGGACGATCCCCAACAGGTTTGCAATGCACAATCCGGAGGGTTGATGAAAACATTGTCGATCACATAGTTGGATACAACGTTGCCTGTCGCGCCGAGACTTAGCTGGATGCCATTCCCTGCCACGAGCGTAGTGGGACCAAGACCGACAACGTTATTCTTGCTGATATAGGCTGTGGGAGGGGGAAAGCCGTTACCAACTCCGGTAGCGATGATTCCGTTTTTGCCGTAGTTACGTATAGAATTGTTGGAGATAACCACCGGTGCGATGACCGTATTGCTTGCCACATAGATTCCGAAGCCAATCTGGCAACCCACGTTGGTAAGCGGTATCTGGTTCCGGACAACGCTATCGGTAATCGTCCCCGAGGAATTCTCGTAATCGATTCCCAGGATATTCACACCGCCGCAGCCGTCAAGTCCGTTGCCGGCGCCGTCTACGGTGAGGTGGGAAATCGTGGCATTCACGCCTTGTACGAGGATTTGCGCAGCTACCTTCCGTGCGGGAAAGCTAGCGAGTTCCGTCCCATTTGGGACAAGGCCGCCAGCAGGCGGTACGATCACGGATGCAGTAGGGCCCATTCCATTCAGCGTCAAGTTCTTGGTGATTACAACCTGCTCGGGATAGGTACCGGGACAAATTTCGACCGCGTTTCCAGGGTTAGTGCCATTTACCGCCGCCTGGATGGTCGGGTAATGGGTTCCGGGGCCAGCGCAGGTCCCGGCGGTCGAATTAGCAAAAGCCTGTCCGCCGAATGCAATTAGCACAACTAAGGCGAGACAAGAAAACGCTAGATTCCGAATAGGGTCCATTGGTAATTCTCCGGCTGTAGAGTTTACGTTACTAAAGGGGGAGGGAGAGTCGTCGGCACGCTCCCGTAGGGCGCTCCTCTTAACGACTTTAAGTTCAGTCTACCGTATGACTTGCGCCAAGGGAACGACACCTGTGTGCCAGCCACTATTGGGCTATTCACAAGTAACATGGAACTTAGAAGGGACGGTATCGCACTTCTTTGGATCTAACTTAAGTTACATCCGACTAATACGGAAACCCCGCTCAGCTCGATACGGCTGGTGAGGTCGTTTCGCGATGAGTTGTTGCCGCACACTCGGCACGCGATGAAAGTTTGTCAACGTTCCGGTGGTTTGGTGGGCCCGCTAGGATTTGAACCTAGAACCAACAGATTATGAGTCTGCTGCTCTAACCGTTGAGCTACGGGCCCTTGCCGCGCAGCCCCTAAAGGGGCGGTTCGTAGCGGGCGTTTTTGGCATCGCTAAAGCGACGCCCTGACACGAAGCGTAACTTCTATACGACGCAGAAGTTCCTCCGCGAAGCGCAACTTCTTTCGCATCGGTGAAGAGCACTTGGCGAAGAACACCATGATACGACGCGATACTCTTCCTGCGAAACGCTAACTCTTCCCGCGAGGAGGCTAGAGCGTAGTGGGGGGCGCGGGTGGCGACGCCGGAGCAGCCTCCGCCGTCGCGCTGGTATTCACCAGATCTTTCAATTCCTTGCTGGGTTTGAAAAACGGAATCTTCTTTGCCGGGACTTCCACCCGATCGCCGGTTTTCGGATTACGGCCCACACGAGGCTTGCGCTGGCGCGTGCGAAAGCTGCCAAAGCCGCGAATTTCGATCTTATCGCCCACGCGCAGCGAACGCACCACGCTATCAAAGATCGTGTCGACAATCACTTCGCTGTCTTTTCGGGTAAGTTCCGCCAGCCGGGAAACTTCTTCGATCAGATCCGCCTTCGTCATAGCCTTCGCTCCCTTTGCCGCTTCCCTTTTTAGGAATTCGCGTGCCGCAAGGGCTTCATGGCCCTTCCTGCCTATAACCTTCTCAAATTTAAGGGGTTCTGCGCAAGTACAGTTCTCAGTTCCCGGTTCTCAGTTCTCAGTGTGAGGACGGGATCGTTTTTTCCTGAGAACTGGCATTTGAGAACTTGCTACTTCCAAAGATAGTAAAAGCCTACTTGCTGCTCCAATAGCTTCTCTCGCGTAGGCAAGTAATCGGAAACATCGCCAAACAACAGATCGAGTCCCGAGCGCCGCTCTTTGGGCGGATAGACCAGGGTCGGCTCGCCGGAAATATTGACCGCCCGGGCTGTGTCTTTGACGGCGCCTTCGAAATCTGCGATCTGGTCCACCATCTTCAGGGAAAGCGCCTGCTCACCGGTCCAGACTTTTCCGTTCGCGAGGGTGCGGATGTCATCTTCTTTCGCATGCCTTCCGTCGGCCACCGCCTTAATGAACTGCGTGTGCATGTTGTCGATCAACCCCTGCATGTACTCGCGTTCGGCGGGCGTCATTTCGCGCGTCGGGCTGCCCGTATCCTTGAATTCCCCCGCCTTCATCGTGATCGGATTCAGTTTCGCCCAGCGCAGAAGGTCACCGTAGTTCACCCATTCGGCAATCACTCCGATCGATCCCACTATGCTGCCCTTGTCCGCATAGATCTTGCTGGTGGCGGACGCCACGTAATACGCGCCGCTCGCGCCCACGGTTTCGATGGAAGCCACAATCCGTTTCTTCTTTTCGTCCCGGATGCGCTTCACTTCACGATAGATCTCCTCGGACGCGGCCACGCCGCCGCCGGGCGAATTGACATGGATGACGATGGCCTTGATGGAATCGTCGTCGGCAAACTTTTTCAGTTGTGCGACGATCTGTTTGGGAGAGAAAATAACGCCGTCGAGCTCGACTACGCCAATCTTGGAGCCGAAGCCGGTAAACGCTTCTTCATCCCGGCCCCCAAAGCTCAAATAAACCAGCGTAAACACGGCAACGACGAAGAGCAAAAATAACCCGCCGCCCACCACAAACCATATCCAAATCCGCGAACGCCCTTCAGCCATAATCAGATGAGTTTAGCACCGGGGCGGTAGGCGGGCTTGCGTCACCTCGGAATTGGTCGCGTCAAGGATTTTCCGGAAATCACATTTCGACGCCGCGCATCTGATTTTATTTCACCTCAAAATTGCGCGCATCGACCGGCATGTTATTCGACACCTCAAGGCCCTTCAGATCCCAGTCGTTGAGTGTGGTTTTGCCATTTTGAAGCTCCTGTGAAAACTGGATATCGTAGTGAGTCGGCAGGGTGACTCCATCCACAGTCTTAAAGTCGCTGAACTTCTCGGTCAGGCGATAACGGTTTAGATACTGACGGGCCGAAGCCAATTCTGCGGTTTCCTTTGTTAGCGAGCCCGCAGACGGAACGCCCCCGGCCACCGACGGCGCGTTGCCGACTGCAGTCGAAGGCGCCAGATTCGCGAAATTCTCTGAGGAGCTGTAGCTATAAGTCGTCTCCACGTGGCGATAGGTTTGAGGGTCGAAGTAAAGGTGGATCTCCAAGTCGGAATTCTTGTGCGGACGATAATGTAGGTCGTAAAGCTCCTGCCCATCTATCTTTTTGAGGCCGTCAAAATTCAGTTTGGGTTTGCGCTCGTCCAGGTTCAAGAGTGGCCAGGCCGTGGTGAGCACGCCGCCCAGGAGGCCTTCTTGAATTACCGCGTTTTCAACAAACACAAAATTTCCGAAAGGGGAACGATTTTGTCGAACTCCCGAGAAGGCGACCTTGTCTTTCTCGCCATCGAAGACGAACTGTTCGCCTCGATACTCGTTGTTCGGCAGTTTCATCATCAATTGAAGCTTCTTGCCGTCGGAAACCAGGAATGCCTTCCCGTCCAGAGCTCCCGCCCCGCCGACCAGGATCGCGAAGTGCACAGGCGCTTGGGCCACGCGAGTTTTCTGCCCGGCCCGAATCGCCGGGCTTGCAATCGAATCCAGATGTTTGGCCACAAGTTCGTCAGCGCTGGTAGGCGGATTAGCAGCCGGTGCTTTGCTCACCTGCACAAATACTGAGCAGAGGACCAGCGCAGCGATTGCGGCATTCTTCTTCATGCTAATGCTCATAATTGGTATGTCCTTCATTCGGAATTTCAGAAAGGCGGCCCGGTGCCCGAGGCTTTCCGCGCGAATTAGCCCAACGAAAGTTTACACCTTTTCTGGAAACATCTGATAGAACAACCATCCTTGGGCCGGCCGCCAGAATGTCAATGGATGACAGTTTGTGGAAGATACTCGATCGGTCTCAGAGACTGCGAGATGTATAATCGCTTACTGCGTGTTCGGGTCGACACTCGAGTCCGGGTAGAGACCTAAAGACAAAGGAGTTGTCTGCAATGTCGATCCCGAGGAACTCGGGCGATCAGCAATCTCCCGCTGGATCTGAGCGCTTTTGAAAATCAAGGCGGCCTCTGTAAATTACCGAAGACTTGTACTGGGCCCATGAAAAAGACTGCCTCCTTTGCAATCCTTTGTTCCCTCACACTGGCCGCCGCTGGCTTGAGTCAGGATCAGAAATCAGTACATCCGCAGTCCGCCGCGGAACAGTCAGCGCCGCCGCCGATCGAGAGCCCAAGCATCCAGCCGTCAGACCCTACTCTGCCCACAGAAAATTTAGACTTCACCATTTCAAAATATGTGCACGAGGTAAACCTGATTTTGAGTGTCACAGACTCCAAAAGACGATTCGTGGACAACCTGACGGCCAATGACTTCCGGTTGCTCGACAACCATAAATCGCCGGCAAAATGGAGTTACTTCCAGGCCCGGACTAACCTCCCTTTGCATGTAATCCTGGCGATTGATGTCAGCAGTTCCATCCGCGATCGTTTGCGTTTCGAACAGAAAGCAGCCAGTCATTTTCTCAGGAACATCATGCGCAAGGAAACCGACGAGGCGGCCATTGTCACGTTTGGAACTGCCGTGCAAGAGAAGACTGCAGGCATGACCAGTGATGTGAATGCGCTGGATGACGCGATCCGCACCGTTCAAGCGGGCGGGGAAACCGCCATGTATGACGCGATTGTGATTTCCAGTGGCAAACTCCATGACAGCAGCGAAAGGTTTGCCGTGCGCCCAGTGATCATTCTCATCACCGACGGGGTCGATACTGCCAGCAAAGTGACGCTGAGAGCGGCAGAGGAAGCTGCGATTCGATCCGAAGCGTCGATTTTTGCTCTAGACTCGAACTCCATATACGAGACAAATCCGAAGGGCCGGCTGGTTCTGGAAAAACTGACCCGGGATACGGGAGGTTTTGTGGTGCCGGCACGGGAGAATTCCGACCTGAAGAGTGCTTTCAGCACGGTCGAAAAAATTCTGCGGAGTCAGTATGCACTGGGGTATCCACCGCCCGACCTGGAGGCTGACGGCAGTTTTCGCCGTATCGAAGTTACTTGTACTAAACGGGGTTTGCAGGTTCATACCAGGAACGGTTACTACGCACCAGCCAAGTAGCGTTACTCCGGCGTCGATCAAGCCGCTTGTGACCAAAGGCCATTCCTGGGTTGCGCGGGGGCAGAGCGACCCCACTTCGTCACAAATTGTTCCGACTTGACGTACACTTATCCCCGGATGCGCGATCCAATCGAACTCGAAGTTTTCAAGAACCTCTTCCACTCTATCGCAGAGGAGATGGGAGCAGCTCTGCGCCGTACGTCCTTTTCTCCGAACATCAAAGAGCGCCGCGACTATTCGTGCGCGGTATTCGATTCCAACGGCCAGGTCATCGCCATGGGCGATCATATGCCCGTGCACCTGGGCTCGATGCCGATGTCTGTTGCTGCTGTGGTAAAGCAATGCGATCTGGAACCGGGCGACGTGGTAATGCTCAATGATCCCTTCCGTGGTGGCACCCACCTGCCGGATATCACTTTGGTCATGCCGGTGTATCTTTCTCAACCGAGCAAGGTCCCGCGTGGCCGCGCTGCTCCGCACCGGCGGGGCGGTGTCCTTCAGCTCCGCTCAGGACAGGCTCCGCCCCGCCCCCACCTAACCAGTCCCGACTTCTACGTTGCTTCGCGGGCTCACCATGCCGACGTGGGCGGAACTTACCCCGGTTCCATGGGTCCGTGCCGGGAAATCTACCAGGAGGGCCTGCGCATACCGCCCGTCAAAATCATGCGCGGCGGAAAAGTCGTTACCGATGTGCTGGCGCTGCTGCTCAATAACGTGCGCACACCGGAAGAGCGCGAAGGCGACCTTGGCGCGCAGATTGCCGCCTGCCAGACTGGAGCCGAACGGCTTCGTGACATCTGCGAGCGGTATGGAATTGCCCGCGCTAAACGAGCCGCCGCCGAATTGCTTGTCTACTCCGAAGAAATGATGCGGGCATTTCTGCGCACCATCCCGCCCGGACATTATCAGGCCGAAGACTTTCTCGATGACGATGGAGTCGAAGACAAACCCGTGCGCATCGCCGTCACTATCCAGGTCGCAGCTTCATCCGCCAAAAAGAAATCTGCTTCGGAGACTCGGCTTGCAGCGTCTCGAGCGGCCTCGAGTCGCCAGCAGGCCGCACTCGTCACCATCGACTTCACCGGCAGCGATCCGCAAGTTCAGGGCTCGATCAATGCCGTCGAGGCGATCACATACTCCGCCTGCTTCTACGTTTTCCGCTGCCTCCTGAGTGACGATGTGCCTGCGACCTCCGGATTCATGCGCCCCATCCGTGTCATCGCGCCATCGGGAACTGTGGTCAACGCAAGGCCTCCTGCCGCCGTCGCCGGTGGCAACGTGGAAACTTCGCAGCGCATTGTCGACGTGCTGCTGAAAGCGCTGGCGCTGGCCATTCCCGACCGCATCCCCGCCGCCGCCTCCGGCACCATGAACAACCTGACCATCGGCGGCATTGATCCTCGCTCCGGCGAGCCCTTCGCTTATTACGAAACCATTGCTGGCGGCATGGGCGCGCGCTCTACCAAAGATGGCGTGTCGGGCGTTCATACGCATATGACTAACTCTCTCAATACTCCCGCTGAGGCCCTTGAATACGCCTATCCGGTTCGTTTGCGGCAATATTGTTTCCGCTCCAATAGCGGAGGCGCTGGCCTGCACACCGGTGGCGACGGAATCGTGCGCGAGATTGAGGTCTTGACCGATGCCCAGGTTACGCTGCTCGCCGACCGACGTTTCCGCGGGCCTTACGGCCTGTCCGGAGGGAACGATGGGACGCCTGGACGGACAATGATCATTCGGCGGGACGGTTCCGAAGAGACGATTCCCGGCAAGACCAGCATTCGGCTGCGCTCCGGGGAACGAGTCCGCATTGAATCTCCGGGTGGCGGCGGCTGGGGCAAACTGAACTCCTGAGAACACAGTCTGGCGACGGGGCTGTGCCGCTTCTGCGGGGCGAAGCCTCGCCACACAACCAACCGCGGTAAATCCCACTTTTTCGCTAGAATCAAACTGCGGTCTAAAGGGACTATCCACGATGAGATTCTTACGCACTCTTATTTTCGCTATTGTTTTGGCATCAGCCTTCTTCTACTTCACCACCTATCGCCATGGACGCCTGCCTTCCGCTGACTGGATCAGCCGTCCGCAGCACGTCGAGATCACCGAGGCGGCCAGCGGTGAGTCGCTTGATGCCGAAGAGCAGAACAACATTGGCGTCTACCGAAAAAGCATCGGATCCGTAGTCAACATCACCTCGCGTGTCATGACTTACGACTTCTTCTACGGCCTGGTGCCGCAAGAGGGCCAGGGCTCCGGCTTCGTCATCGACAAGGAAGGACATATCCTCACCAATTATCACGTCATCGCCGATGCGCGGCAGGTTGAAGTCACACTCCACAACCGCAAGAAATATAAGGCCACCATCGTCGGCACCGACAAGTCTCACGATTTGGCGATAGTCCAGATCAAAGCTCCCGACCTGCAACCCATGACGCTGGGCGACTCGACCAATCTGCAAGTCGGCCAGAAAGTCTATGCCATCGGCAATCCCTTCGGCCTTGCTGGAACTCTGACGCGCGGCATCGTCAGTTCCATCCGTCAGGTGCAGGAGCCCGATGGCCTGGTCATCGAGGAAGCCATTCAGACCGATGCCGCCATTAACCCCGGCAATTCCGGAGGGCCGCTGCTCAACTGGCACGGCGAAGTTATCGGCATTAATACGATGATCGCCTCCAGCGTGGGACAAAGCGCCGGCATCGGCTTCGCCATCCCCATCAACACCGCCAAAGCCGTGGTCAACGATCTGGTCACGCTGGGACGCGTGCGGCGTCCCGCACTCGGCGTGCGAACTATCCCCATCGATTCCGAAATTGCCGACGAATTGGGTCTTTCCGCCGACTACGGGCTGCTTATCGTGCAAGCGGTTCCTGGAGGCGCTGCCGACCGCGCCGGACTGCACGGCGGCTCCGAACGCGCCTACCTCGGCAACATTCCCATCACGATTGGTGGAGATTTAATTGTCGCCATCAACGGCGAAAAACTCGAGAGCCAGCAGAAGCTTGCCCAGATCATGAATAAGCATCGCGCCGGGGACACGGTGAAGGTGACCATCTTCCGCGGGAAGAAACAGCTGGAAGTGTCGGTGGTGCTGGGCGAGGCCAGGGACCAGGTGTAGACAGCGCCTGCGTCCCCGCCGGCAGCGACCCTTGCGTGCCGCGCGTCTGCAAAAGCAAGCCATCTTGCAATCCGTGTTGCTATATAGCATGATATGTAGCAGAGGCAAATCGCTATGACGCCTATTTCTAAAGCAAAAGTCTTCTACAGCGGCAGGAGTCAAGCCGTTCGGATTCCAGCCGAGTTCCGCTTCACCACGGACGAAGTCTATGTGCGCCGCGACCCGCAGAGTGGAGCTCTGATTCTTTCGGAGTCTCCGGTGAAGACCTGGAAAGAAATCTTTAAGGCTCTTGACGATGCCAAGTTCCCTGACGATTTTCTCGAAAACCGCGATCGGCGGCCGCCTCAAAAGCGGGACGATCTATGAGTCGAATCTGGATGCTTGATACCAACACCGTCAGCTACATTGTGCGCGGGAAGTCTGCCGCAGCTAGGGCGAAGTTGGAAAGCGTTAAAGGAGAAGAGACTGCGTGCATCTCGGTAATTACCGAAGCGGAACTTCGTTATGGGACAGCCAAAGAGGCTCCAGGGCCGGTGCGGCAAGCGGCGCTGAATAGCCTGTTCGATAGGCTGCAAATTCTTCCCTGGACCAGCGAGGAAGCTCTCGTTTATGGAAACCTACGGGCCAAACTGGAACGGGCCGGAAAAGTCCTGGGCAATCTGGATACGTTGATTGCAGCGCACGCCATCAGCGCAAACGCAACCTTGGTTACCCGTGATAAGACCTTCGCGCAGGTCGAAGACCTGCGTCCGCCGGTGAACTGGGCGGTGGATCTGTAGCCTTGTGTGGCGCGAGCGACCTTGCCCGCGTGCAGTCTCGCTATTGCTTCCCCTTGCGTCCTCGCCCACGCGGTCGCATTAGCCGCCATTGCTGAAACACGATTCGCGCCCCGCCCCGCCCGCGCTATCATCTCCCCATGCCCGATTTGGAATGGATCCGCAAACTTTGCCTGTCTTTCGGCGATGTGACCGAAGACATGCCGTGGGCCGATGACCTCTGCTTTAAAGTCCGCGGCAAAATCTTTACTGGTATGGTGCTGTCTGATGGCCGGTTCCCACGTATCACCCTCAAGTGTGCGCCGGAGACATTCCACGAACTGCTCGAGATCGAGGGCATCTCGCCCGCGCCCTACGTCGGACGCTACAAGTGGGTGATGCTTGCCAACTCGAATGTCCTGCCCTCGGGCGAACTCGAAGACCTCATTCGCAGGTCATACGAACTGGTCGCGGACAAAGCGCCCAAGAAAGCAAAGGTGTCCGGGAAATCGAAGCGCCGGTCTGCGAGCGGCCGATCTGCGAGTGGCCGGTCTGCGAGTCGACGATCTCCGAAACGACGATCCGCGAAACGGCGGACTTCAAAACGGCGGTCGAGCACGCTCTGAGTACCGGCGGCGAAGCTCGTTTGACTCCTACAACTCGGTGGGCTAGCCTCGTAGATTCGCTGCCACCATCACCATCCATGCGCATTCAATGTAATGTTGCGATCCTCTGCGGCTTTTGCGCTCTGCTTGCGGCCACTGCCCCCGCTGCTCCCCTGCGTCCGACCCACGCTCAGCACGCCATCGTCGCCAGCGTCCACGAACTCGCGTCTCGCGCCGGCATCGAGATGCTGCGCTCGGGAGGCAATGCCGTCGATGCCGCCGTTGCCACCGGGTTCGCGCTTGCCGTCGTCCATCCCCAGGCTGGAAACCTCGGCGGGGGCGGCTTCCTTCTACTCCGCAACGCCGACGGGAAGACGCATTTCATCGACTTCCGCGAAAAAGCGCCGGCTGCGGCCACCGAAAATATGTATCTCGACGCCCAAACCGGCAACGTCCTTCCGGAATCCAACAATAACTCCAGTGTTGTCGGATACAGAGCCGTCGGCGTTCCCGGCACCGTGGCCGGCATGGTCTACGCGGAAAAGCAATATGGGAAGCTGTCCATAGAAAAAGTAATGGCCCCAGCCATCAAGCTCGCCCGCGATGGCTTTCCTCTTGCCTATGAGGACGCGCAAGATCTGAAAAAAGATGAGTACCTTGCTGACTTTCCGGAGACCAAGCGGATTTTCCTGCGCAACGGAAATTACTACCAGCCCGGCGAACTATTCAAACAGCCTGAACTCGCCCATACCCTGGAACGACTGGCCAAGGATCCGGACGAGTTCTACCACGGCGCCATGGCTCGTGAACTCGCCGCGGCCATTCACAAAGGCGGAGGCCTGATCACCGCCGAGGATCTCGCCGCTTACGAGGTGAAAGAACGCGAGCCTATTCGCGGCTCATATCGCGGGTACGACGTCATCAGCGCCCCGCCGCCCTCTTCCGGAGGGATCGCGCTCATCGAAATCCTCAATATCCTTGAAGGCTTCGACCTGGCGAAATTCGGCAACCGCTCTGCCAACGCCATCCACCTCGAGGTGGAGGCTTTCCGCCGTGCCTTCTACGATCGCACCGACTTTCTGGGCGATCCCGACTTCGCCAAGGTTCCGGTCGCGCAGCTCATCGACAAAAGGTACGCGGCGGCATGGCGCGACTCGATCGACCTCAACCACGCCAGCTTAAGCAAAGAGCTGAAGCGGCCGTCAATCTTCAATGAGCTCGAACGCGTCGCCCGATCACGAACGACAGCCATTCGCGAACCTGAAAACACCACCCATTATTCCGTGGTCGATGCGGAGGGCAATGCCGTTGCAGTGACCACCACTCTCAACGACACCTTCGGATCGCGCGTCACCGCGGAGGGGCTGGGCTTTCTGCTCAACGACGAAATGGATGACTTCGCCGCCAAACAGGGCGTGCCCAACGCCTATGGACTCATCCAGGGGCCGGCCAACGCCATCGGGCCGGGCAAGCGGCCACTCTCCGCCATGACCCCGACGATCGTGCTTAAAAACGGCAAGCTCTTTCTGGTGCTCGGCTCGCCCGGCGGTCCCACTATCATTACCACGGTCGCCAATATCCTGATCGGTGTCATCGATTTTTCACTAGACATCCAGGAAGCCGTCAACGCTCCGAGGTTTCACAATCAGTGGCTCCCCGATCAGATTCTCGTGGAAGACCGCCTTTCTCCCGATACAATAAGTATTCTCCGATCCAAAGGACATAAGCTGAAGATCGAGCATTTCTGGGGAGACGGCGAGTGCATCATGATTGATCCCAAAACCGGCGAGCGCCTCGGCGCCAGCGATGGACGCAACAACGGGAAGGCGGTGGGCTACTGATGTTGAGGGCGGTATCGACGTATGTCTATGTTAAAGAACGCCTCCATCCGGGCTTGCTCGATGAGCTGGTCAAGGCGGGGGCACAGTCAATCGAAATCTTCGCCGCCCGGCAGCATTTTGATTACGCCAACCGCAAGCAGCACGTCCACGAAATCGCCGACTGGTTCCGCTCCACTGGCGTTCCGCTCAATTCCGTGCATGCGCCGTTGTACTCCGACTATGAGTGGGGACGCACCGGTTCGCCGCCGGTCAATATCGCCTCTACTGATCGGGCCCACCGCATCGATGCCATGGACGAGATCAAGCGCGCACTGGAAATCGCCGAGCAGATCCCGTACCGGTTTCTGGTGCAGCACATTGGTGATCCCAACGAGGCCTTCGACGAAAAGAAATTCGAAGCCGCCATGACGTGCGTCGAGCACCTGCGCGCCTTCGCCAAACCGCTGGGCGTCAGACTGCTGGTTGAGAATATTCCCAACGAACTCTCCACGCCCGATCGTCTGGTCGAATTCATCAAGACCATGCATTTTGACGATATCGGAGTGTGCTTCGACTGCGGCCACGCGCACATGATGGGCGGCATTCCCGAAAGCTTCGCAACGCTGAAGAACCACATTTGTTCGACCCATGTGCACGACAACAAGCAAGACAAAGACTCGCACCTCTGGCCGGGCAATGGATCAATTGACTGGAAACAGACTATGGAATTGTTGCGCACCGTCCCGCAGAAGCCGCCGCTGTTGCTCGAGATCGAGGGCGAGGAGAAAAAGAGTCCAGGTGATGAAGTAAGCGCGACCTTCGCAAAACTGGAAAGCTCGTAGATCCAGGTTAGAGGCGAGAGGTCCGATTGCAGAGGTTAACCCCTTGCCGCCATCCAACGGTTTTACCTCTGCAATCTGACCTCTAACCTCGTATGATCAGCACCATCGCAGAAATCGGCCAACACGACGGCCAATCGGTCACCATCCGCGGATGGCTTTATAACCTTCGCGAAAGCGGGAAGCTTCTTTTCCCGCAATTTCGTGATGGCTCGGGCGTCATCCAGGGCGTGGTCCCGAAGAATGCCGTCCCGCCCGAAGTCTTCGACGCCATCAAAGGGCTTACCCAGGAATCCAGCGTTATTGTCGAAGGCAAGGTCCGCGCGGATAAGCGCGCCCCCGGCGGCTATGAACTCGATGTCACGAATGTCCAGGTCCTGCAGCGCGTCCCGGAAACCGATCCCTACCCCATCACTCCCAAAGAGCACGGCGTCGATTTCTTAATGGAGCATCGCCATCTCTGGTTGCGCTCGCAGCGTCAGGCCTCTATTTTGCGAGTCCGCGCCGAAATTATTCGCGCCGCCCGCGATTTTTTCGACAGCAACGGATTCACTCTCACGGACCCACCTATCCTCACGCCCGCCGCCTGCGAGGGAACCTCCACGCTCTTCCCGGTGGATTATTTCGAGGAGCAGGCTTATCTCACGCAGTCCGGCCAGCTCTACATTGAAGCGACAGCCATGGCGCTCGGCAAGGTGTATTCATTCGGTCCCACCTTCCGCGCGGAAAAATCGAAGACCCGTCGCCACCTCACCGAATTCTGGATGGTTGAGCCCGAAGTGGCCTACGCCACGCTCGACGACTTGATGGAACTCGCCGAAGGCCTGCTGACATTTTTGGTTAAGAGATGTCTCGAGCGCCGCCGTATCGACCTGCAAACCATCGGGCGCGACGTCACTAAGATCGAAAAAATCGACGCGCCCTTCCCGCGCATCACCTATGACGAAGCCGTCACGAAATTGCAGGAAGGTCACGCGCAAGGCAAGCTGGAAAATAAATTCGAGTGGGGCGGAGACCTCGGCTCGCCCGATGAAACCTATCTTTCATCGCTCTACGACCGGCCTGTCATGATCCATCGCTACCCAGCCAGCATGAAGGCCTTCTACATGGAGCCCGATCCCCAGCGCCCTGAGCTTGCTCTCTGCGTCGACGTGCTGGCGCCCGAAGGCTACGGCGAAATCATCGGCGGATCGCAGCGCATGGCTTCGCACGATTTGCTGCTCCAGCGCATTCACGAGCACAATCTGCCGGAAGAAGCTTTCCGGTGGTATCTTGATCTCCGCAAATACGGCAGCGTTCCGCACTCCGGTTTCGGCATGGGCATTGAGCGAGCGGTAGGCTGGATCTGCGGATTGGAGCACGTGCGCGAGACGATTCCCTTCCCACGCATGCTGCATCGGCTCTACCCATGAGGTTTGCCACCCATGAGCTTTTACAGCGCCGAGACCCGGAGCGGCGGCAATGTCACGGAGACTGAATGACCTGGATTCGCATCATTCCGCTCACCGAAGCTGACGACGAGCTGCGAAAGGCTATGGAAGCGCAGAAAGCGCTCTATCCGAAGGAGTATGCGGTTCCGATGCATCCGGCGGAAGGTGGCGGCTCGCAAATCGCGGCTTCGCACTCTTTAATTCCGCAGGCGCTATACCATGCGTTTGCGACCTTCGGCGCGCTCATGTCGCCGGACCTGCCGCTGCAGCGGCGCCATCACGAGATGATTGCCACCATGGTCTCGGTCACCAACCGGTGCGTGTATTGAATCGAATCTCACGCAGAGTTTCTGCGTCGCGTCACCCTGGATAAGGAATTGGTCGAAGCGCTCGAGTGCGACTACACCACCGCTCCTATTACGCCGCAGGAGCGCGTGATGATCGATTACGTCGTCAAACTCACAAAAGATGCGACCAAAGTGTGGAAAGACGACCATGAGAAATTACGGGCGGCAGGCTTCGAAGATCGGGCCATCCTGCAGATTACGCTGATTGCTTCGTGGTTTAATTACATCAACCGCGTGGCGGACGCGCTGGGCGTGGGCCGCGAAGGGTAAGAAGTTCGAGTCTAAATAAGAACAAGCCCACTGCGCTCCGCATTCACTTGCAGACTCGCGCATGCGAAAATTGCGCTAGATGCCATCACACAAGTATCGCTTCCCCGCTCTATTCATTGCTCTATGCGCTATTCGCTGGCTACGCGGCGATGCGATTTCACAGCCAGACAACGGGCGAAGATGGCCGAGACCTGCGGAATCTCTTCCTCATTCAACCGAATCGCGCTGCCCAGTTTCTTCAATGCCGCATTCAGCGCGGCGGGCTCCGCTACGGTCAGTTCGGTGAGCTGCTGCCACTCCCGCGCGACGGGAATGCGCTCGTCGGTTTCGGCGTCTTCGCAAAACTGATCGGCCGCCTCCGGAGGAGTTCCGTACTCGTCGACGACATCCTCATGAAAGTAGCCCCGCAGGAAGGTATGCAGCGCGGGAAAGTTGGCGGCGGTGATTTCCGGCTTCGAGTTTGTATTCATCAGCGGCACTCCGGATAGGAGGTCAAAACATAGTAGTTATCGGGTCCGGAGTATTTTAGTACGACTAGCGCGCGCGTGCACGGACGCGACTGGTATTCGCCCCGATTCATGGTGCGGCCAATCGGAGCCTCGCTGTCATAGTCGAGCACCAGGTTGGGGTGTCTGCCCGTGCGGCCGAGCCAGCGCTGGATACGGTCCCGCGATTGCGCAATGGCGGCGCCTACAGCATGTTCAGCGGTCGAGCGGTCGGTGTAGGTCGACGCGCCGGTGATGCCGCTTTCGTGGGCCAGACGTTCACGCAGTTGCTCCTCGGTCTGGCCCACGTGCTTGCGCAGGATGTGTCCGCCGGCGGCTTCGTCCTGGCCGAGATCGCGCACGGGGCCCGTGAGGGCGTGAGTCTCGATCCGAAGAGTCGTCGAACCCGATGACGTGGCCCCCGCGTCATTCGTGGCCGGGGGCTGGCATGAGATGAAGGCGCACATTCCCAGAGCGACGACGCTGGGAACAAGAACGCTGCGCTGCAGAACGACCCGGATTCCGAGAAATCTTGTCATCCGACCCCAGACTGCGGCGGACGCGCAGTCATCCATTTGCAGTCATCCATGTAAAGTTCTGGGAATTGTGCTACTAAACAGGGTGTGCGGGCAACTGTGCTGGATTCGCTGGATGATTTCGAACGCTGGGGCGGCGATTGCGCTTACGTGTTTCCGCGGGGGTACCGGCATGAGCGTTGGAGCTACCAGCGTGTTGCCGAAGTAGCGTATCAGTTTGCGCGCGAGTTGGACGCACGCGAGATCGCAAAGGGCGATGCGGTGTTGTTGTGGAGTCCGAACTGTGCCGAGTGGGTCGCGGCGTTCCTCGGATGCGCGCTTTGCGGCGTGATTGCCGTTCCCGTCGATGATGCGGCCAGCCCCGACTTTGCCCGGCGCATCAGCGCGCAGGTGCGAACTAAGTTGGTGCTGTGTCCGCGCGACCGGGCTGCATTTTTTGGGCGCGCCGAAGGTGTCGTCGCGGGGGTCGTGACGGAGAAGATCGCAACCATCGACCCCGCCGATCTGGCCGCTGCTGTCGCAGAACATTCCTCGCAACGGTTTCGTCCCGCGCAGATTCAGCCTTCCGATTCGCTCGAGATTGTTTTCACCTCGGGCACCACGGCTGAGCCCAAGGGGGTGGTGCTCACCCACGCGAACGTGGTCGGCAATCTCGTTCCAATCGAAACCGAAATCAACAAATATCTGAAGTACGAATGGCTGGTGCATCCGATTCGCTTTTTGAATTTGCTGCCGCTGAGCCACGTCTTCGGACAATTCCTGGGAATCTTTCTTCCTCCGCTGCTCGGCGGGACGGTCGTGTTCGGGAATACATTCAACCCAACCGAAGTTATGGCGACGATCCGGCGCGAACGCGTCTCAGTGTTGGTGGCCGTGCCGCGCATGATCGAGTCGTTGAAGCAGAAGGTTGAACGCGATCTCGATAATAGCGGCGAGAGAGAGAGTTTCACCGCCCGCTACGCCGCCGCCGCGAGCCAGCATTTTCTGCGGCGCTGGTGGACCTTCCGCGATCTGCGCCGCCAGTTCGGATGGAAATTCTTTGCCATGATCAGCGGCGGCGCCGCCCTCGATCGCGAGACTGAAGAAATCTGGCATCGTCTCGGATACGCAGTAGTCCAGGGATATGGATTGACAGAAACGACTTCGCTGATCAGCCTGAATCATCCTTTCCACACCAGCCGCGGATCCATCGGCAAAGTTCTAGCGGGACGCGAAATCAAGCTTGCGGAAGACGGGGAAATTCTGGTGCGTGGTAGCGGCGTGGCCAGCGGATATTGGAAGGACCGCGAACTGCAACCGGTGGCGCGTTCGGAAGATGAAGGTTGGTATCGCACTGGCGACCTGGGCGCGCTCGATGAGCAAGGCAATCTTTTTTTCAAGGGCCGCAAGAAGGAAGTGATCGTTACATCTTCAGGCATGAATATTTATCCCGAGGATCTGGAAGCTGCCTTGCGGCAGCAAAAGGAAGTGCGAGATTGCGTGGTCGTCGGGCTCGAGCGCGGCGGAAACGCCGACCCGTGCGCGGTGCTGATTCTGCGCGACGGCTCGCCGGAAGCGTCGGCCAAGATCGCTCAAGAGGTCGTGCAGGACATCGATACCAATGCGAATGCACGGGGAATTGTCGAGCGCGCCAATGAAACGCTGGCCGAGTATCAGCGCATGCGCAGCTGGTTCGTTTGGCCTGAAGAAGATTTCCCCCGGAGTTCCACGCAGAAGCCGCGGCGCAATGTGATTCGTGACGCGGTCGAAGCCGCGCTCCGTGGCCAAGCGGTGGCGAGCGTTGCCAGTCCGCTGTCCGAGCTGCTGACGCGAATTACCGGCCGTAACATTCAAAACACGCAGAACCTAACGCCGGACGCGAACCTGGAAAGCGGTTTAGGGCTGAGTTCCCTCGAACGCGTCGAACTGCTCAGCGCGCTTGAAGACCGCTACCAGGTCGAACTCAGCGAAACGGGTTTCGCGAACTCCGCCACCCTCGGCGATCTGGAAAAGCTGCTGCGTGGTGAAAACGAGCGTGATTTCAAGTCTCAGCGCGAGTCTCACTCGCCGGCCTTTCACTATCCGCTATGGACGCTGCGCTGGCCGGCCACTTGGCTGCGCTTGGCGGCGCATTATCTTCTGGGGCGCCCGGCGATGTTTCTTCTGGGATGGCCACGTGTGACCGGGCGGGAAAACTTGCGCGGCGTACACGGGCCGCTGCTGGTCATCTCTAACCATATTGACGATGTCGATATTGCTTTCATTCAGGCGGCGCTTCCCGCACGCATCCGCGACAAAATCGCGACCGCAACCCGCGGCGAGGCGCTGGAGGCGTTGCGCTCGCCCGCTTCGGATCGTGCATGGTCTTTGCGAATCTTCTTGCGAATATATGACCGCGCAAAGTGGACGCTCGCAGTTGCGCTGCTGAACCTGTTCCCTCTGCCGCGGCTGTCCGGCTTTCGGAAAAGCTTTGCTTATGCCGGAGAGGCCGTCGATCGCGGCTATAGCGTGCTCGTGTTTCCGGAAGGCAAGCACACCACAGATGGCAAGATCCAGCCGTTTCGTACTGGGATCGGCCTGCTCGCGAACAATCTGCGCATTCCGATTCTCCCCATGCGGATTGATGGCTTGTTCGAGATCAAGAAAGCTGGAAAGAAATTTGCCCCGCCGGGAAGGATTCAAGTGCTCATCGGCAAGCCAATCCAGTTTGCGCCGGAAACCGAGCCCGAGGAAATCGCGCGGACCCTGCACAGGGCGGTTGAGGAACTCTAGTGCTTGTGTGTGGAATGATCGCGGGAGGACCGTCTCGCCCGCCTTGCTAGCGGCAACGTTTGCGGTCCTGCCGTGTTAGAACTACTGGGAAGCCGTGTTTGTTATGAAAGCCACACTGATACGTTGCCTGCTCGCAATCTGTTTCTGCGCAAGTCCGGCGATGACCCAGCAACCGGCATCCGCGCCTGGCTCGGCCAAGGCTGCAGCAAACTCCGCTCGCACCACTCCGGCCAAACGCACAATCATGCCGGCTACGAAGCTGACTGACGAGCAACGCGCCCTCCATGCCTTGAACCGCCTTACCTTTGGCCCGCGTCCCGGCGATCTGCAGAAGGTCATGGACACTGATGTCGACGACTGGATCGAGCAGCAACTGCATCCGGAAGAGATTAACGACAGCGTGCTCGACGGAAAACTTGGACCCTTCCGCACCCTGCGCATGTCGACGCGCGACCTAGTGCAAACTTTCCCCAACAACAATCTGGTCAAGGCCGCAGCGGAGGGGAAAGTTCCTCTGCCCGCCGATCCCGTAAAAAAGTCGATCTATGAAGTGCAGATCAGCATCCTCGCCGAGCGCCAGAAGCAGGACCAATTAGCCCGCGACGGCAAGGCTCCCGACGCCGATAGCAAAGCAAGAATCGAGAAGCAGAACCAAGACACCGTTGCTACGCAGGCCGATGGCATCCTCGCGCTGCCGAAAGAAAAGCGGATGGAGGCGATCATCGCCCTGCCAGTTGACGAGCGCCGCCTCTTCGTTACGTATATTCGAGGACCGCAACGCGACCGACTGCTCGCCGAGCTGCCGCCCGAACAGCGCGAAGCGTTCCTTGCCACGAGTTCTCCGGTCGGCGTTGTGGACAGCGAACTACAGCAGGCGAAACTGCTGCGCGCGCTCTACAGCGAGCGCCAGTTGCAGGAAGTGATGACGGACTTCTGGTTCAATCATTTCAATGTGTACCTCAATAAGGACGCCGACCAGTATCTGGTCACGGCCTATGAGCGCGACGTCATCCGGGCACATGCGTTTGGCAAGTTCAAAGATCTATTGGTGGCGACGGCGCAGAGTCCCGCAATGCTCTTCTACCTGGATAACTGGCTGAGCGAGGGCCCGAAATCGCCGGCGGCGCTTGCCGCCAATAAGGGCAAGCCTGGCCAGGCGGTGGCTGGACTAAATGAAAACTACGGCCGCGAACTGATGGAACTGCACACGCTCAGTGTGAACGGCGGCTACAGCCAGCACGATGTAACGGAACTGGCGCGCGTGCTCACGGGCTGGACCCTTCAACCGCTCGAACAGGGGGCCGCGTTTCAGTTTGACCCGAAGAAACACGATCCGGGAGACAAGGTCGTCCTCGGCCACGAGATTCCTGAAAATGGAATCAAAGAAGGCATGCAGGTTCTCGACCTGCTGGCTCACCATCCGAATACGGCGAAGTTCATTTCGAAGAAACTCGCCATGCGTTTCGTCGCGGACGATCCGCCGCCCGCGCTCATCGACCGCATGGCGCAGAAGTTTCTCTCGACGGATGGAGACATCCGCGAGGTTCTCCGCACCATGTTCAAGTCGCCGGAATTCTGGTCGACGAAAGTCTACCGCGCCAAGGTCAAAACGCCCTTCGAATTCGTCATCTCCTCGCTGCGCGCCACCGGCACCGATCTCAACAATCCAGGGCCGCTACTCGGCATTTTGAACGGTATGGGAATGCCGCTCTACCTGATGGTGCCGCCGACCGGCTATTCCATGACTGAATCGACCTGGATGAGTTCGGAGGCGCTGCTCGACCGCATGAACTATGCACTGAGGCTCAGCAACGGACAAGTCGGAGGAACGAATTTCGATGCTGGCCGTCTACTCGCGCTGGGCGCGCTGAGCAGCCGTGGCTTTCCGCGCCCGAATCCTGCCGATTCCGATTCCGGCCGCGGACAAGAGACGGCGCTCCTCTTGCTGGAAAACGCGCTGCTGAACGGCGAGGTTTCCGCCTCTACGCAGAAGGCGATACGGCGGCAGCTCGATGATCCGCAGGTTGCCGCGCACGCGCTCGACGATCCCAAGCGCACGCTCGATACCATGACGGCGCTGGTGATTGGATCGCCGGAGTTTCAGCACCGGTAGGATTTCGAAAGCTCGCCCGCTTGTCGAGAAGTGCGTCCCCATTCTGCGGAGGGGAAGCTACGCGTCTCTACTGAAAACCCGAAGAGATCTCCCTCCAAAATACAAAAGGCCGGGCAATTGCGCCCGGCTCTTCTTGCTGAGAAACTGTCAATCGCTGAGTTGAGCTAGATCAGTTCCCCTTTAACCTCGTAAAACCCATATGCATTAAGCGTTCGTGTTTCCTCGAGGGCAAAACTCACATCACCAGCGCAAGGCCTTCCAGTTCGCGCGCCAGCACCGGCAGGGAGCAGCCTGCCATTTCCACTCGTCCGGCGGCGTCGATCGCATCGGTCTGCGATACGCCGTAACCGCGTCCCGCCAGAAACACCTGAAGCAGTTCCGCTGCTTCGCGGGAATCTACCATGCCGCCCTGGATCAGGTCGTTTCGGAGAGCGCACAGCTCAGTCACCGTAAATTGTTCTTTCGTGGCCATTCTCACCTTGCGACCTCCCCGTTGCTATTTAGATTCATCGGCAGCGAATTCGATACATGCAATCCTGATGCCGTAACTTTGGTACACCATCGTTGGCGGCTTCCCAATCCCTTAAGTTCTTAGAACCCAAGATTTTGCAAAAGGTTGTTAGGTATTTATCGGCAGGAGGCCGGGAAACATAACAGCGGCAACCGTTGCAGATTCGACACGAAATTGACACTAAGTGTCGTTTTGGTGCGGGAAACCAACGCTGGGGGTATAGGCTCCGGGAGGGCGGCTCATGCCACGCCCGCCTCAATATTAAGTTGCGTCTATCGTCGCGGCCTCCACCAGCATGATCGGGATATCGTCCTCAATAGGGTAAACACGGTAGCACTGGCCGCATTTAAGACTTTGTCCGTTCGCGCTCCGAATCACCGGCTTTAGGCAAACCGGGCAGACCAGCGCGGCGAGGAGATCCGGGGAAATCATAGAACATCATTGTAGTGCGCTCGACGGTAGTGCGCTCGACGCGCTGCCGCACCACGCAGGGCGGTAAGAAAGGGACACCCCTACGCTGGGCCCGGGACCGCAGCGGAGTCGATGCGATAGAATCGCCTTTCTATTCAAGGCGCAGCGAGGTGCAATGGCAGCGAGAATTCTCGACGGAACCAAGATGGCCGGTGAGATCCGCGCGGAGGTCATTGCCCAGGCGCAAGCGCTGGCGCCGTCGGGCGTTCGGCCTGGGCTCGCCGTGGTGCTGGTCGGGCACAATCCCGCGTCGGAGGTCTACGTTCGCGGCAAGGTGAAGAGTTCCGAGGAAGTCGGCCTTTACAGCGAACAACACACGCCCCCGGAAAGCGCGTCCACCGAGGAACTGCTTACACTGATCGCCGACCTGAACCGCCGCGATGAGATCGACGGCATCCTGGTGCAGTTGCCGCTGCCTGCGCACGTCGATTCAAAGAAAGTGCTGCTGGCGGTGGATCCGGCAAAAGACGTCGACGGATTTCATCCCATGAATGTCGGCTATCTTTCCACGCAGCGACCGGGCTTGGTGCCATGCACTCCGGCCGGCGTCATGGAAATTCTGAAGCGCAGCGGGATTCCGGTCGCTGGGCAGGAAGCCGTGGTAGTCGGGCGCAGCGACATCGTCGGCAAGCCGGTGGCCGTGCTGCTGCTGAATCAGAACGCCACTGTTACCGTCTGCCACTCGAAGACGGGCGATCTGCCCGGAGTTTGCCGGCGCGCCGATATTCTGGTGGCGGCGATTGGCCGCGCAGGCATGATTACTCGCGACTATGTGAAGCCCGGAGCGACGGTGATCGACGTCGGCATCAACCGGATCACCGACCGGCAAGAATTCGAACGGCTATTCGCGGGAAATAAGAAGCGCGAGGAAACATTTCTGGCTAAAGGGTCGACGTTGGTCGGCGACGTCCACCCCGAAGTGGCAGAAATCGCAGGAGCCATAACGCCTGTGCCGGGAGGCATAGGACCGCTGACCATCGCTATGCTGATGGCCAACACCGTGAAAGCCGCGATGCTGCGGCGTGGGTTGAGGTATCTGGAATTGAGCCGGGTCTAGAAGTCCCGGGAGAGACGAACACACTTCGGGCGGCTTGCATACAGCGAACAGCGACTAGCGAACGACCAACGATTAACGACTAACGACTAATGACCAACGGCGATTTCTCCCGTGAGCACCCCTTGCTAAAACTCGGCCTTACTGGCGGCATCGCGAGCGGCAAATCCGCAGTCGGGGAGATGTTTGTCAAACTCGGAGCGCACCTGATCCAGTCGGACGCCGTGGCGCACGCGCTGATGCAGCCCGGCTTGGCTGTCTATGAAGAAGTCGTCCGCCGTTTTGGCCGGGAAATCTTGAATCCGGACGGAAGCGTCAACCGTTCCCGGCTGGCCGCAGCCGCGTTCGGTACTGCGGGCGGTGCGCCTTCTCGCATAAAAGAACTGAACGAGATTGTCCACCCTGCCGTGATCGCGCACGAAAACGAATGGATGGAAGAAATCGGGCGGCGCGATCCGAATGCCATCGCCATCGTCGAAGCTGCCTTGATCCTCGAAGCAGGTGTCGCTGGCCGTTTCGACCGTTTGATCGTCGTGACGTGCCATCCCGACCAGCGCATTCAGCGTTTTGCCCAACGCCTGGGAATTTCGGAGGACGCTGCCCGCGCCGAGGTAGCTCGCCGCATGGCAGCGCAGATTCCGGACGAAGAAAAAATCAAAGCTGCCGATTTCGTGATCGATAACTCCGGCTCGCTCGATGCCACCAAACGTCAGGTGGAACATGTCTTCCTCGAATTGCGCCTGAGCGAAAAGCCTTCCTAGTTCTGTTTGCGGCTCGGCATGACCAGCCATTGCAACACCGAACTGACCAGGCTCAGCATGACGGCGCCGATCAGAGCCGCGATGAAATTTCGCACGTAGAATCCGTTCACCAGGGCAGCTGCCAACTCCAGCATCAGGGCGTTGATCACAAACCAGAACAAGCCGAGAGTTAGAATCGTCAGCGGAAAGGTGATGATCTTGAGCAGCAAGCCGAGCGTTGCGTTGACAAGGCCGATGACCGCGGCTGCGATCAGCGCCGCAGTCGGACCGCTGACGTAAATGCCGGGTACGATGTGGGCAACGATCCACACCGCAACCGCGCTTAGAACCCAATGCAGTAGAAGACGCACGAGAATCCTCCGGAAAGAAGTTGATTGCGGTTCCAATTCTTGCACGATTACGGGTTTATCGGAACGGGTTGTGAGATGCCGATTTTAAAGACCCCTTGCCGCGGTCTTGTGGAATCAAAGACTTAGCACAGTGTTTTTTGCCAGGTCTTTGAGAGATAAGGACTTACTTGTAAGGTGTTTATAATTCAATCAGTTATGCGGAAAGAGTCGATTTCCAAGACCAATGCGGTGCGGTTGCTTGACCAGTTGGGAATGTGCTATGTGCTGCGCGAGTACGAGATCGATCCCAACGATCTGGCCGCCGAGACGGTCGCGGCCAAAATCGGCATGCCGCCAGAGCAGGTTTTCAAGACGCTGGTGGCGCGCGGTGAGCGCAACGGAATTGTCGTGGCCGTCATTCCCGGAGATCAGGAACTCGACCTGAAAGCGCTGGCTTTGGCCGCCGGAGAGAAGAAGATCGAGCTTGTCCCGGTGAAAGAACTGCAAGGGCTCACTGGGTACGTTCGCGGCGGAGTGACGGCGCTTGCGGCCAAGCGCGACTTTCCGGTGTATGTGGATGAGACCATCGAACTGTTCGACGTAGTTTCCATCTCGGCAGGCGTCCGCGGATTGCAGATTCTGATTGCGCCCGCCGACTATCTGCGGGCGACCAAGGGGAAGCCCGCGGCGCTTGGGCAGCCCAAAGCCAGATAGCCGACAAGTCAGGATAAACTACTGTGCAGTCAGTAGGAGCAGACGTACTATCCAGCCCTGAAGGGGCTTCATTTCAGGGGCGAATACGGTATCGCTGAAGCGATACCCCGATACGAAAACCACGAATCCGAGGTATGGTATGCCCGCTGCCACGCGTGTCAATCCACTTTCGTTCCTGACCGATCAACTCGACGAACTCAAGGCCAAGGGCACGCACTTTAAGCTGCGCGTGCTGGATGACGAGCAGGCGCCGGTTTGTACTTTTGACGGCAGGCGGGTCATCAACCTCGCTTCGAACAATTATCTCGGCTTCACGACGCATCCCAAACTGCGGGAAGCGGCGCTTGAAGCGACGCGGAAGTTTGGTGTGGGATCGGGAGCGGTGCGCACCATCGCTGGCACGATGAAGATCCACATGGAGCTGGAAGAAAAGATTGCGCGCTTCAAAAATGTCGAGGCCTGCGTGGTGTTCCAGTCGGGATTCACGGCGAATGCGGGAACGGTGTCGGCCCTTCTGGGTAAGGACGATTTTATTATCTCGGACGAACTCAATCATGCGTCGATCATCGACGGGGCGCGGCTCTCGCGGGCGAAGATTCTGGTGTTTCGTCATAAAGACGTTGCCCATGCTGAAGAGCAACTCGCCAGCGTGAAAAATCAGCCGGGAAAGAAGTTGCTGATCTCCGATGGCGTGTTCTCGATGGATGGCGACATCGGCCCGCTGCCCGGCCTATGCGAGGCGGCCGAGAAATACGGCGCGATCATGATGGTGGATGATGCGCATGCTTCCGGCGTCCTTGGCCGCAACGGGCGCGGCACCATCGATCACTTCTCGATGCATGGGCGCGTCGATATTCAGGTGGGAACCTTGTCGAAAGCGATCGGGGCTCTCGGCGGCTACGTCTGCGGCACGCGTGATCTGATCGATTATCTTTATCATCGCGCGCGGCCCTTCCTGTTTTCGACGTCGCATCCGCCATCGGTTGCGGCGACTTGCATTGCGGCTTTCGATGTCCTTGAAACCGAGCCGCAATGGATGGAGCAGCTCTGGGAAAATACGCGCTTCTGGAAGAAAGAACTTGGTCTGCTTGGCTTCAACATCGGAGGCCAAACCACTCCCGCAAGCGAAACGCCGATCACGCCGATCATTATTGGCGACGGACGGCTGACCATGGATTTCTCGCGCGAGCTTTTTAAAGAAGGCGTGCTTGGGACGGGCATCGCGTTCCCTACCGTGCCTGAGGGCAAAGCGAGAATCCGGACTATCATGACAGCGACGCACACGAAGGAAGAATTGCAGCAGGCGCTTGAGGTGCTGGGGCGGGTGGGGAAGAGGATGGGGATACTTCGCTAGACCCTGGACTGTAGCGCCGCCGTCTCGGCGGCTTTGCGGCGGGCGTTTCGCTCGCTGCGCCGAGGGCGAGACGCCCTCGTGACAGCCGGCAAGATGCCGGCGCTACAGTAAACTACCGTCCCGCGGGCGCATCTTCGACAATCGCCTGCACTAACTCATCTATCGCGTCTGTAACTCGCTTCGCAGGCAAATTGAAGTTGTTGGAGAGAATCGAGAAGACGACCGCCTGGCCGGAATCGGTGGTGGCGTATCCGGAGAGCGTCTTCACTCCGCCCAGCGAGCCGGTTTTGGCCATGACGCGACTTTTCAGGTGGGGAGAGGTGAGGCGTTCGGTCAATGAGCCGTCGACCCCCGATAGTGGAAAGGTTGACTTGAAGTCGGCGCCCCAGGGCTGCGCCGCACAATAGCGCAGTAACTCGACAATGGCGTCGGGAGTTACTAAGTTCTGGCGCGAGAGTCCGGAGCCATCGTAGAAAAGGTACTGATCGTTCGAGATTCCCGCCTGAGTTAGAAATCCGCGAAGAACTTCGAGGCCGCCTTCAATCGTTCCGGCGTTGCCACGCTCGCGTCCCAGAAGGCGCAGCAGGATTTCGGCGTGCAGGTTCTGGCTGACTTTGTTGATCACGCGGACATCCTGCAGCAGCGGCTTCGATTCGTAACCTGCCAGCGTGAGGGGCTGATCGGTTTTCAGCGGACGTGCGGGGTCGCTACTGTCTTTGTCGGTAATGCTGCCTCCGCGCGACGGCGCGAGAGCGGTTACGCTGAAAGTGGAAAGAGTGGCAAGTTCAGTGTGGCGCGTGCGCTGGTGTCCGTAGATTACGATGCCGCGTTTCTCCAGTAACTGACGGAAAAGACCGGCGGCGAACTCGGCCGGATCTTCAATGGCGAGCGCTTCAGTTGCGCCTGCATCATCGAGTGGCATGTTGCCCCACAGCGTCAGAACCATGGAGCCTGGCTCACGGTTGACGAAGAACCTGCGTCCGGAGCCAGCGGGCGTGGTGATGACGCGATTGTCGAGGCGGTAGTAATCGGCGAAAGGCTTGACGCTGACAAAGGCTTTTTCACCGGGACGGTCGGCGGGCAGAATGTTGACGAAGACTACATTGTCGTTGATGGTGAGCGCTGAGACAGGAGCGCCGTCGGCCCAGACCAGGTCGTCCTGGCTCCAACCTTCGCCGTAGCGCTCGAAGGCGAAGTAGGAGTCATCGGCCACGATGTCGCCGTCGATGAATTTCACTCCTTTTTGAACCAGGGCGTCGGCCAGCGCTTCGAGGGCTTGAATGGGATCGTCGTTGCGTTGGGTGCGGAGATCGTAGGGAAGTTCGCGTCCTGAAAGATTGGGATCGCCGTGGCCGACCAAGACCAGGTCCCCGTTGAGGCGGCCATAGCGATCGAGCGTGCCGGTGGTTTCGACGGTGGTGCGGAATTTGTAGTCGGGACCAATCAACGCAAGCGCTGCTGCGGTGGTAAAAAGCTTGGTATTCGAAGCCGGCGTGAAGAGCTTGTCGGCGTTTTGCGAGTACAACGTTTTGCCCGCGCTCTTGTCGGACGTTTTGTCAGAAGCCAGAGAAACGACTTCGATTCCCCAGAAGCCGCGGGCAAGATCGGGGGCGCTGAGCACAGCGGCAATACGATCCGGCAACGATTTGACGGGTGCGGCGAGCAGTGGCGCGACGAGCAGAAGGATAACGGGAACAACGATCGGAACGACACGCGCAACTGATCGCCGGCGAGGCATTGACTGGATTGTAACATCCGATAAAACGTGCCAGCTCTTGCCAAGACCACGGCATTGGTTAGGGCGCTGGTTATGGTGCAGCGCGCGACGTAACCGCCGCTCCGCTAGAATAGGTGCGTTATGCGGGCCATTTTTCAGTGGAACATCGGTTCTCGCGTCCTTGAGTTAGGGCGTCGCACGCTGATCATGGGAGTCGTGAATGTAACTCCGGACTCGTTCTCCGACGGGGGACTCTACTTCGATGCCGAAAAGGCCGTGGTTCGAGCCGAGCAGTTACTGGACGAAGGCGCCGGCATTATTGATGTGGGAGGAGAGTCGACGCGGCCAGGACTATCGGAACAGGTGTCCGAAGAGGAAGAGCGACGACGCGTGCTGCCCGTGATTCAGGATTTGAAGCGGCGGCGTCCGGATGCGGTAGTCAGCGTCGATACATACAAGGCAAGCGTGGCCCGGGCAGCGGTGGAACTTGGAGCTGAGGTGGTGAACGACGCCAGTGGGTTCCGGTGGGATGTGAAGATGGCAAGAACGCTGGCGGAACTCAAAGTGGGGGCGGTGCTGATGCACACACGCGGGCGGCCGGAGGAGTGGCGGGCGTTGCCTCCGATTGGCGATCCGGTCCTGATCGTCAAGCGGGATTTGCGACAGTGGGCGGAAGCGGCGACCTTGGCGGGAGTGAAGAGAGATCGTCTGGTGCTGGATCCCGGGTTCGGGTTCGGCAAGCGTTTCGAGGAGAATTACCCGCTGCTGGCGCACTTCGGCGAACTGCAGGCGATGGGCTTTCCTCTGTTGGCAGGAGTGTCGCGAAAATCATTCATCGGGCGCATGCTGGCGGTGGTTGGCGAGCGTGATGGCAAGAATAAGAACAGAGACGCGGAGGTGGGTGAGCGGCTTTACGGGACGCTGGCGGCGGAAACTGCGTTGATTCTGAAAGGGGCGCACATCATTCGGACGCACGATGTGCGATTTGCCGTGCAAGCGGCGCGGGTGGCGGACGCGCTGGTGGCAAGTGGGGGGTAGAACAGCAAGGCGTGGGGAAAGCCCCCGCTCACGCGCGGGCGGCCTCGGTGAGTGCGGCCGCTTTGAGCGCGGGTAGCCGGACCTCAAATACGGCTCCTCCTTGGGAACGGTTGTAGCAGGTGATTTGTCCCTTGTGGTCCTGGATTACACCGTAGGTAGCGCTGAGTCCGAGACCGGTACCTTTGCCGATCGGTTTGGTGGTGTAAAAGGGATCGAAGACGCGTTCGGGATCGCGCACGCCGGGGCCGGAATCGGCGAACTGAACAATCACCTCGTCCTCTTCCCGCCACAGGCAGACGTCGAGACGCCCGTTGCCGATCTCCTGCAATGCGTCCACGGCATTCTCGACGATTTGAAGAAAAGCCTGCAGAAGCTGGTTGGGATTGCCGAGAACCCGAGGTAGAGCATCCTTGCTCTCCACGGTCAATAGGATCTTCTTGTTTTCCAGCTTGAATCCCTCCATTTGAATTGCGCGCTGCAAAAGAGGTTTCAGGTCGAGAGGGTTTTTCTTTCCCGTGGTCTGCTGCGCGAAGCTGAGCAGGTCGTTGACAAGTTCTCGAGTGCGCCGTGCCTGTTGCCCGATTCTCTGGGCGTTGGAGAGTTGCTCGCGGGTGAGGTTGCTGCTGGCGGCCATGCTTTCGGAGTTGCTCAAGATGGCCGAGAGCGGAAAGTCCAGTTCGCTGGCGGCGAGCGCGACCAGTTCTCCCAGCGAGGCCAGTTTCGCCTGTTGAATCGCTCTTCCCTGCAGACGCTGCAGGTTGTCGAAACCGCTGCGCGACTGTTTGAGCAATTGCAGAAGAGTTTGGTCGAGCAGATGTTGTTTCAGGAAAACTACAAAAGCAAGTAGGGCGACGCCGCCCATAGTCACCGCAAAACGGACCTGGCGCAGATAGGGCTGATCGTGGTTAAGGAAAAGTGCCCAATATCCCATGACGGGCAGCGAGAGCAGGGCGAGTTGCGCGAGGTGAGGGGCGAGCGGGTGTTTGGTCCCAGCGGTCGAAGGCATTGTCTGGACCTCGCGAAGGCAGCGCCGCCCGCTAACCGCGGCCCAGAGGAACAGCAAAGCAGACGCCAGAAGTGGGAGGTCGTAGAGTCCGCCTGTCTGGTAGGCACCGCGCGCGATGGCGGCATCAATCTCTTCGGAAGAAAACGTGTATAGAGCAGCGGCAAGAAAAATGTTGCGATAGAGATCGCGCCACGCCCCGGAACTGGTAAGGAACGCGGAAGCGGACACGGCAATCAATATCAATCCCTCCAGGAAATACAGAAGATCCCAGCGCGGGGAGTACACCGCGACATCGGTGACAACGTATTCCTCGGGAAAAACAAAGAAGGCGTAGACCACGATCCACCACAGCAGCAAGATGAGGACATTGAAGGTGCTGGGCAGCATCCCCTCCCGCTCATCGGCCCGGTGGGGGCGGATAGCCACCGCTGCCATGATCGGGACAATGTGCAGGAACAGGACAATATCGCCCGGGAATGGGTCGGGCAACGGCTTGCGAATCAGGACTTCGAACCACGCCCAGCATCCCTGGTTGAAGGCCCACATCGCCATGCCCACCGACACCAAAGTCCAGAACAAGCGGGTGTGTCCGCGACTGTCGAAAGCGTTGCGAGCCGAGACTATAAACGCAGCCCCAATCACCAGCAGGGGGATCAGGTCTCCCATGGCTAAGCGAAACGAGGGGTTGGGGAATAGCGCCGAAGCCAGGGCAAAGGCCAGCAGCAAACCAACTCCGCCGAGGAGCGACGAGATGTGGAGCCGAGACACCACATTGGAATCATATGATGTTCGACAACGGATGTTTAGATCACTTGCTGGTTACGCGAGGGTACTGAGGTAATTGATTTTGGCACTCGCTCCGTCAGCGGGACCGTGGCAAGCCGCGCCCCTAAGAAGAATGCGAGTGTGTGATGCAGGCCCAACGGTCTGTAACATTTTCCCTGGTCGCCGTTTCCGCGTTCCCTGCTAGAATTACGAGTTATGGCATTCCCCGCCAACCGTTTGCGGCGTCTGCGGCGCACTGAAACATTGCGTGCCTTGGTCCGCGAGACCCGGCTTACCCCCGAATCTTTGGTTTATCCGCTGTTCATTTGCCCCGGAGCTGGAGTCCGGAAAGAAGTGCGCTCGATGCCGGGCGTCTTCAACCTCTCGGTGGACGAAGCGGTTAAGGAAGTGCGCGCGACGCGTGCGCTGGGAGTGTTGTCCGTGATTTTGTTCGGCCTGCCGGAAAAGAAGGATGAAATCGCCACGGGTGCATGGGCCGAAGACGGCATCGTGCAGAGGGCGACGCGCGCCATCAAGAGCGAGGTGCGCGACGTAGTAGTGATGGGCGACGTTTGCCTGTGTGAGTACATGTCGCATGGGCATTGCGGCATAGTGGCTCAGGCAGAGGCGCCGAGATCTCTGGGGGCTGCTGCGATCGACGTGAGGACAGCGATGGCGGTCGCGGTCAAAGGCCCCGCGGAAAAGGGAAAAGCGATCGAAGCGATGGCCGCGGCTGCGGCCCGAGGGGCTGCGTCGGAATATGAGATCGTGAATGACGCAAGCCTGGAGTTGCTGGCGCGGACCTCGGTTTCGCTGGCGCGCTCCGGCGTCGACATCATTGCGCCGTCCGACATGATGGATGGACGGGTCGGAGCGATTCGCACGGCGCTCGACCGGGCGGGCTTCGAAAATACTCCGATTCTTTCCTATGCGGCCAAATTCGCTTCCGGTTTCTATGGGCCGTTCCGCGAGGCTGCGGATTCCACGCCGCAGTTTGGCGACCGGCGTTCCTATCAGATGGACCCGGCGAACATACGCGAGGCGATGCGCGAGATTGAGTTGGACATCGCAGAGGGCGCGGACATGATCATGGTGAAACCTGCCATGCCGTATCTGGACGTGATTGCCGCCGCTCGCGACCGTTTCGACCTGCCGTTGGCTGCGTACCAGGTATCGGGCGAATACGCCATGATCGAGGCCGCGGCCAGAAACCAGTGGATCGACCGGGAGCGCGTAATGATGGAGTCCCTACTCTGTATCCGCCGCGCCGGGGCGAGCATGATCCTAACCTACTTCGCCAAAGAGGCAGCGAAGTTGTTGGCTTAGAACCCGCCATCATTTGCGCGCGGCCGAACAGGCTATACGGCTTTACAGCTGCAGAAAAAGAGCTTCGAAACAGGGTATCGCTTTAGCGATACCGTAAGTCCTGCGAAATCATACGCCCCTTTAGGGTCTTGGCGTCGAAACTCTCTCAACTCTCGGGGCGATAGGCCATGAGGACCAGAGTTCTCTCCGAAAAGGGAACGTACAGCAAAGCTGCAGTCGCAGCGAACGCCAGGCCGACGCCGATCTGCGGCAGCAGCAGGAATGGAGCGATGGCCCAAAGCTCATCCAGCGCCAGAACGAACGGGAAGAGCCGCCCGAAGGTGCCGTCCAGTTTGCGGAAATCGAAGGCGACTGCCGACAGCAGGTAGAACCGCAGCGGGATCCCGACCACGCCCGTTACCAGGATCGCGCCCACGACGACGAGAGCTCTCCAGCCCGGCACATAGCTGCCAGCGACGCGGTCGGCACCGTGGAGATGACCGAGAGCGCTCACGTAGAAGATAAGATACATCGCCTGAATCAGGCCGAAGAGTGCGCGGACGACACCGCGCCGAGGAAGCGGAACGTGCAGTTCGGGGTGCAGCGGTTCGTGTGGCGCGGGCGCCCCCGCCCGCGTGCCCTTGTCCTGCGCGGGTGCGGCAACTCCCGCTGCCTCGGAGCCGCTATCAACCGAGGCAATGAAGCGGTATCCGCGGCGGGCCAGGGTTTCCACGAAGCGTGGGCTCGATGCGGAATCGCCCAGCGCTTCGCGGATCTTATTCACCGCGGTGTTCAGGCTGTGATCGAAATCGACGAAGGTATCGGCGGGCCAAATCTTTTCGCGCAGGTGGTCGCGCGTGACGACTTGCCCGGCATTCTGAAGCAGGGCAGTGAGCACTTGAAAGGGCTGTTCCTGAAGCCGTATGCGACCACCATTCTTGCGCAATTCTCCGGCGTCAAGATCAACCTCAAAAACAGCAAAGCGCAGAAGCCTGGTTTCGCGGTTGGAGGAAGGCGTCGGCATGATGGGAGCGCACGTAGTTTATCGCAGGAAGTGGTTGGTCGTTAGTCGTTAGTCGTTAGTCGTTCGCGATTGCACGTTTGGCTTACGGCTCATTCTAACGGCCATCGACTAAACGACTGAGGATTGAAACGGCTACAATAGCCGCGTGCACGCCCCCGTTCCCTTGAAGCCGGCAGCCGATAACGAGCAACAGCACGACCAGCATCAGGATCGGCATTCCACCTACGCCGCCGAGGCAACGGGATTGCTTCTCATGGCGGTTCTGCTTCTTATTCTCACGCTTGTTCGCTACTGGCGAGACATTCCCTGGAGCGCGCGCTGACGGCGCCGAAGGTGCCGAAATTGCAGAAACTGGAACGCGAGCCCCTGGTCGTGGTAGTGCTTGGTCCGACGGCGAGCGGCAAGACAGCCTTGGCGCTGGCGATCGCGCGGCGCTTCGGCGGAGAAATCGTCAACTGCGACTCGGTTGCGATGTACCGGGAATTCGAAATTGGCACGGCCAAGCCGAGTACGGCGGAGCGCGCGGAAGTTCCGCATCACTTGCTTGATTGCGTCGATCCGCTCGCCGACGTCAGCGCGGGAGAGTATGCGCGGCAGGCGCGGCTGTTTCTCCACGAAATTAACCGGAGACAACACCTGCCGATCGTAAGCGGAGGAACCGGTCTCTATCTTCGCGCTCTCATCGAAGGACTCTTTCCGGGTCCGCGGCGCTCCGAAGAGCTCCGCAACAAACTGCGCGGCCGCGCGGAGCGGCGCGGGGCCGAGCATCTGCATCGCATTCTGCGGCGACTCGATGCTTTGTCGGCGGACCGTATCCACGCCAACGACCTTCCGAAGGTGATCCGAGCGATCGAAGTGTGCCTGGCCTCGCGCCGGACTTCTTCCGCCACCTCTCGCACGACTATGACTGAACTTCGGCAACAGGGACGCGAGCCGCTGCAGGGCTTTCAAATTTTGCGTCTGGGGCTCAATCCGGGGCGCGAAGCGCTTTACGCGCGCATTAACCAGCGCGCGGCGAAGATGTTTGACGAGGGACGGATCGACGAAGGATTGATCGACGGAGGACTTATAGCGGAGACGGAAAGGCTTCTTGCAAAATATGGGGAACAAGCGCGCCCGCTCGCTTCGTTAGGATACAAGCAAGCGCTGCAGTTCTTGCGCGGCGAACTGGATCGGGAGGCGGCGCTCGCTGTGGCGCAGCAGGCGCATCGCAATTATGCCAAGCGCCAGATCACATGGTTCCGGCAAGAACCGGATGTGCATTGGCTGGCCGGATTTGGCGATGATCCGGCAATTATTGCGGGTGCCATCGCGATCATCGAACCGCTCAATGGAGAGAGTTCGTGAGTTTACTCAACTTTTGCTATCGTCAATTGCATGCTCCGAAATCTGCTTCTGATCGCGCTCTTGCTGGCCGCGCCGTTTGCGGTTGCGAAAGACCGGAGCAAAGACCGCTTTCAGCGGCCCGGTCCCCTCCATATCGACAGAGCGGGCAAGAAGTGGGTCGACAAAACGTTGCGCAAGATGTCCCCCGAAGAGAAAGTGGGCCAACTCTTCGGTATCCGGGTGAACGCGCAATTCCTGAACGATGGCGACCCGATCTGGATTCAACTGCGCGACAACATCGGCAAGTATCACATTGGATCGCTGGTGATGAGCGTCCCCGTGGATGGCCCGATTCTACTCAGGAGCCAGCCCTATGTTGCCGCCGAGTTGCTGAACCGGCTGCAGAGGTCATCCAAGCTGCCGCTTCTTGTGGCGGCGGATTTTGAGCGCGGCGCTTCCATGCGGCTGAATGGCACGACGGTTTTTCCTCACGCGATGGCTTTTGCAGCTAGCGGCAAAACGGAAAATGCCGAAGCCTTTGGAAGTATCAGCGCGCTCGAGGCGAGGGCCATCGGGGTGCACTGGAATTTCTTTCCCGATGCCGACGTGAATTCCAATCCGGCGAATCCGATCATCAACACGCGATCTTTCGGAGAAGACCCCAAGCAGGTCGGCGATTTTGTGGCGGCATATATTCGGGGCGCACACGAAAACGGTATGTTGACCACGGCCAAACATTTTCCCGGACACGGCGACACCGCCACCGATTCTCATCTTGGTCTCGCGCAAGTGACGGGCGATCGGGCGCGGCTCGACGCGGTTGAGCTGCCACCGTTCCGGCGCGCGATCGAGGCAGGCGTGGATGCCGTGATGGTAGCGCACGTAACTGTTCCCGCTCTTGAATCCGATCCGAACCGCGTGGCCACGACCTCGATGGCGATTGTGGATGGGCTCCTTAAAGAAGAGATGGGATTCAAAGGAATCGTGGTCACCGACGCCCTCGACATGGCGGGACTGACGCGCATTTACGCCCATGATATCGGCCGGGCGGCTGTCGAATCCTTCGAGGCCGGCAACGACGTGCTGATCATTCCCGCCGATCTCGACGCCAGTTATCGCTCCATGCTACAAGCCGTGCAGAGCGGCGAAATCGGCCGCCAGCGGCTCGATCAATCCGTGCGTAAGATTTTGGAACTAAAGGCTTCTCTAGGTTTGAACAAGGCGCGCCTGGCAGACCTCGGTCAACTATCCAGCGAGATTGCAAAGCCCGAGAATGTGGCCGTCGGCCAGCGCGTTGCCGACGAAGCGATTACCCTTGTCCGCGACAACGGGCAGGTTATTCCGCTCCAGTCTCTTGGAACTTCTGTTGGAACTCGGGAGGCCGCGCTTCCGTATCAATCATTGACAGAGGTGAGCAATCGTCTTGTCGTGGTGATCTTTTCCGAAGACTTGCGCACCGACTCCGGACGTATGTTCGAACGCCAGATTCTAGCCCGTGTTCCCAATGCCCGCGTGATCTACGTCGACGCCCGTTCCGCGCCCGGCATGAAGGCGCCGGTTATCGAAGCGGTCGAAGCGGCGGCGGACATAATTGCAGCGGTCTATGTGGTTCCGACAGCCGGCAAGGCCATGCGCGCTGCCGGCGGAGGTTTGACGAACACCGTTGCCATGGACGAGGCCACAGCATCTTTACTCGCCGCCATCCTCGACCGCGCCGCCAGTCGCACGGTTGTGCTGGCCATGGGAAATCCCTATCTTGCGCAGGATTTTCCGGCCATCCAGAATTATGTGGGCGCGTTCTCCAATGCAACCGTGTCAGAAACGGCAGTCGTGAAAGCGATCTTCGGCGAGATTTCAATCAGCGGTCATCTGCCAGTTACGATTCCGGGCATTGCGTCCCGGGGCGAGGGGATCGAACGATCCGCCCGGCCGATATCAGCTCAATCCGGCTTAGCTCAACCCAGCTCAGGAGGTTCCTCCCATGTTCAACAATAAAGTGTTCAGCTGTAACCTGATCGCGAAAATGCCGGTGATGGCCGTGATGGCAGCCCTCTTCGTTCTTCCCGCCTGCAGCATCAATGCCAATGACAAAGGCAAAGATGGCGAGAAGCAAGTTGACATCAAATCTCCCGTGGGAGATTTGCACGTCAGCGAACAAGCCGATATCCACGACGCCGGCTTGTCCCTGTATCCCGGCGCCAAGCCCGCACCAAAGGAGGGCAGCGATGACAAGAAGAGCGCCAATGTAAACCTTTCGTTGCCAGGATTCTCGTTAAAGGTTGTGGCTGCCGAGTTCGTCTCCGACGACGCTCCTGACAAGGTCATCGCCTACTACGACAAAGAACTGCACAAATATGGCAAACCCATCCAGTGCCGTGGCGGCTGGAACGGCGGTCACGCCAACTACGACAATAAGGATGAAATGTCCAAGCCGGTGTCGTGCGGGAACGACAGCCATGGTGACGCGGTGGAGTTGAAGGTGGGAACCGAAGGAAACCAGCACATCGTTTCCGTTAGGACCAATAGCCAGGGCTCTCGTTTTGCGCTGGTGTATGTACGAATGCACACGGGCAAAGACGACACGATCTAAAGGCATCGGGTGATCGCCCGATGCCCGCCTTGATCTTCCAGTTCGTTGTGCGCTAGCTTCAATGACGTGGAGCACCCTTGCCAACAATGTGGAACGACAGTCGAGGACGGTCGGCCGTTTTGCCCGCAATGCCATTCTCCCCAAATCCACGTGCAGGTTGCGATTCCGGAGGCTGGAATTGGAGCGGGCTTGAACCCGGAGCCAGCTCCATTTTCCCCAGACTTTCCGGCGGAAGCACGTTTGGCTTCATCTCAGCTGCCTTTCGGCAAGTCAGCAGGGACAATGGACCGAAGGATCGCGGTAGGCGCCGCCATCAAGGCCGGTGTGCTCGGCTTCTTCATCGGAATGGTTGTTCCATTCGTCGCCCTCGTGCTGGCCGGAGCGTTGGCTGTCTTTTTTTACCGTCGTGAGGGTGGAACCCTCATTCCTCCCGCTTTCGGATCGCGTCTTGGGGGAGCGGCGGGAGTTGTCGCCATGGGCATCCAATCCATTTTTTTCATCATCTGGATTTTCGTCTTCCATCGCCAGAAGGAATACATCGATTCCGTCTCGCGATTCCTCCACTCCATTGGGGCGGACGCGTCAGCGCCTGACATTCAAGCCAGCATAAGGAGCTTATTTACCCCGGCCGGGCTGGCAGTCGGCCTTTTCTTTGTGATGATTATTGCTGTAGTGCTAGCTTCGGCAGGCGGTGCCCTCGCCTCGCTGGTTCTGCGTCACCGCAAACCGAGGGCGTAATTATGCGTCAGCCGCCACGCAAGCCCGATTTTCCTGACGACTGACGGCTGACGGCTGATCCCGCCTTGCTCTCATCTTTCGGCGCGCGTATGATGCAGCGTTTATGAATTCACGCGCGCCAGGGCGGGCCGTCGAGATTCACCAGAAAGCGCAACTCATGTCCGCCTCCGAGGTGGAGCGCACCTTGATCCGGCTGGCGCATGAGATTCTCGAGAAAAATAATGGCGTCGAAGATCTGGCGCTGGTCGGCATCCGGAGGCGCGGAGTTCCGCTGGCGGAGCGGCTGGCGAAAATCATTCAGCGCATCGAAAAGAAACCGGTGCTGCTGGGCACGCTCGACATTACCCTCTATCGGGACGATCTTTCCGTGAACGATCTTTCGGTGAACGATCTCTCGACACTCGACTCCAAACCCGTAGTGCAGAAAACCGAGATGGAGATTCAAATTACGGGCAAGGCCGTAGTGTTGGTTGACGACGTGCTTTACACCGGCCGCACCACTCGCGCCGCCATGGACGCGTTGTTCCGCTCGGGCCGTCCCCGGCGCTTGCAGTTGTGCGTATTGATCGATCGCGGCCATCGTGAGTTGCCGATTGAGGCCGCCTTCATTGGGCGAACGGTGCAGACCACCGAAAATCAGATCATTGAAGTAAAACTTCGTGAGGTGGATGACGCGGAGAAAGTTCTGCTGATGGAAAAGCAGGTCAACCTGTAATTTGCGATTTGTAATTTGTAATTGGACACTTGGAGCTGCATCGCGCGCTCTCAAATTACGAATTGGAAATTACAAGTCATCTATGAATCCAGCGCGCGGTTCATTGCTCGGCATCGAGCACCTGGAAGCAGCCGAGATCCTCAGGCTCCTGAAGTTTGCCCGGCGCATGAATCCGGACAAGCCGCGGCCCCTGCTCAAGGGCAAGCGCGTGCTTCTGCTTTTCTACGAGTCTTCCACCCGCACGCGCAGCTCGTTTGAAATCGCGGCCAAATCAATGGGCGCTTACACCGTTCTGATTCAGCCAACCGGTTCGAGTATTGAGAAAGGCGAATCGCTGCTCGACACGGGATACACGGTGCGCGCCGTCGGTGCCGACATCATTGTCATCCGGCATCCCAATGCTGGCGCGCCTTACGTGATGGCGCAACACATTGACGTGCCCGTCATTAACGCCGGGGACGGACTACACGAGCATCCCTCCCAGGCGCTCCTCGATGCTTACACCATTCTGCGCAACAAGAAAACTTTCAAAGGCCTGCAGGTCGCGATTGTCGGCGACATCTTTCACAGCCGGGTGGCGCGCTCGGCATGTCATCTGTTAAGCAAGTTCGGGGTAAAGATTATTCTCTGCGGTCCACCGGAACTGGTGCCGGATATTGCGACGACCCTGGCGCCCGGCGTGCGCGTAACCCGCCATATAGAGGACGCTTTACGCGGTACCGATGTGGTAATGCTGCTGCGGGTGCAGAAAGAGCGCCTCTCCGGAATGAAGATCGATCTGCCGGAATACATTGCGCGCTATCAGATGAATCCGGCCCGATTGAAGATGGCGAGAAAGGATGCCATCGTGATGCATCCCGGCCCGATCATTCGCGGCCTGGAACTGACGAGCGAAATTGCCGACGGCACTCAGGCGCGCATTCTGGAAGAAGTTCGCAACGGCGTGCCCACGCGCATGGCGATTCTGGCGCGCGCCGTGGGGAAGATGCGATGAGACAGATTCGATGAGCGGATTCGATGAGGAAGACCGATGAGCCCTGAGAGAAATCGGAGCAACCTGCCGGCTGCCAGTTTGTTAATCAAGGGCGGCCATCTCATCGATCCGGCGGCGCGCATCGACGCTCCCATGGACGTGCTGCTGAAGGATGGCCGCGTCTGGGAAGTCGCCTCTGCCAACAAAATCAAGGGCGGCGCGGACGAGAAATTCGATGCCCGGGGGCTCATTGTGACGCCCGGTTTCATCGATCTGCACGTGCACCTGCGAGAGCCGGGACAGGGGCACAAAGAGACGATCGCGACGGGAACGGCAGCCGCGGCGGCGGCCGGATTTACTAGCGTCTGCACCATGCCCAACACCGCGCCGGTTGTCGATTCGGTTGAATGGATCGAGTGGCTTCGTCAGCCCGAACGCGGCGCACTGGTGAATGTGTTTGCCCTGGCAGCCGCAACGCAATCCAGCAAAGGCGCCGCGCTTACCGACTTCCGCGCGCTGCACTCGGCGGGCGTGATCGCGGTCACCGACGATGGCAAGCCCATCCTCGATGACAGGATTATGCGTGAGGCTCTTGTCCTCGGCGGGGAACTGAATTTCCCGGTCGTGCAACATGCCGAAGATACCCGGATGACCGAGAATTGCTCGATGCACGCGGGCGCGCGTTCGTTTCGTCTCGGATTGCGCGGCATGACTGCGGCTGCGGAGGCTTCAATCGTGGAGCGTGACGTGCAACTCACGATGCACATTCCCAATGCCCGCCTGCACGTGGCGCATCTTTCGACGGCGGACGCGCTGAAGAGTGTGCGCCGCGGCAAGCGCGCGAAAGCTCGCGTCACGTTTGAAGTGACGCCGCACCATTTCACGCTGAGTGATGACGACATGCGCGATTACGACAGCAATTACAAGATGAATCCGCCGCTGCGCTCGGCCTCCGATCGCGAAGCCATCCTGGTGGCGCTCGCCGATGGAACCGTGGATGCCATTGCCACCGATCACGCTCCCCATGCCGTCCACGAAAAAGAAATGGAATTCGAGCGCGCCGCCTTTGGCATTACTGGATTGGAAACTGCGCTGGGGCTCGCGCTCACGCGGCTGCATCGCGAGAAACACATCCCCCTAGCCCGCATCGTGGAACTCTTCACCGCCGGTCCGGCGCGCTGCTTCGATCTTCGCGGCCGTGGTTCGCTGGTCCGCGGCTCCATCGCCGATGTCACGATTTTCGATCCGAAAAAGAAGTGGACCTTTGACGCTGCCAAATCGCGCTCGAAGTCGAGGAACACGCCTTTCGATGGCTGGCAGCTCACGGGGAAAGTAGTGGCGACCATCGTTGGAGGAAGGATCGTGTATTCAGGATAGGCCCTGGCCCTGTCCTTGTCAGACAAATGTGGTACAATGTCTGACATGTCCTCACAGCGCATCACAATCCGCGTTTCTGAGTCTTTGGTTAAACGCCTGAAGAAGCATGCCGGGATGAGACGGCGCTCCGAGTCTGCCGTGGTACGCGAGGCCTTGGAGAACTATCTCGGAGAGGCCCCGGTGTCCAGTTCAGCATACGATTTGGCTAGAGAAGCAGGCCTGATCGGCTGTGCGCGCCAGGGACCATCCGACTTGAGTACCAATCGCAGGCATTTCGAGGGTTTTGGCGAAAGCCGATGAGACGGGTACTGGTGGACACAGGGCCGTTGGTGGCAATTATGTCTCGCGTCGATCAGCACCACAAGACCTGCGTGGAGATGTTGCACGAACTGCCCGGACCCTTGTTTTCCTGTTGGCCAGTAATCACCGAAGCGGCTTGGTTGTTGCGCGGCCGCACCGGGGCTGTCCGGCAATTGCTGGATGGCATTTCAGCAGGCTTCCTTGAGCTTCTTACCATCCAAAGTGCCGAAGCAGCGGGAATTGGGAAGGTGATGGAAAAATATAGAAACATTCGCCCGCAATTGGCGGACGCCGCGCTGGTTTATTTGGCCGAGCGCGATGGTTTTGACACAATTTTTACGCTTGATCGCCGGGACTTCTCGGTGTATCAGGCAAAGCGCAAGGGCGCTTTCCAAATCATTCCTTAATTGCTTTGGATCACCTGAAGTTTTAGAGCGGCGAGGGCGACGGTTCCCGCAGCCGTCCCTATCCGACGCATTAGCCGAGCCGTGGTCGACCCATCGGCACCCTTCCAGTGCTACAATTCCCGCCCATGAAGCGCATACTGTTTCTTCTCCTGCTGATTCCCTTTCTGGCGGCGCAGACTACGACTGAAGTCGAGATCACCTCAGAGCCTTCGCACCACTTGGCCATCGACAACGAATATATTCGTGCTTTCCAGGTCGAGATCGCGCCCCATGCCGCGACGCTGATGCATCGGCATCGCCATGACTACGTCGCCGTTACCATCGGCGATGCTCATATCTCCAACGAAGTTGAGGGCAAGCCTCCTGTGGAGGTCAACCTCAAAAACGGCGGCGCTGGCTTTACAGCGGGGAATTTTGCCCACATCGCCAGGAATCTCTCCGACCAGCCCTTTCGCAACGTGACGATTGAGTTGATGCAGGACGAGAAATTGCGGCAGACTCCGTCCCACTGGCCGGAAGAAAGCGGCGAAAAAACTTTCCCGGGAGGTAGCCGCAAAATTCTTTTCGTGAAAGACGGGGTGCGCGTGTCCGAAGTCAATCTCGAGCCTGGGGCGACCGAGCCCAGCCACCATCATGACGGCCCGCATCTAGCGATCGCGGTCAGTGATCTCGATCTACGTAGCGATGTCGAGGGATCGGCCCCGAAGCCGGAAAAACTCAAGGCCGGCGAGGTCAAGTGGCTGCCCGGAGGCTACACCCACACGGTGACGAACGTGGGGAAGAGTCCGGCTAGAATTGTGGCGGTTGAATTCTAGATTCGACTTTATTCGAACTTTGCTACTCGCTCTTGATCAGCGGGTTTCCCGGAGAAACCAATTCGACACGGTGCAGCTTGGCAGTGAGGCGGTCTTTGTCAGTGGAAGCAGAGGCAGCCGCAAGGCGCTTGCGCAACTTTACGACTTTTTCGGCGCGGGTGCGGCGGCGGCGAATTTCCGGACGACGGCTGGGTGCGGACATGAAGTTCTCCTTGGGGTGATGCATCACAAGCAGGTGCGCACACAGCATCGTGTGCGAGCTCGTGCTCAACGCTTCATTATAAACCGCGGAGATTCAAGACTGCCGAGGCCGGAAACAGAGGTTCGCGCCACCGTTTATTTCACCCTCGCCCAGTAAACTACGTATACCCCAATCCAGAAGAGCGCGTGCAGAGCAGGAGCCAGAGACGCGCGGCCCAATTTGCGCAGAGACAACCCTGCTCCGGCGAAAACCAGCCAGACGACAAGCAGCCTCCAGGCGCGAGCTGGGATCGTGACCAGTAGGAAGGACCACAGGCTGGAATGCTCCGGCGCCTCGACGGCGTAAACCTTGTAAGGGATTCCGCGGATCGGTCCTCTACTAGCGGCCCAGATGCCAAACTGGCGGTAGTCGCTCTCCGCGCCCTCGAACATAGCCGGAGTAACGAGCGGGACATGGGCTACGGCTTGGCGAGCAGCGGGTCCACGGGCGGCCCAGGAAAACATCACCGCCCCTGCCAACAGGGCGCCTGCAACGATCGCGGCTAAATGAATAAGAGCACGGCGCGGTCGAAACAGTGCAGCAAGCGAGAGCGGCACATCGGGAAGAACAAAGAACAGCGTGCCCTCTGCGAAGCCCCAGAGAAAGGCGAGCACGATGCCGGGTGCGCTGGTCAACCAGCTGACCCAGGGCGGTATAGGATCGACTTGCGCGGTGGAAGTCGAGATCATTGAAGTCGAGATCATAGAAGTCGGGATCATACCCGCTCAAATCAAGCGCCCTAGGGGCGTCGATTCCTCGCCAAGAAGTAAATCAGGCTTCCGAGAAAGATAAGCGAAGCCACCCACAACGCTATTGCTCGACCACTGGCGGGTTCCATGCCTATTTCCGGATGGGTCGTGAACAGGCCCCAGGCAAGAACGTAGGTGGAGAGTCCTCCGGCCAGCCCCAGCAGCAGGCTGAGCACGAAGTTGCGTTTGGTCATAGGCTCGGTCTCCAAGCACGCCGGCGATGTGCCGCCGATTTGCATTGCCGTCGAGACCAGTTAGTAGCACAATTCTTCCGCTTGTACCAATAGGGAATGAATGCACCGCAGATAATTCGGGAGGGCGCACCACCTCGACGGCCGCTGAAGACACGGCAACGCGCGTGGGCTCAGGCTTTGGCGCGAGTGCTGACCCGGGCCGGGGTGGCGCCGAACGCCATCTCGATGGCCAGTCTTGTGTTTGCCACAGCTGCTGGGATTTGCCTCGGGCTTACATCGCGTGCCGAAGGGATTGCGCGGCCGGCGCTTTTTCTCGCAGCGGCGGCGTGCATTCAGGTCCGTCTGCTGTGCAACATGCTGGATGGGTTGGTCGCGATTGAAGGTGGCCGCAAGACGGCTTACGGAGAAATCTTCAACGACATGCCGGATCGCTTTGCCGACGTGGTGATTCTGGTGGGAGCGGGCTACTCGATTGCCAATTTCAGCTGGGGGCGCGAACTCGGCTGGCTGGCGGCCGTGCTCGCCGTGATGACGGCTTACATCCGGTTACTCGGCGGATCGATGGGAGTTCCGCAATACTTCCTCGGTCCCATGGCCAAGCCGCACCGGATGGCGCTGCTGACGGCGGCGTGTGTGTTCTCAGTGTTCGAGAACTATTTTGGGCTGGGAGGACAAACCATGGCTCTCGCTCTAGTCCTGATGGTCGCGGGAATGCTCCTGACTTGCGCACGCCGCACGATGCGGATCGTCGCCGACCTTAAGCAACGTGAATTTAATAAACCCGGACCCTAAGCAACGATGAGGGCGCATCCACTGGCGGGCATGTTCGCTGGAGTGATCGCGGCGGCGGCGCGCCTGATCAGCGGCGTACAAATCCGATGGGTGGATTCCGAACCTGATCCGCGGCAGGCCGTGTACTTTGCGAACCACTCCAGTCATCTGGATTTCGTCGTGCTCTGGTCGTCGTTGCCGGCGGAAGTCCGCGCGCTGACCCGGCCTGTTGCCGCCCAGGACTATTGGAATGCAGGATTGCGCCGGGCGCTTGCGGTCAATGTGTTTCGAGCGGTATTGGTGGCGAGGCATGGGGCGAAGGGCGACAGGAATGGAGCGTCCGCTGATCCAACTTCCGCCGATCCAAACTCCGGTGGCGCAGCTTCGGATCCACGGCTGGCGATCGGGCACATGCTGGAAGCGATGGGGGACACCGAGTCGCTGATTCTGTTTCCGGAAGGCACGCGTGGTACTGGCGAGGAGGTAGCGGCGTTCAAGAGCGGGCTCTATTACTTGTGCCAGCAGCGGCCCGGGCTGCGCCTGGTTCCGGCTTATCTGAATAATTTGAATCGCATTCTTCCCAAGGGTGAGTTTCTGCCCGTACCGTTCATCAGCAAGCTGACGTTCGGTCCGGCGATGGCACTCGATGCGGGTGAGAGCAAGCGTGCGTTCCTGGCGCGGGCGCGGGAAGCGGTTTGCGGGTTGAGGACGATGTGAAAACTACGTTTCCCGGCTCAGTTGACTGGGAATGCAGGCACAGTGTAGCGCCGCCCTCCCGGCGGCTGTCATGGGGGCGTCCCGCCCCCACCGGCGTGGGCAAGATGCCCTCGCGACAGCCGGCAAGATGCCGGCGCTACCAGATGCCGCCGTTATAAGGAGAGTCGGTGAAAAATCTCGATCCACAACTGCTGTGGGCATTCGGCGGCGTCCTAGGTCTGCTTGCGGTTTCGAGCTTGATCGGCCTGGCGCTCAAGGTTGCCGTCAAGAAGCCCGAGGCGCAGGCAACCATCCGCAACTTGAATGCGCGCATCGGGGCGTGGTGGGTGATGAGCGCCATCTTCGGGCTGACGATGGTGATCGGCCAGATCGGGTCTTTAATTTTATTCGGGATCATGTCGCTGCTGGCGCTGCGTGAATATGTAACTCTGCTGCCAACGCGTCCCGCCGATCACCGGACTTTGTTCTGGTCGTTTTTCATCTTTACTCCGCTGCAGTATTTTCTAATCGGGATTCATTGGTACGGCATGTTCGCGATTCTCATCCCGGTGTATGCGTTCTTGTTCGTTCCAACCAGGCTGGCCATCGCCGGCGATACCGAATCGTTCCTGGAGCGCGCGTCGACCATCCAATGGGGACTGATGATTTGCATCTACTGTCTGAGCTACGCACCGGCATTGCTGATGCTGAAGATTCCAGGTTATGCGCCCGATGCCAAGCTCCTGCTTTATCTGGTGCTGGTCGATCAGTTGAGCGACGTGCTGCAGTACGTTTGGGGAAAGCTGCTGGGCAAACACAAAATCGCGCCGGTGGTCAGCCCGAATAAGACGTGGGAGGGCTTCATCGGCGGCGTGCTTACGGCCACTCTGATCGGAACGGCGTTGTGGTGGCTGACGCCATTTCGTCCCTGGGTGGCAGCGCTGGTTTCGCTCACCATCACCCTTATGGGCTTTGCCGGAGGCCTGACCATGTCAGCCATCAAGCGCGACCGCGGCGTGAAAGACTACGGCACGTTGATCAAGGGCCACGGAGGGATTCTCGATCGGATGGATTCGATGTGCTTTGCAGCACCCGTCTTTTTTCACATCGTACGGTATTTCTATGTGCGCTGAGACGCGCGCTGAGAAGGTCGATAGCCGCTGCAAACCAATACCGGCAGACGAGGGTACTTGGCAAACCTCGAATCCTCAAACGAAAGTTCACACCTGAAGAAAATCGAACCGCGATCGGATTCGATCCGGCGCGCATGCTGGCAGTTCCGGCAGAGGCCGGGATCGGGAGGGGTCGTCTGGCCGCTTGTCCGGTAATTATTAGTTGGCCGGTCGTCAGTTTCCGAGGACATGAGTTTCCGAGGGCATGCGTCTGTTCACCCAGCAATGGTTCCCGAGGATAGAGTGTACTCTTGCAGTTCGGCGAGAGCGGACGAGCTGGTTTGGATTTACCTTGCTGAATACCTTATACTCTCTGCGAGCGCGGAAACACGCGCGCAGGCGCGCTCTGCCGCGTGTTCGCTGGGGTTTTCGCTTCGTCAATCTCCTGGCCGTTCCTTAAATCGCAACATGAATGATTCCAGTCCACGGCCCGACGAAAAGTCTGTACCCAAGAAACCTGGGGCTCCCGGTGTCGGGACTCCGTTTGCCGGTGAGAGTTCCTCCAGCAATGTCCCGATTCCTCCTCAGGACCAGGACAAGGACCAGGCCACGCTGGTGGACGCCGGGCCTTCCCGGCACGATCCGGACGCTACTATCGTCGATGTCCGACCCGTTGCCGCTAGACCCGTCGACGCTGAAGCTACGCTGGTAGATGTCGACGCCACGATCGCGCCCGGAACTTCATTTCGCCGGACGCCGCCGCCATCGCCATCATCATCCGGTCGAAGTTCGGTTGCGGCCGACAGCGCAGCCGTTTTGCAGCTCGGCGACCTGCTGGCCGGTCGATATGAGATCCTGCAACTGCTGGGTGAAGGCGGTATGGGCGCCGTGTACAAGGCCGCCGACCGCGAGCTTGATCGCTTCGTCGCATTGAAGGTCATCCGGCGGGAACTCGCCTCGAATCCCTCGATCCTCGCCCGCTTTAAGCAAGAGTTGCTGCTCGCTCACCAGGTGACGCACCGCAACGTGATCCGAATTTACGACCTCGGGGAAGCCGACGGTGTGAAGTTCATCACCATGGAGTTCATCGAGGGCAAGGATCTTCGGTCCCTTATTAAAGAGAAACAGAAATTTGCTCCCGAAGAAGCGGTCGAAATCATTCAGCAGGTGTGCCAGGCGCTCGATGCCGCACACAGCGTCGGGGTGATTCACCGGGACCTCAAACCGCAAAACATCATGCAGGATCCCGCGGGGCGCATCCTGGTGATGGATTTCGGCTTGGCCCGCACGCTGGAAGGCGACGGCATGACGCAAACCGGTGCGATCGTCGGCACCATGGAGTACATGTCGCCGGAGCAGGCTCTGGCCAAGGACCTCGACCAGAGATCGGACCTCTTCGCTCTCGGTCTGATCCTGTACGAGTTGCTGACCGGCAAAACACCGTTCCAGGCTGAGAGCGCGCTCGCCAGCCTGATCAAACGAACACAGGAGCGGGCGATTCCAGTCTCGGATATCGACGCTCAGATCCCGGGGGCCTTGAGCGGAATCGTGAGCAAGACCCTAGAACGCGATTTGAACGAGAGATATCAGACCGCCTCAGCCATTCTCGCTGATCTGAACACGTGGAAAGACAAGCGGGCCGCCGGCACAATCAAGTTCGATGCCGCCGTCAAACCGCTGGGACGGACAATTCCCTGGCCGCTCATTGCCGGGATTGTCACTGCTTTGGCGTTGGCGATCGGCGGATACGCTTTTCGCGACAAGCTTTTCGGTTCGGCGGGAACTGGCGCCGCTGTGCATCCGGTGTCGCTGGCCATATTGCCTTTCCGCAATGCGTCCGGAGATCAGACTTTGGATTGGTTAGGCCCCAGCCTGGCTGACATGCTGAGCACCGATGTGGGCCAGTCGGCTCGTTTGCGCACGGTCAGTCCCAGTAGTCTGCACCAGATATTCGGCGACCTGCGCATTTCCCCGGCGACCGTGCTCGATCCGGCGACCATCCGCCGCGTGGCGGATTTCAGCAACGCCGACCGCGTGGTTTGGGGGCAGTACGCCAAGTTCGGCGACCAGATTCGCATCGACGCCACCCTGCAGGACATCAAAAACGACCGCACGACTCCGTTGAAAATCGATGTGCCGAGTGAAAAGGAGATTCCCGGCGCGATCGATCGCCTGGCGGAGTCTATCCGCCAGACACTTTCGCTTCCGCAGGATGTACTCAAAGAGCTGAAGGCCAGTTCTTTTCAGCCCACCTCAAAATCGATTGCTGCGTTGCGCGATTACGACCTGGGAGTCGCTTTGCAGCGCGACGGAAAGAATCTGGATGCCCAGAAGCAATTCGAGGAGGCCACCAAGGAGGATCCCGCCTTCGCGCTGGCATTTTCCAGACTGGCCCAGACCTATAGCGCTTTGGGCTATGACAGCGAAGCGGAGCAGGCTGCCAACAAAGCCGTGGATTTGAGCCCCGACCTTCCGGAAGCAGAGAAGTACCTGATTTCTGCCATCCGTTCCCAGGCGACAAAGAACTATCCCGAGGCCATCAAGGCCTACGAAACTCTTGCCAAGGCTTCGCCGGATAACTCCGATGTGCAATCGGCGCTGGCTACCCTGTATCAGGATTCGGGCGATCTCGCCAAGGCCCGCGACTATTATCAGAAAGTCCTGACTTCCAATCCCAAGGACGTGGCCGCAACTTTGAACCTGGGCCGCATTCAGATCAAGAGCGGCGATCCCCAAGGCAGTTTTGACCCTCTCAACCGCGCCTATAGCCTGGCCGTACAAATGGACAATCAGGAACAAAAGGCCACCAGCCTGCACCTGATGGCCATAGCTTACCGAAATTTGAGCAAGCCTCAGGAGGTTCTGCGCAACGAACAGGATGCGATCGCAATCTGGCGCCGCATCGGTCAGAAGCGTGGCTTGGCCTTCAGTCTGAACGCAATGGCCGGGGCGGAGGCGTCGCTCGGCCAAACCAAAGATGCTACGGCCAACTACCAGGAGGCCCTGCAGATTCGGCGCGAAATCGGCGACAAACGCGGATTAGGCGACACTTTGATCGATATGGGCAATTTTTCCAATGGCCGCGGGGACTACGATCAGGCGCTCAAAATGTACAAGGAAGCCCTAGCGTTGGAGCGCGAGATCGGCAATGAAAGTTTGCAGGCTACGTGTCTGAACAACATCGGAGCGGTGTACTCCGAAAGAAATCAATACGAGGACGCTCTCACCTACTTCCAGCAGGTGCTCCAACTGCGCGAAAAATCGAAAGTGCCACAGGATATCGTCGAGGCACTTCAGAACCTCGGTCAAGTCTTGGCAGGTATGGGTCAGTACGACCAGGCGATTCCCTATTACATGCGGGCGTTGGATTTGCGGCGAAACTTGAATGACCCACAGGGTACGGCTCTCGCGTCTTACGGCTTGGGGACGTTGTTTGATTATCAGGGGCGCTACGGGGCGGCAGTTAGTGCCAAGCAGGACGCTCTCAAGACCCTCCGCGATCTCAAGGACCGCACCGTCTGGATGCCCGAAATCCTTGGTGGTTACAGTGAGTCTCTAATTCTAGCTGGACGCGGAGACGAGGCCAAAGCTTCTTTGGACGAAGCGCTCAGCCTCGCCCACGAACTGAAGAACGACGCCTTGGTTGCGCAGACGTTAGGATTTCAGGGGGATGCGTTTTTCTATCAGGGGAATTTCAAGGCGGCGCGTCCTCTTTACGAACAGGCCTCGCAGGCCGCTACACGTAGCAAGGATCAGCAACGGATTCTGCAAGCAAAAATAGACTTGGCCGAAGTTGAAGTCCGTGAAAAGAACGGACGGCAGGCCATTCCGACCCTGCGAGCGCTGATCCGGCAGGCGGATGATTTGGGCCGGAAAGACTCTTCGGTGGAGTGTTCGATTTTCATGTCGGAAGCCATGATGCAGAGCCATGACAATGCTCATGCTCGCCAGGAGTTGCAGCGCGCTTTGGCGCTTGCCGACAAATATGGTCAGCAGCCGCTGAGCGCGCAGGCGCATTACCTGCTAGCGACGATCGCACGAGATTCCGCCGACAATACTGGAGCCCAGGATAATTACCGCTCGGTTGTCCGCATCCTGGATACGATGAAAAAAGAGCCCGGCACCGAGAAGTTGCTGCAGCGCTCAGACCTGAAAACCATCTACGACGAATCCGCCTACCGCTGGGTACGGTGAGACCGCTGAAACCCAAACTCACAATCGCCAGGACGTCGCTTCCTGAGCAAACGATCTAGTGGGCGCAACAGGCTGCGCCGGAAAGAGCAGCGCTGCCGGCAGCATGCCAGGCGCTAGAGTCGGGTGCCTGCGCTATCCATCGCCTGGCTCCTGCGCTAGTTCCCCGTCCCCGAGAGCGGGACGGTTTGCGTGCCGGTTGAGGCATTGTCAGCGACGGTCAGGTTGGCCGAGCGCACGCCAGTAGCGCTAGGCGTGAACGTAACCGAGATGGTGCATTTGGCGCCCGCCGCAAGCGAACTGGGGCAGGCGTTGCTTTTCGTGAAATTTCCCGCATTCGTGCCCGAAATGGTTACGCTGCTGATCGCCAACGCCGACGTTCCGGGGTTGGAGAGAGTCACGCTGAGCGTGCTGCTCTTCGCAACCTTGATGGTTCCGAAAGCCAGGCTGGTTGGACTGAAACTCGCCTCAGGATTGATCCCGGTCCCCGACAGATTCACGGATTGCGGGGTGCTGGAAGCGGTGGTCGAGATGTTGAGCGTGGCTGCGCCCGTCCCCGGCGCACTGGGAGCGAAAACGGCCCCGATCGCGCAACTGCTTCCTGCTTGGAGCGTCGCCGGACAAGATTGGCCCATGCTGAACTGTGATTTAGCTCCGCTGGTGACGGTGAACGTAACCGGCCCAATACCCAGCGCCTTGCCGCTCTTGTTGGTCAGGGTCACATAGTTCTGGGCCGATTGACCCACCACAACGTTGCCATAGCTGACGCTGGTTGGCGTCATGGTGACGGCCGGGTTCACGGTCAACGAAAAACTCTGCACGCCGGGCTGCCCCACACCATTCGTCGCAATGACCCAGAAGGAAAACAGTCCGCTCACCGTCGGTGTGCCACTGATTGTGGCCGTGCCGTTGCGGTTGTCCACGAACGACAAGCCGTTGGGCAGTGACCCCGCCGGCGAGATGGTGAGGCTGGGAGCCGGGTATCCGCTGGTGGTTATGGTGAACGAACCGGGCGTGCCTTGCATGAACGACGTATAGTTCCCGCTCGTGGTACCGGCAGCCGCTACTACCGTGTAAGTCACGCTTTGCGTGGCGGCGTTCGTTGCCGAGTCCACTATCGTTGCAGTGAACGTATGTGGACCTGTCGTAGCCGTGTCGAACTGGTTCCCTGCAGCAACAGCTCCGCCAGGACTGTCAGTCGCGCTGCAGGTGCCCGTCAAATACGGTCCGGTTGGACCAGCAGTGGGGAAGGGTGACGTCGTGGTTGCGACATTCGCCCCGTTGAATACCGTGGTGCAAGTGTAGCTCGCTGAAGTCGTCGAGTCCGACTGGTTCTGCTTATAAGTGCCACCGTTCACGGGCTGAGTGACGGTAACGGTCGGCGCCTCGTTCGGCGTGTTGTACGTTATAAACCAGCAGGAACCTGTGCCCTGGCTGCCGCCGGTAACGGGTTTAGCGGTAGCTTTTCCATCCTCGAAACTCAACTGCACGATCTGGTTGCGAAGCGGCGGTGGATTATTCGGATCCACTGTGCAGGGGTCATTCGGATCGAGGGTGCCGTCGAATGCGAGAAAGCCAATCAGTGGAGCTTTTCCACCGCTTGCGTACGGAGCGCCACCGTACGTCAGAACATTGTTGGCAGCATAGAGACCGGGGTTTTCCCCTGAGTTCGAGATTGGTGCGACGTTGAAATAGATATAGCTGGCAAGCTGGGCAAAGAAATTCGGGTTGGTGGCCGAACCGCACGTCCCGTTCGTCTGCGACCCCGGGCATTTGACGTCAAAAAATAGCCAGCCGTCCGTACCCAGACTAACGGCGTTCTCGATCTCAAGGCAGGAAGCGCCAGTGAAATTGGGACTGTTAGCAAGGATGGTCTGGCAGGTGGTTGCATCTGTTGACGAGAGCTCTTTGATCACGATGTTCTGGGACGGCTCGTTCGAGTTCGTCTCTGTCACCGTCAAGGTCTGGCCGCTGTTGTTGTTGGTCTCGTTTGGTATGTAGCCGTTGCTGAAATTGAGCATCGCGGGTTGGGTCGGGGTGACCGGCGCGGCCTGGGTTGGCCCGGGTTCATTGAAATCCGCATCAGCGCTCTGCGACGAGTTCATGGTCAAGGTGCACGTCATGCCGCTCACGGCCGCGCCCGTGCACGCGCCCCCCCAGCCCCCAAACGTGGACGCCGGGTTGGTCGAGGTCGGAGAATTCGGTGTCTCCGTCAACACCACTTGTGTCCCGGGCGCATAGATTGCCGAACACGTCCCGGTTACGGTTCCGTTTGTATCGGTGCAGTTGATCCCCTCTTCCGTACCGTCGGACACATTACCATTGCCCTGTCCCGCTTCCATTACGGTCAGCGTATTTGCGGCCGCCGCCGGTAACCCCTGCTGAGCATAAACGGTAACGTCGATTCCGTTGCCGTTCGTGTCCGTTGTGTCGCCGTTCGTGCTGAGGTCGGAAAAGGTGCTGCCAATGTCCGAAGACACGTAAAAGGTAATCTGGTAAACGTCCCCGATGGTGGTGGGAATTGTCTGGCTGATGGCGTCATAAGCCTGCACGGCGCCGTCAAACCAGCAGTTGCCGCTAAGATCACCACAGTCCGGCTGTACAAATCCTCCATAAGTAGCGCCGTAATTATTGGCGTAGGTCCAGTCGACCGGCGTGTTCGAACCAATCGGGCCCAAAGAAAAGTCGCTATTGAGCAATAGGTTGGGGCCCGGATTGTCGGAATTCGTCACGTCATTCACCGATGCGTTGGCGAACGAAGTAAACCCCGGATCGTTACGGAAGGCAAAGGTGATAGCCGTGCTGGCAAACGCGGCCGTGAACTGCGCCAAGTACGGCTGCACTTGGTAGGCTCCATAAATAGGCATGTCGTTGAGGTCCAGTATCGCCCCCGTAGGCGGAGGATTGTTGTTTCCTGGATCAGCTTTGACCTGCTGGATGGTTATGGTCTGGGCGGAGGCGCCGAACACCATGAGCACCGCGCAGCAGAAGAGAGTAAAGGCGAATTTCCTCAAGCTCGTCAGAGCGGTCGCTGGCATCGACAATCGATTCATAAAAAACTCTCTCTCTTCTAACGTTAGGCTGAGAAAACTTGCAGTCATGGCGTATTCCCTCCTGGCGATTTTCCGCCCTGGGGCTCAAAACGAAAACCTTCAATTAGACTTGGAAACCTGAGAGGGTTCTCCGCTCACAATTTTCTGGCCCTGGGAGGTGAACGGGACACCAACTTGGGCCATAGTCTATCGCGAAAACGGCCCGTTTGAAAAGATGAAATCTTTTGCAGTACCGGCTTTTTTTGCGGCTAAACCACTAGCCGGGATTCGCCGGGCCACCCCGTAACTAGGGCTCCCTACTCTCTAAACGACCGGTCAGATGCCCGCATACCAGGCGTAGCCTCCCTCGGCAGACGCGGAGCCCAGACCCTTGCCGAAACCCTTCAGACTGTCGGTGACCGTCAGGCGGGTGATGAATTTCACGTTCTTGTAGCCGACCTGGCGGGGAAGCCGCAAACGAAGCGGCCCACCGTGGCGCACGGGAAGCTCGTCGCCGTTCATCCCATAGGTGAGAAGAGTCTGCGGGTGCAACGCGTCGGCCATATCGATGCTTTCCCATGTGTCGGGTTCGAACGAGAAATAGACAACGTATCTAGCCTGCGGGAGGACGCCCACAACATCCAGAACATGGGACAAAGGCACGCCGATCCACTCGGCGATATACGACCATCCCTCTTCACACTGCAGCATGGTGATCTGGGTGTGAGACGGGTAGCTCTTAAGCTGATCGAGCGAAAACGAAGCGGGCCGGGCGACCATGCCGTCGACCGAGAGCCGCCAATCAGCGAATTTTCCGGCCTGAAGACGTTTGAACTCGTCCGTCAGAGGCTCGATTTCGTTGGGGAATGGAGGCTTCGAAATCTGGCTGCTAGAGAACTCACGCGCTAATGAGTGCCTGGTCAGCAGCCGCTGGGAAGCGTAAGTCAAAGTTTCGCCGAGGCCGTAGATTCCGCCGTGATCGGGCGGAACGAGTCCATAGCTTTGCGCAATGCGCGCGGCAACGCCGAGGCCGGCTACGCCCGCGGCGGCAGCGAGTCCGGTGGTGATCAGTTTGCGGCGGGACATGTTGCCGGGCGGCATTTTGCCGGACTCTAGTTCGCCGGACTCTAGTTTGCCGGACTCTAGTTCGCCGGACTCTAGTTCGCTCATGTGGGCTCCTTTTGCATCACAGCAGGTTGCGTGACCGCGCGGCCCGTGATCATCGCCCGCATGCGGCTCCTGAATCCCGCCAGCCAAACCATCCCCACGTGAACCAGAAGGAAGAGCACGAGCGCCAGGGAAACAAAGAAGTGAAGCGTGCGCGCCGATTGCTGGCCGCCGAGCACATTGACGGCCGCCGGAATCGCAGAAACAAAAGCGGGCGACATCGCCAGGCCCGTCCAGATGACCAGCGGAAAAAGAACAAAGATCACGAACAGGTAGGCAAGCCGCTGGAGCAGGTTATACGACCAGGCTTCCGCCTCACTCGGACGCTCGAAACGCAAATGGCTCGCGATTGCCCCGGAGAACGCTCGCCACGAACGGTCGCCCTCATCCGGGAGCAAGTTTCTCCGAAAATGCCCGGTTAGCAGGCCGAAGATCATATACAACAGCCCCGTCAATACGACGATCCACGCAGCTTGAAAGTGAAGATACCGGCTCCAGCCGTTCGCATCCGGCAGCACGTATTTGTAGCCCGTTGGCACCAGGCTCCTCGACGAAGGGATCGGAATTTTGAATAACGTTGGAGTCAAATCGTTGCCCGTCTCGCCCCAATAGAAGCGAGGATGCGAAATCACGATTTCCATTCCGCTAACAAGCAAGGCAAGAAAGCACAGAGTGGTGATCCAGTGCGTGACGCGAACGAGGGCAGTATGCCGCGAATTCACCATCGCGGTTGAGACGTCCGACGCCGCACTTGGTAAGCAAGCGGAATCGCCCACGCGGGAATGGTAGCATGTGGCGCGCATATCTAACATCCACGAATCTGCCCGGCACAATGGGCTTCATTAGGAAGTTGATTGCAAGCAGAAATTTGTGGCAGCCGGACCTGTAAGCCGAATTCTGTCTGCCGTTGCCGGCAGGACGGTCATTCCTCTGGGCCACGCATTACTGCGGGGCTCAAGCGACCTACCCGGAGGTTGTGGCGCGCCGAGCCGGCACGCGTTCCCGGCTAACCCGAAGGCCTGCCGGGAAATCCCTCCCTATTTGGTCTTGCTCCGTGTGGGGTTTGCCCTGCCCGCCGCATTACTGCGCCGGCGGTGCGCTCTTACCGCACCTTTTCACCCTTACCTGAGCCTTGCGGCCCCGGCGGTATGTTTTCTGTGGCACTTTCCGTCGAACCGGCTTGAACCGGCCCTCCCGGACGTTATCCGGCACACTGCTCTGCGGAGTTCGGACTTTCCTCCCGTCATTATTCGAAAATATCGACGAGCGACCGTCCGGTCCGGCTGCCAACGTTTTCATTATAGTGCAGGCGTATGGCGCAGACAGACACCGGCTAGTGTGGGGTCGTGTTTCAGGTTGAATTATTAAGAGTCACATCAAATTCCGACTGCAAGAGCGATTCTTCCCGCGACGAAAAAGAAAGTGGCAGCGGCAAGCCGAACATATCCTGAGACAAGGACGCCCGCGTATTTCTTTAACAACCAACTAGTTGCCGGACAGGCCGAGATGCCAGAAAACACCGCGAACCAGCCATTGGTCAGCGGCCACGGACCTTTTGTCCAGAGAAGCCACAAGCCGCCACCGCCCGCGACGATTGTCCATGCCCAAGCCGCGGTCCAACCCAGCGCTGCTCCAAACGTGGTTCGGGCCATGGTCTTCTGCGTCGCAGCCGCTTCCTTTATATAACATCCTCGCATTAGTGTTAGCAGTAAGGGGTACCAGGAGTACGAGCCTTTCCCGCCTCCTCAGTCCTGCTAAACTCATTGCAGGAAACTCCCTGCTTACGCGTCCGTGCGCATTCCGCCTTACGCGCAAGCCCCGGCCAATGCACATTATTGAGGCCATCAAGATCGCGTTCCTGTCGCTGTGGGCGAACAAACTCCGCTCCGCGCTCACCCTGCTCGGCGTGGTCATCGGAGTTGCCGCCGTGATTGCCGTGGTCACGTTCGTCAACGGCATCAACGGCTATGTGGCCACGAAGATTTTCAATCTAGGGGCGGACGTTTTTATCGTCTTCAAAAATTCGCCCGCCATCACCAACGTCGATAAATTCCTTGAGGCCGAAAAGCGCAAGGACCTCACCATGGAGGACTACCAAGCCGTCCTCGAAGCGTGCAAACATTGCGAATGGGTGGGAGCCTCGTTGCGCAACGACAGCGGGCACGTCAAATATGGCGAGCAATCCATCGCCGACACCACTGTCCGCGGCGTCACCCCTTCGATGTTGCCGATTCTCGATCTCGACCTCACCGCCGGGCGCATGATCAACGATATCGATGTGCGGAACAATTCCGCCGTCGTCGTGGTTGGTCCGGACATCGTGGATAACCTGATGCCCGGCACCGATCCGATCAACAAAGAGCTCCGCATCGACGGCTGGGTCTATCGGGTAGTCGGCGTCGGCCAACGAAAGGGCAAGACGATGGGACAGACTCTCGACAACTACGCGGTCATGCCCATCACTTCGTTTCAAAAGCAAAATGGTTCTCATACCAGTATCCGCATTTCGGGCAAAGCCGCGGCCAGCGGTGCGGGGTTTGACCAGGCAATGGACGAAACCCGCGCCATCCTGCGCGCCCGCCGCCACGTTCATCCCGGAGACGAAGACAACTTCGATATCGAAACCAACGACAGCCTGCTCAGCATCTGGTCGAACTTCACCGGAACTTTCTTCTACGCCATGATCGGAATCGCCGCCATCTCGCTGGTCGTCGGAGGCATCGTGATCATGAACATCATGCTGGTTTCGGTGACGGAAAGGACGCGAGAGATCGGCATCCGCAAAGCCATGGGCGCGCGCCGCAGCGACATCCTGATGCAATTTTTGATTGAGTCGGTTACCGTTGCCCTGCTGGGCGGCGCCATCGGCGTTTTGTGCGGCATTACCTTCGCCAAGGTCATCACGCTCGCCATCGGCATGCCCTCAGAGATCAAACTCTGGGCAGTGGGAGCAGGAGTCTTGGTGGCGGCGAGCGTGGGTATTTTTTTCGGCGTGTATCCAGCGAAACGCGCGGCCGTCCTCGACCCAATCGTGGCGCTGCGCTTTGAAACGTAAAGAAACTTGAACCACCGAGGACAAGAACTCGATGCGGGAAGGCTCAGGCATCGTATCAGGGCTTCGTATCAGGGCATCGCTTTAGCGATGCCGAAAGTACTCGCAACCAGAATCCCCTTTAGGGGCTGCTGCCTGGGGCGAACAGAAATACGATGTACTCCGTGTCAGGGCGTTGAGAAGGTTCTGAAGCAATGCTGGTCAAAGGCGAATTCGGCGAAGGCCTGAATATGGCGGTCGACACCATCCGCAGTAATAAACTGCGCTCGTCGCTGACCGTGCTCGGCATCGTGATTGGCGTGGCCGTGGTCATCGGGATTTCCTCGATCGTCCGCGGACTGAACGACAACGTAAGCCAGGTCATCAGCAGCCTGGGTTCCAATATCATTTTCGCTTTTCATCTGGAGCCCTTCACCTTCGGACGTCCGACAGAAGAGATGCGCACCCGCAAAGAGCTGACCTTCGATGACGCGATGGCGATGCAGGATCTGCCGCACGTCAAAGCAGTCACCGTCGGCGAGCGCTATTTCCGTCCGGAGCTCGGCACCGGCACTTACTCCGTCAAATACAAAGACCGCAAGGCGAAACAGACCATTCTGGAAGGAGACACCGCTTCATATAAGGATGTGATTGATGTCGCCCTCGACTCGGGCCGCTGGTTCAGCGACATCGACGAAGAACGCCGCGCTTCCGTCATCATCATCGGCCATGACACGGCGGCAGAACTTTTCCCAAGTGAACGGCCATTAGCCAAAGAAATCGATATCGACGGACAGTTGTTCACGGTGATTGGTGTGGCGAAAATCCGCAAGAGCGTGTTCGGCGGCGGCAAGAACCCCGATGACAATATCGTTTTCTTCCCGCTGTCCACATTCCGCAAGCTACACCCCGAGCTGAAGGCGTACTGGATCAGCGTCAAGGCCACCTCGCACGCCGACATGCCCAAAGCCATCGATGAAATGCGCGAACTGCTGCGCCGCCGCAGAAAAGTTCCGACCGAAAAGCCCGACAACTTCGCCGTCTTCACGCAAGACTCCCTTTCCGATGTGTGGAACCAGGTCACGGGTATGATCTTCATCTTTATGTTCGCGGTCTCGAGCGTGGGCTTGATCGTGGGCGGCGTAGGCGTAATGAATATCATGCTGGTGTCGGTAACGGAGCGCACCCGCGAAATCGGAGTGCGCAAAGCCATCGGCGCCCGGAAGCGCGATATCCTCGCGCAGTTTACGCTCGAAGCCGTCATACTTACTGCCGTGGGCGGAGTGATCGGCCTCTTGTTGGGCGCGATCATCACCGCCATCGTGCCGGTTGTGTTCCCATCTCTCCCAGCCACCATGTCGGTGGACTGGTCGATCTTCGCTTTCGTCGCCTCCGCCGCAGTAGGACTGGTCTTCGGCATCTATCCCGCCTGGAAAGCGGCCAACCTCGATCCCATCGAGTCGCTGCGCTACGAGTAAGATTCTCCTGATGTCGTCACTAACACCGAGAGAAGTGCTCCTAGCCGTGGCTGTGATTGGAACAGTCGGCACTCTGTTCTTCTATTCCCTATCCGCCCTGGGCCTCGTCAGTTTTCTCCGTGACACGCGACAAAAGCTCAAGCAGCCTCCACTCCCTGATAGCCAACTTCCCCCAGTTTCCATCCTTAAACCCTTGAAAGGCATCGACCCTGAAATGTGGGAGAGCTTTTGCAGTCACTGCGACCAGCGGTATCCCCAATTTCAATTGATCTTCGGAGTCAGCGATCCCGCCGATCCCGCCATCGACCTGGTGCGTAAGCTTCAGGCAAAATATCCCAACCTGGCGATTGACCTGATCGTGTGCGATCGCGTGCTCGGAGCCAATATCAAGGTCAGTAACCTGGCGCAGATGCTGCCCGCGGCGCGCCACGAACTCCTGCTGGTAAGTGACAGCGATATCCGTGTTCCGAAAGATTACTTGCGGAGCATCGCCCAACCACTAACCGACGATTCCGTCGGACTGGTGACTTGTCTTTACCGCGCTGCTGCCGCCCCAACCCTCGGCTCGCGCCTCGAAGCCTTAGGCATCAGCACCGACTTCGTGCCCGGAGTCCTGAGCGCAAGATTTCTCGAGAAAGGCTTGCATTTCGGATTAGGCTCAACGCTGGCGCTTCGCCGCCGGGACCTCGCGGCCATCGGCGGCTTCGAAGCATTAGTGGACTATCTCGCCGACGACTACGAACTGGGTCGGAGCACTGCAGCAACTGGAAAGCGAGTCGAAATCAGCGCCGCGGTGGTCACCACATTTCTGCCAGCCTACACGCTGCGGGAGTTTTTTCGTCATCAACTGCGCTGGTCGCGGGCCATTCGGGATGCGCGTCACTGGGGGTACGCAGGACTGCTTTTCACCTTCGGCCTGCCTTGGGCTCTGATGACGCTGCTAGCGGCACGCGGAGCTGTATGGGCATGGATACTTCTCGCGCTGACCTACGCGATGCGGCTGGCTGTCGGGTTCGTCTCCTCAGTGGTTGTGCTCCGTGATCGACAGTACTTCCGCAATAAGATGCTGCCCAACATTTTCTTGCTGCCGCTGCGAGACCTGATCGCGCCGTTCATCTGGGCTGCAGGTTTTATGGGGAGCCGAATTTATTGGCGAGGCGATGCTTTTAATCTAAAAGATGGACGCCTGACTATTGCGAAGCCATCGGCTGATTGGAAAAAATAATCTTGCCGCCGCGCCGCGCTAGCTCATACCTCGTCAATCCGCGCAACGCGGGCGGATCATCCTCTTCCGCCCACAGAAACACGCGTTCCGGTCCACCCCACATTCCGACAAAAGAAGCTTGCGTCTCAAACACCCGCGGCGCTCCCGGAAACTGCGTGCCATACCACATATTTCCCCCCGGCGCGCGCAAGCTGTGCAACGGAATCCCCGTATAGAAATTCAGCGTGGACGCATTTTCATACAGCCCTATCACCACTATCTGGTCTCCCGGCCGGTACTGCTCGCGGATTGCGAGCGCCAGGTCTTTCGACGAAAGAATGGGAGAAAAAATGCCAAATGCAATGCGCACGCACGCCAGCACAACGATCATCATCCCCACCAGCGCCACATTCCCCGCCCCCGCACGGCTGCGACGCCGCAGAATCCAGTTGGCAAGCGTGCCCAGCAAAAACGCCAGTGAGAAACCAAACAGCGGTACGCGAAATGCCCCCATTGCCTGCGGGGTCAAATCGAGAAAGTGTCCGAACGATAATGCGTAGTCCTGTGGATGTTTCCGTAGTAGATCCGAAAGATCAGTGCCCGGCGCCGGCGCCTTCGAGAAGAAAAGCAAGGCAAAGCCAACCACCGCGATGATGACGCCGACTGCCAGCAACACAGCCGACGAAATCCGCCCCGCGCGCCGTTCTCGGCTGTCGCAAGCGGATGCTCTCTCCCGTTGCAGCCAGCCGCCGACCAGCAATGCCATCCCCGGAATCGCTGGGATGGTGTAGTACTCCTGCCGCGTCGAGAGGCTGAAGAAGCCCACAATCACCACGATCCACAAGAAGAACATCAGATAAGCACGCTGCCGCCGCGACAATTGCGCACGGAATTCGCGCCAGCGCCGCGGCACTTCCTGCAGCGACTGCGGAAGAAATACGGTCCAGGGAATCAGCCACAAAACCAGCAACCCCCAGAACAGCAGGAGAGGAACCTTGTCATAATCGCGCGGGACACGCCGGTTCAGAAAGCGAAGGATGTGCTCATTAACGAAATAGAACCACAGAAACCCTTTCACATTCCCTTGCGCCGGATTTCGCAGCGCCGCCAGAATATGCCACGGGGCGGCGATTGCAAAAAACACCAGCATGCTCGAAACCAGGCGCAGCTTGAGCAGATGCCGCAAATTCCCCGTCAGCAGCAGATAAAGCCCGATGGCTCCAATCGGAAACACCAGTCCGATCAGGCCCTTGGTCAGCACGTTGAGCGCGCATACCGCGGCCAGCCCCCAGCAGGTCCAGAGCGCGGGCTTCGGCTGGCCGAATTTCGTTTGCTCCAGCGATACCAGAAAAAGCCAGAAGGTCAGAGTCAGCCAAAGGCCTACCGCGACGTCAGGAATCAAAAAGCGCGTAAACAGAAATGGCCCGAGCGCGGTGGCCAGCACCAGCCCCGAATCGAATCCGCCTTCGTTGCCCAGCGCCCAGCGTCCCAAACCATAAGTGGCGAGAATCATCGCCAGCACACCCAGCATGAGCGGAAAGCGAGTGCTCCACTCGCTGACGCCGAACAGCTTGTAACTCGTCGCCACGCCCCAATACATCAGCGGAGCTTTTTCCAGGTAGCGGACGCCATTGGCATACAGCGTCACCCAATCGTGCCGCTGCAGCATTTCCTTGGCAGCCTCGGCATGTACCGTGTCGGCATCGTCCAGCAGGGCTGGCTGCGAGAGTCCGGTCATGTAAATGACTGCCCAGAGTCCCATCAACGCCAGTAAGCATATCCGCCAGTCCGCAAACAAAGGGTTCGGGCGGGGAGCAGTATAAATAGCGGTGGGACGGTGGATACTCGCGATGGTCGGCGGTTCGAGTTGGCGCGCGGCGCTAGGGTTCATCGCGGATTGTTCATCTCGGATTGTTCATCGCGGTTTGTTCATCGCTGCATGTTCATCGCGGAATGTCCATTATACGGGAGGAAGAAAGCGGGGGTGAGGAAGAAAGCGGTAAAGGTTCTCAGTCCGCCGCAACCACTCGCGAAACATGGTCCCCGGCCACTTCGCGGTAAATCTCCAGTATCCTGGACACCGAACTAGTCCACGAAAAACGTTGCGCCTGCTCATACCCGCGCTGTTTCATCTGCGCACGCAATGCCGGATCCAGCAGCGCCCGCTGCAAGCCTCGCCGGATCTCAAACACATTTTCCGGATTCACCAGCAGGGCCGCGTTCCCCGCAACTTCCGGCAGGCTCGAAGTGTTCGAAGTCACCACCGGCGTTCCATGCGCCATCGCTTCGAGTGGCGGCAATCCAAATCCCTCGTACAGCGATGGAAACACAAAAACCTTGGCCACGTCATAAAAAATACGAAGCACTTCAATGGGCACGAATCCGAGGAAACGGACGTCATTCTGCACGCCGCCGCGCACCACCGTGCGCCGCAGCCGTGGATGGCTCGAAAGATCGTCGCCGATGATGATCAGCTTCAGATCGGGGAACTGCCGCTCCTTCTGCAGTTCGCTTTTCAGAGCCGAAAACGCTTCAATGATCCGCACCACATTCTTGTGTGGACGAATCGCGCCCGCATACAAAATAAACGGATAGTTCACCAGGTAGCGCTGCGCAATCAGCTCGCGATCCGCATCGGTGGCATGGCCGTGCAGAAAACGCTCGTCGATCGCGTTGTACACCACTTCGATGCGCTCATCCGATATAGCCAACAGCTTTTCGATCTCGTTCTTGGTGAATTGCGAGACGGCGATCACACGCGCCGCTTTGCGCAATACGCGCCGCGTCAAATAGAAGTGCAGAGTACGCCGCAAACTGGAGGCGTTGCGCGACCCATACATGTGCTCCAACAGGTCGTGTACGGTGAGGACGTATGGACAACCAAGGCCGCGCGGAATCCAGAACAAGTGCGGAATGTGAACCACGTCGCACCCCAGCCGCTTCACGATCGCGCGGAATGCAAGAATCCCTTTCGGCGTGTCATCGTTCCCGTCCAGCGCCACCATGTGAAAGTTCGGCGGCAGCTCCCCGAATTCCGCCCCCTTCGCCGGCGATCCAATGAGGAAATACTTGCTGTCGCGGTCCAGTTGCGCCAGCGTGCGCACCACGTTCCGTATATATGTGCCCACCCCGAATTCCGTCATGCGACGGATGTCGATGGCTACTTTCACAGCCTGGATTTAATCATAGAGAGCGTAGAGGGGCACAAAGAATTCACAGGGTACTCCCACATTCAAGAGCGGAATAGAGAGGCTCGCCCAAATCTCGTCCTAGCTGACGTTCTCCCTTGTGTTCCTCTGTGTCCCCCGTGGTTCAAAGCTTCTTGTGGGCGTCGAATGCAATCCTGGATTACGCTCGGACCTCGGCCTGTGCTTTAGCCCGCCTCTCCGCATAAAGCGGAAACTCCTCCGCCATCCCCAGTACCTGCTTGCGGATTTTCGCGAGCGCCGCGGCATCCGTCCGATGATCGAGGGCCTCGGCGATCCAGTGCGAGATCTGCCGCATCTCCGCTTCTTTCATGCCGCGCGTGGTCACCGCCGGCGAACCAATCCGAATGCCGCTGGGCTTCATCGGCGGATTCGTATCAAACGGAATCGCGTTCTTGTTGACCGTGATACCGGCGTCGCCCAGAGCCTTCTCCGCCTCGCTCCCCAACATGCCCTTCGCGAACACATCCACCAGCATAAGGTGCGTGTCCGTTCCGCCGGAGACGATGCGATAGCCGTCGCCCGCCAGCGTTTCGGCCATCACCTTCGCATTGGCCACCACCTGCCGTGCGTACTCGCGGAAGCTCGGTTGCGACGCCTCGAGGAAGCACACCGCTTTCGCGGCCATGATGTGCACCAGTGGTCCGCCCTGCATTCCCGGAAAGACAACTTTATCGATCGGCGCCGCAAATTCCTGTTTGCTCAGGATCATGCCAGAGCGCGGCCCGCGCAGCGTCTTGTGCGTGGTCGAAGTCACGATTTGGGCGTGCGGTACGGGCGATGGATGGGCTCCCCCCGCCACCAGGCCCGCGAAGTGGGCCATATCGACCAGGTAGAGTGCGCCAACCTTATCCGCGATCTGACGCATGCGGACGAAATCGATGATTCGCGGATAAGCGCTGCCACCGCCAATAATCAGCTTTGGACGCTCCGCCGTGGCGATCTTTTCCAGATCGTCGTAATCGATGGTTTCGGTTTCCCTGGTCACCCCATAAGGAACGATCTTGTAAGTCTTGCCCGAAAAATTCAGAGGATGTCCGTGCGTCAGGTGCCCGCCATGAGCCAGATTTAACCCAAGAATCGTGTCGCCGGGCTGCAGCACCGCCGCATAAGCGGCTTGATTGGCCTGCGATCCAGAGTGCGGCTGCACGTTGGCATGCTCCGCGCCAAAAAGCTTCTTGACCCGTTCGCGTGCCAGATTTTCGACCACGTCGGTAAACTCGCATCCGCCGTAATACCGCTTGCCCGGATACCCCTCCGCGTACTTGTTGGTAAACACCGACCCAGCAGCCTCAAGCACAGCCTCGCTGACAAAATTTTCCGAAGCGATCAGCTCCAGCCCTTCATGCTGGCGGCGAACTTCGTTGTCGATAGCACTCGAAATTTCGGGATCAACTTCATACAGCGGACGCGACATTGCAGAATTCTTCATAGTTATATACCGGCGTTATGTACCGCAAGCCATTTTACTAGGTTGCAAGTGTAGCGTGGACACTCCTGTCCGCGAAATCCAGCGCCCTCCTCGAGCCTCGAACCATTCCTCCCAGAAACTCCGCGCTTAATTCCGCGCACGGCGCTTGCGAGAATAGGGCGCGTGCACTATAGTTAGCCCGCTTTTTCAAGCACCTCGCATAAGGAGAGAACAAAGAATGCTTAAACCCGTGCTGTTCGCATTGACTCTACTAGTCTTTGGGTCCGTAGCCATGGCGCAGAAAATCGATACGAAGTGGCACTGCCCGAAAGCAACGACAGAACAGAAACTCGATGTCGGCGACACCCCGGATCACATTTACTGGATCGGGCAAGGCTCCTGCACCGCAACTTCAAGCGATGGCGACGTGAAGGAGAAGAGTGGTCAATTCACCGAATTCCATGAGGGCTGGAAAGCGTCCTTCACCTTCCACGGCCGCTATAACGCGACCACCGACAATGGAGACAAGGTCTTCTACACCTATGAAGGCACCGCTTCCACCGATCCCGCGAAACCCGCTGCCAATAAATGGAAAGTTGTGGGCGGTACCGGCAAACTCAAAAGCGCCAAGGGCTCTGGATCGTGTTCCGGAAAAGGCAACGCCGACGGTTCTTTCGATTGGCAATGCACCGGCACGTATTCGGCGGGAATGGCCAAGTAGGCCAAGGGGCAAATCGAGGGCAAACTAAGACAGGCCGCTGAGTCTGCGGATTGCAGCCCGCGCATATTCGGTGGCCCCGGCCTATTTCTAACGGACCCATTCGTCCGCCCAACCCGGCCCGGCGATGTGTCATCCAACGAAGAACCAGGAAGAGAAAAGAGCGATCCCATGGACTTCCTCAGAGGTTGGCACATCGTCGCAATTTTCCTGCTGGCTGCACTGGCAGCCTGCACTCAGCAGCAACAAAGCCCCCAGGAAATTCGCGAGAAAACCGCGGAAGCGACGGCGGAAGCAAAGAGCGATGCCAAGGCCGTGGCGGAAGGGATTCGCGAAGGCTGGAACCGAAACAAGCCCCTCAATTTGAACACGGCCACAAAAGAGCAGTTGCGAAGCCTGCCGGGCATGACCGCAGCCGACGCCGATCGGGTGATTGCGGGACGTCCCTATCACGAACCTGACGAGGTAGTGAGACGCCATATTTTGTCGAAGACCGAATTCGACAAAATCGCGGATCAAGTCACGGCAAAGCAGTGATCTCGCTTGCGATCCCACCGATCTTCTAAAAGACCTGACTTATGCACCCCCGCGATCAGCCATACGCGATTCCGTCTTACGCGATCTATGGCCGGGAAATACAGTGTCGAACGGATTCGCCCTAAGCTCTCTCGCGCCTATTATCCGCTTGTATTCTGTTCATTTCGCGCCCATCTGGGCAGTGGCAGCAGGGTAAGAGTCCAGCGGAGCGTGTTTAGCGGCAAGCCAATGCTTGTACGCCTTTGAGAGGAGAAAACTATGAGAATTGTACAAATGATCAGGATGTTAGCTCTATGCTCGCTTCTGGTAACCGCCGCTTGGGTCTATGCCCAGGATGCGCCAAAGCAGGAAGAACCTCGTCCGGAGGCGGCGAAGCCAGCGCAGCAGGACGAAAAGCCGGCGCGCCAGGACGAGGCAAAGCCCGCGAAACCCGACGACAACAAGCGCGATGATAAAGCTGTGAAGCAGGACGATAAGGCCTCGAAGCAGGAAGACAAAGCTAACAAAGCTATGAAGCAGGACGATGCCAAGTCTTCAAAGCAGGGAAGTCCCGTCGCCCAATCCGGCCAGGATCAACGCGGTGGCAACCAGCGCGGAGGGCGCATTCCCGATGACAAATTTCGTACCAACTTCGGGCGCGAGCATAAGTTTGCCATCCATCAAACAACGGTGCAGGGGCGCCCGGGCTTTCAGTACGGCGGCTACTCGTTCATCATCGTCGACGCATGGCCGGCGGATTGGGCATACACCGACGAATGCTACGTCGATTACATAGACGGCGAGTATTTCCTCTTCGATCTGGCCCACCCCGGCGTGCAAATTGCACTCACCGTCGTGATGTGATCGAGGTCATGTGATCCAGGTCATATAATCCAGGTCATGTGATCTAGGTCACGTGATCGAGTGAGCCCGTATCGTGGTTGAGTAGGCAGTCTGCACTCTCTTCGGACCGGCGTTCTAATCGAACGCCGTCCGCAGAAAACTCACCAGCTGCCAGCCGTCCATATATTTGTACGGAGTCTCCCCCATGGTGTAATGCCCGCAGGGCAGCACGACGACTTTGTGATCCAGGTTGTGCCTCTCAAATTCCTCGACCACCTGCTCTGAAAATTCCGGCAGGAATGTCATATCGTACTTCGCATAGATAATCAGTGACCGGCGCGGCCAGCGCGAAAATTTGTCGAAGTACACCATCGGACTGACCGCCCGCCACACCTGCCGCAAATTCTCCAGATCGATACCCGTTTCCAGTGCTTCGCGAATATGGCGCGTGGACTGCCCATGCCACACCACGTCGGCAAAGTAAGTCGAGGCATGGTTGAACGCAGCCACCTGAATCCGCGGATCGTGCGCGGTGGTGATGAACGCATAACACGATCCAAGGCTGGTGCCGACAATGCCAAGCCGGTTGTAACCCTGCGCTTCCAGCCAATCGAGACAACAGCGTGTATCGATCACGCCCTGGCGCACGGAATCGAGCGTTCGTCCAATGTTGGCGGAAACCGCATAGTCGGCGCGGTCGATCTCCGCCGGGCGGCGAATGTCGTGATACGGCATGCTCAGCCGCAGCACCGCGATCCCCATCCAGTTCATCACCCGGCAGAGGCTGGTGTAGGAGATCGCATCGGAGTTCCAGTGCGGCAGTAGAACGATCGCCCGGCGTCCGCGCGCCGGAAACCAGCGCGCATTCACTAGATTGTTTTCCGGATAGGGCGTTTCAACCGGCGAGGTGAAGCGCAGAAACTCGGCATGTTTGTCACGAACTTTCTCTTCCAGGCGCGGGTCTGGTAGTGCGCGCGTGCTGAAGACCTCAACTTCTCGTCGCTCCAGGCGGAAATCCGCGGGCTTCTGGTAAGCGTAAAACTCGTCGCTCTTTTGGATGATGCGGTCGTTGAAGCGCGAGAAGTATTCCAGATCGGTTGAACCCTGACCCGATCCTTTGACAGGCGGGCCGCCGTTGCGGCCGGGCCAACTCTGGGTCCAATCCAGCCCCCAATCCAGAGGACGCACGACGCGGTTGTTGTCCACCGACGTAAGCCGGGTCTCCCACTCGTACATCCATTGTGCGTAGCGCGAGGGCATGTCTATTTATGAATACAGCAGCGGAACACAGATTGGCGACCGGGGTCAGTCTAATGGTGGGATTTCAGCCTTGAGCAGTCAGCACTCGGCATTCAGTCGTCCTCGGGCACGCTTAGCCCTTAAAGGGAAGTCCGATTCGGAAGGTTGTGGTATCGCTGAAGCGATACCCTGATACGAAACATGCTGGCCGAATGGTGAGACCTGAATGCTGAATGCCGAGCTGTGTGCCGAGTGCTGACTGCGAATGCTGACGATCAAAGGTAAACCCTCGGCACCCTCTGCGACAAACCGCACAAAATTTCGTAGGGCACGCTCTCGCACAAGCGCGCCAGTTCGACCGCATCCACGCTCTTGCCGCTGTCTTTCCCCGAGCCTCGGCCGATCAAGATCACTTCATCTCCCACTGCAACTCCGCGAATGTGGCTGACGTCCACAATCGTCAAATCCATCGACACCCGCCCCACTACAGGCGCATATTCGCCGCCCACAATCACCCGCGCGCGATTTGAAAGCAGCCGGGGATAACCGTCCGCGTAACCGACGGGAAGCACCGCGATGCGGCTCCGCGCCTTGGTCACGTAGGTGCCCATGTAGCCGACCGCCTTTCCGGCGGCGACCTCTTTCACCGTCAGCACTCGCGTCTTCCAGGAAAGCACCGGACGCAGCAGTGGCAATTCCGTCATCACGGCGGGCGCGCCGCCACGCGTGAAGGCCAGCGAATATCCGTAGAGCGCGATTCCCGGACGCACCATCGTCTTCCACGTATCGGGCCGCGCGCTCATGGCGGCGGAATTTCCCATGTGAACCAGCAGGGGATGGAGACCGTAGCTCTGCAAAACCGCCAACCCCTCCTCGAAGCATTTCATCTGGCGCACAGCGTCTTCGGCGTCGAGCACCTCCGCCGACGCAAAATGCGTGCTCACTCCTTCGAGACTGAGGTGCTTGCACGCGGACAACATTTCGCATAAACGCGGCAGCGCATCCATCGATGCGCCCAGACGGTTCATGCCCGTGTCGATTTTCAGATGCACAGGCAATCGATGCGACGGGAGATCGCCCTGCCGTTCTTGCGCAGAACGTCTTTGCGAAGATCGTTTTTGCGAAGCCCGTTCTTGCGAAGCCCGTTCGAGCGCCTCGATGTGCCACGGCTCCCAGATCGTGGGGGTAAGATTCTGGGCGACGATTCCATCTTCCTCGCCCTTCCAGATTCCGGTCATCAGCAGGATGCGGGCCGTGACGCCGGCCGCGCGCAGCGCCAGACCTTCCGCGGCATCGGTCACTCCCAGCCACGTCGCGCCCTCGGACTCGAGCGCCCGCGCGCACTCCACTGCGCCATGGCCGTAACCGTCGGCCTTGACCACCGCACAAATGGTGACGCCTGCGCCGACGTGCTTTTGTACCGCGTGAAAATTTTCTCCTAGCGCGGCTAGAGAAACTTCCGCCCAAGTCCGGCCGTCGAGGATCAGCGAGCGGCGGTCGGGCAATCTCGACAAATCGGGGCGGGGCGCATTCACGTGAGTCGATTATAGCGGCGGCATTCACCACGCCGTTACCTGCCGTTAGTAACTGCGACAACAATTGTCGGCCTCAATTGCCGGCCTCAATTGCCGACTTCAACTCGTGAGATCAATTGCCCGACAACACAAAGTTCACCGTGATTTCTGTCTCCACTTCGATAGGCTCGTTGTTCAGCAGGTAAGGACGGTAGCGCCACTGCCGCACCGCTTCTATCGCCGACGCGGCCAGCATCGGATGTCCGCCGACCACAACCAGATTTTCAATCGTTCCCGCCCGACTGATAATCGCCCGCAACTCGACCGCGCCCTGAACCCGCGCCTGACGCGCGAGCAGCGGATAGATGGGTTGCACGCGGTAAATGAGATTGCCCTCCGCCCAGTGCGAGATCTTAAGCGGATGCGCGGGCGCAGGAGTCGGCGGCGGCGAAACATCGACCCCGATGCCAATCGAGCCCGATATTCCGCGTCGGCTCGTACCGATGCCTCCGTCCACTCCGATGCTGTCCAAATCAGGCGCCGATCCAACCTGCGGTTCGTTCAGGATCGCGATGGTGGACGGAATAGTCGGGGGCTGCAGCAGTTGTCCGTTGCTGATGTTTAACAAATGAATCGGCCGCGGTCCGGCGGTTTTTGGCGCAGGCGCTGACGGCGCAGGGAACCTGCACAGCCATCGCAACATGGGCGGTCCCTGAATCGTGAGCAACGGAATCGCAAGGAGCAGGCTCAACGCAAGCGCCTGAAACGTGAACGACGCCAGCGTAGTCCACCCGCGGCGGGCAGGCTTCTCCCATGTGCTTTCGAGTGTGCTGAACATAGTGTCCTCCGGAACAGGCCCGTTATTCGTACAGACACCTGCGGCTCTTGATTTGATCCTGAGCGACGGACGAGCAAGAAAGAGGAGCAAGAAAAAAGACCGCGTCGAAACGCGGTCTTCTGAATAGAGTTGGAACCGAAACTGTCGCGCCGCTGTCGCTACTGCTTCGGCGGCGTAGTTGCCGGGGGCTTGGCCGCAGGAGCAGCCGGCTTAGTGGTTGTGGGACTTGCCGATCTTGGTTTTGGAGCCGCGCTTCCCGCGGCTGGCGCCGGCACGCCCGATTGGACGTTGTAGGCCTCGACGATCGGCTGCGTAATGTCCACGGCCGGTCCGTACCAGATCACCGGGCCGCGCGGCCATTGCTGCGATGTATCCAGGATCATCCCGTAGCCGTTAGCGCCGGCATACTGCACAATGAGTGGAGCCATTTTGGTCAGGATTTTATTTCCGATCTCGCCCTGCTGCCCCTGGAAGTCTTCCTGGGCGTCTTGCGTGGCCCGATCGCAGCTCTTTTTCTTCGCCTCGATCTGTTTCACCAGCTTCTCGCGGGATTCATCGTTCAACTTATCCTGCTGCGCATTGAGCTGCTTGGTGAGGCCGTCGATTTCGTCAGCGCAGCTCTTGAGTTCGTTCTGCTTCGGTTCAAACTTTTTGCTGAGCTGTTCGAAATCGCGTCGTCCTTCATTGGAGGCAAAAATCGCCTGTTCGATATTGATGGTACCCACTTTGGTGCCCATAGGCTTAGCCGGCGCCGCGACTGCAGCGGAAGGAGCATTGGGCGCAGCCGCAGCGGCGGGAGCGCCCGCTGCGGGGTCGGCGGCTTGCGCCAGAGCGAAGAGAGAGAGGCCGAACACAACGGCCACGGTAACGCACAAAAACTTGCTGGTCTTTGACCTGAACCTGAACATGCCAATCATTTGGATTCTTTGAACTCCTTCGAATTTTCGGAAATGCTGGAAGATCCAGCTCGCTGGGCTCAACGAAAAACTGATCGCAACCCGAGCCTATCAGTCGTAGTCCAGAATATGACCTGAAACATTGACCTGAAACCGGCGCAGCCAGCGCGCTAGGCGCTTGCCAAGCCCGGCTTTCTTCACGCACAAACCGCCAGCGTGGTAATCAGGGTGTGGACGCTCTGCATTATACGGAGCGTACCGGAACAGCGTCAAACGAATCTCGCCGCTCTGGTTAGTTCGATGCGTCCCGGCGGCCAGGTGTCACCCGGCGGCTCCGGCCGGGCCCCCGTCAATAATGAAACCTATAGCGCACCTGCACATAGATTTCGCGCGGCAGATTCCAGTGATATCCGCCAAAGGTCAAGCTGTTGTCGTACTCGGCCCGGTGGTTGGTTACGTTTAATGCGGTGACAGACGCGGTGAAGCGTTCCCCGAAATCCTTGCCAACCGACAGATCGACCGTGGTGTGCTGCGGCAGATAATCGCCCGGATAGGGCGCGCCCGGGAAAGCGTTGCTGAACCCGGAACCATAATAAACGTTGGTCGAGGCGTAGGAGCGCCCCGGAAGACTGACGTCCCCGCCAACGTTGAGCGTATTGCGCTGGTCATGATCGAGCGGGCTGAGGCCGGGAGAAAGAGTGAAATCGGTGAGACCCCCGGTAATGGTCCCACTGCCCTCGGCGATCTGGTTGGAGTAGGCAAGGTGAACCTGCGCGCGGTGCGCGAAGCGCGGAGAACGCAGCGTAAGTTCCCATCCCCGAATCAGGGCTTGAGAAATGGTAATGGGGAAGAAGATGTTGGACGCTCCGATGTTGTTGTGATCGAGAAAATTGGAGACGTCGGTTTTGAATGTATCGGCGTCGAGGACCCATCCCCGATAAGGAATGGTGACGCCGAACTGATGTTCTTCGTCGCGCTCCCCATACAGAGGGATGAAGCCCAGACTTTGCCCCTGGGCAAAGTCGATCAGTGCCGGCCCAGATACGGTCTCGATGGGCGGGGATTGATAGTAGTGGCCGTAGAAGGCGCGGAATGTCCACCGCAGGCCGGGGATTGTGACCGTAGCCCCGAAACGCGGGCTGATAGCTGACTCGTCAACCGGCCGCGAGGTCGAACTAGCCATAAAATTGCCCTCCGAGAAGCGCGTTGGGCGCATGCCGGCGGAGAGCGTCAGCCATGAAAAAGGTTTGAATTTGTCGTCGATGTAGAAGGCTTCAAGGTTGGCGGAGGGGTGTTCCGGGTCAACGATGGGCGGGTTTCCGCTACCGTCATTGAAGATGGCGCCGAAAAACTGATTGTCGCTCTGGTAGAAGCTGACGAATCCAACCTGCAGATCGTTCCGTTTGTAGTTAGCGGCAAAGGTCGCCTGGCCGCCCACGTAAGTAGAGCTGCGGTTTTCCGTGGTGGCAATCGGCGTGTCTGCGGGCCTGCTGGCGTAATCGCCACTGTTGTAGTGATAAAAAGGCGAGACGGTCGTCATAAGATGGGAATTAAAAGTGTGAACCCAGCTGAAGAGGAAGCCGGCATCGGCCTCGTGCTGGCCGTCGCGCAGTCCGATGCTGGGAGAGTATTGGCCGCTCCCCGGGCTGTTCTCGATATCGCTCGGGTTGGGATCGTAAGGAATCTGAAAATAGTCGCGGCGGAGTGTGGTCATTAAGCGAAGCTGGTCTGAGGGTTTGATGTTAAAAATAAAAGACCCAAAGCCGCCGACACCGTTAACGGCGTCGTGCACAACCTGGGGAACAGGCGGTTGCAGTCCGAGATTGCTGCGATTGGCATTGACGCTGGCATAGTACGCAAAGCGTTCGGTGTGGCTGCCGAAGCTGAACGAGTCGTCGGTCTGGTAGAAGTTGCCGGCGGTTATGACCAGTTCGGCCTGGTTGTTGCGCTCGAATCCGGTGCGGGGCACGACGTTGAAGACGCCATAAGTCCGGTCGCCAAATTCAGCGCCATAGCTGCCGCGATCGACCTCCACGTAATCCATGTCTTTGGGATCGAACTGAGCGCCCAGATTCTGCGCGATGGCGGTGTTGATGATGGGGATGCCGTCGAGGAGCCAGGTGGTCTGGTGCCCGCCGCGCATGTGAAGCATGTCATGAGTGACGTAGGCTCCGGGAACGTAGTCGGTGATCATGGCCATGCTGTTGGTGCCGTCAGCACCGGGAGTGCGCTCGATGTCCGCCCGGCTGACCAGAGTCGTGGGAGTGGCGGAATCGGTGGCCACAACCGCGGGCGCGCCCGAAACGATGACTTTTTCTTTTGCCGAGGCCAGCGGCAACTGAAAATGTAGGACAGGCACAGACCCGGAGAGGACCGTGACATCCTGTGCCGTTTGCGCGAAGCCTTGACTGGCAACACTGACCGAATAATCGCCGACCGGCACAGCATTGAACTGGAATTCCCCGGTTGCGTCGGTGGTAACGCTCTTCGCCCACTCTGACGACTTCGCGCGCAGCATCACCATGGCGTTCTGAATAGGACGGTGCTGAGGGTCATGCACCACTCCGCGAATGGCGCCATAGTCATTGGCAAACGCCGGGGGCGCGGTCAATAGCGAAAGCAAAGCGGCAAATGCGAACAACATGACGGAGGCAACCATCTTCAGCCGAGTCATCTTAAACGCCGTTCTATTCTCGATGTTCATGAACACTCCAGTCCCGGAGGGACAAACTAACGTAGCCCAGCGCTTCAGCGCTGGGAAAAGCAGACAAAACGATCCAAGCCCCGAACGGACGATCGATCTCATCTGCACGTTCTTTAGGCGTCGGAAATGCGCACATTCCCGCGTTATTGGCGGGCCCGCCACCTGTACGGAGTTTCAAAAAGAGTTAGCAGCGCGGAGGCGCTCGAGCAGAATCCTGCCCGAAGAGGTCGATCGAGTGAACGACCGCGCTCTTCGCTGGGTGCGCGAGCTCAAGCAGAAGATTCAAAAAAAAGAGGTGAGAAGGCGGGGCCTGCCCCCACTCGGAAGTCGTAGCGCCGCAGCAGCAATGGGTCTTGCAACAATCACTCGTGGCTTGCAACAAAACATCGGGCAGCGGCGCTTGCAACTGCGCCATTGCATGATGGCAAGGCATCATGGGCTGCGCCGCATCTGCTGACGCCGTATGGCGCACGCAGTGCATCGCTTGCGGCTGTACGGCACACGCCATCGCCATCGGCCCCAAGGACGAGACGAGCATGACCAGCAGCAGAAATCCAGCAACCCAGCGATAGGTTCCCCACATTTGCGGAAAAGCATAGCAGAAAACAAGTTCCCAGTTGTCAGTAGTGGATCAGTTTGAATTTTTTTGAAAGGGCACGGCTTCACAGGTTGAAAGCAAATTCTGGCTTCGTATCAGGCCATCGCTTTAGCGATACCGTAAGTCCTTGAAAATCAGACGCCCCTTTAGGGGCCGGGCGTCGGAATTCGACTTTTCCGCAGCCTGCTCAGCTGTGCCGTAACTGCCGCAAGTTTGGGTTCACGGGGAACTAAGAACTGGGAACTGAGAACTGCTTTCCGGTACCATTTCTCCGTGCACGAACTTACCCAGCGGCTGTTAAGGGCAATCCGCAAGCAGGAATCGATTCGCGCCGGCGACCGCGTGGCGGTTGCGGTTTCCGGCGGCGCGGATTCGGTGGCCTTGCTTTGTCTGCTGCTCGACTTGAGGGCCGACTTGGGAATCGTGCTGTCTCTGGCTCACGTAAATCACAAGCTGCGCGGAGAAGAGTCGGACGAAGACGAGCGCTTTGTCGCGAAGTTGGCGCAGCAGCGCGGGCTCGAATTGCATGCCTGCGCCGCGCCGATTGGCGGCAGAAATAATCTGGAAATCGGTTCTGAAATCGGTCCAGCAATCAACTCTCAAATCGCTTCGCAAACAGTCAGCGCCCGCTCCGGTATCGAAGCCTCCGCGCGCGAACTGCGCTACGGCTTCTTTCGCCAGTTGGCGCGTGAGGCACGCGTGTCCGAGGGGCGCGTCTTGAAAATTGTCACGGCGCACACGCTCGACGATCAGGCCGAGACGGTGCTGCTGCGCATTTTTCGCGGCACAGGCATTCGCGGACTATCGGGCATTCATCCGCGAATCGTGTTTCAGGAGCAAGGAACTTCATTCGGCGAGTTGGTGCGGCCCCTGCTGGGCTTTCGGCGCGCCGCCTTGCAGGAATTTCTGCGCGAACGCGGCCAGGGCTGGCGGGAGGATTCGTCAAATCAGGATATGGCTTTCCTTCGGAATCGCGTTCGGCATCGTTTGCTGCCCATGATCGGCACGGAATTTGGCGAGGCTGCAATCGAGCATATGGCTGAGCTAGCGGAAATCGCGCGCGCCGAAGAGGAGCATTGGCAGTCCGGCTATCCCGAGATCGCGGTGCCGCTGTTCTCACAACAACAAGTCACCGATAGCATCGGCCTAGTAGCAGGCGGTCGCTTTAGCGATACCGAAGGGAGTGCGAAATCGGCCGCCCCTTTAGGGGCTGAGGGGCCAGAGGCTAAGCTGCGGCCCGAGACGCCCCGCGCCGCGTCTCTACTTCTGACACCATTGCTGGCCCTCCCACTCGCGGCGCAGCGACGCCTCATGCGCGCCTGGCTCGAAGCCAATGCCGCCGATTTGGGTGTCTCGTTCCGGCTGATCGAGGAAGCGCTCGAACTGGCTCGCGGAACCGCAGGCCGAAAATTGGAACTCCCGTCCGGCCAGGATTCTCGCCGGCGATATCTTCGCCAGGGACGGCAGGAGCTTGCGTTGGATTGGAACCCAGACGGCGGCGCACCAAGCCACCAACGGCAACAGCCTCAGGACTATGAATACGCATTGACCGTGCCCGGCATAATCGAGGTTCCTGAACTGCGCACCACCGTCGAGGCGCGCATGATCGCTGCAAGTGAGGTTCCCCAGCAGGAGCGCGGGCAGTTGCTGGATGTGCAGCGCCTTCCGGGGAAGCTTCTGATCCGCAACTGGCGGCCGGGAGATCGCTATTGGCCGGCCCACACCGCGGCGCCCAAGAAGGTGAAAGAGTTGCTCAGCGACCGGCATCTGACCGGAGCGCAAAAAAAGCTCTGGCCGGTAGCAGTCGCAGAATGCCGGGGGCTCGTCTGGATGCGCGGATTCGCCGTTCCAGCGGCTTTTCGCGCGCCGGAGGGGGCCGCGCGGGCGATTTGGATTCGGGAGACGGGCGGGCATGATGTAACATGCCATGGTTAGCGCTAATGATTAGAGCTATACGATTTAGAGCTAGATTAGAGCTATACGACAGGCTTGCACGCTTCAGAGTCACAGCGCTGGAGGCGTCACATCCGCTATGAGTGCTTTGCCCAATGCCGGATTACGTCAGGTGATCTCGGCCGACCACATTCAAAAAAGAATTCGCGAACTGGGGCGGCAGATTTCCGACGACTATCGTGGCCAGACCGTGGTCGCGCTTGGAATTCTCGAGAACAGCTTTCTGTTCATGGCCGATCTCGTGCGAGTGATCGACCCGCCGGTTATCTGCGCCTTCATCAAGCCGAACTACAAGCAGAGCAAGCAGGGCGAATCCCCGTTGCTGGAGATTTTTTTCAGCCACGAACTACCCATCGCCGGCAAGCATGTGCTGCTCGTGGAGGGATTGGTGCATTCCGGCGTGACCACCGAATTTCTCATGAGCGACTTGCGCGGGCGGGGCGCAGCCTCGGTGAAGCTGGCAACGCTGCTCGATCGCCAGTCCGCGCGCCGGGTCAAACTGCAGCCCGATTATTTCGGATTTCTGGTAGATGACGCCTTTCTCTGCGGCTATGGCTTGGGCAATCCTGAGCAGACCGGACGCAATCTTCCCTACTTGGCAGCGACGACCTGAGGATTCGAACTGCGACCCAAGGCCACGAACCAAGCGAGAGTGTGGTTTGCTCGAAGCTCACAACCCGAAGCTCATAGCGGCTACCCCGCCTTCCGTCAGGCCTGGTATGCGTGACCTCTGTTACTTCCCTTCGTACCCCCCTTTTCCATGGAAAAGGTCTAGAATTGTATGGCAGGCTTTTCCAGTCGAATTTCCGCCTTTGGCATCTAACGGATAGAGGTGGCATCTTTCGGCATGAAGGGTGCCGCGCTCAACTTAAGAGGAGTATTAGGTGAATTCTACGATCAAGACGGTAGCGTTCTGGGCCATCATTGTGGTATCGGCCTTCCTGCTGTGGCAGGTAGTAAAAACCGGTAGCAACGCCACGAAAGAAAAGAAAATCGACTTTTCCGAATTTCTGGCAGACATCGATCAGGGCAACGTCCGCGATGTGACATTCTCAGGCCAGGAAGCGAAAGGCACGCTAAAGAATCCCGATGGGCCGTTTCGCACCACGGTGCAGCCGGGGAGCTATCCCGAACTGTACAACAAGCTTACTGCCAAGAACGTTCACTACGGATTCAACGACATCAGCAATGGCACCTGGCCCAGCTGGATTCTGAATCTGGCCCCGCTGGTTCTGCTCGGCGCGCTCTGGTTCTTCATGATCCGCCAAATGCAGACGGGCGGCAACAAGGCGCTGTCGTTCGGCAAGAGCCGCGCGCGCCTGCTCTCCATGCAACAAAAAAAGATCACGTTCAAGGATGTAGCGGGCGTGGATGAGGCGAAGGAAGAACTTCGCGAAATTATCGAGTTCCTGCGCGAAGCGCAGAAGTTCCAGAAACTTGGCGGTCGCATCCCGAAAGGCGTGCTGCTGGTTGGGCCTCCCGGAACGGGCAAGACCCTGCTGGCGCGCGCGGTCGCGGGCGAAGCGAACGTTCCGTTCTTCTCCATTTCCGGCTCTGACTTCGTCGAAATGTTTGTCGGCGTGGGCGCAAGTCGCGTGCGCGACCTCTTCGAACAGGGCAAGAAAAACGCTCCCTGCATCATCTTTATCGACGAAATCGACGCCGTCGGACGTCATCGCGGCGCCGGCCTCGGCGGCGGACACGACGAGCGCGAGCAGACCTTGAATCAACTTCTCGTCGAAATGGATGGCTTCGAATCGAACGAAGGCGTCATCCTGATGGCCGCAACCAACCGTCCCGATGTGCTCGATCCCGCGTTGCTGCGGCCGGGTCGCTTTGACCGGCGGGTGGTTGTCAATCGTCCCGACGTTCGCGGACGCGAAGAAATTCTGCGCGTACACACCCGCAAAATTCCTCTCGCCGACGATGTCGAACTGAACGTTCTGGCTCGCGGCACTCCCGGCTTCTCCGGCGCCGACTTGGCCAACATGGTGAATGAAGCGGCATTGGCGGCAGCGCGGCAAAACCGCAAGGCCGTCCTGATGTACGACTTCGAAGTGGCGAAAGACAAGGTGCTGATGGGCGTGGAACGCAAATCGCTTCTCCTCTCCGACGAGGAAAAGAGGAACACCGCGTACCACGAGGCCGGACACGCGCTCGTGGCTGCCATGCTGCCGCACTCCGATCCGGTGCACAAAGTCACCATCATTCCGCGTGGAATGGCGCTCGGCCTGACCATGCAGTTGCCAACCGACGATCGCCACAACTACTACAAGAATTATCTCGACACGCAGATCGCCATTCTGATGGGCGGCCGCATTGCGGAAGAGCTTTTCTTGAACCAGATGTCGACCGGCGCGGGCAATGACATCGAACGCGCTACCGAACTGGCGCGCAAGATGGTTTGCGAGTGGGGCATGAGCGACCTGGGCCCGCTGACCTTCGGCAAGAAAGAAGAGCAGATATTCCTGGGACGCGAAATCGCGCAACACCGCGACTACAGCGAAGCCACCGCCATCCAGATCGACGAAGAAGTCAAGAAGATGGTGAGCATCGGCTACGCGACGGCGAAGAAGATCCTCTCCGAGAATCGCGAGACTCTGATCCTGATCGCCAAAGCATTGATCGAGCGCGAAGTGCTCGATGCCTCCGAGATCAAGCTGCTCGTCGAGGGACAGAACCTGCCCCCGATCAAGCCGCTGCCCGCCAAGACCGACGACGGCGTGCAGCAGGTGATCAAACCGGACCGTGTTCCCGCCAAAAGTGGCGAGCGGCCGGCGACAGCGTAATAGCAGTCTTCAATTGCGAGTATCCAGTTTGCCAGTAGGACCGGGCGAATGCACTATGCCCGTGTGCGGCCTGTGTTAGCCTGTAACTCTCACTGTAGCAAGATTTATTCTAGCTCAGGCGCATGGCGGACCCGATTGTAAGCCCCGGAATTCGGCTGCTGTTTCCCTACGTGAAATGGTCTTCGCAGCTCCCCAGCCTGCGGCGGCAGTTCCGCGGCAACCAGCCCTATCCGCATGTACACCTCAAACAATTTCTGGATCCGGAAATCGCCGCCGATATGGCCCGCGAGTTTCCCGACATGGCGACCGACGCCTGGACGCGCTATAAACACCAAAATGAAAACAAGCTGGGACTGGCAAAGCGATCTCTTTTCCCGCCACTGTTGGGCGCGGTGGTGGACGAACTGAATTCGGAAGCATTTGTGCATTGGCTTTCGCAGTTGACCGGAATTCCTAACCTGCTGGCGGACGAGTCCCTCGAAGGCGGCGGCCTGCACCAGTCGGGCCCGGGCGGATTCCTGAACGTCCACACCGACTTCAGCAATCATCACTACCACAAGCATTGGCGGCGGCAGGTCAATCTGATTCTCTATCTCAATCCTAATTGGGAAGAACAATGGGGTGGCGCGATCGAGTTGTGGGATCGGGAGGTTCGCCGGTGCGTGGTGAAAATACCGCCGCTGTTCAATGAAGCGCTGATCTTCCGCACCGACGAAATCTCCTACCACGGCTTTCCCGAGCCTTTGCGCTGTCCCGAGGGCGAATCGCGCAAAAGCTTGGCCTTGTATTACTACACCGCCGAATCGGGCCCCGAGGTTAAAACGCGTTCCACAAACTATCGTCCGCGGCCGGAAGACGGCCCGTTGAAGTCCAGCATTATCTGGTTGGATAAGCAGGCCGTGGATCTCTATTCACGGGCCAAGGGTCGCTTTGGCTTTTCGGATGAACTCGCCAGCAAGATTCTCGGCTTCCTCTCCCGCAAGCGATAATTCTAGTATCAAATCTTGACGGCGGTCACGGCGCGGCCAATTGGCCGCCTTTCTTTTTTGCTGCGTCTGGCATCACCGCAACCACCGCCAAAATCACAAAAAATGGATCGATGGGCCGCCGATAATAAACCTCTGGACTCGTGATGTAATAAATGAGGGGAAACGAAAACAGCACGAGCGCGTAGGGCAGATTGCCTGACCAATCTGTTCGCAGTGCGCGCCATAATCCGAGAAGCGCCAGAACGGTGAGCGTGCTGCAGAAGAAAATATTCGGAGGATCGAGCGGCTCCTGCTCAAGATAGACGCGATCGAAACTCCAGTATCCGGTCCACAAAAAGAACGCCCGGCGGACCGACGTCCAAACATACCAGCCGGGATGGGTGCGAATAAACTCGATCGCCTGCCGCTTTTTCTTGTCAAAATAGGCGAGTTCGCCGAGCTGTTTGAATTCGTTCCACTGCTGTGGATTGTGCCAGGGACCCAGTTCGTAGGGCCCCCAATACGATGTGTCGCCTTTGATTCCCATGAGCAGAACGATTCCCATGTTGTCGCGAAAGGGAACGAAGCGGTGAAAGACTTCGTAATTGCGGATGAACCATGGCGAGACGACCGCAATGAAAGCGACTGCCGCAACAGCATTGACGGCAAACCAGCGTCGGCCGCGGCGATAGCGGCGATAGATCACCCATCCGGCGAGGAAGGGCAGCACGGTGAGCAAGGCGGGGCTGGTCAGCGCAGCCAGTCCCCAAAGCACGCCGAAGACAACCCAGTGCCGAAAGTTGTTTTCATTCTCGAGATTCAATGTAATCAGAAAAAGCAGACAAAGGAGCAGCGTCGCGAGCCAGGTTTCCCAGATGCGCTCTTCGGGAAAATAAATGGCATAGGGACAAAAGGCCCACGCCCAGCCGGACCATTTAGCAACGCGATCTCCAAAACCTATACGAGCAATCAGGAAGACGAGAACGCAAACCAAAGCTGACATCAAGGCATTCAATGAAAGCAGCACGATCGCGGAGGTCTTGGTGTAGGTGCCGAACACTTTGAAAACACCGGCAACCAGATAGGGATAAACCGGTGTCATCCAGGCGGTGGGGCCGGTGTCCTCGAACAAGGGATTGCCGAAACCGCGGCCCTGCACGATGGAGCGGGCGATTCTGCCTGCCTCGTATCCGAAATGCCAATGGTCGCGCTGCGGCTCAAGTTGCTCGGGGAGCAGGAAAACCATGACGATCAGGCGGAGCGCCAGCGCCACCACGACCATGGCAATCAGAAACGAGGGAAAACGTCTTTGGTTCGAAATCTGGCTCGACGTGTCGGAGTCTGCGGTCGGGTTAGAGAAGAGTGGTGAGGTCGACATTTCTCGGCTTGCGCTCGATAGTAAAGCCTCGCGGTGGTGCTGACAATCTGCAACACTTAACATGCGATACTTGTCAGTGTTCTATTTCGCTGTCTGGTGTTGTGTTGAAGCGCTTTGCTGTCGCGTTTGGGCAGAATTCATTTGTGGACGTTGACTCCTGGTTTCCGAGTCCAGGTTCTCAAGCATGCAAGACCTGACGCCGCCTGCGGTTGTTCCCTGGACAAAGTTCGCAACTTGCCTCAACAGCAAATGGTGTATGGTCCTTGTCGCTCTAGCCATCCGGCTGGCTGTGGTCGGCTTTCTCTACCCCGATCAGATGGATCCGAGTCGAAATCACTGGCACTTTGCCTTTGAAAACGGCAAGGTCGCCTACTCCATCGTACAGGGTCACGGGTTTGGCAGCCCGCTGTTCGAAAACACTGGACCGACGGCATGGCAAACCCCGGTATATCCCTACTTGATCGCCGGTGTCTTCATGATTTTCGGGACCTACAGCAAAGCATCTGCCTTGGTCTTACTGTCTTTGCAATCTCTCATCTCGGCCCTGACTTGCCTCCCCGTATTCTTCCTCGCCCGCAAGACCTTCGGCGACCGAGTTGCACTCTTCTCTGGATGGGCATGGGCGCTCTTTCCCCTCGCGATTTATTGGCAGGCCGAACGCATCTGGCCGACCTGGCTCGCGACCCTGCTGTTGACCGTCTTGTTCTTGATGACCTTGCATTTTGAACGCCCCGTCAGTTTCGGTGCATGGGTGGGATATGGATTGCTTTGGGGATTCACTGCTCTTACCGAACCCATCGTCCTCACCGTTTTGCCGATCATGCTAGGTTGGGTCGGCATTCGCCTGCTCCAGCGGAAAGAACGCTGGTTCTTACCGCTCGCGGTCGTGTCGCTAACATTCGTTATTTCCGTGACTCCGTGGTTCATTCGCAACTATGAGATATTCCATCGCTTCATTCCTTTTCGCGACTCCATGGGATTGGAAATGCTCCTCGGCAATAACGGCGACACTTCCCATTGGCTCCCAGCCTCGTTGGGCTCGGCCTTAACGCGCAAGATCGGCCCCTGGCACAACGACGCAGAGTGGCAGAGGTTCAAGCAAGTCGGCGAACTGGCCTATATGGCCGAGTGTAAGGAAAAGGCTGACGCCTTCGTCCGCACCCACCACCGCTGGTACGCCATAGTCACCGTGCGCCGCTTCGTCTTTATCTGGACCCACTTCTGGAGCTTCAGTCCCTACTATTTAGCCCAGGAACCGGACGATCCCGTCAACGTCGCCTTTAGCACGCTCTTCACCCTGCTGACCCTGATCGGCCTCCGGCGCGCGTTTCGGGAAAATAAATCCGTCGCCGCTTTGTATGCTCTGGTGTTGTTTTTTTTTCCCGTGGTCTTCTATTTCACCCACGTGGAAGTTTATTTCCGCCGCCAAATCGATCCCCTGATGCTGGTGCTGGCGGTCTATGGAGTAATGGGGTTCATGCCAGCCCATCGCATTCCGAAGGTCGGTGGCAGCTTGCGGCCGACTCCAGCAGCTCGTAGCATCTAATCCAATATGGATACGGCCGCGCCCACAAACGGACGAACCCACCTGGCCCTCGGCGAGATTTTCGCCTTTGCCTTCGACACCTTCCTCAGTAACAAGGTCCGTTTCACTCTCACCGCCCTCGGCATGGTCATAGGGACCGCTTCGCTCATCCTTGTAACCACTATCGGCCTTACCGGCAAGCAGTACCTTCTGAATCAGATTCAGGCCATCGGATCGAACTGGATCTATGCCGAATACGAAAGCGGCGGCGGACGCATCTCCACTAGCGGAAATGACGCGCTGACCCTTGAAGACATGGAAGCGGTCCAGCACCAGGTGGATGGCATCGTCGCCGCTTCGCCCGTGCTTCCGCTCAACGAGCGCGTCGCCGTCGGCGGCGGCAAAGAGCGCGACCTGCAGATCATGGGGGTCTACCCGGCATACGAACAGGTTCGTAACCTGATCATTCTCGAAGGACGTTTCTTCGACCAGCAGGACTCGCAGGCCCACAACAAGGTTGGCGTCATCACCCCAAAACTGGCGATCCAACTCTACGGTTCCGAGCAAGCCGCGCTGGGTAAGACCCTAAAGTTGAACGGTCTGCCTTTCACCATCATCGGCACCTTCCGCGAGCGCGTGGACACCTTCGGGCAATCGGAGGTGACCGACAACACCATGCTGATTCCCTACACCGTGATCCGCTACTTTCAGGAAGCGCCCACGGTCAAGCAGATTTTCTTTTCGGCCGCCGATGCGTCCCTCGTGGTCCCGGTCACAGCCCAGGTTCAGCGCGTGATTCAGTCGCGCCACCGTCCGGAGTCCGTCTATAGCGTCCGCAACCTGACCCAACTGGTTTCCATGGCCGACAAAATCACCACCTCGATGACGATGGTTCTGCTGGCGGTATCGCTGGTTGTGTTGCTGGTAAGTGGAATCGGCATCATGAACATCATGCTCGCCACCGTCAGCGCCCGCATCCGCGAGATCGGAATCCGCAAGGCGGTCGGCGCCACCAATCGTGAGATTCGTTTCCAGTTCTTGTCCGAAGCCATTCTGATCTCGCTCATCGGCGGCGTCATCGGCATCGTGATCGGCCTCGCGATTCCTTTTTCCGTCCGCTACTTCACCGAGTACCGCATTCCCATCTCCGGCCTCTCCGCCATCATCGCCATCCTCGTCTCCTCGCTGGTCGGAATTTTGTTCGGCACCGTCCCCGCCATCCGTGCCGCCCAATTAGATCCCGTCGAAAGCCTGCGTTACGAGTAGCAGGGAGGCAGGTAACGTGTTGCAGGTCGCAGGAATTCCTAAGACCTGTCCCCTGCGATCTGCCTTCTGCGATACTTGTATGCCCTATGAATCTGACTCTCGACAATAAAGTCGCTCTCATCACCGGCGGATCGCGCGGCATCGGCGCGGCGGCGGTGCGCATGTTCGTAGCGGCGGGCGCAAAGGTCGTCTTCAACTACCAGGCGGCGAAAGCCCAGGCCGAGGATCTGTTGAGCGAGTGTGCTGCAAAAAAAAGTGGCGCGGCCAACTGCCGTGCCGTGCAGAGCGATCTTTCGACCACCCAGGCGGCGCAGCAACTGGTATCCTCCGCCATCTCGGCCTTCGGACGCCTCGACATCCTGGTCGCCAATCACGGCATCTGGCCGCCCGAGGATGTGCCCATCGACCGCATGTCCGACGAACAGTGGCAGCGTACGATTGCCGTGAATCTCGACAGCGTTTTCGCCCTCGTCAAGCATTCGGTCGCACAAATGAAGAAGCAGGGCGGCGGCCACGTCGTGCTCGTCAGTTCAACCGCCGGACAGCGCGGCGAAGCCTTCCACTGCGACTACGCCGCCTCGAAAGGCGCGCTGATCAGCATGGTGAAAGGGCTATCGACAGAACTCGCGCCCGCCAATATCCATGTCAATTGCGTAGCTCCCGGATGGGTGGCAACAGACATGTCGGCGGCAGCTCTAAACGATCCACCAACACGCGAACGGGTCTTTCGCACCATTCCCATGGGACGCGTGGGAACGCCGGACGAGATTGCCGGGCCGATTCTATTCCTGTGCACTCCCTTTGCCGGATTTATCACGGGGGAGATTTTCAACGTAAACGGCGGTGCGGTGCTCGTGGGGTAGAAAGTCCACGTGGGGACACCCGCCCTCGGCTGTCCGCGCGAGCGAAGCGCCCGCCTCGGTACAGCTAAAATCAGATGGACTGCTTCTAATCAGATATCCATGTACCGTTTTCTCGCCATCCTGCTGCTGTGCGCCCTGGCTGCCGGCGCCCAAACCACACCAACGCCCGCAACGCCTCAGCCTGCCGTCAACCTGAACGACTCCGACAACGCCCGCCAGGCGCGCGCCGTTCTGGATAAGACGATCGAAGCCCTGGGCGGCCAGCCCTACCTCACCTACGAAAACCGGGTCGAGGAAGGCCGCTACTATCCGCTCTATCACGGACGCACCGAAAGCACCGGCATTCCCTACCGCTACTATCTCGAGTATCCCGACCGCGACCGTTTTGAAGTCCTCCACACCAAGGACATTCATGTGCTGCCGGGAATGATTGACATCGGAGGAGTGAAGGTCGAGCACAAGTTCGATCTCGCCCTCATCCACAACGGCGACAAGGGCTACGAGATCACTTACAAAGGAACCGCTGCCCAGGACAAGCTCGATTTAGAGAACTTCCTCCGCCGCCGCCAGCATTCGCTCGAATGGGTGTTCCGCAAGTGGATCCGCGATCCGAATGTGGCCATGTTCTACGATGGCACCGCAGTCGTCGATGGTAAGGTGACCGAAGGAGTCACGCTCCTCAACAGCCGGAACGATTCAGTCAGCGTTTTCCTCGACCAGAATACGCACTATCCGGTCAAGATCAGCTATTCCTGGCGCGATCCGAAAGACAAGCAGAAAGACGTGGAGGAAGAGGTTTACGACAGTTACAAACCGGTGCAGGGAATCTGGACGCCGCACTCCATTACCCGCTACTTCAACGGAGAAACCTCGCAACAGCGCTTCATCGCCACTGCCAGCTACAACCAGAAGATCCCCGATTCAATGTTCGAAGCGTCAGTAACCTACGATCCAGCCGCGCCTCCAAAAAAGCGCTGATCCGTCAGTAGCGCCGCCGTCCCGGCGGCTGTCCGGCGGGCGTCTCGCCCGCCGAGCTTTTGGGGCGGGAAAGCCGGCCGGCCGCTTCGGGATTCATTCGGACCACAACGTCTTATCTCTAGCCTTTAAGGCCGCGAAACCCGGCGAAACATGCCCAAGTTCCTCTGTGGATACCCTGAAACATCTATTACTCCCTGAACAAGTTAGGGATTGCGAAACTGGAACGAACCACGAAGTGTGTCTTTTTTGCCACAGACAGAAATTTGCCAGTCACGCTAAGCTGATACACAGCAAACGACTTACACTTCCCCGTTGACACACGAGCAGACAATTCGTGCCGCCGTGACTTGCACAGGAGCCGGTCTCCACAGCGGCGCCCCGGTCAGCTTGCGGATTCTTCCCGCGCGTGCCGGAACCGGAATCGTGTTCCATCGCACCGATCTCGACGGTTTTGCCATCGAAGCCAGCGGACGCAACGTCGCCCGCGTCAGTTACGCCACCAGCCTTATGAAGAAGGGCGTGCTCATATCCACCACCGAGCACCTGCTCTCGGCGTTTACCGGCATCGGTATCGACAATGCCATCGTTGAACTGGACAACCTCGAACTCCCCATCCTTGATGGCAGCGCCCGACCCTTTGTCGAGATGATCCAAAGGGCCGGCATTCGGAAACAGCGCAAGCAGCGCACTTATCTCCGGATCGTGCGCGACATCGAGTTGCGCGAGGGCGATAAATTCATTGCCGTCTATCCGGCGGACATCTACTCCGTTTCGTATTCGATCAACTTTCCTCACCGGCTCATCGGCAAGCAGAGTTTCTGCGTACGGCTGACCAATGGCAGCTATTTGAAGGAGATTGCGCCGGCGCGCACTTTTGGATTCCTGGACGAAGCCGACGCCATGCGTCAGCAGGGATTGATCCGCGGCGCGTCATACGAGAATGCGATCGTGATGAATCGCAACGAGGTGCTGAACCCGCCCTTACGTTTCCAGGATGAGTTCGTCCGCCACAAAGTTCTGGACTTGATTGGCGATCTTGCGCTGATCGGCAAACAGATCCTGGGCTCGGTGGTCGCCGACCGCGCTGGCCACGCCATGCATACCGCCCTGGTATCGCGTATTCTCCGCAACCCGTCGTACTGGGAGGAAACCACCCTGGAAGATGCAACCGCCGCTCCGGCCCTCATGTCCGCAGCCAGCCTCAGCGCCTAGGATTTGTTTTCCTAAGACCTAACACCTGTCACCTGTCTCTCCGCCATCAGACGCCGCAGTTCCGCTTCCGCTTCGGCGCGCACGCGATCGGCAAATGCATTGGCGCTCTGCCGGTGGTCGTCCCCCAGCACCGACAAGCGCACTCGCAGGTAAGGCTGGTCTTCCTCAAGACGGCGCAACAGCCGCTGCGTCCTGGCGATTTTTTCTTCCAATGGAATCGTGAGTGTAATCATGGCTGTAATTGCAACTGATTGCCGCAAGTCAATTCAGGGCGGGACGCGGCAAGACGCATCTCCTACACTGCCACAGCCGGAGCCGCGCGCAAGTTATAAGCTGGATACCGGGTGGAAGGAATCTTCGAAAATTTCGTTAGCGAAGTACGAGGTAACCCCGCAACAATCCGGGCATTTCACTCTGCATGCGATCGGTCAGCCATTTATCCAGCTGATATTGTGAGCTCTGCGGAACTTCGAGGAAGTGGATGCCCATGTGGCCGGCTGCGTTGGCCCACGCGACTTGGCCTTTCAGTTCGAGCGAGACGTTCGTAGAAGGAAGCGTAAAACGAAACTGCGCCTTTGTTCCCTGCGGCAATTTTCCCTGTATGCGGATGGCCATCCCGCCCTCGCTCAGGTTGGTCGCCGTGGCGGTCATTTCCTGGTTGTGCGGCAGACTGATGCGCAGCGGCATATCCATCGGGTGGCGGAAGTAGCGCCGCCGTTCCCGCACCATAAAATTGAGTGCCGCATTAAAACAACGCGAGGCATGCAGCAGAGTCACCGGTTTCTGCAAAACGAAATTGGCGCCGGCCGTGAATGCCTCCTGCGTGGTCGTCTTCCCATTCACCACCGCAAACGCCACGGACCGGGAATTGCTTTGGGTCTGGCGAAGGGCCTGCAGCAGCCCAACTCCGTCCGCCAAATCGTCGCAGTCGATGATGACCGCATCGAACTTGCGCTTCGCCATCAGATGCCTGCTGGCCCCGGGCTCCGGGCAGACTTCGAGATCCACCGAGATCTTCTCCATGGCGGGACGCAGTACAGCCAGCAAAGCAGCGTCCCCGCTAATGACCAGACAGTCTAGATTCATGGCATTTTCGATACTATCGGCACTCGAAGGGGTAAGAAAGTAACCTTGGTACCACCCCCGCAGCCCCTTAACAGGATGCGAAAGAAGTCGAGGTCTCGCGTGATTTTGGGTGGCGCAGCGGTTCACCGCTGCGATAAACCGCCATTTCGAGAAACGGCTTCAGCCGCTGAGGTGAGAGACAGTGATGGGGAGAATACTTCGCATCAATTTTTGCTGGATTCTCGCACCATTCGCCGCGAAAATATTTAGGTGACCGAAACCGCATATCTATCCTTGGGATCGAACCTCGGAGACCGTGCCGCCAACCTGCGCGCCGCCCTCGCGCAATTGGATGTAGCCGGACGATTGCTGGCCGTCTCCGCACTCTATGAGACCCAACCGGTCGATGTTCCGGACGACCTCCCCGACCAGCCCTGGTTTCTCAACTGCGTAGCCGCAATCGAAACCGGGAAGACACCGCAAGAACTGCTCCAGTCGGCATTGCAGATCGAGTCGGCCATGGGGCGTCTCCGCCAACGCAAGAAGGGACCGCGCAATATTGATATTGACCTGGTGTTGTTCGGAGATCGCGTGGTCGATGAGCCCGGTTTGACGATTCCGCATCCAGCCATGCACCAGCGGCGCTTTGTGCTGGAACCGCTGGTCGAGATCGCTCCCAATGCACCCCATCCGGAACTCAGGAAGACAGCGCATGACCTGCTCGCAGAATTACCCCCCGGTCAGATGGTCCGTCGCCTCTAAACTCTTCCTCTGCCCGCGTAGGGGCGGACGCATTCGTCCGCCCCCGCCTGACTTAAATAAGGAAATGATCCAGCCGATTACGGAATCACGATCCGATTCCCACCATTTTCCGCCCCGGCGATAACCGACCGTTTTTCGGGAAACTGCGCGAACAGTAAATCAATGAACGCCCGCGACTTGGGCCTTCCAGACGTCCGTGCCAAGCCCATTCGCAGCAGGAATACCAACGCTGTCAATACGTCGGAATCCCGCAGCCGATTGTAACCAAGGTGTTTCTCCTCCGCCTCGCGAAACTCCCTAACCATGGACTCCACTTCACGCCCGATACTCCGGTGCGCAATGTTGGCCGTGGGCGGTTCGTAGATGAGGCTGGATGTCACCAGTATCTGGTAATGCTTCGCCAGCGCGCTCAAAGCTGTGATCAAATCGCGGTCCATAAGCGAGCGGTCGTTGCGAGCGCTCTTCGCCAGCGCAAAACTGAGTCCCACAATCAGCTCTTCGCGTTCATAGAGAAACTGCTCGGTGATTGCAACCTCGGGAATCTCGACTTCGGGAAGCCAGGCGTCGCCATTCCCCACCCCCGGCCGCCCATGGGAGTGCGCTACAGAGTGCGACGCCGCGTGCTCCAGTGCCTGCTGTCTCGCCTGTAAAAGATAAGGACAGTCGCCAGGGCAATCCAGCGTGACCTCACGCTGCTCTCCACAGCACTGCGGACAGATTCTCCCATGCACAGCCGGACAAAATCGCTTTTCTTTCCGTTCTTCACAAATCGCGCAACTCAAGAGCAAATTCCTCGCAAGCTGATTATTTCACAGCGCCCTTCTACCGACACGCAATGCACTCGAAGTGAAGCGAGTTGCGAACTGCGAGCAAACGGGGTTCGGTGAAGCTCGAAGCCCGCAGCCAGAAGCCGTTTCTGCACCACCCCCAGTGCAAATCGAAAAACCTGATCCCTCCCATAACCGATTTCTATTTGTCTGCCAGCCCCCAACGCGTTAGCCTATACAGTTTCCGGTCATTCAATCTGATCTCTGGGCAGTGCCCGACTAAGGAGAGGCATGTCGACCGAACTGCGGAATTTTCTGGCAATCCCCTACGACGAACTGGAAGAGATGAATCTGAAGGCGAAGAAGCAGCGCCTGGACCGCACCGCTCCCCACAAAATACAGGAAGAACGCCTGAAGTACCTGGCCGACGAGTCGCGAATCAAGGCCGTGACCGTGCTCTTCAGCGACCTCGAAGGCCGTCTGCACATGCTCGACTACGACAAGAAATTCCTGCTGAAGAGCTACGACAACCTCACCTTTGACGGTTCGTCAATTCGCGGCTTCACCGCGCAGCGCGAAAGCGATCTCCGCCTGGGCATCGACTGGGCCGCCTTTTACTGGGGCCCCGCCGACATCTTCGGGCCGGGCAAGGTCCTCGTCTTTGGCGAGGTCATCGACAAAAGCGGCGAGCCCTACGCCGCCGACATTCGCAGCGTGCTGAAGGTGTTTGCCACCGGATTGCACAAGAAGCGCGGCTACACCATCAACGCCGCCAATGAGATTGAGGGCTTCCTGTTCAAGGGATCTGAGGCCGAGCGCGTTTACCACGAGACCGGCAAGTTCGAATACGTCAACACCGGCGGATATTATCACTCGCTCCCGGGCGATCCGCTGCGCACGTTCATCGACACCACCGCCGAAGTGCAGCGTTCCATGGGCTTTCAGAACGAGAAGGACCATCCCGAGGTCGCGCCCTCGCAGTTCGAAATCAATTACGGCTACGCGGAAGCCGTCGCCGCCGCCGACCACATTCAACTCTACAAGCTGATCTGCCGCCAGGTGGCCCGCAACATGGGCTTGTCCGCCTCTTTCCTGCCCAAGCCCGTGGTAGGAGTCAACGGCAGCGGCATGCACACCAATATTTCCGTCAGCAAGGAAGGCAAGAACCTGTTCTGGGATCCCAAGGGCGATGAAAAGCTAAGCAAGTTCGGCTACGAGTTCCTCGACCGCATTCTCACCCACGGTCTCGATCTCTGCCTGGTATTCAATTCCAGCGTCAACGCCTATCGCCGCCTCGACCCGCACTTCGAGGCGCCCAACCAACTCCGCGCGTCGGCCGTGGATCGCGGCGCCATGGTGCGGATCCCCATCGGCAACGAGCGCAGCATGCGCCTTGAAGTCCGCGCCGTCGCTCCCGACGCCAATCCCTACCTCGTGATGTACTCCATTTTCAAGTCTGGATTGGAAGGCGAAACCTCCAAGATCAAGAACCTGCGCGAGGCCGAACGTTACCTGCCCGACAACATCTACACAGCGATCGACGACTTCCGCAAAGCGGAATGGACAACCAAACTGCTGGGCGAAGATGTAAAAGGCCGCTACGCCGACCTGAAACAAGCATCCGCCGACCGTTGCCCGCGCTTATTGGGCACAATAGTCAAGCCCGCCGAAGTGCAGTTCCACCACGAGGTCTACAACCAGTATCTGTGGAATCTGTTCTAGAGAAAATTGCTCGCATGGGGACGGACGCACTCGTCCATCCCGCTCGAGCAAAGCTGGCCAGTTTAAACCTCGGCTGTATATCTAACCTTCACGGTGCAGCTCTGCTTGCCGCATTACCGCAGTCACTTCTAAATAACCCTGCTTTCCGCTACCGTTAATCTTGGTGATACCGTCCCTCCCCGCTTGTGCCCGCGCGGTTGCAGATTGTTGGTTAGCGAGCGTTTGTGCATAACGTTGTGACTAATACCGACATCGCAAAAACTGAACCGCCCGCGTACCAGGAACTTCTTAGCCGGCCGATTCGCGAGCTCGGGCTTTCGCTCGCCGGGTCTCCGGTCGAACGATTTGTAGAACAGCTGTATCGCGAACTGGATGCCAAGGGGCTTTCCAAATTTCGTCCCGCTGTTTATTTGACCGACGAGTGGGGGTGTCCCTCGGGCGAGCCGATTATCGGCATTCCGTTTTATTTGGCCCATGCGGCTTTGGCGCAATTGGAAAAAGAGACGCACGATCTTGAGGACGCTCGCGAAATCATGATGTATCTGCGGCATGAGGCGGGACACGCGTTCACCTATGCATACAAGCTGCACAATACTCCCGACTGGAAAAAGACCTTTGGACCGTTCCGGCGTCCCTATCGCGACAACTACCAGCCAGCGCCTTTTTCTCGCGACTATGTGCGGCATTTGCCGGGATGGTATGCGCAAAAGCATCCCGATGAAGATTTTGCCGAAACGTTCGCCGTGTGGCTCACTCCGCGCTCGAACTGGCGCAAGCGGTATCGCGGCTGGGGCGCGATGGAGAAGTTGCAGTACCTGAACCGGCTGGTCCGCAAGCTCAGAAAGAGTGAACCTTTGCGGCGCCGCGGACACACCGATATCACGGTCGATGACATGGAAGCGACGGTGGCAGAGTTCTACAACCTTCAGCAGGCGGCCCGCGAAGAGGTTGCGGTCACTGAACTCGCTCCGGATACGGATTTGCGCGATATCTTTCCTGTCTCGAAGAGGCGGAAGACGGCGCTGCCGGCCGAGGAATTTCTGCATCAGCATCGCAAGGCGGTGATCGACAAAGTGGCGCAATGGACAGGCGCGCAGCGTCCCCTGATCAAGAGTTTGATCGACACCATCGAGAAGCGCGCCGCTGAACTCGACTTGCGCGCCGACAAAACACGCAGCGCGGAGCATCTAGCCGAAGTCACCGCCTACGCGACCGCTCTCGTGATGACCTATGTGACGAAAGGAAAGTTTATTCAGCCGTGAGAACTGAGAGCTAAGAACTAAGAGCTAAGAATGGAGCGCCCGGCGCTCCACCGGAATGTCTGAGGAAAAATGATGTTCGGAGCAAAACTTAAGATTGCTTTACTTTACGACTTGTGGAATGAAGATCCGGCTGCAGCTGCGGCCAAAGAAGAGGGCGAGGCTGTCCGCAAGCCGCACAAAAAGGTAAAGAAGGCAAAGAAAGAGAAGACCGATCGCGAAGAGATCTTCGAGGCGCTCCAGAAGCTGGGACACGAGCCCTCCTACTTTGAACTCGACGGGCGGCCGCAGTCCTTGCACTCGCTCTCCCGCTGCGATGCCGACCTGATTTTCAATTTGACCGAATCCTTCGACGGCGATGACACCAAGGAAATGAACGTGGTCGCCTACGTCGACTTGCTCGGATTGCGCTACACCGGCGCCGGGCCGCATTCCATTTTCATGTGCCAGGACAAGGCGATTGCCAAGAAGATTTTCGCGTTCCATGGCATCAAGACTCCATTCTTTGCGACTGCATATCGCGGACGTATTGAACATGCTCACGACATTTCTTTTCCGCTCATCGTCAAACCCTCGTGGGAAGATGGATCGATCGGCATCGATGCCGGTTCCGTGGTCAAAAACGTCAAGGAAATGATGCAGCGGGTCGAGTACATCCAGGACGAATTCGACTCGCCCGCCCTGATTGAGGAATACATCGAGGGACGCGAAATTTACGCTGGAATTCTCGGCAACTACGAACGGGCGCAGGTCTTGCCGGTCGTCGAGCTCGACCTGTCACGCTTGCCCGAGGGCACGCCCAGAATCGCCAGCTATGATGTGAAGTTCGAGAAGAATACAGAAGTCTATAAGCTGACCAAATCACAGATCGCGGAAAATCTGGACGAAGAGACGGTGAAGCGGTTGTCCGACACGGCGCTCGCTGCCTACCGTGCCCTGAAGTTGCGCGATTACGGACGCATCGATATGCGCCTCGCTCCCAACGGCGACGTTTATGTCATCGAAGCCAATCCCAACCCCTGGCTGGCCAGCCGCCAGGAATTTGCCATGGCCGCGAAAGCCTCCGGACTCTCCTACACGGAAATGATCGGCGCTATTATCGATTTGGCGATGAGCCGCTACCTGAATGCCAACCTGGTGAATGCGGCCGCGATGCGGTAGGTGCCGACGCAGCAGGCCGCGATGCGTAGGAAGGAAAAACTCGGTCTTGCCTTTGATTTCGGGTGGCGCAGTAAGGAGGCCTTTCAGAGCCGGCTTTAGCCGCCGCGGGAATGTATCCTTAAAAAGAGGCCCGCCAGAAGAAATCGTGGGTGGACTCCGGCTCGGGCAGCTTGCCAAATGAGTGATAGAGGGCAAGTTCGAGAACGTGGCAGGTGCGAAAGCCGTACGATTTTCTCATCGTGACTTTGGCCTTGTTGTTCAAGCCCTCCACAACACCGCTGGAAGGTAGCTTTTGAGCGCGGAATAGTTCAGGGTGAGTTCGCGATGATTGCGTAGCGAACGGGCGATCTTCTTCATGGGTTCGATCCGGGATCGCATAGTCTGGCGGCACCGCTCGTCGAGGAACTTGCCGGCCCAGGCGGGCGAAGTATATTCCCAGAGTTGCTGAAAGGCTTCCTTGAGAAGGTAATCACGGACGGTCTTGAGGTTGTAGCGGCAGCGCTAGCCCCGCGACTCAAGGGCTTGAATATAACGACTGATCTGATGCAGGTGGGAAAGGTCGTGACCGGCCAGCAATCGTACCATCACGGCCAAGGACTCCGCGCCCCGCTCATTGTGCTGCCCGCTGCGTTGCAAGTCCTCTGGTGACATTCGTCTCCACACCGACAAATTGAGGACGCGCAGCGTCCGAAATATTTCGACAAGTTCGGACGGCTCGCGTTCATTGTGGCGCAGGGAGGCTACCCAAGCATCCTGCCTGAAGCCCAGAATAGCCGGCTCGTCCTCGCAAAGGATCAACCTGAGGCGATATCCATAAACCCATTCGCTATCGGTCAGATGGCCGATGATTTCGTTCGGAGTCCATTTCCCTGGAATTGCTCGCCCGCGCAGGACTCCCGCCGGATGTCTGGCCACAATATCGGCCAGGGTGGATGCCGTCTGCCCTAACACCTCAATCGGATCCCGGCCAGCCAACAGGTTGAACAGCTTTTCGCGGTAGGTCCATGGGGCCGACACCTCTGGTCCCGGTTGCGCCGATGTCATAATCAACTCCTTCCTTTGCAACTTCCCGAATCTACAGACATTTCGCTTGGCGAGCGGGAAACAGGCGTGACCTTGAATCGGTGAGACCAGGCCGCTAACGCCTGGAATGGAATCTCATGGAACCTCCGCTCCTTTTTCCAGGGCGAAGCCTTCAACTTTCCAGCCTTCCGCGCCGCCAATCATTTTCTTCACTTTCCGGCCCAGGCGCGCGAGACGAACTGCAGCGCGGTCGGCTCCGTTGCAATGCGGCCCGTTGCAATAGACAACGAAAAGCGTATCCGGGGGATAGCCGGCGAGATTGCGTTCATTGATTCGGCCGTGCGGGAGATGGAGCGAGCCCGGAACATGCCCGCCCTCGAAAGCTTGCGGGCTGCGAACATCCAGCAGCACAAACCCGGGCGCGCCCGAAGCCAACGCCGCCTGAACGTCCCAGCAGTCGGTTTCGAGAGACAGGAGCTTCTCAAAGTGATCGAGGGCGGTTTGCGGATCGGCGGCGATCTCATTGTGTATGTTCATAGACCAGTGTTGCCCGATTCAAAAACTTTGTCGATAGGCAGAAATGCCAATATGCGCTAAAATCCTGCCATGCGCTCCTGCGACCGTCGCCACGTGGCTACTCTGCTTTACGACGGCCTCAGCATCTTCGAGTTCGGGATCGTGGTGGAGATTTTCGGCTTGCCGAGGCCGGAGCTGGAGGTCGATTGGTACAAGTTTGAGACCTGCTCGCACCAGCGCGGCGCGCTCCGCACCACCGGCGGCGTTCATGTCGAGACACGTCGTGGATTGCGGACCTTGCAACAGGCCGGAACCATCGTCATTTCGGGCTGGAAGCGAATCAGCGAACCTCCTCCGGAATCTCTCCTTAAAGCACTGCGTTCGGCGCATGCTCGCGGCGCACGTCTGGTCTCCATTTGTTCCGGAGCCTTCGTTCTTGCGGCCACCGGCCTGCTCGATGGCAAGCGCGCCACCACCCACTGGCGTTACGCGGAAGAGTTGGCTTCCCGGTTTCCGAAGATTCGCGTCGACCCCGGCGTTCTGTACGTGGATGAAGGCAGCATTCTGACTTCGGCGGGCAGCGCCGCGGGCATAGACCTTTGCCTGCACATCGTCCGGTGCGATTATGGCGCCGAAATCGCCAACCGCGTGGCCCGCCGGCTGGTCATGCCGCCGCACCGCGACGGCGGTCAAGCGCAATACGTGCAAAACCCCGTCGACAGCCGGGCGGCCGGAGGGCTCGCGCCCCTCTTGCAATGGGCGCAATCGCATTTGGGCCAGGCTCTGCGCGTGGAGGATCTGGCCCGCCACGCGGCGATGTCGCCGCGCACTTTCGCACGCCAGTTCCGCCAGCAGACCGGAACCACGCCTCACCAATGGCTCACCCACCAGCGTCTCCTGGCCGCGCAGACACGGCTCGAAAAGACCGACGACGGGATCGATGCGATCGCCGAAGCGGTGGGGCTACAGACGGCGGCGACGCTGCGGCAGCATTTCAGCCGGACGCTGGACACGACACCTACCGCCTATCGCCGCCGGTTCTCCGCCACTTAGGGCGCTGCACCGGTTTCGGGATTTCGCGGTTCAGTCGCGGAATCCGCTAACGGTCGCGGCCCTGATACGGGTTGCCGATGCCGCATGGCTTGAGATGCGCAAAAAAGACCTTGCTTCGCAAGCGGCAGACGAAACCGTCTGTCCCACAATTGCACACCGGCATGCGTTGTGGGTCAGGCGGTTTCGCCTGTCAATCCCGTGACACTCTCACAAGCACGCGACCCACGCGACCCAGGTAACACAGCCGCGACAGAGTCGCGCAAGCCAAGCCTCCTGCCGCCACTGAAGCGTAGCGGTGACCCACAGATTTCTCCGGCGAGGCTAAAAAGAAGCCACCACCCAGCATCGCCTTCACTTTCCCCTTAGCATCCCCACCACCTGATCAAAATCATCCAAAGTCGCGTACTCAATCACAATCTTTCCTCGCCCGCCCCGATCCCGGATCCTTACCCGCATCCCCAGTGCTTCCTCCAGCGACCGCTGCGCCGACTTCACATTCGGATCTACCCATCGCGCCCCGCCGCCTTGTGTCGGCGGCGCTGTCGACCCGGACGGCCCACTTACGCCCAGCACCAGATCTTCCAGCTTCAACACCGACATCTTTTCTTCAATCGCCCTTTTCGCCAACTTCCAAATTTGTTCGTGATTGCGCAGATGCAGTAGCGTACGCGCGTGCGTGTACGTCAGCTTTCCCGTCTGCAGCGCCCCGATCACTCCTTCCGGCAGCGACAACAGCCGCATGTAATTCGATACCTGCTCCCGCGACACCCCCGCCCGCTTTCCAATCTCTTCCTGCGTAAGCTTGAACATTGTGCTCAAGTTCGCGAACGCCTCCGCCTGCTCCACGCAATTCAGTTGCTGACGCTGCAGGTTCTCCACCAGCGTCATTTCCGCCGCCTGCTGGTCCGAAACCCGCTTCACGATCGCCGGGATCGTCGGCTGCCCCGCTATCCTCGAAGCGCGCAACCGCCGTTCCCCCAGAATCAGGACGAACCGCCCCTCCTTGCCAGGACGCACCATGATCGGCTGCAACACGCCCTGCACCTGAATCGAACGAGCCAGTTCCTGGAGTGCTTCCTCATCGAACTCGTGCCGTGTCTGGTACGGATTTCGAGCGATCTGATCGATCCCCAGAATAAATACCGTCTCCCCCTCCGGAGTCTGCCCCGAAGCCTCCAGTTGTTCCAAAGTTCCAGGAACCGCGTCGGGAAAAGCAACGGGCGTCTCCGCGACCCCTGCCTTAGCCCTGACATCTGCAGCGTGCGACCCGGGTCCTTCGGGCGCCCCATCCTTCCGAGCACTTTGCGGAAGTGTGGGAGCCGCCGGCACAACTCTAGGCCCAGGCAACAGAGACTCCAGCCCCCGCCCCAAAGCCCGCCGCTTCTCGGCCAATTTCTCGCCAGCCTTTTCCGTCGCAGTCTTTTCCGTCTTATCGACAGCTGCCGCATTCGATGTGGTCATTCAGTAAGCTCCCGACCCTGCCAATACCCTTTGGGACTCGTCGTCAATTTTAAGATTTGTCATCCTGCGCGACGAAAAACCTGCTTTTTGTCTGCGCCGCCACAAAGGATTTCTCACTTACATCGATGTACATAAATATTTATGTCAATCAATCTAAGCCGCCTCTCCCGGCCCGCTCACCGCTCGCGCCGCCTGCCGGTCCAGTATCTCCTTCGCCAGCCGTATGTAGCTCTCCGCTCCCCGCGACCGTACGTCATAACTCAACGCCGGCAGCCCATGACTGGGAGCCTCGGCAAGCCGTATGTTCCGCGGGATCGTAGTCGTGCATAACCCATCGCCGAAATATTTTTTCAACTCCTCCGCTACTTGCTGAGCCAGGTTCGTCCGCTCGTCAAACATGGTAAGCACCACGCCCTCCACCGCCAGCGGGGGGTTCAGCTCCACCCTGATTCTCTCGATTGTGTCGAGCAGCTCGGATACGCCCTCCAGCGCAAAGTACTCCGCCTGCATCGGGATGAGCACCCCATCCGCAGCCACCAAAGCGTTCAACGTAAGCAGGTCGAGCGCCGGCGGACAGTCGAGCACGACGAACTGGAAGCGGTCGAGCAGACTGGCCAGAGCATCCCGAAGGCGATATTCCCGCCGCTCCGCTCCCACCAATTCGATGTTCGCGCCAATCAAATTCTTATGGGAAGGGATCAGCCAAAGCTGCTCGAGCGTGGTAAGTTGCAGCGCCTCCTCAGCCGAGGCCGCGCCCATCATTACGTCATAGATGCTGATGCGCTCAGGATCTTTCGCCAGGCCCAACCCGCTGGTCGAGTTCGACTGCGGATCGCAGTCCACCAGCAGCGTGTTGACCTCGGCAGCGGCAAGTGAAGCGGCAAGGTTGATGGCAGTCGTAGTCTTGCCGACGCCACCCTTCTGGTTGGCAACCGCGATGACACGTCCCATGGTGGTTTACTTTCTGTGTGTTTGGGCGTCAGAATATGTGAACCCATCCGCGAAATCAATGCCAGTTTTCTGTGCAACTTCCGCCCGAGTGTTTCACGTGAAACACTCTAATTAACCCACGACGTCGGATGGCCGATCCTGGTGCAACCCGACGGAATGTTTCACGTGAAACACTGTGGCCAAAAATCCCCCATTCAGGTCGGGCGGCGGGGGATCGCGAGACGCTAAGTCTCTGGGCTTGCCAGTTTCTGAATTTCTCGAGGAAGTGTTTCACGTGAAACACCCGAGTTAGTTTTGTATCATTATGAGATAATGAATTAATTCTTGGAGTCTGCCCCACAATGTTGGGTAATAACTAATATGTAATACCACTCAACCGTTTATGAGACGGTCTATTTCCCACTTCATAAACTTACGCCAATCGACATTACTCTCTGAAGTGACCTTGGGACATTAATTGGGGGGGCCCATTTTAGTGGGGTCAGGGACGTCAATTCTGGGACCTGGGCGGTTCCAATTAGTACGGCTAGGCTGGCCTGCGGTGCCAGGAAGGTTGCGGCTCGGGGGAGGATAGTCTCGAAGTGCTCGACGGCTCGGAGAGTCACTATGTCGAACGCGGGGAAATCTTTGCCTACGCGTTGAGATAGGATTTCGGCTCGCTCGGTAATTACATTGATGTTGGTCAATGTAAGGGCCCGGGTCACTTCGCGCAGGAACACGGCTTTCTTGTGATTCGATTCGATCATGGTCAGATGAATATTGGGCGCCCAGATTTTCAGGGGAAGACCTGGGAATCCGGCGCCGGAACCGATGTCCAGGACGCGAACATTCCCGCCCAAGCGGAGCTTGGACGGGCCACCCTCGAGACGTGGGATAGATACGGAGCCCGAGGTGACCTCCGGGAAGAGGTGGCGGGCCATGAATAGCGACTCGCCGAAGTGGCGGGTCACGATTTCCTCTTCATCGCGGATGGCGGTCAGGTTGATGCGGGCGTTCCAGCGTTGCAATAGATCGATGTATATCGATATTTGATGGAGCTGCGATTCCTGGAGTGACTGGTCGAGGAAAGGTTCGAGGAGCGCGGCGATGCGGGCGGTGTCCATGGAAAACGGCGGCCGGTGGTTCGTAGGCGGCGGCCACTCCTGGAGAGATTCTAGCGGGAGTGATTGCGGAAGTGCGACTCTCAGGTTACTTTTCCAAGTATTGCGCATCGTATTGTGCAGCTCTTGCTGTATGGAGTCGCTATGAAGATGCTGGGGCTTACTTTCGCGGTTCTGGTTCTGGCAGCACCGATGGGCTTCGGCGGCGTGGTTGCCCCGGATGTGCCACCAAGCGATACTGCCGCGCCGGTCCTGGTCGAGTTGTTCACTTCCGAGGGCTGTTCCAGTTGTCCTCCGGCTGATGCCTTGCTTGAAAAGTTGGATGGGTCGCAACCGATTTCTGGAGCGCACGTAATTGTTCTCAGTGAACACGTGGATTACTGGAACCACGATGGCTGGAAAGACAGTTACTCGTCGAGCTTTTTTACGGCTCGCCAGGATGAATATGGACGCCGCTTTAAATTGCCGAGCGTTTACACGCCACAGATGGTGATTGATGGGGCGGTGCAATTAAACGGGAGCGATGCCGCAGCGGTGAGTCACGCGATCGAAAGCGCGCGCAGCCGTTTCAAAATTCCGGTTCGGATCTCTTCCGTTTCTGTGGCGAATTCAAAAACCCTGCGGGTTCACGTCGAGGTTGCGGCGTTGCCTGTGGACTCCAAGGCGCGAAAGGCTGAGATATTTGTCGTGGTCGCGCTCAATCACGCGGAATCGCATGTCTTGGCGGGCGAAAATAAGGGACGCGACATCCGTCATGTTGCCGTGGCGGAGAGCATGGACAAAGTCGGCACGGTTGAAAAGGGTCGGAACTTTGATCGGGAGGTTGCGGTTAAGGTCAAGTCGACGGATGATCCCGCTAATCTGCGGGTGATCGCTTTTGTTCAGGAAGTGGATGGCGGTGAGGTGGTCGGGGCATCGCTGGTCGGAGCTCCGATTCATTAGGGTTTGCTGGTAAGGTGCGTCCTTGAGATTGTCGTGAGAACTCGGTCGTCTCTCCGGGACTTGAAATCACTTCTTCACTCCACCCAGCGCTGAAGCCCTCCACCCCATCACGCCAAAACCGGGCGCGCATGTAGTCGGGAAAGGGACCGGGGATGGAAGAAACAGAACTCTCCATTGAAAAAGTGAGCACCAGTTGCTGCGTGGCGGGCGGCGGACCGGCGGGCATGATGGCGGGTTTCCTGCTGGCGCGGGCCGGCGTGGACGTGGTGGTGCTGGAGAAGCACGCGGATTTCCTGCGCGATTTTCGTGGCGACACAATTCATCCTTCGACTCTGGAACTGATGTATGAACTGGGAATTCTCGACGAGTTGCTCCGGCGGCCGCATCAGGAGCTGGCGCAAATCGGGGGTCAAGTCGGAGATTTCGCCGTGAAGATCGCCGATCTTTCTCACCTCCCCACGCATTGCAAATTCGTCGCCCTGATGCCGCAGTGGGATTTCCTGAATTTCATCGCCGAAAAAGCGAAGATCTACCCACAATTTCACTTGCGCATGGAATCCGAGGTCACCGATCTGATCGAAGAGAACGGACGCATTGCCGGGGTTCGAGCGAAGACTTCACGAGCGAAGACTGCAGCAGGCATCCTGGAAGTGCGCGCGGGGCTGACGCTGGGGACCGATGGACGGCATTCGATCGTGCGTGAGAAAGGCGGTCTCGAGGTCATCCACATGGGTGCGCCTATTGATGTGCTGTGGATGCGCCTCAGTCGCACGCCAGGCGACCCGGACGCAGCCCTGGGCCGTTTCCGCGATGGAAAGATTTTGGTAACGATTAACCGGGATGAGTACTGGCAATGTGCGTATGTGATCCCGAAAGGTGGCGCCGAGGCGCTCCGGCAAAAAGGCTTGCCGGCATTTCGCGAGGCGATTGCCGGTGCGGCTCCCTTCCTGCGGGACCGCACTGAGGAACTCAAGACCTGGGATGACATTAAGCCGTTAACGGTTGAAGTCGACCACCTGCGGCAGTGGTGGCGGAGCGGGCTATTGTGCCTGGGAGACTCGGCGCATGCGATGTCTCCGGTGGGCGGGGTTGGCATTAATTTGGCAATTCAGGATGCGGTGGCGGCGGCCAATATTCTGGCTCAGCCGTTGCTGGATGGCACGCTGGGCAACGATCGACTGCGAGCGGTCGAGGAGCGGCGCGAATTCCCGACGCGCATGACGCAACGGATCCAGGTCTTCGCCCACAAGAGGATATTGGCGCCCGTGCTGAGTGGGCAGGCAGAGATTCGCCGGCTGCCATTGATGCTAAGGCTGCTGCAGTGGTTCCCCTGGTTACGTCGAATTCCCGCGCGCGTAATTGGGGTGGGATTTCGGCCGGAGCACGTGCGGACGGCGGAGGCGCGAAGGGGTGGCTGCGGTCGGCGGGAGGGATGCCGCTTAGACCCTAGAGTCGAAATCCGACGCCCCGGCCCCTAAAGGGGCGTCTGATTTTCGGCACCTTTCGGTATCGCTAAAGCGATACCCTGATACGAACCGTACCCTGCAGCTTGAGTTTTTCTGCACGGTGCGAAAGCCGCGCCCTGTCAAAGTAAATTCAAAGGCGAGGACCCGTTCGACTTTGCTCGGGGCGGGCTCCGAATACGTCCGTCCCCTGCATGAGTTGGGGCGGTGCCGCCGGTTCGCGGACAGGAGTGTCCGCGCTACACACGTACCTTATACTGAAATTCATGCCTCAGACTGATATGACTCCTCGGTTGGCGAACGATCCCAAGTCGGTGGTGATTCATTTGACTACGGGAACGGGGATGGAGATTGAGTGGAAGGATGGGCACCGATCCGTCTATACGTTTGCGTTTTTGCGGGATGCTTGTCCTTGCGCGCTTTGCGAGGATGAGCGGTTGAAGGCGGGACGCAAGGCGGGCGAGGCGGCAAAGCTGGCGCCGGGGACGTTGCCCATGTTCAAGCCGGCGGTAAAGGCTGTGTCGGCCGAGGCGGTGGGCAAGTACGCGCTGAAGTTCTCGTGGAACGATCGGCATGATCTGGGGATTTATTCGTGGTTTTATTTGCGCGAGGTTTGTCCGTGCGCGGAGTGTGGGGCGGCGCGGGGTTGATGGTGTCTTTCTGAATACCGGGGGGGATCTGCGGAGTAACAAGTGGGATAAAAGTGCGATTCGTCTTGAGAATTCACTGGAACGCCGCCTCTGGAGCAGCAGTCTAACCTCAGCGGCTGAAGCCGTACATCGAAAACAGGCCTGATCGCAGCGGTGAACCGCTGCGCCACCCAAAAGCAGGAACTTTATAGGGCATCTTCTCAGTGTAGTTTTTCGTACTCGGCTTTGGCTTGTTTCAGGAGGGGGACCTCCGGGTCGGCATCTTTCCAGGCAGCGAAGAAATCCTGATAGGCGGACTTGGCCGCTGTGGTGTTGCCTTGCAGAGCGTAGGCCCGGCCTAGTCCTAGATGAGAGAGGTTGTAGCTTACATCGAGCGGGTCGGTGCCGTGGTGGTCGAGAATTTTCTGGTATTCCGCTGCGGCCTTGGCTCCGTCTTTCATGCGTAAGTAGGCTTCGCCTCGAAAATAGTTGATCGAGTAACCGGCGCCCGCGGCGCCGCTTCCGAATTCATAGGGTGCGGCGATTTCGAGGCGCACTACGGCTTGTGTCGGCTGGTTATGCTGCAAGTCGTTCGTGGCCTGGACTAGAGGAACGGCGGCTTTGTTGAGCAGAGTATCCGCCGGATTCTCGCGGACCAAATCTTGGGCAATTTTCTGGCTGCGGGCGGTGTCTCCGGTGAGGGCCAGCGCCTCCGCGGCAGCGGAACGTGTGTCGCGATCTTGCGAGGCGGCGAGCGCCTCTGAAGTTTTCTGACGGGCCGGCTGAAGGTTGCCGAGTTTCGCCTCGTTCAAGGCCTCCTCGGCAAGAATGACTGCCGCGAACTCTTTGTAACCCACGCGCTGGGACGCATTCACACTTTGGGCATAAATGGCGCGAGCCGACTGAAGTTTGCCCAGCGCATACTCGCCCCGACCGTGCATCCACATCAGAATCGGTTCTTCTGGCCGGCCGGCGGCCAATTCCAGTACGTGGCGCTCGGCGGCTTCATCGCCGCGAATGAAGGCTAGTTCGAAGAGCGTGAAGTTTACCGACCAGGGCTGCGAGTTTGCATTTTCGGCGACGGCCCGGGCTTCGTCGTATCGATTGAGGCGCAGGTAGGCGTCGGCGATATTTTGAATAGCGTAGCCATCTTTCGGCTGCATGCGCAGCGACTCAGTAGAGTTGGCTAGCGACTTCTCCTGCTGTCCGATGCTTTGGTAGCGCAAGGCCAGATTGTCGCGGGGCGCGGTGTCGCGCGGGTATGTCTGCACCCATTGCTGGTAAATGTCGATGCCCTTGTCGAAATCCCGCGTGGCAATGTCGTAGTAGTGGGACGAGATGTAGAACCTCTCGCGTTCGCTGGCTCTCTCCTTCAAGTCGAAGGCCTTGGTGAGATAAGTGTCCGCCGACTCCTGCTGGGTCAGATTGCCGTAGACGGTGCCCAGGGTGGCATACGCCATGGCGAAGTTGGGATCGAGTTCGACGGCGCGCTTGAGATATGGGGCGGCCTTCGCATCTTCACCCCTTTGGTGCTCGGCCTGTCCGAGGCTGAAGGCTTGCAGGGCTTCGAGTGACGAAGTCGTGGCCTGTTCGAGCGGGGTGGTGTACTTCTGCACAGAACCGATGGACTCCCCTAGCTTGCCGCGCAGGCTGGACGCAGCCTGGTCTAGCGATTTGAGGACTTGCTCTTTGCTGTCGGCCTCGGTCTCTTCGCGGGCCAATACGTCACCGGTTTGCGCATTCAACGCGGAAAGAGTGATGACGTAGTGCGAGCCCAGGCTGGCGACGGAGCCGGTCAGCATGGCCTTTGCGCCTTCACGCATGCAGATCTCGCGGGCGACGTCGTTGGTGATGCGGGCTTCTGGCTTGTCTTCGGGCTTACGGCCCATGAAGCGGAGAGCCGCGCGGACGCGGGATTCGGGTAGCAAATTCAGATAAGGCGATTGCTCGAGTTGGACGGCTAGGGCTTGCTTCAGGGTTCCGTCGAATACGGGATCGCCGGTGGTGTTGACGAAGTCGGCCAGCACTACTGTGTCTTTTTCAGTTAGAGCGTTGGCGCGGCGGGAGCGGAAGAACAGGCCACCGGCGACTAGGACTGCGATCACTGCGGCGGCGGCGGCTATGGCGGGGGTTTTCCAGGATTTTTTCGGCGCTGCGGGAGACGGAGCAAGCCCCGACTTTACGGCGCGTGGAACTGCATCCGAAGAACTCGAAATCGCAGCGGCTGCGGACGGGGACGAAATTGGCAGCGGCGTCTGATGCAGGGCCGGAGTTGATCCCGATTCTTGCGCTGCGGCTACGGAACCGGAACTGGCGGCTACGGCTCGGCTGGTATCGGTGTCGCGCTTCAGGCGCTGCAGGTCGGCGCGAATGTCGGCGGCGTGCTGGTAGCGGAGGTTGCGATCTTTCTCCAGCGCCTTGTTAATGATGTCTTCGAGCTTTGGGGGGAGATCGGGATTCAGGCGGATTGGGGAGGTCGGGGGGCGATCCAGGATAGCTTGAAAAATCAGCGCCGTGGTGTCTCCGCGGAATGGAGTCATGCCGGTGGCCATCTCATAGAGGACGGCGCCGAAGGAGAAGAGATCGGTGCGGGGATCCAGTTCCTTTCCCTTGGCCTGCTCGGGAGACATGTAAGCGACGGTGCCGATGGCGGAGCCGGCACTGGTGAGGTGTTCTTCGGCTATGGTGGCCTCCACGGTATCGCCGGAGGGGGACGAGGGGCGGGCGGACGGCGTGACTTTCGCCAGTCCGAAATCGAGGATCTTGGCGTGCTCGCGCTTGGTGACAAAAATATTCGCGGGCTTGATGTCGCGATGGACAATGCCTTGGGCGTGGGCGGCGTCGAGGGCGTCGGCAATCTCGATGCCTAGCGAGAGCAGAGCGTCGAGTTCCATGGGGCGGTTGCCGATGATGTGTTTCAGCGTCGCGCCGTCGAGGTATTCCATGACGATGTACGCTTTGCCGTCCTGTTCGCCGATGTCGTAGATGGTGCAGATGTTGGGATGGTTGAGGGCGGAGGCGGCGCGGGCCTCGCGGCGGAAACGTTCGAGGGACTGGCGGTCTCCGGCTACATTTTCGGGGAGGAATTTGAGGGCGACGAAGCGGTCGAGGCGCGTGTCGTGGGCTTTGTAGACTACGCCCATGCCGCCGCCGCCTAACTTTTCTACGATGCGGTAATGGGAGATGACCTCGCCTACCATTTGGGCTCCTGGGGGCTCCTGCGCTGGAGTGAAATGTTACGGGTGGGGATGGGGCAAGTCAAACGCGGGAGCGATTTGTAAAAGCACTATGGAACGGTGCCGACGAATGCTACGCGGGGCTGGATTGTCCGCTGCACGCCCGGGCTCGTGCCGGGAGTAGGGGTCCTTCGACTCCGCGGGACCATTCCACTGCGCTCAGGATGACATGCTTTTTATATTTCGTTAATGTGGCAGGTGCAATTGTCGCTGGGTGTGAGGGGATATGGGACTGATTAACGTTTTGTTTGGGCGGCCGCTGGCTTCCTCGGAGGATGAGGGGGAGCGGATTACTCCTACGCAGGGGATTCCTACGTTTGGGCTGGATGCTTTGAGTTCGGCCGCGTACGGGCCGGAGGCGGCTTTGACGATTTTGCTGCCTTTGGGATTACTGGGAGTCCGGTACATTGTGCCGTTGACTGCGGCGATCATTGTGCTGCTGGTGATTGTGTATTTCAGTTACCGGCAGACGATTGCCGCTTATCCGAACGGCGGGGGATCGTACACGGTTGCGAAGGAGAACCTGGGGAACGGGGCGGGATTGCTGGCGGGCGCGGCTTTGATGATTGATTACCTGCTGAACGTGGCGGTGGGAATCTCGGCGGGGATCGGGGCTTTGGTATCGGCGGTGCCATCGCTGCTGCCGCACACACTGGCTCTTTGTTTAGCGGTTTTGGTCATATTGACGGTGGTCAATCTTCGCGGAGTTAAGGAAGCCGGGACGGCGTTTATCGCTCCTACATATCTGTTTGTGGGAACTTTGGCGGTGGTGATTGTGGTCGGGCTTTATAAGGCGGTGGTGTCGGGGGGACATCCGGTGGCGGTCGTTGCAGCGCCACAACAGGCGTCGGCGACGATGCAGGCGGTGGGATTGTGGATTCTGGTCAAAGCGTTTGCCTCGGGATGCACGGCTTTGACGGGAGTTGAGGCGGTCAGCAATGGAGTGCAGGCGTTTCGGAAGCCGGTGGTTCCGGCCGCCCGGGCTACGTTGACGGCGATTATTGCGATTCTGATCGTGCTGCTGGGAGGAATCGCCTTGGTTGTCAAGTACTACGGAATTGCGGCGACCGATCCGGGAGCGCCGGGATATCAGAGCGTGTTGTCGATGGTGACGGCGGCGGTTGCGGGCAAAGGGATTTTTTACGATGTGACCATGTTCTCGGTGCTGCTGGTGCTGTGCCTTTCGGCGAACACTTCGTTTGCGGATTTTCCGCGGCTGTGCCGGATGGTCGCCCGCGATGATTATCTTCCGCATTCTTTGACCACTCGCGGGCGGCGACTGGTGTTCTCGCAGGGCATCTGGGCGCTGGCGATTCTGGCGGGGCTGTTGCTGATTCTGTTTGGCGGCGTAACGGACCGGTTGATTCCTTTGTTTGCGGTGGGCGCGTTTATGGCGTTCACTTTGTCGCAGGCGGGAATGGTGGGGCACTGGCGGCGGAACGCGAAGGAGCCGCACGCATGGCCCCATATATTGGTGAACGGGATTGGCGCTCTGGCTACGGGGCTCACGGTGCTGGTCATCGTGGTGGCGAAGTTCGTCGAGGGAGCGTGGGTGGTGGTGCTGCTGTTGCCGGCGCTGTTGTTGTTTATGGGGCGAATCCGGCGTCATTATGAGCGCGCGAATGAAGAAGTGGCGCTGAAGAGTGGAGTGGTTTTGAGCGCCGAGAATCTGGCTCCGCCGATTGCGATTGTTCCGGTGGATCGATTTAACGCGGCTACGGAGAAGGCACTGCAGTTTGCGATGACGCTTTCGCCGGATGTGCGGGCGGTGCATGTGACTTGCGATGCGGACGATGACAGGCCGAAGTGGGAGTGGGCGAAGGATCCGCCGCCAGGGACGCCGGTTCCAAAGATGGTGACTTTGCCGTCACCATTTCGGCTGGTGGTGCATCCGATCGTGGATTACATATTGAAGGTGGAGAAGGAGAATCCGGAGCGGACGATTGCGGTGGTGATTGCCTCGATGGTGGAGCGGCACTGGTATCACTATTTTCTGCACAACCAGCGCGGGCAGATGCTGACGGCACTGCTGCTGCTGGGTGGGGATGAGCGGATCAACATTATTAATGTGCCTTGGCATTTGAAGGCGTGAGGAGCAGCTGTCAGCCATCAGCCGCCAGCCATCAGCCGTCAGGAAAGGCAAAACCTTACTTTCTGAATACTATTTACCGGCCGCCGGTTACGTCCAGGATCGCGCCGGTTACGTAGCTGGCTTCCTTAGACAGCAGCCATAGGATCGCGCCGGCTACTTCTTCGGGTTGCCCTCCCCGCCGCATGGGGACCTGGCTTTTCACGCGATCGATACGGTTGGGTTCTCCTCCCTGAGCGTGAATGTCGGTGTAGATAAAGCCGGGGCGGACCGCGTTGACTCGGATGTTTTCTTCGGCCACGCGGCTGGGCGAGTTACGGTGAGCAGTTAGTCCGTATTAGTTGAGCGCCACTCCTCTTTCGTTTTCCGTTTTTCGTTTTCCATGCATTAACGGACCTCCCTGTTCCGCTACCCTAGAGTCGTTGTTCCATCCCGCAATTGCAGATACCAATCTCACTCTGCCAACTCAGCTCCCGGTACGCATGGGGGCGGAATCTCCTCGGGATTGGCGTCGATTTGGAGAGCGGATACACCGCAACCGGATGCACTCCAGATGAAAAGAATTTCACATTGACCGGGATAGGTAATCAGCAGACAATGGCAGGCACTCTCGGGGGTCAAAGTAAATTCCGATTGAGGGCATTAAGAGGAGACTCCGACCCAATCTCCCGGCCCACCCTAACCGATTTTTCGGCGAACGGGAACGGCCTGTCCGCGCACAAGTTGCAAGACAAGAAAGACTCTAGTTTCCCAGGGAAGTAAATCGTGAAGCGAGCAATATTCCGCGTTCTGGCTGTGGCCGTGTGCTGCGCGGCCCTCGCAGGAATAGTGTCTGCAAAATCGACTTCTTCGGTCTCGCTTACCTCTTCGCTGAATCCCTCCACTTATGGGTCTTCTGTGACCTTCACTGCGACAGTAACGCCGAGTACAGCGACCGGTACTGTGACGTTCAAAGACGGAAGCACGACGCTGGGAACGGGCACCATCGCAAGTGGGAAAACGACTTACAGCAGCTCGAAGCTGACAGGGGGATCGCATTCGATCACGGCTGCTTATGCCGGAGACACAAACGACACAGCCAGCACTTCGGCGGCACTGACGCAAACGGTGAACCAGGTGAGCACGACAGTTACGCTGATGTCGTCTTCGAACCCGTCGACCTACGGGTCATCGGTGAACTTCACGGCCACGGTGACGCCAGCAACAGCGACCGGAACCGTCACGTTCAAGGATGGAAGCACGACGCTGGGAACGGCTACGATCAGCGGCGGGACCGCGACTTACGCTACCTCGACCCTGGCAATGGGATCGCATTCGATCACGGCTTCCTATGGCGGGGACACCAACGACAAGAGCAGCGCATCCACGGCTCTGACCGAGACGATCAATAAAGCGTATACGACAGTTACGCTGACGTCGTCTGCGAATCCGTCGACTTATGGGTCCTCGGTAACCTTCAAGGCCACGGTAATGCCTTATGCGGCAACGGGGACAGTAACTTTCAAAGATGGAACCACAACGCTGGGAACGGGCACGATCAGCAGCGGGGCCGCGTCTTACAGTACGAGCATGCTGGCCGGCGGATCGCACTCGATTACTGCCTCCTACGGCGGAGACACGAATGACAACGGCAGCACGTCATCCGCATTGACGCAGACGGTCAACGAGCAGAACACGAGCGTGACGCTTGCTTCGTCCGCCAACCCATCCACATACGGGTCATCGGTGACTTTCACCGCTGGCGGACTGCCGCTGGCGGCGACGGGATCAGTGACCTTCATGGACGGAAACACGGCCCTGGGAACCGTTGCGCTCAGCGTCGGGAAGGCCACGTACAGCACTTCGACGCTGACCGGAGGCTCGCACTCGATGACTGCCGTATACGGGGGCGATGCCAGCGATAACGGAAGCACTTCTCCGGTCGTAACGCAGACGGTGACCAGAGTAAATTCCTCGGTGACCTTGTCCTCCTCGGCTAACCCCTCCACTTATGGATCTTCTGTGAAGTTTACAGCGACGGTAACGCCAAACACCGCGACCGGGACGGTGACGTTCACAGACGGCAGCACGACCCTGGGTACGGGCACAATCAGCGGCGGGATCGCAACCTATAGCACCTCGGCGCTAACTGGTGGATCGCACTCGATCGCGTCTTCGTATAGCGGGGACATCAACTACAACGGCAGCGCGTCATCCGTATTGACCCAGACAGTCAACAAAGCAACTACGACCGTGGGGCTCGCATCGTCTGTGAACCCATCCGCCTATGGTTCCCAGGTAACGCTAACGGCGACGGTGACCCCCGCCACGGCGACCGGTACGGTGACGTTCACGGATGGCAGCACGACGCTGGGAACCGGCACGGTCAGCAGTGGGATCGCGACCTACAGCACTACTGCCCTGGCAGTGGCATCGCACTCGCTTAAGGCCTCCTATAGCGGGGATGGCAACTACAACACCAGCGCATCCACCACTGTGACGCAGACGGTGAACAAGGCCAACACGACGGTTGGGCTCGCATCATCGGTGAATCCGTCCGCCTATGGTTCACAGGTAACGGTCACGGCCACGGTGACTCCCGCGACGGCAACCGGGACGGTGACGTTCACGGATGGCAGTACAACGCTGGGAACCGGCACGATGAGCGGAGGAACCGCGACTTACAGCACTTCGGCCCTGGCCGTTGGATCGCACTCGCTCGCAGCCTCTTACGGCGGAGACACAAACTACAACAGCAGCGCATCGACCACCCTGAGCCAGACAGTAAACAAGGCCAACACGACGGTGACGATCGCGTCGAGCACGAATCCGTCGGCCTATGGTTCGCCGGCAACATTCACCGCCACGGTGACGCCGGCGGGGGCGACGGGAACCGTCACGTTTAAAGATGGCAGCACGACACTGGGAACGGGCTCGATCAGCGGCGGGATCGCTAGCTATAGCACATCTGCGCTGGCGGTCGCATCGCACTCCATCACCGCCTCCTACGGCGGGGACGCAAATTACAACAGCAGTGTGTCATCTGCATTAGCGCAAACGGTGAACAAGGCGAACACGAGCGTGGCGCTCGCCTCGGGTGCGAATCCGTCGGCGTATGGTTCATCGGTAACTTTCACGGCCACCGTGACGCCGGCAGCAGCCACCGGGACGGTGACGTTCACGGATGGCGGCACGACGCTGGGTACGGGCACGATCAGCGGTGGGATCGCTACCTACAGCACATCTGCGCTGGCGGCCTCATCGCACTCCATCACCGCCTCCTACAGCGGAGACACCAACTACAACAACAGCGCATCGACCACTCTGACGCAGACAGTGAACAAGGCCAACACGACCGTCGCGCTCGCTTCGGGTGCAAATCCGTCGGCGTATGGTTCATCGGTAACTTTCACGGCCACCGTGACGCCGGCAACAGCCACCGGGACGGTGACGTTCACGGATGGCAGCACGACGCTGGGTACGGGCACGATTAGCGGCGGAACCGCGACTTATAGTTCTTTGTCGCTGTCGGTAGGACCACACTCGATCACCGCTTCCTACGGTGGAGACGCTAACTACAACAGTGGTGCGTCATCTGCATTAGCGCAGACGGTGAGCAGGGCGAACACGACCGTCGGGATCGCTTCGGGAACGAACCCGTCGGCCTACGGTTCATCGGTAACCCTCACGGCTACGGTGATGCCAGCTACGGCGACAGGGACAGTAACGTTCAAAGATGGCAGCGCGACGCTGGGCACGGGCACGGTCAGCGGCGGTACCGCGACTTATAGTTCTTCGTCGCTGTCCGTAGGACCGCACTCGATCACCGCGGCTTACAGCGGCGACACAAACTACAACAGCAGCGCGTCAACCACTCTGACGCAGACGGTGAACAAGGCGAGCACGAGCGTGGGACTTGTTTCGTCCGTAAATCCGACCACTTACAACTCCCCCGCGACGTTCACGGCCACAGTAGCCCCAGCTACAGCTACCGGTACGGTGACCTTTGCGGATGGCGGCACGACGCTGGGAACCGGTACGATCAGCGGCGGAACCGCGACTTACAGTTCTTCGTCGCTGCTGGCGGGGCCGCACTCGATCACCGCGTCTTATGGCGGAGACACAAACTACAACAGCAGCGGATCGACGACACTGACGCAAACGGTGAACAAGGCGAACACGAGTATGGGACTCGCTTCGTCCGTGAACCCGACCACTTACAACTCCTCCGCGACATTCACAGCCACAGTGACGCCGGCGACTGCTACGGGCACGGTAACGTTCGCGGATGGCGGCACCACGCTGGGTACGGGCGCCATCAGCGGCGGAACCGCGACTTATAGTACTTCGTCGCTGTCCGTAGGACCGCACTCAATCAACGCGTCTTATGGCGGAGACACAAACTACAACAGCAGCGCATCGACGGCCCTGACGCAGACGGTGAACAAGGCGAACACAAGCGTGGGACTTGCTTCGTCGGTAAATCCGACCACCTATAACTCCTCCGCGACATTTACCGCCACGGTAACGCCCACCACGGCTACAGGGACGGTAACGTTCGCGGATGGCGGCACGACTCTGGGAACGGGCACCATCAGCGGCGGAACCGCCACGTTCGGCACCACGACCCTTGCGGCGGGACCGCACTCCATCACAGCTTCTTATGGAGGCGACGCCAGTTATAACGGCAGCGGGTCAACGGCTCTGACACAGACGGTGAACAAGGCCAACACGACGGTCGCCCTGGGCTCGTCTGTGAATCCGTCCGCCTATAGTTCGCCAGTGACGCTCACGGCCACGGTAACGCCATCGACGGCAACTGGGACAGTGACCTTCGCGGATGGCGGCACGACTCTTGGAACAGGCACCATCAGCGGCGGAACCGCGACTTACAGTACTTCGTCGCTGTCCGTAGGACCGCACTCCATCACGGCTTCTTACGGCGGGGACGCGAACTACAACAGCAACGCGTCGACGACCCTGACGCAGACGGTTAACAAGCTCAGCACGACGATGACGCTGACTTCGTCCGCGAATCCCTCAACCTACGGCTCCCCGGTGACGCTCACCGCAACATTAACAACGGGAACGGGGACGGTGACCTTCACCGATGGCAGCACGACGTTGGGAACAGGGACGATCAGCGGCGGAAGCGCGACCTATACCACATCAGCGCTTACCGCGGGATCGCATTCGATTACGGCTTCTTACGGCGGAGACACCAATGACGCCAGCACGTCGGCAATCCTGACCCAGTCGGTTAACAAACAGAACACGACCGTGACCGTCGCATCGTCGGTGAATCCTTCCACCTATGGCTCGCCTGCGACATTCACGGCCACGGTAACGCCGGCAACGGCAACGGGGACAGTGACCTTCACCGATGGCAGCACAACGGTGGGAACGAGCACGATCGCCAGCGGAGCCGCGACTTACAACACCTCCACGCTGGCTGCTGGTCCGCATTCGATCACTGCTTCCTACAATGGCGATACCAACTACGGCAGCAGCACGTCCTCGGCAGTAACTCAAACCATAAACGCGGCGCCACAAGTCGTTACTACGGCATTGGCTGCGGGGACTGCAGGCACATCGTACTCCGCCACAGTAGCGGCGAGCGGAGGTACCACGCCTTACTCCTGGTCGATAAGCACCGGCAGTCTGCCTATCGGATTATCACTGACTACAAGTACGGGCGCGATTACCGGCACGCCCACCGTAGAAGGCACGAGCAACTTCACGGTGGAGGTAACGGACGCCGACAGCATAACCGCAACTCATCCGCTGAGCATCGTCGTAAATGCGGTAATCAGCGCTCTCAGTCCGTCCTTTGGACCGGCGGGTACGGCTGTGACGATCAGCGGCGTTGGGTTCGGAACGACGGCGGGGAAAGTTACTTTTGATGGGGTCACAGCCACATCAATCGCAAGTTGGGGTGCAACTTCGATTGTGGTCGCGGCACCGGCGGGAACAGGCGCGGGCAATGTGGTGGTTACTGTGGGCGGAGCATCGAGCAATGGCATCACCTTTACGACCACGACGGGCGCTACCGAAGCGAACCTTATTACCAGCCGCTACCGGCATAGCGCGACGACCTTGAACAATGGGCAAATATTGGTGGCGGGAGGTGTGAATTGCCCAGCGCCGGATTCCTGCACTTACTTGAAAAGCGCGGAATTGTACAATCCGGCGACCAGCGCATTTACTACTACCGGGTCGATGAGCGCCGCGCGCTCGGCTCCGGCTGTGCTCTTGAATACGGGCAAGGTGCTCATCGCCGGCGGCTACACCTGTGACGCTTCCGGAAACTGCTCGTCCTTAAACAGCGCCGAGATTTACGATCCGGCGGCCGGCGCCTTCAGCGGCACGGGGACGATGACGGTCGCCAGGAGTGGCCACACCATGACCGTCCTCGGTAATGGGACAGTCCTGATCGCGGGCGGCGAAAACTGCACTTCGTCCACCGCGTGCAGCGCATTGTCGAACGCCGAGATTTATGATCCGAATGCAGGGACCTTCACTCCGACCTCGAATTCCATGGGCGCCGCCAGGTTCGGCGCAAGCGCGGTTCTGCTCAATTCAGGTCTAGTGCTGATTGCCGGAGGTTTTGATGGAACGAACCTGCCGGCAGCGGCAGAAATCTACAATCCAGCCACCGGCATCGGCTTTACGGGGACGGTTCCCAGCCTCAGTGTTCCGCGTTTTGATGCAACGGCTACTCTTCTGAATAACGGCGGCGTGCTGGTCTCGGGCGGTTCGATCTGCAGTCTGCCGGGTTGTCCGACCAACGCCGCCGAAATCTATGACCCGGCTGGCAACACCTTCAGCGTTGTCACTGGCGGAATGACCGTGGCCCGCTTCCACCACACCGCAACGTTGCTCACCAATGGCGAAGTTCTCATCGCGGGAGGCTACAGTTCGTGCAGTTCCTCTTGCAGTGAGGAGGCCAGCACCGAATTATTCGATCCGACTGCCGGCGCGTTCACCTCCGCTCAGCCGGTCGCGACCGCCCTGGCAGGCCACACTGCGGCGTTGCTCGCCAGCGGCAACGTGTTGTTGATTGGCGGAATTAACGCGGGAGTAACGCTGGCCGGCGATCAACTGTATGAACCGGCCAGTCTCACACCGCCCAGTCTTGTGTCGATCGCGGTCTCGCCCGCTAATTCGAGCCTCGCGCCCGGACAATCCGAGCCCCTTGTCGCTACCGGGACGTTCGGTGATAGCAGCACCCAGACCCTGCAGTCGGTCATTTGGAGCTCGTCGAATCCATCGGTAGCTGCCATTGGCAATCCCACCGGCATTGCGAATGCCCAAACGACGGGCGCAACTACGATCACAGCGACTGCTGGAACGGTCAGCGGGTCCACCTCATTGAATGTGCTCAACCAGGTGAGCACGACCCTGACTTCGTCTGCGAACCCGTCGGCATTTGGTACGCCGGTGACGCTCACGGCCACGGTGACGCCAGCGACCGCGACCGGCACAGTGACATTCAGCGATGGCGCCACGACACTGGGATCGGGCACGATCAGCAGCGGAACCGCAACCTACAGCAGTTCGACATTGGCGGTGGGGCCGCACTCCATCACAGCCTCGTATAGCGGAGATGCCAGCGACAGCAGCAGCGCATCGACGGCTCTGACACAAACGGTAAACCAGGCGGGCACGACCGTGGCGTTAACGTCCGCTGCGAATCCGTCGTCCTATGGCTCATCGGTGACACTCACGGCCACAGTGATGCCGGCGACAGCGACCGGGACGGTAACGTTCATGGATGGCGCCACGACGCTCGGAACGGGCACGATCAGCAGCGGGATCGCGGCGTACAGTACATCTGCGCTGGCGGTGGGACCGCACTCGATCACGGCTTCCTACGGGGGCGACACCAACGACACAAGCAGTTCCTCGACTGCGCTGACGGAGACGGTCAACCAGGCAGGCACGACGGTGGCGCTCGCTTCGTCTGTGAATCCTTCACCCTATGGCTCCTCCACAACATTCACGGCTGCGGTGACGCCCGCGACGGCGACCGGCACGGTAACGTTCATGGACGGCGCCACGACGCTCGGAACGGGCACGATCGGCGGCGGAACGGCTACCTACAGCACGACCGCGCTGACCACCGGACCGCACTCAATCACGGCCTCGTACGGCGGCGACACCAACGACAGCAGCAGTTCCTCGAGTGCCCTGACGCAGACGGTGAACAAGGCGAGCTCAACCGTGACCGTCGCTTCGTCTGTGAATCCCTCAACCTATGGCTCCTCCACAACATTCACGGCGACGGTGACGCCGGCGACGGCTACGGGGACGGTGACTTTCACCGATGGCACCACGACGCTGGGAGCCGGCACAGTCAGCAGCGGAACCGCTTCGTACAGTACCTCGGCATTGGCGGCGGGACCGCACTCGATCACGGCTTCCTACGGCGGAGACGGCAATGACAACAGCACTGCATCGTCCATCCTGACCCAGACGATAAACCAAGGCAACACGGCCGTGGCGCTTGCTTCATCCGCCAACCCGGCAGCTTATGGTTCGCCGGTCACGCTTACCGCCACCGTGACGCCCGCGACGGCGACGGGGACGGTGACGTTTAGTGACGGCAGCACAACCCTGGGGACGGGCACGATCGGCAACGGCGCCGCCATGTACAGCACATCGGCGCTGGGGACGGGACAACACTCGATCACGGCTTCGTACGGCGGCGATAGCAACGACAGCGGCAGCGGATCCTCGGCGCTCCTTGAGACCATAAATACGCCGCCGCAGGTAGTTACCTCGTCGCTCTCGGGCGGAACGGCGGGTACTTCCTACTCGGCTACGTTGCTGGCCTCGGGAGGCGCCACGCCTTATGTATGGTCGATAGTCTCCGGCAGTTTGCCCGCTGGGCTGGCGCTGAACGTCAATACCGGCGCCATTGTTGGCACACCGATGGAAGAAGAGTCGAGCAACTTCACGGTTCAGGTGACCGACGCCAGCAACGTAACTGCGACCCAGCCGCTGAGCATCGCTGTCAATCCCCTTCTGACGTACTTGGCCAGAACGGACAATTGCGTCAACGGCACGCAATCCGGATGCATTCCCAACAAGACCATCGGCGAAGCCGGCGCGAGTCTGATCTTCCAGGAAGGTACAAACGATCCGATTCCGGCTGGATTTGCTCCCACGACGATTTCCTCCGGCTCGTGCCCCTCGGGGTGGAAGCCCTCGACCTACCCTGCATACTGCCCGGCTCCGATGAACTCGACTGGGACGGATCCCGATTTCGGGGCATATCTGGTGATGGCGACCGACGAGGACACGTTCGCGCATAACGCAAGCAAGCCCTACACGGTCGCCTGGCACATGGGTTCCGACGGAGGTTGGGATGCCTTCTCCTGGGACGAGACCTTGTTGCTGGCAAAGAACACCGCAGGCTCAGCAACGGTCCTCAACATTAGTCCGGCAGCGATTCACGCCCACACTTGCGGGACCCTGCCTGGATGCGTCAATCAAACCGGACTCTTTCCTGCCGCCACCGGTGGTGGAGACTCGGGACACCTGGCGCATGGAGGCTCCTGGTCATTCAGCCGCGTGGCGTCCGAGCCCCATGTCATTTACGAAATCGCGAACGTGCCGACGCAAGTGAATCAGCTGGTGATCAACAGCTCCATTACAAGCCCAGGTACTGGCAGTCTCACCCGAAACCTGTATGTCGATTTCGCCTCCGACACACCGGTTCCTTGCAGCGTGATGCAAAGCGCTGCGCCCGGCAACCCCACTACCTATGCGGCGTCCTGGATTGGAAGTTTCCAGGTGGCCAACGATGGCACGATTTCCTATGGAATGACCGGAGGCTATGACTGGGCGCCCTCGTGGACGGTAACGCCGATCGATACCTTCATTCAGCCGACTGTTGGCAACGTCGGCAACTACGGATTCCAGGCAACGGCCATTTTTGCGACTGGGACAACGGGAACGTCTGAACCTGCGTGGTGCCAGACCGCGGGCTGCACCGTGACCGATGGCGGAGTGACTTGGACGAATATCGATAAGTTAGCTGGGCAAGGCCCCGGGTTTGACATGGTGATCTATCGCCCGGCCGGTACGACGGCGCCGGGTTGCACGCGAATCAACACCCGGCTCGGAAAGATTTACCGTGGTACGGGCAACGCCGCCCCCGCCGGATACATGACCACCAATGATCAGGTAGCGTGCACGCGGGCCGGAACCTGGCCAAATGTCCCCTGCCAGTTGCCTGACCGATTCACTTTGCACGAAGTGGAACAGGTCCCGAACGGCCAGTATGTCGCGTTTTCTCCGAACGGCGGTGAAGGGGTAAACCCTCCCGGGAGCTGGAACTCCGGAACCCTCAGTTGCCAGGCCTCCAACACCAGTTGGCAGGGAGCATATTCGCCGGCCGTCGCTTATACCATCAGGAACATCGTCAGTTACAATCGCCTTTATTACTCGGCCCGTACCAGCGTCCCCGCGGGCAGCCAATACGCGCCTTCCGGCACAACGGCTACCAACGCTTATTGGAGCAACACCGAATCGTATTGCGCCACCTATTTCTTCGACACCACCACTACCCTGGTGGCTCCGCTCACCGATTGGGTGAACGGCACAGGACACACTTCGTCCGGCTACCTGCACCGGTATTACGGACATCTTTTGCAGTCGATGTATTACGGTGTAACTTGCCCGAACTGCCCCGTGATCAATGGGCAATTAAACCCGGGCACGAATATGCTGCTGACTGGCCTGCCATCTGACAATCACGGCACCTACCGGAATTCCGGGACCAGCGACCTCACGCCCATCTTTACGGCCACCACTGACGTTCCGGCATGGCCGACGCGCTACGTCGCCGCCTGTTACGACGAGCTGTGCGCGTTCGATTCCAGCGGGAGCGGGCTGACTTACCGTTTTGGCCATACCTATAACACCGGCTCCAGTCCATTCTTCGCCGTGCAGAACAACATCGGTGTGAACTCGCCGCTCGGCGACTTGATTGCTTTCGGCACCGACATGATGGGGACGCGCGGATCGAGCGTGGACGCAAACGCCGCCTGCAACAACCTGCGCGGCCAGTATCTGCCCACGCCCAGCAATACGGTCACCTATCTGGACTATGCATTCCCGGTCACAGGCAATGGCCACGGGGACGTTTTCCAGGCAACCGGCTGCGGAACAAACAGGGCAGGATCAACCTGCACCGAAGGCGCCAACCTGCCGAACTGGGATAGTCAATGCACTACGACCTGCACGGATGGCGGGGTGACCTGGACCAATGTAGGACAGAACAGTTGCCGCGGCGACCTCGTGATCCTTGATGCGCTGGGAGCGCACGCAGCGCCGTAGGCGCTTCCAAGAAAACCAACTACTTCAAGTACGCACGCACCAGACCAATAAGATCCTCTGCCAACTCCACCGAGGGGATTGGGCTCTTTTCGTGGCCCATCATATGTAACCGGATGTGGTCTTCCAGAACTTCCGCCATGAGGCTGTTGATTCCGCCCCGCACGTTGGCCAATAGCATCAGTACGTCGGCACAATCGTCGCCTGTAGTGAGGGAGCGCTCGATGGAATCCACCTGTCCGCGTATGCGCTTAATCCGGGCAACCAGCTTCTGTTTTTCTTTTTCGAGATGCGACATTTTTCCTTGCCTATATCCTAGGGGGATATGATATAAGATTTTTGGTCAAAAGATTCCCGGAAACTCGACAGAAATTATAGACGGACGCTCGGCCAACCACCGGCCGGTGCAGGGACACAAGCTGCTCAGAATTTCCCCGCCTCTGCGCGGCGATCCGACGCGTCGCCAGGTCCAATAAACGGTTTTGCTTTAACACTTTATTAACATGGCATTCTGCATGGAGCCGTTTACAGTAATGCCACGAAGAAGTGTGCCTCGAGGGCTCTTGCATCGAAGAAGTAGACAATAGGTTATCAAGGCAAGGAGGGTCCATGCAGCGGGTCGTCAGAGGTTTGTGCTTTGGGTTGTTAATGATCGCCGTCTCCGCAGGCAGCGGATTCGCGCAAAAGGCACTGACGTGGCAAGAGGTTCGCGACAAATTCGAGGCGGCGAATCCCACTCTCCGAGCCGGCCAGATCTCTATCGATGAATCGCGGGCGCAGGAGGTTACGGCCTATTTGCGGCCCAACCCGAGTCTCTCGCTGACCGCCGATCAGATCAATCCGTTCGACGGGGGACCTCCGCATAGCGCCTTCGGCGACGTGCTGTCGGTTGCCGCCATTAACTACCTGCACGAGCGCCGGCATAAACGGGAACTGCGCCTGGAGAGCGCGCAGGATGCGACAAAAATCGCGGTCTCCAGTCAAGCGGACCTGGAACGAACTCTGCTTTTCAATCTGCGCATGGCGTTCGTGCAGACCATCCAGGAAAAGGCGATTCTCAATCTGGCGCAGGAAAACCTGGCTTATTACGACCATGTACTGGACGTAAATCGTGAACGCTACAAAGCCGGCGACCTTGCCCACGTGGACTTTCAACGACTGGAATTGCAGAGGGTCCAGTACCTGTCGGACTTGCAGACCGCCGATGTCAATCTCCGTACGGCTAAAATTCAGCTGCTTACATTCCTGGACGACCGCACTCCCGTCGATCACTTCGATGTCACCGGCCCCTTTGATTTCACCGAGCAAGTTCCTCCCCTCACCGATGTCCGCCAGGCGGCTCTCGACACCCGTCCCGATTTAAGATCCGCTATACAGTCCCTCGAAAAAGCCAAAACCGATTACCGGCTCGCCGTGTCTAACGGATCGACCGATCCAACCTTCGGCTTCGATGTCGGCCGTAACCCACCCATCGACCAGTACATCGGCTTCAGCGTGAATATCCCGCTGCGCATTTTCGACCATAATCAAGGCGAAAAGCGCCGCACGCAGCTGGACATCGACCGCAACGATCGCCTCGCAGAGGCCGCGCGGGCGCAGGTTTTCAGCGATGTCGATTCCGCCTACGCCACGCTCAACAGCACAGTCATTCTTCTTAAGCCGTATAAGGAACAGTATCTGGAAGAGGCTTCCAGTGTGCGCGACACGATTGCGTTTTCCTACCAGCACGGCGCGGCATCGCTGCTCGATTTTCTCAATGCTCAGGCTGACTACCGCACCGTACAGGTCGACTATTTGAACCTGGTAGCTTCGTATCTGAATGCCGCGAATCAACTGAATCTCGCCGTTGGACGTGAGGTGCTCCCATGAAGCGCAGCCTGACGGCAGTCCTCGCCTTCTCTTCCAGCTTGTGCCTGATTGGATCGGGATGCAGTGGCGGCAAGAGCGATCCTCAGGCCGAAGCCCCACCGCCGCTCAAAGTCGAACGCGTGGAGGACCGCAACCTGTTTCAAGTGGACCATGCCCAAAGCTTCGACTTGGTGCAGGCGACCGAATACATCGCTACCCCTCAACTGCGAGTGACCGGCACAGTAAATCCAGACATTTCAAGGGCAGTTCCGGTGATCTCCCTGGCCGTTGGCCGTGTTGTGGAGATCGATGCGCGCCTGGGCGATACGGTTAAGAAGGGCCAATTGTTGCTCAAGGTGCAGAGCGCCGACATCTCCGCTGCTTTCTCGGACTACCAAAAGGCCGTTGCGGATGAGCAGCTCGTCCGCACCCAGCTGGACCGGGCAAAGCTGCTGTACGACAAGGGCGCAATCTCGCTGAACGATCTTCAGATCGCCCAGGATACAGAAGACAAAGCCAAGGTTGACGTCCAAACGACGGCGGAGAAGCTGCGAGTATTAGGCAGTCCGGCGCTTGATCGGCCGACTGGAGTCATCGAGATCCGCGCGCCGATATCCGGCGTCATCACCGATCAGCAGGTTACCAACGCCGCCGGCGTTGCCGGGCTCGGCTCCCCGAATCCATTCACAATCTCAGATCTGGAATACATCTGGGTGCTCTGTGATGTCTACGAAAACGATCTCGCCAACGTGCGGCTTGGCGAGAAGGCGGATATCCGCCTGAACGCATATCCAGACCAGGTTTTTCCCGGAACCATCCAAAACATAGGACCGGTCATGGACCCGAACATTCGGGCAGCGAAAGTGCGTCTCGAAATGCGGAACCCTGGCCTCATGCGTCCTGGCATGTTCGTGAGTGCAACCTTCCATAGCCCACAAAAACAGAAACGGGCCGCCGTACCGGCCACCGCCATCTTGCACCTGCACGATCGGGATTGGGTCTACATTCCGGTGCAAGGCAATCAATTTCGACGCACGGAAGTTGTGGACGGCGACATGCTCCCCGGCGGAATGCAGGAAGTCGTTTCCGGACTGTCTCCCGGCCAGCAAGTCGTGGCCAACGCGCTTGCATTCCAAAATTCGGCGGGGCAGCAATAGCGGAGCAGGATAACAAATGATTCGCGCCATCGTCGATTTCGCCCTGAATAGCCGCTTCGTTGTCCTGAGTATGGCCATGCTCCTGTTTGTTTGGGGCATCATCTCGTTCCACAACCTCCCAATCGAAGCGTATCCGGATGTAGCGAATACCTGGGTGCAGGTGATTACGCAGTGGCCGGGGCGGGCCGCCGAAGAAGTGGAACAGCAGGTCACGATTCCAATCGAAATCCAGATGAACGGCATCCCGCATCTTCAGCATGTGCGGTCGGCATCGTTAGCCGGACTCTCAGTCGTGAATCTTATCTTCGACGACAATTCCGATAACGATTGGGACCGCCAGAAAGCGCTGGAGCGGCTTGCACAGGTCACGCTTCCCCCTGGAGTCACGGGTGGCATTGGCCCCGACTTCAGTCCGATCGGTTCCGTCTATTGGTACACGTTAAAGAGCACAAATCCCGCCTATGACCTGATGGACCTGAAGTCTCTGCAGGACTGGGTCATCAGCAAGTACATCCGCTCCGTTCCGGACGTAGTCGATGATTCATCGTTCGGGGGCATAACTCGCGAATATCAGGTTCGTGTCGATCCAGAGAAGCTGATCTCCTACGGCCTGAGCCTGGCTCAGGTTGAGCAACAGCTGACAAATAGCAATGCGAACGTTGGTGGCAGTTTTATCGAACAGGGTTCGCAGCAGATCAACGTCCGAGGCGTGGGCTTGGTCAGCAATGTCCGCGACATCGAAAAAACGGTCATCAAAGCACAAAACGGCACTCCTCTGCGAATCAAGGACATTGCCGTGGTCAGCCAGGGACCGAAGATCCGCCTGGGCCAGATCGGGAGAGCCTATCATCGGTCCGATGGAGTCGTTGAGGACGATAACGACGTAGTCGAGGGAATTGTCTTTCTCCGCAAAGGCGCGGACACGGCGACCATGCTGGAAGCCCTCCACGCAATGGTCAATCGCCTCAATGGTCACATACTGCCTCCGGGGGTGAAGATCGTCCCTTATCTCGACCGGGACGATCTGGTGCACTACACCACTCACACGGTCCTGCACAACCTCGCAGAAGGCATGATCCTGGTCATCATTATTCTGTTCATCTTTTTGGGCAATGCTCGCGGCGCAATCATCGTCTCGCTGACCATTCCGTTTGCGCTGCTCTTCGCCTCCATCTGTCTGGACTTGCGGCATATCTCTGCCAACCTGCTCTCCTTGGGTGCATTGGATTTCGGCATGGTCGTGGATGGAGCGGTCGTCATGGTGGAAAATATCGTGCGCCATCTGAATCGGCCCGAGGAAGCCCCGCTTACGCTGATCGACCGCATCCGCAAAGCCGCCCATGAGGTGCAGCGGCCCGTCTTCTATGCAATCGCCATCATTGTCACGGCCTATCTCCCGATCTTTACTCTGCAACGCGTCGAAGGAAAATTATTCAAACCGATGGCATGGACCGTCGCTTTCGCCTTGCTCGGCGCCTTGATGTTTTCCATGCTGATCGCGCCGGCTTTGGCGAGCCTGGTTTTCCGAAACGGCGCGAAACAATGGCAAAACCCCCTGATGACGTTTCTGATCAAGCATTACCGAACCATCGTTCACCGGGCGATCCGCAACCGGTGGGTAACGGTCGGCGGCGCCGCCATAGCGCTTCTGATTTCGGCATTCCTCATATTTAGCGGTGTCATCGGATCGGAATTCCTTCCGCACCTGGATGAAGGTGCAATCTGGGTCCGCGGGACGTTGGCCCCCAGCACCGGGCCGACCGAGAGCGCCCGTATCGCGGACAGGGCTCGTGAAATCCTGTGCTCGTTTCCGGAGGTCCCGCAGGTTGTCAACCAAATCGGACGCCCGGATGATGGAACCGATACTACGGGTTATTTTGATACAGAATTCTTCGTCGATCTCTTGCCCAAAGAGAAATGGCGACCCGTTTTTCACCAGGACAAAGAGCGTTTGATTGCGGCCATGGACCGCGAACTGGAAAAGATTCCAGGAGTTCTGTGGGGCTTCTCGCAGCCGATTGCGGACAATCTCGAAGAAGCGGTGAGTGGCGTAAAAGGGGCACTGGCGGTAAAAATTTACGGTGACGATCTCAAAACGCTCGAAGCGAAGGCCGACGAGATCGTTGCCGCCATGCGACCCATCCGGGGCATCGAAGATCTTGGCGTCTTCCGGGTCATCGGCCAACCCAACTTGAATTTCGCGGTCGACCGCGATCAGGCTTCGCGCTATGGCATCAATGTTTCCGATGTGCAGGACGCGATTCAGACCGCGGTCGGAGGTAACGCCCTCAGTCAGGTGCTCATCGGAGAACAGCGCTACGATCTTGTCCTCCGTTACTCGCCATCGTACCGGGACACAAAAGAGGCGATCGAGAGAATTCGGCTGCTGGCGCCCTCGGGTGAGCGGGTTTCCCTGGCGCAATTGACGAACGCCAAAGTGTTGGATGGCGGCTCGGAGATCTATCGCGAAGAGAACTCCCGATATGTAGCCGTCAAGTTCAGCGTGCGGGGCAGGGATTTGGGCAGCACCGTGGAGGAAGCAATCAAGAAGGTCAACGCCTCGGTTAAACTTCCCATCGGCTATACCCTTGACTGGGCAGGCGAGTATGAGAGCGCAAAGCGCTCGCAGCGGCGGCTGCTTATCGTGCTGCCGCTGACGATCCTGGTGATCTTCAGCATCCTGTATTCAATGTTCAAATCGTTGAAATGGGCCCTGCTGATCATGACCAACATAGCCATGGCCCCCATCGGCGGACTGCTCGCGCTTTTGGTCACGGGTACGAGCTTCAGTGTGTCATCGGGAGTCGGTTTTCTCGCGCTGTTTGGGGTGTCGGTGCAAATCGGCGTGATCATGGTGGAATACATCAATCAACTTCGAGCCCGCGGCTACGATATTGAGGAAGCTGCGGTGGAGGGCGCCGTCCTGCGACTTCGCCCGATCACGATGACGATGCTGGTCGCAACCCTGGGGCTGTTGCCGGCGGCGCTCTCCCACGGCATTGGATCGGATTCGCAGCGTCCTTTTGCCATCGTTATTGTTGGCGGCCTCATCGCAGACTTGCTCATCAGCATCATTTTGTTACCGACTTTGTATACCTGGTTCGCACGCAGCGACGACCGGTTGCCGGCGGCCGATCCCAACGAAGCTTTGTAAACGAATCGCTTCGAGCCATGTGAGAATGTGCTGAAATGCCGGGGAAGGATTCTGACAAATGACGAGAGATGAGGTCTGCTCCCGAATTCGAGAAATTGCGATCATTCCGGCCATCAGGGTTTCGTCGGGCGACGATGCGCACTTTGCGGCCGAGGCAGTCATGCGCGGCGGGATACCCATCGTGGAAATCACGATGACGATCCCCGGAGCGGTGGAATTGATGGCTCACCTGGTTCGCTCCGACCCCAAGATCATCGTAGGCGCAGGCACCGTGCTCGATACCGATACGGCAAGGTTGTGCATCGATGCAGGCGTCGGTTTTGTCACTGCTCCGTCACTGAATCCAGCCATCCTTGAATTTGCCGCCAGGCAGAACGTCGCCGTCTTGCCCGGCGCGTTAACGCCAACCGAGGTGGTCAACGCATGGAGCGCCGGCGCCGATTTCGTCAAAGTGTTTCCCTGCGGTCCGATAGGTGGCGACAGGTATATCAAGGCTCTGCACACATCCTTGCCTCAGGTTCCTCTGATTGCATCGGGAGGAGTCAATCAACAGAATGCGGCCAACTTCATTTTGTCGGGTGCAACCGCGATCGGCGTGGGCACGGATTTGATTCCGACCGAGGCGATTCAAAGGAGGCAATCGCAGCGCATTCACGAATTGGCGCGCCGGTTCTTAAAACTTGTGCGCGATGCTCGCGAGCAAATCCAGTCCTGGGAAAAAAGCACTGTCGTCAAGAAATACACCGGAACGGAAAAGTGCGAGGAATAGCGGCCGGCAATGGCTACCCTCGACGCTTGAGCCGGGACCTTAGTTTACTTTCCAATGCAGAAAGTACCGAAGATCAGGTTGAGGATATCGTCGCTGGTCGTGGCCCCGGTGATTTCGTCAAGAGGGCGCAGGCAGCCGTAGAGATCAAGCAGGAGCATCTCGTGGGGGACACATGCAGCAACCGCGCCGGTGGCGGCATTAAGTGAGGTTAGCGCGTCGCTGACTAATTTCTGGTGGCGCACGCTAGTGAGAAAGCCCGCCTCAGGCTGGATGGTCGAATCTCCGGCGACATGGCGAAGAATGGCATCGCGCAGGGCGGGAATACCTTCGCCAGTTAGCGCGGACGTGGGGATGCGGGGTGGAGAGTTGGGCTCTGTGTTAGAAACCGCGGAAGGCTCCGCCCTGGTTGGACGGGACAGAGCCCCGTCGCCAGGCACGCTTGCCAGGTCGGATTTATTTTCTACCACGATTGCCGGGCGACTTTCTATCTGACCTAGTAACTCATCATCTTCTTCTGTAATAGGCTGCGACTTGTCGATTACTACGATGACTAAGTCGGCGTCGGCCAGGGCTTCCATTGACTTCTTGATACCTATACTTTCGGCTTCATCGAGGGCGCTGCGGATGCCCGCCGTGTCCACCAGTTCCACAGGAATTCCACCGATAGCGACGGTCTCGCTGACCAGATCGCGCGTCGTTCCCGGCTGGGCCGTAACAATGGCCCGCTCGCGCTCTACCAGGCGATTAAAAAGGCTCGATTTGCCCACGTTAGGACGCCCTACGATGGCCAGGGTCAATCCCTGGTGAACGATCTTGCCGTAAGTAAAACTGGCGGCGAGCTGCGTGAGTGGAATTTTGATTTGAGCGATGCGATCGAGGATGGCAGCGTCCTGCGCGATGGAGACATCATCGTCGGCGAAATCGATGCCCGCCTCGAGCAGGGCGATCAGCTCGATCAATTTCTGCTTGATGGGCTTCAGACGATTGGATAACGCGCCTTCCAGTTGCTGGGCCGCAACCTTGGCTTGAAACAGAGTTTGCGAGTCGATCAGGTCGCGGACGGCTTCGGCCTGGGTCAGGTCGAGTCGTCCGTTAAGAAAGGCGCGCATGGTGAATTCTCCCGGGTCGGCCAGGCGAGCGCCTCGGGCTAGCGAAAGTTCGACGATATGGCGGAGAACTACAGGCGACCCGTGGGCGGAGATTTCGACGATGTCGTCGGTGGTGTAGGAGCGCGGCTTCGCGAAATAGGTGACCACGACTTCGTCGATGCGGGCTTGATTTGTGGCGGTGGCGGCAGTTTCGCGGGTAGGGGCGCCCGCGCCACAAGGTTCCACCAGATCGCCGTGGATGGCTCTTCCGGGTTCCAGTTCCCGGCTTAAGCGGAGCATGGGTGCGGCAATTGCCCGCGCCTCGGGACCGGCCAAGCGAACTACACCTATGCCTCCGCGACCGGGCGGAGTAGCAATGGCGACGATGGTGTCATCGAGATTCATCCAAATTGGCGCAGTTAGTGAAACGTAGTCTGGGTCATTGTATTCAGAGAGCGTTTGCGGCGGGAAGTCCCGGTCATTTATACTTACCGTTTACCTCAAGCCGTCTGATTCAGTCAGGAGCAGGGATTTTCGATGCCGAAACGTACATTTCAACCCAACCGGCGCAAGCGCTCGAAGAAGCACGGGTTCCGGACTCGCATGAAGACCAAGAGCGGGGCCGCAGTGCTGTCGCGCCGGCGGGCCAAAGGGCGCAAGCGCGTATCCGTAAAACCGGGTTTCCGCGAGTAGTTTTCCCCACAAAGGGCAGTAAAGGCCGTCGGTAATACTAATTGTCGTATTACAAATTATTGTGCAGGATTGTGAGCTGGATTGCGAGCTGATGACCGCCGACGCTCCGAGACGGAGTGCAGAGCAGCCTGCGGCCAAAGCAGGCCAGGGCTTTCCGCGTGGCTTTTCCCGTTCGGGCCGGCTGCTGAAACACTCCGACTTTGAGCGCGTATACAAGCAGGGTCGGCGGCACTTTTCCCCGCACATGACCGTGTTTTATCTGCGGCGCGAGCACGAGGAAAACCCTCAGCCGCGGCCGGTCCTAACGAAGACCGCTTCGCCGAAGACCGGCGCACGCGTCGGATTCACCGTCGGTCGCGTCCTCGGCGGCGCGGTCGAGCGGAACCGGATCAAGCGTCGCCTGCGTGAAGCGGTTCGGCTGCGGCGGTCGGCCTTGCAGGGCGCGGGCGCAGTCGATGTCGTTATCAATCCAAAGAAATCGGTGCTCGCGTTGGAATTTTCGGTAGTGCTCGAGGAAGTTGGGCGGGCGCTCGAGTTGATCGCGAAAAAGATGGTGGGGAAATGAAGCCGTTCGCGCTCTGGATACTGCGCGGTTATAAGCGCTGGATCTCGCCGGCGTTCCCGCCTTCTTGTCGATATGTGCCTACTTGCTCGGAATACGCGATGGAAGCAGTCGACCGTTACGGCGTGGGCTGCGGAGGGTCGATGGCGCTTTGGCGAGTGTTGCGCTGCCATCCCCTGGCTTCTGGCGGGTTGGATCCGGTGGTAAAGGATAGTTTTGTAGCTCCCACCTTTCCGCAAAGTGCACGGAAGGATGTGTAAGCTGGGTCAGTTTGAATCTGTTTTGAAAGGGTTTGGCTTTAGCCGAGCCGCAAATGGCGCAAACTCAAGAACGGCTTTAGCCGCCGGGGGAATGTATCTTTCAAATTGAGCCACTACCGAAGGATGGGACACCGCACGAGTTGAATTGTGATTCCACTGACGAAGAGATGAGTTACTGATTTGGCGGAATTTAATAATCCTCAGCAGGAACCCGGGATGGAGCGCAGGCTGCTGATCGTGTTTGCGCTGACCTTCCTGGTCATCATGCTTTTCCAGCCGCTGTTGAAAAGATATGGGCCTCAGCCTCCGGCGAAACCGGCGAGTCCGCCGGCGGCGGAGAATCGGGGACAAGTTCCTCCGCAGACGCCGGTACAACTCCCCGCGCAAACTTCATCTGCGACCGGCGCTGCTGCGAAAGCGGCAGTATCGCCTCCGCTGCAGGCAGCGAGCGAGTCGGAGACGGTGATTGAAAACGACGTTTACCGCATCGTGTTCACCAATCGTGGCGGGCGCGTCAAGTCATGGGTGCTGAAGAAATATACCGACGACAAAGGCCATCCGCTCGAACTGGTGAATGCCGTGGCAGCGGAGAAATATGGTTACCCGCTGACCTTTTGGTCGTATGACGAAGGACTGCGCAACCATCTGAACTCGGCGCTGTATGTACTGGCCTCCGACAGTCCCGTCAAAGTTGAAAGAATTGGCGCTTCTTTGTCCGCACCAACGGAAATCACCTTTGCGAACAGCGACGGCGATATCTCGGTGCGGAAGACATACACATTTGATCGCAGCAGCTACGTGATAGGAGTGAAGACGGCGGTCATGGTGAAGGGCGCGCCGGTCGCGGCTTTTCCAATGTGGCCGTCGGGCTTCGGAGATCAGGCCAGCGGCTCATCATACGCCGCCAGCCAGATGGCCTACCAGTATGACGGAAAAGTTGAGCGCCTGACGACGAGCAGTTGGTCGCTGTTTCCTTCGATCAAGATTGTGGGCGGCGCCACTCTACCCGGCCCCTTCCAGTGGGCGGCGGTCTCCGACCAATATTTCGCCGCCGTTTTTCTACCAAAGGATCCGCAGAACGCAGCGATGGTTATGCTGCGAAGCCCGCTGGAAATTCCGCACAACCTGTCGGATCCGACCAATAAGCAACTCGACAAGGTTGATGTGTTCGGAGCGGCGGTCGGCAGCCTGAAGGGCCCAACCGATGTCCGGCTCTATGTCGGTCCGAAAGCGCTTGCAGACTTGGAATCTGTTCCGGTACCGGGTATTACTGGCGCCGAGCCGGACCTGCGGGCGCTCATAGACTTTGGCTGGTTGGGAATTATCGCGCGGCCGCTGTTTCTGTGGTTGAAGTGGATGTACGGTCACATCGTTCACAACTGGGGCTGGGCGATCCTGCTGCAAACCCTGGTCATCAACCTGGCGCTGCTGCCGCTGCGGCTTTCCCAGATGAAGTCGATGCTGAAGATGCAGCGCGTGGCGCCGCAGATCAAAGCCATCCAGGAAAAGTACAAGAAGTACAGTCTGCGCGATCCTCGTAAAGCCGAAATGAATCAGGAGATTTCGGCGCTCTATAAGACCGAAGGCGTGAATCCGGCGGGCGGATGTCTGCCGCTGCTGATTCAGATGCCGTTTTTGTTTGCATACTATCGGATGCTCAACGTCGCCATGGATCTGCGGCATGCGCCCTGGATGTGGGTGCACGATCTTTCGGCGCCCGATCCTTTGCACATTCTGCCAATTGCCATCATCATCACCATGCTGGTAATGCAGCGGATGACCCCGCAGGCGGGCATGGATCCGGCGCAGCAGAAAATGATGAACATCATGATGCCCGGCATGCTGGGGATCATGAGCTGGAACCTGCCGGCCGGGTTGGGCCTGTATTGGTCCGCCGGGCAGCTGATCGGAATCGTGCAGCAGGCCGTAATGAATCGCACGTCGCTGGGCCGAGAGATGCGCGCGATGATGGAGAAGCGGGCAAGGAAGAAAGAGAAATAGCCGTCAGTCGTCAGTTGTCAGGTAAATCATCGTGAGTCGACGCTCTGATTTACCTGATGGCTGACGGCTGATGGCTGAGAGCTGACCTATGCCAATCACTGACAAAGTTGCTGCTGCAAAACAGATGGGGGAATTTCTGCAGGCCGTCATTTCCTCCGGCGGCTTCCGGCTGAAGTATCGGATCACGGTGGATCCGCCGATTGCGCAGAATCGCGAATGGGAACATCCGGAAATTCTAGTCGAGTTTGCCGGGCCGGATTCGGCTCTGCTGCTGGAGCGCAGTGGCGAGTTGCTGCGTTCGTTTGAGCTGCTCGCGTCCGAGATCCTGCACCTCCAGGGCAACGAGCACGAGAAGATCTGGTTCGATTGCAAGAATTTCCGGGCGATGCGCATCGACGAGTTGCAGCTTGCGGCGCGGGTGGCGGCGGAGCAGGTGCGGCGTACGAGCGAGCCGTACCGCTTCGGGCCCATGTCCTCAAGAGAGCGGCGAATCGTGCATCTGGCGCTGCGCGAGGAAAAAGATTTGCGCACCGAGAGCGATGGCGAGGGCGGAAGAAGGTCGGTGGTGGTATATCCAGGCAATTACAAGACAATGTCGGCAACAGGCGCACGGCGGGAACGGCGACCGGTTTGAGGTGAGAGGTCGGATTGCAAAGGTCAGAAGTCTATGGCGTGTTCTCACCTCCGCAATCCGACCTCTTACCTCTGAGCTCTGTTTACGCGGTTGCACACTTTGCGCGGCAGTTATTTTCTCGACACTTGACAGCCACAGAAAATCGCGGTTCCATAAATTTTCCGCGCCGAAGATTTTTATCGCAAGGCACCGACGCGGCGATTTTTTTGTGCTAGTATGCGGTTCGTCTCGCAATAAATTTCACCGACAACCCGTGCTGCACAACTGCTCCTAAACGAAAGAGCTCATAATTTCAAGTTGGTTGGTTTTCCCCGGAATATTGACTCCGGCGCTGTCGATATTTAGTACAACAACGCTTTCGTAAACGATTTTTTGATACGCCACATCTGGTAAACCATGTCTCTCTCCAGTCCTGTCGTCAGTCCAAATCCGTGGGCGCGCATTCTCGATGCGCTGGAAAAAAAAGTGAACCGGCACTCCTACGACACCTGGTTGAAGCCGACGCGGTACAGCCATGCCAGCAACAAAATTTTGTTCGTGCGCATTCCCACCGCCGAGTTTCGGCACGTCGGCGACAAATACGCCGACCTGATTCAGGAAGCGCTCGACAATCTCGGACTCGGATACGAGGATGTGAAATTTGTTACCGCCGAGGACGATCCTTCCAACACGCCCATCCGGCATAATGGCGGCCTGTCGGCGCATAGTTCGGCGAGCAGTCCGGGCAGCGGTCCGAGCGGTGCTTCAACCAGAGATGGTGGCCCGCAGCCGGCGCTGGGGCTGCACTCCGCCCAGGGGCGCTTCGACTGGGACAGCGCCGCTCAACTGAATCCCAGGTACACCTTTGACGCGTTCGTGATCGGCAGCGGGAACCAGTTCGCGCACGCCGCCTGCCAGGCGGTAGCCGAACGGCCATCGAAAGCCTACAACCCGCTGTTCCTGTACGGCGGCACCGGGATGGGCAAGACGCACCTGATGCAGGCCATCGGGCATGAGATCAAGCGGCGGATGCCGCAGACGGCGATCTGCTATCTGTCGAGCGAGAAGTTCACCAACGAGATGATCAACTCGCTGCGCTACGAAAAGATGATCAGCTTCCGGGACAAATTCCGGAACGTGGACGTGTTGCTGATCGACGACATCCAGTTTCTGGCGCAGAAAGAACGCACCCAGGAAGAGTTCTTCCACACATTTAATGCGCTGCACGAATCGTTGAAGCAGATCGTGATCGCCAGCGACCGGCCGCCCAAGGAGTTGGCGGAATTCGAGGATCGGTTGCGCAGCCGCTTCGAGTGGGGCCTGATTGCCGACATTCAACCGCCCGACCTGGAAACGAAGGTCGCCATCCTGCAGAAAAAGGCGGAGCAGGAGCGGGTAACGCTACCCACCGACGTAGCGTTATTCATTGCATCGAACATCAGGTCGAATGTGCGCGAACTGGAAGGCGCGCTGATCCGCTTGGTGGCGCATTCGTCGCTGATAGGGGCGGAGATTACGCTTCCCTACACCCAGCAGGTGCTAAAGAACTTCATCGATTCGCAGGCCCGCAAGGTGACGATTGAGTCCATTCAGAAAGCGGTGGCTGAGCAGTTCGGCCTGCGCCTGGTGGAAATCAAGGCAAAGAACAATTCCCGTTCCATCGTCTATCCGAGGCAGATTGCCATGTATCTGGCCAAGCACCTCACCGAAGCTTCGCTGCCTGAGATTGGACGCCAGTTCGGTGGCAAGCACCATACGACCGTTTTACATTCGGTATTTAAAATAGAAGAGCTCCGCAAGAACGACAAGGATTTGAACAGGTTGCTGAATAAACTGACCGAGCAATTGGGCGCATAAACGTCGGTTTCCACCGCATTTTCCACTCTTCAGGCTGTTCTTCCTGCCTTCTGACTGTGGAGTGTTTGTGGAAACTGTGGGAGACGGGATAAGAACCCGAAGACCGTCCCTGTGTTGCGGTGGCCTCCGATGACACGAGGAGCGATTCTTCACACCAGGGTTCGAAGTGAAAGCCGCTGAATCGCAGGGACCTGGATCGGTTTTCCACTTCTACGAAGCGCCTACGGTTACTACTGGTTTTCTTGCTTTTATATTTGATATAAGAAGAGAACAGAAGTAGAGTCGGGAGACCAAATATGCCGGTGGAAGCCGCCCCTGCCTTAGCCACAACGACAACGACGACGACCATGGAAATTACCGTCAGCAAATTTGAACTTCTTCGCGAACTGACAGCCACCCAGGGCGTGGTGGAGCGCAAGACCACGATTCCCATCCTCTCCAATTATCTTTTGGAGGCGACAGGGGACAAGTTGTCGCTGACGGCAACCGATCTGGACCTGAGTCTGCGCACATCGTGTAACGTCAAAGTCAAAAAGGAAGGCGCATGCACAATCCCCGCCCGCAAACTTTATGACTACGTAAGGCTGCTGCCCGATGCCGATATCACCATCCGCTTGCTAGAAAACCATTGGGTAAGCATTCGCTGCGGACGGTCCAATACGAAGATGGTTGGTATGGCCAAGTCGAATTTTCCAGGCCTGCCGGTATTTCCCTCGGCGGGCGTAATCAAGATTCCATCCGGCGTGTTGCGTTCGATGATTGCCAAGACAGGCTTCGCCATCGCCAGCGAGGAGTCGCGTTATACGCTGAACGGCGCGCTGATGGTGCTGAAGCCGGAGTCAATCACCATGGTCGCAACCGACGGTCATCGGTTAGCGCATGTCGAGCGTGCCGGAGAAAAGTTTGAAGGCGTCTCCGGCGAGATGAAGACGCTCATTCCGAAAAAAGCGATGGACGAGTTGAAATCTCTGCTCGATTCCCAGGGCGATAACAAAGGTGAGGGCAATGTCGAGACCATCGACTTCGCCAAGGACGAATCCACGCTGTTCTTCCGCATAGGTCCGCGCCTGCTGACCTCCCGCCAGCTTACCGGCCAGTTCCCCAACTACGAGGCCGTGCTGCCCAAAGACATCTCCAAATCGATCGCGTTGCATGGCGAAGAGCTGGGCGCCGCCATCGCCCGGGTAGCGCAGTTTGCCGACGAGCGTTCGCGCGCCGTGCGCCTGCGCCTGGAAAAAGGCGAGCTGAAGATTTCCGCATCGTCAACCGAAACCGGCGAGTCGGAAGACTCCATCGAAGTGGCCTACGACGGCGAACCGATGGCAATCGGATTCAACGCCCAATACCTGACGGACTTCATCAAAGCGACTGGATCCGGCGAAGTGAAGCTGGAGTTGAAGGACGCCCAGTCCGCCGGCCAGCTTCGTCCCGCCGAAGGCGAAGATTACAAGTACCGGTACATCGTGATGCCGATGCGGATCTGAGGGGGCAAGCTGCCTCCAAAGCCCGTGTCGCCGTCCATGTCATCCTAAGTGGAGTCGAACAACCCCTACAGGCTCCCAGCCTGCTTGACCAAAGTTCGCTCAGCGTTTACATTGCTGGCACTTCGGCATCGGAGAGAAGACCAAAATGCTATCTGGCTTTAAGCAGTTCGTCCTGCGGGGCAACGTGGTGGATCTAGCTGTAGGCGTGGTGATTGGCGCAGCATTCGGCACCGTCGTGACTGCTCTGGTCAAGGACATCATCAATCCCATCATCGCGCTCACAGCAGGCAAGCCGGACTTTACCGGAATTTCGTTCGCCATCAGAGGCACAGTGTTTCCCATAGGCGATTTCATCACTGCCGTGGTCAGCTTCGTGCTGGTAGCGGCGGCGGTTTACTTCTTTGTGGTGACCCCGATCAACGCACTGATCGCGCGGAGCCGCAAGGATCCGGCACCGGCGGATCCGACCACCAAGAAGTGTCCGGAATGCCTGAGCGAAATTCCGATCGACGCGCGCCGTTGCAGCCATTGCGCGCAACCGGTGATGGGCAAGGCCGCCTGACCTTAACGCGCGTGGCGAAATCCGCCAAGTTCCTGTAAAATGAAGCTTCTGGCAACAGCCCTGGAAGGATCCCGGAGTTATGGCACGAGTTTGTGATATCTGCGGCAAGGGGCCGCAGTTCGGAAACACCATCAGTCACGCCCACAACGTCAGCAAACGGCGCTGGAACGTCAATCTGCGCCCGGTTCACGCCAAGGTTGGAGCCGCTACCAAACACATCCGCGTCTGCACTTCCTGTCTGCGCAGCGGCAAAGTGGTCAAGGCGTAGAGCATCGCGCAGGGACAGCCGCCCTTGGCTGTCACGCCGAGCGAAGCTCGCCAGCTTCCGCGAAATTCTCGTTTCGCTTACCTACTTCGCGTCCACCAACTGCACGTCGAAGATCAGGGTTGCGTTGGGCGGGATCGCCCCCGGATAACCCTTTGCTCCGTACGCGAGATCCGGCGGAATGCGCAACTGCCGCTTGCCACCCACCTTCATGCCGACTACGCCTTCGTCCCATCCCTTGATTACCTGGCTAGCGCCCAGCATAAAATCAAACGGTTTCCCGGTGCCGACCGAGCTGTCGAACTTCTTGCCGCTGGTCAGCCAGCCTGTGTAATCGACTTTGACCTGGTGCCCGCTCTGCGCCACAGCGCCGGTGCCAATCTTGATGTCCCAATATTCCAGACCGCTGGCTGTCTTAGTGGGTTCGCCCGTGACCTTGGTGGGCCCGGCCGTAGCCGGCTTTGCCGCTGCCTTGGAAGCCGCCTGGGCAGATGCCCGAGCGAAGACCAGGCTGGCCAGTGCGAGCAGTACGATAGCTAAGATCGCAATTTTCATAGTCTCCCTTTTTTGCCTCTTGACTAAGTTGTCTCTCGACCGCGCTTCCCTTCAAGCCAGCGCGATTGCATCAATTTCAATCAAAACGTCCTTCGGAAGCCGCGCCGCTTCAACAGTAGATCGGGCCGGCGGCGCCTGCTTGAAATAGCGGCCGTAAACTTCGTTCATAACGGCAAAGTCTTCCATGTTTTTGAGGAAGACGGTGCAGCGCAGAACCTTCTCCAGGCTGCTGCCCGCGGCCTGCAAAATGGCCGCAAGATTCTTGAGCACGCGATCGGTCTGCGCGGTCACGTCGCCGGCGACGACCTGCGCGGTCGCTGGGTCGATAGCGACCTGTCCGGAAGTAAAGATCAGGCCCTGGGCTCGAATGGCCTGCGAGTACGGACCGATGGCCTGCGGAGCCAAGTCGGTAGCGATCACTTCGCGCATGTTTCCTCCCGCCTACTAAGCTTCTGATGGGATAGTGACGAAAGCTGATTAACGCAGATCGCGCATGCAGAAGTCAAACTGACTCGTGGAGAGACGGGCGTCTTCGCCCGTCCTAGATGCTGACGTAGGGACGGACGCCTTCGCTCGCCTCGATCTTCTTCCTAGAACAGCGAGCTCTGCCGCCGGTTAGGAGTAATCCCAAAATGCTCATAAGCCAGCTGAGTTGCCACCCGTCCCCGCGGAGTGCGATTCAGAAACCCGATCTGGATCAGAAACGGCTCGTAGATTTCCTCGATGGCGTCGGGCTCCTCGGCCAGCACCGCGCCCAGCGTGTTCAATCCCACCGGCCCGCCCTGATACTTCTCGATAATGGTGAGCAGCAGTTTGCGGTCAACTTCGTCGAAGCCGTAGCGATCCACTTCCAGCATGCTAAGCGCCGATTGCGCGATCGGCAGATCAATCGATCCCCCAGCCCGCACCTGCGCATAGTCGCGGACGCGGCGCAGCAGCCGGTTGGCAATCCGCGGCGTTCCCCGCGAACGGCTGGCGATCTCCGTAGCCCCGGCACGATCGATGCCCACGCCCAGAATCTCCGCCGACCGCTCAACAATAATGCGCAGATCGTCGTGCGTGTAGAACTCAAGCCGCAGCAACAATCCAAACCGCGAGCGCAGCGGAGCCGACAGCAACCCTGCCCGCGTAGTCGCGCCAATGAAGGTGAACGGCTTCACATCCATAGTGTGCGTGCGCGCGGAGGGCCCTTGCCCAATCATGATGTCAAGCTTGTAGTCCTCAAGCGCCGAGTACAGAATCTCCTCCAGCGCAGGTTGCAACCGATGCACTTCATCGATAAACAGCACCTGCCGGTCACGCAGATTGGTAAGAATCGCGGTCAGGTCGCCCTTGATCTGCAAGGTAGGCCCGGAAGTCTGCTGAAAAGCCGCGCCCAGTTCATTGGCAATGATGTTGGCAAGCGTAGTCTTGCCCAGCCCCGGAGGCCCGTAAAGCAGCACATGATCAAGCGCCTCCCCGCGAGACTTGGCCGCCTGGATAGCCACGTCCAGGTTCTCTTTCACTTTGTTCTGGCCGATGAACTCCTGCAAGCGCTGCGGACGGAGCTTAAGCTCAAACGAAGAATCGTCCTCGACCGGAGCAGCCGAGACAAGCCGGTCTTTCGTAGTAGGAAGGTGCAGCGCGGGATTGCTTCTAGCGGCAGACACTCAACGCGATAGTAAAGCGAAAACGCAAATCAGGCAATTCGGCGTTACTTTTCAGTGAGACTGAACCAAGGCTTTGCAACTGGTCGTGATTACATTGCGATTTTCCGTATCCGCCCAAAGCTCTGCATATGACGTCGCTTTCTTGCAGTTGTCCTCGGCTTCGGACGGACGTCGCCCGGATCGCGCTATCTGGGCGAGTGCGAAATATCCGATAGCGAGATGTCGTCCGTACGCCGCCTGTGGCTCAGACGCGCTGATCTCCTTGAGGCGCGCTTCATAGGTCTGAACGGATTTGCGATAGAGAGGCTCGGCTTCGACCAGACGCCCCGTGCGGAAATACAAATAGGCAAGATTTTGTTGGGCACCAGCAACTTCAGCTTCGTGGGGCCGTTGATTTCTCTCGTGGAGGGCAAGAGACTCTTTGTAGAGGTTCTCGGCAGCCTCGAAATCGTCTTCTTTGAACTTGATGTTTGCCAACTGCGTTATAACCTCGCAGAGTTCTAGCCACTTTCTGCGGTCCTCGCTCCTCGGCAGCGGAACGGGCAACAAGGAGCTTTGATTCGGCCAGCGCAAGCGCGTTCTTGTCCAAAGCTTCCAGTCCAGCCTTTTGGTTCGGCCAGAATACGTCTTGGAATTTTTTCTCGCGCATTAAATCGTCTACATCCACATTCTCGGGAATGGTCACTTCTACTTCGGTCTGAACCCTCGCGGCATGTCCATCAACTTCGAAAGGCCTATATTTCCACTTTCTTATAGCGGCGATCGCCGAGGGAGCGAGCATAGGATGTCCCGAAAGCAACTTCACGCTGAAGACGTTTCCCGATTCATCCACAATGACTTCAGCGCGCACCTTACCCGCAATGGATGCTGCCTTCGCTAGCGGTGGGTACTCGGGCTGTACTAACGTAATCAGGTTGTTCTTAGCGACAGCAGCGCTGACGGTGGGCACCGTCGAACTCGACTCCTGGCCAAGGGTGATTGAACTCAAGGCAAAAGCGCAAACCAACACCCGACGAGTCACTCGTACAATACCAACGATAGGCGCACCACTTCTCATGATCGAAATCGTCGAAGTCACTACTGCCCAATCACGCCCAGCCGCACGCCCTTGAGCTTGCCCGCATCCAACCAACCCACCTTCTGCCCAAACCACGTCTTAGTCCCAGAGAGCCTGTACTTCTTGACAGCCGCCGCGAAGTCGCGCGTGGCCAGCAGATAAGCGACCGGGGTTTCCCCAAACTTCGCCAGCCGCTCCGAGAGCCAGCCTCCGCCGCTCGGAGATGCCAGAATCACCGGCTCGCCCGGAAAGTAGGCAAGCTTGCCGAAGTCTTTCTGGTTCTCGGTAAGCGGCTCCGCCCAGCCGTAAGCCTTGCGGAACAAGGCAATCGAAGCATCCAGGTTGTTCACCCCAAGCACCACATTCTCCACGCCGCTCAACGGCCCTCCCTGTACGCTAGCCGATGGCTGCACCCGCCAGCCGCGCGGCGTCTCGTCTTCAATAATGAAAGGCAACGTGGATCCCGGCGTGCCCTGGCCCGCATCGGCGGTCATCCACTCGATCGACATCCCGTCCGGCCGCTTGCGGCTGCCACGCTCCGGAGTTGTAACCGAAATCCCAGCCTTCTTCAGCCGATCGACTTGCTGCAGCAAAACGTTGGTCCCCACCGCCCAGGCGCAGGTCACCGCATCTTCCGACATGAACTTCGCCCAAGGGGAGCCTGCCACCGCGCCCGGCTTTATCGGCCCAATCAATTCAATATAAGAAGAGTCGTCAAAGCCAATCATGGCCATCTGGGTGACGCCGTTGCCGTGCGGACCGCCGAAGTCCGCAGTCAGCCCCACATCCGTGAAGACCTGGCGAAGCGTATCCAGATTCGATCCGCACACCGAAACATGGTCGATTTCCAGCAGCAAGCTCTTGCTCTCCTGATTCATCGCCGGTTGGGCCACTAATAAAAGACCGAGCATCGCGAAAGACAAGCGGCAGCAGATCGGGAAACTCCGCCTGGGCATCCGTGCCTCCTTGGGTGAGTATGAAAGATAAAAGAGGAATGGTACGCCAGAATGCGCGATCAGGGAACGATTTCCTGCGAGTTGCAACCTGCTGGCCCGATGGTATATACTTCGTACTGAATTATATACGCAGTCGGTATGCCCCTGTTCATTAAGAATAAAACGGCTGAACGGCTCGCCCGGCAAGTGGCTGGCGAAACCGGGGAGTCGCTCACCCAAGCCATTCAAAAATCCCTCGAAGAACGCTGGGAGCGGCTGAAGCGGCGGCGCAAAGGCCGCATTGTGAGCGGGCAAATTGAGGATTTGCTGCGTCGTGTAGACGCGCTTCCGAACCTCGACACGCGCCCGGAGGACGAAATCCTCGGTTACGGCGAAGACGGCATCCCGCGCTAAGGTCCTCCCTAAATGGTCATCGATACATCGGCACTCGTGGCAATCTTTCTGGGTGAACCCGAGCGCAAAACCTTCCTCGAAAATATTCTTAGTGCAGAAACGAAGCTCATTTCGGCGGCCAACCTGCTAGAAACCGGCATCGTGCTCGACGCAAGGCGTGGGGAAGCCGCCGGCCGGGAGTTCGATCTCTTTGTGGTGCGGGCAAAACTTGAAGTGGTTCCTGTCGATGCCGATCAAGCGGACATCGCGCGCTCCGCCTGGCGCAAATTTGGCAAAGGACGCCACGCGGCTGGCCTCAACTTCGGAGACTGCTTCGCCTACGCCTTGGCCAAGTTCTCAGGCCAGAAACTGCTGGCCAAGGGACAGGATTTTCGGTTTACCGACCTGGAACTGGTTGCGTGACGACCTGCGGGTCGGCGCTGCGCGCTCTCATGATTAAATTTCTCCATCGGGCGGCGGTTAAAGTCCAACGGCCCGGCCCCTCTATTCCTCCGGAAGTTTGTCTTCGAGTTCACTGGCCAGCTTGTGTACGTCAGTCGTCTTGCTGAACGACTGCACCTCTTGCTTGGAGGAATCCACGTTCATGCCCACGTGCTGGCACAGTTTCTGCAGCATCTGGAGGATGGTGGTCAGTTCCTGTTCGGAAAGCATGCCAACTTGAAGATCCAGATGCGAGCGGCGTTCGGATTGACGCGCCAATCGACTTTGACTGATCAAAACAAACACCGTTAAGAACACGCTCTCGGAAGAGACGACCAGCGCAAGCACGCCGAAAGGAAACGGATCGAATGCTTTGAGTCCGGGAAGTATATGAAGATTGACCAGGCACCAGCCGGAGATCAAAATCAACTGAGCCAGCAGGAACCCGATGTGGCCGACAACTTTCATAATAATGTCGCTAACTCGCTCCGTGAGAGTTCGGCGATTCAAGGCGTCATGCTCCAGCCTGGCGATTGCCTCGATGTTATATTGCGTAGGATTCGCAGCAACTTTGCGCGGCAATGAATTGTCCATCGGATAGCTCCTGAAAACATCCTTGAAAAATAATGCGAAGATACGGCGCCGTCGAGACCACAGTCGCTGATCTCTTCTTTCCCACGAAATCTCCAGCGGCGCGTTCTTTTTAACCCCGGGGTGCCCCGTTCTTGTGTCTGCGTTCTTTGCAGACACAAGGGCGGGGATTTTGACTCCCCCAATTTGGAACAACGGCGGGTGGGCCACTTTAACGGGGAAGATACAAACGCGGCCCGATACGAAAATAACTGGGTTGCGCCATCACAGCGGATCCGCATCACTCATTTCTTGGCTGACTGCTTATGGCGCTGTGATGCGGATGCCCAGTGAAGTGCCGCACCATCCTCTCGCCAAGCAGAAAAAAGATGACCGCCAAGAAGACTGCAAACAAGAGATGTCCGATTCCGAACGAGGACGGTTGAGGTTCCTGATTGCCCATGATTTCCTCACCGGATGATTTTACTCATGCACGCAGTGAATCTTTCTAATTTCTTTCCCGGCGGGTGGGCCACTTCAACGGGGAAGATATAAACGCGGCCTGATACGAAATAAGTGGGGGTGCGCCGAGTTTGAGAGCCTGCATGACGGTCGAAGGATTCTTCTTTTGCGGTTCGCCGATCAAGAGATGAATGTTCGGGCATCACCACATAGCCGGCGACTACGAACTCATACCGCTTGCGTACCTGCTCCAGCACGCTCAGAAAAAGGGATTTTGCTCCTAAAAAGAGATTTTGCTCCTACGCGGCCGATGGCAGTGTCTTCATCTTGAGTATTCTCGATTCGTCAACGGCTACGGGTACGGCCTCGCCGAGGGAGTAGGCGCGGAAACTGCTCCAACACCACAACCTACCTCGCCCCGTCTTTTGCAACCACTTACTGGCGAGAAACCCTCTTCATCCCTTCCACCATCCCTCCCACCCCCCACGACGAAATTCCACGGGGTGGGAAAGGCTTGTAGACCGAGGGAACATTTTCTCCTCGTTCCTTGTAGCTCTTGGGCATTTCCAGGCCATGGCACCGTTTGTATTTTCTGCCGCTTCCACAGGGACACGGTGCGTTTCGGACTAGGATTTCCATGGTTTCCTCCCAAAGATATCTGTTTGCTCCGGGGTATTTCATTCCACAGAGAATCCGAGGATGTGAGGGCGGGTCTGACCTTCACTCAAAAATTACAGTTGCAGAAAAGCTACTCTGTTTCTCCTGAGATCAAAATCGAGGAAATCCTGTATTTACCAACTGGTAAAAGGGCTCATTCCGAGATACTCCTCATACTTCTCCACCAATAACCCTTGACAAGCCGTCTTATAATAGAAGTAAAAGAAAAACATAGTCGAGAAGCGCGTCCTATCCACCACTTGTAACTCCGCGCAAGTCGTGACCTATCCGGCAGAGAGGGACGTTCCAACAAAATGCGGTGCGCCGGTCGCTCCCAATTCGGGACGAACGATCACCTATCGCACTTAAGTCCTTATTCCTGAAGATTTTGACTATAAGTCTTTATTTTCGAAGATTTTAGCGGGGGCTATTGGCTAACTCAATGATTCTAATACACCGAGGGGGGAGGGGGGAGGGGGGTACCCCCCGTTACTCCTCTTCGTCCTTCACTTCGCCGCGCTCCGCCTTAGCCTTCTCGATGATTTTGTCCTGTAGTTGTTGCGGGACGGTGTCGTAGTGATGCATTTCCATCGAGAAGCTGCCGCGCCCCTGAGTCATCGAAGTAAGATCGGCACCATAAGTCAGCATCTCGGACATGGGGACTTCGGCCTTGACGATGGTGTTGCCGGCTTTGTTGTCCATACCCTGGATGCGTCCGCGGCGGCTGTTGAGGTCGCCCATGATGGTGCCGGCGAATTCATCGGGGATGGTGATCTCAACGGTCATGATCGGTTCAAGCAGCGTCGGCTTGGCCGCTTCCATTGCTTTGCGAAAGGCGATGCGGCCCGCCATCTGAAACGAGAGGTCGTTCGAATCTACGTCGTGGTAAGAACCGTCATAGAGAATCGCGCGAAAGTTTACCACGGGATACCCGGCGAGGTAGCCGCGGGCAGCGGCATCTTTGATTCCCTTCTCGACGGCGGGAATAAAGTTGCGCGGGATTGAGCCGCCGAAGATATCGTTGACGAATTCAAATTCAACCTCGGAGTTGCGCGGCAGCGGTTCCATCTTGATTTTGCAATCGCCGTACTGGCCATGGCCACCCGTCTGCTTTTTGTGGCGCCCCTGGACGTCGGCCTTGCCGCGAATCGTTTCGCGGTACGGAACTTTGGGCGCTTTCAGCACCACTTCAGCGTGGTAACGCTTTTTCATCTTCGAGACCACGACTTCGATGTGCTGTTGACCGGTTCCCGCGATCAAAAATTCCTTGGTCTGCGGATCGCGGAAGAAGCGCAGCATGGCATCTTCTTCCATAAGCTTGTGAAGGCCAACGCCAAGCTTGTCTTCGTCCGCGCGGCTCTTGGGTTCGATGGCGAAGGTGATGGCTGGCTCGGGCAACTGCACGGCCGGATAACGGATCGGCGATGACTTATCGCCCAGCGTATCGCCAGTGAGAGTTTCTCTCAGCTTCGCGACCGCGCCGATGTCGCCAGCGTGCAATTCCTGCACGGGAATCAGTTGCTTGCCCTGGACGATGGAAATGTGCGCGAACTTTTCCTGAATATTGCGGTTGTAGTTTTGCAGCATTGCGTCGTTCTTCAGCACGCCGGAAAATACCTTGAAGTAAGAAATGCGTCCGGTGAAAGCGTCGGACAGAGTCTTAAAGATGAAGGCGGAAGCGGGTTCGTTGTCCGTACCTTTACGTGCGGCAGGCTGAGTGGTGCCATCGGCCGTCCACTCGGTAATAGCATGATGCTCGCTCGCGGCGGGCGTGTAGTCGACGATGAAATCCATCAGTTCGTCGACGCCGATGTTGCCGAGACCGGAGGTGAAGAGCACGGGGAAAAGTTTGTCCTCGCGAATCGCCTCGTGCAGCGCAGGGACGAGATCCTCTTCGGGAATCGTGCCTTTCTCGAAGTATTCTTCCATCAACTCATCTTTACCTTCGGCCACAAGTTCCACCAATTTTTCGTGCGCTTCCTTGGCTGCGTCCGCCATGTTGGCGGGAATCGGACCTTCTTTGCCCTTGCCGTTTCCGCCCATCTCGTAGGTATAGGCCTTCATGCGGACGAGATCGACAATGCCGCTGAGACTCTTCTCGCTGCCGATGGGCAGTTGCAGCGGCGTGACCGCGCGTCCGAAGGCATTGGTAAGCGATTCAAGGACGCGAGTAGCATCGGCGCGGTCGCGGTCCATGCGGTTGACGACGATCATGCGCGGCAGTTCGATGTCGTTGCAGTATGCCCAGACGCGCTGGGTGACGACCTCGACGCCGGCAACGCCGTCAACCACGACCAGCGCGGCGTCCACCACGGGCAGCACCATCTTGGCCTCGTGGACGAACATGTTAAATCCGGGAGTGTCGAGCAGATTGATCTTGACCTTGGCATCCGTCTTGCCCCACTCGACAAAGGCAAGTCCGGTAGAGATCGACATCTTGCGGGCGATTTCTTCCTCGTCGTAGTCGGTGGGCGCGAAGCCGTCATCGACACGCCCGAGGCGCGGCGCGGCTCCGGCGGTGTAGAGCATGGCGGAGACGAGCGTGGTCTTTCCGGCATGCCCGTGTCCGATCAGGGCAAGATTGCGCAGATTCGCTGCTTCGTACACTTTCACGGGTTGTCTCCTTCCGCAGGCTTACGGGAAGGGTGATAAGGCCCGGAATTAGGATGAGTACAGGGTACAGGCCAGCCCAACGTCACCTGCGAAACTTTTGATGCTAACACAGCGGATAGGGCGGAACAAAGGCGGCATCGATTAGAACGCAGCACGAGTATCCGGCAGCAACTATTGGATTCCCGTGATGTCCGTGGAAAACAAATTTGGCGAGCTGCGCTTACTTGGACGAACGAGTGCGTCCGCTCCACATGAGTGTTCCCGACTACAAGGTGGGACTCTTTTCCGCAATGAGTGTCTTAATCTTCTCGACAAATTCGGGAGTGCCCATGTCCTCGGTCTTCTCTTTGCCGCGCGTGCGCACATTGACTTTGTTGGCTTCGGACTCTTTGTCACCGACCACCAGCAGGAATGGGACTTTCTGCATGGCATGTTCGCGGATCTTTGCGTTCATCTTTTCGTTGCGGGAATCGACTTCTACGCGCACGCCCGCGTCCCGCAGTTGCGATGCCACTTTTTCTGCGTACTCCGTATGGCGCTCGGCTATCGGAATCATTGCTACCTGCACCGGCGAGAGCCATACCGGGAACGCTCCCGCGTAGTGTTCGATCAGCACGCCGAAGAAGCGTTCGACCGATCCGTAGAGTGCGCGGTGGACCATCACGGGCTGCTTGCGGGTACCGTCTTCGGCAACGTACTCGAGCTGGAAGCGCTGCGGCAGGTTGAAGTCGAATTGCACGGTCGAAAGCTGCCACAGGCGTCCGATAGCATCGACTAGCTTGATGTCGATCTTCGGACCGTAGAATGCGGCTTCGCCGGGGATGGTCTTGTATTCGATGTTCAGCTTCTTCAGCGCGCTCTCCAGCGAGTGATTGGCGAGGTTCCACTGGTCTTCGGTGCCGAGGAAGCTTTTTTTGTCATTCGGATCCCAGGTGGAAAGCTCGGTTTGGAACTGATCGAAGCCGAAAGCCTTCAGCACGGCGAGCGCGAATTCCAAGCAGCCGACGATTTCATTTTCAATCTGCTCGGGAGTGCAGAAGATGTGCGCGTCGTCCTGGGTAAAGCCGCGGACGCGCAGCAGGCCATGCATCACTCCCGAACGCTCGTAGCGATAGACAGTGCCGAGTTCGCCCAGTCGCACCGGGAGATCGCGATACGACTTCAGCGAATCCTTGTAGATCAGAATGTGGCCCGGGCAATTCATGGGCTTGAGACGATACTCGGCGTCGTCGAGCTCCATGGCGTCGAACATGTTCTGCGAGTAGTAGCCCTCGTGACCCGAGGTGTAAAACAGCTGGCGGCGCGCCACATGCGGCGTGACAACAAGTGAGTAGCCGCGGCGCAAATACTCTTCGCGCATCCAGTCTTCCATCTCCTTGCGGATGATGCCGCCTTTGGGATGCCAGAAGATCAGGCCCGGTCCGGCGAGTTCCTGGATCGAAAACAGGTCGAGCTGTTTGCCGAGCACGCGATGATCGCGCTTCCTGGCTTCTTCGATGCCGGTGAGGTAGGCGTCGAGATCCTTCTTCGAGAAGAACGACGTGCCGTAGATGCGCTGCAGCTGCGGATTTTTTTCGTCTCCGAGCCAGTACGCGCCGGCGATGTTGAGCAGCTTAAAAGCTTTGATTTTTCCGGTGGACGGAACGTGCGGACCGCGGCAGAAGTCCTGAAAGTTTCCGGTTTTGTAAATAGAAATTGTTTCGTCGGGCTTGGTGAATTGCTCGATGAAATGGCACTTCATGAAGTCGCCTTCGCCCTTGAACTTTTCGAGGCCTTCTTTGCGCGGAAGGAATTCGCGCGCGTACGGCAAGTTCTGCTGGACGAGTTCCTGCATTTTCTTTTCGATCTTCTCGAGATCTTCGGGAGTGAACGCAGTCGGCCGATAAAAATCGTAGAAAAATCCGTTCTCCGTAGCCGGACCGTGTCCGAGCTTGGTCTCAGGAAAAAGTTCGAGCACGGCAGCGGCCAGCAGGTGCGCAGAAGAATGTCGATAGACTTCGAGCGCCTCGGGATCCTTCTCCGTGATGATGCGCAGGTCGGTGTCGCTGTCGAGCGGGCGAGTGAGATCGATGAGGTTGCCGTCCGTTTTGGCGGCGAGAGCGGCATCGGCCAGACGCGGACTGATGGACTGGGCAACTTCGAGCGCAGTCGCGCCCTTTGCGACTTCCTTGGTGCTCCCGTCGGGTAGCTTTACATGGATGCTGTCGGACATGGATGGACCTTAAGTATTCCGCTGAATTTCTCAAGTTTATCATTTGGTCGCGTGGACGCGGACGCGTTCGTCCGCCTTTCCGGGCTCAGCCTGATTCGGGGCGTTTGTATTATGTGCCTCTGGGCGCGGAGTGCAGAGCTTCAAGTGCGGCTTTCACCTTGGCTGAGACCGCGTCGGTGTCGCGCACGGTCAACCCAGCGGTGGAGATCGGTTCGCCCACCCGCATCTCCAGGGGTTGACATTTGATGTGGTAGGTGTTCATGGGCAGCAGGGCGAACGTGTCGGCGAGAGCGATGGGGACGATATCGGCCTGTGCTTTGATCGCTAGGAAAAATGCGCCCGGCAGAAGCGGTTGAATCTGTCCATCCAACGTACGGCCGCCCTCCGGAAAAATGACCAGGGGCGTGCCGCTCCGCAAGCTTCGCAGCGCGGACTTTACAGCGCCGATCGAAGCGGCCGGGTTTTGCTGGTTGATGCAGACTTGCCCCGATCGTTTCAGATGCCAGCCCACAAAGGGATAAGAGAGCAACTCGCTTTTGAAGACGATGCGAAATTGAAAGGGCAAATACACATAGAGGATGGGAATGTCGAGCGCCGATGCGTGCGTGACCGCATACACGCGGGGCTCGGCGTTGCCAGCCGTGCCGTCGCGTGGTCCTTGAATGTTGTCGATACCAGTGACCGTTACCGGCGACAGGATCGTTTTCATGATCAGCCACGACCAGAAACGGGCGAGCTTGTGCTGGATGCGGCCATCGTGGTCGAAGAGAGAGCAGCTCAGAGAGAGTGTGCCTAGAACGATGGTGTAAGCCCAGATCAGCGGGGCGAGAATGAAATACGAGCGCAAGCGACTGAGCCAGCCGTGACGATTGACAGGATCGACTGCCAATGCCTCCTCACTCCACGCAGGGACAGCCTGGTTCCCTGAGCGTGGCTCGGCAGCGTCTCTTTCCGGGTCCGCGGTCGTGGCGATCTTATTCACGGTTGTCTAAGCGCAAGCAGTTTCGCGGGCAAGGGTGCCCGCGCCACATGTACGACCTAATTAGATGCGGACGCCGAGGGTTCGCATCGCCTCTCCCACAATGTAAATCGAACCGGTAATGACCACCAGGCCTCCGGACCTGGTAAGCTTCCGCGCCTGGTTCAAGGCCCCGGCTACGTCCTCGGCGTCTTCGATATTAGTGCTGGTTGCCACTCGCGAGGCCGCCTTCCGGATCTCGTCGGGACTCGCCGATCGAGGGTTGTTGGCGTGAGTTACGATCACGTGGTCGGCGATTGGAAACAGAACCTCCGCAATTTCCTGCATCGCCTTGTCCCGCATTACGCCAAACACCAGCGTAAGCTCGCGACCGTTTCCCAATTCTGGATACGCAGCCGCGAGCGTCGACCGCAACGCCCACGCTCCTGCGGGATTGTGCGCGACATCGAAAACATACTCGGGATTGTCTCCCACGGCGGGGACCATCTGGAACCGTCCGGGCCAACTTGTCTCGCGGATGCCGCGCGCTATCGTCTCGGGCGTGATCTGTGCGACGCCCTGGCTGTGCAGTTCTTCCGCCGCTGCAATCGCCAGCGCCAGATTGCGGAGCTGATGACGCCCCGCCAGCGGCGACTCGACGAGGATTCGAGTGCCCATGATTTCGAGCGGATAACGATTCCAGATGCCCGACTTCTGACCTCGACTTGCTGTCCCGTCGCTGCTCAAGCAACTCGCGCTGCCTGGCGAAACCGGCGGCACATAGGGAACGGCGTTCACTGCACGCGCGTCCGCATCGAGAATTGCGTTTCCGATCACGTCGTTGGCTTCGGGCAATTGCGGCAGTGTAATTACCGCTCCGCCAGGCCGGATGATCCCAGCCTTTTCGCGCGCAATCTCGCTGACAGTTTCGCCTAGATACTTTTGATGATCGAGCGAGATGTCGGTGATGATGCTAAGGCGCGGCTCGACCACGTTGGTTGCATCCAGACGTCCGCCCATGCCGACCTCAAGCACGACGATGTCGGGGCGATTGCGGGCAAAGTACTCAAAGGCCATCGCGGTCAGCATCTCGAAGAAGCTGGGATGCCACGGCAGATCGCCTTCTTCCACCAGGCGCTCGGCGGTGCGATCGGCCACATCGTGGAGCAGGGCGAAATCGTCGTCGCCGATGGGTCTGCCATTGAGGCGAATGCGCTCATTGATGCGAACCAGGTGAGGCGAGGTATAGAGTCCCGTCTTCAGGCCGGAAGCCTGCAGGATGGAAGCCAGAGTTGCGGCAGTGGAACCCTTGCCGTTGGTCCCCGCGATGAGCACACTTGGAAAACTGTTTTCCGGACGCCCTAGTGCCGCCAGCAACACGCGCATGTGCTGCAGGTCGAACTTGTGCGACGGCGCCTGCGCCAGTTCGTGGCCCAACGCGTACATCTGCGCGATTGCAGTTTCGTAGTTAGCCATCAGCTTTCAGCCGTCAGCCATCAGGTTACCAGTTTCGGTCTTCGCTTTGGAGCCATCCAGAAGACTGCACCCAAGGGTTGAAACCGTGCTCTGAGCAGAGAATAGCGCAGCCTGACAGGCACTACAGGTTTTTGTTCTTTAGCCTGCGTTTGCGTGGCCGCGAGGGCTGACAGCTGATGGCTGACAGCTGAGAGCGGACGGCTGTTCTTACGCCGCCTCCGCCATAAAATCCAGCGCCCGCGCGAGGTATGGTTTTAAGTCCTTGCGGGCGACCACGGCATCGAGCATTCCGTGTTCCAGCAGAAACTCGGAGCGCTGAAAACCTGGGGGGAGTTTCTGCCGGATTGTCTGCTCGATGACTCGCGGTCCGGCGAAGCCAATCAAGGCGCCGGGTTCGGCGATGTTGAGATCGCCCAACATGGCAAACGACGCGGTCACCCCACCGGTTGTGGGATCGGTCAAAACCGAAATATAGGGTACTCGGGCAGCATCCAAACGCGCCAGCGCGGCGGAGATCTTTGCCAGTTGCATCAGGCTGATCACGCCTTCCATCATGCGCGCGCCGCCCGATGCCGACACGATGATGATCGGCGTGCGCGTTTCAATGGCCTTCTCAATTGCCCGGGTGATGACCTCGCCGACTACCGCTCCCATGCTCCCGCCAATGAAGGAGTACTCCATAGAGCTCACGATTACCGGGCGCCCGTTCAGTTTGCCCCGCGCATTGATGATGGCGTCCTTCAGACCTGTGTCGGACTTCGCGTGCTTCAGGCGCGAGGAATATGCTTTCAGGTCCACAAACTTCAACGGGTCGGTAGAGGCGAGATTACTGTCGAAAACCTCGTACTGATTGTCGTCAAGGAGCTGCGCCAGGCGGGCTCGCGCGTCGATGCGAAAATGCTTATCGCACTTCGGGCAGACGTTGAGATTGTCTTCTAAATCCTTCTTCCAGATAATCTGCCGACAGCCGTCACACTTCACCCACAGCCCTTCGGTGCGGACCTTCTTTTCGCCCGAAGTGTCCAATTCGCCGGATTGTCGTTTGAACCACGCCATGCTGATCGGGTCATCGGGTGATCGGGCCATCGGGCCATCTAGAATCCCGATTCTTCCGATGCTGTAATACTCAATCGGTCCGAGGCGACCAGGTTCCGATCACCCGATCATCCGATGGTCCGATCACCCGATCCTAGTATTCGATTCCTCTCTGCGCCATTACGCCCTTCTCGTAGGCGTGCTTTACCTGGCGCATTTCCGTCACCGTGTCGGCTAGCTCGACTATTGTCGGATGCGCGTTTCTTCCGGTCAAGATCACGTGTACCATCTCCGGCTTCTGCCTGAGAGTCTCGGCCACCTTTGCCGCGTCCAGCATACCGTAGCTGATGGCGTAGTTGATTTCATCGAGCACCACCAGGTCCCATTCGCCGGAATGGATGGCTTTCTCGGCTTCGGCCCAGGCCTCCTCCACCATGCGCACGTCTTCCGGGTCAGGCTTCTCGGCGCCGACTTTCACGAAGCCTCGTCCCATTTGCTTCAGGATGAACTTGTCGCCGAAAGCCTTGACCGCATCGAGTTCGCCGTAATGCCACGAGCCTTTAAGAAATTGCAGCATCAGGACGCGCATCCCCTGGCCCACCGCTCGAAGAGCCGTGCCCATGGCGGCAGTGGTCTTCCCCTTGCCCGGACCGGTGTTTACGATGATGAGACCACGGCGCAGATCCGACATAGGTTCGAATGTCCGATTGTACGCGGATGGTTAGGAATTTGTAATTTCGAGATTTGTGATGGGTAACTGGCAAACTTTGACCCCAACAACCGCCAAAGTTTTCATCTGCCAAATACAGATTCAAAAACAAAGGCGGACGGTTTTGGTTTCCGTCCGCCTCGAGTCAAACGGGAGAGTAGATCCTTTCGCTTTAAGGCATTTCGACGACTCGTGGCAGCTGAGGCTGACTTTCGCCCTTCGCTGCGCCTGTGTCTTCGGCGCCCAGCAGGCGTGCTACGACCCGCAAAGCCTCCATCTCTTTGCGGACCCGCATCAACTCCTGCTCCTTCATTCGTAATACGTCGTACGGGTTTTTCATTTTGGGGAAGGGCCTCGCCAACAGATTCAGACTTGTTTCGCCTGTCAAGAAATACTGTAAGCCAATCTCGCGCCGCCGTGAAGCTGCCAGAAGTTCATCGGGGCCGAGAATCGAGTCTCGCGAGCGGAGGCTGACTGGCCGCTGCCCCGTAACCATAAAGTTAATGTCCCAAATGATAGGGATGATTCTTGAGAATGGCGAAAGCGCGGTAGAGCTGCTCCACCAGAACTACGCGTGCCAGTTCGTGCGGCAGCGTCATCTTGCCCAGCGAAAGCGCGAATCCGGCCCGCTGGCGCGCTACGTCAGTGAATCCATCGCTGCCGCCAATCGCGAAGAGCAGCGGGATGGCGTTCAGCTGCTCGCGCTGCAGAAACTCGGCAAGTTCTTCGGAGGAAAGTTGCTTTCCTCTTGAATCGAGCAGCACCAGCTTATATCGCTCTTTTTTCTGTCGCTCGCCGCTTGCCAGCGACAGAATTGCCGCCTCGTCTTTCATTGGTTGGCCTGCGACTTCTGCATAGCGCGAGATGCGTTTCAAATACTCGCCGGTAAGAGCTTCGATCGCAGGCTCTTTGGTCTTGCCGATCCAGGCCACTTTGATCTTCACAGGGCTACCAAGCTGCAATATCGACTGCTCTGTCCCTGAAGGGGCGTTTATTTTTAAGGACGCGCGGCATCGCTAAAGCGATGCCCTGACGAACCAAGACCACAGCGGACAGGAAACTCCAGCAGCGAGGATCCAGCGATGCCACAGCCACAAGACGGAAAGAGGAAACCCACGGCGCTGGATTCGAAGCGCACACTTCAGGCCTGCTTCTTACGCTGCCGCTTGGGAGCCGCGGATGTGGTTTTCGATTTGGCAGTCATGGTTCTAAGAGTCGTGGTTTTGGCAGTTGGAGTCTTGGCAGTTACAGACCGCTGCGGTTTCGGTTTCGCCAGCAGTTCGGCTGGCTCCAGCCGCTTGGCCGACTTCCAGAGGCGCTCCAGATCGTAAAACTGGCGTGCTTTCTCGGAAAAGATATGGACGACGAAGTCTACATAATCCAGCAGCACCCACTCCGCCTGTTTGTAGCCCTCGGAGTGCGTCACGCGCAGGCCCAACGCCTCCAGTCGCTCGTCTACGGCGTCGGAGATCGCCTGGACTTGGCGGGGATTGGTCCCGCTGCACATCACAAAATAGTCAGTGAACGCTCCCGAATCCTTTTCCAGTTCGAGAATCGTCACATCTTCAGCTTGTTTGTCCTGGCAGGCGAGAATGGCTTCACTTACCTGGCGTCTGAGGTCGTCCTTTTTCTTCATACGGGCCCATTGATTGTAACCCGCCTGAGCAGTAGGGATGCTTGCCGCCTCTCAACCCTTATAAAGTCCCTGTTTCCGCACATAGTCGGCGACGCGCGGGTCGAGCCATCGGGCCAGCGGCTTGCCTTGCCCCGCGGCCGTGCGAATCGCGGTTGCGGAAACGCTCTGATGAACTCCTTCCAACAGATGCAGCGTAACTCCGGGAAGGACCAGATCGCCCTTTGCCGGCTGCTTTCGAAACGGACGAGTGATCGCAGCCGGAGGGCGCAAATCTTCCGGCAGCGACTCGGCTATGTCCCGCAATGAAAATCCGGGACGGCTGGCGACGATGAAATCGCATTCGGCCAGCAGCGCGCGCGCTTCATGCCATTTCGCGATGTCGCGGAAGGCATCGATTCCGATCAGGAAAAAAAGCCGGTCGGACTTCTTGAGCGTTTGTTTCAAGCGCCGGATCGTATCGATTGAGTAATTTACTTCTGCCTCGCTTCGCTTGGCGGAACCCGTTCGACTTCGCTCGGGGGTGGCTCCGAATGCGTCCGTCCCTACGTGGGCGGTTGTGGATTCGGGCGCCTCCAGCAGCGAAGGCACTGATCCCTTTTCATCCTGCGTTGCCAGGGCCACCATGGCATAGCGATGGATGAACGCGGTGAGGGGGTGTTTCTGTTTGTGCGGAGGAACATTCGCTGGGACAAACAGCACTTGCCGCAGCGAGTAGCGATCGGCAGCCGCCTGGGCCAGCGCCAGGTGTCCGCGATGGATTGGGTCGAAAGTGCCGCCGAAGAATCCTATGTTCATTCCGGTTCCCTGTCCCTCAGTTGCCGAGCTGTGCCCGGCTGGACAGCCGGGGGCGGCTGTCCCTACGCAGTGATGCCCGCTAGTGTCGTCGTTACTGGTTTCTCTTGCAAGTGCTGTTGCACCTCCAGGCATGTGCGGGTTGCTGTACTTCCGGCCAGTGTGCGCCAGCAAAAAGCGGCTGGACTGGCGTAACTCGCTCCGCGTGCGGTTGGCGCATAGCATGAAGCTACGCGTATGAAACTCCCCTTCATCCGCACATTCGCAGCAGCTCCGGCGCGCGCTCCCATTCTGCGCTACGGAGTTGCTTTGCTTAGCACGGTCCTGGCGCTCATCCCAACCTTGTTCTTCTCCGATATCGCAGAGAGCCGTCTGGTCGTATTTGCCGTCGCCGTGATGGTAAGCGCCTGGTACGGAGGATGGAAGCCCGGACTTGCCGCCACCACCTTTGCGCTCACCGTCAGCGCTTACTATTCGCTCAACGGAGAACAGACTCCGCGCGAGTATCGCACGGCGATTGCGCACCTCGCATTATTCTTCGCCGTGGCCCTGCTGATCTGCTGGTTCAATGCCGCGCTCCGGGCTACACAGGAAAGCCTGCACCGGTCCGAGATTAATTTTCGCTCATTGGTGATGAACGCGCCCTACGGCATCTGCCGCTGTGACGCCCTCGGAATCCTGCACGACGCGAACCCGGCGCTGGTAGTCATGTTTGGTTATGACAGCGCGGCTGAGCTCACCGGCAGGCATCTGGGCAGCTTGTACGCCGATGCCCAGCAGTGGTTTCGAACCGCCGATTATTTTCACGCGCGAAGGGAATTCAATAACCTGACCACCGAGTGGGTCCGCAAGGATGGCTCGGTCATGGTTGCGCGTATCTCCGGTCGCTTGATTCCGAACGGCAAAGACGAGGGTAGCTTTGAAATTTTCATGGAAGACATCACCGAGACCCGCATGCTGGAGCTGCAATTCCGGCAGGCGCAAAAAATGGAAGCCATCGGCCGTCTGGCCGGCGGCATCGCGCATGACTTCAACAATCTGCTGATGGTGATCTCCGGCTACTCCGAGTTTTTGCTTGAGCGCCTCGGACCCGATCCCCGTCTGCGCGGGCCAGCACAGGAAATCTCGAATGCAACCGAACGCGCCACATCCCTGACCCGGCAATTGCTGGCCTTCAGCCGCAAACAGATGCTTACCCCGAAGGTGCTCGACCTCAACGAGGCGGTAAACGAAAACCTGAAGATGCTCACCCGCATGATTGGCGAGGATATCGATCTGGTCATGGTTCCAGGGCCCGTGCTTGGCGCCGTCCGCGCCGACCCCAGCCAGATCGATCAGGTCATCATGAACCTTGCCGTCAACGCCCGCGACGCCATGCCCCAAGGTGGCAAGCTGACCATCGAAACAGCCAACGTCAAGCTTGACGAAAACTTCGCGCGGAGCCACGCCCCGCTTACCGCAGGCGACTATGTCATGCTCGCCATCAGCGACACCGGCGTCGGAATGGACAACGATACGCGGTCGCGAATCTTCGAACCTTTCTTCACCACCAAAGGTGCGAAGGGGACGGGCCTCGGCCTTTCCACGGTGTACGGCATCGTGAAACAAAGCGGCGGCTTTATTTTCGTGGACAGCCAACCGCAGCGCGGCACCGCTTTCCGCACCTATTTTCCGCGCGTCGATGGTAAAGACGATGCCGCTGCGGCCGAGGTTCCTCTCGGTCTTCCCCGCGCCGATCGGGGAAGTGAGACCATCCTTCTCGTCGAAGATGAACCCAATCTCCGCCGTCTGGCCCGCCAGTATCTGGAAAGGCAGGGCTACAAGATTCTCGAAGCCGAGGACGGCGCCGCCGCTCTGCAGATTGTCGATGGCCACAAGGGCGCTATCGACCTCCTGCTCACGGACATCATTATGCCCGGGATGAATGGCCGGGAATTGGCTGCGCATATCACCAAGCAGGTCCCAGCGGTCCGGGTTCTTTACATGTCGGGTTACACCGAGAATGTGGTTGGTCACGACGGCATGCTGGATGCCGGCGTTAACTTACTGCAAAAACCGTTCAGCCTTCCCGCTCTGAAAGACCGCGTCCGCGAAGTGCTGGATTCTGAACCTATTCCCCTGGAGGTCGTTATGTCATCCCGCACCGGCTCAAGTGCTGTTGAAAAGAAGATTCCACCGTTCCGAGCTCGCCGTTTTAATCTCCACCTGCCACTGCGCTATCGTCCGCTCGGAGAAAAGAGCTGGCGTCCGGGCACCACGGAGAACATCAGCCGCTCGGGATTGCTCTTCCAGGCGCAGGAGTTGCTCCATCCGAATGCGCTGGTGGAAATCAGCCTTGTGCTGCCTGCGGAAATTGCCGGTCTGGCCGCCACTGAAGTCATCTGTCGCGGAGAAGTGGTCCGCTCCATCGAATCGCGAGGACACGGACAAGAACAAGGACAAGGACAGGGACAGGGACAGGATGTGACCCCGGCCCTGGCTGCGAAGATTCTCCAATACCACTTCCAGCACGTCGCGCGCGTCGGCGAAGCGTGAGTTGTTTGGATGGTGCTTCGCGCTCCGGCGGGCCAGGGCTCCGCCACCACACAAGAACCTTTGGAGTCTATCCGCGGTTACTTTCGATACCCGGTTCGCCTTGTACAACGCGCCTCAGGACTGTTACATTGCGGCCAGTAGCTTACCAGTACCATTGCGTCCCTCCGTGAGGCGAGCCATGTCCATGGTCGTGAAACTCGAAGACGATCTCGGCGAACGCAGCGAGTGGGTCATGCTGCACGGGGTGGTTCCCGCCACCAGTCAAGCGGATTTCCTGCTGCTCAGCGGCATTGATCCGTTCGGCAAAACCGTGTTCAACCACCTGCAGATGGAAGCCTTTCTCAAGGAATGGGACCGTGCAAAAGATCGCGTGCGCGACGACAGTCAGTTAGACGCCTGGGAGAAGGTGAAGCACATGGCCGAAACCTGCCGCCACGACCGCGACTTGTATCTGCGCTTCGTCGGAAATTAACTCACCTTAGGCCGCGCCCTTCACCCAAGCGAGATCACTTCGACAGTGCTCCCAGCGCTTCGCGAAACAGTACTTCAAAACTCTGGGAGATTTTGCCCCCCCGCGCCGCCAGCAGCGCTTTATCTGCCGCCGTGCGCTGATAGCCAAGGTTGATCAGTGCCGAGATAACATCTTCCTCTACCGGGCTTGCCGGGGAAGCGCTCGCTTCCGAAGCTCCCGCCGGCGACGGCAGCTTGTCGCGCAGTTCCAGCACCATGCGCTCCGCCGTCTTCTTGCCGATTCCTGGAATCCGTGTGAGCCGTGCCAGGTCGCCTCCGCGGATCGCTCCGACCATCTCGTCAGCGGGCATGCCGCTAAGGATCGTGATCGCGAGCTTCGGGCCAATCCCGCTAACCGTGAGTAGTTTCTCAAAAAGCTGTTTCTCGGCAAGCCGCAGGAATCCGTACAAGCTGAGCGCATCCTCGCGAACATGGGTATGGATGTAGAGCGCGACTTCAGCGCCTGCCGCCGGCATCTCCGTAAACGTCGGCACGCTGATGGCAACGTCGTAGCCCACTCCATGAGTTTCCACGATCGCCTGGTTGGGGTGTTTCGCCAGCAGCGTTCCTCGAAGATGCGCAATCATCGGAGGTAATTGTACAGTCTGCACAGGGCAGTCGCCGTCGGCTATCAATCGGTAAAAAGCCCACCCGCTCGGCGAGTGCCGCGCGAATAAAACTGCACTTTTCCTAGCCTTTCCACAGGAAGTTTCGTGCCTCCACAGTTTTTACACAACCAAGCCGCACTTTGCCATTGCGTTAATCTTTTCGCTCACGCAAAGTGCTTCCAGTCAAAAACGCGAGATGTTCTGAATCTGTTTCGACAAAGGTTCAGCGTTGCCGGTGATTTTCGAGAGTGAGTCACCGGGGGAAATTCGGCGCATGTCCAGTGCGTCGGCGCCCGGGCTTTGCGGCCTCCTGAGAAATCCCCCTTCCAAGGAGGATGAAAGCGCTGAACCGTAACCGCGAAGTGCAAGCTTCACGGTGGAAGTCGATGCACGGCACTTTTCGGAGTGTCGTTGCGCAGCGTTCTTTCGCCCCGGCGAAAGACGGCAGGCAGAATGTCCGCGATAACAATGCGGCTTGGGTGGCTGGCCCAGGCCGCATTTGTTTTTCAGGCCAGGTTTGATATCTGAGGTTGTCTTTCTCTTTCTCTCCGGAGCCTAAATGACAGGGGAACCCCCAGTAGGAGACTTTTCATTCCCGATGTATTGATAACAATACCGTTATTAACAAATTATCTTATTATCCTCCATTTGTCAGACAATAATATGATATAGTATCTCCATAGTGGGGGATGTATGAGTTCCGTCGCACGCCTGCACCGTCAGAAAATCTCGACGACGATTTCACCCATAGCGCTCTCTTATCTGGAGCAACTCATCGGGAAGGGCGAGGCTCAAAATCTGGCCGAAGCCATTGACCTCGCGATCGACCGCCTTCTGATCTTCGAGAACCGCGAACGACTAGAACACGACACTGCTGCTTATTTCTCGAATCTCACGGACAAAGAAGCTGCCGAGGAACGGGCGTTGGAGACAGCGCTCTATCAGAGTGCAGTGGAGATCGACGTTGACAGCTAGCGTGTTTCCGAGGCGGGGCGAGATTTGGACCGCGAATCTCGGGAGCCCGCCCGTCCGTCACTGGGTGCTGGTTGTTTCGCTGGATGGAAGAAACCTCAGTGACCGAACCGACACAGCGCTGATTGTTCCTCTCAGCAGTAGCGGCCCGGAGGGAGCGACGGTTGTCCCTCTGCCCTCTGGTGAAACCGGGCTGCCGAGTCCCTCCTTTGTGAAAGGCCACTTCATCCAAACCTTCCCCAAGCGAGGGCTGCTTGAACGCGAAAGACGCGTCCTGTCAAATACACGAATGCGCGAAGTAGTAATGGCAATTCGCAGGAGCTTCGACCCAGATGCGCCATGGCCGGAGCGCAATATGTAGAGATTGATGATCGCTCGCTTTTCCTCACCCATCAACGTTTATCCGCTGATATCCACAGCTTTTCCGGATCGGGGACATTTTGCCATATTCCCTTGGCCGCTCCAGCACCTGATAATCACTACAGAACCTCTGTGCGCCCCCCAATGACTTCGACTTCCTCCGACAACTTTAAAGAGACTCTCAAACAACAGGCGGATATCGTCCGAATCGTTGGCGACTACGTCAAGCTGAAGAAGGCTGGGGCGCAGAACTTCTCCGGGCTGTGTCCCTTCCATGCCGAGAAGACGCCGTCGTTTTCGGTCCATGCTACGCGGCAGTTTTATCACTGCTTTGGCTGCGGAGAGTCAGGAGATGTCTTTACTTTCATTCAGAAGGTCGAGAACATCACTTTCCCGGAAGCCGTCCGGCTGATCGCGCAGAAACTGGGCGTGCCGATGCCGAAGATGAGCTTTTCCAGTCCGGCGGAGGCGCGCGACGCCCAGGTTCGCATGGCGCTGCTGGACGTGCATGTGCGCGCGACGGCGTTTTTTCAGGATTGTCTGCGGCGGCCCGAAGGCGCCAATGCCCGCGAATATCTGAAGAACCGCGGCCTGGATGCAGAAACCATTTCGCGTTTTCGCATCGGATATGCTCCCGATTCCGGATTCCTGCTGCGCGACGCTCTGCGGCGCGAATTCGATGAGGACTTGTTGCGGGAGAGTGGACTGTTCTCGTGGAAGGAGGACAGCCGTCAGCCGTCGGCTGTCAGCCCTCACCCACAGCAGGTCCTTCGCTCCGCTCAGAGTGACAATGTCGCGGAGATGTTCGACGCGAACGACGAACAGCGAACAGCGAACGGCGATCCTTCGCAGCCCGTAGCTCGCAGCCCGCAGCCCGCCGCCATCTACTCCAAATTCCGTACTCGCGTGATGTTTCCGATCTGCAATGATCAGGGCAAAGTGATTGCGTTCACCGGGCGCACGCTTTCTGCCGATGAGAAGGCTGGACCGAAATATCTGAATTCTCCAGAGACGCCGATTTACTCGAAGTCGCGCGTGCTCTTCAATCTGGACAACGCGAAAGAAGCGATCCGCAAGCTTGAGTATTCCATCCTCGTCGAGGGGCAGATGGACTGCATATCGGTGTATGCCGCCGGCTTCCACAATGTGATTGCCAGCTCGGGAACGGCGTTTACCGAATTGCAGGCGAAATTGCTGGGGCGATTCTCCAAGAGTGTAGTGGTCAACTTTGATCCTGACACCGCCGGGGCCCGCGCCACTGAGCGCACGCTCGGCCTCCTCGTCGAAGAAGAATTCAACATCAAGGTACTCACGCTGGAAACCGGATTCGATCCCGACTTATTCATACGGCGCAAAGGCAAGGATGTTTACGGTGCGGCGCTCAAGCACTCGCAGAAGTATTTTGACTATTTGATCGATCGGGCGCGCGCCATGTTCCCGGTGCGCAACCCTGAAAGCAAGGTCAAGGCCGTCAACCATCTTCTTCCGCACATTCAGCGGGTGCCTAGCCGCATCGTGCGCGACGAACTGGCGCTGGAGATTTCCCAGAAGTTAGGAATCGATTCCGTCGTGCTGCGCCAGGAATTGAAGCATGCTGCGACTACCCGCTCGGCTACGCAAGTGAAAGCCACGGCGGAGGCGCAGATCACCGGTGCGGAACGCGTCCTGATCCGTGCCCTGGCGTCGGCAACGCAGATGCAATCCGCGATGACGCGCAGTTCGGCGAGAGAAGGAACGGACGAGGAATTCGATCCCGCCAGGCAGGCGCAATATGCATTGCAATCGGAACATCTGTATGAGGGGTTGGCTTCGCAGTCGTTGATGGAGGCACTGCTGGAGGCCGGAACCGAGACGGCGGACGTTTTGGCTCTCCCCAAGACGGAAGAGGACCGCCGGCTCCTGGCCTCGATCCTGATGCACGAGGAGGAAGACCTGACACCCGAAACCGTGGAAGGCGCGGTGCGGGCTTTGCGGAGGATTTATCTGCGGCGGCGCTTGGAGGAGGTGCAGACCGCTTTGCAGCCTTCGGGGCTGTCGATGGCGGAAAAACAGGCACTTTTGCAGGAAAAGGTGCGTTTGAAGCGGGCCTTGATGGATCCCGGGCTGGCGGAGGCTGCCAGTCAGGCTTCCTGAACGGCTCTTAACTTTGGAACGAAACAGGGTCGAAGATCATCCAAAGAACTAGCGGGAAACGAGATACGGGCAGAAAGAGCAGTTGGCGTGCTATACTTTCAAGGTTTGTGCGCCTCGCGCACAACTCCGTCCCAACTCCCACCGCTGAAAAGTTGGCGTCCGCGAACTGGCGAACGTCCCGAGGATAATCCGCATTGGCACTTGATGACAAGTACGACGACATAAAAAAGCTGATCGACGCAGGCAAAGAGAAGGGATATCTGACCTATGATCAGGTCAACGACCTTATCCCGCACGATGTGCACTCTCCTGAAGACCTGGAAGATCTGC